>Ga0182008_10000003_pt1 | contig 456880 bp, 413 predicted proteins | sample Sormic07211129_1_FD_120482 | JGI IMG/M metagenome (GOLD analysis project Ga0182008, IMG submission 120482) | Rhizosphere microbial communities from Sorghum bicolor, Mead, Nebraska, USA - 072115-129_1 metaG | ecosystem: Host-associated > Plants > Roots > Rhizosphere | place: USA: Nebraska... | reverse complement strand
GTGATGTTTCTGAGAACTTTGGGTAAGCTTGAAATGCTTGTAATATTTGATCACCTTACCTTCAATGACCAAAGATAATTTTACCAAACGGTTGATACCGGTATGGTGATTCTCTGAGATCCCGGCCGCATTCTGTGATGGGCGGAAAGCGGAACCTCCAGATGTGTCAAAGTTTTTCATATCTGCGTAATTTTGGTGTATAGAGCATAAATTTATAAAATATTATTCATCTCAGGATGATAAATATTTATAAATTTTTCTTAACTGATTAATGACATTTCAAATTAGACCTTCTCATATCTCGGCTGAACTATTCTTTTGAAAAGAGGAAGGACAAAAAAGACCGTCTTGCGACAGTCTTTTTATATATAGTAATAACTCTGTTGATTTTAGCTTGTTGGCCAAATTCCTTCGTACGCAGAGTTTCCGTAGTTGATTTTCTCAGCACTTACGACAAAGCTGATCAACATTGAATTTTCGTCTACAGCATCGAAGTCTACCTCATGCTGAATTACATAACCGTTTTCCCAGTTTAAAGTAATTAGAGTTCCTTCTTCGTGAGATTTGTTGAATGTAATTTCACCAGTTGTCGGCTTATATTTTCCGTTTAACAATGACTCAAGGATGTCAGATTTTTCTGTTGCCTCGATCGTTAATTTGATAAGCGCATTTGATGGATCTGATGCTACTCTACCTGAAACGTCTGTAGATCTTGAAACGCTGTAGTTCAGCTTTAATAATTTTTGACCTTCGCTGCCGTTGAATTTTAAGATTCCTCTTGAATTTGCTGCCATGATAAGTAAATTTTAATCGTTAGTATTTTTTGTGATTTCTATAACTCAAAGATAGATACACCAACAATATCTTTAAAACATTTGAACATCTTTTTGAAAATTTGTAGTAATTCTACGATTTCATGTCGTAAAACTACGATACCCGTAAAAAGGTTTTGATAAAACAGATTGTCTATGCAATATTTAATCAAAAATGAAAAATTATAGCTTGCACGCTATTGGTATGCATAATTTGATTAAATTTACCACCATTCCATAAAGGAATATGATGGAAGATTTAACGTTAGTCCAGAATACCTATGACAAAGAAAAATGCCACTATTTATGATATTTCAAAGAAGCTAAACGTAAGTGTGGCAACAGTTTCCAGAGCATTGAACGATAATCCGAGAATCAGTCAGGCAACGAAAGATCTGGTGATTAAAACGGCAAAGGAAATGAACTATAAGCAGAATAACCTTGCCAAAGCCTTAAAAAGCGGGGAAACCAAAAACGTAGGAATCATCGTTCCATACATCAATACCAACTTTTTCTCGTCTGTCATCCGTGGAATTGAGGAAGAACTTTCTCTTCACGGATATCATGTAATTATCTGCCAAAGTCATGAAGATGTTTTAACGGAAAAAAAGCATCTCAACACTTTATTGAATGCTCAGGTTGACGGAATTTTCATGTCGGTTTCCCGTACTACCATTGATACGGAACATATTCAGCATATTTTAAATACAACCAATACGCCCATCATATTTTTCGACAGAAAAAAAGATATTCCCGGAATAAGTACCGTTACGATTGATGACTACAAGGGTGGCTACATGGCCACTGAACATCTTATTGCGGAGGGCTACAAAAACATCTGTCATTTTGCCGGAGATCTCAATCTTGAGATTTATCAGAACCGTCTGAATGGCTATACACAAGCTTTGATTGATCACAAATTTCAGGTAAAAGAAGAAAATATCATCTCTACCGGAAGTTCGATTGATGCCGGAATTGAGGCTATCAAAACTTTATGGGACAGCAAATCTATTCCTGATGCTATATTTTCTGCCAGTGATTTTGCGGCGTTAGGCGCATGTCAGGAATTAAAAAAACGTAAAATTAAAATTCCTCAGGAAGTTGCGGTTATCGGCTTTTCGAATGAACCTTTTACCCAGTTTATGGAGCTTCCGATGAGCTCAATGGATCAGACGCCTTTGATTATGGGGAATATGGCGGGGCAGGTTTTTATAGATCACATTAAAGATAATTCTTCGGGTGTTTCTATTGAGAAGAAGGTTGTTTTAGCACCGCAGATCTGTGTAAGGAAATCGTCAAAAAGGAAGTAAATTTTCTTTTGTCTTAAAACAAAAGAAACAAAAGTTCAAGACTTAGAATTGAAAGGCTAAAAATGAATTCTGTTTTCTAAAAATTCTAAAACTTGCGCGAATTCATAATTGTTTCTTCGGTTCTTAATTTGTCTCGCGCTTCGAACAGAAGAATTTTCTTAACGTTCACAGAAATCATTTTCTTAACGCTTTCATTTCCTATGTCGTTTTTTTAAAAGCATAAAATATTTGTCGGCATTCCCTTTACAGACACTTTGTCATTCTGACGAAGGAAGAATCTCAGCTTTAATTTATTTTGCTATTAAATCAAGGTTCTACAAATTCAAACAATAGAAATAAACGAAAGATTAAAAATTCCCCTCCTCTGGAGGGGTGGCAAAATTCGAAAGAATTTTTGAAGGGGTGGTTTGTTTTCACAAGTAGATTGAAAATTCTATTGTAAGCGTTTTAACCACCCCGTCTTTTTCCTTTCGGAAAAATCCACCCCTCCTAGGGAAGGGAATTTCCCGGTGAATAAAATTGGTGTTATTCAGGCATTCAAAATTTTTCTTTTCGTTTTAATTTTTTTCCTACCTTAGTTATTCCTCAAAATAAAAACACACGATTTTATATACATAGTATTAACCTTTAAAATCAAAAATGATGGGATTAACAAATTTGAACTCCACCCATTTGAGCAGTGCAAAGATCACTGCCGCACAGGATGCCATCGCGGCATTGGAAACAGCTCTTGCTGAAATAACAGTCAATCTTTCACCTGAAGACCGCAGGCGTTACGGAAGCATCAACGAACAAAACAAACTGTTTGTAAACAAAGTCTACGACTACAATCAGAGCCAGTCTAACCTAAGTTCTCCCGAAGTGAATTGGGATGAATTCAACAAAGATCACAGCTCCCGAAATAATATGGAGGGAATGATCAGCAGACTTGAAAGCCTGATTACGAGACTGAATAATGCAAAAACGCTATATGATTACGACAATTATCAGTCGGCGTTGGTAGATTATTCATACACCACCTACAAAGCAGGTACAGCATCATCGGGATTTGAAGACAAATACAAAGACCTGAAACAGTTCTTTGTAAAAAATTCAGTCTCTACAGCTCCAACCGAGGAGAAAAAGTAAAACAGCAAGAACCAGCAACCCTCCCATTGAAACGGAGGGGTATTTTTATGCTTTCAAATCATTTTTAAATGGGTTCGATACGTTGTTAAATACTCCGGAGACGTTCTATATTTCTTCCGAGATGTTTCGGATAGCTTCGGAGACGTATTTTAGCTATATGGAGACGTTATTTGATGGTCGGAAGAGGTTGTTGACTCCTCGGGATACGTTGTAGATAAGTCGGGAAGGGTCTTTTACCTATACCGGCCTATCTTTTACCTGTCGGGATAGGTTGTGTAACGTGTCCGGATGTATTGAGAATCCCATCGGAGGCGTCGATAACCTCGTGAGACTTCTGATAAACTTATCGGGATAGGTTGTACAACGTATCGGAACCTTTATAGAACGTATCGAAACCTCTTCGGAACGTGGCGGAATAGGTTCTGGACGTGTCGGTTGGGGTTCGGAACGTGGAAATATCTGTTTTTGTTTTGCTGGCGCGAGCGTCTCGCTCGTATCTTTTTGAATGGGCACGAGCAGGATGCTCACGCAAGCGTGGGGTGGTTGGTTTTCGAAGGAAGATAGAAATTTGTTTATTCGTGTGTTTGAGTTGTACGAGCAAGATGCTCGCATTAAACTAGGGACGGTACAGCTAGGAATAGAAAAATTACTTTTTTACTGCTAAAATTGTTTCCCCTAACCATTTATAATTAGTTTCATCATTTGAATCTTCATATTTTTCAATAATACCATCTGTTTTAATTTCAACTCTATCATAATACTCAGTAATCATTATATGAGAAAAATTCTCAATGTTTACAATATATTTAATTATTACATCGCTATTTTCATCATATTCTTTCTCGGTAATTTGTACTACTTTAGAAACCAAATCTTCTTGAGTATGAGTTTTTCCATCTTTCTCAGTAATATGCAAAATCATTTTATTTTTTAGAATATTTATTTGAAAATTATCACCGCGAAGATTATCCCGATAAAAATATGTCAGATTTGGATTCTTTATTATTTTGAATTCAACTTCTTTTTTACAAGAGTTTAAAACTACCGTAAAGGCAAGTAGAAAAATAAATCTTAATTTCATATTAAAATTTGAAAATAAAAGTTGCATTTTTTTAGACAGCAAAATAAATTGATAGACAAGTAGAAAATATCATTATAATGATTGATATTAATTGTATTCTCGAACCAATTATTTTTGAAATAATTAAGTATAAAAAATATCCAATTATAGCAACGATTATTGATGACCACCAAGAATTATTTAATGAATTTAAAATGATGGAAGCAATTACTGTCAAAAGACCTAAAATTAAAGCTCCCTTTGTCATAAAGAAACTTCCAGCTTTCCATTTTTTATATTTTCTAGCGAAGTAATCAGCTCCGTCATCAGTAAATTGATCAAATCCTTTTTGCATTCCGATTTTTGTTTCTGTTTCAATCATCACTTGTGATAAAGCACCGTAAAAAGCTATGCAAAATCCAGAAAATGCTAAAATAGTTGTACTAAGAAGTAATGTAAATTCCATTATTTATGTTTAGATATTAGTTTTATAAATGATTGATAATGATCAAATATACAAAGTATTTTCTGTTTATTTAACACAATTGACAAGGTAAACTTCGGCTAAAGCCAATCCTCATACTTCACAGAAAACGGGCTAAAGCCCGTTCCTATTCATACCACAATCGTGTTCATTCGTGAAAAACATTCGTACCTGATGTCGCGGATTTGCAATTCGTGACTTTCCAATTATTAAATTTTGTACTTTTAAATAAAAACACAGATGTCTACAAAATACAAAGCTTTAGATATCGATCAAGCGTACTTTATTACAATCACAACGGTTGGCTGGGTTGATGTATTTACAAGATTATCGCAAAAAATGGTCATTATAGATTCTTTAAAATACTGTCAAAATCAAAAAGGACTTTCCATTTTTGCATACTGCTTGATGTCAAACCATCTTCATCTCTTCTGGCGTGCAGACAGTAAATACACTTTATCTGAAATCATGAGAGATTTTAAAAAGTTTACTTCGAAAAAAATAATCGAAACCATACAGTCTGAACCTGAAAGCAGAAAAAAGTGGATGTTGGATTATTTTCAAAAATCCTGTGAGCATTTATCCAGAGAGCAAAAGTTTAAAGTCTGGCAAGATGGCTATCATGCTGAAGAAGTTTTTTCAAATAAATGGATTAAGGAAAAGATAAATTATATTCATCAAAATCCTGTAAAACAGAAAATAGTGGCAGAACCTGAGCATTATTATTTCAGCAGTGCACGAAATTATGGAGAGTTAGATAATACTTTGGATGTTTTTGTGGTTTTTATGGGGTGACTTGTTGTGTGTTACACGGATTGCAAATCCGCGACATCGAGTATATTTTGCATTTGAACAATTAAAAAAGATATCACTTTCCAAAACTGATTACTCTAATTTATAATTCGTGCCTTATTTTTAACGAGAATAAAAATTCTGACTAAAATCTTCGCTAACTTAAATCTTACTCTGGAAAAATATTCAGAACTTTATAAATAAATTTAAAGTGAAGAATTTTAATCCGAACATTAATAGAAATACATTCAAAAATAAAATTTTAGAGATTCAGCAAAATGAAGGTAATAATTCAACTGTAGTAAATATTATCGAAAAAGAATTAACGACTTCAAAAGAATTATATTTTTTTGAACAATTTTTAAATATTTGTAGAAAATATAATATCAGTTACGTTTCTACTGTAAATGAAAAGTTATTTGAAGTTATTATAAAAACTAATGGATATGAATCATTAAAAATTTCTTATAAAAATAAAGACAAAGATATTTCTGTTGAGTTCGCAAAAATACTTTATAGGCAATTGTTTATACAAATATTAAATAAAATATTTGTTGATAATATAACAAACAAAAGGTAGTGCTTAAAACAAAAGAAAATGCTCCCTACAGAAGTAAGAAGCATTTTCAACCCTAATATTTAATATAATTAACCCATTACAGAGAGACACCTCGTCTCCATGGAATGAAATCATTCTGATTAAGAACGTCAGCCTTGGTTTTTACTTCGCCGCTGGCTACGTTGATGATGAGTTCCAGAAGTTCGTCTGCTGCTTCGGGAATGGTTTTTTCTCCGCTGATCACGGTACCTGCATTAAAATCAATAATGTCTGACATTTTTTCTGCCAAAACCGTGTTGGAAGAAATCTTCACAACCGGCGTAATAGGATTTCCCATCGGAGTTCCAAGACCTGTGGTGAAAAGCACCACTGTTGCACCTGAACCGACTAAAGCCGTTGTACATTCGGCATCATTTCCGGGAGTACACAAAAGATTAAGACCTGGTTTTGTAGCATATTCTGTAAAATCAAGAACTTCAACAATCGGGGCTGCTCCTCCTTTTTTGGATGCTCCTGCAGATTTCATGGCATCGGTAATTAAACCGTCTTTGATGTTTCCGGGAGATGGATTCATATCAAAACCAGAACCTGCTGCAACCACGGATGCTTCAAAATCTTTCATCAGTTTCAGAAACTTTACACCGTCTTCATCGTTGATGCAACGGTTGACCAGCTCCTGCTCTACTCCACACAATTCAGGGAACTCTGCCAACATGGTTGTTCCGCCAACTGCCGCCATAATATCTGAGACTTCCCCCAAAACAGGGTTCGCAGAAATTCCTGAGAAACCGTCTGAGCCACCACATTCCAAACCAATGTTCAGTTTGGTGATCGATGCAGGTTTTCTCTCTATTTCGTTGGCTTTTTTAATGCCTTCATATGAATCTTTGATAACTCCTGTCAGCATTTCATCGATAGTACCCGATTTTTGCTGTTCGTAAACGACGATTGGTTTTTTGTTATTTGGAGCCAATGCGTGCAGTGAATCCATGAAAATCTGCACCTGAAGATTCTGACAGCCTAAGCTGAGAACCGTAGCACCCGCAACATTCGGGTTGTTCACATATCCTGCAAACAGTCTTCCCAACGCTTCAGCATCCTGACGTATTCCGCCACAACCACCTTGGTGCGTGATGAATCTTGCATCGATATTTTTAAATATTCTTGTATCCGGTTCTTCTTCTTCAACTTCAACAGTTGCACCGCCGTTTAATAACGAACGCAGTAACAGTTGATGTTTGCTGGCTTTATCGTGAAGCAGTTCTTTTTCAAAAATATCTTTCAGCGTTTCGATATTTTTGTTTTCGCAGAATACCAAAGGGAAAAATAACCACACGTTTTCTGTGCCTACCTGTCCATCTTCACGGTGGTAGCCCATGAAAGTACGGTCTTTCCACTTGTCAACATTGGGTGGAGTCCAGCCCAACGTTTCAGTTTTCCCGACTACTTTTGCACTTTGGTGTTTTACATTTTCGGTAGTAATGACTTCGCCTTGCTTGATGGATTGGTTGGCTTTTCCAACGATTACGCCATACATTAAAATATGGTCGCCATCCTCAAAATCCACGGCAGCGAATTTATGTTTTGCTTTAATATCTTTAAGAATCGTATAATCTGTACCGTCTAAGTGCACCGATTCTCCGGCAGGCAAATCCAACAGCGCTACAATAACGTTGTCTTTGGGATTTACTTTCAGTACTTTCTTTTGCATGATTTTAAGAATAAAATTGAATAAAATTTTTGTACGCAGTTTCCATATCATTGTGGTCGATTTCGTACAATGCTTTTGCAACTGCGGCTTTCAGACCTTCAACTTGTGTAAGGTCGGTATCCCAGAACAGTTTTTCGCTTAATGCTTGTTCTGAAACTACTTCGTTATCTTCATTTTTCCAGATTTCCTTGAATCTGTTCACTATTGATTCTTCGTCATTTAGAGGAAGAGATTTTTCACCAAAACTTCCCTGGTAGAATCTAATTAAACTTGCCAGAGAGAACGTTAAGTTCAACGGAAGTTTACTATTTCTTTCAACATACGTCAACAAACTTGGAATGACTCTCACTTTAAATTTAGAAACAAAATATAAAGCAATGCTCGCCAAATGGTGTTTGATGAAAGGATTTCTGAATCTGTCGAAAACTTCTTCGGCAAATTCTTTCAGTTCAGTTTCATCTAAACCTAAAGTCTGATTGACTTCATTGAAAATCGATTCGCTTAAAAAAGTTCCGATAAACTGGTCATCGATGGCTTCTTTTACAATTTCTTTTCCTGCTAAAATTGCCGGAGCCAACATCAAGGTATGTCCGCCATTCAGAATTCTAACTTTTCTTAAACGGTATGGCTGAATGTCATCCACCACCAAAATCTGTTCGTTGATTTTATCGAAAGGAATTCTCTGTTTTAAATCTTCACCTCCCTGAATCACCCATAAAAGGAATGTTTCAGAAACCACCATCATCGGATCTTCATAATCCAACTGATCTTCATACGTCGCAGCATCATCTTTCGGGTAACCCGGAACGATTCTGTCGACCAAAGTATTGTGGAAGTGATTGTTTTGTTCAATCCATTGCGCAAAGCCTTCTTCTAAATTCCAAAGTTGGGCATATTTTAAAATAATATTTTTTAATACGATCGCATTTTCTTCAATAAGTTCGCAGGGAATAATTCTTAAACCTTTATCTGTCGCTCCATTGAAATGCTTATATCTTTCATGAAGTAAAACCGCCACTTTCGCAGGGAAATTTTTGTGCGGACCTTCGTAGGTGTTTTCAGTTTCGTCGTAGGCAATTCCGGTTTCTGTTGTATTTGAAAAAACAAATTCAAGCTCTTCTTCTTTCGCTAATTCTAAGAAACTATTATAATCTGAATAAGGATTAATCGACTTCTGAATCGCTGAAATCACACATTTTTCATCGATGATTTCTCCTTTTTTGATTCCTCTTGAAAATAAAGTGTACAAATTCCCCTGTTCTTCAAGCTTGTGAACCGAACCATTTGGTGTCGGCTGTATGTTGATAATTCCTGCATTGAAATCTGCTTCTTTGTTTAATTTATCAATCACATAATCTGTAAATCCACGCATGAAGTTTCCTCCACCGAACTGTACAATTTTGATTGGTAATTTTGTATCTATACCGCTGTTTTGACGGTTTAATTTCTGTTTTGTCTGATTTTCCATTTTTCTGATTTGAATTAAATTGTGTTTTAATTCTGTCTAATCTTGATGCTTTTTTAACGCAAAGTCCGCAAAGATTTTCTTAAAACTTGATGTATATTTTTAAGTTCGCAAAGGCGTTCTACTTAGCCAAGAACTCAAAGTTTTATATTTGGACTATTAAGAGTCTGCTTAAAATTTCATCAAAATTATTTACCCCGATCATAAAGGGAGTTAATTTTGATGAAATTTTCAAGGCATTTTTCCACCCTTTAGGGTTTGGGGTAAAGAAAAATGCGTTGAAAATTTTATTTACTGATCACCTTATATTTCGGAACCAATGTTTTCATAACTGTCCATGCGATCAGGTAAGCGACTGCACAAACTGAGAAAATGATCATGTATCCTTTATCAATTCCGTCAGAAACTACTGCGCCTGACTTTTCCAATTGCTCGAAGAATCCATCCGGCAAACGGTCATTAACGTATTGGGGATATTTTTCTAACAAAGGAACTCCGTCTACGGTTGACCAAGCTTTGTGGGCGTGATCGAATAATAATCCTGAAGATTTATTTATTAAAAACGATCCGATTCCGCCTGCCATTCCGCCAATTCCTGTGATGGTTGCGATGGCTTTTTTAGGGAACATATCGCCTACTGTTGAGAAAATATTTGCTGACCAAGCCTGATGTGCTGCTCCTGCGATACCGATAATTAAAACCGGAATCCAATAGGTTGCAGTTCCTAAAGGTTGTGCTAAAAGTGCGAACAGTGGGAAAAATGCAAAAATTAACATTGCTTTCATTCTTCCTGAATAGGCATTCATTCCTTTCTTTTCAACAAAATATTTGGGAAGCCATCCTCCGATGATTGATAACAAAGTAATCATGTATAATACAAATAATGGAAGTGCACTTTCTGTGGAATCCATTCCGTATACCGAACTTAAATACGCCGGAGTCCAGAATAAAAAGAACCACCAAACACCGTCAGTCATGAACTTTCCGAACGCGAAAGCCCAAGTCTGTCTGTAGCTGAAACATTCTTTGAACGTAAACACTTTTTCCGGGACCGAAGTATCTTGATTAGGGAGGTCATCCTGATCCTGATTGATATACGTTAATTCATGTTCGTTAACTCTCTTATGTAAATGTGGCTTTTTATAAACAAATACCCAAAGTCCCATCCAAACAAATCCAAGCGCACCGATGATGATAAACGCCCATTCCCAACCCATTGATTTTGCAATAAAAGGAATGGTAAGCGGTGCCGCCAAAGCACCAACCGTTGCTCCTGCATTCCAAATACTCGTAGAAAATGCTCTGTCTTTTTTAGGGAAATATTCTGCTGTGGTTTTGATCGCTGCAGGGAAATTTCCTGCTTCACCAATCGCCAAAACGAAACGTGCAAAGATGAATAAAGTTACACTTGTACTGATGATTGCCCCAGTATTAGAAACTGTTCCAATCAATTCTTTAGAACCATGAAAACCGGCCGTCCAAGTTCCAGTAAGAATTCCTGAAGTAGCGATTCCGCAGAATGCATGTAAAACTGCACCGATCGACCAAACTCCGATCGCCCAAAGGAAACCTTTTTTGGTATCCATCCAGTCCACGAACTTTCCTGCGAAAAGCATTCCCACTGCATAAAATATGGAGAATAATGCCGTGATATTTCCGTAATCGTTGTTATTCCAGTGAAATTCCGGTGCGATAAAATCTTTCCACGTCAATGATAAAACCTGACGATCTAAATAATTGATTGTGGTCGCAAGAAATAACAGTAAACATATTGTCCACCTATATTGTGTCGGCTTAAGAGATTTAACTGAACTCATAGTCAATTTATTTATTTTAAAGTCTGAATGATATCCAGCACTTTTTTGGTTTCATTTTCTATCGTTGCATAGTCTTTCGCAAGCATCAATTCTTTGCTTACCAGCTTGCTTCCCATTCCTACTGCGGAAACACCTGCTTTGAACCAGCTGTCAATACTTTCTTTCGTAGTATCAACACCGCCAGTCGGCATAAATTTCAGATTTGGGAAAACATCTTTGATGGCACTCATAAATCCTGGTCCCAAAGCGTTCCCCGGGAATAATTTAATGAAAGTCACCCCAGCTGTTTCAGCCTCAATAATTTCCGTCGGAGTCATACAACCCGGGCTGTACAACAAATCTTTCGGGATTAAAAATGCTGCAACTTCCGCCACAAAACCAGGACTAATAAAGAAATCTGCCCCCGCTTTGTAATATTCTTCGGCTTGTTTTACATTCTTTATGGTTCCTATTCCGAGAAGCATTTCCTGCATTTCTGCATTACGAACCTCTACCATTTTTGTGAAATTACTTAACGCAGCTTCTCCACGGCTTGTATATTCTACCGCACGAATACCTGCTTTGTAAAGTGATCTTAATATTTCTAAAGTTACCGTTTCATCAGCATTATAATAGAGAGGCAAAGCTCCCTGATTAATAATGGTATTTGTAACCAATTGAATTTTTGTCATTTTGTTGAATTATTTTGTTGAAAATAATCTTTGATGGGGTTTTATCCATCCTTTAGTATGCTGTCCGTTTAAGGACTTTGTTAAAATTTGATTTTCTTCCACCCTTTAGGGTCGGGGTTAAAGAAGAAAATGGAATTTTTTCTTTGTTTGATTTTTTTTTGATAGGATTTTATCTTGTCCTTTGCTAAATCGTCCCGTTGGGACTTTCTTTGCTTTTTTTTGAAAACAGAGTTCACAAAGGTTTTTTACTCCTAACTGGTTTTTAGTTTCACAAAGCTGCTTCGCTTGTAAAAGACCATTCTAATTTTAAATATGATGACTGCTTATATTTTGAAAACTTCCTGAGCCAATTGCCAAAAGCTAACAGCTAAAAGCAAAAAACTACCTTTTGATTCTTCCACCAGAATTTCCGGCCATTACTTCGAGGATATCTTCTGCGCTGCAGTAATTGATGTCACCTAAAATGGTGTGTTTGATAGCACAAGCTGCGTTGGCGAAATTTAAAGCTTTTTCGTCATCGAAATTTAATAAACCGTAAATTAAACCTGCGGCAAAAGCATCTCCCGTTCCGATTCTGTCAACAACTTGGTCAATTTCTAAAAATTTAGTTTCAAAATAGTTTCCTTTAATTAAAGCTCTACCCTGCGTTTGCTGAGAACTTGCCGTAACCCCGATTCTTATTTTGTCGAAAATTTTATGAATAGAAGGACATTGTTTTTTTAATTCTTCACAAGCTTCCATGAAACCTTGCTGATCTGATGAAAACTGAGTTCCCAAAATTTCATTGATCTCATTCACCCCACCGATGAAAACCGTTGAGTAAGAAACCAATTCTTTTAAAACTTCGTTTCCGTTTTTACCATATTTCCACAGGTTGGAACGATACGCAGGATCAGTAGTCACTTCAATTCCCATTTCACGGGCGGTTAACAAACCTTCTTTCAAAGTTTCGTAAGCACCTTCGGAGATCCCAGGACTGATGCCTGTCCAGTGGAAATAGTCGCAACCTTCCAAAGCTTTTTTCCAATCAACCTGTTCGGGTTTGATGTTGGCAAAAGATCCGTTCAGTCTGTTGTAAGCAATTCTGCTCGCACGAACCGACGAACCTACTTCAAGGAAATATAAACCTAAAGGATGTTCGTTTTTATTGATGAAAGTTGTATTAATTCCGAAACTTTTGATGAAAGACAATGCAGATTCTCCCACAAAATCATCAGAAACATTACTGATATGTGTCACATCGCAACCCATTGTCGCCAATGAAGAAGCTACGTTGAGCTCAGTTCCGCCGAAAAAGAATTCCATCTCGTGGCTCTGTTTCATTGTTTTGTTTCCGGGAGGTGAAAGCCTCATGATTACTTCACCGAAAGTAAGTATTTTACTAGCCATATTTTAAATACTCTGTTTAATATCTGCTGTTATTTAAACGCAAAGTGCGCTAAGATTTTTCAAGTTTAGAAAAATTGCAGATATGTAAATTATTGTTTTTTTAAACCATTAAGATTTATAAGTTTTAAAGATTTTTTAAGTTGAGCTTCGCTTTAAGCAGTCTGCTTAATAAAACTTAACCTTTTAATTTCCTTAATGGTTTAAAATTGAAATTATTTAATTCAAAATTTAAAAATCGAAATAATTTTTAGCATTGTGATAACAGATATCGGAAATGGTTTTCCCGATCAGTTCCATATCATCCGGCAATTCGCCGTTTTTCATTTCTTCACCGAAAAGATTACACAATACTCTTCTGAAATATTCGTGTCTTGGGTAAGATAAGAAACTTCTGGAATCTGTCAACATTCCTACGAAACAGCTGATCAATCCCATGTTTGAAAGGGCATTCATCTGCTTGATCATTCCGTCTTTTTGATCCAAAAACCACCATCCCGAACCGAACTGTACCTTTCCTTTGATACTGCCGTCATTAAAATTCCCGATCATTGTCGCAAAAATTTCGTTGTCGGCAGGATTTAAGTTATATAGAATTGTTTTGGTCAGTTTGTCTTTTCCGTCTAAAGCGTTTAATAATTTAGACAAAGTTTCAGCCTGAACGAAGTCACCGATAGAATCCCATCCTGTATCAGGACCCAAGATTCTGTGCATTCTTTCGTTGTTGTTTCTCAATGCTCCCAAATGGAACTGCTGAACCCATCCGAATTTATTGTACGTTTCGCCTAAAAATAATAAAATGGCAGTTTTGAACTGATTCACCTGCTTTTCAGCGATTACTTTTCCTGAAATTTTATCATTGAAGATTGCACTTACTTCAGCTTCTGAAGCTTCTTCGAAAGAAATATTGTTTAATCCGTGATCACACAATCTGCATCCGTTTTCGTGGAAATATTCTACTCTTTTCAATAAAGCATCGCACAATGTCTGGTAAGAATTGATTTCAATTCCAGCAGACTCGCCTAATTTTGAAATATAATCTGCGAAGTTGTGGTTTTCAATCAAAATCGCTTTATCCGGACGGAATGCTGTACTTACTTTAATGCTGAAATCGCTTTTCGCCAAATCCTGATGGTAATTTAAAACATCAATTGGATCTTCTGTGGTGCACAAAGATTCTACGTTCATCATTTTAAGCAAACCTCTTGTAGACTTTTCAGGAGTCTGAAGCTGTGCCGTGATGTTGTCGTAAATATCTGATGCGTTTTTTTCGTTTAATAATTCATCAATTCCGAAATAACGCTTTAATTCTAAATGCGTCCAGTGGTACAAAGGATTTCTCAACGTGTAAGGAACCGTCTTTGCCCAAGCCTCGAATTTTTCTTTGTCTGAAGCGTCGCCTGTGATGAATTTTTCGTTCACACCCATCGTACGCATTGCACGCCATTTGTAATGATCGCCCGCAATCCACACTTTAGAAATATTTTCGAAAACCGTATCTTCAGCGATATCTTTAGGAATCAAGTGATTATGATAATCGATGATCGGCTGTTTTTCTGCGAAGTTGAAGTATAATTCTTCCGCGTATTTATTTTGTAATAAAAAGTTATCTGTAATAAAAGATTTCATTTCTGTAAAATTCTTGTGTTATTCATTAGCAGGTTTCCCGATGGTCGCCAAAATACCTCCGTCCACATAGATAATGTGTCCGTTGATAAATTTGCTTGCGTCTGAAGCTAAGAAAATAGCCGTTCCTGCAAGATCTTCAGGGTTCCCCCATCTTCCTTCCGGAGTTCTGCTGATAATAAAATCGTTAAACGGATGACCGTCTACTCTGATTGGTTCTGTTTGAGTCGTTGCAAAATATCCGGGACCGATGCCGTTCACCTGAATATTGTGTTTTGCCCATTCTGTTGCTAAATTTTTAGTAAGCATTTTCAAACCGCCTTTTGCAGAAGCGTACGCTACTACATTATCACGGCCAAGCTCACTCATCATCGAGCAGATATTGATGATTTTACCGGATTGTCTTTTGATCATGTGTTTACCAACCAGTTGAGACATAATGAAAGGACCGGTAAGATCTACATCGATTACTTTTCTAAAGTCTTCCACCTCCATCTCAATAGCTGGAACTCGTTTGATGATTCCCGCATTGTTGACTAAGATGTCGATTTTCCCATGCGTTGCAAGCATTAATGCTACTTTCTGAGCAGCTTCACGTTCGTCTGTTACATCAAAAAGATAACCTGTAGCGTTATATCCTTTACTTCGATAATATTCTAAGGCTTCATCTAATTTTGAGGGAGTTGTACTTGTGATTGCCAGTTCAGCACCTGCAGAGGCAAGACCTTCAGCCATTGCCATTCCTAATCCGTGAGTACCGCCGGTTACAACGGCTACTTTTCCGGATAAATCGAATAAATTCATGTAGAAAAAATTACTTTAGTTCGTTAGTTTTAACAGCGTCCATGTCGCCATAATCCATATTTTCTCCTGCCATTCCCCAGATAAATGTGTAGTTGGAAGTACCAACTCCTGAGTGAATAGACCATTCCGGAGACAAAACCGCCTGATTATTTTGCATGAAAACATGACGGGTTTCGTGAGGTTGTCCCAAAAAATGACTTACAGTCTGCCCTTCTTCCAAATCAAAATAAAAATAAGCTTCCATTCTTCGGGTATGCGTGTGAGAAGGCATCGTGTTCCAAACACTTCCTTCGTGCAACTCGGTCATTCCCATTTGCAGCTGGCAAGTCTCCAATACACTGTTAACGATCAACTTGTTGATGGTACGTCTGTTTGCGTATTTTGCTTCGCCTAATTCTACAATTTCAGCTTCGTTTTTAGTGATTTTCTTCGTCGGAAAAGTGTGATGCGCAGGTGCAGAATTGAAATAGAATAAAGTCTGACCTTCATTTCCGTTTTCAAAAACAACATCTTTTGTCCCTTTTCCTATATACAAAGCTTCTTTGTTTCCAAGCTCGAAAACTTCTCCGTCAACTGTTACCTTTCCGGCAGCGCCAACGTTGATGATTCCCAATTCTCTTCTGTCTAAGAAGTTCTCTGCCTTCAGATCATCAGTAGGCTCCAGTTTCAACGCACTTTTTACAGGCATTGCACCACCTACGATCATTCTGTCGTACATAGAATACACTACATTGATTTGATCTTCATTAAATAAATCATTCATCAAAAACTCCCTTCTCAGGTCTTCAGTTGTATATTTTTTTACATCTTCAGGATGATGGGCGTAACGAAATTCTGATTTTGTCATACTCTAGATTTTAAACTTAAATTATGGTTTTTAAAAACCTGTTAAACATTGCGTAATCGATTGCATTAAATTACACTGAAATTCCACAGAAATACTTGTTGTTAAATATATAGAATATATGTATTCGGTTAACAAAAAATTAATTTAAATTTCAAATTAATTGATTTACAAGTAATTAGAATTAATAATATGAAAAAATTTAGAGAATTTTAAGATAACAGAAGTTGAATTTTTAACGAAATAAGGCAACAAACACTTAAGAAAATAAAAATCATGCCAATTAATATGTGAATAAATTTGACATTGCTATATAAATAAGGATATGATAAAATTGATATATCTAGAATCACAATTTAACACAATTTCTATTATTTATAAAATACATAAGTTTTTCAGAACGAAAAAGATGATAAAAATCAGACTAAGTAATCAAAAATAGTTTTTGCCGCTACTTTTTGGGAGTTTTAAATAGATTAAAAAGCTATGATTTAGCTCAATTTTATACAATTACAATCATTAAACATCAGATTATTTTTACTTTTTTAAGCTTTTAAAAGGAAAAAGAAATACAAGCATAAATTATTGAATAACAATTAATTAAAACATAATACAAATTTTAAATTTTGTATTTATTAACAAATTAAACAGTCAAATTAATGAAAAAATAACATTTTTTTCTTTGCGTAATGAAAAATAATATTAGTTTAGAAGCCAAGATATTTTATTAAGATTAATTACGCAATCGATTGCACTCAAAAAAGCGTATATAATAAAAATATTCCTACAAACAGAATACTTAAAAATCCACAAAGAAAAACTAGAGAAGTTATTGGCTTCTCAAACCACACATTAAACTATATAAGGATACAATAAATGGATAAAAAGGTACAATCAATAAAGTGGTTATATTTAACTGTTTTCCTTCTTCCCATACTTGGTATGGCCCAGGAAAAAGAAACCAAGATCGACGAGGTTGTCTTGGTAGGATATAATAAAGTTTCTAAAAAAGATGTTACCAATGCCGTATCATCTGTAAAAGGAGAAGCATTAAAAGACATGCCGGTAAACTCTGCTGCCGAGGCTATCCAGGGAAGACTTGCCGGTGTACAAGTGCAGGCAAGTGAAGGTAAGCCGGGAGGTGATGTAGATATCAAGGTAAGAGGTGGTACTTCTATTACAGGAAGTAATGCTCCGCTCTACATCGTAGACGGTGTACAAATGGATAATGCAATGAGCATTCTTTCGCCTAAAGAAATTGAGTCTATTGAAGTCTTGAAAGATGCATCTTCCACTTCTATCTATGGATCTCGAGGTGCAAACGGTGTTGTTTTGATCACAACAAAAAGCGGACGCAAGAAAGCTATAACTACAATTAACTACAACGGTTTTACAGGCGTAAGAAAAATCATGAATACGCTTCCTGTATTAGACCCTTATGAATTTGTATTGTATCAGTACGAGCTCTACAACAAAAACGGAATTGCAGAAGATATTACTTCTTTCGCTACACGCTATGGGACGTACAGTGAGCTTGCAGATAAATATAAGAATATTCAGAAAAGAGACTGGCAGGATGAGCTATTTGGTAAAGAAGCGTTTAACTTTACGCATAACTTAACCATCAACGGAGGTTCTGAAAAATCAGCTTTTGCACTTACTCTAAATCATGTAGATGAGGACGGAATTATGCTAAGCTCTGGCTTCAAGAGAAGCATGGCCAATTTTAAGTATGATTACGACATCAGTAAAAAGCTTAAATTCGGAATTAATGCGAGATACAGCAGATCTTTAACGACAGGGGTAGGTACTTCCAGTACAGGATCACAAAGTAACAACAGATTGAGAAACTCTGTAAGATACCAGCCTTTTGAAGGTGGATCAAACGTTCCGATCGATGATTTCGATCCTTCATACTCAACGATGACCAATCTTGTAAATCCTCTTATTCTAAATGATAATGAAGTAAGAGACAACAGAATCAATGATTTGTTGTTAAATACTTATTTGAACTATAATATTACCAAAGACTTAACTTTTAGAACGGTCATCGCTTACGTACAAAGAGATATTGCGACCAACCAGTTTTGGGGAAGCGTAACGTCTCAGGCAAGAGCCAATGCTGATATGCCAATCGTACAGCTTGACAGATCTCAAACCAGAAGGATCACCAATACCAATACATTAAACTATACCAAAAAATTTGGACAACATAAGATTGATATCTTGCTTGGTCAGGAGACCGTGCAGACTGATGGAGAATCTACCTACAATTATGTAAAATGGTTCCCAAAATCTATTTTACCTAATGAAGCATTTGCCAACATCGGAGCCGCTACTCCACCTCCAGGATTAATACAGGATGCTGCAAGAACAGCGATGTTACCACCAGATCGTTTAGCATCATTCTTTGGGCGTGTAAACTATATATTTGCCAATAAATATATCCTTACAGCATCGGTAAGAGCTGACGGATCTAATGTTTTTATGAAAGGAAACCAATGGGGATATTTTCCAGCAGCTTCATTAGCCTGGAAACTTAAAGAAGAAAAATTCCTTAAAGATGTTAACTGGTTAGACGAGTTAAAGCTTCGTGTAGGCTATGGCCTTTCAGGAAACAACAGAATTACTCCTTACTTATGGGCAAATTTCTATAACGTCAATGCCAATAACGGATACGTATTCGGCACTTCTGTTACACCAGGATCAGGCGTTTCTACAACGCAACCAAGTCCTACTGTAAAATGGGAAGCCACTGTTTCTAAAAATGCAGGGATCGATTTTGAGCTTTTCAACGGTAGATTATATGGTAGTGTAGACGGATATATTACAGATACTAAAGATTTATTGGTTTTAGCTAAAGTAGAATACCCAGGTTATGCCAATCAGTTTCAAAACTCAGGCAAAACAAGAAATAAAGGTCTTGAATTTACGATGGGCGGGGTAATTGTAAATAATGAAAACTTCAACTGGAAAATAGATGCCAACCTTTCTACAAACAAAAACACTATTTTAAGCCTTGGAAGCGGTGTTGCACCAGGACAAAATTCTTATCTGGTACAGTCTGGAGGAATTGGAGGTTTTGATTTTATTGCTAAAGTAGGAAGCGCTGTAGGAACATATTACGGATATGTAACTGAAGGAAGATATGAAGTATCAGATTTTGATTATAATGCAGCTACACAAGTTTACACTTTAAAAGCAGGACTTCCCAACAGCAGCCAGATTGCTTTAGGAGCAAAAGCGGTACAACCGGGAGATTTAAAACTGAAAGACATAAACGGTGACGGTCAGATTACCGACGCAGACAGACAGGAATTGGGAAGCGCACAGCCAAAATTTTATGGTGGTTTTAATCAGACATTCAGATATAAGAATTTTGATATGAGCTTATTATTTAATTTCTCTGTCGGAAATAAAGTATATAACGCAAACAAGATAGAAAATACAACGCAGTATCTATATAGAGACAACAACATGGCTGCAGACGTTGCCAACCGTTGGAGATGGTTTGATGATAATGGTGTAAAGGTAAACGATCCTACACAATTAGCTGCTTTAAATGCAAATACAACCATGTGGACTCCTCCGACAGGACAGTATATCCTGCACTCTTACGGTATTGAGGACGGATCTTTCTTAAGATTAAACAACGTAACGCTAGGTTATACTTTACCAAAAGGTTCTTTGGAAATGATCGGTGTGAAAAATTTCAGACTATATGCAACGGTGAACAACCTGTTTGTAATTACCGGATACTCGGGATACGATCCTGAAGCTAGTACACGAAGAAATCCTTTAACTCCCGGAGTAGACTATGCAGCATACCCAAGAAGCCGCTTTTATGTAACCGGAGTAGATATCACTTTCTAAAAATTAAAAAAAATGAAAAAGAGCAAATCAATATTAATTTTAACTTGTCTTGCAGGAGCACTATTTTTAAACTCTTGTAGTGACTTTCTTAATCCCGAAAACCTTTCAAGCGTTTCTGAAGAACAACAGTTTGACAGTACAGCAGATACATTTTCAGCTTTGGTAGGAGTTTATTCTCAACTTGGTGGTGACGATGGATACGGGCAAAGATTATCTTTAATCATCCCTCAGTCTGGAGACGACTTCAGAACTTCAGGAAGCTACAATTGTAATGATAGAAGAGGTGTAGCTACGTTTGGCGCTTGCCCTACAAATACTGAGCTGAATAATCCTTTCGGAAAACTGTACACCGGCATTGAGCGTGCTAATCTTGTTATTAAAAATATTCCTTTATCTCCGGTAATGAAAAACGGTTCAGAGGATGATAAAAAATTAATGAACAGATATCTTGGTGAAGCATTAACATTAAGAGCGCAATATTATTATGAGCTGATCAAAAACTGGGGAGATGTACCTTTCTATCTTGTTCCGGCTTCTGATATTGCAGATCAAAAACAGCCAAAAACAGATCGTGACGTTATCTATGAGCAAATTATTGATGATCTTGCAAAAGCTTCTGCTGTAGTGCCGTGGAGATCTGAAGGAGGAACTACCAGCAACAGAATCTCTAAAGGTTTTGTGAAAGGTCTTAGAGCAAGAATTGCATTGGCAAGAGCAGGTTGGTCTTTAAGAAGAAGCCCGCAGGTAATGGCACAGGGATCAAATCCTCAGAAGTATTATCAGATTGCTTATGATGAGACTAAAGATATTATGAATCATAGCGGTGAGCATTCACTTAACCCAAGCTACGAAAGTGTTTTCAGAGCTCTTCATACAAATACCCAAGATGCAACTAACGAGATTATTTTTGCCGTTGGAGCTTTTGGAGGAGGTACAAGAACAGACTCTAAAATAGGATATTATAACGGTCTAAAACATCATGATAATTCTAACTGGAAAGGTGGTGGAGGTATCAATGCGTTGCCTACATACTTCTATGAATTTACAAAATATGACCTTAGAAGAGATATGAATGTTGGGATCTTTACAGTAAATGCATCAAATCTGGCTGAGCTTGTAGCTGCAAACTCATTTACTGATTCAAAATACAGAAAATCTTGGACGAGTATTACAGGTCCTTCTCAAACATTAGCTGTTGACTGGCCATTATTGAGAATATCTGATGTAATGTTGATGTTTGCCGAAGCAGATAACGAACTGCATGGTGCACCTTCTCCAGAAGCTATCAATGCAGTGAGAGCAGTAAGAAGTAGAGCGTACACAGGCAATTTAGCACAAATCGGGACAATTCCTACTGATAAAATAGGTTTCTTTAATTACATTGTTAAAGAAAGAATGCTAGAATTAGGTTCGGAAGGAATTAGAAAATACGACTTAATCAGATGGAATTTACTTGCTACCAAAATTGCAGAAACAAAGCAGAAACTTTCAGATTTCATCAACGGTGTAGGTGCTTATGCTAATGTTCCGTTAGATATTTATTATAAAGCGTCCGCATTTGATCCTACAAAAACAGCTCAGCAAAATATTACTGCTATTGATGTATTTACAACGACTGGAGTAAATAAAGCTGATGTTTTTTATGTTCCTAGCCAATCGACTACACTTCCGGCAGGTTACAAAAAAATCGCATGGAGATCTGGTGTTTTACCAACTTATGTAAATGATCCTTCAGCTGGATATGCACAATATTTCCAGGTCAATAAGCGAGAGCTTTTACCAATCTATTTTGAGTACATTCAAAATAACCCTGCTCTTACCCAAGACTATGGTTATTAGTAAAAATATACATTCATATTAATTAATTTTCAGTACAGACTTACTCCTTTCGGGGAGAAGGTCTGTACTTTTCTTCAAGAAAAAAGTTCAGGAATATGCAGGTTTCAGATTTAAAAAATACTAAGTTCTTCTTTATTTTTTCACTCGTTTTGACCAGTCTTCTTTCTTTCAAGGCTAATGATGATAAAACCATCACAGTTTCGAAAGACGGAAAAGGAAATTACACAACCATTCAACAGGCAATTGACGCTGTTGAAGAAGGAACATCAGTAAGAACAAAAATCATTATAAAACCCGGAACTTACAGAGAAAAAATAACAATTCCTGCTACAAAAAGCGCGATAACTTTAATTGGAGAAAATGCAGAAAACACCATTTTGGTTTATGGGGATTTTGCTTCAAAACCAAATGCGGAAGGCAAAAATATTGGAACAACAGGTTCATCAACTATTTTTATATTTTCTGATAATTTTTCAGCTAAAAATATCACTTTTCAGAATGACGCAGGACCAGTCGGGCAAGCTGTGGCAGTTTTAACAACGGGTGATAAAATTGCTTTTGAAAATTGCAGATTTTTAGGATTTCAAGATACTTTATATCTAAAAGGAGCTCAGGATTTGGAAGACAAAACAAAACCTTCAAGAAATTATTTTAAAAACTGCTACATTGAAGGAACTACCGATTATATCTTCGGAGCCGGAACAGCCGTTTTTGAAAACTGTACCATCTATTCTAAAAACAATGCTTCTTATGTTACTGCAGCTTCTACTCCACAGGAAAATCAGTTTGGTTTTGTGTTTATTAACTGTAACTTAACAGGAAATGCTGCAACAAATTCTGTATATTTGGGACGACCTTGGAGGCCATTTGCAAAAACTGTTTACATCAATTGTGCAATCGATTCCACAATAAAAAAAGAAGGTTGGCATAATTGGTCTAAACCTGATGCCGAAAAAACAACTTTCTACGGAGAATACAATTCCAAAGGAGCCGGAGCCGATATTTCAAAAAGAGTTTCCTGGTCACATCAGCTTACGAAAGATCAGGCAAAAAAATATACTGCAAAAAATATTCTTTCGGGAAAAGACAATTGGAACTATAAAAAAGCTTTAAAATAAGTTGACATCAAAACAATCGATTATGAAAAACACTTTTTTTGCAGCTTCAATACTGGGAATTTTCACCTTACAAAACTGCACGACTCAGTCTAAAGTTTTAAATGAAAACCCGACTGCAATTTCAGGAAAAACAATCAGTTTTCCCGGAGCAGAAGGTTTTGGAAGATTCACTACCGGAGGAAGAGGTGGAAAAGTTTTATTTGTAACTAAAACTTCGGATGATGGTTCAGAAGGAACTTTAAGACACGCTTTAGAACAAAAAGGACCAAGATATATTGTTTTTAAAACCGCCGGAACAATTTATCTGGAATCGCCTTTAAGAATAAAAGAAGGCGATGTTACCATTGCCGGACAAACCGCTCCCGGAGACGGCATTACTGTTGCCAATTACGAAACTTTCGTAGCAGCAGATAATGTGATTATTCGTTTTTTGCGTTTCAGAATGGGAGATCAAAAAAAATATGAAGGTGACGCTTTGGGTGCGAGATTTATAAAAAATTTAATTGTAGATCATTGTTCGATGAGTTGGTCAACTGATGAGACGGTTTCAATTTATGTCAATGAGAATACCACACTTCAATGGTGTGTAATTTCAGAAAGCTTAAGAAATTCTGCCCATCAAAAAGGCGCACACGGATATGGCGGAATTGCCGGTGGAAAATTCGCTTCTTTTCATCATAATATTTATGCCAACCATGACAGCAGAAATCCAAGATTGGGTGAATATGCGGGAAGTAAATTTGCTTTGACTGATTTGACTGATTTTAGAAATAATGTCATTTACAATTGGGGGCACAATAATATCTACGGTGGCGAAGGGATGAATGTTAATCTCGTCAACAATTACTACAAACCCGGACCTGCATCGATGAACAAGAAAAGAATTGCCGCCATCGACAAAAATGAAAGACCGGAAACCGAAGTATACAACATTTGGGGGAAATATTACATCAATGGAAATTTTTCAGAAGGTAATCCCGATGTTACGGCAGACAACTGGAATTTAGGTGTTTTTAATCAAATGAAAACTGCTTACAATTTGACAGATGCTGATAAAAATGCAATTAAAATCAATCAACCGCACGATATTCAGAATAACGTAAAAACTGATTCTCCAAAAGAGGCGTATGAAAAAATATTAAAAATCGGAGGGGCAAGTTTGGTGAGAGATGCAGTAGATTTACGAGTTTTGGAACATGTGGAAAACGGAACATTTTCTCATAAAGGTTCGCTTGGCAGCGACAACGGAATCATCGATTCACAAAATGATGTCGGAGGATTCCCTCAATTAAAAAAAGGGGAAAGTCCTTTAGATTCAGATGATGACGGAATGCCAGATGAATGGGAAATCAAAAATAGTCTTGACCCGAAAACAGCCAATGCCAGCGGAAGAGATCTAGATAAAAACTATGACAATATCGAGGTTTACATGAATGACCTTGTGAAAAAAATAACCGAAAAACAGTAAAAAGTCACTGAACTTTTTCTTTAAATGGTTATCTAAAACGAAAGTATTATGTCAGAAAAATTAAAATCAAACGTATTCAAACTTATTTTAGCGGGAGCTGTTTTCGCAGCCGGTTCGTCATTCGCACAGAAGAACGTCATCGAAAATATTCGCCAAAATCCTAAAACTCCTTTTTCCTACGCCGAATTATCCATAAAAGATGGCGGAAAGTGGCAGGGAAATGAATACATCGGCGGAACTTTCAAAAACGTCAATCAATTACAACTTCCATCGGAACATACCGACCATTCATATTACATAAGATATGAAGGAATTGGTCTGGAAAACAATCAAATCGCATACAGACTGTATTTAGACTGGAGAAATGCCACAGATATTTTCGGCAAGAAAGTGAATACTTTGGCGTTGCCGGAAGTCGGACAAGACGGCTTTGAATCTTACCATCACGACGCCACTTGGGGCCAGGATATTTTAAAATCCGGCCGTACCATCGGAGTCGGTTCTTACGGAAGATATGATGAACAGAATGATTTTGTTGAAACCTTTAAAACGGTAAAAAGTACAACTGCAAAAGTTTTTAATGAAAACGATAAGTCTTTCGCAACCATCGAATACAAAGGCTGGAAAACTTGGGGAAAAGCAGTTGATCTTCAATCGAAATTGACCATTTTCAATAGAGACCGTTTTGTAAAGGTTGATTTGAATTTAAATGAAACACTTTCAGGATTATGTACCGGAATTGTTGCGTTTAAAGATATTCCCATGAAAGAGGCGGTCAGTAAAAATAAAAAATGGGGCTACATTGCAACGTACGGAACGCAGACTTTGGCTAAAAAGGAAGATCAGTTAGGAATGGTTATCTTCTACCCTATCGGAAATTTAGATAAAATTGTAAAAACCAAATCGACTCACGTGGTGGTTTTCAAAAAGACAAAAAATGTTTCTTATTACTTTATGGGAGCCTGGTCTCAGGAACCAAACGGAATTAAAACTGAAGAAGAATTCTATAAAGATTTAGATAAAAAATTAGAAATTTTAGATAATAACAATCAACTTTAAAATTTAATGACAATGAGTTTTATTAATCAAAAATTAAAAATATACGCTGTTGCAGTTTTAGGTTCAGGAATGTTTCTGGCTTGTGCACAGACAAAAACGGCAACCGCTGCAAAAGCTACAATACAAACTTCAAAATCCGGAAAAGTAGTTCCTACTAACCTGAAATGGTCTGAAAGAATGATGCTTTCAGAAATGCAGAGATTCCCTGAAGCCTGGATGCTTGATTTCAGCAAAAGCCCGAAATGGACGTATCCTTCAGCGATTGTTTTAGACGGCGCCGAGCAACTTTATATTAAAACAGGTAAGAAAGAATACTACGATTACATCAGCGGCTTCGGAGAAACTCTGATCAAAGAAGACGGTACAATTCTTACCTACGACATCGAAAAGTACAACATCGACCTTCTGAATAGCGGAAACGTATTGCTTTATCTTTACGAAAAAGAGAAAAAAGACAAATACCTGAAAGCTCTGCAGACCCTTCGTAAGCAAATTGACGGACAACCGAGAACCAACGAAGGATCTTTCTGGCACAAAAAAATATATCCAAACCAAGTTTGGCTAGATGGTCTGTATATGGGAATGCCTTTCTATACGCATTATACAAAAGATTTCTCTAAAGGTGCAGATGCAACGAAAGCGTATGATGATATTGTTTTTCAGTTTGATTCGGTTCAGAAAAATCTTTTAGACAAAAAAACAGGATTGCTGTATCACGCTTGGGACGAGAGCAAAAAAGAAGCCTGGGCAGATAAAGAAACCGGACTTTCTCCAAATTTCTGGGGAAGAGCCATGGGTTGGTACGGAATGGCGATGGTAGACGTTCTCGATTATTTACCAGAAAATCATCCTGGAAGAGCAAGAATTATTTCTTACTTAAAATCTTATGCTGATGCTGTAATCAAAGTTCAGGATAAAAAATCGGGTCTTTGGTATCAGGTTTTAGATAAGCCATTGGCAAACGGTAATTACGAAGAAGCAACCGCTTCAGCAATGTTTGTTTATACAATGATTAAATCGGTGAACAAGGGATATCTTCCAAAATCATACAAAGCAGCAGCTAAAAAAGGCTACGACGGAATCATCAAAAATTTGATCACTGTTGACGAAAACGGTGTTGTCAATTTAAATAAATGTTGCGCTGTTGCCGGTTTAGGAGGAAAACCGTACAGAGATGGTTCTTATGAATATTATGTAAATGAAGAGATCCGTTCAAATGACGGAAAAGGAACAGGACCGTTTATTCTGGCGAGTTTAGAATTTGAAAAATAATGTTTTAAAACATTAAGGGAATTAAAAGGTTAAGTCTTTTTAAGGTAAAATTTAAGATTATTAAACATATTGCTTAAAGCGAAGCTAATCTTAACATTACTAAACTTCTTAATAAATCTCAATGGTTAAAAAAAACATTTTAATTAAAATTTTCAGTCTTTGCAAACGAAAAATATGCAAAGCAATATTAAAAAAAATCTTTTTCCCAAAGTTTCGGGATTAAAATTTAAAACAGATCAAAAATCTGATTTTATGACAACAAACAAATTTTTAAATATACTTTCAATCACCGCATTTTCCATTGCATCAACGTATTTGAACGCGCAGGAAAAACCATACGTTTCAGAAGTCTGGACTGCCGATCAGGGAAAAAATTACAGAAACCCGATCTTATACGCAGATTATTCAGATCCTGACGTTACCCGCATTGGTGATGATTATTATATGACCGCTTCAAGTTTCAACGAAGCTCCGGGATTGCCAATCTTACATTCGAAAGATATGGTCAACTGGAAATTGGTAAACTATGCTTTGCCAGACGTTTTACCTGCAGAGCATTTCAGCACTCCAAAAAGAGGCGATGGAGTTTGGGCGCCGAGTATTCGTTTTAATAAAGGTGAATTTTACATTTATTGGGGCGATCCTGATTTCGGAATTTACATGGTTAAAACCAAAGATCCGCTAGGAAAATGGGAAGAGCCTGTTTTGGTCATGGAAGGAAAAGGTTTGATTGATTCTTGTCCTTTCTGGGACGAAGATGGGCAAGCGTATTTAGTTCACGGTTGGGCAGGAAGCCGTGCCGGAGTTAAAAGCTTACTTTCCATCAATAAAATGAATCCTGAAGGAACAAAAGTTTTAGATAAAGGAGTTCATATTTTCGATGGCCACGATGCACATCCAACGGTCGAAGGCCCAAAAATGTATAAAAGAAACGGCTATTACTATATTTTCGCTCCGGCGGGAGGTGTGGCGACAGGTTGGCAATTGGTTTTAAGATCAAAAAATATTTACGGTCCTTACGAAGAGAAGATTGTTCTCGAACAGGGAAAAACAAAGATCAACGGTCCACATCAGGGAGCTTGGGTAGATACGCCTTCAGGTGAAGATTGGTTCTATCATTTTCAGGATGTTGATGCAGGAGGAAGAATCGTGCATCTTCAACCCATGAAGTGGGAAAAAGACTGGCCTGTAATGGGAACAGACAACGATAAAAACGGAATTGGTGAACCGGTTCTTACTTATAAAAAACCAAACGTCGGTAAAACGTATCCGATCGTAACTCCTCCTGAAACTGATGAGTTTGATGGTGAAAAATTAGGTTTACAATGGCAATGGAGTGCCAACGAAAATATCGTTTGGTCATCTAAACTTCCCGGACAGAAATTTTTGAGATTATTTTCAATGAAAGTTCCTGAAGGAGAAGTAAACCTTTGGAACGTTCCGAATTTATTGACTCAGAAATTCCCGGCTCCGAATTTTGTGGCTTCCACTAAAGTTAAATTGACTCCCGAAGACGCCAAAGAAGGAAAAACTGCCGGGCTTCTGGTAATGGGAATGGATCACGCATCGATTGTTATTACGAATAAAACAGACGGATATTATGTTCAGTTGAGAAAAGCTGAAAAAGCAGACAAAGGCGGTGTTGAAAAAGTTTTATTTGAAACTAAATTAAAATCAAACGAAGCTTATTTCAAAGTAAACGTGAGCGAACCCAACGGAATTTGCACATTCAGTTACAGCGAAAACGGTAAGAATTTCATCAAAGTCGGTGAACCATTCCAGGCAAAACCAGGAAAATGGATTGGTGCTAAAGTGGGATTATATTCTGTAAGTACACAGAAAGCAAACCGCGGGGGCTATGCAGATTTTGAATATTTCAGAGTAACAAAAAATTAATTTAGTCTCTCGCAAATTTTGCTGATTTCGCAGATAATTTTAAAATAGTTAAAATCTGCATAATCTGTTTAATCTGCGGGAATTTAAAATAAGAAACTTAACGTTTTTTGAAATCCGTTAGGTTTGATAAATCATCAACATAAAACTAAAGAATAAATATAATGAAGAAGTCGTTTAATATCGTCAGTCTTGCTGCAGTTATGCTGTTTTCAGGACAGATGTATGCTCAAAATAAAGATATTTACACAGGAATAGAGTTTAAAATGCCGCAGGTGGCGGAAACTTCTTTTCCGTCCAATACAGTTTCCATCAAAGATTTTGGAGGCATTGCAGGCGGGAATGTAAAAAATACAGAAGCTTTCAAAAAAGCAATCGACGCTTTAGTAAAAAAAGGCGGCGGTAAACTGGTTGTTCCGAGAGGAATGTGGTTGACGGGACCAATTGTTTTGCAGAGTAACATCAATCTTCATATCGAGGAAGGTGCATTTGTAGTTTTCAGTAAAGATAAAAACGATTATCCTTTGGTAGATGTAAGCTTTGAAGGTTTAAATACCATTCGTTGCCAGTCTCCGGTTTCAGCAAAAAATGCTAAAAATATTGCGATTACAGGAAAAGGAGTAATTGACGGAAGCGGTGATGCATGGAGAGCCGTCAAAAAAAGTAAAATGGCAGAATCTCAATGGAAAGAAATTGTGGCTTCAGGCGGAATTCTTTCTAAAGACGGTAAAACCTGGTATCCTTCAGAAAGCTATAAAAAAGGATTTGAAAGCAGCTCAAGCTTCAATGTTCCCGATAAAATTTCAAAATCTGAACTTGAATCTGTAAAAGACTTCCTTCGTCCGGTAATGGTAAGCATCGTGGGTTGCGATAAAGTTCTTCTTGACGGACCGACTTTCCAAAATTCTCCAGCTTGGAATCTTCATCCATTGATGACTTCGAATCTAATCTTAAGAAATCTTACCGTAAGAAATCCTTGGTATTCTCAAAACGGTGATGGTGTAGATTTAGAATCTTGCAAAAATGTTTTGATCTACGACAATACTTTTGATGTAGGTGACGATGCAATCTGCATCAAATCTGGGAAAAACGAAGACGGAAGAAAAAGAGGAATGCCAACAGAAAATGTAATCATCAAAAATAACGTGGTTTATCATGGTCACGGAGGTTTTGTGATCGGAAGCGAAATGTCTGGTGGTGCGAGAAATATTCATGTTTCAGATTGTACTTTCATCGGAACTGATATCGGTCTTCGTTTCAAAACAACTCGTGGAAGAGGCGGTGTCGTTGAAAATATTTATGTGAAAAACATCGATATGATCAATATTCCAACTCAGACGATTGGATTTAATATGTTCTACGAAGGAGCTTCTCCGGTTTTGGAAGACGGGCAAAAAGAGGAAGGAAATAAAGCTCCTGAAAAAACATTCCCGGTAACTGAAGAAACACCAATTTTCAGAAATATTTATTTTAAAAACATCAATGCAGTTAATTCTTACGAAGCGATTACCATCAATGGTTTGGCTGAAATGAATATCAAAAATATCGTCATTGAAGATTCTCAGTTTGATACTAAAAAAGCATTAACCATCGTAGATGCAGACGGAATTACATTGAAAAATGTAAAGCTTAAATACAGTGCAGGAACCGGAGCCGTTGTTTACAACAGTAAAAATGTGGATCTGTCTACCCTTCAGTTAGAATCTTCTCAAAAACCAACGATTAAGGTTTTAGGAAGCAAAACATCATCGGTAAAACTGCCGAAAGATGTAAAAGGCGAGCAATTGCAAATTTCGAAAGAGGTTGCAAAAAACGCAGTTAAATAATTTTCATTTTAATATGAGTTTTCACAAACTATATTTTCTTTTTGTTTTTTTTGTAGGAGCAAAAGCATTCGGTCAGACAAAGCCGAATGCTACTCCTTACACAAACGAGGCAACGTATGAAAAACTGAAAAAGAAACATCCGTTTATCACACCGTTGAACAGGCCAATTCCGGCAAACATCGGGATCGATAAAGATGTGGAGTATGCCAACATCAACGGATTATCATTAAAAGCAGATATTTATTATCCTCTCGATAAATCTAAAAAATATCCGGGCATCGCATTGGTTCACGGTGGCGGCTGGATTTCGGGAAGTAAGGAAAACGAAAAATATATGGCTCAGGAATTGGCATCGAAAGGTTATGTTGCCATTGCGGTAGGCTATCGTTTAAGTGAAGTGGCAAAATATCCTGCAGCAATTGATGATGTAGAAAATGCCATTAAATATGTAAAGAAAAATAAAAAGAAGTATTCTTTAGACCAAAAAAAAATCGCAGTTTTAGGAGAGTCTGCAGGTGCGCAAATCGCAACTTTAGTAGGCGTTAAAACTAAAAATAAAATTCAGGCAATCGTTAATGTAGACGGAATTGTATCGTTTATTCATCCGGAAGCAGAAGAAAGTACTTACGCAGCTTATTGGTTAGACGGCGACAGAAATGCCAATTTAAAAAACTGGACAGAAGCTTCACCGTTAGAATTTGTGGGTAAAAATACACCTCCTACTCTATTCATCAATTCTTCACAACCTCGATTTCATGCAGGAAGAGACGACATGATGAAGATTTTAAAAAGTCATAATATCTTTACCGAATACCACGAAATAAAAGACACTCCGCATTCCTTTTGGTCTGCAGAACCCTGGTTTACAGAAACTTTGAATCTGACAGTTGATTTTTTAGATAAAACGCTGAAGTAAGGTTTAGGTTTAGGTTTAGGTTTAGGTTTAGGCAAATTTAAAACGCAAAGATTTATTATTTATTGAAAATATTTTAGGAGCAAAGAATAATCAATAAATTGATTTTAAGCGAATATTTTTTCAAGCTTCAGCGACTTGTCGCAATCTTTGCTCCTTAAATGTGCACGATTTAAATTAAATCTTTGCGTTAAAAAAAAGACGAATCATTAAAAAAACAGAGAAAAAACAAAATGTTTCGCTAATTTTTAAATAAAACATCTTCCTAAAAATTAGAATCAATCATAAAAATATTTTATGAAAAAACTACTTTTAATACTCTTCATTTCTATCACCAATTTTTTATTGGCAGGAAATGAACCTTACACAACAATCACCGTTGCACAAGACGGAAGCGGGCAATTTACCTCCATTCAGAAAGCAATAACTTCAATCAGAGATTTGGGTCCGGGCGAAGCTTTGGTTAAAATAAAAGCAGGAACATATCACGAAAAAATAGTCATTCCCTCTTCAAAACATAAAATCACTTTACAAGGCGAAAACAAGGAAAACACCATCATCACCAACGATGATTATTCCGGAAAAACTGATGCTTTGAATGAGAAAATGACAACCTTCAATTCGTACACACTTTTGGTGATGTCGGATGATATTAAAATTTCTGACATAACTATTCAAAATTCTTCTTGTAATCAGGGACAAGCCGTTGCTCTTCATGTAGAAGGTGACCGTTTCAGCATTAAAAATTCTAAAATATTAGGTTGTCAAGACACCGTTTATACAGGCGGAAATCACAGCAGACAATTTTATGAAAACTGTTATATCGAAGGAACAACCGATTTCCTATTTGGTTCAGCAACCGTTATTTTCAAAAACTGTACGATTAAAAGTTTGGCCAATTCTTACATCACTGCGGCTTCAACAGACCAAAGTAAAGAGTTTGGGTATGTATTTTTCGACTGTAAATTAATTGCGAAAGATGGCATTACAAAAGTATTCTTGGGAAGACCTTGGAGACCTTATGCAAAAACAGTTTTCATCAATACCGAAATGGGAAATCACATCCTTCCCGAAGGCTGGAATCCCTGGAAAGGTGACAAAATGTTTCCTGATAAAGACAAAACTGCTTATTACGCAGAATTTGGAAGCAAAGGTGGAGGCGGAAAAACTGAAAGTCGTGTTGCATGGTCTCATCAGTTGACAAAAAAAGAAATGAAAAAATATACAATCAAAAATATTTTCGGAGACTGGAACCCAAATATGAGTAATAAGTAATTGGTAATGAGTAATTATATCGACTAACATAATATAAGATGCTTCGACTTCGCTCAGCATGACATCGTGACAAAATGCAGCTGATTTAAGGCTGTTAGTATTAGAAATGTCATGCTGAGCTTGTCGAAGCATCTCACAAAAATCAATTTAAAAATGAAAAAAATACTTTTAGTTCTGAGCGTTGTAATTTCAACAATCGTTTTAGCTCAGAAAAAACCAACCCTATTTCTGATCGGCGATTCTACAATGGCCAATAAAGATAATCCCGATAAAAACCCGGAACACGGTTGGGGACAGGTTTTAGGACAATTCATGACCAACGGAATTGAAATTCAGAATCATGCAATGAATGGAAGAAGTTCAAAAAGCTTCAGAACCGAAGGAAGATGGGATAAAGTGGAAAAACAGCTTAAAAAAGGTGATTTTGTAGTGATTCAGTTTGGCCATAATGATCAGAAATTAAAGGATTCTACAAAATTCACAAATCCTTACACTCAGTACAGAGCGAACCTTGAAAGATATGTTACCGAAACCCGAGCAAAAGGTGCAACACCAATTTTGATGACTTCAATTACAAGGAGAAACTTCAATGAAAATGGTGTTTTAATCGACACTCACACCAATTATCCTTTGGTGGTAAGAATGGTTGCAGACAACATGAAAGTACCTTTTGTAGATATGCAGTTACTGACCGAACAGATGGAAATTTCCTACGGTCCCGAAAAATCAAAACTGCTGCACCTTCATTTTAAAGCTGGTGAAAATCCTTATTATTCAAAAGATAAAGCAGACGATACGCATTTATCAAAATTAGGGGCAGAAACAGTTGCGAAACTGGCTTTGAAATCTCTGAAAGATCTGAAAATCGGTTTAGAAAAGTATATTAAATAATTCTTCCACAGATTAAAAACTTTAAAATCTGCGTAATCCGTTTAATCTGCGAGAAAAAAGTAAACAGTCAATTTGTCATTCAGAGCGAAACGAAGTGAAGCGTAGAATCTAAGCTATCCAACTGTTAAATTCTAAGTCTAGGTTCCTGCGGAATGACAAAATGAATGTAGACTTTTACTTACTAAAATAAAAATCAAAAAAAATGAATTTCAAAAAAGAACCATTTTTCGATGGTAATTCCGAATGGGAAGATCTGGGAAACGGCGTTTCCAGACAGTTTGTAGGTTACAATTCTCAGGTTATGATGGTCATCGTTAAATTTGAAAAAGATGCAATCGGAACTTTACATCAGCATTTTCATTCACAAATCACGTATGTTGCATCAGGAAAATTTGAAGTGACAGTTGATGGTGAAACAAAAATTTTAAAACAAGGTGACGGATTTTTCGCCCAACCGAATATTTTTCATGGTGTAAAATGTTTGGAAGCCGGACAATTGATTGATTCTTTCACTCCATTCAGAGAGGATTTTCTGAAAGATTAACTTACAAATAATCAAACCTCACAGGTTTTAAAAACCTATGAGGTTTTTTCTAAATATACTTTAAAGTAAAAAATTAAAGTCATGAAAAAAACCTTTTTTCTCTTCATTATTTTTCTTTTTACACAAATTACCGCACAGGAAAAACTCATGTTCTGGCCCAAAGGTGAAATGCCAAACTCCAAAATCCTGACGTCAAAAACCAAGAAGAAAAAAGATCTTGCGAAATTAAAAGAAGCTGAACTTTTTGCTTTTTTACCTCCCACTAAAGAAAGAGGGAAAAAGTCTGTGATTATCATTCCCGGTGGCGGCTATTCTAAACTGACATACGATGAAGGCGCTTTTCAGATCGCAAAATGGATGAATACGCAGGGAATTTCTGCTTTTGTTTTAAATTACAGATTACCTACTTCGCCTGATTTAATTCAAAAAGAAATTGCGCCTTTACAGGATATCCAAGCTTCCATTAAATATATCAGAAAAAATGCCGCACAATGGGGAATTTCGCCCGATCAGGTGGGAGTTGTGGGAACTTCGGCTGGTGGACATTTGGCGGCAATGGTAAGTAATATTTCTACTGATTATACAGAATTAAAAGATGACTGGGTTACAATTTCCACTATTCCGAATTTTGCAATTCTGTTTTGTCCGGTCATTGATCTGGGCGAATTTGCTCATGTGGGAAGTCGCAACAGTCTGCTCGGAGAAAATGCTTCTCCAGAAAAAATCCAGGAATATTCTATGCAGAATCGAGTGACAGATAAGACACCACCAACGATTTTGTTTCATAACCAGGATGATACTGCAGTTCCGCCGATGAACAGCATTTTATATTTCAAAGCTATGACAAAACATAAGGTGAAAGGCTCGATGTTCATTTTTCCTAAAGGTGGTCACCGTTTTTTTGTTACAGACAAAGATGCGATCAGTGGAAACTGGAAAAAGCTATGTTCTGATTGGCTTGAGACGATGAATAATAAGTGATGGGTAATGAGTAATGATAAAACCATAATTATCACGTTGTCACACTGAGCATGTCGAAATGTTTTGCGCCTTAAAACAGTATTTTTATCTAAAGACTTTGCGCCTTTGCGATTAACCAAAATAACCAAATTTTTAAAGTATGAAGAAAATATTTCTTTTTCTAATTATTATTCTCTTCAATGAAATTTCAGCTCAGCAAAAAATAACCGTCTGGCCGAAAGGAGAAATGCCTAATTCTAAAGGCTTACAATTAAAAATTATCGAAGAAAAAGAAGGCCGAATTACACAAATTCAGGAGGCTGAACTCTTCGCTTTTCTTCCTGCAAAAGAAGAAAGAAAACCAATAGCAATCATCATAATTCCCGGAGGTGGTTACAGACATTTGACGTATGATCTGGGTGGATATTCTTATGCAAAATGGCTTAATACTTTAGGCATTTCAGCCTTTGTCTTAAATTATCGTTTGCCCACTTCTCCAGACTTGAAACAAAGAGAAATCGGTCCGCTACAAGATATTCAAGCTGCTATTAAATTAATCAGAAAAAATGCTGCTCAATATGGACTTTCACCGGATCAGATTGGTGTTTTAGGAACTTCTGCAGGTGGACATTTGGCTGCAATGGTAAGTAATATCTCGACAGATTACACAGAATTAAAAGGAGATTGGCAGAATTACTCTACCGTTCCGAATTTTGCAATTTTAGTTTCTCCGGTTATTGATCTTGGAGAATTTGCTCATAAAGGAAGTCGTGACAATCTTTTAGGAGAAAATGCTTCCGAAGAAAAAATTAAAGAATATTCTATGCAAAATCGAGTGACAGATAAAACTCCGCCTACAATTTTATTTCATGCTCAGAATGACAATGCCGTTCCCGTAATCAACAGTATTTTGTATTACGAAGCGATGATTAAAAATAAAGTGAAAGGTGCAATGTTTATTTTTCCTGAAGGTGAACATAACATCGGAATCTCAAATAAAACTGAACTGACGGATAACTGGAAGAAAATCTGTGCAGACTGGCTTAGGAATATGAGCAATAAGTGATGGGTAATAATTAATACTGAGATTTCACGAAGATTTTTTTCAAGGCGTAACATTTTAGAAATCACTAATGAAGCTTGAAGATATTTATTTAAAAACTTTTTTCATTTTAATTAAAAGAAAGTATACATCGGCTTAAAATCAATTCATTGATTATTCTTTGCTCCTTAAAATGCTACAAATCAAAACAAAATCTTTGCGTTAAAAAAAATAAAACCACATTAACAAAATTTATATAATGCTAAAAATCATTCAACATAAAATCTTTTTACTGGCTTGCGGAACATTGATTTCCGTCTCAACTTTTGCACAGCAAAATTTAAAGTTAACCTACAATAGACCTGCAGAAAACTGGAACGAAGCTTTACCTATCGGAAACGGAAAACTCGGCGCAATGGTTTTTGGTGGTGCAGTTCAGGAACATCTTCAGTTGAATGAGGAGACAATTTGGGCTGGTGAACCGGGAAATAATGTTCCTAAAAACACGTTTGACAGCATTCAGAAAGTAAGAAGATTGATTAATGAAGGTCAGTTTGAAAAAGCACAGGATTTAACCAATACAACTTATCCGAGAACGGCTCCCAAAGACTTAAATTACGGAATGCCGTATCAGACGATGGGCGATTTGTTTCTTGATTTTAAAGGCCATGAAAATTTCAAAAATTACACTAGGACTTTAGATATTGAAAAAGCAATCAGCACGGTTTCTTATCAGGTAAATGGTGTGTCTTTCAAGCGAGAAATCTTCTCATCTTTTGCCGATAATGTAATTATGATCAAATTATCTTCCAGCAAAAAAGGAAGTCTGAATTTTGCTTTAAATGCTTCTACTCCACACAAAATCAATTCAATCTTCACCGAGAAAAACCAATTGGTGATCAATGGAACAAGCGGTTCAGTAGACAATAAAACCGGAAAAATTAATTTTAAAACCGTCGCTGTGCCTGTTTTAAAAGGTGGGAAGTTAACCTCAACAAAAGATCAACTGAATATTTCAGGAGCAGATGAAGTGGTGATTTATGTTTCCATTGCAACAAATTTCAAAAAGTACAATGACCTTTCGGGAAATCCCGACGCAAGAGTTTCAGAATATTTAAAATCAGCTTTAAACAAAAAATATGATGCTGAATTAAAGGCACACATTGAAAAATACCAGAAATATTTTAAGCGTGTCAATTTAGATTTCGGAACAAGCAAACAGGCTCAGAAAACAACCGATGTCAGAATTAAGGAATTTGGAAATTCACAAGATCCCGATTTGGTGGCGTTATATTTTCAATTCGGGCGTTATCTTCTGATTTCATCATCTCAACAGGGAACTCAACCTGCAAATCTTCAGGGAATCTGGAATTACCAGCTGAATCCTTCCTGGGACAGTAAATACACGGTCAATATTAATACCGAAATGAATTATTGGCCAGCAGAAAATACCAACCTCAGCGAAATGCACGAGCCTTTGTTTGATATGATTCAGGATTTATCGATTACCGGACAGGAATCTGCTAAAGAGATGTATCATGCAAGAGGCTGGAACATGCATCACAACACAGATCTATGGCGAATTACAGGAATTGTTGACGGCGGTTTCTACGGAATGTGGCCAATGGGTGGTGCGTGGTTAACTCAGCATGTTTGGAATCATTATTTGTACACCGGAGATAAAGAATTTTTAAAGAAAAACTACGACGCTTTGAAAGGTTGTGCTTTGTTTTACTTAGATGTTCTTCAACAAGATCCTTCCAAAAAATATCTGGTGGTTTCGCCTTCTATGTCTCCAGAAAATAAATACTTCAAAAATGTAAGTATCACAGCGGGAACAACGATGGATAACCAGTTGGTTTTTGATGTTTTTAATAATTTTATCAATGCTTCAAAAATTTTGAATCAAGATCAGAATCTTTCCAATGAAGTAAAAAATGCTTTAAGCAAACTTCCGCCGATGCAGATCGGGCAGCACGCTCAGCTACAAGAATGGCTTACCGATATGGATAAAACTGATGATAAGCACCGACATATTTCGCATTTGTATGGATTGTTTCCTTCCGGACAAATTTCACCGTTCAGAAATCCAGATTTGACGGAAGCTGCAAAAAATTCTATGATCTATCGTGGTGACAAATCTACAGGCTGGTCGATGGGCTGGAAAGTAAATTGGTGGGCAAGATTATTGGATGGAAACAGAGCTTTTAAACTTATTTCAGATCAATTAACTCCGGCTCCGATGGAAAATAAAGGTCAGTCGGGAGGAACTTATCCTAATTTACTCGATGCGCATCCGCCATTTCAAATTGATGGAAATTTTGGCTGTACTTCAGGGATTGCCGAGATGCTGTTGCAAAGTTATGACGGCTATATATATATTTTACCGGCACTTCCGGATGCTCTGCCGAATGGTTCTGTAAAAGGGTTAAAAGCAAGAGGCGGTTTTGAAATAGATATGGATTGGAAAAATTCTAAGCTTACAAAATTGACCGTAAAATCTACATTAGGCGGAAATGCGAGAATCAGAGTAGCAAAGGATATACATTTAAAATCTAAAACAAGTTTCACTTCAGCAAAAGGAGAAAATACCAATGAATATTATCAGATTAACACTATTAAAAAGCCAATAATTTCTGAAAAAGCTCATCTCAAAACGATTGCAATTCCCGAAACTCAGGTTTTTGATTTTAAAACAGAAAAAAACGGCATTTATCAATTTACTTCATATTAATTTATCACTAAAGCGCAATCGGTTGAAATAAATTAATATTCAATAAATAGTTTTAATTAATAATTTATACTCAATAAATTTGCTTATTTAATAAATATTCATAATTTTATTAAACTAAATAAAAACAAAACTATTAACCATGAAAATCAACATCAAAGCAACTATAGCAATAGTTGCTCTCAGTACAGCTTTTGCATTTATCGGATGCGGAAATGACGACATCAAAACCGAATTCTCTGAAAACCCCAACGGAAACAGTATCGAAAACGCATTTGCGGCAAAAACCGTCGTTCCTTTAGCGAGTTGTGTCGCTCCGGGATGGGCTTCTCAAAATGGAGGAACTACCGGAGGCGGAACCGCTGCTGAAACTACCGTAACCACGTATGCACAGCTAAAATCAGCTATTGAAAACACCGCCGTTAAAGTAATCAAGGTTACCGGAACGATTACCATCACAACTCGTTTATCTCTTCAGGATCAGACCGGAAAAACCATCTACGGAACGAGCGGCGCAAAGCTTGTATCAACCAATCAGACTAAAGATGGATCAGGAATTATCAATATCAAAAGATGTAACAATATTGTTGTAAGAAACCTGATTTTTGAAGGCCCTGGAGCTTATGATACCGACGGTTGGGATAACGCAATTCTGGATGACTGCCGAAACGTGTGGATTGACCATTGTGAATTCAGAGACGGAGTAGACGGTAATTTCGACATTAAAAACAAATCGGATTATATTACTGTTTCTTATACAAAATTCCATTATTTAAAAGCTGCGAAACCAGGTGGTTCAGGCGGAACTGATGATCACAGATTTTCTAATCTGATTGGTTCAAGCGACGGCGCAACGGCTGATGCAGGAAAATTAAATGTAACATTTGTACGTTGCTGGTGGGCTCCGGGATGCAGAGAGCGTATGCCAAGAGTAAGATTTGGTAAAATTCATATTCTGAACAGCTATTTCAACAGCTCAGTAAGCAACAAATGTATCGCAGCCGGAGTGCAGGCAAATATTCTTGTGGAAAGAAATGTATTTGAAAATGTAAAAGAACCTATCAATTTGATGAGTGGATTTACTGCGGTTACTCAGACTGGAAGTACTTTTACGAATGTAACCGGTAACACTGCTGGAAGCGGAACAGCATTTACACCTCCCTACTCTATAGTAAAACTTGATGTAAATAATGTGAAAGCTGATGTAACGGCCAATGCCGGAGCAACTTTATCAGGAAATATCTGCGAAAGCTTCTAAACGATATTTTTAAATTAAAAAAGCCTGATGTGTCTTCATACATCAGGCTTTTTCTTTTTATTCGGAAATTTTATTTTTCTTTAACCATTTTGGAAAATCACTTTCAATCAACTTCGTTCCGGATTCGTTATACCAGCTATAGCCCATTCTACGTTCTTCAGAAACCTCATCATAATTATATTTTACGCTTCCGTCACGGTCACCAAAAATCGGTTTATTAGTCGGAATATCATAAAATCTAGCCCAAACGTTCGAACCTTCTTTTTTGCTCAAAGCACGAATTGCTTTTCCACTTTCTCGTGAAACCTGATATGTATATCCAACAATTTTACTTTCATCAAACCATTTTACAGCAGACTTTATTGATTTTTCAATTTCAGGATTGATTGGCTGCATCATAAGAAATTTTACAATCGTTACTGATTCTCCGGTTGCTAAAGAAACTGGCTCAAAAGCTCTTGCCTTTTCAGGTTTTAATGTAATTTCATCATACTGATCCGCCCAAATCGAAAGCTTACCGTTTTGCATAACCTGAGTTTTCAAAATACATTGAATCCCTTTTTGTACTGCCTCTTTAGATTTCTCTTTTAATTTGGGATCAACCACTTCAAAACCCTCTTTTCCTTCTGCCACATTATATAAAACCGTCAAAGCATTAATCATTGCGTTGTCGTTGTAAGTAACCTGTTTTCTGTAAATTGATGAATTGGGAAAATACTGTGGAAACCCACCATTTTCATACTGCATCGAAAGTAAATATTGAATTCCTTTTTCGGCAGATTTCAGATAAGCCTGGTTTTTTGTTGTGCTGTAAGCTTTTATCAATCCATTAATTTCCTTTGATGTAGCATTGTTATCTATGGTTGCGAGATCATTGTCATTCGCTTTGATAATTTTCAATAATTTTGAATCTATTTTTGCAGTATAATCTACATTTTTTTTATCGCTATTATGTTTTCCCCAACCTCCGTTTGGAAGCTGATAAACCATCATTTTTTCCGCCAAAGTATCTTTTACCTGTGCTGAAATTCCTGAAAATGCCAGACAAAATACGGCAACTGAAAGTTTTAATTTAATCATTATTCAACTTTATTTAACGGTAATAATTAATGGATTGGCTACAATTTTAGATTGCTTCTGCAAAATGTTTTCCCAATCTTTCTGAGTTCGAATCTGTCCGCTTTTCTGCCATGCAAACCCTGCATAATAAGTCAATTTTTTCTGAGGCTTTGTAATAACCAGCAAATTACTCTGATCTGGAGTTTCAGATTTAAAAGCAACCGACTTCTCTACAATTTTGGAATTCACAACAATTCCTTCACCAACAAAAGCATCATCTATTTTTTCCCAGTGAAGATAGTATCCGTCTTTATCATTCAATTTTGAATCACCTTCGTTTTTATGAAGACTAATTCCGATTGTATAATTGGGAACAGGTTTTTCGGTGTCAAAACTTGACTCAAATTTAGAAAAATTGGAACCCAGATCAAGAGAAATTCTTTTCGTCTCTTTCACTCCAAATTCACTCCACGGAGCATAAATTAATTCAAAAACAGTTCTCAACGGACCTTCAGCAATCGTTTTAGAGCTTATAAAATTTTGAGAAACCTGAAGTTTTTCATCTTTCCAAATTCCAATTCCTCCCGTACCACGGCTGTCTCCAACATGATAAGGATCGTAGCCTTCTCCTCTCGTATCTTTGTGATAATACATCGGATCAGTCAGATAACCTTTGTACCATTCGTTAATAACAGATTTTTCGGTTCTTTTAAACCAAATATCAACCCCGCTTGAAAGTGTACTTCCTTTTACACCTGCTAAAGCTTCAGCCTGACCTTTTGGGCCGTAAACTCTAAAGGCAATTTTATCATTTTCCCAGGTATAATCGTCAACTCTTTCTGGAACTAATCTTGAATAGGTTGTCAGTTTACTTTCAGGAATCGGAGTTTTTGAATCAGCAACGATTTTGTAAGAATTGGTCTTTTTTGCATCTACATTTGCATGAAAAAGAACCTCATCATTTTTTCCGTCCCCATCGTTATCAATCCACTGAATGGTAACATAATTATTTTGAGCATCTTTAATTCTCAAATCTTCTGCTTTATTTTTCCCTAAAAACCCCTTCAACTGGTTAATTGGAAGAGAAACTATTTCATTTCGAGCGAAATTCTGAGTATTTTTTACCTGAATTGATGTCTGTGCATTCACAAAATTCGCAGCTATGCAAACGATTGCACAACTCAATCCGGTTATTGAAATTTTATTCATAGACATGAAATGTTATTTTCTCAAAAGTAAAAATAAATCGCTGAACACAAATCATGATTCTCCTTAAAAGTTTCTTAAAATGATTTTAAATATCTTCAAATTTTGTAAATTAGATTTTCTTCAAAAAAAATGGAATTGTGGCTTTGGTTGCTGGAATAAAAGAAATCCAGGTTTTTAAATAATTTTCAATAATGACAAAAAAGTTTTAATTGGGACGCAGAAATGTGAAGAAAGATGTGAATTTTTAACGGAGATTAAATGGTTAGAAAATAAAATTAAGTTGTATACAATCTAAATTTACTAAGAAAGAAGATTTTATATATTTGGGAATTAAAAGCACAAAAAAATATTATGCAAAGATTTTTAACCGTATTTTTCCTTTTTACATCAATCATTACTTTCAGTCAGGAATATTTAAATAAAAATGAAAATTTTGATTTAATTTTCTATAGATACTTAGATAGCTTAACCGCTGCAAATGAAATCTCTGTAGAAGAATATTTAAAATTTTCAAAACCATTTTCGAAATGGGATATCAGACCTGTAACACACGAAAAAGTTTGGAGTTTAGATTCGATAAGAACATCAAGTGAAATACCTAATTTTTTTTGGGGTGGGTTTTCTCAACATTATAAGTTTAGCGATAAAGAAGCTGGAGATAAACCAAATCATTTTTTAAAATCGGCTCAAATAGAAGGAAATTCTAATGTTGAATTTTTGAATAAAAATCTTAACAAGTTTAAAGCTCTTGCATTAGCTGTTCAAAAAAATGACAACTCCATTTTCTTAAATCAAATTTCATTAAAGCGTGTTGATGATCTGTATAAAGAAAATAATAAGTATTGGAGTTACATAATTTCAGAAAAATCACCATTCCCTATTTCTACTCAAATAAATATTGAAGAAAAAATTAAATTTAATAAAGAGCAGGAAAAGATTCTGAAACTGATGGAAGAAATAAATATTTATTCATTAGTAAAAACTAAAAAAGGTATTTTCTTTTTAAAAGATGGTTTCACTGACAATTCTTGTGGCTACTATTTTACATCCAATAAAATAATGGAACGTGATAATCATCTGTTTGAAATAATGGATTTTGTTAATATTAATGATGACTTCTACTATTATATCGCAAATTAGAATTGACCAAAATATTGTTCTCTTTTAATTCCCAACTCTTTCCAGAATCATTCTCTACATTTGCTACATGAAAATCCTTGTTGTAGAAGACGAAAAAGAACTTTTAAAATCTATTCTTGATTCTTTGATTCAGGAGCAGTTTCTTATTGAGACTGCAGAAAATTATCAATCTGCAAGTGAAAAGATTGCTTTGTACACGTACGACTGTATTTTGCTGGATATTATGCTTCCTGGTGGAAATGGTTTGCAACTTCTTCAACAGCTTAAAGACATGGATAAATCTGAAAATGTCATCATTATTTCTGCAAAAGATTCTCTTGAAGATAAGCTTACGGGATTAGAACTCGGAGCCGATGATTATTTAACCAAACCTTTTCATAATGCCGAGCTCAACGCCAGAATAAAAGCCGTTCTTCGAAGAAAAAACCAGGATGGTAAAAACAGTATTGAGATTACCAATATCGAACTGGATCTTACAGAACGAAGCTTTTCTGTAGATGGAGAACGCATTACACTTAACCGAAAAGAGTTTGATATTCTTCATTTTTTCTTGCTTAATAAAAAGCGGCTGGTTACCAAAACAGCATTAGCAGAGCATGTTTGGGGAGATCACATTGATCAGGCCGATAATTTTGATTTTATTTATTATCAGATTAAAAATTTAAGGAAAAAACTACAGCAATCGAACGCCGAAATTGAGATCGAGGCTGTTTACGGAATTGGCTACAAATTGATAGAAAAATGAAACTCCTCAACAAATCTATTCTTCATCTGATGACCTATCTTTTGCTGATCGTAAGTTTATGGTCAGTGATTTTTTATTTTAATATGCTCGATGAGATCAAAGGAAGTGTAGATGAAGAGCTCGAAAATTATAAAAGACAAATCGTTTTTAAGGCAGAAAAAGATCTTACCATTTTGCAGCAGAAAACTTTTGATGAAGGTTTTTTTTCCGTTAATAAAATAAGCGAAGAAAAAGCTCTCAGTTTTAAAGACACTTATGAAGACACAGAAATCTATGCACAAGATGCCGATGACGAAGCTCCAGAACTAGAACCTGTAAGAGTTTTGACCACTGTTTTTGAACAAAATGGAAATTTTTATGAGCTGAAAATTTTCAATAATATGGTTGAAGAAGATGACCTCGTAAAAGAATTGCTTTGGGATGCCGCCGGTTTGTATGTGCTTTTAATTTTCAGCATTTTGGTAATTAATAATTTGGTATTACAAAGACTTTGGAAGCCATTTTATGAACTTCTGAATGAACTGAAAAATTACCGTTTAGGAATCAGCAAAAGCTTTCCGCAGGTTGAGACAAAAACCAAAGAATTCAGTGATTTGCAGGATGCCGTCACTACCCTTTTACAATACAGCGAAAAAAGTTACGAGCAGCAAAAAGAATTTATCGGGAACGCTTCCCACGAACTTCAAACTCCTTTGGCGATTGCTATTGGCAAGCTTGAACTGCTAATTGAAAAAGAAAATTTCACTGAAAATCAGGCTGAAAAGATTGCTGAGATCATGGAAATTATTGAGAGATTAGTTCGTCTCAACAAATCTCTTCTTCTGCTTACAAAAATTGAAAACAAACAGTTTTTTGATAATCAGGAAATTAAAGTCAATCATATTGTTGAAAAAAACATAGAAGATCTGCAGGATATTGCTGAATTTAAAGAAGTTGAGATCAGTTTTTCTGAAAACAGCGAACTTTTGGTAAAAGCCGATGCCGCTTTGATTAATATTATCGTTTCCAATCTACTGCGAAATGCAATTTTCCATAATATAAAATCCGGAAAGGTGGAAGTGCAGATTAATGCTAAAAAATTAATCGTTAAAAACACAGGAATTAAAAATTCTTTAAACCCCGAAAAAATATTTACAAGATTCCAAAAATCTGAACATCATCAGTCAGGAAGTGGTTTGGGATTAGCGATTGTACAGGCGATTGCTGAATTATATGATTTTTCGGTTTCTTATGATTTCAAAAATGGAATGCACGAGTTTACAGTGAATTTTTAATGCTTTAATTTTTTTAACGCAAAGATTTTATTTTCTTTCTTAAAATTTAGGAAGCAAAGAATAATCAATAAAATTGATTTAAGCGTGTGTTATTTTCAAGCTTCATAATCATCGCAACCTTTTCTTAAATTTTAGTTATTTTATAAATCTTTGCGTTTAAATAATCTGCAATATTTTTTAGGTTTAATAGAAACTACTTTTTAATTTTTACTTTAAAACAAATTCCCATTTCTTTCCAGATTTCTTCCCAAATTTTTCCCGATTCGTGCTGTTGATTTGTACTATGAAAACAACCAAACAAATTTTACTAGCAGGAATTTTAAGTATTTTAGGAGGTTTCTCAGCATTTGCACAAACCCAATCTAAACCCGTAAAAGTATCTCACGCAGAACCTATTTTTCAAGACTTGGTAAGAGATCTCGGAGCAAGAAAAGGCGAAAAGGAATTTAATTTGGGTGCCGATTTTTCAAGTGGAAAAAATTATAGAGAAAGCGGATATTTAGCCGAGTATGAATTTGCACCGATTAACCGATTAGGTCTCGAAGTGGAAACCGATTTTTCTTTTTTTAATCCGAAAAATAATTCTACCAAAGAACAAATTCCCGGAAATCGATTAGATGGAATCAGGCTTTCTGCGCAGTACACTTTTTTTGTTTCAGAAAAATCTCAGACTTCAATGGCTTTAGGCTATACTCAAGTTATAGAATTTACAGATTTTAAAAACTATGGCAAAGGAAAATTTATTACAGGTTTGGTGTACAGTCCGTTTTTTGTGGCTGCAAAAAAATGGGGTTCTCATATTCATACTTTAGTTTACACGTATCCGATGATTCAGCATGAATTGGGAGAAAAACAAACACCAGTTGATTGGCAAATCAATACTTCCGTGATGTATTCTTTACCCAATTCCGGTCATTTTATAGGCGTGGAAGTCAACAAAGAAATCAGTCATGGAAAAATGACGGTCACGCTTCGTCCGCAAGTAAAAATAAAACTCGATTCACATTTTGCTGTGGGAATCGTGACGGGAATTCCTGTTTCGCGCGACAAAGAAAATGTGTCTTCGTTTTTTAGATTAGTATATGAACCTTGATTTTGATTGGATTTTTTTGTTTGTTATTCGCAAAGACGCAATTTGTTTTAAGCCTCTCAAAGTATACGGCGCAAGGATTTTATCTCAGATTAAATTCAGGTCTCGCAAATTGTGCACATTAAACAGATTTTTTATTTGTTAATCTCCGAGAGAAAATTTAGATATTAAATTAGATGTAACTATAAAGAATTATTAAAGTTTTTAAGCAAATTTTAGATCTACCTTAAGAAATTCATTTCTCTTAACTCAACTTAACAACTTAATAATCTTAATGGTTTAAAAAATGACTTTAGAAAAAACCTAACGCAAATCCTTTTTAATCACAAGATATTTCAAATCTTTATCTCCTGCGTTGCTAATTCCATGCTCTGAATTTGGAGGACAGTACAAACTGGTATTTGCTCCGACTTCCACGGTTTTACCATCAAGATAAAAAGAAGCCTTTCCTTCTAAAATATAAAAAAATTCTTCTTCAGGATGGTGATGTGGCGCATGCGTAGATTTTCCAGGCTCTACAATACTCATCTTCAAAGTGTTTTCTTCAGTGAATTTCTTATCGGCAAACCAATACTGATAACCGGATTTTGTTTTTGTTGCTTTAGTTAAATCAAATTCGTTCACGCAGTTTTCAATCGTATATTCAGAAGATTCATTTGCTGCAGCTGTTTTCTGAGCATATATCTTTTGCTGGAATAACATGATCATTATGATAATCGTGAATTGGGATAATCTTTTCATTTTTTTCATTATTTACAACAATCTGTTCAAAGATATTCAATTCTTCTCTGAATTTAATTGTGGCAAATTATTTAGATATCAGTTTAAAAATAATTATATCCTTTAAATTTTTTAAACCCTCACATATTTTACTGTTGAAGCTTAAGAAATTTATTTCACTTAACCGATCTTAAAACTTAAATTGATTTTAATAATTAAAAAAACATTTCGAAAGATCATTCCCAATTGTTTCCAGAATCATGTCGGAAATTTACGTTATGAAAAATTTAATAGTAGCAATCAGCATTTTAGGTTTAAGTTTAACCAGTATTTCAGCACAGGATATTCATCAAAATGAAGTTCCTTCGGTTATTCTAAACAATTTTCAAAAAAGTTTCCCAAAAGCAGCCGATATCGACTGGGAAATTAAAGGTAATCTCTATGAAGTAGAATTTGAAACAGGATTATTAGGTGATGATCATAAAGTTTTGTATTCCAGAGACGGAAAATTGGTAAGACATGAAGAAGAAATTTCAAAAAATAATCTTCCAAAATCCGTTTTAGCTTCCATCAACAAATCTTTTTCTGGTTACAGAATCGATGATGCAAAGAAAATTACCGAAGGTAGAAAAGTGATTTACAATGTCGAATTGAAAAATCTTTCTCAAGAATGGAAAGTAGTTTTTGATGCACAAGGAAGAATTTTACAAAAAAGAGAAGATTAATTTTTAATCTTCTCCTTAATTTCATCCTAAAAATCTATCTCCATAAGAACAACTGTTTTGTACATATCTGTTTTATTTCTAAATTGCATTGTCTCTCGAAAAAGAGAATGACAATCACAAAAAACATTTATGGAGCAGATTATTCCGTTTGATTTACAGATACAGCACAACCCTTATTTCAATTATACTTTTTGCCTAAACCAATATCCTTTTCTGCAGAGCATTGCTTTCAGAGAAGTTGCTGAAGATTTAGAAAATCTGAATCTTCAGATTACCTCATCTTTGGGTTTATTTGAAAAATATGACGTATATATTGATAAAATCAGGCAGAATGCATTGTATAAAATATCTCTTTTCAACTTCGTTTTTAATAACGCTTTGTTGAAAAGACTGACTGAAAAAGATTTAGATCAAATCAAAATTCAGGTTTTTAAAGACGGAGAATCTATTTATGAAAAAAGTTTCAGTATAGAAGTTCTCCCGATGGATTATTTTGGTGGATTGCAATCGTATCCGCAACTTTTGGCTTCGTATGTTCTTTCAAATAATAATCTTTTATATAAACTGAAAGCTGATGCGATTGATATTTTAGCGAGAAATAAACTTACTCCATCTTTTGAAGGTTATCAACAGAAAAGCAAAGAAAGGGTTTTGCAAATGGTTTCGGCGATTTACAAATCCATTCAAAATCTGGAGCTTATTTACAGCGCAATGCCTCCAAGTTTTGAGAAGAACGGACAAAGAATCAGGCTTGTGGATACGGTTTTGGAAACAAAATTCGGGAACTGCATTGATATTTCTTTGCTTTTTGCAGCGTGTCTGGAAGCAATTGATTTGAATCCGATTATCGTTGTAACAGACGGTCACGCTTTTGTTGGAGTTTGGTTGGATGATCAGCGTTTCGATGGAATAATTAATTTTGATCAGGCTGCAATTTCCAAAAGAATTGCCTCTGGAATAAAAGAAATTGCGTTAATTGAATCGACCAGTCTTTGCAAAGGAAGTAATCTTTCTTTCAAAGATGCTATGAATTCTGCGGAAACTCAGTTGATGGATTCATCAAGATTTTTGCTTTCATTAGACATCAAAAATGCAAGGTCAGCGGGAATTTCTCCACTCCCACTTTTAAAAAATGAAACGATTAAAAGTCTCGATTTCGATTCCAATAAAAATTCAACAGAACTCGATCAGGATTTTGATTTGGGAACTCAATATGATGATCTTGAACTGACAGACTTTTCAAATTTAACCAAGCAGAAAGTTTGGGAAAGAAAACTGCTCGATCTTTCGCTCAGAAATAATCTTCTGAATCTGCGGTTTACCAAAAGTATGCTTCAATTGGTTGATTCTAAAATTAATGTACTTGAAGACAGTTTAGCTGACGGGAAATCATTTACGATTCATCCAGACAACAATCAGGCGGTTCTCAGAAAATATAATCTTTATGGCGAACCTTTACATCAGTCGCAACCGCTTTTTAAATTTGCGGATGATGAGTTTAAATACAACCGACTTTTAACATATTATCATCAGGATGATCTCGATAATATCCTCACCAACCTTTACAGAAGCGCAAAACTCGCAGAAGAAGAAAACGGGAAAAGTACATTGTATTTAGGAATCGGATTATTAAAATGGTTTGAACCAAAAAATAAAGACGTTCCAAGACTGGCTCCGATTTTATTAGTTCCTGTTGAACTTTCGAGAAAATCTGTGAACTCTAAATTCACGCTTCGAAGCCGTGAAGAAGAAACGATGATTAATATTACGTTGCTTGAATATTTAAAACAGGAATTCAAGCTCAACATCAACAGCCTCGAAAATCTTCCGATGGACGAATCGGGAGTTGATGTTCCAAAAGTTTTGGCAATTATCCGAAATGCGGTTCTCAATCTTGAAGGTTGGGATGTTTTGGAACAATTGGTTTTGGGAATTTTTTCCTTTAATAAATTGATTCTTTGGCAAGATATTTCAAAATATTCGGAAGAAATTCAGAAAAGTTCGATTGTAAAAAGTCTGATCGACGGACGATTGACAGGAACTTTGGAAAGCGTGGAAAATGATGCACAAAGTTTAGAAAATATTTCCGCTGCAGAATTGGTTTTGCCTATTTCGACCGACAATTCTCAGTTAAACGCGGTAAAAAATGCCAATCTCAATAAAAGTTTTATTCTTCACGGGCCTCCCGGAACAGGAAAATCACAGACGATTACTAACATAATTGCCGACGCTTTATCGAATGATAAAAAAGTACTCTTTGTAGCTGCGAAAAAAGCCGCTTTGGATGTGGTTCATCACCGATTGGAAAATATTGGCTTGGGTGCATTCTGCCTCGAATTGCATTCCAATAAATCTAAAAAATCGGATGTTCTGAAACAGTTTGAAAGAACTTTGGAAGTTCCGAAATATAAAATCAATGCCGATTATCACGAAGAAGCAAAACGCCTCGACGAACGCAGAAAAGAACTTGGAAAATATGTAAATGAATTGCACCATAAATTTCCGATTGGCTGGAGTTTATTTGATACGATTGCCTTCTTGGAAACCAATTATGTAAATGCAGATGAACGTTTTCACATCAATTTCCCTTTGGAAAGTGCCGATGTTTTCAACTGGAATCAGTGGAAAGACTGGTTGATTCCGTTTGCTTCGATTGTGCAGAAAATTGGCCAACCTTCGCTTCATGCTTTACGTCCGATAAAAACTTCAAGTCATCAGTTTGAAAATAAAAATCTTATTCTTTCCGCAATTTCTCAATATAATGAAAAGAAAAATTCGGCTGAACAGGTAAAAAGCCAGTTTCAATTGGATGAAGTTTCCAATTCTGACAGCATAGAAATTCTTGAATATTTAAAAAACAATCCGGTGAAATCCGGTTTGGTTGACATTGTTTTCAATGAAGGTCAGCTGAATTTATTCAAAAACTGGATGACTCAGCAAACGCAGTTTCAACAAACTGAAAATCAAATCACTTCCAATTTTAATTCTTCCATCTTAAATATCGATTTTGCTTCATTAAAACTGTTGTGGAATCAGGCAAAACATACGTGGTTTATTCCGAAATGGTTTAAACAAAGGAAAGTAAAACAGCAACTAAACGGTTACGCAAAATCAGGAATAGAATCTGATGTGCAAATCGATGGACTTTTTGACAAGCTTGAAAATTATCAGCAGCTTAAAAATCAATTAAACAATCTTCATTACAATGCACTTTCATCGGTGACGAATCTTTATTTTAACGAAAGTTCGTTTGATATTTCTGCGATTGAAAAAGATTTAAATACCATTGAAAGTACGAAGGATTTAGCTCAAAAAATTTCCATTCCGAATGTTCCGGAATGGCTAAAAGATTTTTCATCAAAACAAAATAACAATCAGAATATTTCTGAAGTCGTTGAAACGTTGAAAGATTTTGACAATGCAGAAACTCAGCTTTTAGAATTTGTGCACGAAGTTCCTAATGATGCTGATTTACAGACAATTGTTCAGAATATTCATCAGTTGGAAGACTGGATTAATTTTAATGCTTTAAAAGAAAAAGCACAAGATTTAAATCTAAACTGGTTCATCGATTTCCTTGAAAAAGGCTGGCTCGATACAGAATCTATTGAACTCGAGTTTGAAAAGATCATTCATCTGAATTTATTCATTAAAACCATTTACAGTTCTGGAACTTTGAATAGTTTTGATGCCAATATTTACGAATCTCAGATTCAGCAGTATAAAAATCTTCACAAAGAATTTACGGAACTGACCAAAAATCAGTTAACGATGAAACTCAGCGATAGAATTCCTAATTTTTCTCAGGAAGCCGTTCAAAGTTCAGAAATCGGGATTTTGCAAAAGGCAATTCGCAATAAAGGACGAGGTTTATCCATCAGAAAACTATTTGACCAAATTCCTACTTTAATTCCGAGGCTGAAACCTTGTATGTTGATGAGTCCGATTTCGGTGGCGCAATACTTTGATGTAAATGAAGAGCATTTTGACCTGGTTATTTTCGATGAAGCCTCGCAGTTGCCGACTTCTGAAGCGGTAAGTGCTTTGGCGAGGGCAAAACAGGCGATTATTGTGGGCGACCCGAAACAGATGCCACCGACCAGTTTTTTTGCGTCTCAAAAAGTGGATGAAGAAAATTTTGAACTCGAAGATCTGGAAAGTATTTTGGATGATTGTCTGGCGCTTTCGATTCCGTCAAATTATTTATTGAGACATTACCGAAGCAAGCATGAAAGTTTGATTTCTTTCTCCAACGCTCATTTTTATGATAATAAACTGCTCACGTTCCCATCTCCGGATGATCTGAACCGAAAAGTAACGTTTGAATTTGTTGACGGATTTTACGATAAAGGAAAAACGAGAACCAATAAAAATGAAGCGGAAGCAATAATTCAATACATTAAAGATCATCTTGAAAAGCAAAATAAAAAATCGATTGGTGTGGTGACTTTCAGCCAGACTCAGCAAAGTCTGATTGAAGATTTACTGCAGAAATTATTTCAGGAAAATCCGCATTTGGAAGAGTTTACCATTAATTCTGAAGAACCAATTTTCATTAAAAATCTTGAAAATGTACAGGGTGACGAACGTGATATTATTCTGTTCTCGATTGGTTACGGTCCTGATGAAGATGGAAAAGTTTCGATGAATTTCGGTCCGCTCAACCGCGACGGAGGTTGGAGACGACTGAATGTTGCCGTAACAAGAGCACGCTACGAAATGAAAGTGTTTTCTTCATTAAAAGGCGACCAGATTGACATGAACAGAACAAGTTCTGAAGGTGTTTTAGGATTGAAAAACTTTCTGAATTTTTCTGAGAAAGGTTTGGTTTATCACAATTCAAACCCAACGGTAAATCAGCAGAAACTGATGGTGAATTCGATTGCGAAACATTTGGAGGAAAGCGGTCTGAAAATCAAAACCAACATCGGAACTTCAGAATATAAAATTGATATCGGCGTAATTAATCCTGAAAATGAAAGCGAATATCTGATGGCGATTTTGCTGGACAGTGAAAATTATTTCAATATCAATACGACCAATGATCGAGAATTGCTTGTTCCGAATGTTTTGAAAGGTTTGGGTTGGAATGTTTTCAGAATCTGGACTTTGGACTGGATTAAAAACAAAGAAAAAATCATTGAGAAAATTCAGGCTGAAATTGAAAAAATAAAGACTGAGGTAAAAGAGAAAAAAGAAGAAATCATTGAACTGAAAACTTCTGAGAAAGTCTATCTGAGTGAAGTTTCGGAAGCTGAAAAACCTTCGAAAATGATTCCTTATGTTGCAGCAGAATTGAGTTCGGAAATGAATGCCAATTCGGAAACCATTTATTCTTTTGAAAACAAACAAATTCTTCTCAGTCAAATCAAAACCATTATTGATACCGAATCACCAATCAGTCAGAATGCCTTATTCAGGAAGATTCTTAAACTTTGGAATACTTCAAGAGCAGGTGGAAAAATGAATAATTATCTTTTGAAAACTTTGGATTCCATTCCGAATTTACAAACCTCAGAAAGTTATCAGAAATTTTACTGGAGTGAAAATCTACACCCTCAAAATCTTGATTTCTATCGAGACAATTCAATAGAAAAAAGATTGATTGATGAGATTGCTCCTGAAGAAATATCGGTTGCTATTATGGAATTGATGCATTCGAGTTTGAGTTTGAATAAAGAAGAATTGGTTCGTGCGGTTTGTAAAACTTTTGGGTTTGCCAAAGTGGGTTCCCAGATTGATTCTGTAGTGAAGTTTTGTGTGGAGGATTTGGTTGGAAAAGTGATGTTGAAGGAGGTTGATGAGAGGATTGTTTTGGGATAAAATTATAATGAAAATCTATATATTTGATAAAATTAATAACTCTAAACACGATGAAAAGAAAAACTCTCGTTATACTATTACTAATTAGCTTTAACATTTGTTATTCTCAACGATTGTTAACTTCCTGGAGTCAACAAAATATTGAAAACTATACAAAAGAAATGTATGATGAAGCACAAAAGCTTTCTTCATCACAACTTTTAGAAAAAAACTTAAAAGACCAATATTGGAGTGAAGTTTTTTTAACATTAAATGCATCGGTGAATCATCATACTAAAGATATAGATTATCAAAAATCTTTAGCACAACACATAACAAACTCATCAGAAACAAAACTAAAAGGAACAAGCCGATTAATTATTTGGGACAGAATTTCGAGCGGCGATATACTTTTTGAAGGAAAAGGATTGGTATTTGAAAATGACCTTTTTTTGGTAGCTGGAAGAGCCAATCAGATTTTACAAAGCTTAACCAAAAAAAACTTTGGTTTTGTAACAATTAATTCGAGTAAAAAAGAACTTGAAGATCTTAAAGGCAAATGGCTTGATTATTTGAACAACAAATTTGTTGAAGAATATAAACCAATTGAGTTAGGCAATTCTAAAATCCCTGAAATAAGTAGTTTATCCGCTTTTAAAGCTTTAATCATTTCAGTACAGCCCAATTCTAAAAAAGATCAGCTTACAAAGAGTTGTCTGAAAAAAATCTACAAATTAGATGAAATGCCAAAAGAAAAGGGCTCTTCAGCAATGTATTGCAATCCGGATACTTACACATATTCTTATTTAGCGATGCTGATTGGCGATGAAAAATTTGATGAAACAAAAAATGCTGATTGGTGGATGAAATTCTGGAACGACAACCAAAATAAGCTCACCTGGAATTCGACAAAAGGTTATTATGAGGTTAAAAAGTAATCTCTTATCATCTATGGAAAAGAAAATCATTATCGTGTGTTGTATAATTTTAGGTTGGACATTTTATGATTATCCAATTTTTGATAATGAAGGAATTTCGTATTTTATTATTTTGTGTTGCTTTGGCGGTATCGTATTTTCAGTTTCAAAAATTCTTAATACAAGTGATAAAAATGATTACGAATCGGTAGAAAAAGAAGTTGATCGCTCGGCAAATTTTGATGGTATTTTCAGCTATGAAAATGATGGTTTTTATTTCACCCAAAATAAAAAAAGCAATTTTGTAAATTGGATAGAAATTCTCGAAATAAATTTTTTCAGCATTCCTTTTCTACATGAAGAAAATCATACCGGTTTGGAAATCATTACCGAAAAAGTAAGCTATGAATTTAATAACCAGCAAACTCCCGGAATAGAAAAACTAACCAATCAACTTATTGAAAATTTATCGCATTGGGATTTTGATGCTGAAATAATTAAAATTAATAATCATGGCCTTAAAAAAGCAAATCTCTATAAAAAAACATGAAAAATACGCTTATCTTACTTATTGTTTTTCTTTCAAACTCTTTATTTTCTCAGAATAAAAGCCTGCAAGAAAACTTTATAGATATTGAAGAATCAAAATGTTTTGGCAAGCAAGATATTTCAAATGCTGCAATGCGAGAATGCACTATAATAGCGAGAGAATCTTGGGATAAAGAGCTGAATAAATATTATAAACTTCTTTTAACTAAACTTCCAAAAGACGCTTTTGAAATACTGAAAGCTTCTCAAAAAGAATGGATTATCTATCGAGACAAAGAGTTTAAATTCATTACTAAATTTTATTTTGAAGTAAAAGAGGGGACAATGTGGTATAATATTGCTGAAAATAAAAAAAAGGAAATCGTGAAAAACAGAGCTTTGGAACTGCAGATGTATTTTGAAAATTTAGAGTATTGAGTTAAAAACTCTTATAAAAAACATCAATAAAATGCCCGACAAAGCCGACAAAGCAAGACGTAAACGAATCCAAAAAGAATTACAAGAAAAAGCGCAAATTGAATTTGAAAAAAGTCTTCCGATTTCCCGTGAGTTTTTTCAAAAATTATTTGATTTTTTAGATGAAGAATTTGAGAAAAATGATTGTGATGATAGTCTAAAAATGACAAAGCAATTTTTAGAATCTCAACATATTCAGAATATGGAAGAAGTTAAAAACTGGTTAAAGGAAAATGGTGGCTTTTGTGATTGTGAAGTGCTTAATAATGTAGAAGAACGTTTTGAAGAAGAAAATCAAACTCGTTTAAAAACTCTTTAGACTACAGTTCTTTTTTCGTAGTTTAGTTCAATTGAAATGAATTAATCATTTTTTATTTCTTAAACATAATTAATTCTTGTAAATACACAATTGAATGAAAAACATACAACGTGAAGATATCAAATTGATAAGCCGTCACAGCAACATGACAGAACCGGAAGTTGGACGCCTTTTGAAAGAAACTGTGTATAATGATAAAGAAATGTGGCAGAAATTTTTGCGCCAGTTTTTTATTATACTAGGAGTAGGTTTTGCTACCACAGGAATTATTTTCTTTTTTGCGTATAACTGGGCAGATCTGCACAAATTTGCAAAGATTGGACTTACCGAAGTGCTAATTACTGCAACAACAATCATTGCTTTACTTCCTAAAATCAATCAAAATACCCGAAATATTATTCTCACCGGATCAGCCTTCTTAGTCGGAGTATTATTTGCAGTTTTCGGACAAATTTATCAAACCGGAGCCAATGCGTATGATTTCTTTTTGGCATGGACACTTTTCATCGCATTGTGGGTTGCTATTTCAAATTTTGCTCCTTTGTGGCTGCTTTTTATTGTTCTAATCAACACCACTTTTATTCTTTACACGCAGCAGGTTGCCAAAGATTGGGACGAGTTATTAATTGTAACCATCATTTTCTGCATCAATGTAATTATCCTTATTTCTACATTTTTATTGCAAAATCTAAAGAAAGTACCAGTAATTCCTATGTGGTTTACTCATATTTTAACTTTAGGATGTGCTGTTATTGCAACTTTGGGAATGATGATTGTAATTTTTGATGAATATAAATCACTTTCGATTATTTTTACGATTCTTATTTTAACGACATATGCGATCGGAATTTGGCATGGTTTAAACTCAAAAAACATATTTTATCTTTCGGTAATTCCATTCAGTATTATTTCTATTATATCAGCTTTGCTTATAAATTTCTCAACCGATGGCGGAATGTTTCTCTTTGTGAGTCTTTTCGTGATTGGAAGTGTTACAATGGTTATAATGAACATTATTAATCTTCAAAAAAAATGGAAAAATGAGAACTAAAGAAGAAATAAAACAACTCCTGGAAAATGCTCAGGAATTGGTAAACAAAGATTTAAAATTTAACGAAGAAGCAATTTATAGAGCATATGAAAAAGGCAATAATCATCAATCTCTAACTATAAAAGTTCTTTCTATTTTTGGCGGAATTATGGCGAGTTTTCTTTTTATAGGATTTCTTTTTATTGCCGGTTTATATGATTCTGAATTCGGACTATTGGTCATCGGAATTCCTTTAATAATTTTTGGAGCACTCGTTACTAAAGTAACTTACAATATACTTCTAGACACTCTCAGTATTTCGGCTTACATCATTGGTTTTGTTCTCGTTGGAGGAGGTTTATTACAAATGGAAATGAACGAAAATCTTGTCAGTATTATTTTTATTTTAATCGCAGTTTCAGCATTATTTATTGTCCGGTCTTATCTCATTTCATTTATTTCGATTCTTATAATCTGTGGTGGATCTCTATTTTTAATGATGTCAAATAACAGCTTTAATTTAATCCATATTTATATTTCTCTTTTGGCTTCAATTCTCACTTTCATATACTTAAAAGAGGCTAAATTAATGACTTTCAACAAGGCATTCTCACAGATTTATGATTCGGTGCGTATTTCATTGATTTTTTGTTTTTTAGCAGGTTTATATCTTTTAGGAAGAAATTACAGATTTGCTGATATTGGCAAATATTCAAATGAATATTTCTGGATTTCCTCTGTGGTTATTATTCTTGCAATTTTATACGTGATCTCTCATCTCTTTGAAATGCTGAATATTAAAAAGAGTGAACAAAAATATGGAATTTATGCGCTGTCGGTTTTGATTTTATTGCCTACGGTTTTTGCACCAGCTATTTCCGGAGCGATTTTAATTATTCTGTTGAGCTTTTTGGTAAACTACAAAACCTCTTTAGTAATCGGCATTGTAGCATTTATTTACTTTGTTTCACAATATTATTACGACCTTCATTACACACTTCTTACCAAATCTATTGTCCTGTTTTGTTCGGGTGTTTTGTTTCTTAGTCTGTACTTTTTAACCCATAAAAAATTATCGTCAGATGAAAAAATATAAATGGCTGATTATCGTCTTAAATCTCATGATACTTTTGGTTTATTTTAATTTTTCTGTTGTTAAAAAAGAGAACCTTTTAAAAGACGGAAAATTAATTTTGCTGTCATTAGCTCCTGTAGACCCCCGTTCTTTAATGCAGGGAGATTACATGACTTTGCGGTACAGCATTTCAGAAAACCTCAATGTAAATTCATTACCCAAAAGAGGTTATTGTGTGGTAAAATTAAATCCTCAAGGTATTGCTGAAAAAGTAAGATTTCAGAAAAATACAACTCCATTAAACAAAGGAGAATACTTAATAGAATATAATTCGCCCGACCAATGGAACGTCAATATCGGAGCAGAATCTTTCTTTTTTCAGGAGGGACAAGCTGAAAAATATGAGAAAGCAAAATACGGCGCCATAAAAGTTGATACCAAAGGAAATAGTTTGCTCGTGGGGCTTTATGACGAAAATTTAAAGAATATTAAATAATTTTTTTGAACATGAATAACATCTACGAACCAAAATTTGTAAAACAACTCTTCAATCAAATGTCTGGTTCGTACGAAAGAATGAACTACATTACTTCGTTTGGCTTTTCGATTCGCTGGCGAAGACAATTTTTAAACAAATTGGGAAAATCTGAGCAAAATTTAAATGTTATTGATTTGCTTTCCGGGTTAGGTGAAAACTGGGCTTATCTTAAACAAAACTTCCCCAACTCTACTTTTTCTGCTTTAGATTTTTCTGAGAAAATGATTGCTCAATCAAAAAATAAAGGAAATAAAGTTTTTAATAATCAATTGAACTTGCTTTGCGAAGATATTCTTCAGAATAATTTAGAAACAAATTCATTTGATATTATTTCCTGTGCGTACGGTTTAAAAACATTTAATGAGCAGCAATTGGAAATCTTGGCAAAAGAAATTTCAAGAATTCTTAAACCCAATGGCAAATTTAGTTTTGTTGAAGTGTCAAAACCGAAAAACAAATTTTTGTATTATCCTTACCAATTTTATTTAAGCAAAATGATTCCCGTTCTGGGTAAATTATTTTTAGGAAATCCGAGTGATTATAAAATGCTTTGGATCTACACTGAGAATTTTGGAAACTGTGATCACGTTAAAGAAATATTTAACAGACATAATCTGAAAGTAAAATCAGAAAACTATTTTCATGGGTGCGCAACGGGAGTTTATGGTACAAAATCATAATTAAAATTAAAAATCACAAACAGGAGATAAGTAGAAGTAATTTTCTTATATTAGTTTTCACAAACAATCATCGATGAAATTATTTCTAACACTTATTTTGCTGTTTAGCTTTCATTTTATTTTTGCTCAAAACATCGAGCAGACACCTGAAAACAAACTCAAACAAGATTCAGTGAATCTTCAGAATAAAGTTGATGAAATTATGATGGTGAATATTGATGAAGAAAAAAACAATTCAAATTTGAATAACCAAAAAACTTCATTAGATAGAAAGTCAAGTAAAGAAAAATCCGAAGTAGCTCAAAATATAAATATCGTTCAGGAAATTAATACGGTATTAAATTATAAAATTAACCGGATTTGGCGAGAAGATCTGTACTGTCTGGTTTGTCAAAAAAATTATAGTCCCCGACTGGCTGCTTAAATGTCAAATAATATTTAAAAGAAAAGCACTTCCAAGATGGAAGTGCTTCAATATTTTAATCAAATTTATTTCAAATACGTTTCATATAAATCTGTTCTTCTGTCTTTCAGAATCTGAACGGAACCGTTATAGTGCAAGTCTTTCAGTAAATTAACATCCACATCTACAATCAGCGTCATTTCAGTATTGGGAGTCGCCTCACCTTTCACCGCATTAGACGGGAATGCAAAATCTGAAGGTGTGAAAACCGCCGCCTGACCAAACTGAATATCCATATTATTTACACCTGGTAAATTTCCTACACAGCCCGCAATCGCTACATAACATTCGTTTTCTATGGCTCTTGCCGCAGCGCAGTGACGAACTCTCATGTAAGCATTCTGAGTATCGGTAAGATAAGGAACAAACAAGATTTTCATTCCCTGATCAGCTAAGATTCTTGGCAATTCAGGAAATTCTACATCATAGCAAATGACCAAACCTATTTTTCCGCAGTCGGTATCAAAAACTTTAATTTCGTTTCCACCTTTCATTCCGTAATATTTTCTTTCGTTCGGCGTGATATGAATTTTTCTGTATTCATCAATTCTACCGTCACGGTGAAGAAGATAACTTACGTTGTACAAGTCGTTATTTTCAAAAATCGGCATACTTCCGGAAATAATATTCACATTGTAACTGATTGCCAGATCTGAAATTTTCATTTTAATTTCCTCGGTGATTTTAGCCAACTCAATCATACTGTCCCGCTCTGAAAGGTTGTTGAACGGAGCGAGCAAAGGGGTATTGAATAATTCCGGGAACAGCACAAAATCTGATTTGTAATCTCCCATTACATTTACAAAGAACTCTACCTGCTCATAAAAAGCATGAATATCTTTAAAATGCCTCATCTGCCATTGCACCAATCCCAGACGAATAACGCTATCCTGCATTGTATTTGGCTTTTTGCTGTAATAGATATTATTCCACTGCATTAATACAGCATTTTCGCGCGAAGCTTCATCTTCGGGAAGATATTTTTTCAGCACCTTTATCGGCAAAAAATTATTGGAAAGCTGAAAAGAAAGTACCGGATCATATATTTCCTTGTCTCTTACTCTTCTGATGTACTCTCTCGCTGACAATTCATGACTGTGCTTATGATAATGCGGAATTCTTCCACCCAAAATAATAGATTTCAGATTTAATAATTCACAAAGTTCTTTTCGGGCATCATATAATCTTCTTCCCAATCTCAACTCACGATATTCGGGATCAACAAAAATTTCGATTCCGTATAAAACATTTCCGGTTGAAATATGGGTATTGAAAGAGTAATTGCCTGTGATATCACTATACGTATGATCATCACCAAACTCATCATAATTAACGATAATAGACAGCGCAACAGCTGCAATTTTTCCGTCTACCGTGATGCAGATCTGTCCGGCTTCAAAAATTTTATTAAGCTTCGCAATGCTTTTTTTTGACCAGACGTATTCTGACATTTGAGGATAGGCTCTGCGCATGGTTTCTACCAGCTCATCATAATCATCTACTTTCAGGGTACGTGTTTCTATCTGCATAAATATATTTTTACTAAAGTTACGCAAAAACTCTGCAAACCTTTTGACATCGTCCTTTAAAAATATTTGAAAGATGTTATTTAATACAAACTATATTTTCGTTTTGTAAAAAATCACAGACCTGTTTTGTATATTTTTCTGTTTTAAATCATTATTAATTCATCGTTTTATAAAACCAAATTATTTAGACGCGTAAAGCAATAAACTCACACGTCTAATTTGTTTAAGTTGGACGTATAAACTTCTAAATTAAGACGTCTAACTTTAATTCATGTTGCCTAAAACCAACTCAGTTAAATGAAATTAAAAAAGAAACACCAACATTTCTGGAGGTGTTTCAAGAGTACGAAAAAAAAAATCTATTGTTTTTGAATTTTATATAATCTTCCCGCATCGGTTACCGCATACAATGCATTATCTGTTCCCTGCGTGATATCTCTGAAACGCTGCCCTTCATTTACCAATAAACGTTCTTCTCCCATCACTTTGTTATCTTTTATAACGAGTCTTACGATGTGAGTTCCGCTTAATGAGCCTATAAACAGGTTATTTTGCCACTCCGGAACGTTATTTCCTTTGTAAAACGTCATTCCGCTTGGTGAAATCACAGGATCCCAATAATAAACAGGCTGCTCCATTCCGCTTTGCTGCTGAATTCCGCTTCCAATAACTCCACCGCTATATTCTATTCCGTAAGTGATTGTTGGCCAACCGTAATTTTTTGCAGGTAATACACGATTAATTTCGTCTCCGCCACGAGGTCCGTGTTCACTTTGCCACAAATCTCCTGTTGTAGGATGAATGGCAATTCCCTGCGGATTTCTATGACCGATACTGTACAATTCAGGCAAAGCTCCAGACTGGGTAAAAGTAGGGTTTCCCGGAGCCGGAGCGCCATCTTTTGTTATCCTTAAAATTTTACCGATTGCTGCCGTAACCGATTGCGCTAAAGGTCTTGTAGAAAGATCAGAACGTTCCCCTACACTTACCATAAGATTTCCGGTAGAGTCAAATAAAATTCTTCCTCCATAATGTAAATTTCCTGCAGAAGAAGACGGATTTGCTCTGTAAATAACGACCGCATTTTCTATAGATGTTTCAGAAGCTGAAAGTTTTCCCTTTGCTACTGAAGTCTGAGTTCCTCCTGCAACATTTTCAGAGAAAACCCAGTAGATCATTCTGTTTGTAGAAAATTGCGGGTCTATACAAAGTCCTAATAAACCTCCTTGTCCGTTAGAATTAACTGCAGGGATTCCCGTTATTGGATTGCTTAAAGTTCCTGTACTGGTTGCAATTCTCATTGTTCCGGTTTTTTGAGTGATCAGCAATCTTCCGTCCGGTAAAGCGGTGATTCCCCAAGGCGACGTTAATGATGAACTTAGAACGGTACTGCTGTAAGGTGTCTGTGTTTTCACACCATTTACCCTTGTCTGCCCGGCAAAAGCAGGAGAATACGTTGTATTTGCAGGATTGGTTTCGACAGGCGGATAAATTGCCTCATTTCCAGGCTCTTCAACAGGTTGTTGCTCGATGTCATCAGAACAGTTTGCCAAAAACATCGCAGATGCAATCAGCATGTAATGTACTTTAAATTTCATATTGACTAAGATTTGGTGATTTGATTTAAAAAATGACAATTTAAAGTTTGGAAATCATCAAAGTTTGCGCCAATAATTCAGTATTATTTAAAATAATTCACTTTTAACACACCATATTTAAAGCTATAATCAGAAATATTCATTGTGAACGATTTCAAAAAAACCTTCCAGTATTCTGAAAGGTTATATAATTTGAATTGTTGATTTTTAATTTAAAATCTCATTCATTTTCGTCAAAATAATTGGTTTTCCATCGGTAATTACAATAGTATGCTCATGTTGCGCCATATATCCGCCTTTATTTCCTACCATCGTCCAACCATCATTCAATTCCACCGCAATCGTTGAATCTGTCGAAATAAATGTTTCGATCGCCACAACAGAATTTTTCTTAAACCTTCGGTTATCGTAACGATTTTTGTAATTCATCAATTCATCAGGTTCCTCATGTAGACTTCTTCCAACACCGTGACCGCCAAGATTTTTAATGACTTTAAATCCTCTTTTTTGGGCTTCAGTTTCCATTAAAAATCCAATATCAGCGATTTTCACGCCGCCTTTTATATTATTAATGGTTTTTTCCAGAATTTCCTTTGATGCATCGACTAATCTCTTATGTTGGTTGATGTCATTTCCAATGATAAATGAGCCGCCGTTATCTGCCCAATATCCATTAAGCTCTGCCGAAACATCAATATTAATTAAATCACCTTCTTTCAGAACTCTCTCTGAGCTAGGAATTCCATGACAGAATTCGTTGTCTACACTTATGCAAGTCCAACCCGGAAATCCATACGTAAGATAAGGCGCCGACTTTGCACCAAAGTCTGAAAGAATTTTTGCTCCGTATTCGTCAAGATCTTTTGTCGTCATTCCAACTTGCGCGTAATTCATCATTTCTTTCAAAGTAAAAGCTACAGCTTCGCTTACTTTCTGCATTCCGATTAATTCCTGTTCGTTTGTTATAGACATAATGATTTTTTGAAAGAGTAAAGTTAGGGAATAAAAAATATTGAATTAGAAATAAAAAACACTTACTGTAACAGTAAGTGTTCTGTGGTCCCACCTGGGCTCGAACCAGGGACCACCTGATTATGAGTCAGGTGCTCTAACCAACTGAGCTATAGGACCTCAAAATTTGGTTAAATTTTGTGTTTGCAAAAATAGTAAAATTTCTTTCACTACAAAATTTTTTATAGCTTTTCTTGACAAAGTTCTACCAAGACTCCATTGGTTGATTTCGGGTGCAGGAACACAACTAATTTATTATCAGCACCTTCTTTAGGCTCTTCAGAGATAAACTGAAATCCTTCTTTTTTTAATCTTTCTACTTCATTCTGTATATTTTCTACGCCAAATGCCAAATGATGAATACCTTCTCCTTTTTTATCAATAAATTTTGAGATCGGACTTTCAGGATTACTGGCTTCCAAAAGTTCAATTTTACTTTCACCTGTTTCGTAAAATGAAGTCACTACGCCTTCTCTTTCTACGGTCTCTTTCTTGTAAGATTCTTTCCCTAAAAGTTTTTTAAAAAGATCATCAGAGATCCCTAAAGATTTCACTGCAATACCGATATGCTCTAATTTCATAAATGTAAACTATATTTTTTTGACTGCTATTTAATTTTCAAATAGCAATTCAAACAAAAGTACTAAATTTGCATAAATTATGGAAAGCAACAGACAAAGAAAAGTAGCACAGATTATACAGGAAGATTTCGCAGAACTTTTCCGTAAACAGGCATCAGAAAGCAAACAGAATTTTCTGGTTTCCGTTTCCGACGTTAAAGTAACTCCCGACTTGGGAATTGCAAAAATCTATTTAAGTATTTTCCCGCAGGAATTTCGTTCTACGATTATGAAAGAAATAGAAGAAAACAAGGCACAATACAGAAACTTTATCGGTCAGAAAATGGCAAAACAGGTTCGTATTATTCCACAGTTGAGCTTCTATCTTGATACGACACTTGATGATGTAGAGAAAATCGAAAGAGAGCTGCGAGGCGAAGGCGATAACCCTGTTTTATAAAAAACATTGAAAAACATTGCATTTTACATTGCATCACGCTACCTTTTATCTAAGAAAGGAAGCACTGCCGTAACGTTTATTACCTGGCTTGCCGCTGTGGCGATGAGTGTTGCTGTAGCTGCAATGTTTGTCATTATTTCCGTTTTTTCGGGACTTGAAGATTTCAACAAAACTTTAATTTCCAATCTTCATGCTGACTTAACGATAAAAAGCACATCCGGAAAAACGATAAAAAATCTACAGAAAATAAATTCCGTTTTAAAGAACAACAAAGATATTTCGAGCTTTTCGAGGGTAATAGAAGAAAAAACATATATCAATTACAACGGAAAAGGCGATGTTGCCTATCTTCGTGGGGTCGATTCAGCTTATACAAAAGTAAACCCGATTGATAAAAATATTTTTTACGGAAGCTATCCTTCATTTGAATACAGCAATGAAGTAATCATGGAGCGTTCGCTTCAGAACAGATTAGGAATTCCTGTAGACTCAAACACCGATTTCTCAACGCTTTTCATGCCTAAACCCGGCACAGGAATTATCAATAAGGAAGAAGACATTTATAATAAAAAAGAAATTATCATTAGTGGTGTTTTCCCCGGGAACGAGCAGCTCAACAATTATATTGTTGCGCCGGTAGAACTGGCTGAAGAATTATTAAATCTTCCAAAAAATTCAGCATATCAAATTGTTATTAAGCTTAAAAATCCAGAAAATATAGATTCTGTAAAACAAAACCTGCTTAAAGCTTTAGGAAAAGACGTCGAAATTAAGACCAAACAGGAAGAAAATGCAGCTTTCTGGAAAATGATTAATACCGAAAAACTGTTTATTTACCTAATTTTCGCTTTGGTTATCTTCATTACAACATTTAATTTAGCAGGCGCAATTATTATTTTACAACTTGATAAAAAGCAACAGGCAAAATCTCTTATTTCCTTAGGTTTTCCTTTAGCTCATCTTAGAATGACCTATTTCTACACCGGGATTTTAATTGTTATTTTAGGCGTAATTTCAGGTCTTATTTTGGGAACAGCTTTATGCTATTTCCAGATCTACACCGAATTATTTAAAGCAGTAGAAGATTTACCTTTTCCTGTAAAAATTGTAGGTGAAAATTATTTAATCGTTGCAGCTATTGCCTCAATCTTTGGTATCACTATTTCTTGGTTCTTTTCTAAAATCAGCAAAGACTATATTACTAAAAATTAATATTTTAAATTTCTAGTTATTCGTAAATTTGCCTCCCAATTTAGAAAAAATGAGACGAATTTTATACTCTTACTTGCTGAGTCTGATTGCGATCAGTGCTTTAGCTCAGGCTCCGGCTAATTACTACAGTACAGCCACCGGAACTGGTGCCACACTCAAAACACAGTTGAAAGACATTATCACAAACGGACATCAAGATCACGGTTATGGTGGACTTTGGACTGGTTATCAAACTACCGACAGAGATTATTATTATGAAAATGATGGTACTATTTTAGATATTTATTCTGAAAGACCAACTGCTGCAGATCCTTATAATTTTACCTATAGTACCAATCAATGTGGAAGCTATGGTAATGAAGGAGACTGCTACAACAGAGAGCATATTGTTCCACAAAGTCTTTTTAATGAGGCTTCTCCAATGAAAAATGACATTCATTTTATCAGAGCAACAGATGGAAAAGTGAATGGAATGCGCTCAAATTATCCTTTTGGAAAAGTAGGAACAGCAACATTCACATCTTTAAACCAATCAAAATTAGGCAACTCTGTTTCAGCAGGATATGGAGGAACGGTTTTCGAGCCAATCGATGAATTCAAAGGTGATGTAGCAAGAATGATCTTTTATTTCGTGACAAGATATGAAAACCAGCTTTCTACGTTCAGCTCAGGAAATATGCTTGGCACTTCTGCTTATCCGGGATTACAGACATGGGAACTTAATCAGCTTTTGGCGTGGCACAATTTAGATCCTGTTTCGCCGGCAGAAATAGGAAGAAACAATGCTTCATACACTTATCAGGGAAACAGAAATCCTTACATTGACAATCCTAATTATGTGAATTTGGTCTGGGGAACACCGACTACAGATACACAAGCTCCGACAACTCCAACAAACTTAATAGCAAACAACCCTACTTCAAGCACTGTCGCATTGAGCTGGACTGCATCTACAGACAATGTAGGAGTTATAGGATACGACGTTTATGCTAATAATGTTTTAAAAGCAACAGTTTCAGGAACATCTACAACTGTTCAAGGCTTAACCTCTTCAACAACGTACAACTTCCATGTTATAGCTAAAGATGCGGCAGGAAATTCATCTACACAAAGCAATACAGCAACTGAAACCACACTTGCGGGATCAGGTGGTGGAACAGGAACTTGTGGAACTGAAGATTTCGAAAATATCACGGGAACAGGAAACGGATATGCTACAAGAACCTGGACAAATAACAATATTACCTGGACAGCAACAGATGCAAGAGTAGATGAAACCATTAATGGAAAAGCAATCACGCTAAGAATCGGTAACTTGACCAGCTCTACTATATCGGGAGGAATGCAAGACTTAACAATTAAAACTTCTCTGAAATACGGAACAGGACCTGGTAATTTAAATTTAGAAATCAATGGAGTTCAGGTAGGTACAATCCCTTACACTGCAACAGCTAATACAGTTACAACAACTACAATTAGCAATATCAATGTGAGCGGGAATATTATTATTAAAATTACAAACCCGATTACAGCTACTAATGGGCCAAGAGTAGCAATTGATGATCTTACTTGGACTTGCGCAGCTTCTTTATCAACTGTTGAAAATTCAAAGGAAAAAGCCTTCGGTGTTTATCCAAACCCGGTGAGAAACCATGAACTATTTGTAAAAGGTGAAAACCTGAACAAAGTTTTGAAAGCTGAAATCTATGATCTTTCAGGAAAATTGATTAAAAACATTGCAAATCCTTTCAAAAACTCAAATAAAATCGATCTTCACGGGTTAACTAAAGGAGTTTACATTTTAAAAACAGACAACAACACTACAAAATTCATTGTAGAGTAAGACAACAAATATTTTCAATACGAAAGACCGATTTTTATCGGTCTTTTTTTTATTTTTGAAGTATGGATTCCAGCAACAAATTAGGACTGATCGGAAAAAACATCTCCTACTCTTTTTCAAAAAAATATTTTGAAGATAAATTTAAAAAGAAAAAACTCACCGATTTTTCATACGAAATTTTCGACTTACAGGAAATCAATGAAATTGAGGAACTCCTTTTAAAACCTAATCTTTTGGGCTTTAATGTAACGATTCCTTATAAAGAGAAAGTTATAGATTATCTGGATGCATTGAGCGATGAAGCTCAAAAAATAGGCGCTGTAAACTGTGTTTTAATTGAAAATGGAAAGAAAACCGGTTACAATACAGACGCTTTCGGTTTCGAAAAAACGCTCGTTGCACACAAAAAGGCACATCATGAATCGGCATTGGTTTTAGGAAATGGTGGTGCTGCAAAAGCAGTGCAATATGTTTTAGACAAACATCAGATTCCGTATCAGACGATTTCGAGAAAATCAGAAATTAATTTTGAAAACCTAGATTCAGAAATAGTTTCAAAAAATAAATTGATCATCCAATGCACTCCGGTGGGAACTTTCCCCAATACTGAAGATTGCCTTGATTTTCCTTTTGAAGCCCTTACAAATCAACATCTGGTGATTGATCTTATCTACAATCCTGAGTATAGCAAATTTATTTTAAACGCATCACAAAACGGAGCCAAAACAGTTAATGGATATTATATGCTGGAGCAACAGGCAGAAAAAGCCTGGGAAATTTGGTCGTTTAAAAAAAAATAACATAAATTAGTAACTTAATTGGCTTATATTAGCTCGCTTTAAGAAATTAACGCCATTATTCATAAAAGATTTGCTATGACAACAGAAAATAATCTTTCTGAAAACGAAGAACAAAAACCTTCTACAGAACTTCAGGAAACAGTTGAAAACACTCAGAATGCTGAAGAAAACCATCACGATGAAGATCCTGATGCTTCTCAACACGATTCTCTTGCTGACCTGTCTCTTGCGGATACCCTGAAGGAAATGGAAAAAATCATCAATTCTAATAATGCAGGTGAACGATACCGAGAATTTAATGCATTAAAAGAAAAAGCAAATCATTCGATTCACGACGAGATTGAAGATAAAAAGCATGAATACACCGATGCCGGAAATGCAATCGAAAACTTCAGCTACGAACATCCTTCTCAATCTAAACTTTCCGGGTTGATTCATATTTTCAGAGAAAAACATGACAATTTTCAGAAAAATCAGGAAGAAGAACAGAAAAAAAATCTAGATCACCGCCAAAGTATTATAGAAAGACTTAAAAATCTTTATACTAATTCTGAGCCCGGAGTAAATCTTTTCAAATCAATCAGAGAGATCAAGGAAGAATGGTCAAATTCTGGTCAGGTTGCAAAATCTGAATTTAAAATTTTAAACAACAACTATTTCCATCATTTGAATCAGTTTTATCAGATGTTGGATCTAAATAAAGAATTTCTTGAGCAGGAATACAGCCACAACTTAGAAAAAAGACAGCACATTATTGCGAGAGCAAAAGAGTTGGAAAATGAGCCGGTCGTACAAAAAGCTTTAAACGAACTTCAATATCTTCACAAGCTTTGGAAAGAAGAAGCAGAACCGGTTTCTGAAGAATTCCGTGAAAAGACATGGGAAGAATTCAAAGAAATTTCAAATAAAATTCACGAGAGAAAGACTGAACTCTCTGCAGCTATTGAAACAGAGCAGAATGCCAATCTTGAGAAGAAAAATGAGATCATTGCTGAAATCAAGAAACTTTCTGAGCCAAAAGACAATCCTAATCATACATATTGGCAAAACTCCATCAAAAGAGTTGAAGAATTGCGTTCAGAATTTTTGAAAACAGGTAGCGTTCCTAGAAAATTATCCAACAACAATTGGAATGATTTCAAATCTACTTTAAGAGGATTCAATACGACAAAAAATAATTATTATAAATCTTTGAAAGGTTCTCAACAGCAGAATCTTGATGAGAAAATGAAGCTGATTCAGACTGCAAAAGACAACATGCATTCTGAAGATTGGGATCTTGCTGTGGCATTATTCAAAAAACTTCAGGAAGACTGGAAGAAAATAGGTCACGTACCCAAAAGCATGACCAATAAAATCTGGGACGAATTTCGTGATGCATGCAACACATTCTTTAATAATTACAGAGAAAAAAGCAGCGCTTCTACCGATAACTGGAAAGAAAACTATAAGCTTAAAAAAGATATTCTTGAAGAGTTGAAAACCATCTCAAACGATGAAGGAAGCATCGAAAAAATAGAAGCAATTAAAACTTCTTGGAATAATATTGGAAAAGTTCCGAGAGATAAAATGGCGATCAACTCGGAGTTTAATAAAACTTTAAGAGAAAAACTAAAGCTTAACAAAATCAACGAGCTTGAATTAAAAGAAGAAGGTTTATCTGAAAACCAATTAACAGACAAAGCAAGAAAAATCAAGAACCAGATTTCAGATCTTGAAGCAGAAATCGTAAAACTTGAGAACAATCTTTCTTTCTTCAAAAATCCTTCGAAAGACAATCCGCTTTTACGAGATACTTACAATACGATTGATGACAAAAAAGCTCATCTTGAGACTTTAAAGCAGAATCTTCACAGTATTATCGCTGGAGAATAATTAAAATTAAAGTAAAATATAGAGCGAAACAAAGAAATTTGTATTCGCTTTTTTTATCTAAATGCAAGAAGAATTTTACATCAGAAGATGCATTGAGCTCGCTCAAAAAGCCATCGGAAACACTTACCCAAATCCATTGGTGGGAAGTGTGATTGTTCACGACGATAAAATAATCGGTGAAGGTTATCATCATAAAGCAGGTGAAAGCCATGCGGAGATCAACGCTATAAATTCGGTTGAAGACAAAAGCCTGATTCCTGAATCTACTATTTATGTTTCTTTGGAACCTTGTGCACATTTCGGAAAAACGCCGCCTTGTGCTTTAAAAATTGTTGGACTGGGCTTTAAAAAAGTTGTTATCGGTGCGATGGACTCTCACGATAAAGTAAACGGAAAAGGCAAGAAAATAATCCAGGATGCAGGAATTGAGGTTGTTTCCGGGGTTTTGGAAAAAGAATGCATTGAGCTGAACAAAAGATTTTTCACGTATCACGAAAGAAGAAGACCTTTTATCATCTTAAAATGGGCAGAATCTGGCGACCGTTTTATGGACAAAGATTTTAAACCTACGCAAATCAGCAATGCACTGACCAAACAGTTTGTACATCAATTAAGAAGCAACGAGCACTCAATTCTGATTGGAACGATGACTGCTTTAAGAGACAACCCGAGTCTCACCACAAGAGAAATTGTAGGCAGAAACCCTATCAGAATTTTGATTGATATTGATCTAAAAGTTCCGAAAGATTTTAATGTTTACAGCAATGAGGCTGAAACTTTAGTTTTCAATTCTGTAAAAGAAGGTGACGAAGGAAATATAAAATTCATCAAAACCTCAAGAGAAAATTTCATTGAAAATATGTTGAAAACATTACACGAACTTCAGATACAGTCTATCATCGTGGAGGGCGGAAGTTTGGTGTTACAACAATTCATTGATGCTGGTTTATGGGATGAGACGATTATTATTAAAAATAAAAATTTAGTCTTAGAAAACGGAACGAAAGCTCCAAGATTTAGCAAAACGCCCATCGACACCCGGGATTTCAGAGACAACGTTATTGAATTTTATAAGAATTCTCATTAAGAAGCCGACAAATGCTGCACGAATACACAACCATAGAAAAGCCCGTAGAAAATACCTTACTTAAAGAAAAAGGGAGCAAATTCATAGGTTTTGCTTTTCCGGTTAATAATGAAACTGAACTTAAAAGCGCTTTAGATAAAATAAGAACTGAACATCCGAAGGCAACTCATCATTGCTATGCTTTCAGAATGGGATTAAATGGTGAAAATTACCGTGCAAATGATGACGGAGAACCTTCCGGAAGTGCAGGCTTACCAATTTACAATCAACTTTTAGCTCACGAAATCACCAATGTTTTAGTAATAAGCGTTCGGTATTATGGTGGGACAAAACTAGGCGTTTCAGGTTTGGTAAAAGCCTATAAAGAATCAGCGAAGATCACCTTAGAAGAAGCCAATATTATTACGAAAGAATTGGAAATTGAAATTAAAATTCAGTTTCAATTCAATCAGCAGAATATAATTTTCACCCTACTTTCAAAGTTTGATGCCAAAATTTTGAATTTTGATTCGCAGCAAACTGCAATTATTTCAGCAAGAATTAAGACTAAACATAAAGATGACATTATTGAGGCATTAAGTAACATTCAACATGTCATTTGTAAAATAATAGAACAATAATCTATAGCTCTATTATTTTTTGATTTTCAGAATCATACATTATTATTTTAACATTATTCTTTCCATATCTTTTCTTTATTTCATCACTTATTTTTAAATAAATTTCCATTTCAGGAATTGGCATTGATTTCATCTCTTTCATTGCCCAATTTTGAAGATTGATCGATGGTGAACCATTATAATTGATGATGTTTCCAAACTGAAGTTGCATTTTCTCTTTTGAAGAAACACAAATGTACATTTGCTTCCCTTTTCCGGAATATAAATTGAAAGAAAAATATTGATACCATCTTCCAAAAAAACTTAAAACCGGCATCAAAAACCATAAAATCAACCAATAGAAATGATTGAGTAAAAGAGGTTTGATATTATTGATCCCAAAAGGTTTATGATAAGTAATAAGTAAAATGAAGATTATCGCCAGATTCCAAAACCAAACTATAGAATTGTATCCCAAACCAAATGGTCCTAAAATCATTAAAATAATTAGATGAATCGGGATTAAAAAATAGCTCACTCTTTTTTTATTTTTAGAAAAAATAAGCAATCCTGCAAGTAGTATTTCGCAAAAAGGAATGACAAGCCCGACAAAAAAAAGTTTATATTTTAAAACTGTTTCACGAGAAAATCCTATAAAATTTTCAAGAATTGTATTCATCCAGACAGAAGAAAGAAAACTTCGATTGAGTTTATGTAGTCCGCTAAAAAAATACATCGATACCAACAGTAAATGTATCAATACAATTATATTTTTTGGCTTGTGAAAATTGATAATAAAAACCAGAAAAACAGATAAATACTTATATTCCCAAGGTTGCCATCTTACCGTATCCAGCATACAGCTGAATAATTCTATCACGAAAAAAGAAATCAATAAACCTCGATTTTTTTTAGCAAATAAAATAATTAATAATAAAAGTAAAGAAATGACAAACAGGAGAGTATGAAAATAACTTGGAATATATTTAAAGAAATCGAAGGCAGGAATCACCGGATAGAAACGATCTGTAATCCAGGCTTTATAACTCCAAACCTTCGTAACAAGCCAAAATAAAGCAATAATTCTCATTAAAACATTTGCTTGCTGACCCGCCGATTCAATCTTCCAGTTTGTATTTTTCATAACAATCAAAAATATCAAAATTGAATGACTTTGTATTAAAAAAGAAAACATCCCAGAAATTATCTGAGATGCTATGTATAAGTTTTGAATTTAAAGATTAAATCTAATCTCGTCGACCTCCCATTAAGAGAGAAGCAAAGTATATAAGTTGTGCCAAAGACCCAAGTGCCGCCACCAAATAAGTTCGCGCAGCCCACGTGAGGCTATCTTTCACTCCAACAAATTCTTCAGAAGTTACCGTTCCTGTATCTTTTAACCACTTCATTGCTCTGTTACTTGCGTCATATTCTACCGGAAGCGTCACAAAAGCAAACAATGTAGTAAGTGCAAACATAATTACGCCGATCAATAGTACCAATTTGCTGCCACTCATTGCCATAACAATAATACCTCCCATCAATACAAACTGCATTAAGTTTGAGCTTATGCTCACCACAGGAACCAGTTTTGATCTCAGTTGTAACATAGAATATCCTACAGCATGTTGTACTGCGTGGCCACATTCGTGAGCTGCAACAGCTGCTGCTGCGGCATTTCTCTGCATATAAACTGCCTCAGAAAGATTTACTGTTTTACCTGCAGGATTATAGTGGTCGGTTAACTGTCCTGGAACCGAAATCACCTGAACATCATGTATATTGTTATCTCTCAGCATTTTTTCGGCAACCTCTTTACCTGACATACCGTTTCTGAGATGTACATTTGAATAATATTCGAACTTAGATTTTAATCTTGAGGAAACCAGCCAGCTTACCAGCATTGAAATTCCTATGATAAGATAATAACCTGTCATTTTATTTTTAATTTAATATAGAATAATTCTAGTAACTGATGTAAAAATTGTGCCAAAGTTTTAGGTTTTATTAATTATATTTGTGGTTGAATTTACCTGAAAACTATGTCGAAAGTTTCCATTATTGAAGTAAAAACTCCCGAAGATTTAAAGCAATTTGTAAAATTCCCCATGAATTTGTACAAAAACAGCCCCTATTACGTTCCCTCATTTATAAAAGATGAGCTTAATGTATGGAATCCTCAGGAAAATCCTGCGTTGCAATATTCTGAAGCAAAGCAGTTTTTGGCATGGAAAGACAGTAAAATAGTCGGCAGAATTGCAGTAATCATCAATCGTAAAGAAGAAAAAGAACTTGGTATAAAAAAGGTCCGTTTCGGCTGGATTGATTTTATTGATGACACAGAAGTTTCTAAAGCATTAATTGACACAGCTATTAATTATGCTAAAGAACATCAGATCGACAATATCGAGGGACCAATGGGTTTTACCAATCTCGACAAAGCAGGAATGCTTACGTTTGGATTTGAAAAAATCGCTACAATGATTGGAATTTACAATCACGAATATTACTCAAAACACATTGAAAACCTAGGCCTTGTAAAAGAAAAAGAATGGGTAGAGTTTGAAATGAACTTTCCTAAAATACTTCCTCCAAAAGTAGAAAAATTCAGCTCATTGATTGCCGAAAAATACAATTTACGAGTTTTAGATTTTAAAAGCAAAGAGGAGATTTTACCTTACGTAAAACCAATGTTTAAGCTCCTTGACGAAACTTACAAACATCTTTCTACCTACACTCCTATTTCTGAAGAACAAATCAAAACATACAAAGAAAAATTCTTCCCGATGATTGCTAAAAACTACGTAATCTGCGTAGTTGATGAGCATGATGAGTTGGTTTCTTTTGCAGTTACGATGCCTTCTTATTCCAAAGCTTTACAAAAATCAAAAGGAAAACTTTTTCCTTTCGGATGGTGGCATTTTTTGCAGGCTCAGAAAAAAAACGACCGCGCCAATTTTTACCTGATCGGAATTCATCCCGAATATCAAAGACGTGGTGTAACGGCTATTATTTTCAAAGAAATTTTCGTTCGATTCAACAATATGGGAATCGATTTTGCGGAAACAAATCCTGAATTGGAAGAAAACAAAAGTGTGCAGGTTCTTTGGCAGGACTACAATCCCGTAAATCATAAAAGAAGAAGAACGTATTCTTTAAAATTCTAATATGAAGCCACACCTTATCATTTTCGCTATTCTTATTGCAGGTTTTGCTGTGTATAATATCTTCTTTGCTTTAGCTGACGACAGAATGAATACGCTTGTAAATATTGTTTATGCAAGTGTACTTTTTGGCTATATTTCATTTATGGCGCTTACTGTGCTTAAAAAAATGAAGAAATAACACTATTTTTATTGATTCTAAATTATCGGTTTTCTCTATTTTCATCAGACTTTTAAGTTGATTAATTTCATGCTTTATTGTTTATTGCCTAAATTTGCAACTTGAGATAATAATGTAAAAATGAATTTACCTGAAAGTTATATTCCGATCCTTATACAAGCTGGTGTTGCAATAGGTTTTGTAGCCATTTCTTTACTTGGAGCTCATTTCCTGGGACCAAAGCAGAAAAAAGGAAATTCTGTGAAAAATCAAAGTTGGGAATGTGGTGTGCCTGTTGAAGGAAACGCCAGAACACCATTTTCGATCAAGTATTTCTTAACTGCAATATTGTTTGTATTATTCGATATCGAAATCGTATTTTTTTATCCGTACGCTGTAAACTTCAGAGAATTTGGTCTTGAAGGATTCTTTGCTGTTCTTACATTCGTTGCCATCTTCTTCCTTGCATTTTTCTATGTTTGGAAACGTGGCGCGCTAGACTGGGATAAATAAATTCAATTATAATTTTAAATAAGAAGTTTAGATCACGTCAATTAAATCAAAGTTAACATTAGCAGCGATTTAGAATCTAAATTAAAATCTTAAAATCAACAAAATGTCAGATCAAAAACCAATTATAAGAACAGATGCACCGGCTCCGGAAGGATTTGAAGGAGAAGGATTTTTCGCAACGAAACTGAGCAGTGTCATCGGTATGGCTAGAAAGTTTTCACTTTGGCCTTTACCTTTTGCTACTTCTTGTTGCGGTATCGAGTTCATGGCTACTCTTAACCCAACGTATGATGCATCCAGATTTGGTATGGAAAGAAACTCTTTCTCACCAAGACAAGCTGATATGTTGATGGTTTGTGGAACTATTTCAAAAAAATTAGGTCCTGTTTTAAAAGAAGTATACACTCAGATGGCAGAACCGAAGTGGGTGGTTGCTGTTGGAGCTTGTGCTTCTAGTGGAGGTATTTTTGATACGTACTCAGTTTTGCAGGGAATCGATAAAATCATTCCGGTAGACGTTTACGTTCCTGGTTGCCCTCCAAGACCAGAGCAGATTATTGAAGGTGTAATGCAGGTTCAGGCCTTAGCAGAAAGCGAAAGCATCAGAAGAAGAGATATGCCGGAATACCAAGCATTGCTTGATTCTTATAATATTAGCAATTAATTGATACGGAAATGACGAACGAATTTGTATTAGAAGCGATAACGAGAGAGTTTCCGGAATCTGTAATTTCAAGTTCAGAGCCTTATGGAATGCTGACTATTGAGATTAAAAAAGAGGACATCAAAAAAGTAATTCATTATCTTAAAGATTCATCATTGGAAATTAATTTCCTTACGGATGTTTGTGGAATCCATTACCCAGAATTCCCGGATAAGGAAATCGGCGTTATCTATCATTTACAAAATATGATGACGAATTTCAGAATCCGTATAAAAGCTTTCATGTCGAGAGAAAATATTGAAGTAGATTCTTTGACAGAACTTTATGCTGGAGCCAACTGGATGGAAAGAGAAACTTTTGATTTCTACGGTATTAAATTTAAAGGACATCCTGATTTAAGGCCAATCCTGAACATGGAAGATCTTGGTTATCACCCAATGCTGAAAGAATACCGTTTGGAAGATGGTACCAGAACAGATAAGAACGACAGCATGTTTGGTAGATAAGAAAATATAAATGATTAATGATGATTGATTAACGATCAATTATCGCCTATCAAATATCAATTATATATTATGAAAGACAACTCATTATCAAATATACTTAACCAGCACAACAGTAACGAACAAATCGACGGGCAATTATACACCCTGAATTTGGGACCTACTCACCCTGCAACGCACGGAATCTTCCAAAACGTTCTTACAATGGACGGTGAAAGAATTCTGCATGCAGAGCAAACCGTTGGTTATATCCACAGAGCTTTTGAAAAGATTTCTGAAAGAAGAAATTACGCTCAAATCACCACGCTTACTGACCGTATGAACTATTGTTCTGCCCCTATCAACAATATTGGATGGCACATGACAGTAGAAAAACTGATTGGCGTAAAAGTTCCTAAACGTGTAGATTATATGCGTGTTATTTTAATGGAATTGGCAAGAATTGGTGATCACTTGATTTGTAACGGGGTAACCGGTATGGATGCAGGTGCAATTACAGGTCTTACCTATATGTTCATCGAAAGAGAGCGTATTTACGATATGTACGAGCAGATTTGTGGAGCAAGAATGACGACCAATATGGGAAGAATCGGAGGTTTTGAAAGAGATTTCACTCCAAAATTCCATGAGTTGCTGAAAGATTTCTTAAAAACTTTCCCTGCAAGATTCCAGGAATTCTGTAATCTATTAGAGAGAAACAGAATATTTATGGACAGAACCATTGGTGCGGGAGCAATTTCGGCAGAAAGAGCTTTGAGCTATGGTTTTACAGGTCCGAATTTACGTGCAACAGGTGTAGATTATGATGTAAGAGTTGCAGAGCCTTATTCTTCTTATGAAGATTTCGATTTTATCATTCCTGTGGGAACTTCAGGTGATACGTATGACCGTTTCATGGTTCGTCAGCAGGAGGTTTGGGAATCTCTTAAAATTATCAACCAAGCTTATGACAATTTGCCGGAAGGACCTTTCCATGCAGATGTTCCAGAATTCTATCTTCCTGAAAAAGCTGATGTTTACAAAAAAATGGAAGCATTGATTTACCATTTCAAAATTGTAATGGGCGAAACAGATGTTCCTAAAGGAGAAGTTTATCACGCTGTAGAAGGCGGAAACGGAGAATTAGGATTCTATTTGGTAAGTGATGGCGGAAGAAGCCCTTACAGACTTCACTTCAGAAGACCATGTTTTATCTACTACCAAGCATATCCTGAGATGATTACAGGTTCTGTAATTTCAGATGCCATCGTTACGATGTGTAGTATGAATGTAATTGCGGGAGAATTAGACGCATAATATATTAGACAAAAAGATAAAAGAAGAAAGACGAAAGACTTTCTTCAAATTAAATAAAATTGAATTTAGAATACGAATCAAAAAGTCTTTTCTCTTGGTTCTTTGTTCTTTAATCTACATAATAAAATGAGCGAAACAATAGCTTTTAAACCGGAAAGTTTAGAACAGGTACACAAAATTATCGCAAGATATCCTGAAGGAAGACAAAAGTCTGCCCTTCTTCCTGTTTTACATTTAGCGCAGAAAGAATTTGGAGGATGGTTAGACGTTCCTGTGATGGATTATGTTGCTGAATTATTGAGTATTAAACCAATTGAAGTATACGAAGTAGCTACTTTTTATACGATGTTTAATATGAAACCGGTGGGTAAATATGTTTTGGAAGTTTGCAGAACCGGACCTTGTATGGTTCGTGGAAGCGAAAAAATTCTGGATCATATCAGAACAAAATTAAATATAAAAGACGGGCAGACTACCGAAGACGGTATGTTTACCCTAAAACCTGCTGAATGTCTTGGAGCTTGCGGATACGCACCAATGCTGCAGTTAGGAAAATTTTATCACGAAAATTTAACGATAGAAAAAGTAGACGAAATCCTTGAGCTTTGCAGAGAAGGACAAGTTGCTTTAGACTAATATAATTTTAGATTCTACTTTTTAGATTTTAAATTATTCACTTAACGTTTAATAATAATTAATGCAAAAAGCCAAAAGCTAATTGCAATAAGCAAATAAAAATGAGTAAAAAACTTTTACTTAAAGACGCACACGTAGAAGGAATACGTTACTTCGAAACTTACCGCAAACAAGGCGGTTACGGAGCAGCAGAAAAAGCCTTTAAAATGACTCCCGAAGAAATCCTTGAAGAAGTAAAAGTTTCAGGACTTCGTGGTCGTGGTGGTGCAGGTTTCCCAACGGGAATGAAGTGGAGCTTTCTGGCAAAACCGGAAGGCGTACCAAGACACTTGGTAGTGAATGCAGATGAATCTGAACCGGGAACTTTCAAAGACAGATATCTGATGGAATTTCTTCCTCATCTTTTGATCGAGGGAATGTTGATTTCATCTTTCGTTTTAGGTTCAAATGTTTCTTATATCTACATCCGTGGAGAATATTCTTGGATTCCTGATATTTTGGAAGAAGCGATTGAAGAAGCTAAAGCTGCAGGATTTTTAGGTAAAAACATCTTAGGATCAGGTTTCGATTGTGAAATTTATGTTCAAAGAGGTGGCGGAGCTTATATCTGTGGTGAAGAAACTGCTTTGCTCGAATCTCTTGAAGGAAAAAGAGGAAATCCAAGATTAAAACCACCTTTCCCTGCTGTAAAAGGACTCTGGGAAAGACCAACGGTTGTAAATAACGTTGAATCTATCGCAGCAATTGTTCCGATTATCGATATTACCGGTGCTGAATATGCTAAAATCGGTGTTGGTCGTTCAACTGGGACAAAATTAATTTCTGCTTGTGGAAACATCAACAAACCAGGAGTTTACGAAATCGATATGACCATCACGGTTGAAGAATTTATTTATTCTGATGAATATTGTGGTGGGATTCCGAATGGTAAAAAGCTGAAAGCTTGTATTCCTGGTGGAAGTTCGGTTCCGATTGTTCCTGCAAACTTATTATTGAAAACGGTAAACGGTGAACCAAGATATATGAATTATGAATCTCTTGCTGACGGTGGTTTTGCTACCGGAACAATGATGGGTTCAGGAGGATTTATTGTTTTGGATGAAGATCAGTGCGTCGTAGAACATACCATGACTTTGGCGAGATTTTATAATCACGAAAGTTGCGGACAATGTACTCCTTGTCGTGAAGGAACGGGATGGATGTACAAAATTTTGAAAAAAATTGAGAAAGGAGAAGGAAAAATGGAAGACATCGATTTGCTTTGGGATATCCAGAGAAAGATCGAAGGAAATACCATTTGTCCGCTTGGAGATGCGGCAGCTTGGCCTGTTGCTGCGGCTATTCGTCATTTCAGAGATGAGTTCGAGTGGCATATCAAAAACCCTGAATTGTGTCTAACACAAAATTATGGTTTGGCTCATTATGCAGACCCTATTCCGGCTGCAGCCACTAATTAATAGCAAGTGAAACGTTGAAAAAGATAATTGCTGTAGGCCTTTTGTTGTCGAATTTTGTTTTTGGACAGGTTACTACAGAAAAAAAGGAAGTTAATCCCTTCAAAAAAGGATCTGTAATGGTATTCTGGGGTTGGAATAATGCAAAATATTCAAAATCAGATATTCATTTTAAAGGAGATGGTTATGATTTTCAATTAGATAATGTAGTCGCTCATGACCGACAGACCAAGTTTGAATGGGGAACCTATTTTAATCCTGGAAACATAACAATTCCGCAGGTTAATTATAGAATTACGTACTTCCCGAAAGATAATTTCGGTATCACATTAGGAATGGATCACATGAAATATGTGATGGATCAAAATCAGACTGTAGATTTTAAAGGATATATCAATGATCCAGAATACGCAGGAATGGTAAATAATGGTAAAGTAGATCTTAGTGGAAACGATTTTTTAACGTTTGAACACACTGATGGTCTTAATTATATCAATATTGGAGCTCAGAAATATCATAATGTTTTAGACAAAAAAAATATTGATATTTTCTTGAGTTACGGAGCTGGGATTGGAGCATTACTGCCGAAATCTAATGTTCAGCTGATGGGAAATGAAAGAAGTGACAGATTCCATCTTGCAGGTTTTGGTTTGGATGCAAGAGCTGCGGTAAGTGTGGTAGCAATAAGACATATTGTTCTTCAGGCAGAAGGAAAATTCGGATATATTAATATGCCGGATATTAAAACAACACTGAACAATAAACCAGACAAAGCTTCACAGGATTTTGTATATGCACAGTTCAATTTCGGAATTGGATATACATTTAATACAAAAAAGTATAATTAAAATATAGCTTAACGCCTAAAAGCATAAGCGAAAGCATAGAATATGAGCGAAGAGGTTAAAAAATTCAAAATAACGATAGATGGACAGACTGCTGAAGTGTTGCCTGGTACTTCCATTTTGGAAGCAGCAAGACAGATCGGCGGAAAATCTGTTCCTCCTGCAATGTGCTATTACAGCAAGCTTGAAACCAGTGGAGGAAGATGCAGAACTTGCTTAGTTGAAGTTTCTAAAGGATCGGAAGCAGATCCTCGTCCTATGCCAAAATTAGTAGCGAGCTGCAGAACCAACGTGATGGACGGAATGGAAGTGAAAAACCTTTCTTCTGAAAAAGCTCAGGAAGGTAGAAAAGCAGTTACCGAATTCTTGTTGGTGAATCACCCATTAGATTGCCCGGTTTGTGATCAGGCTGGAGAATGTCATCTTCAGGATCTAGGTTACGAGCACGGAAATCTTGAAACAAGAACAGAATTTGAAAGAAATACGTACGAAGCAGACGACTTAGGTCCACATATTAAGTTGAATATGAACCGTTGTATCTTGTGTGCAAGATGCGTTTTGGCGGCCAATCAATTGACAGGTGAACGTGAGCACGGAATCCTTTTCAGAGGCGATCATGCTGAAATTTCTACATATTTAAATAAAGCTTTAGATAATGATTTCATCGGAAACGTAATCGACGTTTGTCCGGTTGGAGCATTAACAGACAGAACAGCTCGTTTTACAAGCAGAGTTTGGTTTACAAAGCCGATGAACGCTACTTGTAAGTGTGATAAATGTTCAGGAAAAGCAACGGTATATCTAAAAGGTGACGAAGTTGTAAGAGTTACCGCAAGAAAAGATCAGTGGGGAGAAGTTGAAGAATTTATCTGTGACACTTGTCGTTTCGAAAGAAAATCATTGTCAGACTGGAACATTGAAGGACCAAGACATATCGACAGACATTCTGTTATTTCATTAAACCATTACGAGAAGCCTAAAGACGAATTGAGAGTTTTAGACAATCCGATGGCTAAAGAAATCAGCGAAAAAGACGAAAAATAATAAATCGCTGGATGTCGGAAGTTTGATGATGGATGTTTTTCAGCTTTGAAAATATATCATTAAATAAACTTCTGCTATTTAGAACAAAAATTGATTAAACGATGATGAGTTGTGCGGCGAATTGCTAAACATCCAGCTCCCAGCTCCCATCTTCAAACATTTAAATAATAAAATGGATTTAATTACATTTAAATTAATACTTGTACTTGCACTTTTCCTGCTTTCGTTAACGATCGCAGCCTACTCTACCTGGGCAGAAAGAAAAGTTGCAGCCATTATGCAGGATAGAATCGGGCCAAACAGATCTGGACCTTTCGGTTTACTGCAGCCTCTTGCCGATGGTGGTAAATTTTTCTTTAAAGAAGACTTTACTCCTGCCAATGCAGAAAAGTTTCTTTTCGTATTGGGACCTGCATTGGTGATGTTTATTTCATTAATTACCGGAGCGGTTATTCCTTGGGGAAAAACGTTAAACTTAGGTGGAGTTTCTTACGATTTGCAAGTTGCTAACATTGATGTTGGTGTACTTTTCATCATCGGAATGGCTTCTATCGGAGTGTACGGAATTATGATCGGAGGTTGGGCATCTAACAACAAGTATTCATTATTAGGTGCAATTCGTGCTTCGTCGCAGATGATCTCTTACGAATTGGCGATGGGTCTTGCATTACTTTCTATCATCATGATGACGGGAAGTTTAGATTTAAAAGTAATTACTGAAAACCAAACGGAAGGAAAACTTTGGGGTATTATCCCTATCGGTTCCGGGATGAACTGGAATATTTTCTATCAACCATTGGCATTCTTAATTTTCTTTGTTGCAGCTTTGGCAGAAACCAACCGTCACCCTTTCGATTTACCTGAATGTGAATCTGAATTGGTAACAGGATATACTACCGAATATTCATCAATGAAGTTAGGTTTATACATGTTTGGTGAATATGTGAATATGTTTATTTCTAATGCTTTCATGGTAGTACTTTTCTTCGGAGGGTACAACTATCCGGGAATTGAATGGGTAACTCAGAATTGGGGTGAAAATACAGCAGGTATTTTGAGTATCGTAGCATTTTTATCTAAAACCATAATCGGAATTTTGATCTTTATGTGGATCAGATGGACGTTGCCAAGATTCAGATACGATCAATTGATGCACTTAGGATGGAAAACTTTAATTCCATTGGCATTGGTCAACTTAATGATTACAGGAGCTGTAATTTTAGCTTTTGGAAATTAATTAATTTGAAAATGAGTTAATTTGAGAATTTGAAAATGGGTAATCCCGCTTCAACTTCCTAAACAATATAAATTTGAAAATGAGCTGATGAGAAAGCAGCGATGAGATAAACTTCCATCACCCAGCTTCCATCTTCCAACATTTAAATAATAAAAAATGAAACTTACAAACAGATCAAAAGTTGTTTCAAATAAAGAGATGACCTTTTCTGAGAAGATCTACTTACCGGCGATTTTCAAAGGAATGGGGATTACTTTTAAGCATGCTGTGAGAACCGTTGTAAAACGTGCTCCCAATGTTTATTCTTATCCGGAAGTACAAAAGCCTAGAGCTGATATCTGGAGAGGTCAACATGTTTTGAAAAGAGATGAAGAAGGCAGAGAAAGATGTACAGCTTGTGGATTGTGCGCAGTAGCATGTCCTGCAGAAGCGATTACAATGACCGCTGCAGAAAGAACCAGAGAAGAAAAAGATCTTTACAGAGAAGAAAAATATGCATCGGTATATGAAATCAATATGCTGAGATGTATTTTCTGCGGTATGTGTGAAGAAGCTTGTCCGAAATCTGCAATTTATCTTACAGACAGATTGGTTGATGTAGAAACCAACAGAGGATCTTTCATTTACGGTAAAGATAAATTAGTTGAAAAAATAAACGAAAGGATTGATATCACAGAAAGACAATCCGAGAAACAAAAAAATGCGGTAAAATAATGGATCAGTTTTTATTTTTCTTGGTGGCGTTTTTAGCAGTGGCAAGTGCAGTGTACTTTGTATTTGCAAAAAATCCTTTATATGCTATTTTGTCATTAATTGTTACAATGTTTTCGATCGCGGGTATGTATATTCTTCTGAATGCACAATTCTTGGCAATCATCCAGATCATCGTTTACGCAGGTGCTATCATGGTACTTTTCCTTTATATCTTAATGATGCTTAATCTTAATAAGCAAGACGAAAGTAAGAAGAACAATACTTTAAAGTTTGTTGGAGTTTTTACGGCTGGTCTTCTTTTGATTGGTGTTTTGGGAGTTTTCAGAGGAGTACAGGAAAGTCATGTAGTAGTTGAGAACGTAGATAAAGGCGTAGGTCTTACGAAGAATCTGGGAAGACTTTTATTCAATGAATATGTTTTGCCGTTTGAGCTTGCTTCGATCCTGATTTTGGCAGGTATTGTAGGCGCGGTACTAATCGGTAAAAAAGATTTATAAAAATTATGGGAGAAGTAAATACATTTATGCAAAGCATCCCTCTGGAATATTTCATTACTCTTTGTTCAGTATTATTCTGTCTTGGGGTTTTGGGAGTATTGCTCAGAAAAAATGCGATTGTAATTTTAGGTTGTGTAGAGCTTATGCTTAATTCTGTAAACCTTTTATTGGCTGCATTTGCGGCATACAACGGGAACAGCGACGGACAGCTTTTGGTATTCTTCATCATGGTAGTTGCAGCAGCCGAAGTAGCGGTTGGTTTGGCAATTATTGCGATGTTATATAGAAACACCCGTTCTGTAGATGTAGGTATATTTAATAAATTAAAAGGATAAGAATGGAGAATTTAATATATGCAATAGTACTTTTACCACTTATAGGCTTTCTTATCAACGGACTTTTCGGAAAAAATCTTCCTAAGATTGTAGTCGGAAGTTTGGCAACAGCTGCAGTTTTTGCATCTTTTTGTATTGCGGTAAGCTTATTTTTAAATTTTGACTCTGAAAGTCCGGCGGTTGTTGTAAAAGCATTCGAATGGTTCAGAGTAAACGGAGTTCAGATCAATTTCGGATTCCAGATTGATCAGCTGTCATTAATGATGATAATGATCATTACAGGGATCGGATCTTTAATTCACTTGTACTCTATCGGATACATGAGTCACGACAAAGGTTTCTATAAGTTTTTTACTTATTTAAATCTTTTCATCTTCTCGATGTTACTTTTGGTAATGGGAAGCAACTATATGATCTTATTCATCGGTTGGGAAGGTGTAGGTCTTTGTTCTTATCTATTGATCGGATTCTGGTACACCAACGAAGAATATGGTAAAGCAGCAAGAAAGGCTTTCATCATGAACAGAATTGGTGACCTTGGTTTATTGATCGGTATTTTCATGATTGCGTCTCAGACCAACTCTGTAGATTATATTTCAGTGGCACAAAATGCTTCTAAATTTGAATTAGACGGAACAATTATCATCTTTATCACAGCCAGTTTATTTATCGGTGCTGTTGGTAAATCTGCTCAGGTTCCTTTATATACTTGGTTACCCGATGCGATGGCTGGTCCAACTCCTGTTTCAGCATTAATTCACGCAGCAACAATGGTTACGGCAGGGATTTATTTGGTGGTAAGATCAAACTTCTTATTCACTTTAGCTCCAACCGTTCAGGGCGGAATTTTATTAATCGGATTCTTAACTGCAGCATTAGCTGGCTTCTATGCACTGCGTCAGAACGATATCAAAAAAGTATTGGCATATTCTACAGTTTCACAACTTGGTTTTATGTTTATTGCTTTAGGTTTAGGAGCTTATTCCACAGCAATGTTCCACGTAATGACACACGCTTTCTTCAAAGCATTGTTATTCTTGGGAGCAGGTTCTGTAATTCACGCAATGAGCAACGAGCAGGATATGCGTTTCATGGGCGGACTTAAAAAAGTAATCCCAATCACGCACATTACTTTCCTGATCGGAACATTGGCAATTTCAGGTTTCCCTTTACTTTCAGGGATGATTTCTAAAGATGAAATTTTGGTTGCAGCATTTGCTAAAAACCCTATTTACTGGGTAATGTTATTCATTTTAGCAGCAACAACCGCAGCATATATGTTCAGACTGTATTATTTGACTTTCCACGGAGAGTTCAGAGGTACTGAAGAACAGAAACACCATTTACACGAAAGTCCGATGAACATGACGTTACCGTTAATCGTTCTGGCAATACTTTCAGTAATCGGAGGTTTTATTAATTTACCACACTTTATCGGTCACGGTCATTATGCTAAATTAATGGAATGGCTGAAACCGGTACTGACACCGGAAAGCTTTAAGCAAATGGAAATGACTCTTTCGGGAGTTGATTTCAATACAGAAATGATTCTTTTGGGAGCAACAATCTTAATGTTCTTTACTGTTTGGTTTATTGTGAAAAACATGTATGTGAACAAAAAGAAAATGGCTCTTGCCGAAGAAGAATATACAGGCTGGGAAAAACTTTCTGCTAAAAAGTTATATGTTGATGAGCTTTACAATGCATTAATTGTAAAAACTTTTGAAGGACTTGGACGTGGCGGAAAAATGTTTGACAAAGGCGTTTTAGACCGTGTTGTAGACTATATAGGTGAAGGTGCTGAAGACAGCGGAAAATCTATGAAGCGTATACAAAACGGAAATGTTGAGAACTATGTTCTTATCATGACTTTGGCTGTGGGAATTATACTGATTGTTAACTTTATATTACAATAATGTCTTATTTACTATTAACATTATTACTTTTACCTCTTGTAGGTTCGGGATTAGCTTTTGCATGGAAGAACGCTTCCAGCAAATATTTGGCGCTGGGAATTGCTTTGATTCAGATGTTGCTTACATTTTACATCCTTTCGGATTTCAATTTTGAACCGACGGTTGATAGTGTTTTGCAACACGAGATCAAATATCCTTGGTCGCAGTTTATAAAAAGTAACCTTCACTTCGGAATCGATGGGATGAGTTTGCTTCTTTTATTGCTGACCAATATTCTTTCGCCTCTAATTATTTTATCATCATTTAACGAAAACGTAAGCTACAAAAACTCGTTTTACGGACTTATTTTGCTGATGCAGTTTGGTCTTGTAGGAGTGTTTACAGCTTTAGACGGTTTGTTATTCTATATTTTCTGGGAAGTAACGCTAATTCCGATCTGGTTTATTGCGGCTCTTTGGGGACAGGAAAACAAAAGAATGGAATTCACGACAAAATTCTTCGTGTATACATTCATAGGATCTTTGTTTATGTTGGCGGGTTTAATCTATGTTGGAATTCACTCGGCATCGTTTGATGTTACAGATTTGTATAATGCAGATTTGGGTGAAACGCAGCAGATTGTGGTATTCTGGTTTATTTTCTTTGCATTTGCAGTGAAACTTCCGGTTTTCCCTTTCCATACTTGGCAACCCGATACCTATACTTATTCTCCAACTCAGGGATCAATGCTTTTATCAGGAATTATGCTGAAAATGGCGATCTACGGAGTAATCAGATATTTATTACCCATTACACCGACTGCAATTTTCGGAATTTCAGGGCAGATTGTGATCATCCTGGCAATTATCGGAATTGTGCATGGGGCTTTAATTGCGATCATCCAGACGGATATGAAGAGAATCATTGCATATTCTTCTTTCTCACACGTTGGATTGATGGTTGCAGGTATTTTCTCTTCAGCATTGCTTACTTTGAGAGGAACTTTAACGATTGAAGGAGCTGAAGGAGCTTTAGTTCAAACTTTCGCTCACGGTATCAACGTTGTAGGATTGTTCTATTGTGCAGATGTTTTATATAAAAGATTCAAAACAAGAGACATTAGACAAATGGGAGGTTTGGCAAAAGTAGCGCCTAAGTTTGCGGTATTATTCTTACTGATCATTTTAGGTTCAATGGGAGTTCCGTTGACAAATGGTTTCATTGGGGAATTTATCCTTATTAAATCTATCTTTGATTTTAATGTACTGGCTTCAATCATTGCTGGTTTAACGATCATTCTTTGTGCAGTTTATCTATTAAGATTTTACGGTAAAGCAATGTTTGGAGAAGGTAATGCAGCAGTTTTGAGCACGGCAAAAGATTTATCGGCAGTAGAATTTTCAGTATTGGCAAGTATTGCAGTGTTTGTAATTCTGTTAGGAATTTTCCCTCAGCCGGTTATCGATATGGTGGGAAGTTCATTAGAGTTTGTGTATACATCGATGATCAATTAGGATTAAAGATTTAAATAAAAAATTAAAAGAATTAAGAGATAGGAAATAGAAAGGTAAAAGTAAAAAGAGCCAGGAGTAATAAAACCTTGAATCTTACACTTTACACCTGAAATTTCAAATCTCAAATCTCAAAAATAAATTATGAGTGTTTTAATTATTGTTTTCCTGACAGCAGTTGCTGCATTATTCTCGGGAGTTTTTGAAAAGGGAAAATTCGCAAGATACATTGGGATTTTTGGGTTGATCGTTGCATTATATGTAAGCTTTTTACCTGAAGCTTCTTTCTTCGAAAAGTACAGATTAATGTATGAGTACGGACAGAATACAGCTTTGTTTACAAAAATCTCTATTGTAACGACTTTGCTTTTATTCTTCCTGGGAGGTTTTGCATTCAGCAATCACAGAAACCATCAGTCAGAATTGTACGCATTGATGCTTTTTGCATTGTGTGGAGGTTTTGTATTGTTCGGATACCAAAATTTGGTGACTTTGTTCTTAGGAGTTGAGATTTTGTCTATTCCGTTGTACGTAATGGCGGGAGCGAACAAAACTGATCTTAGATCAAACGAAGCTTCATTAAAATATTTCCTGATGGGAGCATTTGCAACAGGTTTTTTATTGTTGGGAATAGCCTTTATCTACGGAAGCACAGGAACATTTGATTTATACAGAATTCACGATTTCAGCACCGTAAATCCAACTAACGGAATGTTTATTCTTGGCGTTGTATTGATGCTTTGTGCAATGGCATTTAAAGTAGCTTTAGCACCTTTCCACATGTGGAGCCCGGATGTTTATCAAGGTTCTCCTTCATTGATTACCGCTTTCATGGCAAGTGTGGTAAAAATCTCAGGATTTTATGCATTATTCAGATTAATGACGATTGGATTCTCTGGTGTTACTCACGAATGGATCAATATTTTAGGCGTATTTTTAATTATTACTTTACTATTGGCAAACGTGATGGGTCTTGCTCAGACCAATGCTAAAAGAATGTTGGCGTACTCATCAGTTTCGCATGCAGGATATATCGGTTTGGTATTCTTCGGAATGAATGCTCTTTCAACGTATACATTGGCGTTTTATTTATTCGCTTATTCATTGTCTACAGTTGGAGTATTTATGTGCTTAATCTGGGTTGAAAAGCTAAAAAGAGAGACTTCTTACGGAGCATTTAAAGGATTGGCTAAATCTGAACCATTATTGGCGACCGTTGCAACTATATCTTTATTATCAATGGCAGGAATTCCTTTAACGGCAGGTTTCATGGGAAAATTCTCATTATTTGCACAAGCTTTAAGCAAAGACAACAATACCTTTCTGGTAATTGTAGCAGTTTTAGGTTCGGCAATTTCAATTGCTTATTATTTAAGATTAATTATCGCAATGTTCTTCTTTAAAGAAACAACTTTCAAAACGTCAGAAAGAGTTACAGTAACTTACAATATTGTCGCAGTATTTATTATTGCATCAATCATTGCGTTGGGTGTCTTCCCTGATTTATTTGCAAAGCAATTCGGATTGTAATCTGAATCAAACATATTTAAAATTTAAACCTTTCAATTTTTTGGAAGGTTTTTTTATAAGAAAATCTACTCGATCTGAGCAGCTTTTTGTCATTTTGACACAGTACTTTTTTAGTCTACCGCTGTACAGTCGCTGTACCCTTTCTGTACCCTAACTACTTTTTTCGTTTACACTATTTTAGATTCTTCGGTAAGATTACACAAACGAACTCGTAGCATTAAGAAAGCAACATATGTTCATGGAGAAAATATACAAGCAATACAATAATTTATAATAACCCCTTCAAATTGTATAATTTGAAGGGGTTATTTTATTTAGCTAATCTTAAATTAAATGCGTCTTATCAAAAATTATATTTTACATTAAATCCTGTAAAAAAATAAGCCTTCCTTGGGCCGGGATTAACGTCGGTGTAGACAGAAGAATCATTATATTGATTATCCTTATCCGTATCATTAATACTATTTCCGTAAAAAAGGAAAGTATAATTAATCTGATTGGTTAAATTGTTTCCTATAACAAAAATATCTATATCAAATTTATTGAAAGTATGCTTGTAGCCGATTTTAGAGTTTAGAAGACCAAAACTATTCACTTTATTTGAGTTTGCAAAATCTGTGTAAACACTTCCCATATAGTTATAGCTATTCTGCCAGTACAAACCTATTTTTGTTTCAAAATCCAAACCTAAAGAAAACCTTGTCTTGGGAACTCCAACTACATTTTTATTATCATAAACATGCACTTTCGGCTCCGAGTTGCCTTCCTGCAAATATGTACTGAATTTAGAATATTTAAAATCATTGTAAGTGTAGCTTGCAAAAGGTTGAAGTTTTGCAATAAAAGAGTTTTTCGGTTTGTAAGAGTAACCTACACTCAATTCTAAACCTTTATTTTGCTGATCTCCTGTGTTTGCCCAATATGAATATGGTGTCTGTTCTTCATTTTGAATAGTCCCTCTCAACTGGGTCAGTTTATCTTTAATCTTGATACTGAATAAAGAAACCTGATAATCTATAGAGGTATTCCCAAGTAATCCCTGAACACTGAAATCCCACATTTTTGCCTTTTCCGCAATAAGATTATCATTTGTTTTATTAAGGCCACTAATAAACGATGTAGCAGAGGTCGGCGCATTGTAGCCTTCACTATAACTAAGGTTAATTATCTGATCTTTCCAAATTTTCTGTAATGCAAAGTGCGGTGTTGCAACAGCTTTGAATTTTTTGTCAAAAGACAAGTTTTTGTCATATAGATCAACTTTATTTACTAAAAATAAACCGGGCACAGCAAGCAGATCTTCTCTATTGTAACTAATCTGATTAATACTCAAACCTGCTAAAAACATTAAATCCCATGGTTTGTAAGTAATTTTTTCAATCGCAAAATAATTGGACTGATTATTTAAGTATTTAAAATAGGATCCTTGATATAAAGGTCTCAAAATGGGATCTTCGGTAATTGTTACACTTTTAAATCTGTAATTTGAAATCAAAGATCGCGACTGCTGAAGTTCAGTTCCAAATTCTGTCCGGCTATTAAAATCACCCCAATCTTTATCAAAAACAAATACCGATCTCACGCCATAGTTGGATGCAGATGAAGTTTCGTAAGCTCCTGCCGCAATTCTGTCACCTGTAGTTCCTGTATAAAATACGGTGGTATTGTTACTGAAATTTTCATTAATTTTCCAAATATGGCCTATTCCGACTCTGGAAGTGATAAATTTTGTTTTGGCTCCTCTTCTGATATAGGCAAAATTTCCGTTATCAATACCGTTGTAATAGTCGTCATAAGAAATCTGCCCCGAAACCTGCTCCAAAGAATTACCGTGAGAACCCAATAAAGTTATTTTTTGACTCTCGTTCAGTTTAAATTCGCCATTAATATTATAAAAGTTTTTAATACTTTTTCCATGTGGGCGATACCCGTCGCTTCCAATATGGGTATAATTTGCCGTTATAGAGTGATTTTCTTCAATATTTGATGCGGAAGTAGAAGTCTGGAACAATCCGAAAGAGCCCGTATTAAACTGCTCCGAAATGGAAGTTCCTTTCTGAGATTCTGGTTTGATATAAAATCTCACCGCACCTCCCGAACCTCCACCATACAAAGTTGCAGCAGGGCCTTTTATAACGTCGATTTGATTAATTAAACCAAAATTAACATCATCCAAAATTGTAACACCATCAGCTCCGGTAAGAGGGATATTATTCAGGTACATTTTTATGCCCCAGTTGTTGAATTTCTGATCATTTCCATATCCTCTTATGATGATTCTTTGTCCGCCAAGCTGAGTTCTTTTCTCCACTTGTACACCAGCCATCATATTTAAGCTTTGCTCAATAAATGCAGGATTATTACGACTAATCTCGTATTCTGAGATGATCTCTGTAGATTGTGCATGTTTTTTAAATTCTTCACGCTCTTTTATTATTTTTAATCTTGCCTTAATGATTACTTCATCGATTTCTTTTTCATTTTCCTGCGCATTCACAAATCCCATTAACCCCAATGAGAAGAGAATTATGTATTTTTTTTTCATCAATTTATTATAAAAACAAAAGGTAAAGAATACCTTACCTTTTGTTATTTTAAAGTTTAAAAAATTTATTTTCTTATGATAACAGAAGTGTAAACAATGTTTCCATTTTGTATAGCCTTCAATACATAATCACCTTTGATAAGATTTTCTATATTAAATTCTTCATCAGATTTAATATTCTTTTTTGTCATCACTAATTTGCCTGAAACATCAAATATCTCTATATCAACAGGTTTTCCGTTAGCTAGTTTTACATGAAGCGAACCTCTGGTAGGATTTGGATAAACTTGGTTTGCAACAGAATTTTGCTGAGTTTCATTGGTCGCTAAAGTTGTATTGTCTATCTTGGTTGTGAATGCTCCTCTTCCATAAGTTACAGCCAAAATTGTTTTATCTGACGCACGATAATCAAAATGATTAACTTTAAATTTACCCAAACCATCAGAATACAATGCCCATGTAGGTGAAGTCGTTTGAAAATTAGCCGTTCCCCAGACACCAAAATAAGTTCCTAAAATTACCTCATTATTATCTTCAGGATTCATAAAAATAGCTTTTACCGGAATATCGGGAAGGTTACCTTCTTTAGAAACCCAGGTTGTTCCCCCGTTGATACTGTAAAATACACTTGTTTTATTGAAATTGGAAACAGTTACCATAATCTCGCTTTCTGAGGCTCCTAATTTGATATCAGAAATATATCCTCCAAAATCAAAATTAATTTGTGAAGTACTGTGTGTTGCATTTGCATTGGTAACTTTGAATAACTTCCCAGACGACAAACCAATAAAGAGCGTAGAGCTTGCAGTAGTATAAGGTGATACAAAGATATCCGTGGCAAATTCTCCTGCTGTTACGGCTGCAATTGTCAACTGGGTTCGAGTAAGGCTTAAAGGTACACTTGCAAGACCACTTATTCTATTCAATATAATAGATGTCGAAGATGATGAATTTGCATTGGTATAAGCAATATCAAGATTTCTATCTACTGCAAGAGGGTTTATAAATTGTCCGGCATTTCTTTGAGTACTCGAAGACAACAGATTATATGCCCCTTGTGCATTAAAAATGATATGATTGTTATAAACATAAGATGCTATATGATATAAACCTTGATCATCATAGGCTGTATAAGCACCATCTCCACCATAAACTTCCGAAGACGTATAAAAATTATTTGCCAAAGGAACGCCTGACAGTCTTCTTGTGCCATTATCCTGTGCGCCAAGTATCATATTTTCATTTGTAAATGTAGCGGTTGGGTTTAAAGTACCATGATAAAATTGAGTAATATTAAGACGTTTATTTCGTACCCCGATTGCCGAATTATTGGCAAGGTTATTTTTATCTGCCGCAAAGAAAATACCTCCATCGTTACCCATTACAAACTGATTAAGATTTTTAGGGTTAAAAACCAGTGCATGTTGATCTGCATGTACTCCAGCAATGTTGGCAGCATTCAGTAAATTATTATTTGACCATTTGGTATACTGCGTCCAAGTGGCACCACCATCCGTACTTTTATACGAATCTATTCCTCCTACATAAACGTGCTCATCATTTTGAGGATCCGTTTCAATTACTAGATCGTAAAATGCTTGTCCTCTTGTAAAATCATTATCCGGTTGCCCAGTATCTATAGGATTGGGTAAAGTAATTCCTGACACAGCAACATCCGTAGAAATCCACGTTGTACCACCGTCTACTGTTTTTAAAATTCTTACCGGTTCTGCATTTGTTGCCCCTTGCAACAGAGCATAAGCTTTTAAAGAATTGGTATTGGAAACCTCTACCATAATCCTTGAATTTTTATTACCAACATCATAAACATTTGTGAAAGTGGCTCCATGGTCAGTTGATTTAAAAATTTTGCCACCAGAGCTAGATGAGCCGACAAAACTTGGTCTGGTTGATACCCAGATTGAATTATCTGTACCTACTTCTATATCCTGAATATCATACCCTTGAGTAGTGGTTGAAAGCAAACTATTTAATAATGTAAAATTTATACCATCTGTAGATTTATATAATCCGGCTTCATATACACCAACAAACGAAACATTCCCTGACATATCTCCGAAATAAGTTCCCGCAACACCAGCATAGACTTCTGAAACTCCATTATTATTTACCACTTGTATGTCGGGAACATTGTATATTCCTCTTTTTACACCATTGGATGCATATCCATTTTCTATATTGAATATCTGCTGCCATGTTGCACCTCCGTCGGTTGTTTTCCAAATTCCTAATCCACTAAAATCTCCAGTCTCTACCTCCCCTGTTCCTACATAAAAAATCTGTGAATTGTTGGGATCTGAGACGATACAAGATACAGTAGTGTTAGACCAAAAACCATCTACTAATGTCCATTCAGAAGTAGCGTTTGTAATATCATTATTATACCATAACCCACCTGAAACACCGCCAGCCCAAACTTTTTTACCTGTAACATCATTAGGATCAAACATGATTCCCCTTACTCTTCCTCCAACTTCATAAGGGCCTCTTTCTACCCATAGACTGTTAATGTTTTTACTGGAGTATTGACTATTAACCCCATTAAACATTTTTAATTTTTTTTCGGGTCTATATGTACCCGACTCAACTCTTTTATCAAGTTCTACATAATTTTGATTGCTTACTTTACCGGTTTCCGGATCCATTGTGGCAATAAAATCTTGTAAATAATACTCACTAGGTGGTTTCTGATTATGTTTTTTAGCAAATTGAACATTTTTTTTGAAAGCTTGTGTAGCATCTTTAATATGTTTCAGATACTTTTCATTTGCTTTTGAGTTCTGGATTTCTTCTTTTTTTGTCACTTCTTGTGCGTTTAAAAGAAAGGAGGTTCCTATAAGACCTACAGAAAGAAATAATTTTAACATCATATTAGTGTTTTTATTGTTATTTATTGTTATTGTTTCATTTTATTCAGGTAATTTCTCATTTAATAAAATTTTATTATTATTATTTTCAATATTGTTTAATTTTATTTTTTGTTTTAGTTCTCTTTTATTTTTTATATTTTCTGAAACTAAATAGGCATTACTGTAGTCTGAAATTTTGTTTGCATCCTGATTTTGAATTTCACCATCAATGCCTATGGTTACTCTTGAATATTCAGGAAAATATATGCCTTTCAAATACACATTACCATTTCTATGTTCTTGTACTAATGGTATTTTAACATTTTCAATTAAAAGATACTTAGGCTGTATTCTTGAATTGCTTTTTATAACAATATTAAAATTTTCTGATCTTGCTCCTTTTACTCCACCAAGAATTGTGGTATGAGTTGCTTCAATTAATCTATGATGTTGAGCAGAGCAACAGTTGCTAAAAAAAAATATTACTAAAATATAGCTTATAACTTTCATATTATATAATTTCCTCACCTTCAGTTTGTTAAAGTACAAAAAAATATTACATTACCAAATTTTAATTTAAAAAAACATTTTTTAAATTAATGAAGAGGAATATACAAACAGTTATTTTCCTTTCTTTTCTACAATCTATCCCATTTGTTACGACAGCTATCCTTCGGATACTTCATTCTTAACCTATACTTTTTCGGATCTGATAAGTACAGATAAAAGAGCTTCCAGGATCAGTACTAACGGTAACTTACAATATTGTCGCAGTATTTATTATTACTTCGATCATTGCACTGGGTGTCTTCCGGGATTTATTTGCAAAACAATTCGGATTGTAATCTGAATCAAACATATTTTAAAATTTAAACCTTTCAATTTATTGGAAGGTTTTTTGTGTTAAAAAATAAAACAATCATCATTTGTCGTAGAATTACTACAAAATATTCAATTAAATCTTATTAACTTTAAGTATATGAAAAACACAAACACAAATGATAACGAATTTTATAAAACACAAAGTTCGTCCGGATGACAGCCTGAGCTCCATTGCCGCCCGAATACATATTTCTGAAAATGATTTAAAAGCATTCCACAATCAAAACTGTGGAAAAATGAATAAACTATTTGTAAACAATCTGAAAGGTATTGAGTTTATTCTAATTCCAACCCATTTCATTTCCGAAGAAAAGCAGAAACTTCAACAACAAAAATTACTGCCACCACCGAATTATTTTCTGAAATTCCATTTTGACATGTATTCTGTTGAAGAGTATTTTGAGCAATCTGAAAATAAAAATTTAAAGTTTAATTACAAGATCAATCTCAACATTAAAGAAGAGAAAGAAAATCTCCTGGCGGAAATTCATGTTAAAAATTTAACAAAAAACAATGCAACACCAGATGATAAAGTTTCTTCTCTTGCGTTGGAATGTATGAAAAGCCTCTATCCTATTTCACATAAAATTTCGTTAAATGGCAAAATAGAATCTTTCAGTAATCATCAACGTTTAATCGAAAAATTTAAGGAAAAGCGAAATGATATTGAAGATTTTTATGTTGGAGAAATTTCTCAAAAATATCTCAATAAGTTTGAAAAAGATATATCTGATGAAGATTATTTTATCAGGCAGATGCAGTCTAATGTACTGTATCAGGTTTTATTTCCAAACTTAGAATGGTTCCACAAAAAATCTACTTGGAAAGAAAAATTTTATATTCAGATCAACTCATTTCGGTTAGAATTCAGTTTTCAAACAGAACAATTATTTGAAGATTCTGAACTTGTTGAAACTAAAATGACAGGAACTCTTTCAGAAAACTGTAGCCTTAGAGAACTTCTCAAGGGAATTAGGATTGAAGATGAAGACATTCAAAACAATATCAATGCTGAAATTATAATTCAATACTTCACTTATAAAACGACAAAACAATTACGTGAAATAAAATATTCAGTAAATATTTGGCATCAAAACGAATTATTTCAAAAACATCAATTACACATAACACAATATAAAGATGAAAACCTACCAATCACAACCGAATGACTCTTTTGCAGGAATTGCCAAAAAGTTTAAAATAAAAGATGAAAATTTTCTGAAAACATTTCATAATCTGAATTGTCCGCAGAGTGAAACGATAAAAGATGAAATTCCCGTAGGAACCACACTTTTGATACCCGAAGATCCTCAATTTTTTAATGATGAAAATCAAAACATTGATGAAGAGATAAATACAATGAATAATGAAAGTGGATCTGAACCGGATCCTGGTGAAGACACGATGGATGAAGAGTCTGAACAAAATGCATCAACAATTAAAGACCATAAAAAAGAAGAAAAGAAAGAGCAAAAAAGTGAAAGCAATTCTTCTGAACACGATGGAAAATATTTCGTTATTCCCAGAGGAAAAGCCATTTGTGACAAAGGAACTCAATTTCCCGGTTTCAAAGTAACAAGTCATCAAAAACACTATTGGAATGATGAAAACGGAGAACCCGATTATCTTGCCGTCACTGAAGACGACGTAATGTTTAACCCAGCCGCAACGCCTTTTGGAAACTGCTCGGTAAAAAATGGAAATCCATGCGCATTTGCCCCTTCAGGAAAATGGACAAAAACCTACGATAAGGTAAAGATAATGGACAAATGCTGTGTAACTGAACTCTCGGAACTCATGTGTTCAACAGGCGGAAAAATCACAGTTTTAAAGCACGGGCAACAATCTGAATTAGGAAAAAGCAACGTCAATAATGCTGACCCAAAAGAGCAGCATGTGTATAATCCTGTTGTAGATTTTGAAGAGTTTAAAGAGGAAATAAACGGAGATGATCCTTTTGAAGTGGAATAATAAATAGTAAGCTATGAAAATTATAAAAGGAAGCGCAAATCCTAAAGCAGAAGAAAAAAACTTTTACCAGCTATCAGATTTTATATATAATTTAGAAAACCCTCTTTTTGGAAAAAAGGAGAACGAGAAATATCTATGGACATTATTTAAGAAGGTTAAAAATAACTGGAAGCAAGTTTCAGGAAACATAAAGTACGGTGAAAAAGTGCCTTATACTTTTGGTGAAAAAGTAGTAGGTATTCCATTTAAAATTGAAGTTCATATAGAAAGGAAAAATTTGTTTAATAAAAATGAAAAAGTTCTCGCAGCAACCTTAATTGTAACTCCAAGAACAAAAAATGAATCTACTATTGGAAGAGTAATTTTATTAAACAAAGAAAAAGCAAATGTTAACACAGCAAAATTTAATGAAAGTTTAACTGCAGAGGCAAGAACTTCGAATCTCGTAGGAAAAGAAATAACTTTCTATCTTTGGGAAGAAGGCGCAACAGAATATAAAAAATATCAGAAACCTAAAACTGCACAGGTAGACAAATATGGAATCGCAAAAGTAAAGTTTATTCTTTCCGACTATGCCACACCACAAACATGGATGAGCTTTTTTACAGGTGATGATGCTGTTACAAAAAAGTTTTTTGTAACTGCATCTTATCAACTCAAAGAGGTCACTAATAAAACACCGGTTACTGTTACTGACCAACAACAACCTGAAACAAAAAAGAAGCAAAGCGGACCGATTGAGAAACTTACTGAGATTGTTCTTATAGGAGTGGAGAAAACGGCTGAGCTTTTTGATGATAAAACGAAAACACCAACGAGCATAGGTAAAGCGGCGAAGCAAGAGTCACCAAGTAATTGTGTTTGTAAAGAACAATATAAAGATTTGATCTGGGGTGGAAAAGTAAGTTGTGAGTTTAGAAAAAAAGTTGTGCAAATTTGTGCAGAGCTTTGGGGAGAAAGCCGAAAATTGGAAATGGCTAATGGTTTAATGGCAGTGATGAAAGTAGAAACTTGGGGAAGTTTTAAAGCACATCATCGAGAAGGCTTTAAATCAGCTAATGACAACTCCAAAGATCTGACAATAAGTAGCTTCCATAAAGATAGTGGCTCTAAATCTTCTCGTGCGGTTGGATTAATTCAGTTTACTCAGGATGCATTAGAGGGAATGAACGAATTTCCTAAATCTACTCCAGCAACGAAAGGAACACAACCAAGGTATGATGCTTTAAATAGGTTGAAACTAAGTTATGCTCAAATGGGAGAAATTAGGCAACTTGATAAAGTGAAAAAATATTTTGAACCTGCTAAGAGCAAAATAAAAACTCCAGAAGATATTTATCTGCACGTTTTTGCACCTAAAGGAGTTGGGCAAAAAGATGATTTTTTATTATACGCAAAAGATACAATCGAGTATAAAAATAACAATAGCGTTGATAAAGATAACAATGGAATTCAGCGAAAAGAAATCTTGGCAAGATTCTATGAAAGTAAAAATGAAGGAATAAAAAACAAAACTTCTAATTTTTCGTGTGGTATAGATGATAAAAAGGACGATATAAAAGCTACAGGTATTGTTACATACCATATATATGCAGATGGAAAAATAGAAAAACATATTCCAAAAAAAATAAAATCAGGCTATGAGCAAAAATATAAATATATCTTCCATGATAAAGAAAATAAAGAACATGAAATTTGCATTGTAGATTTTATTTTTGCAAACAAAAGAAATAATGGAATAACTATCTCGTCAATACCAAAACATATTCATATCCAAGAGGTGGAAACGCACAAACTGCATATGTTTATCCAAATGGTGATATTTGTGTTGAAGGAACAAGGTACGGATTTAAAAAATACCCTAAAGGAAGTGGAAAAGTTGAATTAGTAAGAATGAAAGACGGTCTTAGTTATAATAATGGTAATGTCAAAATTTATTATTCATTTAAAAGTTCTCAAAGAAAATACTGTAATCCAGAAAGTTATGCCGGTTTAATAGGAGCGTTGGCAACATTAGGTAGGGCAGATGTTCTGTGTACAGGTATGTGTTTTGAAGATGCTACTAGTTACCCTAGTGTGACACATCCTAATGGAGATAGTGCCGATACTGCATATTATTCAGCTTTAGCAGTAGAACAAAAAAAAGTAAATGCTTTTAAACATTTTAATTTCAAAAATATTTATCGTGGAAAAACAGGTTGGTATCCTAATTTAATTGGAACTAAATATTCAAAGGGACATGAAGATCATTTGCATGCAGGTGACTTTGATTCCAATATCGTAAAAACTATAAAAGAATAAGAAAATTATGAAAAATCTAATATTTTATTTATTTATTTTAATGTGCTTTTCTTGTAAAAAAAATGATTTAAAACAAGCCATTAATGAGCCTTTAGTGAGTTTAAATGAAAATAATCAAGAAAAGAAAAATACAGAAATAGTATTAAAGCTACCACTCGGTGAGAAAAAAATAATTGAATACAATTTTCCAAAAGAATGGAATAATCTGGAAGGAATTGATGATACTAACCCTGATTTTTCAATAGAGAAAATCTCAAAAAAAGGATATGATTCTATATTTTATTTTATTGAAAAAAGCACAGACGATTTATATAATTCTTTGAACTATAATAAGAAACAGGGTATTGATGTTTCTAAAAAAGAAGTTGAAATTTTATTAAAACTTTATGATAGTTCAGTAGTATTAGATTCAGTTTATTATGTTGGAACTATATCTAAAACTCCAAACTATACTCTTAAACTATATAAAAATGGAGATAAATATAAATCAATGTTAGGAAGCGAAAATGAAAAGTCTTCTTTTAATTATTTGTGCTTGACAACATTTAATCATCAGGATGTTCTTATTGATTCTAAAATTATTTATTATAATAATTACGATGATATTCAAAGCTATAAAAGATTCTTTTATATCAATGAAAATTTCAAAATATATTTAAGCGATTTTACTGTAAATGAATTAAATACGGAAATTCTCAGCAAAACCAACATCGAAATTGATGAAAAAGGATTCTTTAATAAAAAATGACAAGAATGAAAATAAATAAAATTATTCTTATAAGTTGTTTGTTTTTCATACTCTCCTGTAAAAACCACGATACAACTCCAAAAGAAAAACCAATATTTCAAACGTTTAAATATAAAGAAACTCCTTCCAAGTATCTTGGAAAGTTTTCAGTTTATACTGAAACCGAAGCTACTACTACAGGAATGGCATCTATATCATATTACTTTACAATCAAAAAAAATGAAGCTATTTTAGAAACAAATACTTACCATGAACCCATTCGCTGTAATGGAAAATATAAAATCATTGATAAAGCTGATTACATCGAACTCTATTATGATGGAGAAGAATTAAACTGTAAATCTGAATACCCAGATTTTGAAATAAAAAAAGACAAAGAGATTTTTTTTATTAAAGGGGTTGGCAATGAAGCCGCATCAATTGATTGGCAGAAGCTTACAAAAGTATGAATATGAAATATTGTATAATGGGAATCTTTTTACAAAAGAATTCAAAACAGATGAAGAAAATACAATATTCACAAAAGAAGAACATTCTAAATTATCAAATGATGGATAATAATAAAGCAGAACTCGACAATAATTAAAGAACATAAAAGTAGTATTGCAAAAAAAAATATATTGAAAGAGGTTGACGTTATTGGAGCATACAAAATTTATGCTCCAGCAGTTAGTAATTCTAATGGCGAGGAAATTTCTTTAGGATATTTTATTACAATAAAATCTTTAACTAAAGCTATTTTAAGCATTGATGCAAAATATTCTGAAGATTATGGTTGTGAAGGTGAGTACAGACTAACGAATAATGAAAATGTCATACATGCTAAAGGCAAGTGCGACCAAAATAGCGTAGACGATTTTTATCTTAAATATGAGAATGGAAAATATTCATTAAAAGAAAACGATTCATAAATCAAGATTGGCAAGAAATTATGAAAGAATAAGAAAATTATGAAAAATCTAATATTTTATCTATTTATTTTAATGTGTTTTTCTTGTAAAAAAAATGATTTAAAACAAGCTACTAATGAGTCTTTAGCGAACTTAAACGAAAATAATCAAAAAAAGAAAAATACAGAAAACTTAAAAAAAACTATAAAAAGAGACACTCTTATTCCTCTAACGAATAATGTGAAATTATACTTTCATCAATTTGATGAAACTCAAAAACTTTGGAAAATTCCGAAGCTCATTAAAAATGATAAAGACACGATAAACATAAAAAATTGGGATAATGAATGGGGCAGTGAATTAGATATTAGATTATCTCCTAATAAAAGATACATGGTATTAGATGCAATCATAAAAGGTTTTTTAAACAATAATAAAGAAGAACTATATGAAAATTATACCTGTCAGCTTATTGATATTTACAAATCAAAGGATTTAGATTCTTTTCAAGAAGATTGCGGAGGCGAATGGAATAAGAATAATGAATGGATTTCAAATGAAGAAGTTATATTCACTGGTAAAAATACAACCACAAGTAATTTATTTGTTGCTCACGATTGTTTAAATTCAAGATTCTCTATCGAAATAATTGATATTCACAGTATTCTTACTTTCAAAATATTTGATAAAACAAAAATTATTTTAAAAGGTATTATAAATATTAATTAGAAAGAAACTCCAAATACAATTAACTTAGGAAAAATTGGTGGTATCTATTATGGAGACAGCATTGTAATTCAGAATGATGGTAATTCGATAAACGAGTATAATCATTTTATACAATGCAATCAAAAATATTTAACGTTTGTGAGAGATTAGTGATTCCATTTATCACGAAAAATATACTCTGAAAAAGTATTTATAGCAACTTCGGAAACAAATGCAAACCTCATCTACATTTTGAAGTTTCAAATGTTGGTTCAGCTCCAGGATTAAATGGTAAATGCAATCCTTCCGTTTATTTTAAATTCAAAACAGAAGAAGAACTATCTAAACCCGAAATAGATTATCAAAATAAATTAAAAGAGAAAGAATGGAACTAATAAAAAAAATATTGTTTTGCTTGATTTTATCAGTTCTAATGTCATGTGACGGACAAAATAAAGAAACAAGTAATGAAAGAAAAGTAAATCAAACGGACAGTATACAAAAAGAAAATGAAACTTTTATACTACAAAAACAGCTTTCAAAAAATAAAGATAATTTTAAGTATTTTTTTCCTGAATTCGTTTATCAGTTGATATCTACAGAAAGTTCACTTTTTGATTTATCAATTAATGAAAATGTTTATAAAATAGATTTGCTTTTAGATAGTGCATCAATAAATATTTGGGACTTGAAAAAATCAAAAAACCATCTCATCTTGATAGAAGGTAATGATTATTATGGTTCAGTCTTTTATGTATATTACTATCATAATAATGTTTTAACTTACTATGGAACTTTTAATCACATTGCAAAAGAAATTGAAAAAAGCAATGGAGAAAAAGTTTTCAGTATTGATTTAAAAGGAGAGACTTTAAATATTTCTTTATCTCAGAATAATAAAAATTCTAAATACAATTTGCAGCCAATTAAAGACATTTCACTGCTAAGCATTAAGGATACAGTGAATACCTCTGAACTAAAAAAAGAATGGAAGAAAGAAAACTTTGAAATTATCAAAGAAAAAACAGCAGATATAAATCTAGATGGGTTAGAGGATGAAATTTATGTTTTATGGAATGCAACGAAAAAAACTTTTCCAATATATATTATTTTACAGAAAAACAACAGTTCTGTAGACAAAGTCATTATGAATGCAAATATATTGTCTCCAGTTTTAGGAAATTCTACAGGAACAGGTTTAATTGATATAGTTTGTAAAAATGGTTACATAACATTTGAAGAAAATATTTCTGAGGGAAGTCCTTCTCAAAACAAGTATATCACTTTTTTTTACAATAAAAATGATGCTCATATTTATTTACATAAATATGGTATAATTGCAATGTATGATGATGATTCTAAAGATTGGGAAAAAACTTACACCTCAAAAAATTTCGGGAAAATTAATTTCGTAAATTATAATAATGTTGATATTATGAGTAAGTTAAAATAAAATTTCAATATAGCTTATCTTACAAGAATTTTATTTGTTTTAATGCGGTTTTTTCAAAAAAAGCATTCCATTACAATATAGCATTTAATATAAATATATGAAAAAAGCGATCTTCTTTTTAATGTTGCTTGTTATTTTTGGCTGCAAAAAAAAATCTGCAGAAAATAACAATATAAAAAATCAAAACGGAAATAAAGAATACATATTTAATTATCATGAAATTACAGAACAGATAGAACAAAACAATGATTTTTATAAGCTTGAAGATTACATAACACCAATTTCTAAAAATCAGTTTATTAAAGATTCTATTTTTTATAAAAACGACTTATTAGATAATAAAATTGTATTTGAAAATGGAATCCTGAAAACTTCTTTTGGCAAGATAAAATTTATTGTAAATAAAAATATAGATTCTGATTCATTTGTGGATTATTCGTATATAGGATTTAATAAAAAAAAACATTTCCACGTTATTAATATTAAACTTTATGATGGTGAATTAACTTTGTTAATGAATGACGAAAATTATAATTATAAAATTATCAATAATACCCCATTATTTTCAAAAAATAACGACTATGCTATAAACTATAAAGATAATGAAGGTTTATCATCTTCTTTAGATCTATACAAAATAGAAAATGGTTCTTTAAATAAGTTATACATATTTTCATCTGAAGACAATATCATTAAAAGCGCTGTTTGGAGTGCTGACAACAATATAATAATTAAAGCAAAACCTTTAAATAACGATTCTTATAAATTTTACAAAATCGATATTAACAATTTAAAAACTCAAAGGCAAAAAGCATATGTTAATAAAAATTTTAAAAATGATTATGTTTTAGATAGTGCTTTAGTGATATCCCCTCTGAATGAATACAAAATAATTGCCTTAGAAAAAACAGAAAAAAAGAATATTGAAAATGTGCAACACAATTCTTTACCAATAATTATACAAAAGAAAGATGGGGGAATATTTAAAGATTATGTAATAAATGATCAACTAACTTTCAAATATCATGATAATTGTCCAGCAGATGGATTTCAACGGTTAGTTTCTAAAAATAATTATTTCACCATTGAACAAACATATTGTAAAGATTTTATGTTTGTTCAGTCCTATGTAACATTTAAGATTGAAAATGAAAAAATAGTACTTTATAAATACGGCGAAGAATATACAGAAAGAAGTAATCCTGAAAAAATATAAATAGTATTACCAAAACCTCAAAAGATTTTGGCATTGTAAAATTTGAAGATGTAACGGAAGATTTCCTTATTAAGTTAATGCAAAAATAAAAGAGTTAAAACCTAATGATATCAAAAGAAATTTAGGGAAATGTACCACAACCAATATCAGGAAAAAAGGAATCACTAATTTTACGTTTAGAGAAAAAGCAGTCGGTTTCCCCGTTGCGCAAAGTCTCCCGACTTTAAGCCAAAAAATACAAACCCTCATAAATTTTGAGGGTTTTGTACCAAAAAAACATTAAAAAAAACCAAGTCTTTTATACAAATTTAAACACCAATAACAGCTAATTTCCTCATTCTTTTCATAACTTTACCTCCACAATTTTTCTTACATTTTGGCAAATCTTTACAAGAAAGAAAGTCCGTTTCAGGTTTTTATATCGTTCAAAAAATATTTGGATGTGTTGGAGCACATTCGGTATAACGATCGGTTAGAATATCGAGCCAATTATGCAGAATCTTTAATTGAGAAAACTAAGAATTTTAAAGAATTAAGAGATGGTTTTCAGGATCTTTCGGTGTTTGAAAAACACAAAGACCTCATCAGACTTTTGTTGGCAGACCTCTTCCCTACCGGTTTGACGAGAAATGAAATAAAAGCCGCAGGAATTCCGCTCACCAATCTTACGTTCAATTATACCGAAAGATTTCAGAATATTTTGAATGACGCCGGAAAAGATTTTGAAATCGAGTTTAGAGACATCAATGATGACGAATATTACGTCTTTTGCTGTTGCCTGATTTTGCAGACTTACCTTAAAAAAGATATTAAAGTTACCATTCCGTTTTATTATGACATTCCCGATAAACAGGGAATTATGAAGCATTATAAAATTACAGTTAACTCAGATTTTAGTGACGTTTATCCAGCTGAAGGGACTAAGATTCCGCCCGATGATGTTTTGGATATCCTGCTTGAAAATTTAGATGATATACAGCTTTGGAAAAAATACTTTCAGCCGGAATCATGGATTTTAAAGGGTTTCAGCATTATCTCTCTCATCGATTGTACTTCGGAAGTGGCATTATCTGATCTGAAGTCGAGCATGATTAAAATTGATCTCGAAAATCCTTCACCTGATGAGAATTTAAAGGAAATATTTAAGTCTTATTTTGATGTTCCCGATCTCAATTTTGGGTTGATGCTGTTTAATACAAAAAACAAAAGGCTCGAAAAATTGCCTATTTATGAAAACGTTTTCACCAATTATCTTCTCGATTTTTGGATCAACACATTTGACGAAGAAGTAAGGAAAACAGCTTTTGAAAACATCAGTTACAATTCAAAACCTGTCGTGGTTTCGAACGTTGATAAGCTTGATGATGAGATTAAAAAACTGCCTTCTTTCAGTATTTTAAAAGACAATAATATCAATAGCTTCATGGTCATTCCTATTATGAAAGACAATGAATTATTAGCAATGATGGAGTTTACTTCGCCGATAGCCAATAGTTTGAATGGCTTAAAACTCAAAAAACTCGAGTTTGTTGCCGACATGATTATTTTCTCGCTAAGCAGGTTTTCTTATGAAAGGAATAATCAGATTGAAGCTATTATTCAGCGTGAATATACAACGATTCATGACAGCGTCATCTGGAAATTCAGAAATGAAGCAGAACGTTACTTCAATGCTTATTTAGCAAAAAAAATATATACTTTAAAAGAGATTTCATTTAAAAATCTTACTCCACTGTTTAGTTTTTCAGACATTCGTTCTTCATCAGACAAGCGTTTTAATCTGATGCTCGAAGATCTTAATCAGCAAATAGACGGGCTTCATGAAGTCATGACAATCCTAAATTCATTAGAAGCTGAAAAATATTCGTTGGCATTGGATGTTTTTGAAAACGAACTGAATAATGAAATAAAAGCAGATACAGAACAGCGTTTCCAAAGACTTTTACGGGAAGAAATTCACCCTTACCTGCAAGGTCAGCTTGAAGTGAAAAGTGATGAAAATATCAAAGATAAAATCAAAAATTATCTCAGTCAGGTTTTTACACAGAATGATCTTTTTTATGCCAACAGAAAAAATTTAGATGATTCTATTACGCTTCTCAACCGTAAACTGGCCGACATTTTAGACCAAAAGCAAGTGGCTGCTCAGGAAATTTTCCCGCATTATTTTGAAAGATTCAAATCGGATGGCGTTGAGCACAATCTGTATATTGGCCCCAGTATCGCACCGGAATTACCTTATTCTCTGAAAGTCGTTCACGAGTTGAGATATTGGCAGCTGGAAACACTTTGTAAGATGGAACATGAGTTCGGATTGTTCAAAAAAGATCTTCCGGTTCCGCTCGATATTGCTTCACTTATTTTTGTGTACAATGAAAAAGTAGACATCCGTTTCCGAATGGATGAGAAACGTTTTGACGTTGACGGCGCATTTAATTCTAATTTTGAGATCATCAAAAAAAGACTGGAAAAAGCGCACATTAAAGATTCTACCGAAAGAATTACGTGTCCCGGAAAAATTACCATCGTCTATTTCGGATTGGAAAATCAACGTGAATATCTACAATACATCAACAGACTTCAGAAGGAAAATGTTTTAAAATCTGATGTCGAACTTTTAAGAGTTGAAGATCTGCAGGGAATTACAGGATTACTTGCAATGAGAGTTTCTTTAGCTTAGATCAGTCTACAAAATAGGAATCAGGCTTTTTTAGTTCTCCTTGCGGAATTTCTGCCTGCTCAAAAATAGAAAATTCAATCGTTCTGCAAATACTGTTTAGCGCCAAATCATTTTCTTCCTCACCAAAAGGCTCCCCGATTTCCTGAATAATTGCGTCTAAAGCAATAAAAGTATAGCTGATCAGCAAAACAATCAACGGCATCATCCAATCTAAGCTGTCGAGCAATCCGAAAGGCAGCCAAAAACAGTATAAATAAACGGTACGATGCAGCAAAACACTGTAAGCAAATGGAAGCGGCGTATTGTAAATTCTCTCACAACCCCCGGAAATATTAGAAAACTGATTCAGCTGATGATTCATAGAAGTCAAAACAATCGTATCTATATTTCCTTTTTTATTTTGCTCATTCAGCCAATCTGAAATAAAGCCCAAAATAATATTAGGAATAAATTTCTTACCCTGAATCTGACGAAACTGCTCTTCAGAAAGTAAATGTTGAATAGGTTTTGTTTCAGTTTTATCTCTTAATTGATAATTTAAAGACCAGCAAAATGCTGAAATAAGCTTTACAATTTCCTGTTTCTCTTCTTTTGAAACATTCGGTATAAAAGATAGAATTTGTCGGGTTAAAGATCGGGTTTCAATGACCAGTAATCCCCAAAGTTTTCTTCCTTCCCAGAATCGGTCATAACTTGCGGTATTGCAAAAGCCCATGAAAATAGCTAAAGCCAAACCTATCAATGTAAAAACAGTAGGATTGAGCTTTACTTTGTAATCGTAAATCTTCCCATTAAAATAATATACCGCAACAGAAAAAATAGTAATGATGAAAAGCTGGGCAATTATCTTTTTTAGTACAGAGCCTTTCCATATAAATAACATTTTCAGCCAGTGTGTACGCTGTCTTACAATCATGTTTTATACAGTTTTTTAATTAAAGCGAAAGAAATGCGTACGCAAAAGACAGTACGGAAATCACAATTCCTGCCATAAAAATCTTATACGTAATCGAAAGTAGCTTATATTTTCTGTCTAAAACTTTCCCAAGATAATAAAGATCTTTCACCATAGAATCGTAGATGTAATCTCTGTCTTTAATGAGATCATGCATAGAATTCAGATAATGATTAAATTCCATTTGATGAAAATTTCCGAAAAACAAGAGATTTACTTTACGGTCTTTGATATCCTGATCGGTAAAAGTAGTCTTCGTCACATTGGGTTTTGTAGAAAGAATGGCGAAAATAATGGTCAGTACACTCGATATCAACAAGAAAAAAGTTGGGATGATAAGATGAGTGTTTTTGGGTGCATCCAATTTTGGAACCAATACAGACAAACATACAGAAATAATAATCGCATTGACTGAAAGTAAAATATTGGCTTTGCTATCTGCAATATCGCTTAATCTTGTATGATTATTTAATGTCACTCTGAAGAGCGTATCTACACTTCTATCTGATTTTTGGTCTTTATCCTTTTTTGAATCTGAATTTTCTTTTTTGGGTTTCTCTTCTTTATCAATCTTCTTTTCCAATTTTTTTACATTTTTCAGTTTAAGCGGTTCCCAGTTTTCTTTAGCATAATCTGTAAAATACCGGTGCTTGTTTTTAAGAAAATCTACATTCATCTCATTCCATTCATCATTAGAAAAACACATTCCGCCGGTCAGTTCCCATTCTTTTCGCAAAGCTTCCGCAGAATCATTATAAAACGGACTTGCAAAATGGCTGAAGTCTGCATCTTTCATAATCATTTCTAAAAGACCCTCAGGCTGATGATGCTTTTCGGTAGAAAGAATAAGCCTGGAAACTTCATCAATATACTCGTCAGAAAAATTATCTTTCTTAAGAAAATCTTTCATAATAACAGAACTTCTTTGCTCGTGACCTTCAGCATTACAATCGGTAAAACCTACATCATGAAACCACAATGCAAGCAACACTTTTTCTCTGTCGACTTCAGGTAAATTGGTGTGCTTTATGATTTCATCTGCTTTCTGAACAGCGTATGTGGTATGAATAAAATTATGATAAAAATATACAGAAGATAACTTATCTTTGAATAAGTTTTCAACATAATTTTTAGCTTTGTCTAAGATGCTCATCACAGAATTTTTCTTAATGTAAATGTATGAATTTATCCTTTAAATCTTATTTAAAAAAAACATCGCCGGCAGCAAAAATGTTTCTGCTTTCAGGGCTTCTTTTATCTTGTGCTACCTACAACGTAAAAAAGGGTAAAAACTTACATGAGGTGCCACAATCTGAAGTAAAAAAAGATAATGATTTTCAGATTTTTCTTGTTGGTGATGCCGGAAATGCAGAACAAACTCAGGCGCAGCAAACATTGAATTTTCTTAAAAAAAAGATAGATTCTGCCAACAGCAACTCGATGCTGATATTTTTAGGTGACAACATTTATCCTCTTGGAATGCCTAAAGAAAGCGACAAAGGCTATCCTCTTGCAAAAGAAAAAATGGAAAACCAGCTAGCAATAACCAAAAATTTTAAAGGTAAAACTTTAGTTATTCCCGGAAATCATGATTGGTATCACGGCTTGGATGGTTTAAAAGCACAGGAAGAGTTCGTGAAAGCGTATCTGAACGATAAAAAATCTTTTTTGCCTAAAAATTCATGTCCGATTGATGATATTAATTTAACGAAAGACATTAAGCTGATCATCATCGATTCTGAATGGGCATTAATTAATTGGGACAAATATCCAGGAATCAACAAAGGTTGTGAAATCAAAACCAGAGACGATCTTTATACAGAATTCAAAGATTTAATTACAAAAAATCAGGATAAAAGAATTATTGTTGCGTTACATCATCCGGTAATCAGTTCGGGAGTTCATGCCGGATTTAATTCTGCAAAATCTCATCTTTCAGCTTTTAATGGAAAAGTTCCTATTCCGGGAGTTGCCACTGTGCTTACAACATTGAGAAGTTCTTCCGGAGCAAGCATGGAAGATATCAATAACAGACATTATGCAGATTTTGCCAACAGAATTAAAAGTATTGTTCAGGATAAAGAAAATGTGATTTTCGTTTCAGGACACGATCATAATCTGCAGTATCATACAGACAACAATATCAGACAAATCATCAGCGGCGCCGGTTCAAAAACAGATCCTGCCACGATTGTCAATAAAACAGATTTTTCTTACGGTGGAAGTGGTTTTGCTGTTTTAAATCTCAGAAAAGATTTGAGTTCCGATGTAGAATATTTTTCAACAAAAAATAATGAGCTCAAAAAACTAACACAGATTTCAGTAATTCCTCAGCCTAAAGTATTTGAAAATAATTTCCCAAGTTCACTTCCTGCAACATACACAACCACTGTTTACGCTGATAAACTGACTAAAAAAGGGAAAATTTACCGTTGGCTTTGGGGAGATCATTACCGAAAATATTATGCTCTTCCAATCGAAGCAAAAACGAAAGATCTTTCGGATATGAATCCCGGTTATTCTCCTTTCAGAGAAGGCGGCGGAAACCAGTCGAACAGTCTTCGGCTGAAAACCAATGACGGACAGGAATTTGTAATGCGCGGAGTACAAAAAAGTGCCGTACGTTTTCTGAATGCTCAGGCTTTTAAGAAAAACGATTTTGGAAACGAATTAAATAATACTTTCCCTGAAAGATTCTTACTCGATTTTTATACAACCAATCATCCTTTCACCGGATTTGCCGTAAATAATATGATCGATAAGCTGGGTATTTTTCACAGCAATCCAGAATTATATTACATCCCAAAACAAAAATCTTTGGGCCGCTACAACAAAAATTATGGTGATGAACTATACATGATTGAAGAGCGTTTTTCTTCTGATCCTAAAACTTTGCAGTCGCTTGATAATGCTTCGGACATCGTTTCTACATCGGATGTTTTGAAAAATATGCGAAAAGACAGCAAATATTCTGTTGATCAGGATTTATACATCAGAGCAAGAATTTTTGATATGCTGATTGGCGATTGGGACAGACATGAAGATCAATGGAAATGGGCAGAATATAAAGTGGGAAATAAGGTTATTTACAAACCGATCCCAAGAGACAGAGATCAGGCTTTCAGTAATTATGATGGCGCTGCGTTTACCTTTATTATGAACATCCCGATGATTCGTCACATGAAATCTTTTAAGGATGAAATAAAAAATGTGCGTTGGGTGAATATGGAACCTTATCCGTTAGATTTAATTTTTCTGAAAGGTTCTACTGAACAAAACTGGAGCGAGCAGGCAAAATACATCCAGACACACCTTACAGATGCAGATATTGATGTTGCTTTTAAAAATCTTCCGAAAGAAGTTCAGGATGAAACGATTGCCGATATACAGAGAAAATTAAAACTCAGAAAAGAAAAAATAGAATCTTCTGCAGTTGAATACTATCACATTCTTCAGGAAAAAGTTCCGTTGGTGGGAACGCTCAATCCGGATAAGTTTGTCATTGTAAAGAATGAAAATTCAGTCGATGTAAAACAATTTAAAATCAATAAAGATAAAACTGAAGAATTGGTCTTTGAAAAATCTTACGACGGAAAAAAGACAAAAGAACTTTGGATCTACGGATTGGATGATGATGATATTTATGAAGTATCAGGTGACGGAAAATCTAAAACAAACATCCGTCTAATTGGTGGTTATAATCATGATGTATACAATGTATCTAACGGAAGAAACGTCAAGATTTATGATTTTAAATCTCAGAAAAACACGTACGAAACCAAAGGAGCTGCAAAACACATCAGTGATGATTACAGCACCAATACGTACAACTGGAAGCATCCGAAATACAACTTCTTTGCGGGTTATCCTATGGCAAATTATAATCCTGATGATGGTGTGATTTTGGGAATTGTAGCCAATTATACAGTCAACAATTTTATTCGTGACCGCTTTACTCAGAAACATAGTTTAAGTGCCAATTATTATACTTTAACAGGTGGATTTAATGTTGGTTATAAAGGAATCTTCAAAAAAGCAATTGCAGGATGGGATGCCGGAATTGATGCAACCTACACGACTCCATTTTTCGCGAGGACTTTCTTTGGCTTGGGCAATGAAACGGTGTATGAAAAAGATGAAGTGAGTAAAGATTTCAACAGAGTACGAATTTCTCAGTTTAAATTTGCTCCTTCCATCTCAAAAACAAGCTGGCTGAATTTGAAACATCAATTTCAGTTGAATTTTGAGCATTCAAAAGTACAGTTTAATGAAGATCGTTTTATAGCAACTTCTCCAGAAGTGAATCCTGAAGTTTTTAACGGGCAACAATTTGCCGGAGCCAACTACACATTTAGTTTTAAGAATTTTGATAACAACGCTTTCCCAACTTTAGGTTTAGAAATGATTTTAAATGCAGGCTGGAAAGCCAATCTTTCAGAATTCAACCAAAACTTTGCCTCTTTTAAAGGAACTTTAAACCTGTTCCGCAGAATCGATAAACAAGGAAAATTTGTTTTTGCCAACTCCTCCAATGCGATGATTATCAACAATAATAATTTTGAGTTTTATCAGGCTGCAGCCATCGGTGGAAACAACGCAATGCGTGCTTATAGAAACGAAAGATTTGCCGGGAAATCATATTTTGTAAACAATTCTGAAATCCGTTGGGATTTTGGCCGTGTGAAAAACAATATCGTTCCTGTGAATATGGGAATTTTAGTAGGCTATGACGTAGGAAGAGTGTGGGTTGATCAAGAACAATCAGACAAATGGCATCAAGGTGTCGGTGGAGGATTTTGGATGAATATTCTCGAAACTTTTTCTGCAAGAGTTGATTACTTTTCCGGTGAAGATGGCGGCAGAATTTCTGGTGGTGTTGGTTTGAGCTTCTAACGGTCATTGACCGTTTTATTAAACCGAAAAACTAAAAATTTAAAAGCAAAGTTTGTCATTCTGAAAGAATCTCTACACCATTTCAAAAGTTGCTTAGATTCCTCCGGAATGACAAACTAAATATTTATTTTAAAGTAAACTGATACACATTTCCCCCTTCTTTTTTATCCTTTTCATCAGCAATCAGCAAGGTTTTATCATCAACAAAAACTACAGCTTCTTTTTGTGAATTGTGATTTAAAGGCACTTTCTGAATTTTAGCTGAATTAAAATCATTTGCCGTAAACCCTGAAAGTACGTGAATGTTTTTATGCGTTAAAAGCACGATTTCATTTTTAGAATTAATTGCAGCCGATGTTATGGCAGCATCACTGTAACCTCCTTCAAGCTTCAGTTTTCCTATTAATTTTGCTTCAAAATCGCCTTCTTTATTTGGAATCTGGAAAACAAGAAATGTTCCGTCAAATCCTTTGCTTCTGTTTTTTGTAAATAAATAAAAACTTCCGTCTTTCTCTACAAAAGCTTCGCAATCGTACAGCAAATTAGATTTTTTGGGAGGAAATTCAGTCTGTCCTTCATAATGAAACTTTGTTGTCTGAATGGCCTTTGTCGATTTCTGAGAATCGTTTTTTAAATCTAATTTTAAGATGGAAAGATTTTGTCTGTCGTTCTCATTATTTCCAAAATCTCCAATGTAAATATTTCCGGCTGCATCTTTTGTAATATCTTCCCAATCGTTATTTTCTACATTTTCTACAAGCACATCAGTAACTAACTCACCTTGTCGGTTGAGCCCATAAACTACATTTTTATTTCCTGCATCTTCAATCGCCCAAATGGTTTTCTGATCTTGAGAAAGGGCAATTCCTGAAACTTCTTTCAGCTTTTTGGGTAGTGAAAATTCTGTTTTCAAATCTTCCTGCGATTTCTTTACTGAATCCTGAGCTTTCGGATTGCAGCTCATTAACATAAAAGCAAATACAACGAGAATACGCATAATTTATTTTTTTAATTTTTTAAACTGAAAAAAAGAATATCTGATATTTTTCTCCAATTGATTGATGATTTGCTGGTGATGCAGAAAAAAACCGGCAGCCAATCCCATTAAACTTCCGATAATGGTGTCGAGCAATCTTGCCTGCATCAGATTTTCAACCTCATGATGAACGGTACTTCCTACTTCTATTAAAAGTAAGGTAAGCGGCGTAATAAATATAACGGCAAAACCATAGTTTCTTACAATCATCAATTCAACCACGAATTGTAAAACTACAATAATTCCTATCATTACAATTTTTTCGGGATCAAAAAGCAGAATCAGCCATGCCAAACCCAAACCAATGAAAGTTCCGAAAATACGGTGCATATTTCTCTGACGCACATGTTCAAAATTTCGTCCTTGAATAATGGCAACAGTAGAAATGGAGATCCAATATGTATTTTGAAATTTTAAAAGATGACCGACAATTAAAGTCAGCATCATAATTAAACCAATGATCGTACTTTCAACAAATTTCGTATATCTTTTTTTCTTAAAAACTCTTCGTGGAACATTGACCACTTCACTTTTTTCTACAAAAACAGAATAAAGAAAAGCCAATGAACACGATAAAATAGCTCCCATTGTCACCAAACCAACTCTTATTGGAATCATTTCCAAATCAAACTGATACGTACTTGCCATCGCCGCCAACATAATAAAGAAAAAATTTCCAGGTGGTGGAATTTTAAAATAAGAAGTGATAAAATGTGACAAAAAAGAGACAATCCCGACAGATAATGACGCTGTATAAATATTAAAACTAAAAAAAAGACTGATTGTAAAGGAAAATATAATCCCAAAAGCACAAACCGCCAAATGAATCATTCGCTGACTGATTGGTGCTGTGGTAAAATACAATATCGTCAAGGCTCCCAAACTCGAAAGACTTCCGTAATTTGGTTTTCCGGAAAACCAGCCTAATAAAAGCGGAATACCAATGCACAATGCAGCAAGAAACGGAAAATGCCATTTTCGCTCGGTTTTCTTCATTTCAATAAGATATTGAAACCGGTTTCGGACAGGATGATCGACTTTCATTTATTCTGAACGTTTTGCTTTTTCCCAGAGAACATCCATTTCTTCCAAAGTTATATCAGCTAATTTTAAATCTGCCTCAGCTGCAAGCTGTTCCATTTTCTGAAATCTTGAAATAAATTTCAGATTGGTTCTTTCTAAAGCCGAATCAGGATTTAAACCTGAAATTCTTGCATAATTAATCAATGAAAAAAACACATCTCCCAATTCCTGTTCTTTTTTATCTACATCGGTTTCCGCATGAAACTCATTGATTTCTTCATCCACTTTTTTCCACGCATCTTCAGCATCATGAAATTCAAAGCCAACTCCTTTTACTTTGTCCTGAATTCTATAGGCTTTCACCATACTTGGTAAACCTTTGGGAACGCCGCCCAAAATAGATTTATTGCCTTCTTTCAGCTTCAGTTTTTCCCAATTCTGCTTTACTTCTTCTTCATCCTTCACTTCGGTATCGCCATAAATATGTGGATGGCGGAAAATGAGTTTTTCGTTTAACGAATTAATGACATCAGCAATGTCAAAGCTTTCTTTTTCTGATCCTATTTTAGCGTAAAAAACCAGATGCAGAAGTACATCGCCGAGCTCTTTTTTAATCTCGGTAAGATCTTCCTGCAAAAGCGCATCAGAAAGCTCATACGTTTCTTCCAAAGTGAGGTGACGCAATGTTTGTAAAGTCTGTTTCTGATCCCACGGACATTTTTCACGAAGATCATCCATAATATCTAATAGTCTTCCGAAAGCTTCGAGTTTTTCCTGTCTGGTATTCATAATTTAAAAATTCAAAAGTCTTACAAATTTAATTATAATAAAGCTTCTTTACTGGCTATTCAAAATAAAAATCAATTTATTTCCCCAACACTAAAAGGAGTAAATTGATTTGTATGCACTCCGTTGAAATATAAATTTCTTCCTCCCTTTAGGGTTGGGGAAGAAGAAATTTTGCAAATTATTAATTCTAACAAAAAAAAACCTCATCATTGCTGATGAGGTTTATAGTAATTGAGATCAACTAAATTATCCCATTTTTCTGTGTGTACTTTTCGTAGCTGCTTTAGCTCCTGTACTTGCTTTTACTTTTGGAGTTGCAGGCTTATCTGCTTTTGGAGCCGCTTTTTTCGGAGCCGCTTTGTCAGCAGTGATATCACCTTCAGCGCTTTCACCTTCTACAGTTTCCGGCTCTGCTTTTACGAAGCTTTCAGGAGTGATGTATCCAGCTTTGTGAAGGATATTGTACCACTGAGCCAATTTCTTAATATCAGAATTGTAAACTCTCTCTGTATCGTAGTTTGGAAGAGATGCAACCATAAACTCAGCCAATTCAGCTTCTGAAGATTTGTGACTGATCGTCTCTTTGTAATCGTAGTTTTTAGCAATATTTTCAAAAACCTCAAACAAAGGAACCTCTTTATCAAAAGTAAACATTGCGATATTATCTAGCAAGCTTACCTGACTAGAATTACCGATGCTCACTTTCTTTTTGGTAGTAACTTCTTCAATGATGAATCCGTTTTTCAACTGCGATACCAATTTGTAAAGACCTGGTTTCCCAGAGATTGAAATTATTTTTTCTAACAGCATAATTTTATTTTTTTAATTTCAGTAAAAGCTATAACGCTTTTTATAATAATATATTTCTTAGTTTAAATTATTTTGGAAATCTCATTTTGTAGCTTATAGATACTTCTCCCTGAGTGATTTTTGTAAGTTTTCCTTTTACCAGCTTTTTCTTCAAGGCACTTAAGTGATCGGTGAAAAGTGTCCCTTCAATATGATCATATTCGTGCTGAATTACGCGGGCTCTAATATCGGAAAAAGTTTCGGTATGCTTTACAAAATTTTCGTCATAATATTCGATCAGAATTGTGCTTTTTCTTTTCACATCTTCTCTTACATCAGGAATAGAAAGACAGCCTTCGTTAAACTTCCATTCTTCGCCAGATTCTTCAAGAATTTGAGCATTGATGAAAACTTTCTTAAAGTCTTTCAGTTCTTCGGCAATATCTTCGTAATCTTCATCTTCAGCCAAAGGCGTCACGTCTACGATAAATATCCTTATATCTAAACCGATCTGCGGTGCCGCCAAACCGATACCGTTTGCACTGTACATCGTCTCAAACATATTATCGATCAATTCCTGCAGATCCGGATAATTTTTGTCTATCTCTTTTCCCGTTTTTCTTAAAACAGGATCTCCAAAAGCTCTTATTGGTAAAATCATCTTGTTTTTTGTTCTAAAAAATTCTGCAATATGATGGTTGCACTTACTTTATCTATTAATCCTTTTTGTTGTCTCTGCTTTTTATTTTTTCCGCTTTGCGAAATAAAAAACGAAGCCATTTTTGAGGTAAATCTTTCATCAAGACGATGAACTTCAATCTGTGGAAATTCTTTTTTAAAGTTTTCTATAAACCCTAAAATATCTGTCTCTACTTCTGAAATATTACCCTTCAAGTCTACAGGAAGACCTACCACAATTGCTTCCACACTATTCTCAACGGTATATTTTTTAAAAAAATCCATCAGAAAACGTGTTTCCACAGTATCAAGACCACTTGCAATAATCTTCATATCGTCGGTTGCTGCAACGCCACAACGTGCTTTACCGTAGTCTATAGCAATGATCTGTCCCATAAGTCTGCAAATTTAAGAAATTTTACTCATTTTATTCCTAACACAGTTTTTTTTATAAATCATGTTTTTTATACGTTAATTTTTGTTTAATTTTATCTTACTCAAACTCAATACAATGAAGAAACTTATCCTCGTGAGACATGCAAAAAGTGACTGGCCCGAAGAAACCAGCGACTTCGACAGACCTTTGGCAGATAAAGGTTTGCTGGATGCTTTAAAGATGTCTAAATTTTTAAAAAATAATGATATCGTTATAGATTATTTCGTTTCCAGCCCTGCAGTAAGAGCTTTGGCTACCTGCAAAATTTTTAATCAAACCTATAATTCAACTTTTGTAACAGACGAAAAACTATATAATCCTTCTGAAAATAATTTTCAGTCGGTCATCTATGATTTAAATAATGATGTGAATTCGGTTGCGTTTTTCTCACACAATAATGGTATTTCCAACTTTGCCAATTCTATTTCTGAGGATATTTTTCATTTCCCGACTTGTGGTGTTGCAGGATTTCAAATTGAATGTGATTCTTGGGCGCAGTTTGACGGAGCCAATAAGAAACTACTTTTCTTTTACGAACCCGGGAAAATTTAATTAATTATAAACACGTAAAATTGCATCCTTTGGAAGAGCGAAAGAATTTTTGACGAGGATGGTTTGAAAACATGAGCTTAAGTTTCAGATAAAACCCATTTAATTTTAGAAACAGAAAAACGGGCTAAAGCCCGTTCCTATTGATAAAAAATCACTCTTTTAATTCTTAAAAATTATTATTTTCTTCTCAAATCAAGATCATCAAAATCAAAACTGAAATCTGTAATATCTGAAATTGCTTTCATTTTTGCAGATTCTGCTTTTCCGGTTTCATCATAACTGAAAATAATGTACGCATCGGCATCATAACTTCTGTCATCCCATTTGATAATAAAGGTATTATTTGAAAAAGGAAGCAATTCACCTTTCAGTCTTGGAGAGTTTTTACAAGAAATCCTGTAAGTATTTGCCTGCTGAGCAATTTCCACATCGCCAAACCATTGATCATTATATTTTCCGACAAACTGTTCAGCTTTTGGATGTAGGTTTTTATCTTTTTTGAAAGCATCAGATTTTGCGAAAGCATCTTTTTTCTGTTTATTATATTCTGCTTCTACCTTCTGTATTCTATCGGCATAGTTTTTCAGCCAGTTTCTGTCGGCAATTCCTAAATAAGAATCTTTCACCGTGTTTGTAATCGTGTTGAAAGCTACTCCGGATTGCTGATTCGTTAAAACTACAATTCCCAATTTCATGTCCGGAATCAAAGTAAACTGAGTTACCGTTCCAATCAATCCGCCGGTATGCTGTACTTGTTTATGACCTTTCACATCGCTTAAGAACCAACCTAAACCATATCCGTAAAAGCTCGTATCGTAAGGATTTTTCATTGCAACTTTATCAGGAATTTGTAAACTCCAAAGCTGCTGAACATTTTTATCTGAAACTAATTTTTTACCATCTTTAGTAGTGAAATTATTCAGAAGAAATTCTGCCCAAGTCGTCATATCTTTAATGTTACTCATAATTCCGCCAGCAGCATTTCCCGTTTCGTTCCAATCATGAGGAACGGCGATGGCCTTTCCATCAACAGGAGCATGTGCATCAATCTTATTAGCAACTGTTTTTGCTCTGTTGTAACTTCCGAAACTTGAATTCATACCAACCGGTTTTATGATTTTTTGTTCGATAAAATCGGCCCAACTTAATCCTGAAATTCTATGAATCACTTCTCCGGCAACAATAAACATGATGTTATTATAATCTAAAGTTGTACGGAAAGGATTTTCAGGTTTTAAATACCTTACATTATGTATAATATCATTCACCGTAAGATTTCCGCCTTCCGGAAAAAACATCAAATCTCCCTGTCCCAAACCTAAACCGGCTCTGTGAGTAACCAAATCTTTGATCGTTACATTTTGAGAAACGTACGGATCGTACATTTGAAATTCGGGAATATATTTTGAAACTTTATCATCCCAATTTAGTTTTCCTTCATCTGCTAAAATCGCCAAAGCAGTACATGTAAAAGCTTTAGAATTGGATGCAATTCCCACCAAAGTATTGTCATCCATTGGTTGTTTTGTTATTAACGAACGTACCCCAAAACCTTTTGAATAAATTATTTTTCCATCTTTGATGACACCGACCGACATCCCTGGAACATCAAAAGTTTTTAAAGTATTTTGAATAAGTTCGTCTAATTTTTTTTCTTCAACCTGTGCAAAAGAGATGAAAGAAACTAAAAGAAAGAATAAAGAGAAGTTGTGCTTCATTATTTTAAAATTTTCTCAAATTTAAACAATTCAGTATAATTAAGTAAATTTGAAATCTCAAAAAAGTTTACGTTAAACAATGACCAAAATTTTACTCCTCTCCGATTCCCATTCTTATATTGATGATCGAATTTTAGATTATGCAAAACAAGCTGATGAAATCTGGCATTGCGGAGATTTTGGAAGCTTTGAGATTATTGAGAAACTCGAAAAAATAAAGCCTTTAAAAGGAGTTTACGGAAATATAGACGGGACAAAAATCCGTTCTGAATTTCCTGAAGTAAACCGTTTTTTTTGTGAAAATGTAGAAGTTTTAATGATTCATATCGGCGGTTATCCCGGAAAATATACTCCTTTAGCCAAAAAAGAAATTTCAGAAAAAGCTCCGAAATTATTTATTTCTGGGCATTCTCATATTTTAAAGGCAATGTATGATGATAAAAATAAATTGCTGCATCTAAATCCGGGAGCTTGTGGAAAACAAGGCTGGCATAAAATGAGAACGATGATGCAGTTTGTAATTGATGGTGAAGAAATAAAGGATCTGGCGATTATTGAGTTGGGTCCAAAGGTTTAGAGTTAGTTAGTTAGTTAGTTAGTTAAAATTAAAAAAATAAAAGATTGCTTCGTTCCTTGCGATGAAAGATAATTATGAAAATTGGCAATAAAGTTTCGGTAGTGGATGAAGATCTAAGCGGAGTGATTACTTCGGTGAATGGAAATATTGTGGTTTTTAAAGACGAATATGGTTTTACCTATCAATATCCTAAAGAAAAGCTGGTTCCGAAAGACGCTGAAATTTATGAAAATATTAAAATCATAAAAAAAGCGGAACCCAGAAAAGTAATTTCTAAAAAGCATGATAAAAGTCCATTAATTCTTGATTTACATTTTCAGAATCTGGTAAAGAATCCGCATGATTATGACAGTTTCGAAAGACTGTTTCTGCAAAAGGAAAAACTGATTCAAACCATTAATTTTTGCCGCAAAAATCATTTAAAAAGACTTGAAATTGTACACGGCATTGGTGATGGTGTACTTCAAAATTTAGTTTGGGACGTACTTGAAAGCCAGCCCAATCTTGATTTTTACAATAAAGAAATACTTCATCATCAATCGGGTGCGGTAATGGTAGAATTTCACTAAATTTGCAACAATTGTAATATGAACGTACTAAATTTACTTTTTACCAAAGACGGGCTGATCTACCAAATCATCAAAAACAAAAGTGTTTTGGAGGAAAAGTCTTATTTCGTAAACGAAGAATCGCCAAAGAATTTTATTTCAGCAAAGCTGGAAGATGCATTGCTAAAACAGAGATATGACGAAATTTCTGTAGTTTCTGCACTGAATCATTTTACTTTAATGCCTGAAGGTTTTGAAGATCACGATGCGGGATATGATCTTATTGCCTTCAATGCGCCTGTTGATAAAGAAAATGAAGAACTGATGCTTTCTGTAAACAAAAAGTTTAGGCTACAGTTTTATTATACTTTTCCGAAAGAATTTTATAATAAAATAAAAGATCTTTCAGTTCCGGTAAAATTTAATTTTTCTGGAGAGAAATTTTTAAACTCGATCAACAATAAGAATAATAAAGAAATTCACATCAATCTTTATCATAACCAATGTGAGTTTTTTGCGATTTCAAATAAAAAAATCATCCTTTATAATAACTTGGATGTCAATTCGGAAGTAGATTTTCTTTATTTTGTGATGTTTACCTTGAGTAAAATCGGTTTTGGAATAAACGAAACCTATTTTTATGTGTATGGTGAAACCACAGAGAATGAAACATTCATTTCAGAACTTCAGAAGTTTGTAAAAAATCTGAAAGTTGTCTATGATAATGTTCCGAACAAGAATTTTATCCTTAATTAGGTTACAGGATGCAGATTTTAGGATTTAGTTTCCGCTGCTGCTACCTTTCACCTATCATCTAAAATCTAACAAAAAATGTACAGAATAATTGCCGGTAAATGGAAAGCAAAAAAAATAGCAGCTCCCAAAAACTTTGATGTAAGACCAACCACCGATTTTGCTAAAGAAGCCCTTTTCAGCATTTTGGAGAACACTTACGATATGCAGTCGATTTCCGTTCTTGATCTTTTTGCAGGAATTGGCTCCATTACTTTTGAATTTGCGTCAAGAGGTTGCCAGGATGTAACTTCGGTTGAAATGAACCCGAAACATACATCTTTTATCAATGCTACTGCTTCAGAACTTGACATGAGTCTGCAGGTAAATACGCAAAGAGGTGATGTTTTTGACTGGCTTAAAAAATTCAGAAATAATAAATCTTACGAAATCGTTTTTGCTGATGCGCCTTTTGAAACTGAGGAAAAAAAGTATCATGAATTGCTTTCTTTGGTTCTAAAAAATAAATATCTGAAGCCTAACGGAATTTTAATTGTTGAACATCAAAGCAGATTAAAGCTTGATCATCCGAATTATAAATTCACCAGAAAATACGGGAATGTGAGCTTCAGTTTTTACGAACCTTATCAGGAAACTGAAATCGAGACACAAGCTGAAAATAACGACATTGCAGAATAAAAAAAAGACTCATCATGAGTCTTTTTTCGTTTTATAATACTTTCAATTCTAAATCAATGGTCTTACCAAAGAATTTCTTGGAGATTTTCTCAAAATTTTTGGTGATATCCGAAAGGTAAAATTTATAATTCGGCTTTGGATTATTATCATTCAAAAGATGATATTTATCTAAAATAATCGTTAAATGATTAGCAACAATATTTGGAGAATCAATCACACGAACGCGATTTCCGTAATATTGCTTGATCTCATCGATCAAAAGCGGATAATGGGTACAGCCGAGAATCAGTGTTTCAATATTTTTCAATTTGGCATTACTCAGATAATTGTAAATGATAGAATGCGTAATCGGATGATTTTTGAAACCTTCTTCGATCGCAGGAACCAAAAGCGGAGTCGCCAGTTCATCCACTTTAATAAACTTATTGTGCTTACGGATGCTTTTCTTATACAAACCCGAATTTACCGTTGCTTTCGTTGCAATTACCCCAACATTATTATGAATTTCGTACGCCACTTTTTCGGCAACAGGATTGATAACGTCAATCACAGGAACTTTCCCTGCAACTGAATTCATGACATCCTGCAATGCATTTGCCGTAGCCGTATTACAGGCAATTACAATCGCTTTGCAGTTTTGTTCTAAAAGGAAATTAGAAATTTTCGTAGAATATTCTATAATCGCTTCTTTGGATTTTTCACCGTAAGGAAGATGCTTAGTATCCCCAAAATAAATAAGATCTTCATTCGGAAGGAGTCTTTTTATTTCTTTGGCAACCGTCAAACCTCCCACTCCACTATCAAAAATCCCGATAGGTTGTTTTGGCGAAAGATGCGAATAATCTTGTTTTTTAGTTTTCAAACGATGTGAAATTTGGTACAAAAATAGTGAAATTGTCGGATGTTGGAAGACGGATGTTGGAAGTTTTTCACAAACAAGCCTTCCATCTTCTAGCTTCTGACTTCCAGCCTAGACAATAAATAAATCTGAAGCGATTCCGTCTGCCATAAACCAATGTTTTTCAGGAATCTTAAGGTGCTTATCTTCAATTTTTAAAATTCCTTCTCCTATTTTATGCTGAATTTCCTTATTAAATTTATCTAAGATATTAGGTAAAAATTTTTGATTTAAACTTATCAAATCTACACCCCAAATCGTCCTTAAACCAATCATAATCATCTCATTGAACTGGTCTTGCTGTGAAAGAATTTCGGTTTCTTTGGCTAAAATATTTGAATTTAATTTTTTGATGTATTGTTGATTGTTGGCTACGTTCCAGCTTCGTACATCATTTCCGTTGTAAGAATGTGCTGAAGGACCGATTCCCAAATATTCCTGATATTTCCAGTATGCAGAATTGTGTCTTGAATAAAATCCTTCTTTTGCAAAATTGGAGACTTCATAATGATTAAAACCATGATCTTTCAGAAAATCAATCATGTAATAAAACTCACGATTCTGCTCTTCTTCTTTAGGATTTGAAACTTTTCCTTTCGAAATCCAGTTTTCTAAAGCCGTTTTTGGCTCAACCGTTAAAGCATAAGACGAAATATGTGGAACTTCAAGCGCAATTGTTTTGCTTAAATTTTCCTTCCATATCTCCAGATTGGAAGTGGGTGAACCGTAAATTAAATCAATACTCAAATTTTCAAATCCGAAATCCTGCGCTCTTTTAATAGAACCTTCTGCTTCGGAAGCATTATGTGCACGATTCATCAGTTTCAGATCTTCATCAAAAAAACTTTGCGTGCCGATAGACAAACGATTAACAGGAGAACTTGCTAATCCTTTTAGAAATTGAGAATTTAAATCATCAGGATTGGCTTCCAGAGTAATCTCGATATCATTATTAAAACTGAAATATTTTAAAACTTCATCAATTAAAGACTTTATTTCATCTGCCGAAAGTACAGAGGGAGTTCCGCCACCGAAATATAGAGACTGCAAATTTTTGTTCTGAAGCTCATCTTTTCTGAGGAAAATTTCCTTTTTCATTGCATCCAGCATTTCATCTTTAAAATTCAAAGAAGTGGAAAAATGAAAATTGCAATAGCTACATTTTTGTTTGCAGAAAGGGATGTGAATGTAAATCATAAAAAAAGCCCTGAAAAATTTCAGAGCTCAAATTTATTTAAATTAAATTGATTAATATCTAAATCCTCTATGATTAATAAAGTTATCGAAGTTATAACCAAGACCAAGCATGAAGCTGTTTCCTCCATACGTCTGGATATCAGACATTCCAAGGTTGTAAGTAGCACCAATCATAAATTTATTGAATCTTACTTTTACGATAGGTGAAACACTTAATTCCTGATTATCAAATCTGTTTTGAACCGCTCTGTAGCTTACCCCAAAAGAGAATGCATTGATATCATTAGAGAATGTAGCCATCAGGTTGAAGTCTGTCATTCTTGTAGAATTGGTATTTAAGTTAACCAAAACTGATGGAGATATTGCAATATTGTCTGCGATATTCCAATCGTATCCTAAGTTTAAGAAAAATTTGATTGGAGAAGGCTCGTAGTTGTTTACGATAGATTCGTCATTGCTTAATGCAATATCGTTTACCGAAACACCCCCGAAAATTCCTCTATATGTTGCTGCCAAACCGAAGTTTGCATACGCCATAAAGATATTACTTTCATTACCTTGCAACAATGGGTCGTAACCGTCTTCAGTATTAATTTTAGAATAATCGAAATTCATATTATAAAAATTAACACTTGTACCAAAAGAAAACTGATCTTTTCTCTCTCCTTCACTGCTAAGTGGGATAAAATAAGATGCACCTGCAGTAATACCTCCAGCTGAAATAGGTCCATTACTATCTCTAAAAACGGAAAGACCCGCTCCTACTCTGTCAAAAATATTAGCATTGATCCCCACCGACTGTACGTTGGGAGACTCGCTAAATTTTGAAAATTGTTGTTGATAGTTTAGGTTAAGCTGTACGTAGTCTGTTTTACCGTATTGAGCAGGGTTGAACAGGAACTCACCATCCAAAAGATATTGTTGATAGTATGGTAGTGATTCTTGTGCTTTGTATGCATTCGACAAAAGAGCTAAACATACGATAGCATATAGTTTTCTCATAACAAATCTTGATTTCAATTCAACAAATATAAAAAAAATCTCAATATATTTTTAGTTTTCTAAATAATTTCTCCATTTTTTTACAGCATCCGCCATATCTTGAGGCATTGGGCTCTCAAAATACAATTCCGTTTTGGAAGTTGGATGTATAAATCCTAAAGTGTGTGCATGAAGCGCATGTCTTGGTAAAACATCGAATACATTTTTTATAAAGTGCTTATACTTAGGGAGATTCACCCCTCTCAATGCGACATTCCCTTCATATCTTTCGTCATTAAACAAAGTATGACCAATATGTTTGAAATGCGCTCTGATCTGATGCGTTCTTCCTGTTTCAAGTTTACATTCTACCCAGGTCATATATTTGAAACGTTCTAAAACTTTATAATGTGTAACGGCATGCTTTCCCTGGCTTCCGTCAACATAAGTGTACATCTGCATTCTATTTTTGGGATGCCTTCCGATGTGCCCCGTAATGGTACCTTCATCGTCCTTCACATTTCCCCAGACAAATGCCCAATACAGACGCTTGGTTTTTCTTTCGAAAAATTGCTTGGCAAGGAAGCTTAATGCGTATTCATTTTTGGCAATTACCAAAAGTCCCGATGTATCTTTATCTATTCTGTGAACCAAACCTACTCTGTCTAAATCTGATTTCTGTCCGTTTTTCTGAAAATGAAAGGCCAGAGCATTTACCAAGGTTTTGTCCCAGTTTCCAAATCCCGGATGTACCACCATTCCCGGTTCTTTGTCTACAACAACCAAATCGTCATCTTCGTATACAATATTAATAGGAATATCCTGCGGAACAATGAAGTTTTCACGGGGTGGATGCGTTAGTAAAACAGAAATCTGATCGCCTGGTTTCACTCTGTAATTCTGCTTTACCGGATTTCCGTTAACTACGACATTTCCGGCACGGCAAGTCTGCGAAATTTTATTTCTGGAAGAGTTTTGTCTAAAATTAAATAAAAATTTATCTATTCTTAAAGGTTCCTGATTACCATCAACCGTAATATTAAGATGCTCATAAAGACCTTTATTCTCATCATCAATATCGATATTATTATTAGCGTCTAAAAATTCTTCGTCTAAAAAATCCTCGTTATCTTCTGTCATTGCTTTCTATATAAAAGGCTTCAACATATTAAAGTTGAAGCCCTATTTTTTATATTTAATTAAAAATTAATTTATAATCACCTTTTTTGCTTTAGGCTTATCTGTTGCAGGAGTTGTCGTTGATGTAGGTTTTGATTTATCTCCTGTTGTTGCGGGTTTTGTAGAAGTTCCAGCTGGTTTTGCCGTTTCGGGTTTAGGAACCTCTTTTTTCTGGGGCGCCGGAGTTGGAACCGGATCATTGATTGGCGGCGGATCCTGGAAGTTTGGAACCTCATCATATCTCACCGGAGGCAAAGTAGTATCTACTCTCATACGGTAAGTAGAATTAAGTATTTCTATTTTCCCACGCAGCTCGGCCGGTGTTTTTTTACTGGCCCAGAGATCGATCTGCATGCCCTGATCTCGCGCATCGCCGGATGCCGGATCTTGATAATATACAATATCTGAATCATCATTTCCTCCATCTTCATGGTCTACAAGACCTACTTCAAAAAGATTTCTTGCAATCACCGATTTTGCTTCTTTCACCGTTAATCCTACAAGATTTGGAATGGCAATATTTCGCATAGGGCCAGATCCTACCACAACGTCAATTACAGAGAATCTTGGGATTTTTGTTCCCGGTTTTATAGAATTTCCTTTAAATAAAATCCTTAAAACAGCATCTTTCTGAATGCTTGGTTCGTAAATAGTATCTGAAACCTTAAGACCTACCTGCTCCAATCTCTGGAAAGCCAATCCCGAATATTTATTAATAACATCAGGAACAGCAACCGGAGCCCAGCTTTTAGGATTTACCATGAGCTGAATAGCTCTTCCATCTTTCACACGAGATCCAGGAGAAGGATAAACCTTCAGAACCTGAAGCGGTCTGTATTTAGGATTATAAGCTGCACTATCGACTTCATAGTCGAGTCCTGTATCTTCTAATATTTTTACTGCGTCATGAACAGATTTATTAATGACATTAGGAACAGGAATTTCCTGCCCATGATTGGTGTGATACTCCAACCAACGGAAAGTAAGCCATACCAATCCTATAAAAATACCGATGGCTACTAATAAATTCAGTAAAACTTTCCAGTTGAAAAGTGATTTAAGCATACTTAAAAATACTTTAATAATAACGACAAAGATAATTAATAATTTTATAATGAAGTTTTTATTTAGCAGATTTCATTTTTGTTTCAAAAAAATAAGAATTCATTTATTTCAATATATAAATTGTTTAAATTTGCCCTTATTGATAATATGCATATGAGCAAAAAACACGTTGCCGTAGTTATGGGAGGCTATTCTGACGAATATAAAGTTTCTCTGAAAAGTGGCCAGTTAATATATGATTCCTTAGAAAGAGATCTATATGATGTCTATAAAGTGATTATTCTGAAAGATGAATGGTATTTTCTGGATGAAAATGAGAATAAAAAACCCATCAACAAAGGTGATTTCTCGGTAACTTTAGATCATAATGAAGTGTTGAAATTTGATGCTTGCTTCAATATTATCCATGGAACACCCGGCGAAAACGGAATTCTTCAGGCTTATTGGGACGCTATCGGCCAAAAATATACCGGTTGCGATTTCTATCAAAGCGCGTTGACGTTCAATAAAAAAGATACGTTAGCCGTTCTTTCAAAATACGGAATTCCTTCTGCAAAAAGTGTTTATTTAAGAAAAGGAGAACATATTAATGTTGATGAAATTATTGATAATCTAAGTCTTCCTGTATTTGTAAAGCCCAATCAATCAGGTTCTTCATTGGGTATTTCTAAAGTAAAAGAGAAATCTGAACTGATTGCTGCAACCGAAATTGCTTTTAAAGAAGATGATGAAATTTTAATTGAAAGTTTCTTAGACGGAATGGAAGTTTCTGTAGGAGTTATTGATTTTAAAGGTGAAACCATCGTTTTGGGAATTACAGAAATTGTTCCGACAAACGAATTTTTCGATTATGAAGCTAAATATGAAGGCGCTTCAGAGGAAATTACTCCTGCAAGAATTGATGCAGAAACTACAAAAAGAGTAGAAGAAATCGCAAAAAGAGCTTACAATTCTCTTGGAATGAGTGGTTTTTCGAGAAGTGAATTTATTTTAATGGACGGAATTCCATATATGCTTGAAATGAATACCAATCCAGGATTTTCTCCAGCAAGTATTCTTCCGCAACAGGCAAAAATTTACGGGATTTCAATAAAAGACCTCTGTGGAAATGAGGTTGAAAAAGCTTTACAAAAGAGAAACTAGATATTAGAAGTTAGAGATTAGAGTAAAAACAACTCATAATTGATAACCCATAACTTATAACTTTATTTGCGCATGAAAATTGCTGTTTTTCCGGGTTCCTTTGACCCGATTACTTTAGGACATTATGATATTATCGAAAGAGCAGCGGCGCTTTTCGACAAAGTAATTATTGCCATTGGTCAAAATTCTCAAAAAAAATATATGTTTCCTATTGAAAAAAGAATGGAATTCATACAAAATTCGGTCGCCGAATTTCCCAATGTGGAAGTTGATTATTTTGAAGGTTTAACTGTTGATTACTGTTTTGAAAAAAATGCTCAGTTTATTTTAAGAGGCTTAAGAAATCCTGCCGATTTCGAATTTGAAAAAGCAATTGCCCACACCAATCGTACCTTAGCCCACAAAAAACTGGAAACCGTTTTCCTATTGACTTCATCTGGAAAATCATTCATCAGCAGCAGCATCGTAAGAGAAATCATCAACCACGGTGGTGAATATGAACTTTTGGTTCCTGAAGCGGTAAGAGTTGAGAAATAAATGATAGTTGATAAGAGATTAATGATTTCAGACATTCAATCTTTTATCATTTATCGAAAATCATTTATCAAAGATGCACGAACAAATCAATTTTGCAATAGAAATTCTCGGTACGATATCATTTTCGATGTCGGGAAGTTTTGCAGCGATGCAGAAAAGACTAGATCCGTTCGGAGTTTTGATTATTGCCTTCGTCACTTCAGTTGGTGGCGGAACGGTGAGAGATTTGCTGCTCGACATTCCTGTTTTTTGGATGCACGATCTTCTGATGTGTGGCGTGATTTTGATAACCTCTATTTTTTCAATGATCTTTAAATCGATCGAGAAAAATTTTAAAGTAACTTTATTTATCTTCGACAGTTTCGGACTGGGATTATTTACCATCATCGGTGTTCAGAAAGGATTAAACGCAGACATTCATCCTTTAATATGCATCGGACTTGGAACCATCACCGGCTGTTTCGGTGGTATAATCCGGGATATTTTACTCAATAGAATTCCTTTAATTTTCAGAAAAGAAATTTACGCAAGTGCCTGTATTATTGGCGGAGCAATATTTTTGATACTCAATACTTTTACCGATCTTTCTTATACTGTTATTCAGATTTTCACTATTTTATTGATTGTTGCCATTAGAACATTCGCAGTAAAATACCACTGGCAAATGCCTAAATTTTACGGTTACAATAATGATGCTGAAATGTAAATTGTCTTATGATTGAAATTCTTAAAAACATTTATTCATTTTCATTTCATTTCCTGCCTTATTCTTTTGTATTAGCTTTCATTGGCGTAGTAATTCTATTGATTTCTAATATTGTTGATTCTCTGAAAAAGAATTCTGAAAAATTAAGGCTTACCGGAATATTTTTTCTATTGCAACTCTTTATATTCGCCATTATTTTAGTAATAATTCAAACAACAATTATTACTAAAATTAGAAATGAATTTATAATAATTCTTAAAAACCCCAACACACAAATCATTCAAAATGATCAAACGTTTGGAAAATTTACTTCTGCAGAAATTAAAATTGAACTCCAGAAAATAAAAGAATCTCAGCCACATCATTCGGGTACTGAAAGAGAGATGCAACTTGTATTATTAACTAATGGTAAAACATATAATATAAAGGTTGCACAAGATGAGTATGATAAAAAAGAGTACTGGGTATTTTTTGACAAGTATGGGTCTGGAAAAAGTAGTGAAGAAATCGGAAGAATCAAATCAGAAAAATTTAAATAAAAATAAAGCCGCAAATATAATCTGCGGCTTATGTATTTTTAAAACTTTCCTCTATTCCTCATGTTAGGATTGTGCATATGCTTTTGCATCGTTGGCATTTTCAACTGATCTTTCAGCATTTTGATCTGATCGGCCATCATCCCTGCCGAGTCTAATCTTTTTGCTTCTTCCAAAAGTTTTTGTCCTTCCTGTCTTCTGCCTTTAGAAATCGCTCCGGCTGCCAAATTAAGCGTTGCCATTGCGCGGTCATGTTTCATATTCAAACCATAATCCAAAGCTTTTTTCATCAAAGGCTCCACTTGCGTAGGATGTTCCTGTGCTAAAACCAAACCTTGTAAATAATGGTAATATCCGTATTGATTTTTATGAAGTTCAGTTTTATAATCTTTAATATTATTTAAAAACTTTGAAGCTTTAATCATGTCTTGTTTTCTCAATTGCCAAAAAGCTAAAAGGATATTTTCGTTCTTAAAAAATAAGAAGATCGGCAATGCAGCCAACAGGAAAATTACAATTCCCCAGCCTAAATTTCTTGTAAAAAACATCATATAAAGACCTCCGATAATCAGAAGTGCCGCAACTATGATTTTTATGTACTTATTCATTATTAAATTTTAGAAGTGCAAAGATAGGAAATTTGGTTGTTAGTTTTTAGTTGATAGGGAATGGTTTCTAATTAAATTTCCACACATTAAAAAACGATCAGCCAACAACTATTAACCATTAACCTTTTCATACGTCTGAAAACAGAAATCGTATTGATTTTTTTCGTCTTTTTCGTGGCAGGTTTCTTCAGTTTTTTTCCAGATTTTGTCGTTGATTTTTGGAAAATAAGTATCAGCTTCAAGATTTGCTTTTACTAAAGTTACTTCAAGGCGGTCTGCAATTTCCATGGTTTGTTCGTAGACATTTCCGCCTCCGATGATGAAGATGTTTTCATCTATTTTTTTTGCAAATTTCACCGCTTCTTTAATGCTTCCAACAATTAAAATCCCTTCCTGAAACCAGTTTTTCTTTCTTGAAACAACAATATTGGTACGGTTGGGGAGTGCTTTTCCTATACTTTCGTACGTTTTTCTCCCCATAATAATCGGGTGTCCCGAAGTTAAGTCTTTAAAATGTTTTAAATCTTTGGGAAGATGCCACAATAACTGATTACCAGAACCAATCTCGTTTTTCTCTCCCATTGCCACCACAATTGTTGTCATTCAATAAATTTTCTGCAAAATTAGCACTTAATTTGTATATTTGGTTAGCACAAAAATAATTAAAAATTAAACTATGAAAAATAAAGGTTGCTTGAGCGCCGGAACCATCGGCATTGCTCTTCTTATCATCGTTGGAGTACTTTTTTTCTGGGGAAAAAACGGATACAATAATTTTGTAGCACAGGAACAAAAAGTTGATGCAAAATGGTCTAACGTACAAACGGTATATCAGAAAAGGGCCAACTTAATTCCCAATCTTGAAAGAACAGTAAAATCATATTCAAAATTTGAGCAGGAAACATTAACGAAAGTTGTGGAAGCCCGTTCAAAAGCAACTTCTATTAATATTAATCCCACTAATTTGACGGAAGAGGATATGGCAAGATTCCAGGCTGCACAAGGTGAACTTTCCGGAGCATTGAGCCGATTAATGGCCGTGGTAGAATCTTACCCAAATCTGAAAGCAGATCAGCAGTATATCAATTTCCAGAGAGAATATATTGCCATAGAAAACAGCATCAGAACAGAAACCGTGTATTACAACGATGCTGCGAGAGATTATAATATTTCGATCAAGCAGTTTCCTAATAATATTCTGGCAAATTTCACCAATTTCAAAGAAAAACCTTTATTTAAAGCACAAGCCGGAGCTGAAAATGCACCGAGTGTATTTACTGAATAATGAATCGTTTTTTAACAGATCAGCAGATTACTTCTCTTGTAGAAGCCATTCAATCGGCAGAGCAACATTCTACCGGAGAAATCCGTGTACATATCGATTCTACGACAAACGATCAGATTGCACAAACCGCTTTTGAGGTATTTAAAGAATTATGTAAAGATAAAACCGCCGAAAAAAACGCAGTGCTTTTTCATGTTAATTTTGAGAAAAAATACTTAACGATTATTGGCGATTCTGGTATTCACGAAAAAGTACATCAGTCTTATTGGGATCATCTGCATGATTATATCACGTCAGAATTTTCAAAAGGTCATTTTTATCAGGCTTTGAAAAGTGGAATTCTGGAAACCGGCTTAGAATTAAAAAAACATTTTCCAATAAAAGGAGAAAATCACAACGAATTACCCAATGAGATTACATTCTCTTAAAATATTTTTCACATTCATTTTCATTTGCTGTTATGGTTTTTTATCAGCACAGTATACTATTCCTGCAAAACCTGCAGTTTTATACCCTGTTTATGACGAGGCAAATTTACTTACGGCGCAGGAAAAGAATGAACTGAATAACAAACTCATCAAATTCGCAGATTCTACCTCAACGGAAATTGAAATTATTATCATTCCATCCACGAAAGGTGAAGATGTGAATTATTTAGCAACGATGTTTGGTGAAAAATGGGGAATCGGCCAAAAAGATGTCGATAACGGAGTTATTTTTCTGATTGCTAAAGACGACAGAACGATGTCGATTCAGCAAGGAAGAGCGGTGGAGCAATATTTAACAGCTTCAGTTGCCGGACAGATTTTAGATTACATCGTTACTCCCAATTTCAGACAGGGAAAATGGTATGAAGGCATCAATGGAGGCACTAATGCTATCATGGAGGCGGTTCAGGGAAAATTCAAACCGATTGCTAGTAAGAATAAATCAGGAGATATAAGTGTTACTAAATTACTTGTTATCGCTTTCGTTATTTTTATTATCCTCGCTATCTTTTTCGGAAACCGAGGAGGCGGAAACGATGACGATGGCGACATTATTCTAAGTCGCAGAGGACGAAGAAATTATCCCGGCGGATTTTTCCCATTTCCTTTCCCAGGAAGTTTTGGCGGCGGATTCGGTGGCGGAAGTTCCCGAGGCGGCGGTGGTTTTGGAGGATTCGGTGGTGGCGGAAGTTTTGGCGGTGGCGGAGCTTCTGGTGGATGGTAAAAACATTTAAGTACTATGAGACTGTCTATCATTTCAATAATTCTAAGCTTTACAACCATATTTATCTCTGTCAAAATAAATTTTGATATTGTAAACGATTATTTATCTGCAGATGGAAAGTCTCAAGCATTATACGGATTTATAGAATTAAAATATTTATATAAATATTACTTTTTACTCATTTCATTGATTTCTCTATTATTTTTAGTACTTGCTTTCAAAATCAAAGAATTAAAATTATTTCAATATTCAGCTTTATTTATTTTAATCCTTGGAATAAGTTCCGTATTTATAGACTTTTGGAAATGGTTTGTTTGATTAATAATTATTGATATAGTATAAAATCATTTCAAAATATAATATTTAGTTTCTCTTTTTCCTCAATTAAAATTCAATTAAACTTATCATAATTATTCATATTTCTCTCAATTTTCATTATTTTTACTGAAAACGGGTTCTATGAAGAAAACGCTGGTGGTTTTTGCCCATCCTTATTTGGAACATTCTACCTCAAATGTGGAGTTAATCAATTTCTACGTTCGTCATCAACATTTTACACTTCGTGATCTGTACGAAGAATATCCCGATTTTCATATTGCAGCTTTCAGAGAACGAAAAAGACTGCAGCAATATGACCGTTTTATTTTTCAGTTTCCGATCATTTGGTTCGGAATTCCTCCTTTACTAAAATTATGGATTGATGAGGTTTTCGACAGAAACTGGATCAAAGAAGGCGAAAATAATCCTCTCGAAAAAAAAGAAGTATACATCGTTGTGACAACGGGCGGAAAAGAAAGATCTTTTTCAAAAGAAGGAACGTACAAATATACCATCGATGAATTGATCAGCAGTCTGGTCGTTTCACTGAATGTTTTTAATGCCAATATCAAAGACATTACCGTCGTCTACGAAGCCAATAAATTGTCAAAAAAAGAAATTATTTTACAGAAAAAGAAATTTGTCGAAACCCTAAATCAATAATATGGAATCTACCTTAGCGATGAACACCTTACTCTTTTTGGGCGTTGCCATTATCATGGTTCCGTTGGCAAGAAAATTAGGGTTAAGCTCGGTGATTGGCTATATTTTAGGCGGAATTATCATCGGACCGTATGTTTTAAGATTAACCGGACATGATGTAAACAACATTATGCACGCCAGTGAATTTGGTGTTATCATGCTACTTTTTTTAGTCGGATTAGAACTGGAACCGCGGAAATTCTGGGAAATGCGGAAGAAAATCGTTGGCCTCGGTCTTACGCAGATGGCTCTTACTATTTCAATACTTTTCCTGATCTTTTTTTTGGCTGGCTGGAAAATCGACAAAGCCGTTACCATTGCCATGTGTTTTGCATTATCGTCAACTGCAATTGTTTTACAGACTCTACAGGAAAAAAATAATCTTAAAACTACAGCTGGCGAAGCTTCCTTTTCGACACTCTTATTTCAGGATATTGCTGTCATCCCTATTTTGGCGATTTTACCTGTAATCGCCAATTACAAAGCGAGGCATCATGATAATGAAGTTCAGATCTTAATTCAGAAACTTCCGGAATGGCTTCAGGCAGGAACCGTAATTTTTGGTGTAGTTATTTTAATCTTATTGGGAAGATATGTTTTCGTTCCCTTTTTAAGATACGTCTCAAAAGCAGGAATGACGGAATTATTAACAGCCTCTTCCCTATTTCTGGTGATAGGAGTTTCAGAATTAATGGTTGCTATTGGATTATCCCCAGCTTTAGGAGCATTTTTAGCAGGCGTTATGTTAGCAAACAGCGAGTTCCGTCATGAATTGGAAGCCCATATCGATCCTTTCAAAGGCCTTCTTCTCGCCGTATTTTTTGTAAGTGTTGGCTCTACGATGAATTTTAATGTGATCGCTCAGGATCCTGTTTTCATTTTCAGTACTGTTTTTGTCGTTTTAGCAGTGAAATTCTTTGTACTTTTTGCAATCGGAAAGTTCTTTAAAATTGATACTCCACAAAGTTTATTTTATGCTTTTGCCCTTTCCCAGGTTGGAGAATTTGCTTTTGTACTTATAAATTACGCTTCGGATCTTTATCTTTTTGATGCAAAAATGAATGCTCAAATGATGGCTGTAACTGCAATCACGATGTGTATTACACCAATTCTTTTAATTATTAATGACAGGCTGATTACTCCTAAGTTCATCAAAAAGATTCCGGAAGTAAAGTCAGATTTTGATATTCGTGACCGTAATATTTCACAGAAAAAAATAATCATTGTCGGTTTCGGTCATTTTGGAAGCACCGTAGGAAGACTTCTTAAGGCTAATAAAATATCAGCGACCGTTCTCGATAGAGATTCTGACAGGGTAAAACTATTGAGAAGTTACGGTTTTAAAGTCTATTACGGAGATGCAACAAGAATTCCCGTTTTGAGAGCGGCCGGAATTGAAGAAGCCGAAATTCTGGTTTTGTGTCTTGATGATCCCGATGACAATAGATTTGTAGCTGATTTGGTTCGTGAGCAATATCCTGATGTGAAAATATTTGTCCGCGCTAAAAACAGAATAGACGCGTACGCTTATCTAGACAACGGAATAGATAATATTTACCGTGAAACATTAGGCACCGCTGTTGATATGGCCATTGATGTTTTACATGAAACCGGAATGCGAAAATATGCAGCAAGACGTCTTGGACAAAGATTTATGGCAATCGATAAGGCATCAATCCGAAAATTGGCAAAATCAAAAGATGACGAAGATATACGTCTTTTTACCACAAAAGAAATCCTCCAGCGAGAGGAGGATTTATTGGCTTATGATAATTTAAATTTTGAAAACAAAGACTGGGAAACCTCATCAACAGATGAAGACGAGGACGAAGAAACCCCACAATAAATTATTGCAGATCTACGCTTCCACCACTGCTTTCTTCTTTGCTTACAGTAGTTACATTTCCTTTTTTGATACCTTTCACACTTCCGCCCGAAGATGCGTGGCCTCCAAATTTTGAGGAAACAGTAATTTCTATACTTGCCCCACTTGAAGATTCAGCTTTCACATTCTCTGCAACCACGTCTCTTGCAGAAATACCGCTTCCTGAAGATGAAGTAAGATTTGCATTCTTAGCTTTTCCTGAAATTGTAACATCTGCCGCTGAAGAAGCTTCAACACTAAGATTTACCGCCCAGATTTGCCCTTTGAAAGTAGCGCTGCTTCCTGCATCAATCTCCATATCATTGGCTTCAAGTTTCCCTGAAATATGAGCTGCACTAGAAATTTCGATATCTGTTTTCTCCTGCGTGAACTGATCTCTAACGACAATTATTGCTGCAGAGTTGGCCTCAAGTTTTTTAAAATCTTTAGCATAAATTTTTGCTTTCACATTATTGGTATTCATCACACGAACTCCTGTTTTATAGTGAATATGAAGCTCACCGCCACTGTTATCCACCAAAACTTCATCAATAATATTTGCAGGTGCAGAAATTACCACTCGTTCAACATCAGATTTAATAATTTCAGCTTCAATCGCTTGAGAAACTTCAATTTCATTAAAATCTCCTTTAAATTCTTTCTGTTTTAAAGATCCGTGATCTTTATTGGTAACGTCGGGTAACCAAGTTGATTTCCCTTCTCTGTTCTCATTTTTCTTGCAAGAAGTGACAATCAGTAGTCCCGAAAAAAGTAAAATTGCTGTGTATTTCATGTTTTAATGTTTAGAAGTTTAGTTTTTAATATCTTTATACTTTAATAACAACTAAATTATGAAATCTCTTACAATTGACCATAAAAACAATTTTTAAAATCAAAAGAGATTCTATATAACCTTTAAAATAATAAACATTTGCCCATGAAAAATATTTCATCAGTATTGTTAATTTCTGCCTTGGCATTCAATTATTCTTGTACCACAATGAAAACAAACGACATAAAACAGGAAATGCCTGTTCCGGACGCATCGCTTTCTTCCAATCCTTTTATGAAGAAAAGCAAACTTCAGTATGAAGCTCCCGAGTTTGATAAAATTAAAAATGAACATTTCAAACCGGCATTTGAATTTGGATTAAAACAACACGATGCCGAAATTTTGAAAATCGCAAACAATAGCGAAGCTGCAACTTTTGAAAACACCATTGTTGCATTAGAAAAAAGCGGTGAAGTTTTGAAAAGAACAGTTATCACATTTTCAAACCTAACAAGTGCGAATACAAATCCTACTTTACAGGCTCTTGATGAAGAGTATGCGCCAATTTTTGCAGCACATTCTGATAAAATGTTCCTCAATGAAAATCTTTACAAAAGAATAAAATCAATCACAGAAAACGGTTTAGATTCTGAAAGCAAAAGATTATTACAATTCTACAAACAAAATTTTGAAATCGCAGGAGCTAATCTTTCTGCGGCTGACAAAGAAAAATTAAAGCAGGTCAATCAGGAATTGGCATCACTTTCCACTCAATATTCCAACAAATTATTGGAAGCGAGAAAGCAAGGTGGCGTCTTCTTTTCTGATGCTAAAGAACTAGACGGTCTTTCAACAGATGAAATTGAAGCTGCTGCAAGCGATGCAAAAAATGCAGGACAAACCGGAAAATATCTTTTAGCTTTACAAAATACCACGCAACAGCCTCTTTTACAAAATCTGAAAAACAGAGCAACAAGAGAAAAATTATTCAAAGCATCGTGGCAAAGAGCTGAAAAAGGTGATGCAAACGATACTCGTGAAACCATTGAAAAATTAGCAAAATTAAGACTTAAAAAAGCTCAGATTTTAGGTAAAAAAAGTTTTTCAGAATGGAAATTGCAGGATCAGATGGCCAAAAATCCTGAAGCTGCTGTAAAGTTAATGAATCAAATTGCAACTCCTGCGGTAGAAACGGCAAGACGCGAAGCAAAAGACATTCAGGATTTGATCGATCAGCAAAAAGGAGGTTTTAAAGTAGAACCCTGGGACTGGAATTTCTATGCTGAACAGGTAAGAAAAGCGAAATTTGATTTAGATGAAAACCAAATTAAACCTTATTTTGAAATCACAACCGTTCTTGAAAAAGGAGTTTTCTTCGCTGCCGAAAAATTCTATGGATTAACGTTTAAGAAAAGAACAGATCTTCCGGTTTATCATCCTGATGTGGTAACTTATGAAGTTTTCGATCATGACGGAAAATCTATCGCAATCTACTATCTTGATTTCTACACAAGAGATTCTAAAAGCGGTGGAGCTTGGATGAGCAACTACGTTGAGCAATCTTATCTTTTAGGAACAAAACCTGTCATTGTAAACTGTTATAATTATCAGAAACCGGCTCCGGGAAAGCCTTCTTTAATTAGTTATGATGATGTTTCAACGATTTTCCATGAGTTTGGTCACTCTATCCACGGAATGTTTGCGAGCCAGAAATACCCTTCACTTTCAGGAACCAATGTACCGAGAGATTTTGTGGAATTCCCTTCTCAGATTAACGAACACTGGGCTTTAGATCCTGTAGTTCTGAAAAATTATGCACTTCATTACGAAACCAAACAACCCATCCCACAGGCTTTGGTTGATAAAATTAAAAAAGCATCTACATTTAACCAAGGCTATATGACGACAGAATTGGTTTCTGCAGCTGCTTTGGATATGGATTGGCATTCGGTAACGAGCGAAAGTCAATTGCTTCCTGTTTTAGATTTTGAAAAACAGTCTTTAGCTAGTCACGGATTTACTTTGGCAACTGTACCTCCGAGATATCATACACCTTATTTTGCACACATTTGGGGCGGAGGATATTCGGCAGGATATTATGCTTATCTATGGTCTGAAACTTTAGACAATGATGCTTGGGAATGGATAAAAAATAATGGAGGTCTTACAAGAGAAAACGGAGATCGTTTCAGAAAACATATTCTTTCTGTAGGAAACTCTGTAGATCTGAATCAGGCATTCCGAGATTTTACAGGACATGATCCGGACATTAAGCCGTTGTTGAGAAACAGAGGTTTTATTAAATAAAATTAGAAAAGCATTCATTGATTTGGATGCTTTTTTTATGTAAATAGAAAGTGTAAAACTTTATAAATGAAACAACTTTAATTCTCGCAAATTTTGCTGACTGAATGATTTAATATAATTCAAAAAACTTTTGCGACTTTTGTATTTTAAAATTTCAAAAAAATGATCTGTCCTTGCTGCTCAGGAAAACTATACGAAGAATGTTGTAAACCTTACCATACCGGAGAAAAAAATGCGCCAACAGCTGAAGCTTTGATGCGCTCGAGATTTTCTGCATTTGCTATTCCCAATGGAAAATATTTAATGGAAACAACTTCTCCCGGCAAAAGGCAATTCCACAATACAAAAGATTTGCAGGAATGGGGAGAAATCAACGAATGGACGAAGTTGGAAATTGTGAATAAGCCTTCGATAAATAAAGTAGAATTCAAAGCATATTATACTGATGAAGACGGGCAAAAACAAATGCATCACGAGTTATCAACATTTAAAACAATACAAAACCGCTGGTTTTATGTGAGCGGAGAGTTTTTAGACTAACCAAAAAACTTTTGCGTTAAAAAGCTCTTCCTGTTTTAATCAAAAAAAATGTCCGAAAAAATCGGACATTTCATATTGTATGTAAATATTTTTTAGTGAGCCTCGTTCCCGTCAATTCCATGAGCGTGACCGTGAGACAACTCCTCTTCTGTTGCAGGACGAGTATTTAAAATTTCCACCTGGAAATCTAAAACTTTCCCAGCCATTGGGTGATTAAGATCTGCCACAACAACTTCCGGAGTAACTTCTACTACAAAAGCCTGGAAATTATTCCCTTGGTTATCAGATAAAGGCAAAATAGCTCCGATTGGTGGAACTCCAGATTCTGCAAACATATCGATTGGCAATTGTGCGATAGCATCGTCTTGCTTTTCACCGTAAGCTTCCTCCGGCTGAATCACAAAAGCAGCTTTATCACCAGCTTTCAATCCAAGGATATTTTGTTCAAATTTTGGGATCATCATTCCCATACCGTATAAAAATGTAAGCGGATTTTCTGCAGTTGTTTCTTCTACAAGGATTTTGCTTCCATCCTCTTCGATAGTGTGAAGAATGTACTTTACAGCTACCACATGATTGTTATCAATAGTCATATTTCTTTTTTTGCGTGATTTTTTTCACGATTAAACGGCACAAAGATACTGTTTTTGAAATGATTGATTAAGGAAATGCATGTAAAGAAAGAATCTTAAACATACTACTTCCTGTTTTTTGATTCCGCCTTCTTTTTCTGTCTTAAAACATACAAATACAAACTCTCTACTTTTGCTCTTGCCCAATCTGTCTTTCTCAAAAACTTCAATGAAGAATTAATGCTTGGATTATCTGTAAAGCATTTGATATTGATTTGTTTCCCCAATTCCTCAAAACCCTGATAATATTCTACCAGCTCTTCAAGAATGGCATCCAGACGTTTTCCGTGTAAAGGATCTTTTGATTTTTCTTCCATAACGCAGTAAAATTAAATATTTTATCAGACTTAATACTAAAATTGTTTATACTCTTAATCTTTAGTATTTTTGATGAAGGTATTTCTCACTTATAAAAATCACTCATTCCGAAAAAACATGAGCAAGAATAACGAAGCGAACAGGAAAAAAAATAAAAAGCAAATCGATCAGAAAAAGCGTAAAATACAAAATGCGGAAGCAGAAAGAAAAGCACGTTTGAAACAAATTCGTGAAGATTTTAAAGCAAAAGAAGCTGATAACAAAATATGAAAATCCTCCATACCGCCGATTGGCATTTGGGTAAACGTCTCGACCGTTTTTCTAGATTAGAAGAACAGATTTTGGTTATGAATGAAATTGTTCAGATTGCCGATGAACAAAATGTTGATCTGGTTTTGGTTGCCGGAGATTTATTTGATAATTTCAATCCGAGTGTTGAAGCGACAGAACTTTTTTACAAAACTTTAAAACGTTTATCATTAAACGGAAAACGTCCGGTTATCGCCATTTCAGGAAATCATGATTCGCCAAGTTTAATTGACGCACCCGATCCTTTAGCGCGCGAATGCGGAATTATTTTGATCGGACATCCAAAAGCTAAAGTTCATCCTTTTGAGCTTGAACATTTCAAAATTTCAAAATCAGCCGAAGGATTTATTGAATTAGAATTTAAAAATCAAAATTTCCCTGTTCGGATTTTGCATACACCTTATGCCAATGAAATTCGTTTGAAAGAATATTTTGGTGAAAACAAAGAAGAAGAGCTCAACAGAGTTTTAGCCGAAAACTGGAAAAAAACGGCTGATGAATTTTGCGATCAAAATGGCATCAATCTTTTGATGGCGCATTTGTATATGAATAAAAAAGGCGCTCCGATTTTGGAAGAGCCTGAAGGCGAAAAACCCATCAAAATTGGAAATGCAGACCTTGTTTTTTCAGATATTATTCCATCTCAAATTCAATATACGGCTTTAGGACATTTGCATGGTTTTCAAAATATCGGAACTGATGAAAAACCTGTTGTTTATTCATCTTCGCCTTTATGTTACAGCTTTAGCGAAGCCGGACAAACCAAATATATTTCCATTATTGAAGCAGAACCTAATAAAAATATTTCCTTTGAAAAATTACCACTCCAAAACGGTAAAAAACTATTCAGGAAAACTTTTGATTCCATTGAAAATACAATTGAATGGCTAAATGAAAATCCAAATACTTTAGTTGAATTGACCTTGGAAAGTGAAACCTTTTTAAAAGCCGAAGAGAGAAAACTCATCTATCAATCTCATAACGGAATTGTACATCTCATTCCGAAAGTTAAAAATCAGGATTTTAATGAAAATCAATTAAGCGAAATCAATCTAAGCCAGGATATTCAGACGTTATTCAATGATTATTTTAGATCTAAAAATGGCGGCCAGGAAGCCAACGAAGAGCTCATTAATTTGTTTAACGAAATTGCTTCAAATAATTCATAATTTTTTAACCGCAAAAGAGACAAAAGATTTTAATTCTTTATGAGATGTTCAAAAGTTCCCAAAACTAAGTTTCATACATTCTGTTGACTTTTGGCTCACTTATTTTCAATATTTTCTTTTGTCTCTTTTGAAGTTAATTAAAAAATATATTCATAAAAATGATTCCAATTCAATTGACTTTAGAAGGTCTTTATTCTTATCAGGAACGTCAGAAAATCGATTTTAAAAACCTTACGCAAGCTGGTCTTTTCGGCATTTTTGGTTCGGTTGGTTCCGGGAAATCTTCTATTTTGGAAGCCATTTCGTTTGCTTTGTACGGAGAAACGGAGCGCCTCAATTCCAGAGACAAGCGTGCCTATAATATGATGAATTTGAAATCTAATAAATCTTACATTGAGTTTGATTTCATCAATTTTGAAAACAAAAAATTCCGTGCTACAAGAGAGTTTAAACGTAATTCTAAAAATTTTGAAGATGTAAAAACTCCGACCGTCACTTTCTACGAATGGAAAAATGAGAACTGGATTCCTTTGGAACATTCCAATGCTGAAAAACTCATTGGTTTGAGCTATGCCAATTTTAAGCGAACTATTATCATTCCACAAGGCCAGTTCAAAGAATTTCTGGAACTTGGCGCTACCGACAGAACCAATATGATGAAGGAAATTTTCAGCCTTCAGCGTTTTGATTTACAAAACAATGTTTCAATTTTAAATGCTAAAAACAAATCTGAACTCGACCAGTTAGAAGGTCAGCTAAAAGGTTTTGAAGAAGTGAATGAAGAGCAGATTTCAGCTCAAAAGGAACATTTAAAACTGGAACAACAGAAATTTGATGAGGCAAATAAAACATTCAAAAAAACAGAAGAAAAGTATCTAAAACTAAAAGGTCTGAAAGAAGATTTTGAAGTTTTTAATCATAAAAAAACTGAGTTTGAAAAAATAAGTCATCAGAAAACTGAAATCGATATTTTAGAAGCAAAAACTGAATTATTCGACAAAATTTTCAGAATCTTCACGCCACTCATTTCCGAAAAAAATAAGCTTGCAAAAGAAATTTCAGATCAACAGAAACATAAAGAAGACCAACTTAAAATTGTACAGGAAACTGAAATTCGGTTTGAAGATATAAAAATTAAACTTTCGGCAATTCAACCTCAATATGAGGCATTGAATCAGTCCAAAATTCAGGAAAATGATTTGGGTTTGATTTTACAAATGCAGAGATTTTCTGGAGAAATTGAAACCTTAAAAGAACGAACAAAAAAAGGTTCGGAAAAAGTAAAAGAAGTTGAAGGGAATCAGAAATTAATTCAGCAAAAAGCTGAAGAATTTTCTAAAAATGCAGAACTTTTAAAACCTAAAAAATTAGATTCCAGTTTATTATTACATGTCGGAAATTGGTTTTCTGAAAAGAAAAAATTATTCGAAACCAAGCAAATACAATTTGAAAAGACCAATATTAAAAAATCTGAAATCACAAGAATTTCTGAGGAGTTAAAACCTTTCAATATCAATCCTGAAACTTTTAGAAATGATTTTAAAACTCAGATTGAAAATTTAGAAAAACAGAAAAAAGTACTTTCTGACAAACGGAATCAATTGGAAGTTCAGCAAAAACTAGCTCATTTTGCTAACGAATTGCACGACGGAGAATCGTGTCCGCTTTGTGGCGCTTTAGAACATCCAAATATCGTAGAGTTTAATGATGTCAATTCTGAATTAAACGAAATTCAGAAAAAGATTGAGCAAATTGAAATTCAAAAAGATCAGATTCAAAAACAATCTTTAGAAATAGAAAAAATTCTTGACCGGAAAAAGATTTTCGAAGAACAATTAAAATCGGAAGAAGAGAGTTTAAAGCATATTCAAATCAACATTGAAGAGCATCTAAAAAACTTTAATTGGAAAGAATTTAATTCAGAAAATCAAAATGATTTTGAAGAAAAACGACAGCAATCTTTCACCATTGAAAAACAGATTGATGAACTCAATCAGCAAATCGGTCTGGAACAAAAAAACCTGGAGAAAGAGCGAGAAAATCTTGATAATTACAATAAAGCTTTAGAAAAATTCAAACTTGATGAAGCGAAAAAAGAAGAGCAAATCAAAACAAATGAAGCCAATTTAAAACTTTTAAGCTGGCTTGATTACGAGAAAAAACCAATCGCCGAAACCGAAGAAATCTACAATAAATTATCACAATCGAATCGTGAAACTGAAGAGAATTATCAAAAATTAAATAAGGAAAAAGAAGAAATTTCGCCAAAATTAGCTGAACAAAAAACAATCGCCAATCAGCTGGAAAAACGAATCTCTGAACTTGAAAAAGAAATTTCAGAAAATAAAAATCTGATTAAAAAAGCTTTATCAGAACAGGAATTCAGCACTTTAGAAGAAATTCAGAAAATTCTTATTCAGGAAATTAATGTTTCGGAAACAAGAAATAAAATTCAGGAATTCAGAATTACTTTTGAGATTTTAAAAAACAGCATACTTGAACTTGAAGCCAAACTGAAAGATCTCTCTTTCGATCGGGAAGAATTTTTAACCCTTGAAAACCAGCTCAACAGTTTTGAAAATGATTTGAAAATCACCAATGATTCTGTCGTAAAAATTGCCACCGAAATTGAGAGACTGGAAAAAGAATTTAAGAAAAAAGAAGATCTTTTAAAAGATTTAGCCAGCCTTCAAAAACGTGGCGAAAATCTGAAAATCATGACCAATCTCTTTAAAGGAGCTGGTTTTGTGCAGTATATTTCATCTATTTATCTTCGTCAATTGTGTGATCATGCGAATGTACGTTTTCATCGAATGACCCGAAACCAACTGAGTTTGCAACTGAACGAAAATCATGATTTTGAAATCATCGATTACCTGAATGAAGGCCGAAGCAGAAGTGTAAAAACTTTATCTGGCGGACAATCTTTTCAGGTTTCTCTAAGTCTTGCTTTGGCATTGGCCGAAAGCGTACAAACCCATGCGCAGTCTGAGAAAAACTTCTTTTTCATCGATGAAGGCTTCGGAACCCAAGATCTGGAGTCGGTAAATATCGTTTTTGAAACACTGATGAATCTGCAGAAAGAGAACAGAATCGTGGGAATTATTTCGCACGTTGAAGAACTAAAAGAGAAAATTCCGGTTTCGCTGAATATTACAAAAGATGAGGAACGGGGAAGCATAATTGAAATTGTTTAGAAAAATTTCACCTTACTTTATTTATATTTTAATCATTAATCATCATGCAAAATTTACCTCTTATCTTGAAGCCTTCAAAAATAAAAAATATCATCCTAATTCTTATCAGCATTGGCTTTATCAGTCTGGGGATATCACTTTTAGAAAAAAACATGCTCATTGCAGTTTTAAACATTTTCTTTTTTGGGATCTGTCTTATTATTTTCATCATCAATATGATTCCCAATTCGTCTTATCTTACAATCGATGAAAAAGGAATTGAAATGAAAAATCTTTTCAGAACGACATTTATTCCTTGGCAGGCCGTGAGTGGTTTTAAAACTAAATTGATATTCGTTAATAAATTGGTCACTTTTACTATCGATGAAAAACTCCTGGAAAACTCCAAAATGAAAGGAAAAACCGGAGCATTTCCTGATACTTACGGAATGTCTGCGAACAATCTCGCCAATCTTCTGAATGAATATAAAGTCAAGTTTGATAGGCTTTAAATTTAAAAGCCTCCGGTGAAATATTTCAAAGGAGGCTTGTATTTTATCTTACCTGTGGCGCTGTTTTTTCACCAAATAGCTCAATAGATTTCATCATCACATCATGCGCAGGGTCACCAACATCCATATGACCTATAAATCTTGTGATCCCAAAAATTTCTTTCATATAATTGATTTTGTCGGCAACTTCATTGGCATTTCCGATAAATAAAGCACCATCTTTGGCTCTTCCACCTTCGTATTGCATTTTTGTATAAGGAGCCCAACCTCTGGACGAGCCGATTCTATCCATTTGAGATTTATAATTATGAAAATATCCGTCCACAACCTCTTTTTCATCACTTACAAAAGTGTGTGAATGAATGGCAATCTGCATTTCAGCTTCATCATGTCCTGCTTTACGATACTCTTGTTTGTAAAATTCGATTAAATTTTTAAACTGAATTGGCATTCCACCAATAATAGCAACTACTAAAGGCATTCCCAGTTGTGCAGCACTTAAAACCGATTGCGGAGTTCCACCCACCGCTCTCCAAATTGGAATTTTTCCGTTATTTTTTGCTCTTGGATAAACAGTTTGATTTTGCATTGGTGCACGAAGTTTTCCAGTCCATGAAACGTTTTCTTCTGAATTAATTTTAAGTAATAATTCTAGTTTTTCATCAAAAAGTTCTTCATAATCGTTCAGAGAATATCCGTACAGCGGAAAAGATTCTATAAAACTTCCTCGTCCAACGAAAATTTCGGCTCTTCCATCAGAAATTAAATCTAATGTTGCAAAATCTTCGTAGACTTTAACCGGTTCAGACGAACTTAAAACGGTTACTCCACTCGCTAATTTTATATTTTTTGTAATACTTGCCGCTGCTGCTAAAACGATTTCAGGAGAAGAAACTGCATAATCTGCACGGTGATGTTCTCCCATTGCAAAAACATCAATTCCCAGCTCATCCATCAATTTTACCTGCTCAAGAATTTCTCTGATTTTAATTCCTGCATCTCTATATTTTCCGGTAGTCTGGTCAAAAGCCAAGTCGCCAAACATTCCTATTCCTAATTCCATATTTTTGATTTTTAGATAAGACAAAAGTAATGGAACGAAAATTCAAAAACATTGATGAATGATAAGATTGACGATTTTAAAAATTCTTGCTGATTTTTAAATTATTTCTGATTTCCCAAGAGACCAAAAAGCAGTTTATCTCTTATTTCATCAGTAATTTCGGAGGTGGATTCTATATTTCTTTTAAACCAGAAATAAGAATTATTAAGGGTATGAAGAATAAATCGTGTGGTAAAAGCAGAAGATTTTAGTTCCCAGTTTTCAGCCTGATAAATTTCAGAAATTAATTGCTCAACTTCTTGCTGATAATTTTTTCTTAATTCAATAAACTCGGGTAATCTTTCTTCCAAATGTTTCCATTCATTGGAATAAATGTGAGTAACATCACGGTTTTTAAGAACCACCGACAAATGTTTATCCAAAAATAAATTCAGCTTTTCCTTTGGAGAAGCTTGTGTATTTTTAACTTGCTGAAGCTCTTCAAAAAACTCATGGGCAACGCCAAAACAAATCCACTCAAGAATCTCTTCTTTAGAACGGATGTGCGCATATAATGACGCCGCTTTTATATTTAATTTTGTGGCAAGATCTCTTACCGAGCTGCCCATATACCCTTTCTCTTTGAAAAGTTCTACTGCGACTTCAAGTATTTTGATCTGTTTTTCTTTTAACTCCATAGGTTGAGTGCAAAAGTAATTATTCTGATTTTAATATTCTGATTTTCATATAATCATTTATAAATTCCTGCGAAAGTTTAAAACATTTCATTTTCTATTTGTAATTGACTCGTATTTCTTAATTTTCAATTTAATGATTTGAAATCGGAAATTTTGTCTTCTCAAAACAGATGCAAAAATGAATATTTCGGAAATTTTGTCCTTTATTTTTAAAAATTTAATAATTGAACAGTTTTTGAGATATACTTCCCGAATTAAATGATTGAATCAGATTGAAGGACATCAGACTTTAGATTAGATTTAAAAAAATAATATTTATTCAAGTCTTTATGGTCTGAAATCTGATGTCTAAAATCTGTAAATACAAGCAAAAATAATTAAACCAAAAATACATAATATGAACTTAAATCAATATACTGTAAAATCACAAGAAGCCATCCAAGCTGCTCAACAAGTGGCTATGGAATTTGGCAATCAAAGCATAGAACCTCAACATTTACTGGAAGGAATTTTTCAGGTTGATGAAAATATATCGCCTTTCCTATTAAAAAAATCTGAAGCAGATGCCAATTTGGTAAGAGAGCGCAACCGAGAAAACCTTGAAAAACTTCCAAAAGTACAAGGCGGAAATATTTATCTCTCTCAATCAGCAAATAAAGTTTTGCTTGATGCGCCCAACATTGCTAAGAAAATGGGTGATGAGTTTGTAACTATAGAACATTTATGGCTTTCATTGTTAGAAACCAGTTCAGAAGTTTCGAAGATGTTGAAAGATATGGGCGTGACCAAAAGTCTTTTGGAGGGCGGAATTAAAGAATTAAGAAAAGGAAGTACTGCAACATCTGCAAGCTCAGAAGAGACGTATCAATCCTTAAAAAAATATGCTAAAAACTTCAACGAATTAGCAGCAGAAGGAAAATTAGATCCTGTAATCGGGCGTGATGAGGAAATCAGAAGAGTTTTACAGATTCTTTCAAGAAGAACGAAAAATAATCCGATCCTGATTGGTGAACCCGGTGTTGGTAAAACAGCCATTGCGGAAGGAATTGCACACAGAATTATCAGCGGAGATATTCCTGAAAATCTGATGGATAAAACCCTTTATTCATTGGATATGGGAGCATTGATCGCAGGTGCAAAATATAAAGGCGAATTTGAAGAGCGTTTGAAATCTGTTGTGAACGAGGTAATCAAATCTGACGGACAAATCATTCTTTTCATTGATGAAATTCACACTTTGGTAGGAGCCGGAGGTGGTGAAGGCGCGATGGATGCAGCCAATATTCTGAAACCTGCTTTGGCAAGAGGAGAATTAAGAGCGATTGGTGCGACCACTTTAAATGAATATCAAAAGTATTTTGAAAAGGATAAAGCATTAGAAAGACGTTTCCAGAAAGTGATGGTGCAAGAACCTGATACGGAATCAGCCATCTCAATTCTTCGTGGAATTAAAGATAAATATGAAGCACATCACAAAGTAAGAATCAAAGACGAAGCGATTATTGCGGCGGTAGAAATGTCTCAAAGATATATTTCGGATAGATTTTTACCGGATAAAGCAATCGATTTGATTGATGAAGCTTCAGCAAAGTTGAGAATGGAAATCAATTCAAAACCTGAAGAACTGGATGTTCTCGACAGAAAATTGATGCAGATGGAAATTGAATTGGCAGCCATTTCAAGAGAAGGCAACCAGACAAAAATTGACCATTTAAAGGAAGACATCTCGAAAATCTCTGAAGAAAGAAACGAAATTAACGCTAAATGGCTGAAAGAAAAGCAAAAATCTGAGGATTTAACATCCATCAAAAAAGATATAGAATCTCTGAAATTAGAAGCAGAAAGAGCTTCAAGAGCAGGAGATTACGCAAAAGTGGCTGAAATTCAGTACGGGAAAATAAAGGAAAAAGAAGATGCTTTGCAGAAACTTGAACTGGAGATGCAAAACCATCAAAATGAATTAATTAAGGAAGAGGTAACCGCAGACAACATCTCTGAAGTGATCGGAAAATGGACAGGGATTCCTGTTACCAAATTGCTTCAATCTGAAAGAGAAAAATTATTGCATTTAGAAACCGAACTTCATCACAGAGTTGTCGGTCAGGAAGAAGCTATTGAAGCGGTTGCAGATGCGATCAGAAGAAACAGAGCCGGATTGAGCGACGAGAAAAAACCAATAGGAAGTTTCTTGTTTTTAGGAACAACCGGTGTCGGTAAAACCGAGCTTGCAAAAGCCTTAGCTGAGTTTCTATTCGATGACGAAAACAATATGACGAGAATCGATATGAGTGAATATCAGGAGCGTCATTCAGTTTCGAGATTGGTTGGCGCGCCTCCGGGATATGTTGGTTATGATGAAGGCGGACAATTGACGGAAGCGGTGAGAAGAAGACCATATTCGGTTGTGCTTCTAGATGAAATTGAAAAAGCTCATCCTGACGTTTTCAATACGTTGTTACAGGTTTTGGATGACGGTAGATTGACGGATAATAAAGGCAGAGTCGTAAACTTCAAAAATTCGATTATCATTATGACTTCGAATCTCGGTTCGCATATCATTCAGGAGAATTTTGAGAATATTACCGAAGAAAACCAAGACGAAATCGTTGATAAAACTAAAATTGAAGTTTTTGATTTGCTGAAACAAACGCTTCGTCCGGAATTTTTGAACAGAATTGATGAAACGGTATTGTTCCAGCCTTTACGAAAAAAGGAAATCGGAAAAATCGTTCAGTATCAGTTGAGAGGATTTAATGATATGCTTGCAAAAAGAAATATTATTATGACTGCAACGCAAGATGCTTTGAATTATTTAACCAACAAAGGATATGATCCTGTTTTTGGTGCGAGACCTTTAAAAAGAGTAATACAACAGGAAGTTTTAAATAAACTTTCGAGAGAAATTCTCGCAGGAACGGTGAATGACGGCGACAGAATAACGCTTGATTATTTCGAGGAAACAGGTTTGGTTTTCAGACCAGCTGAAAAATAAGTAGTTTTTTTCATATATATTATTTTTAATAAGTACCACAGATCTCATTCTGTGGTACTTATTTTTTATAAGCGAAAAAATCAACTGAAAAGACAGCATTTACAGTAAAAAACGGGAGGTTTTAAGGAGTTTTTTTTGCAAATTTGTACAAATAACCAATAAAACTTAAGAACATGAGCAACCAAAATTATCAAAACACTAGTATGAGTAGCATTAATCTTATTCCTACTTCCCTTATTCAAAATTTAGTAGACAATTACCGTTCAAATCAGCTTTTGGCGATCAATCAGGATCTCAGTATACAAGATTCACATTCTGTATGGTTTGATCTTCCGACATTAAAAAACTTTGTTGCAGAGATCGAAGCGCAAGCGAAATTAATTGATCTGACAGTAAAAGATTCAGATCTTGGAATCCGTTTTTATTACGCAGCATATCCTGCAGTACCACAATCTCCTGTTCCAGCAAATTACGCTAAGAGACATACCTTGGTAATGATCCCGACTAAAAAACTGAATGATCTTAATTATGACTTCAATCCTTTTGATAATAACAGTGTAAGTCTGGCAGTTACAGGAGTATCAATCGATGCATTGGCATTAAATCACGGAACACTGGTTCCACCAAGCACATCAATAGTACAGTCTTATTAATTAACCATTATGAGTGACTTCCAACTTTTTTTACAGAGCTGTATGATCTTCGCAGAGGGTCTTGCTGCACTTGCATCAATTGTTTTCTTTAAAAAAATAAAAGGAAGTCACTATATATATTTTTCAATATTCCTGATTTTTATCTTCTGTTGCGAAATGTTCGGAAAATTTGCTGAAAACTATATTTCTTATCCGAAAAACTTATTTTTCAACTACTTCGTAATCCCGATAGAATTTATATTTTTCTATTGGCTTTACGCATATCAGTCACTAAAAAATAAAAAATTGTTTTTCTTATTTTCTGCATTATTTCTTTTAGCATTCATTCCAAATGAGCTTTATTTTGTAAAAAACAAGCATATTTTTTCTTTCAACTATACATTTGGAAGTCTGCTGATGATGTTTTTAGTTGTTATGGAATATTATAAGCAGGTAAATTCGGAGAATATTCTCAACTTTTTTAAAAACAGAATGTTTTATATTAATCTTGGCGTAACTCTATTTTATATAGGTACACTTCCGTTTTGGGCATTTTATTTCCAGCTTTTGGAGCATATGGATATCTGGAGTCTCTATTATAGCTATTTCCTTTTGTCTGGAATTATGATGTACCTGTTATTTGCAAGTTCATTCATATGGGGAAAACAGAATTATACTTAACCGTTATTTTATTTAATATTTTTTTCGTCTTATTTCTGGTTGCCGTGATGATCTACATCCGGAAATATAAGCAGAGGAAAATAGAGCATATCAATGAGATTCAGCTTAAAAATGAAATTCATCAGAAAGAGCTTTTGGCAACCCAGCTGGAAATTCAGCAGGCGACTATGCAGCAAATTGGCCGTGAACTGCACGATAATATAGGGCAGAAACTCACTTTAGCAAGTCTTTATACCCAACAGCTACTTTATGAAAATAAAGTGACCACGGAAAGTGAAAGAATAGAACAGGTTTCGCAAATTATCAATCAGTCTTTACAGGATTTAAGGAGTCTTTCAAAAACATTAACTGATGATAATATTAACCAAAAAGATATCATAAAGTTAATTCAGGAAGAAGTAGATATTGCAAGTGTAATAAAAAAATGTAAAATTCATTTTGAGTATAATTTTAAATGTCTTGATCTCGATTTTGTTCATAAAAATGTTTTATTGAGGATTACACAAGAGTTTATTCAAAACAGTATTAAGCATTCTCAGTGTAAGAATATTTTCATCAGACTCAATACTACAGAAGAAAATCTTTGGGAACTAAAAATCAATGATGACGGAATTGGTTTTGACATCGACAAAATTCTCTCAAACGGAATCGGGCTTACCAATATGAAAAATAGAACAGCCATTATCGGTGCCGAATTTAATCTTGAAAGCAACGAAAACGCTGGCACTTTAATTGAAATAAAACTAAAAAAACGACCATGAAAAAGACCATTGTAATAGTCGATGATCATTTATTGATTGCCAAAGCAATTGAAGGAATCATAAGTAATTTCGAAGATTTTGAAGTAATTGATGTGGCCGAAAACGGAAAAGACATGATCGATAAGTTTGAAAGCGACAAAAAAATTCCGGATATTATTCTTCTAGACATCAGCATGCCGATTATGGACGGTTTTGAAACCGCTTTATGGCTCAAAAAAAATCATCCAAACATCAAAGTTATGGCTCTCAGCATGCAGGGCGATGACAACAGTGTTATCAAAATGATTAAAAACGGAGCCAAAGGATATCTGCTAAAAAATACGCATCCAAAAGATCTGGAAACAGCCCTAATAAAACTGAGCAGCGACGGTTTCTTTTATCCCGATTGGGCATCAAAAGTCATTTTTTCTAATATGGCCGATGAGAAAAATAACGAGAAAAAAAAGAAAATTTCCGAAAGAGAAAAAGAATTTCTCACCTACACTGTAACAGAACTCAGCTATAAAGAAATTGCAGAAAAAATGTGCTGCAGCCCAAGAACAGTAGAAAGCTACCGCGATCAGCTTTGTGAAAAGTTTGATCTTAAAACAAGAGTTGGTTTAGCTGTTTTTGCGATCAAAAACGGGTTTGCAAAATCGTAGCTAATAATCTGCTGCTATATATTGAATGTAACTTAATCAAAATTTTCGCATAAAAAAAGAAGCTTTTCAGCTTCTTTTTTTATGCGAAATTATTGTATTTATTTTACATTTACCAATTCCACATCAAAGATGATTGTTGAACCTGCCGGAATTGCAGCTCCTGCTCCACGATCTCCATAAGCCAGATCCGAAGGAATATAAAATCTGTATTTAGATCCTTTGCTCATGAGTTGAATACCTTCCGTCCAACCTTTGATTACGCTACCCAAATTAATATCCATCGGATTACCCCCATTTTTGTCGGTAGAGTCGAAAACAGTTCCATCCAGAAGTTTTCCGGTATATTTTACCTGTACAACATCTGATGCTTTTGGTTTTGTTTTGCCGTCACCTTCCTGCAATACCTCGTACTGCAAACCTGATGCTGTAGTTTTTACCTTGGGATTACTTTTATTTTTCGTAAGAAAATCAATACCTTTTTTCTTATTCTCACCTGCCTGTACTAACGCTTCAGATTGCTTTTTTTCACTCTGCTTCTGCATAAAGTCCTGCATAAAAGTATTCATTTCTTCTTCAGGCATCAGTTTCTTTTTTCCCTCCATCTCTTCTTTAATAGCCTGAGCAAGAAGATCAGCATCTACTTTGAAGCCTTCCTGTTTCATATTTTTGGCTATATTCAGACCTATATAATATGATGCTTTTTGGTCATCGGTATATTTGCTATCACCTTGTCCGTCGTTTTTCTGAGCGCACGAAATACTAAATATTGCTATGCAAAATAATGCAATAGTCTGTTTTTTCATTTGATAATTTTATTATTACTATTTACGAATTACATAATTGCTGCAAATCTATCATTAATTACAGAAATTTCCCTGTTGTACTTTAATTTTTTATGTTAAAAAAATTTCAGTTGAACAGAATTACAATCATCCTGTTATCTGTTTTTTAAATTTTTAAAGTACCCATTTTTGAAGGTATACTTTATTTTAAAGTTGTTGCAGAAAATAGCATGATACTTTAATTTATTTCGAGGAAATTTGGTAGTCTCATATCTTCGGAGAAACAAGTAAAGATTTCCCTCCACTCTTTTTTTATTTTTTTATATATTATGAATTATGTAAAAAATATTTTTTATCTTTATGATTACCAAATATTTATCAACAAAAATTAATTTATCATGAAAAAATTAAAAAGAAAAGCATTGAAAACCATTATGGGCGGAAAACTAGATTGTTCATGTCGTATGATTACTTATTATGATGGTTCTACAAGCGGTGGACCATGTGCCACAACAGAATGTTCAGAAATAAGTTTTAGTTGCGGACAGCCAGAATGCAGACCTTCTCTTGAGGTTGTTTAATCTTAAATAAAATTCAAAATAACAATAGCGGTGAGTAGTCACCGCTATTGTTATTATTAAATACAGAGGCGTAAACTTACTTATTTTATACCTCTGTTAATTCTAAATTTATTATAACCTTTCCTGTTCATCAGCTTTTTTAATCGTCTTGGAATTTTTCACAGACTGATTTCCGAAATTATATTTTAGAGAAAAAGTAAATCCTTGTGTATCCTGATAATCTAAAAAGTAATTGTCCTGATTACCATATTTGGTGCTTATTTTTTGTTTTGTAGATCTAAAGATGTCATTAAAAATAAATGCAGCTTCTAATTTTTTATTAAAAAACTTTCTGTTCATTACAAAATAAGCCGACCATTGGCTCGAAATTCTGAATGTCCCTTGAATTCCCGGTGAATAATATTTGTGTCCGGCTTCCATTTTCCAATCGGAATTTTTATCTAAAGTAAAACTTGTTGAGATATTTGAAACCCAATTCCAGACCTGATTTTTATTTAAAGCTCCGTCAATTCCTTTGAAGTAATTTTCGTTGTGTTCTAAGTTTTCAGAAACAATCAAACTCCACCAAGGTTTTATTTCAAAGCTTTTGTAAAGATTCATTCCGTAAGCTTCACCTTTTTCAATATTGGTAAAATAATAGATCAAATTGTTGTTTTCATGCTGTTGATAAGAGATTTCCATTGATGGGAAAATTTCTTTTCGGTAATAAAAATCTAAGTTCCATTTTTTGAATGAATACGTAAAGTTCAGATTATGAATAATAGTCGCTTTCAATTTTGGATCTCCCTGATAATAAGAAAACAAATTGTAGTATGATTTTGCAGGATTTAACCATGAATAAAACGGCCTGCTGATTCTTTTTCCGTAAGAGAAGCCAAATTCATGCTTATTTTCTGTCGTGTATTGTGCAAAAAATGTAGGAAATAGGCTCCAGTAATTATTTTTATTCACTTCATAAGGCTCCGAAACCACACCTTCCAGATCGGTCATTTCAGCACGAAGCCCACCTTTGAAATTCCATTTTCCGAGATTATAAGCCATCGATGTATAAATACCAAAATTTTGCTCTTTATAATCAAAAAGACTGCTTTTTTCTGGTCTGTATTGAAATTCACCATTTTCGTTATCCGAAAAATCAAGCAAGCTATTTGTTTCTACAAAGCTATATTTTGCACCCGATTCCAACTCCAGTTTATCGTTTTTCCATTGGTAATCCAATTGTGTAGAATACAGCTGAACGTCGCTTTTATTATTGGTCATAAAATTGGTTTCGCCTGGATTTTGGTTGGCAAAATTCAGATAGGTAAGAACATTTTGAAATTTGCTTGTATTATTTCCAGTGAAATAACTAATCCACGAAAGGCTGCTTTTTTTATTCAGCTTTCTATCAATTTGGAAACTCAAAGAATTATTAATTGTTCTCGAATGATGATCGTTTATTGTTGTATAATTAGATTCTGCCACATTCTGTGAGTTATAAATCAAAGTCGGCACAACATAAGTTCCAAAAGATTTCGGGGCAAAAAAACCTGAATAATTCAGACTTGCTGTTGTAAGACTATCGATTTCATATTCTACATTAAAGTTTACGGTATTCTGGCTTTTATTCTGATCTTTTCTATTCATCGTGCTGATCCAGGTTGTGCCATCTTCGGGATAATTTACATAATCTGTTCCTTCTCTATAATACGTTCCTCCTCCCCGAAAATAGCTTGCCATTACCGAAAGCTTATCTTTTTTGTAATATTGCGAAATCCCCGCAACGCCTTTAGCATATTGAGTTTGAATGTATTTAGAAGAAAGAATTCCACGATAGCCTTCAATTTTGTTTTTCTTCATCACAATATTCAGAACAGCACCACCTTGTGCTTCATATTTCGCAGGCGGATTGGTAATTACTTCTACAGATTTTACATCATCGCCTTGTGTATTTTCAAGAAAATTTTTGAGCTCTTCGCCCGACATCATTACTTTCTTATCATTAATGGTTATTAAAACCGACGTTCCGCCTTTCACTGCCAAAACATCATTGTTAATAGTAACCTGAGGTGTCTTTTTAAGAATTTCCCAAGCATTGAGTGAAGAAATATTGCTGTTTTCTACGTTAAATTCCAAACGATCTACTTTTCTTTTCACCAATGGTTTTTTCTTCGTAATCGTTACTGCTTCAATATCTTTCTGATTGTTTTTCAGAATAATATTTAAAGTTTTGTTTTCAGTTGCAGTCTCGATATTTTTTTCAAACGAAAGATAATTTTCATCATTAATTTTTAGCTTGAATGACGCTGATGCAAGATCATTAAACGAGAATTTACCTTCAGAATCAGTGAAAAAAGATTTAATCAAGGTATTTTGATTATCAAACAATTCCACTTTCACAGAATCGAGCTTTTCTTTATCAGCATTAAAAACGGTTCCGGAAATTTTCTGCGATTGCGAAAACATAAAAGCCGGAAAGAGAAAAAAGAGAAGATATTTATACATTGAACGTAGTTTTAGAATTAGTATGAAAATATTTTATTGTTACAAAAGTCTATATTGCCACTGAGAATTTCGGTTAACGGAAGGTTAATGAGAGGTTAATGGTAAAAACGCATTCCCGAAATGTATATATTTGCTTCAATGATTTCTAAAAGCAAATATCTTATCTCTCTTTTTGCAGCTTTGTTCCTGCTTTTATTGGGTATTCAGGTATATTTCATGTACAAAACTTCTCAGGTAAAAAAGAAAGAAATTTACAGCGATGTTCATAATAGAATTGATGGTTATATTGATAATCTGGAAAGCATTGGCGGAGCAAGTAATTTGGGTGATGAGAAGGCAAGAAAAGTCTTTGCCGATTACAGCAATAAAAAAATAAGCAAAAAAGAGTTTTTACATTATTTTGACGAAAACAGAAAGCGCACACGAGACCAAATAAGCGATTATATAGACCGTCGTTTTGCAAAAGAAGGTTACAAAGTAGCCATAAGAACTCAATATTTATCAATTGTTTCTGTTCCGAAAAATCTAAATCTTATTGATCAACCTGTCACTTTATTCGAAACTCGAAATAAGATCACAAAGGCAGGAATTTCCAATACCGGGAAATGGGAAACCTCCTCCACTTCAAAATCTGATAAAAGCGATCAACCTGAAAGAAATGATTCTTTTTTTGTAAAAAGCCAGACAGATTTTGAAATTTTAAATATCAATTCTGCTGTTTTTCAGGATCTCACATTGCTTATTTTATGTTGTATAGCAATTTTACTGAGCGTCTTGATTTTATATATTTTTACCATTAAAAACTTGATCATCCAACAAAAACAGGTTGAAGTTTTGCATACCGTTGTAGATAATATTTCACACGAATTTAAAACGCCGATTGCGACATTGAAGATCGCTTCAAAAACATTGAAGAAAGAATGTACTCCAGAAATTTTACCATTAATTGACCGACAGATTTTAAGGCTTGAAGACTTGATATTGCAACTTCATCCTGAAGATTTTGATGAAAAAAACTCAACAATACTAACTGAAAACTGGGATTTTTTCATTCATGATCTTGCGTTTACTTATGAGAATACAGATTTTAAACTCAACAATTCTGTTTCAAAAGAACTTCCTTTTGACAAAAAACTGATGGAAACTGTGATTAAAAATCTTTGTGAAAACAGTGTAAAATACGGCGCTTCAAAAATTAAAATTGATATTAAAACTATTCATAATAATCTTGAAATTATTGTTGCAGACAACGGAAACGGAATGGAACAAAATGAATTGAAAAATATATTCGAGAAATTTTACAGAATACAACCCAATAATATTCACAACAGCAAAGGTTTAGGTTTGGGATTATTTTTCGTGAAAAAAATTATTGAAAAATACAACGGGAAAACCGAGATTACAAGCGAAGTGAATGTAGGAACAACTTTTAAGATTTCAATTCCTTATGAAGATTAAGATTTTATTGGCAGAAGACGATTCAGATTTTGGAATGATCCTGAAACAATATCTCGAGCTCGAAGATTTTGTAGTTACCTGGTTTCAGAATCCTGAAGATATTTTACCTGTTTTACAATCAGATTTCAATTTTCATATTGGAATTTTAGATATTATGATGCCTAATCTTGATGGGTTTTCTTTGGCAAAAGTAATTTTAAAAGCCAAACCTGATTTTCCAATCTTATTTTTGACAGCGAAAAACCAAAAAATAGATCGCCTTACCGGACTGAAAATCGGAGCCGATGATTACATTTCAAAACCTTGCGATCCTGAAGAATTAATTTTAAGAATTAAAAATATTCTGAAAAGAACTTTATCTTCAGAAACCATTACCCAATACAAAATCGGAAGCTATATTTTAGATACAGAAAAGCTTTTGCTTTCTCATCCAAAAGAAAAAATAAGATTAACAATTCGTGAAAAAGATCTTTTGCTTTATCTTTTAAAATTCAATCATAAGACAATAAAGCGAGACGACATACTCGATAATCTTTGGGAAACCAACGATTACTTTACCGGAAGAAGTCTTGATGTTTTTATCAGCCGATTGCGAAAATATTTTCAGCATGACGACAAAATAAAAATCCAATCCTTGCGAGGAATTGGATTTGAAATTGATTTTCCAGAGAATTAATATTTTAAAACTGCAGTTCTGTCAAAACCGGGAAATGATCCGACGGATAAAGTAATTTTTCCCTTCTGTCGTTAATATGTCTGTTAGATTTTATCTTAAAACCTTTTACAAAAATATAATCAATTCTGTCCTGCGGAACTTCAGTTACATTGAATGCTGTAAATGTTCCTTTCGGCCCGTAATGCTTTTTCTCAGAATTATAAAAGCTGTCTTTCAGGTTTTGAGAGATTATTTTTATCGGTTCTGTATCGTCCGTCAAATTAAAATCTCCGCTTAATGTTAAAGGTAAATTTTTCGGGTTGATTTCTTTAATTTTCTTTAAGATCAAATCTGCAGATTTCACTCTTGCCACATTTCCTATATGATCAAAATGAAGATTCATAGCCAAGAATTCCTTTTTCGATTTTTTATCTTTAAAAACTGCATATGTACAAACTCTGTTGTAGTCGGCATCCCATCCTCTTGATGGCTTTTCAGGAGTTTCAGAAAGCCAGAATGTTCCAGATTTCATCACTTGCAGCCTTTCGGTATCATAAAATATTGCAGAGAATTCACCTTTTTCTTTCCCATCGTCTCTACCTACACCTACATAATCGTAGTTTTTTAAACCATTTTTAATATCTTTCATCTGCTCCGGAAGTGCTTCCTGAACGCCGAAATAATCCGGATGGTAATAGCTTAATAAATCTACCACATCCTGTTTCCTGTTCGTCCATGAGTTTTCTTTATCAGAATCTACATTGAGTCTGATGTTGAAAGACATTACTTTTAAATTTTGAGAAAAGCTCCATGCAAAAACAAATAGTAATAAAGTTGAAAATCTGAAATTCATTAGGGTTCTAATTTAAATTAAAGAACAAAAATAAAACTTATGTTTCATAGAGAAGCATTATTGGTGATGTTTTTTAGTTATTAGTTGCTAGTAAAATTAAATCACCAGAAACTAAAAATTCATCATTCATAATTAATAATTTATAACTAATTGGATTTTTTTGCTTTGATCATTGCCTCCAGAGTATCCCACATTTCCTGCGGAATATCTTCAAGCATATTAAATTCTCCTGCTCCCTGAAGCCATTCTCCACCGTCAATTGTTACGACTTCACCATTTACAAAAGATGAAAAATCAGAAACCAGATATGCTGCCAGATTTGCCAATTCCTGATGTTCGCCAACTCTTTTCAGTGGATTTTTCTTTGCCAAATCAAATTGATCTTTCATATCACCGGGAAGCAATCTATCCCAAGCTCCTTTTGTAGGAAACGGACCTGGAGCAATTGCATTAAATCTAATATTATATTTCCCCCATTCTACTGCCAAACTTCTTGTCATTGCCAAAACTCCTGCTTTTGCACAAGCCGAGGGAACGACATAAGCCGAGCCCGTCCAGGCATAAGTTGTTACAATATTTAAAACCGTTCCCGGAGTTTTTGAATCGATCCAGTGTTTTCCGATAGAAAGTGTACAGTTTTTTGTTCCTTTTAAAACGATATCCAAAATAGAATCGAAAGCAGAATGTGTTAATCTTTCTGTTGGCGAAATAAAATTCCCGGCAGCATTGTTCAATAAAATATCAATTTTGCCGAACTCTTTCAAAGTCGCTTCTTTCATAGCTTCAACCTCATCCCAATTTCTCACGTCACAGGCAACACAAAGTACTTTTCCGCCGGTTTCATCTTCCAATTCTTTTGCAGTGACCTGAAGTTTTTCCAAATTTCTGGAAGTGATGACCACTTTTGCGCCTAATTGAAGAAAATATTTAGTCATTGCTTTTCCAAGCCCGCTTCCGCCTCCTGTAACAATGGCCACTTTATCTTTCAGAGCGTCTTCACGCAACATCGGTTGTGTATAAAGATTCATACGTTTTATTTTTTCTTAAAAATAACAAATATTAAAACGTTATCCTTCAAAATAGTTTGATAAATAATGCTACAAATAGCTATTTAAAAATAAAAGCATTTTGGATAGGCGCAAATACGTAAAAATTACTCTTCAATTGTTGTAAAGCATAAAGCTTAAATAACTATTTTTAAATTGAGTTTGTATCTTTATATCTAACATTTAGGCTTAAAAACAAAAACAGCCTGACAAATAATTGACAGACTGTTTTTTATATTGAACAAAATTAAATTAATTACTTCACAACAGTCCCTTTAAAAGAAAGTACTTTCGGGTTTTGGTTGTCACTCATCGTAACCGTAATTGATTTTGAAAACGCACCTTCAGCAGCAGCATTGTAACTTGCTTCAACAAATCCTGTCTTTCCAGGTAAAATTTTAGTTTTTGTATAATCAGCTGTCGTACATCCGCATGATGGTGCAACTTTATCGATCATAATTGGCTGTGACGAAGTGTTTGTAAACTCAAATCTGATCAATTTCGGTTTTCCCTGAGGAATTTTTCCCACATCGATAGTTTCTGATTTCCATTTTGCAGCTTCTGCTACTTTTTTAACAATTGAAGCCGGAGTTACCGGAAATACGTTTGCATAAAACGGAGAGAATGCCAAAACAGCAAGAAGCGCTGTAATTTTTAAATTTTTCATGTGTATAAATTTTTAGTAATTATGAAATCAAATAATAATTATTTTTTGTTTTAACAAATGTAGAGCGGAAAACGATTGTAAGTTGTTAACCGTTACCAAACATTTGTTAACGAGTTGTTAATGATCAAAAAAATATAGATATTTTTAGATAATATTGCTTTTGAAAATGAGAATTAAGAAACTCAATATTATTATAAGCCTTGGCTTGGTTGCTATTATCGGAATTTTGATAGCACAATTGTTGTGGACGAAGCAAGCGTATAATCTTGAGGACAGAAAATTTAATCAGAAAGTAAATATTGCTCTGATGGAGGTTGTTGACAAAATGACTGAAGGAAAAGCCTCCTTTACCGAAAACCCTGTTCAGATCATCGCAAATGATTATTACGTGGTGAATATCAATAACGAATTTCACCCGGCAGTTCTTGAGCATTATCTGAAAACAGAATTTACGAGATTTCAAATCAATACAGATTATGTTTACGCTTTATACAATTGCCACAGCGACCAGATGATTTATGGAAAATACATGAGCAGTCATCAGGAAGAGCCCAGTGAAAAGGTGATTCAGTTTCCGAAACATAAAAATCTTACTTATTATTTTTCGATACGTTTTCCAGATAAAACAACTTATCTTATTAGCTCATTACGCTTTTGGTACCTTCTTACTTTTGCGCTGATTATTATTCTTTTGGTGTATGTATATTCAATTTATACAATCATTCAGCAAAAAAAGTTTTCAGAATTGCAGCGGGATTTTATTAATAATATGACCCATGAGTTTAAAACTCCGTTATCCTCTATTTTATTAGCTTCTGAGGCGCTCAATAAACAAGAATTGATACAGGGAAATTCAAAGTTGCAAACCTATACTTCTATTATCATCAATCAAAGTTATAAACTCAATAACCATATTGAAAAAATATTGAATATTGCTAAAAATGATGCTTCAGGATTGTCTTTAAAGCCTCAAAAAATCATTTTGCTTCCGTTTATTCAGGAAATTGCAGATACCATAAAGCAGAAAAACGAAAACATATCAATCCAGATAGAAATTGAAAATAATATCTCCATTTTGGCCGACGAATTTCACTTTACCAATATCGTTTACAATCTTTTGGACAACTCGATTAAATACTGTGAATCAAAATCAGAGATTCTTATATCATCAGATAAAGATTCAAAAGGCTTATATTTAAAATTCAAAGACAACGGAATGGGTATTCCAGCTAAGAATCTGGCTCATATTTTTGATAAATTTTACAGAGTAAATACTAATAAAAGTGAAGAAATCAATGGTTTTGGCTTGGGTTTATTTTATGTAAAAAAAATTGTGCAGCAACATAATTGGAAAATTTCAGTTGAAAATAACAAAGACCAGGGGATTACCACTACTCTATTTTTTCCGTTTTAAATTTAATACTGTATAACAATGGAAAAATCCAGAATTTTATATGCCGAAGATGACCAAACGATAGCCTTTCTGATTCAGGACAGCTTGGAAAATTATTATGAAATCAACCATTACTCGGATGGGAAATCTGCTCTTCAAGCTTTCAACAGTCAAACTTTCGACATTTGCCTTTTAGATATTATGATGCCTGAGATGAACGGATTTGATCTGGCACAAAGCATTCGTCAAAAAAACTCAGAAATTCCTATTATTTTTATTTCTGCAAAAGCTCTCAAAGAAGACAGAATTAAAGGTTTAAAAATTGGCGCCGACGATTATCTCGTAAAGCCTTTCAGTATTGAAGAACTTATTTTAAAGATTGAAGTTTTCCTGAAACGTTCAAAAAAATCAGAATCTTATCCCCAAAAACATACAGTTGGAAGATACAATTTTGATCCTAAAAATTATACTTTACAAGCGTCTGAAAATAAAATTACTCTTACTCAAAGAGAATCTGAATTGCTTCTATATTTCATTCTTCATAAAAACACGGTTCTAAAAAGACAAGATATTTTAAAAGCAGTTTGGGGCGATGATGATTATTTTATGGGTCGAAGTCTTGATGTCTTTATTTCAAGACTCCGAAAAGTTTTTGCAGACGAACAAAACATTATCATTGAAAATCTTCACGGCATTGGATTTCGATTTTCTGAAAAATAATCCATATATCTTTGTAAATCGCAAAGACGCAAATTTAAATTCAAAACACTGTTTTAAGGCGCAAAGGTTTTATCTGCGATAAAATTAAGTTCACATAATCAATCGACAATCTTTTTGTCACACTGAGCATGTCGAAGTGTTCTTGTGCTTAAAACATCATTAATGATTAAAACTTTGCGCCTTTGCGATTTGACACCAACATTTAATCATCAATTTTAAGCAATTATAAAAGTCAAATAATTATTATTTGATTTTATCTAAATTTACCCTTCCAAAAAAATATTCCTTCATGAAAAATCCGAGAACTTCTCTTTTTCTATTCCTTTTATTATTGAGTTTAAATTGTAAAGCTCAACAATTCGAAAAACTTTATCAATATATAAACCCGTTGATCGGAACTGAAAAAATGGGACACACTTATCCTGGCGCAACAGCACCTTTCGGAGCGGTACAATTAAGCCCTGAAACAGATTCCATTCCTTTTGAAGTTAATGGGAAATACAATGGCGAAGTGTATAAATATTGCGCAGGTTATCGTTATGAAGACAAAACCATTACCGGTTTTAGTTCAACTCATTTTAGCGGAACGGGACATTCTGATTTGGGAGATTTTTTGATCATGCCGACTGTAGGAAAATTACAATTAAATCCAGGAACCGCAACCCATCCTGAAAGTGGTTACAGAAGCAGATTTTCTCATCAGAACGAAAAAGCAGAAGCCGGATATTACAAAGTAAAACTAGACGATCATAACATTTTAGCAGAATTAACGGCGACAACAAGAGTTGGAGTTCACCGCTATACTTTCCCAAAATCTGATCAAGCCCATATTATTCTGGATTTAATGGCCGGAATTTACAACTACGATGGTAAAAATGTTTGGACTTACATTCGTGTAGAAAACGAAAATACGGTTACAGGCTACCGACAGACCAACGGTTGGGCAAGAACAAGAACGGTTTATTTTGCCATGAAGTTTTCAAAGCCATTTAAATCTTACGGTCAGAAAAGTTTTGATGCAAAACAGGTTTATAATGGATTTTGGAGGAAATATGACCAGACTAAAAACTTCCCGGAAATCGCCGGAAAAAATCTGAAAATGTATTTTGAATTTGACACTAATGAAAATGAAGCGATTGAAATTAAATTAGCTATTTCACCTGTAAGTCAAGCCAATGCTGTAGAAAATCTGGAAAAAGAAGCAGGAAACTTATCTTTCGACCAAGTAAAAACACAAACTCAGAAAAACTGGAATAAAGAATTAAATAAAATTGTCATTAAAGGTTCTGAAACTGAAAAAATCAATTTTTATACAGCGATGTATCATACTTTTATCAATCCGACAACTTACACCGATGTCAACGGAGAATATAAAGGTTTAGACCAAAACATTCACAAAGCGGAAGGCTTTACCAATTATACAACCTTCTCAATTTGGGATACATATCGTGCCCTTCATCCGTTTTTTAACATTATTCAACCGAAGCGAAATAATGATATGGTGAAATCGATGATGGAGCATTACAATCAGTATTCAATGAAAATGTTACCCATCTGGTCACATTATGCGAATGAAAACTGGTGTATGAGCGGCTATCACAGCGTGAGTGTGGTCGCAGATGCAATTATTAAAGGAAATTATAACGGAGATGCAAGAGAAGCTTTAAGAGCTTGTGTTGAAACTGCTAACAAAAGAAATTATGAAGGCATCGGATATTATATCGATAAAGGATATATTCCTGCCGATAAAAGTGGAACTTCGGTTTCAAATACCTTAGAATATGCTTATGACGACTGGGCAATTGCTCAATTGGCAAAACATTTGGGTGAAACGGAAATTTACAATCAATTCATCAAACGTTCTGAAAACTGGAAAAATAATTTCGATAAAACTATAGGATTTATGCGTCCACGTTTGGCTGATGGAAGTTTTAAAAAAGATTTTAATGCATTAAGCACGCACGGACAAGGTTTCATTGAAGGAAATTCATGGAATTACAGTTTCTTCGTTCCTCACAATCCGGATGAATTAGTAAAAATGATGGGCGGAAAGAAAAAATTCGCTTCAAAATTGGATGAATTGTTCACCATGCATTTGCCTGACGAGTTTTTCGCCGACACAGAAGACATTACAAGAGAAGGAATTATTGGCGGTTACGTTCACGGAAATGAACCGGCACATCACGTTGCTTATTTTTACAATTGGGCAGGACAACCATGGAAAACTCAGGCACAAATAAGAAGGATTTTAGAAATGCAATACAAAGCAAGTCCGGATGGATTGGGCGGAAACGACGATGCAGGACAAATGAGCGCTTGGTATATTTTGAGTTCGCTTGGTTTTTATCCGGTTGCTCCGGGCTCGGAAGATTATGCAATTGGAAGTCCGGCAATTGATCACGCTGTTTTAAATTTAGAAAACGGAAAAACATTTGAGATTGAAGCCATCAATCAAAGTCCGAAAAATGTATATGTGGAAAAAATTATTCTCAATGGAAAGGAAATTAAAAACTTTACATTGAAGCATTCTGATATTATGGATGGCGGGAAATTGAGCTTTTATATGAGCGCTAAACCAAGAAAATAAACATCTAGTTTGTCATTTAGGACACAGACTGAAGGTCTGCGAACGGAGTTCAGAAGTGGAGCGTGGAATCTACTTTATGCGTAAAGATTCTTCCTTCGTCAGAATGACAAATATTGGATTAAAATTCGTTCATCCGTAATTTGCATACGACAATCTCCGTTTTGCATACATCCAATCCTTAATTTCTGATCAATTTTGTATCAATAAAATTTAACGTTATGAAATTGAATCAAGTAAAATTAGGAAATCAGGGTTTAATCATTCCGAATATCGGTTTGGGCTGTATGGGAATGACGGGTTTTGGAGATGCAGATATGTACGGTAAAAGCGATGAAAAAGAAGCAATTGCAACCATTCACCGTTCTTTAGAATTGGGTGGTAATTTTCTCGACACGGCAGATTTGTACGGACCTTTCAAAAATGAGCAACTGATTGCAAAAGCCATTGAAGGAAACCGTGACCAATATATCATCGCAACAAAATTCGGTTGGGAAATTGATGACAACGAACAAATAACCTGGAAAATTAATGGAACGAAAGATTATGTAAAAAAATCGATTGAACGTTCCTTGAAAAATCTGAAAACTGATTATATCGACCTGTATTACATGCATCGCCTCGATAAAAATGTTCCGGTTGAAGAAACAGTCGGAGCAATGAGCGATTTGGTGAAAGAAGGCAAGATCGGTTATATCGGTTTGTCTGAAGTTTCTTCTGAAACGGTGAAAAGAGCACATGCAGTTCATCCTGTTTCGGCAGTTCAGAGTGAATATTCTCTTTTTGAAAGAACAGTTGAAGAAAAAGGTGTTATCAAAACATTGAATGAATTAGGCATTGGTTTTGTCGCTTATTCACCGTTGGGAAGAGGATTTTTGTCTGGCAACATCAAAACAATTAATGACTTACCGGAAAATGATTTCAGAAGAGGAATTCCACGCTTTCAGGAGCAACATTTTCATAAAAACATTGAACTGGTTGAAGCAATTGAGAATTTGGCAAAAGAAAAAGAAATCACTTCGTCACAATTGGCTTTAGCCTGGATTATCAGCAAAGGAATTATACCGATTCCGGGGACGAAACGCAGAAAATATGTTGAACAAAATATTGAAGCGAGTAAAATTGTTTTAATTGAATCTGATCTTCAGAAGCTGGAAAGTATTGTCCCATTGGGAACGGATACCGGAAAGCCTTATGATGAATTCAGTATGGGATTGCTGGATTATTAATTTGTACCTTTAATTGTTAAAAAACAACTCAAACCTCATAGGTTTTTGAAAACCTATGAGGTTTATAGATCTTAAAACGCAATACTGTTGCGCCCCGGCTTGAACGGAGCTCTTTTTGCGAAGCAAAAAAGTGGGAGTGGAAGACGGAAATAGGCGTCCAAAAATTATTATTAAAGCTTAAAAATCATGAACATCATACAATCTATTTCTGCATTTCACAAACTGCTTTCGCTGCCCGAACCCAAACATCCGATGGTAAGTGTTATCAATCTTCATGAAAGTGTTTTTATAGAAGATGAGGTCTGGAAAGGTTTTGTGAGCAGATATTATTGTGTCGCTCTGAAACGGAATGCAACCGGAAAAATAAAATACGGACAACAACATTACGATTATGATAAAGGTGTTTTGAGTTTTACGGCACCAAACCAAGTTCAGTATCTTGATCTGAAGACAATGGATTGTGAAAATACGGGTTATCTTCTAATTTTTCATGAAGATTTTTTGCTGAAACATTCTTTGGCAAAGACGATTTCTTCTTATGGATTTTTCTCGTATGCCGTGAATGAAGCTTTACATTTATCTGAAGATGAAGAGAATGATTTGCTCGAAATTTTATATAAAATTGATAAAGAATGTCAACATATCGACCATCATACGCAGGAAATTATTTTATCGCAAATTGAATTGTTGTTGAATTATTCGAAGCGTTTTTATGAGAGACAATTCATTACCCGAAAAAGTGGAAGCCATCAGCTTTTGACAAAATTTGAATCTTATTTAAACGTTTATTTTAATTCTGAATCATCTGAAAAAGGACTTTTGACCGTTCATCAAATTGCAGAAGCGATGAATCTTTCTGCTAATTATTTAAGTGATCTTTTGAGAATTCAAACCGGACAAAACACGCAGCAGCATATTCATGAAAAGCTGATCAGTAAAGCGAAAGAAAAGCTTTCAACAACTGAACTTTCGGTAAGTGAAATTGCGTATGAATTGGGATTTGAACATTCGCAGTCTTTCAGTACGCTTTTTAAGAAGAAAACCAATATGTCGCCTTTGGAATTTAGGCAGTCTTTTAATTAAAATAAATCTTGCTTAATATTATTTTTATGTGCTCTTCCCCATTCGGAAAGCGCCATAATCACGGTTTTCAAAGTCTTGCTGTAATCTGTAGAAATATATTCTACAACCACAGGCGTCTGTTCTGAATGTACAATTCTTTTGACAAAACCATTTAATTCTAAATCTTTCAGCTCATTTGAAAGCACCCTTGCAGATATTCCGGCAACGATTCTCTGAAGCTCATTGAAGCGGATATTTCCATTTTCCTGCAACGCAATAATAATTTTCAGCTTCCATTTCCCACCGATTACGTAAATAGCATCTTCCACGGAAGAGAGACTTTCGGAACATCTTTGAGCGGTAATGGGTTCTTCTAATTCAATACTTTTTCCCATAAACAGATTTTAACTAACCAAAAGGTTACTGCTAACCTTTTGTTCACTACTAACTTTTGATAAGCAAATGTACATAATTTTGTCAAAGAAATTTAAAATTTAAAACATGAAACAAATTTTGCATATCATCTCAAGTCCGAGAAAAGAAGTATCTGCAAGCAGAAAATTAGGAAATAGTATTATAGAAAAGATTCAGGAAAAATATCCTGACAGCATTGTGAAGGAGCGTGACCTTACAAAAAATCTTGTACCGCTTTTGGAAGAAATACATATCAACACTTTTTTCTCTCCCGCAGAAAGCCATTCTCCCGAACAGCAGTCAATCAATACATATTCTGAAAATTTAATTTCAGAATTGCAGGAATCCGATATTATTGTGATCGATTCTCCGATGTATAATTTTTCTGTTCCTGCTACACTTCGAGCGTATTTTGATTTTACTTCAAGAGCGGGATACACTTTTAAATATGATGAAAACGGACCTCAAGGTTTGTTGAATGACAAAAAATTATACATTGCGTTCACATCCGGAAATATTTATTCGGAAGGTCCTTATCAGGTATATGATTCCAATGTTCCTTATATCAAAAATGTTTTTGGTTTTTATGGCGTTAAAGATGTAAGCGTATTCCGTGCAGAAGGTTTGGCAATTCCTGGAATTATGGAATCTTCTTTGCAAAAGGCGATTGAAAGCATTTTGATTGATTAGTTTTTAAATCCATTGTTAGTACATAATAAAGGCTTTTCAAAATTTGAAAAGCCTTTATTATGAGTTTATTTATTCCTGAACTTCAAAAAGCAAACGCTCTCCGAATTTTTGTTCATTAATTTTTCCATTGTCATAAACCAGATTTCCGTTAACAAAAGTATGTGTGACTTTAGAATGGAAATTCATTCCTTCCAACGGGCTCCAACCGCACTTGTAAAGGATATTTTCTTTGGCAACCGTCCAGTTTTCATTTAAATCAACCAAAACTAAATCTGCTTTGTATCCTTCTCTTACGAAACCTCTTTTCTCAACTCTGAAAAGAATTGCAGGATTATGAGACATTTTTTCAACGATCTTTTCTAAAGAAATTTTTCCATTTTTATAGTTTTCAAGCATCACAACCAAAGAATGCTGAACCAAAGGCGCTCCGGAAGGACATTTTGTATACCCATTTTGTTTTTCTTCCCAAGTGTGTGGAGCATGATCGGTTGCAATCACATCGATTCTGTCATCCAGCAAAGCTTCCCAAAGTGCATCTTTGTCTTTTTGAGTTTTTACCGCAGGATTCCATTTGATTAATCCGCCTTTTGTATCATAATCTTCATTGGTAAAAGTTAAATGATGAACACAAACTTCCGCAGTAATTTTTTTATCTTTTAAAGGAATATCATTTCTGAAAAGTTCCATCTCTTTTGCCGTCGAAAGATGAAAAACGTGAAGTCTTGCCCCTGTTTTTTTCGCTAACTCAACTGCTTTTGACGAAGATTTATAACAAGCTTCTTCGCTTCTGATCAAATGATGAAATTTCACTGGAATATCTTCACCATATTCATCAAGATATTTTTGAGTGTTTGCTTTTATAGTCGCTTCATCTTCGCAATGAACAGCAATCAGCATTTTTGTATTGCTAAAAATATTTTCTAATGTTTCAGGATTATCAACCAACATATTTCCGGTTGACGATCCTAAAAACAATTTAATTCCGGGAACATTTCTTGGGTTTGTTTTCAACACTTCCTCTAAATTATCATTGGTTCCGCCCATCATAAAACCATAATTGGCGTATGCTTTTTGAGACGCTATTTCATATTTGTCAGCTAACAATTCCTGCGTAACAGCATTAGGAACTGTGTTTGGCTGCTCAATAAAACTGGTTGTTCCTCCTGCAATTGCAGAACGAGATTCAGATTCGATATCGCCTTTATGGGTCAAACCCGGTTCGCGGAAATGCACCTGGTCGTCGATAACTCCGGGCAAAAGGTATTTTCCGTCAGCATCAATAATTTGGTCAGCATCTTCAGAAATTTGAGAATCGATTTTAGAAATCAAATCGTTTTCAATCAGAATATCACTTTTGATGATTTGACCTTCGTTGACGATTTGAGCATTTTTTATAAGAATTTTCATTTTTACTTTTAGATATAAGATTGATATTGCACAAATTTAATATTTTCCAAAGTGATTTTTAAACATCAATCAGAAAATTGTGAATTCTAATATTTACATTTGCATTTTAAAAACCTGAAATTGTATAAGAAACTATTTGGACAAACCGCTGTTTACGGGCTCAGTTCAGTATTGGTAAGAATTTTCCCATTTCTTATTGCACCCATCGTAACAAAAGCTTTCGGACCTTCTGCTTCGTCACCTTTCGTAGATTGGTATTCTATTGCCGGTGTGATCACCGTTTTCCTGACTCATGGGATGGAAACTTCTTTTTTCCGCTTTGCGCAGGAAGGTGATATTGATAAGAAAACTTTAGTGTCTACCTGTGCTCTAAGTATATTAGGAACAGGCTTTATTTATTTGATTTTAGGATATGTTTTCAGGCAGGATCTAGCAAATGCTTTCGAAACTCCGGATCAGGTTAATTATTTAATTATTTTCCTGTTTATTTTATCCTTCGATGCGTTTTCTACGATTCCTTCGGCAGTTTTAAGGCTTGAAGGAAAACCCATTCAGTATATGCTTTCAAAGGTAATTGGTTCTTTAGCATATTACTTTTTGGTCGTATTTTTCATTAAATGGCTTCCTACTTATCCTAATGGGATTTTAGGAATTAAATATAATCCTGAAATTGGGGTCGGCTATGTTTTCATTGCCAATTTGGTACAGAGTATCATCACTTTAGCGATTGTAGGAAAAGAATTTGTGAATTTCAGCTTTAAAAAGTTCGACTTTAAGCTTTGGAAAAGAATTATGAATTATTCCTGGCCGGTGATGATTGCAGGATTAGCAGGAATTATCAATCAGACTTTAGACCGACAGTTTTTAAAATATCTACTTCCTAAAGAAGAAGCAAAGCATCAGATCGGAGTTTATGGTGCTGTTTATAAAATTGCAACTTTCATCACGGTTTTCAGACAGGCCTATCAATTAGGAATTGAACCTTATTTTTTCTCAAGTTTTAAAGACAAAAGCAATCATAAAACTTACGCCGTTTTAATGGATATTTTTGTGATCTGCAATTGTTTAATATACATCGGATTGATGGTAAATCTACAATGGATTTCCGAAAAATATTTAAAAAACCCACTTTATTATGAAGGGATTGAAATTATTCCATTTGTAATGTTAGGCGCATTGTTTCTAGGGATTTATCTCAATCTATCGATCTGGTACAAACTTTCAGATCAAACAAGAGTTGGGTTGTACATTTCTTTAATCGGAGCTGCAATTACCATTTTTATCAACTTCACATTTATTCCTACATACGGATATTGGGCAAGTGCTTTTGCAGCATTAATTACGTATACAAGTATGATGATTATTTCCTACCTTTGGGGGAAATCACAATACCCGATTCATTATAACACATCCAAAATAGCAATTTATCTATCGCTGTCAATTGCAATTTCGATGATATCATTTTATTATTTCCGGCACAATTATTTAATTGGAAACGGATTGTTTCTTTTCTTCATTGCGTTTTTGGCGTATAACGAAAGAACAATGATTAATAAAATTCTAAGAAGATCTTAAATTAAACTTTATAAATAAAACAAACATTCATATATGAAAATTATTGTTCCAATGGCAGGAAAGGGCTCAAGATTGAGACCGCATACATTAACAGTTCCTAAGCCGTTGATTCCTATTGCAGGAAAACCAATCGTACAGAGATTAGTGGAAGATATCGCTAAAGTGGCAGGTGAAAAAATTGAAGAGGTAGCATTTATTATTGGAGATTTTGGAGCAGAAGTAGAAGCATCATTACTTAAAATAGCAGAAAAACTAGGCGCAAAAGGAACTATTTACCACCAGCTTGAACCTCTTGGGACAGCCCATTCAATAAAATGCGCCGAAGAATCTATGCAGGGAAATGTTGTGATCGCTTATGCAGATACACTTTTCAGAGCAGATTTCACTTTAGATACCAATTCTGATGGTGTAATCTGGGTGAAAAAAGTAGAAGATCCTTCAGCTTTTGGTGTTGTAAAATTGGATGATTACGGTTTTATCACAGATTTTGTTGAAAAACCTGCGACTTTTGTTTCAGATTTGGCGATTATTGGTATTTACTACTTTAATTCAGCAGAAAAACTGATGTCTGAGATCAACCATATCATGGATAATAATATTAAAGTAAGCGGTGAATATCAGTTGACAACTGCTTTGGAAAACCTTCGTCAAGCCGGAGCAAAATTTTCTTTAGGAAAAGTCGACGACTGGATGGATTGCGGAAACAAAAACGCAACTGTAGAGACCAATGGGAAGATTTTAGAATACGAAAAAGATGAGTTTACAGAGTTTCCTCAGTCTGCTAATATTCAAAACTCGTTGATTATTCAGCCTTGCTATATTGGCGAAGGAGTTGAAATTTCAAACTCGAAAATCGGACCTTACGTTTCATTAGGAAAAGGAACGAAAGTAATCAATTCAAATATTGACAACTCATTAATTCAGGAGAAAACAGTGATCGATCACGGAAATCTTTCCAACTCAATGATTGGAAGCTCGGCTCAATACTTTGGAGTTGCAAGAGAAATTTCTTTGGGTGATTTTTCAGTTTTGGATTTTTTATCAAAATAAATTTATATAAAATAACGTTGAGAAACCACACAATATCACATTGTGTGGTTTGGCGTTAATATTGCAAAAGATTATTAAAAATTGCAGGTAAAATCGAAACGATTACATTTGCTAAAAATAATACAAATTCATATGAAAAAATGGGCACTCTTCCTGATTATTACAATGACTGTACTTTCCTGCAAAAGCAGAAAAGCGCTTAATCAAAATGCTTCTGAAAATGACAGTATCCAGATACAGAATTCAAATCAGAATGATCCTAAAGATGCCAAAAATATTCAGGATCGTTTGAATTTTTACGAAAACATATTGATTCATCCTAAATTTGAGCATGTAAAAATCAGCAGTAAAATTACAGCAAGTGATTTGAGAGTAAGCCCGCTTGACGCAACAATTTATATTGAAAGCGACAAAAAAATATGGTCTAATATTACTTTTTTAATCATCCCTGCAGCCAGAGCGATTATTACTCCGGAAGGCATTAAGGCAATGGATAGATACAATAAAAATTATATTGACTCAGATTTTGACTATCTCAACAATCTTTTGAACGTTAATTTTATTGATTATAAAACTTTAGAAAAACTGTTGATGGGGCGTACATTTATGCATATTACCAACAGCAATTCAAAAATTGTAAAAAACTCTGAAGGATATCAACTGACTTCAATTACAAATCAGAAAATTGTTACTAATGAAGTAACAAGAGAATACAAAGTAGAAATGCAATACACTGAAGATTTTAATTTAAATTGGGTAAAATTACAAGATGTGAAATCCAATGATGCTATTGAAATCGTATATGAAAACTGGGAGACCTTTCCGAATGAAGTCAAGCTACCAAAAAATGTTAAAATAATTATAAAAGGTTCCAAAACAAGCCAGATTTTAATGGAAAACACGAAATTTGACTTTTCGAGGATGGAAACACCTTATTCTGTTCCAGCCAATTATAAGAAAATTGATATTAAATGATTAAAAAAATTAGCTTTTTAATAGGCATTTTGCTGTTCGGTTTACAATTTGGCCAACAAAACAAAGAACAGTTGCAAAAGCAAAATGCTGATCTAAAAAAACAGATAGCTCAGATAAATTCAGATTTGGCGAAAACTAGAAACGAATCTAAATTGTCTATATCATATTTGAATAACGTTAATAAAAAATTAGCGCTTAGAGAAAAGGTCTACAACAATACACAAAAAGAAAAAAGATTCATTGAAGATGAAATTTATCTTCGTCAATTGGAAATCAACAGGCAAAACCGAGAATTGGCAGTTTTAAGAAAAAATTATGCTCATGTCTTAGTAAACGCTTACAAAAATAAAGGAGTACAGAATAAGGTGACTTTCATTCTTTCATCAAAAAGTTTGGGAGAAGCATTACGAAGAGTACAGTATTTAAAACAATATTCGGATTATCAGGATAAAAAAGCTGCTGAAATAACAAACGCTGCAGTTGCGCTTAAAAAATCTGTTGAACAGAAAAGAAAATCGGCAACTGAGAAAGAAAATCTGTTAGCCAACCAGAAAAAAGATTTAACAACCATTAGCGTTGAACGTAGTCAAAAAGAACAGCTGGTAACAGACTTTAAGAAAAACGAAACTAAACTTACTGCTGATCTTAGACAAAAACAGACTCAGTCTAAAGCTTTAGAAGGACAGATAAGAGCCATTATTGCTGAAGAAATAAGAATTGCAAAAGCTGAGGAAGAAAGCAGAAGAAAAGCTGAAGCCGAAAAAATACGTTTAGCAAAATTGGCTGCAGACAGAGAGAAAGCAAGAATTGAAGCAGAATCAAAAGCTCGTGCCGAAGCCCTTGAAAAGGAGAGAAAATTAGCCGAAGCTGAAGCTAAAAAAGCATCTGAACTGGCTGCAAAAAGAGCAGATGAAGAAAGAAAAAGGAATGAGGAAGCCGCAAGAAGTGAGGCCAATGCAAAAGATGAAGCCAGAAAACTTGCAGCTAAAAAAGCATCTGAAGAAGCAGCATTGCGATCTCGAGAGGCCACTGCAAAACTAAATGCCGCAAAAGCAGCAGAGGAAGCTTTAGAAAAGAAAAAAGACAGCGATAAAAAAGCCGCAGAAACAAAAGCAATGACCAATTATGGGGTATCTGCTCCTGCAGCGGGAAGTAATTTTGCATCAAGCAAAGGAAGAATTTCTATGCCTGCACAAGGAACGATCACCCACAGATTCGGGAGACAGCAACATCCGGTCTTTAAATCGATTTGGGAAGAGAATAACGGAATAAAAATATCTGTAGCAAAAGGAACTTCTGCAAGAGCAGTTTTCCCAGGAACAGTATCACAGGTAATTCCTTCAGCAGACGGTACAAGGACGGTGATGATAAAACATGGTGATTATTTCACCATCTATTCAAATCTTAGCAGCACCACCGTTTCTAAAAACCAGCAGGTTTCCGCAGGTACGGTAGTTGGGGCAGTGGCTCAGGATTTTGATGGCACTTACACGCTAGATTTCCAGATTTGGAATGGAAATAATGCAGTTGACCCTTTAGGTTGGGTTTCATATTAAAAAAAGATTAACTTTGCAAAAACATTAAGAAATGTATACATTAACAATACTCGCGTTATCTTGGCAGCACATCCTTATCGTTGCTATCATCCTTTTATTGCTTTTCGGAGGTAAAAAAATCCCTGAATTGATGAGAGGTATGGGTTCTGGAATTAAAGAATTTAAAGATGCTATCAAAGAAGAAGATAAACCGGAAGCAAAAACTACGGAAAATCATCCTTCAAGTAACAACCCAAACAGCAACTTATAATTTTTCATTTCAATGAACTTCACCGATACTGCCTGGAAGATCTTCAACCAATCAATTGAAGATTATCATGTATTAGACAGCGTTGATACACCTGTAAAAAATCCTTTTGAAACCGAGACTTTGGAACGGATTTTGTATGCTAAAAACTGGATTGATACCGTTCAATGGCATTTGGAAGATATTATTAGAGATGAAAATATAGATCCAACTGATGCTCTGCAACTAAAGAGGACAATAGATTCTTCAAATCAAAAGAGAACCGATTTGGTAGAATATATAGACAGTTGGTTTTTAGATAAATACAAAAATATTACGCCTAAATCTGATGCAAAAATAAATACTGAAACTCCAGCTTGGGCTGTTGACAGATTATCTATTTTAGCACTAAAGGTTTATCATATGTCGTTAGAAGCCAACAGAGAATCTGCTTCAGAGGAGCACCGTCAAAATTGCCAGGCAAAATTGGATGTGCTACTTACTCAAAAAGAAGATTTGTCGACTTCAATAACTCAATTACTTACAGATATTGAAAACGGTGATGTTAAGATGAAAGTGTACAAACAAATGAAAATGTACAATGATGAAAGTCTTAACCCAATCCTTTACCAAAAGGATCAAAAATGAGACGACTACTTTTTCTTGGAACACTATTATTAATCACTTCTTCCTGTGCTACTGAAAAGCTGAATCTATCACCTTTATCAAACACTTTTTCAAGTGATTCAAAATCTGTTGATTCTGAAGATTCAAAAAGTATAAGTATTAATATTACCGAAAATGTAAATGCGTCAGAAATTACTAATCTGATTTCCACTTTTCCTAAATTCACCAATTCTGCTGTTAATAATGAAGTAATTACTTTAAAGTACACGCTTCAAAATTACCTTTATGCTATAGCAGCAGGCAATACTTCAGGAAAAAACAAAACCATTAAAAATCTGGAAAAATCTTACAAAAACATTCAAAAGCTTAGAAGATATCTTAAGAAAGATGAAGATGAAGTATTAAACAGATATTTGGTAAGATTAAAAACAAACGTTACCGTGATAGAAGATTCTGTAAACGGAAAAAAATAAACAAAACAATTCAATGATTAAAATTCAGGCGGAAGCTAATGTTCCTACAGAGCACGGTAATTTCCGAATGATCGCTTTTTCGGAAGATGAAAATGACTGGATGCCACACATGGCGATACTTGCAGAAAATACAGATTTTTCTAAGCCCGTCAATGTACGTTTTCATTCTGAATGCATTACCGGAGAAGTATTCCATTCAAAAAAGTGTGAATGCGGACAACAGCTTGATGCAGCAATGAAATACATGCATGAAAACGGTGGATTAATCATCTATCTTCGTCAGGAAGGAAGAAATATCGGGATTATCAATAAGCTTAAAGCGTATTCTCTTCAGGAAAAAGGCTTTGATACCGTACAGGCAAATCTAGAACTTGGCTTACCTGCAGATGATAGAAATTTTGGTATTGCGATCGAAATTCTAAACCAGTTGAAAATTGAAAACATTAACCTTTTAACCAACAATCCGGATAAAGTGAAATTTGTAGAAGAAAGCAACATCAACCTCAACTCGAGAGTTCCGTTGCAGATTCCTGCGAATGATATCAGTAAGGGATATTTGCAGACTAAAAAAGATTTCTTCGGCCATTTTTTAGATGACGAAAAATAGTTTTATTCTTACAGACAAATCAAAAGCTCCGAAAAATTATTTTCGGAGCTTTTTTATTATAAAAATTTGAAAAGATTCTACTTTTAATATTTAGTAACTTTTGAGTCGTTGATATTATAATACTTAATCACCGCATTATAGTCACTGTAATCAACTGGAGGTTTAGCTCCTTTATTTAAAAATCCTGCAGGAACTAAAACAATTCTGAACGTTTGATTATTCAAATATTGTGTTGTTGTAGAGAGATCATAATTTGCCCCTATATAAATTTGGACATCATTTTTTGTAAAGTCAAAATCATAGTCGATTTCATTTCCGTTATTAAAATAGACAGTTTTAGGTATTTGTTCCCATACGTCATTAGTACCTGACTGATCTTTTAATCTATATACTAAAGCCATATCCGAAGGCTCCATACTAATTGACTGATTGATAAAATATTGATCGGTAGAAGTATTGTATTGGAAATTTCTTGTAATCTCGATAACGCCAGCATAGGTGTCATTATCTACATACTGTACATCATCATCGTTATCACAACTTACAGTAAATACGCTGACAAATGCAAGCATTAAAAATGGAATAATTTTTTTCATTTTAAATTAAGTTTAATATTACTAAAGGCGGAATCAAAACATATACCAAAAATCAAAAAAACTTTAGTATTCATCATTTTTTTAATCGTATTTTTGTTCATATTCAAAAATCATGAAGAAATTAGTTTTTAATTTTCTCTTAATTACCGTTTTATTCAGTTTAAATCTTTCGGCTCAATACCAGCCAAAAGAAATTTCAAAGCATGATCTCAAAAAAGCAAAAGAATGGGTAGACCAAACTTACAACAGTCTTTCTCAAGATGAAAAACTGGGTCAGCTTTTTATTGTGGCTCTTTACACCAACAAAGATGAAAACCACATCAATCAGGTAAGAAATATTGTTACAAATGATAAAATCGGCGGATTGATTTTGATGCAGGATGATGCCGCAAGAGAAATTAATCTGGTGAATGAATTTCAGCAAAAATCAAAAGTGCCTTTGATGATTGGTATGGATGCCGAATGGGGATTGTACCAAAGAATCAATACTGCTCACAAATTTCCTTGGGCAATGACTTTGGGAGCTATTCAGGATAAAGATCTTATTTATCAGATGGCCGCCAAAATCGCCGAAGACTGCAAAAGAATGGGTATCAACTGGGATTTCGCACCTGTTGTGGATGTGAATACCAATCCTAACAACCCAATTATTGGGAACAGAAGCTTTGGTTCAGAAGTTTCTAATGTCACGCAATCTGCATTGTCTTACGCAAATGGTTTACAAGACAACAATATTCTCGCAGCGATCAAACATTTTCCGGGACATGGTGATACCAATACAGATTCTCACCTCGATCTTCCCGTAGTTTCTCACAGCCTGCAAAGATTAAATAAAATAGAATTGGCACCTTTCAAAGATTTAATGAATAAAGGAATTGGCGGTGTAATGGTTGCTCATTTATACGTTCCAAGTCTTGAATCAGGCAAAGGAATTCCGGCTTCTATTTCAAAAAATATCATTACCGGATTATTAAAAGAAAAGCTAGGCTACAAAGGTTTAATTATCACTGATGCTTTGAATATGGGCGCTGTAGCCAATAAATACAAGCCGGGTGAACTAGATGCTTTAGCGTTTAAAGCAGGAAATGATATTATGCTCTTTTCACAAGGGGTCTCAGAAGGTAAAAAACTCATTCAGAAAGCTATTGATCAAGGAGAAATTTCTCAATTGAGAGTTGAAGAAAGTGTAAAGAAAATTTTATTAACTAAATATTTTTTAGGCTTAAATCAATACACTCCAAAAAATCCTGAAAATATCAACTACGACATCAATAACGATTCGCATACAAAACTGGTTCAAAATCTTTACTCCAATGCTTTAACATTATTGAAGGACGAGAAGAAATTGCTTCCGTTGAATTCAAATACAACATATTATTATGTTCCGTTGGAAGAAGCTCCTTATCAGACTTTTGAGAATCGATTAAAATTAGGCTCAAAAGTTATCGTTAAAAAAGCTTCGGAAATCAATACAATTCCTGCCAATTCAACTGTGATTGTAGGTTTTCATAAAGATAATTCTACGGCGTACAAACCTTACAAAATTTCAGCAGAATCTAAAAAGATTTTATCGGACTTAACAAAAAATAAAAATGTAATTCTTAATGTTTTTGGAAGCGCTTATGCGTTGAAGGATATCGATCTATCTAAAGTTTCTACCGTTTTAGTTTCTTATGAAAATAATGATGACTCTATGACAGCAACAGCAGATGCATTCAACGGAAAAACCAAAATTTCAGGAAAACTTCCCGTTTTGGTAAATGATCAATTAAAACCCGGAATGGGAATTAATCTGGAAGCTCCAAAATTTTCAAAATCAACAGAATTCACCACTTCAAAATAACAACAGTACAATGAAAATAGGCATACTTTGCTACCCAACATACGGCGGAAGCGGAATCGTGGCAACAGAACTCGGGATGTCTTTGGCAAACAAAGGCTATGAAGTACACTTCATCAGTTCGGCACTTCCCGCAAGATTAGATATCACCAATCCCAATATTTTTTTCCACAAAGTAAATGTTCAGACGTATCCGCTTTTTCAATATCAGCCTTATGATATTGCATTAAGCTCGATGATCTATCGTGTGGTGAATCTTTATAAATTAGATCTACTTCACGCTCATTACGCCATTCCTTATGCTTATGCAGCTTTTACGGCAAAGCAAATGTTGAAGGAAGATAACAACGACATTCCTTTGGTAACAACACTTCACGGAACAGATATTACTTTGGTAGGTCAACATCCGAGTTATAAGCATGCGGTAGAATTTTCGATAAATAAATCGGATGCCATTACTTCTGTTTCCGAAAGTCTGAAAAAAGATACGCTACAGTTTTTTAATATTAAAAAAGAGATTCAGGTGATTACCAATTTCATTGATAACTCTGAATTTGATGAACTTAATGAATGTCAGCGAACCCAGTTTGCCAATGAAGACGAAAAAATACTGATTCACGTTTCCAATTTGCGTCCTGTAAAACGTGTAGATGAAGTATTGCAAATTTTTAAAAATGTAGAAAAGAAAGTAAAATCTAAACTGATTATCATTGGTGAAGGTCCGGATATGGAAAAAGTCAATCAGTTTTTAGAAGAAAACCCGAATTTGATTTCAAAAATCCGTCTTTTAGGAAAAGTAAATGATTTGTATAGAATTTTACAGCTTTCAGACGTGTTTTTGCTTCCGTCTGAGCAGGAAAGCTTTGGTCTGGCGGCTTTGGAAGCGATGGCGGCTTACACTCCGGTAATCAGCTCTAATGCGGGTGGAATTCCGGAAGTAAATATTCAAGGTGAAACGGGGTTTTTAGCTGAAATCGGTAACGTAGAAGCGATGAGCAATTATTGTATCAAGCTTTTGAGCAACGAAGAACTTTTAGCACAGATGAAAATTAATGCTAAAGAACAAGCTGTAAAATTTGATTTGAAAAACATTCTTCCAATCTATGAAGAAATGTATAAGACTACGATCGCAAATTTTGTGAAGGAGCCGGCAAAAGCGTAAGGTCTTTTTTCTAAAATAATTTATAAGTCAGGGTGGTTGCTCTGGCTTTTTTTATACTAAATTTTTTCCCGAAAGTTTGTTGCAGTTCTGCGACAGCCTTTCGGAACTTCCCGAATGCTTCTTACTAAGGTGCGACAAGGTTTCTATATGACCCGAAAGTCTCCTGCAGGCTTGCGTAAACGTTTCGGAAGAACCCGAAAGCTTCCTGCAGAGTGCCGGCACGTTTTCGGAAACAATTACTTCATTGCAAAGCAACTCAGTTCAGTTTAAGCAACAGGCATAAACTATTTTACCGTGAGTTCATTATGTATTTAAAGCAAAGATGAATTCCATTTGTTTATATAAAGTCTTAAGTATAGATCTTTGCGTTTAAAAATTTTAGAAACTATTATCAGCATCTTTTATCCCGAACTTAGGTGAAACTTCATTGAAGCAGCTTTTCATCAAAAATAGATGATAAATGCATTAATATTTTCGCTACATTCGTTGTAACACAAAACCACAACTGATGAACGAGAAATTGCTTCAATATCTTTGGAATTTCAAAGTATTCACCCATTTCGATTTTACAGATACCGACGGAAATTCTGTTGAAATTTTAAATTTCGGGAAATGGAATACAGATTCAGGTCCAGATTTTCTGATGGCACAGATTAAAATCAAAAACATTATTCTTGCCGGAAACATCGAGCTTCATGTAAAATCTTCCGACTGGATTTTTCATCAACATTCAAAAGACCCGGCTTATCAAAACATCATCCTGCATGTAGTTTTTCAGAATGATGCTGACATCAAAGAGTTCAAAGATCAGAATATTCCGACACTTGAACTGAGAAACCATATAGACAAAAATATCTTTCAGAAATATGAGAAACTGCTGAAGGAAAATCAGTTTATCCCTTGCGAAAAAATTTTCAGCATAAAGAAAATCCCAATCAACTTTCATGAAGAAAATGTACTCAAAAAGCTGGAAGCAAAATCTTTAGAAATAGAAGCAGATCTACAACTTTACAAAAATAATTACGAAGCCGTAATGTTTCATCATCTCGCCTACTCCTTCGGATTAAGAGTAAATGCGTCAATATTTAAGCAAATTGCAGAAAGTATTGATTTTACCATTATTAATAAGATACGCCAAAACAAAACACAGCTTGAAGCCTTGTTTTTTGGAATTTCAGGCTGGCTGGAAAATCCAAAAGATTCGCAAATGAAAATATGGAAAAGAGAGTTCGATTTCCTTAAAGCCAAATATAACATTCCCGAAATAACGATCCGTCCTAAGTTCCTTCGGTTGCGACCGCCCAACTTTCCGACAATTCGGTTATCACAATTTGCTGATCTTTATTTTCAGCATCAGAATGTATTCTCAAAGATAATTTCGGCAGAAAATACAAATGCTTTACATGAAATTTTTAAAGAAGTAGAAGCTTCACAATATTGGAATAATCATTTTAATTTTACTAAAATTTCTACAATAGATCAGCCAAAAGTCTTAACGAAAGATTTCATTGAATTGATTATTTTAAACACAGTTCTTCCCATAAAATATACGTATCACAAACATCTGGATGAAAATATCGGTGATAACATCTTGTCTTATTACAATGAGATTCAATCAGAAAAAAATTCAATTGTTCAGGAGTGGAAAAAGTTGGGTCTGAAAGTGAAAAACTCTTTAGAAAGCCAAAGTCTGATTTATCATTTTAAAAACTATTGCGAAGCAAAAAATTGCTTAAATTGCGGTATCGGATTTAAAATTTTAAAAGAATCTTAAAAAATGTTTGATAATCTACGCCACAAAATGGAACGCGAATGGTTTGGTGTACTCACAAGAATGGGTGCCAAACTGGGAATTCCGGTTTCTAAACTGAGAGTTTTCTTTATCTATTCTACATTTGCAACGGCAGGATTTTTCTTTTTAATTTATCTTGGTCTGGCCTTTACTCTTTGGATTAAAGACATTTTTATCACCAGACGACCAAGTGTTTTTGACCTTTAAGCATGGAATTTCTACAAATCACATCACCCGATGATTATCGTGTGCAGCAGATCTTTAATTCATATTCAACAACTTTTCCGGAAGATGAAAGACGGGAGTGGTCTCAATTTGTAAAGTTGTTTGATCATCCGAATGTAAAAGTAATTTCTGTTTTAAATAATTCTGAAAACATTGGCTACCTTATTATTTGGGACCTGAAAAACCATGTTTTTGTGGAGCATTTTGAAGTGTTCTCAGAATTCAGAAATCAAAAACTGGGTTCACATATTACAGATTATTTATTTAAAAATTATCCACGAATTATCTTGGAAATAGAACCGGAACATTTGGACGACAATGCTAAACGGCGTTTTTCGTTTTATCAAAGAAACGGGTTTAATCTGATTGACGAAATGTATATACAGCCAAGCTATGGCGAAGGTAAAAACAGTCTCAAACTTTGGCTTCTGGCTAATTATACCCCCGAAAATCTAGAGGAAGTAAAAGATGAAATTTATGATATTGTTTATCATTAAAATATAAATCCAAAGCAGTTAACTTTGGATTTTTAGTGACAGTCTTCAATATCAATCAACTTCATATTCCAGTTTAATCGTAATACTTGCTTCTTTTTCTTTGGAAGAAGTATTGAAAGTTCCGCCATAAGAATAATCTTCATTGGAATTCGGAGCCGTAATCTGAATAACTCCCATTGTTGCTTTTTTAAGATTTCCCAGACTGATTCCTGAGTTTTCGGCAATTTTTTCAGCACGCTCTTTGGCATCTTTCGTTGCCGAAGCAATCATTTCCTGTTTTACATTCGATAGTTTTGTATAAAAATAAGAAGGCGAAGAAGATGTAAATTCTATTCCGCGGTTGATGATTTCAGTAATATTTCTGGACAGATTTTCAATTTTTGCAACTTCCTTACTTTCTATCGAAACGATTTGTTTCAGATTATATCCCGAAAATTCTCCCTGCACATAATTTCCGTTAGCATCATTATAACTTCTGAACTGTTTCTGAATATCCACAGAAGAAAAAACAATTTCGTTCTGCTTGATCCCTTTCGAAAGAAGATAATCATTGATTACTTTTCGGTCTAAAGCAAGCTCGTCATACGCAGATTTCAGATCCGCATTATTCTTAGAAAAACTTCCCGACCAGGTAATCAGATCAGAAGTAAACTGTTTGGTACCCAACCCTGTAACCGAAACCGTATTTTCAGACCGATTGCGATTTTTGATTGCATTTCCTAAAAGCCCGAGCCCGATAATGAAGCCTAAAGCTGCGATTGTAATAGCAATAATTGATTTATTCATAGTAATAAAAGGATGATTTGTGCGAAAACTAATGTACTAACTTTCAACAGTATTCGCAATTTTAAATCATTAAAATCAGTCGCTTAATTTATTCAATTTAGAATACTCTGCAAATGCAGTCTGAAGTTCGCTCAAAATTCTCGCTGCATTAAAATCTTTACGGTATTTTTTTGAAAGATGATTTACTTTCTCGGCATACGTCAGAAAATGGTCGATTCTTTCTTCACTCATTCCGTATTTTTTAAACATCGATAAATCTACATCCGTTTTTACTTTTGCAAGAAAATCCTGAGTTTCGACGTAATTGGGAGTTGTAATTTTAGTACCGGTTGCTTTTTTTATTAAGCCAATAACTGCACCTAAAACTTCTACTACATCAACTTGTCCTTCATAGAAGTTGTGACCCTGAAACGATTTTGGAACTTCACTTTTAGGAAGCGGCTCATTCAGTTCAGATTTCATATAATCGTTGATTGAAGATTTCAGGGAAGCTACTTTTTTAGAATCATCCAGATGTTTGCTGTCTTTAGTTAAATTACCCGAAGGTTTATAGCCTATTTTCACTTCCTGAATCAGGGTTTCAGCTCTTACCAATCGTATCTCTGTTTGAGAATTGAATGTTTCTTGTTTAACAATTTTATCGATTCGGTAAAAGCCTTCTTTTATAAATCTTATTTCATCATTCTCTTGTGCTTCAATCGAATAATATCCTGAAATATTACTGTACGTTTTTATATTTCTAGTACTATTGAAAACTAAAACAGCATTCATACTATTGCGATCTTCATCTACAATTTTGCCTGAAAAATTTTGCTGCGAAAATGTGAATATTATCTGCAGTAAAGCAATCAGCATTAAATATTTTTTGCAACCTGCTCTCATTTTTGCTCAATATCGTTATCGCTTTTCTTGAGACGGTCTACATAAATCGGAAGAACACTTTCCAGAGTAAACATAACTCTCGATATATTATTTGCTTTTACATATTTTCTAATCTCCGGTTTGATGGTAAAGCTAAATTCTAAAAACTCTGAAATCCTTTCAGCAGGAATACCTTCTTTTACAAAATATTCATCATCAATCCTTTTCCTAATCCAGGTAATATCAAGCTGTACATCTTCATATTTATACCATCTTTTCTGTCTTCTTGCTTTTCCGCTTATCAGATCGTAAGTACCCTGTACATCAAGACTCCCAAAAGCAGCGCCCAGCAACACCTTCTTTACTTCTGCCGGAACTTCCCGAGGTTTTTCAGGAGGTTTCGGAAGGCCAATTGCTTTCTGAAGCTGATCTTTTTTATCGATTTTGGACAGTCTTTTAGAGTCTTTAGACAGATCTCCGGTTGTAGAAATTATTTCTACTTCTTCTATTTCTTCAGGGATTCTTACTAAAACAACATTCATTGCAGATTTTACGTCCGAGACTTTTCTTGACGTTCTTTCGTATCCTTTTTTAATGAATCTGAGCTCATCATTTTCTGAACCTTCAATAGAAAATTCACCCGAAGAATTACTGTAAACCTTCTGATCATTAGAAATATTAACGACCAGAACCCAGGTGACAACCATATCATTTTCACTCAACGTTTTTCCGGATATTTTCTGTTGACCAAAAAGATGCAGGGTAAGAAGAAAGAAAAATAAATGAAAAATTTTTCTCATCATTTGTGTTTATGTGTTTATTTTTGAGTTTGCGGAGCTCGGTATGAAGAAACCCGCATCAAAACAAAACTTTGAAATCTCATCAAATCTGCATCGCTTACAAAACCGTATTTTAAAATCTTTGCTCGTTCATATCCACCGGCAAGAACATAATTGATAAAATGATTAATAAATGGTTTTTCGATTTTTAAATCTGCGAAATACTGATCTCCTAAAGCATACGCAAGATAATTGGCGAGATCAAGATCATCCCATTTGTTTTTCACTTTGCCGATAGAAAAACCCTGTCCTCTTGGCTGTACAAATTCACCGGGTCTTGCTGCCAAAATTCTGGGATCAGATTTCTGCTTGAGATAATTATTAATATCTGCTTTTAGTTTTTCGACTTTTCTTGGCGCATTCAAAGTTTTAGAATCTATTTTCAAATCTCCGCTAAGTCCTTTTTTGATTTCAACTTCAGCAATCAATTCTGCAGCTCTCCTCAACTGTACGTTCATCGGAGATTCTAGATTTTCTTTAGAAACTTTTCGGTCTATTCTTTCAAACCCGTTTTTAAAAAACCGAAGAATATCACCTTCTCTTCCGGACACCATAAAATGGCCGTCTCTGTTGGTAAGAGCCTGCTCATTCGTACGCATATTGATAACAGTCACGTTGGGAACTTCATGTAAATCTTCAGACGAAATCTTCCCAAAAATATAGTTTTGAGCATTCATTTGAATAAGAGAAACGAAGAATAAAATAAAGAGTAGTTTAAATTTCACAGACTATGGTTTTATTAAGCAAAACTAAAGTTATTTTTCATTCCCGAAACAAGTTTAACCAGAGTTAACGGCTTTTAGTATTTTTTTTGATTTTAAACTTCGAAACTGTTAAAATATCAGCTTTAAATTGTTAATTTTTCAATTAAATTTTATTTAAATTGCATAAAATCTTCTTTAAAAAATGTCAAACTCTTATACGGTAATCAATGCATCGGCAGGTTCCGGTAAAACTTACGCTCTTGTACAGAGACTTCTGATGATTTGCCTTAGGTATCCTAATCAGCATCAGGCGATCAGAAATATTTTGGCGTTGACTTTTACAAATAAGGCAGCAAACGAAATGAAAGAAAGAATTCTTTCGTGGCTAGACAAATTTACCGCAGACAATTATACAGATAATAATGACCTTAAAAATATTCAGAAAGCGTTTGAAAACGAAGGTCTGAAAATAACAATTGATGAACTGCATCACCGTTCCAAAAAGCTTTTAGATTATATTCTTCATAATTATTCTACTTTAAATATCGGAACGATTGACCGTTTCAATTCTCGATTGGTGCGAAGTTTTTCTTATGAACTGGGTTTGGCTAAAAATTTTAATCTTGAAATTGATGCAGAACCATTTTTGATTGAAGCTGTTGACAAAATGCTTGATCAGATCGGAGAAAATGAGATTATTTCTAACTCGTTTATGGATTATGTGGATTATAGTCTTGAGAATAATGAAAGAATTAATCTCAACAAAAATCTTTACGGTTCTGCCAAAGAATTTGTAAAAGACATTCATTATGAGCATCTGAAAGAAAACAAAGAATTTGATGATGAGAATTATGAAAGCATCAAAAATACATTAAGAAAGGAAATTTCTTCCAATAAAAAGCAATCTCTGGAGCTTGCATTAAGCTCAATAGAATTGTTCAAATCACGCAATATTGAAATTGATGATTTTGCGCAAGGAAAAAACGGAATTGGTGGATTTTTTACCAAAGTTGTCGATTTTTATCAGAAAAAAAGACCCGGATTTCCTTTTCCGACCACAACTGAAGAATCTGCAGTTGAGAAATATCGTAAAGGTCCCGCTACAAAATCTAAACATAAAGAATCTGAAATTCTAGAAATTCTGGAGCAACTTCTGGAAAACCGAATGAAGCTGATACTTTTATTCATCGAAACCCAGAAAAAAGAAAAAATACTTTCGGCATTGCTGCCTTTGAAAGTAAATAAAGATATTCAGGATGAACTGAGAAAAATAGAAGAAGAAAATGATCTGGTTTTGCTTTCTAAATTTAATATTCTGATTAATGAAAATCTTAAAAATGAACCTTCCGCTTTTATTTATGAAAAAGTAGGCTCGCAATTTCAGCACTATTTTTTTGATGAATTTCAGGATACATCAGAATTGCAATGGCAGAATTTTGTCCCTTTGAGAGATCACAGTATTTCGACAGAAAATACGTCTTTCACTTTAGTTGGCGACCCCAAACAGAGTATTTACAGATTTCGTGGCGGTGAAAGCAAACTGATGCTGGATATTATCAATAAAAAAGAATTTTCACCTAAGCAAGCCGAATTATTAGTTCTGAAAGACAACTGGAGAAGTGCTAAAAATATCGTTCGGTTCAATAATGAGCTGTATCATTTTCATTCCCTAAATCTCGAAGAGGAACACCAACATATTTTTGGAGTCGATGGCGAACAAAATCCTAAATCAAGCCTTGAAGGAAGAGTAAAAATAAATCTGATTGAAAACTTAACGAATGAAGATTTCTATAACGATGTTTCCGATAAAATGCAAAGAGACATCCAGGAATGTCTAAATAACGGATTTAGATTTTCAGACATTACCATTCTCTGCCGAGGAAACTTTGATATTTTTTCGTACTCGCAAAAATTAGGAAATCTGAAAGTCAATTATAATGGCGAAGAAACCAATATTAAAACGATTTCCGATAAAGGTTTAACTCTGGAATTATCGAATACTTTATTAGCTGTTATTGAATTTCTGAAATGGGAAACGAATCCTAAAAACAAACCTCATCTTATTATGATGATGTTTTATCTCAACAGACTCGGAAGAATCAGTATGCCCGATTTCACTTTAGATATGAAAGAAATCCTTGCCTTGGAACAGCATGAAACCGTTATTCAATTCATCGAAGAAAAATATCATGTAAAACTGAAGCAGGATCATTTCCCGAAATTTAATCTGTATAATTTTATTGAATATTACATCAACGAATTTTCGATCGAACATAAAGAAACCGATTTCCTGCTCAACTTTCTGGAAATGCTTTTCAATTTCACCCAAAATGCAGGAGCAAGTACAAAAGAATTTTTAAAATATTGGGACGAAGAGGCTTCAACGTATACGATTCAGGCTTCCGAAAATATTGATGCTATTCAGATCATGACGATTCACAAAGCAAAAGGACTTGAATTTCCGGTAGTTTTTATTCCGATGATGAATAAAAACCGTGATTCTGAATTCAGTAACTGGTTTGAAACAGAGGAAAAAACGGCTTTAAAGTCAGTTAACATCAACCAGTTTAGCAAAAACCTTGAAGCGTATGATGAAGGAATAGAAAGGTTTAATCAGGAAAATTCTTATAAGAATCTTGTCGATCGATTGTGTCTGCAATACGTTGCGACAACGCGACCAGTAGAACAGTTGTTTTTTTATCTACAGAAACAAAATAAGACTTCAAATAACTTGGAAATTTTAGAATTTGTACAGTCTAAAAACCTGCAAGGTCTTGATGAATTTGATTTGTACGAAACTCATCCTGAAATGCTGAAAAAGCAGATCTCTCATAAAAAGTCTGAATTTAAAACTGAAAACATACAGACCTTAAGAAACGAGCATGAAAATACAAGTTCCATAAAAATTGCAACACCCTCAAAAAATTATCAGGTAAGGAATGAGAAAGTGCGAATAGGACTTTTTGTGCATGAATTACTTTCGAAAATCAATACCGAAAAAGATATTGATAAAGTATTGGAAACGTATGTTTTGGAGGGGCAGATTACGCTTGAGGAAAAAGCAAATATCAAGAATGATCTTCAAACAATAATCCATCAATATTCAGAATTTTTTGATGAAAAATGGAAGGTAATCAACGAGAAAGATATTATGATTTCCGAAAGAGGAATCAGTAAAATTTACCGCCCAGACAGAATTTTGAAGAGTGATGAAGGTTACATTATTGTAGATTTTAAAACCGGAATTGAAACCGAAAAGAACGACAGACAAATTGAAACATACAGATCTGTTTTAGAAAATCTGGGAATGAAAGTGCTTAAAACGCAACTGATTTATCTTTAATAAATATTTTTTTATCAAATGACATTTTTTTTAACCGCAAAAGTGACAAAAGATTTTAGTCTGATATAAGCTTTTCAAAAGTAAGCAAAACAAGTGATGAAGTGAAGCTTTTACATTTTGTACACTTTTGAATTTCTGTTTTTTCAATTATTTCTTTTGATACTTTAATCTAAATAGTAAGAATTTAAAAACCATATTCAAGCACCAAAATATGTCCACGTCCCGAATTTTCAGATAAATTTGTTTTTTTAAAGGATTCTATTTTATATCCAAAAGCCAATTCATTTTCATTTTCAAATACTTTGATAATTCTGATACCAAATTCAACAGAATTTACAAACCGTTCGGCATCCACTTGTCTGTCGATAAAATACCATTCAGTAGTTGGGTTGAGCTTCCAGTTTTCTTGATCCTTAAAAAGGTTATATTTTAATGACAGCAAATATCTGCTTCTCAATAAATGTTCGTTTCTGTAAGATTCGTCGAAATACAGATTACGACTTTCGATCTTAAATTTTTGCATAAGAAATGTACGCTCGCTTAACTGCAAATCCGATCGTAGGCCCAACCAGGGTCTTACATCTAAATAATTCACAATATCTTTATCAAAAGTATAATTTACCGTAATTCCAGATTCGATGGCTATCGATTTTATTTTTCTTGAAATATAAATATCGCCTCCCCATCTACCCCAGCCAATTTCATCATAAATATGTTTCCAGTTGGTAATAATTGCACCTCTCCATTTATCATTATTAACGAAAGTGTAGGCTACCTCAATCTCATGAAAAAGTTCATCTTTTTCCTGAGAGAAAAAAATTCCCGGACTAAAAAACGAAATCAATAAAGGAAATAAGATTTTAGTTTTCATTTATTTAAAGTAAGAATCAAATTGTTAGTTCACATCTTTTACACATCTGAATCCTAAATGTTCCTGCCCGGAATCAAATGCCGTAGCCATTCTTGCGCTTGGGCGGTAATTGCTGCAGTATTGCTCGCTACACAAAAATGAGCCACCTTTTATCACTCTTTTCGGAACTAAAGGCTCGTTCGGATCATAACTCTGTGAAGGACCTTGCGGGTTTTTGCAGGTAGCCTGATTTGATTTTAATTTATTTCGGGCATGCGTATCATAGCGAAACCAATCGCTTGTCCATTCCCAAACATTTCCGATCATATCGTACAAACCATATTTATTTGCCGGAAAAGTTTTCACAGGAGCAGTTGTTGCAAAGCCGTCCAAATTTGTATTATCTCTCGGGAAAGTTCCCTGAAAAAAATTGGCCAAATATTCTCCGTTGGGTACCAATTGATCACCCCATGCATAGCTTCCATTTGACTCCCCTCCTTTACTTGCGTATTCCCATTCCGCTTCGGTAGGCAATCTTTTTCCAGCCCATTTTGCGTAAGCTGCGGCATCTTCATAAGAGACATGCACTACCGGATGATTCCCTTTACCTTCGATAGAACTTTGCGGTCCGTGTGGATGCTTCCAGTCGGCACCTAGGCTCCAGGTCCACCATTGTGTAATATCATACAGATTTTCGATTTCTTTGGCTGGTTCAAAAATCAAAGAACCGGGCTTCAACATTTCATTATCGGGTTTTGGTGTTCCGGGTGGCAACTGTTTTTTCAGCTCTTCCCAGTTTACGGGTTTTTCGGCAACAGTTATATAGCCGGTTTCTGAAACAAATTGAGCAAACTCATCATTGGTAACTTCAGTCTCATCCATATAAAAACTTTTTACAGATGCTTTATAAGCCGGATACTCTGTTTTGGATGCTTTGGCAGCATTACTTCCCATGTCGAATTCACCACCTTTTATCAACACCATTCCTTTTGGTGCATTAGAATTTATGTTTTTAGAATCGTTAGCTGAAAAATTTTTCTCTTTTTTTTTGCAACTAAAAAGCAGCACAAGGATTATTAATAATATGTTTTTTAATGTCATTTTTTTAGATCAAAAGTTAATGGTGTATTTCTTAATGCGCTAAGAATTCTAGCTTAGCCATCTCAACCTGATTATCCAAATATTTCTTCAGGAAGAAAAATGTGGTTGCTTTGTCTACTCCGATTGCTTTTGCGAATTTTGGATAATATTTTTTGTTAAGCTTTGACCTTTGCAGATCATATTTAAATACATTTTTGTTTAAATTATTGATCTGCTCATCAGAATAAGTCGAAGCATTATTGGCATACGCGTCAAACAACGCTATTTTAGAAAGCATTATTCTGCCTTCTTCTTTCAAATATTGATCAAAAACAGGGTCAAAGGCAATCAGTTCTGCATTATTAAGGTTCAGACCGGTATATACATATTGTTTAGCTTCAACTTTAGCTGTCTTTTTTATAAGGTCGAAATACTCTTTATCTGTTTGCGCATTAAATGTAATTGCTGCAAACATTACGATAATCGTAAAAATATTTTTCATATTATTTAATTTTGTTAATGTGTTATTGTTAATATATTTAAGGCTAAATCACTATTATTCTGGAAATACTTTATTCCAGTCTTTTTTCATATCGACCAAAAGCCAACCGTTTTTAGTGGCCTCATTTAAGCCTTTATCGAGTTTTCCAATGTGTGAATCTCTGTCATATGCCCATTCTCTTTCGGAATCTGTGTGATGAAGAATCAATCCTAATCGCGGATAATCTTTGGCAGTTGTTGTCCATTGCAACATTTGATAATCGCCATCAGAGTTTCCGAACGCTAAAACCGGTCTTTTCCCGATATGCTGATGAATACCTACAGGTTTTCCTTCTTTATCATTATTAAAATTTAATTCCGGTAACTTTATCAATTTGGGAACTCCATTCTCACCAACTTCATATTTCGTCTTGATCGAACTTCCTATAATCTGATAACTTGGAATATTATATATTTTTTCTGCCCAAACTCTCATGAAATCAATTCCACCACCGGAAACAATAAACGTTTTATAATCTTTCAACTGAAGATAATGAAGCAATTCTATCATCGGCTGAAACACCATTTCGTTATAATGTTTACCCGTTTTTGGATGCTTTGCTGTTTTTATCCAATCTGCTACGTTTTTATCAAATTCTTCCGTTGACATCCCGGCGTGTGATGCCGCTACAAGCTGAAGCAATGCTTGCTCACCGCCATTCATTACTTTTTTCATATCATCTTCCAACAAGGCTTTGAATGGTTCTTTATTGTTCCATTCCGGATGATCTTTTGCCATTATCTTGACCTGATCTATAGCAAAAGCCAACTGGAAATACATCGGCTGCTCACTCCAAAGTGTTCCGTCATTGTCAAAACAGGCAATACGATCTGCAACAGGAATGAAGTCTTCACTTCCTTCAGTTGTGGTTTTTGTGACAAAATCGATGATTGCTTTTTTGTTGGCATTATCATTCCAAGAAGGTAATGGATCCGATAATGTTATTTTGGGATTATTATTTTCATTTTTATCGGTCTGTTTACAAGCTATAAGAACAAAAGAAAAAAACAATATCTGTGAAATTGATTTAATGTTCATTTTTAAGTATTAAAATGTTAACACATAAATTTTACTGAAATCTAAATGTTTATTAATTAGGAAACTGCAAATTAATTCCCATAAAAACCTGAAATTGTGGCTGAGTTCCTTTATGCAACATGGTATATTGAGGCTCTACAAATAAATTGAACACTGTTTTCTCCATCTTTAAAACCTGTCCAATGCCTAATCCTAGAGGAATACTGTACGAATCATCTTTAAAATTAAATACCCAAGTTGGCGCTCCACGCAAGTAAGTTCCTTTTCCTAATTGCCAGAAATAAAATGGCTGAATAGCTGCAAAATTGGTAGAAGGACGGTTTTTATCACCCGCAAAAGATGCTTGCCAAGTTGCAAGTCCGCCAAACTGAAACACCGGAGATTTAGCAATAAAAGCCACAAAAGCCAGCCCACCTTGCCACTTCCCACTTCCCAAAAGATTTTCTGCTGCCGTTGGAGCAGTAACCATTGGACCAACTCCCATCGTGGCTGTTGGTTTGGATACAAAATTATATGATAAAAATGCATTCATGTCACCCAAACCGTTTTCAGTATTTACAATTCCTGTTGCAACATTTGGAACAGCAACCGTACTGAACGGAACGGAAACCCGCAACAACAATTTTCCTTTTACAAAAGGCTGTGCATAGCGTATCCAGGTGGTATTTAAATACGCTTCATAAGGTGCATTGGTTAATTTGGGAACATAATTATTTTGAAAATTCAATGCGATAGAATTAGCCAATGGATTGTTTGCCTGAGCATCGGATGCTGCCTTGTCTTGAGCATGTAATAGCCCAACGGCAAGTATGCCGCCAACAAAAAGTATTATTTTTTTCATCTTTTGTTTTTATGGAGGTTAAAGAAAGGGAGCGAACTCCCTTTCTAAATATAGAATAACCCAAAATACTAATTGGCTTTTACATTCATTTCATTAACCTGCTTTTGAATCTTAGTTAAGCTCCAATCTCCAGGTGTCTGGCTTGGCGGAAATTCTTTGAAAGTAGATAAAAATTTAATCGCATATTGCTGTATAGGAGTGATGACAAACACTCTACTCAGGTACCAATCGAAATAGGTATTAGACCCTTCTAATGCTTTTTCAAACGGATCTCTTCTTAGGTTAAACAAATAAGGCGCACGCAATGTAATGAAAGGCTCTATCCATATCTGCAATTGCTTTGCACGTTCTTCAAGGAATGTTACTTTCCAATCGCCATAGCGTAATGCTGCAACCTCGCCACCATCAGTTACATAAACAAAACCTTCACGACCGGATATTTTTGATTTACCGGTTAGATAATCTAGCTGGTTTGCTCCGTCAATATGGTTTTTATAAAGGCGCCCATTCAGCGTTACACCATTTTTTAACTGATCAATTATTTTATCATTTCCAGCAGCCGCTGCAAAAGTAGGCAACCAATCTTCATGTGAAACGATACCATTAAGAGTAACATCAGCAGGGAAATGACCCGGCCATTTTATAAAAGCAGGTACTCGGTAAGCGCCTTCCCAATTAGAATTTTTCTCTCCATGAAAAGGAGTAGTTCCTGCGTCGGGCCAACTGTTGAAATGTGGGCCATTGTCTGTTGAATACATTATAATGGTGTTATCTGCAATTCCTAATTCTTCTACATATTTTAATAATTCGCCGACCATCATATCATGCTCTACCATACCGTCGCTGTATTCATCCTGACCGCTTATACCTCTGTGTTCCGCTTTCACATGTGTGCGAAAGTGCATACGTGTAGCATTCCACCAAGTAAAAAACGGTTTACCTGCATCAACTTGCTTTTTGATAAATGCTTTGGCAGCGGCAATCGATTCTTGGTCAATTGTCTCCATTCTTTTCTTTGTTAAAGGACCAGTATCTGTTATACGTTGCCCACCTTTACCATCAGCCCAACTGTGAATGACACCACGAGGACCAAAAGTTTCTTTGAATGTTTTACCATTCTCCATTATCATATTTGTAGGATAATCTTCGTTTTCAGGTTCTTCTTCAGCATTGAGGTGGTAAAGGTTACCTAAAAACTCATCAAAACCATGCATCGTTGGCAAGTGTTCATCACGGTCGCCTTGATGATTTTTACCAAACTGCCCGGTTGCGTATCCTTGGCTTTTGAGTACCGTGGCAATGGTAACGTCTGTTTTTTGCCATCCTTCTTTTGCGCCGGGCATTCCTACTTTGGTCATCCCTGTTCTTACCGGAACACTGCCGCTAATGAATGCTGCTCTTCCTGCAGTACAACTTTGTTGACCATAATAATCTGTGAAGGATACACCTTCTTTGGCAATTTTGTCGATATTTGGTGTTTTATACCCCATCATTCCGCGACTGTTGTGGCTGATGTTCCAGGTGCCAATATCGTCTCCCCAAATAATAAGAATATTTGGCTTTTTCTGTGCCCAAAATGTTAAAGGCAACAACGTGACTAAGAATATAGTCATTCTAAGTTTAAGAAAATTGTTTTTCATATATAGAATATTAAAATGTGTTTAAAAACTGACAACCAAATAACTTAAATAAAACCGTTTACATTTTAAATAATATTGATTTTACATTGTTGATGTTTCTGTTGAAGTAATTTTTATTGATGGATTGAGCTATTACCAACGCCATAATCTCTGCTAAGACTTTTGTTTAAATCCATCAAAGTTTTGGCATAATTTCTTCTAATAATAAATTGGCCGCTTAGATGTGAAAATAAATTTTCAATCTATTTGAATAATTAAATTGGGGGTTATAGTTTTGGTGATCGATTATTTCAGGGGTATTCTAATGAAAATTAGAATAAGTAATAAAATCGACCTATATAGCTGATAAGAATCTCTCTTATCTCAAAATACGATCAGATAGCACTTTACTATCTTTTATAAAAGAATGTCACAAATAGATGCAGGATTTAAATCTATTCTTTGAAAAATACTACTTACAGAAAAAACCGCCTACGGTTTACATTCGTAAAAAGAAATTTGCTGTAATGCAAAACGCGTGTATTGAGATAGCAATCTTGCTCTTCTTTAATAATAATCTACAGAACGATATTATCGCAAATATAATTTGTATGCTTTTTGCAAGTTTATAGTAATTGTTCTAAACATATTTAAAATTACTCTAATCATTATTTTGTAAGAAATTATCCATTTGTGTAACTATTTATAAAATTAAACTAAATATTTAGAAAAAAGCCAAAATATGTTAAAAAACATTCATGTAACTTTTAAGTATTTTTTACAATAAATACATTTTAAATGAATAATTATCAATTTAACTCAACTTATAAACTATAATCCATCAATATTCAGGATTTTTTGATAAAAAAATGGAAATAGATCAACGAGAAAGATATTATGTTTTTCTGAAAGAGGAATCAGTAAGATTTACCGCCCAGACAGAATTTTGAAAAGTGATGAGGGCTACATTATTGTAGATTTAAAACCGGTATGGAAACCGAAAAGAACGATAGACAAATTGAAATATACAATCTGCTTTAGAAAACCTGGAAATGAAAGTTAAAACCCAGCTGATTTATATTCCTGAGAATTTCTAAAATTTAAAAAGAGTTTCGGCGACACCTTTGGTGCCGCCGAAACTCACAATTTCAAAAAAATATTTTTTTAAGCTGTAGGATCTGCTACAAAAACTCTTTTTGCCAATTCCTGATCAAAAAGATAAAGAGCAGACGGGTTATCACAAACCATTTTTATTTTTGTCACATACTGAGAAGCACTTGCCTCCTCTTCCACTTGTTCATTGATGAACCATTGCAAAAATGAAGTTGTAGCAAAATCACCTTCGTCATTTGCATTTTTCACGATATTAAAAATACTTCTGGTTACTTTCTTTTCGTGTTCCAGAGCTTTTTCAAAAATATCTGTTGCGCTTTCAAACTGGTGCGGTGGTTTAGCGATTTCGCCTAGGATAATTTCGCCTCCTACATCGTTTAAGTAATCAAACATTTTATCGGCATGCATCAATTCTTCTTTGCTTTGAACTCTGAAGTAATTGGCAATTCCGTCAAGGTCTTTAGCTGAAAACCAAGCAGACATAGAAAGATAATATTGAGCCGCATATTGCTCGTGAGCGATTTGTTCGTTTATTAGCTGTGCAATTTTTTCACTTACCATAATAAAAATTTATATTCAAAATTACGCATTAAAAGGCGAATTGAAAAGTTTTCACAAAATTTAGATTTAGATTGAATATAAAAAAGGACAGAATTACTTCTGCCCTTCTAACATTAAAAATCAAAATTATAAACTTCTACATCAGCTTAAATTGAGGTTCCAGACTGAGGTTTCACCATCATTTTTCTGTCATGTTTCATCCCTCTTTCTTTCATAGCAGATTTTCTCTGTTCCATTTTAGCTTTTCTTGAAGCCTGCCATTTGTCGTATTGTTCGGGAGACAAAATATTTTTCATTTCGTTATCCATTTGTTGTCTTTTGGCTTTCATTTGCTCCATTCTCGCTTGTCTTTCACCTTTGTTTTTTTCAAACTCAGCTTTCATATCAGCTTTACGTTTTTCTTGCAGATTTTTAATTTTTGCAACCTGAGATTCATTAAGGTTTAATTCCTTCTGCATTTCAGCCATTCTCTCCTGCTGTTTCATCTCCATTTTTTTGTGCATTTCCTCTCTGTTGATTTTTTTATCTTGAGGATTTACCTGTTGTGCCATTGCAAAACTTCCAGTTACGATAAAGGCTGCGGCTAGTACTAATTTTTTCATGTTCTTAAATTAATTAATTGTTTTGTTATATCTTTTTGATACCAAATATTACAGAAAGTTAAAAATCAAATTCATAAAAAATGTTAAATTTAATTATTAACTTTTCAACAATATTTAAAATAAAAAAGAGAGTAGACAAAAAATCTACTCTCAACACCACTCGAATATAATATATGAAAACTAATTTCTAACTAAATTTCCTCTAAAGCCAGAATTTCTTCCTTCATTAGATTTATTCTGCTGCCTTGGAGAACTGTTTTGCTGTCTCGGGCTCGAATTTTCTTTTCTTGGCTGAGCTCTGAATCCACCATTTCCGTTATTTCTTGGAGCGTTATTTTCAGATGTTGGCGTAACCTCTCTTTGTCTTAGTCCGCCCTCATTTCTGGTATTATTATCTCTAAATCCTCCGTTACTTCTTACTCCGCCATTTCCGTTATTGTTTCTGATCCCATTATTTCCGTTGTTGTTTCTTACGCCATTATTGGAATCTGAATTTCTAAAACCGCCCGAAGAATTTCCATTTCTTATGCTTCCCGCTCTTGTAGATCTTACAACATTCAAGGTAGGATTATCATTTCTGCGGAAACTGCCTCTGTCAACTTTATAGATATTGATATTTACATTTCTATAGCGAGGCATTATTCTGTATCTCGGAACATAATGCGTTCTTCTGTAATTTTGGAAATATACAATCGGGCTGGAACCGTGATAATAATTATTTTGGAAAACTACAAAAACTCTTGGTCCTAAAATTCTTTCCATTGCATAAAATCTATCGTAATACCATCTGTCCGGATTGTAACGGTAGAAATTATTCCATGAAGCAAAACTTGAATATAGATTATTCAGATATAAGATCTGATCAATTTGCCAACGGTTTAATCTATGCTGTGCAAAAAAACCGTTCCAGTTGATATTGATGATACTCTGTCTATAATCATTGTAGTAGCTCTGGTAATAATCTGAAGGGTAATAATCTTGCGGGTAATTGTAGTAATAATCATCCGGGAAATAGCTCCTGTCGTCGTCATCACTGTAATATCCGTCATTATTGCCATAAGATCCATCGTTGCCCCAACCGTTATTTGGGTATTGCTGAGCAAATGATAAAGTTGCTAAACTTAGTGCAAATCCTATAAATATATTTTTCATTTTGTCAATCATTAATTGGGTTAATATCAGAACTTTCATTCTTGTCTTTTTGATGTAGATAAAAAAAAGAAGTTAAATCCTGAGATAAAACTTCTTCTTAAAATATTTACAAAACATTGATTATCAACTCAATAATTTTCATCAACCTCTCCCACTTTCATTAATCCAATTTGAAATTTTTTGATTAAATTCTAAATTATTTGTTAAATTTTCAATATTTAAATGCATTCTGTAGCGCCAATAGTGCGGAAACACTGCAGGATTGTTAATTCTCTCGTCTGTCATATCCTGATTAACCACTTTTTCGTCTATTGCAAAGAATTCCTGAATGGGAAAAATTGCCAGCATAGCATCATTGTAAAGATGCTGCTTCATGATAATTTCAGCTATGGCAGGCTCCAGATCGTGGAATGCTTTTCCATATTGATTCAATTGTTGATTAAAATAAACCTGCGTTAATCCAATATCCTCTTTCCACCATTGACGGAGCGTAGAACTGTCGTGAGAAGATGCAGTCATCACGTTCATATACCCTGCATCTTTAGGATTATAAAATGGAATATTCCCGGAAGGCATACGCTGGACTTTCAATGCAATAATCGCCAACTCATCCATCACTTCTGGTACACAATCTGGAACCAAGCCCAGATCTTCACCACAAATAAGCATATCTGTAGCGTTCAAAATGACTGGAAGTTTTTCCATTGCTTTCGTCTTCCATAAATAGTCTTGCCTTTTAAAGAAATAATCTTGATAAAGCTCATAAATAGACTCTTTTTCCCAATCGGAAAGATATTGGTAAGATTCAGTTTTAAAAGCATAAAATCTCGGATGGTAAACTGTTTCGCCGTTTCTTTTTTCTTCCAGAAACAACACGTTTGCACAAAGTGAAATCAGTTTTCCCGAAATATCATCCGGATTATCTTTAAAATAATTGGCGATTTTTCTCTGAGTATTAAACTCTTCTTTGAATTGATAAGTTCCGTCAGAATTTTTATTAATAAACTCTAAAGCTTTAAAATTTTCTTCACCAAAATATTTCCACAAAATCTCATCATTGATAAAAGGCTTACAATATCTCTCAACATCGAATGGAATATGTCTCGCTTTAAATTCATCCAGGACAATCGGAACTGCCGGATAAAAATACCCCAAAATTCCCTGAGTTGCAGAAATTGGCATTCTCCAAATTCTGAAAAACCCTAAAATATGATCGATTCTCATTGCATCAAAATACTGTTCCAATGCTTTGAATCTGTTTTTCCACCATCTATAATTATCTGCTTTCATCGCTTCCCAATTGTATGTTGGAAATTCCCAGTTTTGCCCTATTTCTGTAAATTGATCCGGCGGAGCACCTGCCTGAAAATCCATCCCGAATAAATCCGGCTCCGTCCACGCTTCTACCGAATGTCTGTAAATTCCGATCGGCAAATCTCCTTTTAATGAAATCCCTAAACGGTGAATGTAATCAACAGCATCTTTTAATTGTTTGTGAAGCTCAAACTGCACCCAGGCATGAAGCATTGAAGCATCATAATCTTTATTTTTGACCGAGAAAAACGGTGATATTTTTCCTGCAATATATTTTTTATGTGTTTTCCATTCATTGAAATTTGGTGTTTTATATTTATCTCTTAAAACACAAAATGCAGAATAAGGCAACAACCATTCTTCGTTATCTTTAATGAACTTTTTAAAATTTCTGTCTTTGTAAATTTTATCTTTTTCAGTATTAAAAACAGCTTTCAGATATTTCCATTTTGCAGAAATTACCTTTTCGTAATCAATTAAATCCAATGCATTTAAGTCAATTTTTTCAGCCTGATATTCTTCAACTAATTCTTTAGGTAAATCAAAATCTAGGTTTTCAATTGAAATATATTGAGGGTGTAATGCGTAGACAGAAACCGCTGCATACGGATATGAATCTGTCCATGAATAATTGGCGGTGGTGTCATTAATCGGAAGAATCTGAATAATTCCTAATGCTGCTTCATTAGCCCAATCTGCAAGCTTTTTAAGGTCAAAAAATTCACCAACACCAAAACCGTTTTCGGTTCTCAAAGAAAATACGGGAACTGCAACACCGGCATCGTGGTACATTTGGTAAGACTTAAACCTGAAATAATGGTCTGCCACAATCTGCAAAACATCTTTTTGCGGATTAGGAATTGCTGATCTATTTCTACCACTTTCTACATCAATTATCTTTCCTTTTGCTGTATCAAAAATTGCGTATTTATATTCAATAAACTGAATTTCCGGAATCTCGACAGATACTTCCCAAACTCCAAAATCTGTCTGTAATAAATGAATGGGGCTATCATAAGCCCAATTGCCTAATGAAGGCGTATTTCCTATTAAAACAATTTCCCAGTCCGGATTATAAATTGGTGCTTCGATTCTGAATAAATGTGTATGCTTTTTTAGGACCGAAAGTTTTCGTGGAGAGAATTGACAAAGTTTATTTCTAAGAATCTTATTATTGAGATAATTTTCAGGAAAATTTTTATTGTTCCATTTATCAAAGATTAAAAATTCTTTGTAATTGTGAGGAAACCCCAATCGATGCAAAACAAATTCCTCGCGCAAAATATTTCCATTGTCATCTGTAAGCCGATATTTATAAGCAATTGATTTGGAAAAAAAATCTACTTCACATTTCCATAAGCCATTTTGGGTATGAAACATCACGTAACTTCGGGCAGCAGAATCTTTTTCATCAATGATCAATTCTAATTTCTCGCCCGGTTTTGTATGATATTCAATATTAAAATACAATTTCATCGATGTATAATTTTCTTAAAAATACGTTTAAAAATTGAAAAACAAACTGTTGCAATATCAAATTTTTATTAAAAAACCTTCTCTCAATAAAGAGAAAAGGTCTTACAATATTATAAAAAAGTCAGTTTTACTTAGTAATCAAAATTTTCTTTGATAATAAACTTTTCCCTGATTCTTCTGTGATACTCACCACATATGTTCCGGTTACCAAATTTCTGAGATAAATCTGTTGATTAAGGTTTCCGTCTTTTACCGACAAGTTGGTATTCAATACCGATTTTCCGGAAACATCAAAAATATTCACTTTAATATTTCCTTTTACAGCTTTGTCATTTATATTCACGGTAATCGTCTGTTCATCAACTTTCGTTGGGTAAATATCAACATTGGCTAAAGTATTTACAGCAGAAATTCTGTCGTTCGCAAAATATTTACTTGCCAAATCATAAATATGCAGATTCTGCTCACCAGGAAGTTGTTTTGCTTCCAGATTATTAAGGTTTAACTCATACAAAGCTGCTCCTTTTGCACTTGCAATCACTACTTTTCCTTTAGAATTTACGGCGGCTCCATTTACAGAATACGCTTCAGGTAAACCTGTAATTTTCCCGACAAATTTTGCCTTTAGTTCTTTAGTTGAAATTTTAAATACATTTCCAGAAACTGAAAAAACGTAAAAATTATTATCGGCATCGGCGATCATATCGCCACCAAAACCAGTTTCCATCGCTGTAAAAGAATTTTTACCGTTCGAAGCATCGTCTTTAATGATTCCAAGATCGTTTACAACATATTGATTATTCTTTTTACTGATTTGAATAAACTGCGTACCTGCATTATTGATTGCATAAATATTTCCGTCATAGCCGGTTGCCATTCTTGTAATATGCGAATTGATATCGCATGATGTAACTCTCGCCACTGTATTTTCAACTAAAGTAATTTGTTTTGTTTTTTGGTTTAAAACATAAATATTAGACGAAAACATGGGCATGTACACCAAATTATTACCTGAAGAATCATAGGCCAAAGCTGCCAAAGTCATCGACTGAGCATGATTGTAAGAAGTTTTATCTTCTGTAACTGCAGTTTTTCTGGATTGTGAAACCACTTTTGCCTCAGAGGAAACTCCGAAGATACTTTCACCGGAAGTTCCATCTGAGTTCATCGCACGGAAATCATTAAACTCAATTCTTGGAGAATCTTTACCTGCCAATGCAAAAAAATCCTGCTGTGCACTGATTGTATTTCCAAGTAATAATAAGATAATAGGGAATAAATGTTTTTTCATGTGTAAAGTTTTATTTTGTAATTGTTTTAGCCTTACTAAGTTAAACAATTTTTAAATTTAATTTTGAAAAAAAATCTTATTCATTAAAATAAAAAAACACCATAAAAAAATCCCGCAGATTTCACGGATTATCGCAGATGATTATTGATTGTCAATCTGCATTATCGGTGTAATCTGCGGGAGATTAAAATTTATTTTAAATCAATTCAGGACATAGGTTGTACCTTCTCTTCCATCTTTTAGCTCAATTCCTTCAGCCAGAAGCTTATCTCTGATCTGATCTGAAAGGTCAAAGTTTTTAGATTTTCTTGCCTGATTTCTCAATTCAATCAAAACCTGTAAGGTCTGATCTAATTTTTCATTATTATTTTCTTCGATATTCTGCAATCCTAAAACATCAAAAACAAAAGCATTTAATGTTGCTTTTAAATCTTCCAGATCTTTCGCAGAAATCGTTTCCTTTCCATCTTTTAAAGCAAAAATAAATTTCACTGCTTCAAATAAATGAGCAATAAGAACAGGTGAATTGAAGTCATCTGTTAAGGCATCATAACATTTTGTTTTCCAATCTTCCAGACTAAAACCAGACTGTTTTTCATTATTCAGATTAATTGAATTTAATATTTTTAATGCTTCCATTAATCGGGTGAAGCCTTTTTCGCTCGCCAACATCGCATCATTAGAAATATCTAAAACACTTCTGTAATGCGCCTGTAAAAAGCAGAAACGAACAATCGTCGGATGAAAAGATTTTTCAAAAAAATCATTCTCACCAGAAACCAACTGCATTGGTAAAATATAATTTCCTGTCGACTTACTCATACGTTGAGAATTCATTGTCAACATGTTAGCATGCATCCAGTAATTCACCGGGGAAGTTCCGTTACAAGCTTTTCCCTGTGCGATTTCACATTCGTGATGTGGAAATTTCAAATCCATTCCACCACCGTGAATATCGAAAGTTTCACCTAAATATTTAGTGCTCATCGCCGTACATTCAAGATGCCATCCCGGAAAACCTTCGCCCCAAGGAGAATTCCAACGCATGATATGTGCAGGAGAAGCTTTTTTCCACAATGCAAAATCCTGAGGATTTTTCTTTTCACCCTGACCGTCTAAATCTCTTGTGTTAGCAAAAAGTTCTTCGATATTACGTTTTGAAAGCTCGCCGTAATTCAAACCTCTTTTGTTGTATTCTAAAACATCAAAATAAACCGAACCGTTGCTTTCATAAGCAAAACCTGTATCGATTAATTTCTGAGTTAATTCGATCTGTTCTACAATGTGACCCGTTGCTGTGGGTTCAATATTTGGAGGCAATAAATTGAACATATCTAAAACCTTGTGAAAATCTACAGTATATTTCTGTACAATTTCCATAGGTTCTAATTTTTCAAGACGGGTTTGCTTTACAAAACGGTCATTATTGACGTCTCCATCATCGGTAAGGTGACCTGCATCAGTAATATTTCTTACGTATCTTACCTTGTACCGAAGATGGGTCAAACTTCTGTAAATAAAATCGAAAGAAAGGAAAGTTCGCACATTTCCTAGATGCACATTGCTGTAAACAGTCGGTCCACAAACATACATTCCTACATTTCCTTCTAAAATTGGTTTGAATATTTCTTTTTCCGCAGTAAGCGAATTGTATATTTTTAGTTGCATTTATTGATTTGATTTAATGATTTTAAAATTTATTTTACTGTTCAAACATATTAAAAGAAAGAACTCTTTTAACAGCAGCATTCGCAGCAGCAACAAATAATGGTTGTGATGAAAATCTGATTTGAAACTTTTTTAAATTTTATCATTACTTTAAATTTTAATAATCCAGTTTTGCATGGCTTCCTACATAATGTAGAAACTCCTGTCTGGTAATGGGATTGGTTCTGAAAATCCCGCTTAATTCTGCCGTAATTGTAGAACTTGCCGTATCTTTTATCCCTCTACAATTTACGCAAAGATGTTTAGCATCTATGATACAGGCAACATTTTTTGTTCCCAAAGCATCTTTCAACGCATCAACAATCTGCATAGTCAATCTCTCCTGAACCTGCGGTCTTTTTGCATAATAATCTACAATTCTGTTGATTTTGGACAGGCCAATAACATCTCCGTTTGAAATATAGGCAACATGCGCTCTTCCGATAATCGGTAAAAAATGATGTTCGCAAAAAGAGTAAACTGTAATATCTTTTTCCACCAGCATCTGGCGGTATTTATATTTATTTGAAAAGGTAGAAATCCCGGGTTTATTTTCTGGAAGTAAACCTCCGAAAATTTCGTTAACATACATTTTCGCAACCCTTTTGGGAGAATCTTTTAAAGAATCATCGGTCATATCGAGTCCTAATGTTTCCATAATTTCGCCAAAAAGTTCGGTAATTTTTTCTATTTTTTCCTGTGGCGATTTCTCAAAAGCATCTTCACGGATTGGCGTATGCTCTTTCCCTGTAAAAATATCATCATCGTTATCGGTAAAATCAACCATTTTAAATAATTTTTCAACAAAAATACGCATAAAATCTTTTCGTCTATTTCAATTTATACTGAAAAATATTACCTTTCGGTTTTATTCTGCTAAAAACTTATGAATACTGTTGAAGAAGTACAAAATACCCAGCAAAAAAAGGAGTTTCTCAATTTCCCGGCAAGACTTTATCAGCATGACAAAAACTATATCAGACCGTTAGACAAAGATATCAACGATGTTTTTAGTCCTGAAAAAAATAAATTTTATGCAGATGGAGAATGTACTCGGTTTTTGTTTAAAAATAAATCTGAAACTGTAGGAAAAATTGCAGTTTTCATCAATAAATCATACGAGCAACATCAACCGACTGGTGGAATTGGTTTTTTCGACTGTATCAACGATCAGGAAACCGCTAATTTTATTTTTAATCATTGTAAAAACTGGCTTCAGGAAAGAGGGATTGAGGCAATAGATGGACCCATCAACTTTGGGGAACGTGATAAATTTTGGGGACTTTTAACAGAAGGATTTTTGGAACCTTTATATTGCATGAATTATAATTTCCCTTATTATAAAGAGCTTTTTGAGAATTACGGTTTTAAAACTTATTATGAACAGCTTTGTTTTTCCAGGCCTATTTTTGCAGAGGTATCCAGAGTTTTTACAGTAATGCATGCTAAATATTCGAAAAACCCACAAATCTCTGCTAAACCTATGAAAAAGAATAATCTTGAAAAGTTTGCCCGAGATTTTACAGAAGTTTATAATTCTGCTTGGGCATCTCACGGAAGTGGAAAACAGATAGAAGAAGCCAAAGTTTTGAAAATGTTTAAGGGCATGAAGCCCATTATCAATGAACATATTTCATGGTTCGTTTATGAAAATGAGAAACCTATTGCGATGTGGATGAATATTCCTGACCTGAACCAATGGTTTAAATATCTGGACGGTAAATTTGGAATTATTGAAAAATTAAAATTTTTATGGGTTAAAAAGTTCAAAAAGAATGAGAAGATGGTTGGTCTCGTTTTTGGTGTGATACCCGAATGGCAGAAAAAAGGTATTGAAGGGTTTATGATTTGGGAAGGCACTCAACATCTAAGAAAACATACGGATTTTAAAACCACCGAGCTGCAATGGATTGGTGATTTTAATCCTAAAATGATAAAAATTGCCGAAAATCTCGATACAACAGTCACCCGGAAACTAGCAACTTACAGATATTTGTTCGATCAAGAGAAAGAATTTGAGCGGCATCCAATTATATAATTTTTAAAACATCAATTATGGATTCAATTATTTTATTTTTTATTTTTTTTCTATTTCTTATTTTATTAATTCCCGCAATCATCTTCCTGATTGCATTTTTAGCAGCCAGAAGCAGGAAGAAAAAACAACAAGTGCTTTTAGAACAAACGGGAACTCCTGAATATTATGCATTTGTACGATACAATGTGGGAGACACTCAAAATCAATTTTTTAAAGTAAAAGCTTTTCAGGGAAGCGGAATTATTTATGTTGAAGACCGAAAAATTGTTTTCAAAGACACTTTAAATCAAAATCCATATACATTTATCTTAGATGAATCTTCAATAAAGTGGGAAGATGTGAATATAGTAAATGGTTTACTAAAGTGGTTTTCGGTTTCAGATAATACAAAAAAATATTTTTTTAACATCGACAGTGGAATGTTCATATTCAATACCAACTCTTCAAAACCCACAACAAAAAGTGTTTTTGAGAAATTGATTCAATATCAAACAGGATTATAAATAAAAGAGGCTTTGGAAAATCCCTAACGTCTTGTTGCTTAATTAAATTAATATTTTTCCAGACTGGAATAATATAGTTTTCTTACGAAATTAAATTTAACATTAAATCCTAGCTGTGAATAATAATATTTCAAATAAATTCACGTTTACACATTACACCACCAACAAAAACACAAAATAATTGAATTTAACTCCAAAAAACATGAATTTAATTTGTAATTTTGTTTAGTAAATTATTCTTTAAAATGAAAAAAAAAATTACAGGTATTTTAATAATCTTATTATTTTATCCTCTATCAGGACAGCAACTCGCCGCATTATCTTATAGTGGAGGTCAATTATCGACAGGCGGCTCTCTTTTCAGAGTAGAATCTCCGAATTCAAAAAGAGGTTTAACATATGATGAAATTGAGGGTACTCCTTATCTTGATAAAATATTTTCTGAAGCAAATTTCATTATTTCTGATAAAGATAAAGTTGAAACCGCACCTGCACGCTACAATACATATTCTGATCAAATAGAATTTAAGAAAGGAGATGAAATCTTAGCTCTTTTTCCTGATAATCCTTTTACTAGAGTTGAATTTGTTCTTACAAATCAAGTTTTAGTAAAATTAAATGTTGATAATGAATTAAAAGGATATTTTTATGAAATAATAAGTGGTAAAAACACACTTTATAAAAAAGTGAAAGCTAAGTTTAATGATTTTGTTCCTGCAGCTAATTCATATGCAATGGATAGACCTGCAAATTTTAATATATTAAATCCAATATATTACATCAAAACAGAAAATGGTTTTATAAAAAACCCGAAAAATAAGAAAGAGATCATCGAACAAATACCTGACAAAAAAGAAGCTCTCAATACTTTTTTTAAAGAAAATAAAATAAGATTCGACAAAGAAGAAGACTTGAAAAAATTAGTCACTTTCTTAAATCAATAAAAATAAAAGAGGCTGCTCATTGGAACAGCCTCTTTTATTAAAACAGCTCTCCAGCCACTTTTTTAATATTATCGCTTTTTCCCATCGAGTAAAAATGTAAAACGGGAACACCAAAATCAAGCAGTTCTTTGCATTGGCTGATTGCCCATTCGATTCCTATTTGCTTTACGGCTTCGTTATTTTTTGCACTTTCAACAGCATTGATTAAATCTTCAGGTAAATCTATTTTGAAAACCTGTGGTAAAAGCTTCAGATGATTTTTGGTTGCAATAGGCTTTATCCCTGGAATAATAGGAACTGTAATGCCCATTTCTCTAGCTTTAGTAACAAATTCGATAAACTTTTTATTGTCAAAAAACATTTGTGTAACGATATAATCCGCACCAGCATCTACTTTTTGTTTTAGCCATTTCAAATCATAATTCATTGACGGAGCTTCCATGTGTTTTTCGGGATAACCGGCAACTCCGATGCAAAATTTGTTGTGTTCGTCACAAATCTGCTCATCATTATGAAGATATTTCCCGCGTCCTAAATTATTAATCTGATTAACCAAATCCATTGCACTTGCATGACCTCCTAAAGTTGGTTCAAAATATTGATGACCTTTCATCGCATCACCACGAAGTGCCATAATATTATCGATCCCAAGGTACATACAGTCTACCAAAAGATATTCTGTTTCTTCTTTGGTAAAACCTCCGCAAAGCAAGTGAGGAACGGTATCTACATTATATTTATGCTGAATTGCCGCACAAATCCCCAAAGTTCCGGGACGCATTCTGGTAATTCTACGTTCCATCAGGCCATTTCCTTTATCGATGTAAATGTATTCTTCACGCGAAGTCGTTACATCAATAAAAGGCGGTTTAAATTCCATCAGAGGATCAATATTTTTATATAAATCTTCAATCCCAATTCCTTTCTGGGGCGGAACAACTTCTAAAGAAAATAAGGCTTTTCCGTTGGCGTTTTTTATGTGGTCTGTGATTTTCATTTAATAATAGTAAGTTTTAAATTTTAAAGGGTATTCAAGTTTCGGTAACAACAAAGCCACTGAAGATTAAATCCCGTCCGCTAAATTTGGAGAAAGCCATTTTCTCGCTTCCTGTAAAGAAATTCCTTTTCTGACAGAATATTCTTTCAGCTGGTCTTCAGAAATTTTTCCTAAACCAAAATATTTGGCGTGCGGACTTCCAAAATAATATCCTGAAACAGCAGCTGTCGGGAACATCGCTAAACTTTCAGTAAGATAAACTCCGATATTTTCTTCGACTTTCAACAAATCCCAAATTGCGTGTTTTTCCAGATGATCCGGACAGGCAGGATAGCCCGGTGCAGGACGAATTCCTTTGTATTTTTCAGCAATCAAATCTTCATTGCTCAAATTTTCCTGATTGGCATATCCCCAATATTCTGTACGTACTTTTTTATGTAAAAATTCAGCATAAGCTTCTGCAAAACGGTCAGCGATCGCTTTTACCATGATGGCGTTGTAATCGTCGTTATCTTTTTCATATTGATCAGATAATTCATCGGTTCCAAAACCTGTACACACGCAGAAAGCGCCCATATAATCGGTCTTACCTGAACTTTTAGGTGCTATAAAGTCGCTTAATGCTATATAATCTTTACCTTTCGATTTCTGAACCTGTTGTCTTAAAGTCAAAAACTTAACTTTTTCCTGATCATTTTCATCGTAAATTAAAATGTCATCAGTTTCATTTGAATTGGCTTTAAAAATTCCAAAGATTGCTTTGGCAACCAACAATTTTTCATCAACTATTTTCTTTAAAATTTTCTGTCCGTCTTTGAACAATTCTTTTGCCTGTTCGCCTACGACTTCATCATCAAAAATATTCGGATATTTTCCGTGAAGATCCCAGCTTCTGAAAAACGGCGACCAGTCTATAAAAGAAACCAATTCTTCCAAATCCTGATTTTCAAAAACCTGAATTCCTAAATTGTTTGGAGTGAAAATTTCTTCGTTTTCCCAATCAATTTTAAATTTATCTTTTCGTGCATCTTCCAGAGAAACATAGTTTTTATCGACCTGCCTGTTCAGAAATTTTTCTCTGAAATCTGAATAATCATTTTTAAGATCGCTTACATATTCTTTATTTCGATCTCCTAAAAGAGAACTTACCACATTTACAGCACGGGAAGCATCATTTACATGAACGACTGCATTTTTATATTTTAAATCAATCTTTACGGCAGTATGCGCTTTAGAAGTTGTTGCACCACCGATTAATAAAGGGAAATTGAGATTCTGACGTTCCAGTTCTGATGCGATATACACCATTTCATCCAGACTTGGCGTGATCAATCCACTCAAACCAATTACATCGACCTGATGATCGATCGCTGCCTGAATAATTTTCTCGGCAGGAACCATTACACCTAAATCAACAATATCGTAATTATTACAACCCAAAACTACACTCACAATATTCTTTCCGATATCGTGAACATCGCCTTTTACGGTTGCCATCAAGATTTTCCCGTTGGGTTTCTGAGCGACATCTTTTTCAGCTTCTATGAATGGTTGCAAATAAGCTACTGCCTTTTTCATTACACGAGCAGATTTTACAACTTGTGGAAGAAACATTTTTCCGCTTCCGAAAAGATCACCAACAACACCCATTCCCGTCATCAGATTGATTTCAATAACGTGAAGCGGTCTGGCAGACTGAAGTCTTGCCTCTTCTACATCTTCTTCTATAAAACGGTCGATTCCTTTCACCAAAGAATGCGTGATTCTCTCCTGCAAAGGATAAGTACGCCATTCGAGTTCTTCTACTTTTTCTTTTTTAACCGATTTATTGCGTTCAGAATAATCTAAAAGCCGCTCTGTAGCATCTTCTCTTTTGTCTAGAATTACATCTTCAACGAGTTCCAGAAGTTCTTTATTAATTTGATCATAAACCTCAAGCATTGCCGGGTTTACAATTCCTATATTCATTCCGGCCTGAATGGCGTGATAAAGGAAAACCGAGTGCATTGCTTCTCGCACCGTATCATTTCCACGAAAAGAAAACGAAACATTGGAAACTCCTCCACTCACAGAGGCGTACGGAAGATTTTGTCTTACCCAACGTGTCGCTTCAATGAAATCGATTGCGTTTCTGCGATGTTCGTCCATTCCGGTTGCTACGGGAAATATATTTAAATCGAAAATAATATCCTCTGCAGGAAATTTAACCTCATCAACCAAAATATCATAAGATCGTTTGGTGATTTCGAGTCTTCTTTCATAATTATCGGCTTGCCCTACTTCATCAAAAGCCATTACAATCACTGCAGCGCCATATCTTTTGATCGCTTTGGCGTGTTTTACAAACTCTTCTTTTCCCTCTTTTAAACTGATTGAATTCACCACACATTTCCCCTGAACAACTTGTAAACCAGCTTCCAAAATCTCCCATTTGGAAGAATCTACCATAATTGGGATTTTGGAAATATCCGGTTCGGAACCAATTAAGTTCAGGAATTTGATCATGGAAGCTTTTCCGTCGATCAAGCCATCGTCAAAATTGACATCAAGAATCTGAGCTCCGCCGTCAACCTGATCTCTTGCGATATCTAAAGCTTCAGAGAATTTTTCTTCTTTAATTAATCTTAAAAACTTTTTTGATCCGGCAACATTAGTTCTTTCACCAACGTTGATGAAATTGCTTTCCGGAGTAATAATCAGAGGTTCGAGCCCTGATAATCTTAAATATTTCATTTAATTATTCTTCTAAAATAAAATATGCGTTATTCGCATTTTGCTTCAGCAAATCGACATGCTTGCCCAAAGCGGTAACAATCGGAAATCGTTTGTAGCCCAGATTATTTTCTCTGGCAAACTGTTCAATTTCCTCTGTAATTTCGTTATAATACATATAGCTGTAATTCGGGAAAAGATGATGGGCAACGTGAAAGTTGAAATTTCCCAAAACATTTCTCACAAACCAGTTATTTTCTTTTAAATCATTAGTCACTTCCAGTTGATGACGAATCCAACTGAACGGAAGTCCGTTCTTTTCATCCAATTTTGGGAATGCATTATCCGGAAGCGGATGTAAAGGCAACAAAACAAAAAGTGCAAAAATACTCGCTGCAATTACCTGTAAAAACCAAGCGCCCAAAGCCAAACCAAGAGAAACTTTAAAAAACAAAACCGGCACGGCAATCTGATAGAAAAAGTAAAACATTTTAAAACTGATCATTTTAATCTTTTCTGAAATCGGAATTTTTCCCTGAGTTTTTAAAATCACCCTTTCATTATCAAAAAAATCCCTGAAATCTCTGATAAACATCCAGTTAAATAAATAAAGCGGATACACCAGAAAGAAAAAGAAATGCTGATATTTTTGTATTCCTTTAGCCTTAATCCATGGAACGATCAGCAAAAGCCCGCTTTGCTCAATGTCGGTATCCCAACCATCAACATTCGGGTAAGCGTGATGCGATGCGATATGCCTTTTCTTCCAGATATATGAATTAGCACCTACAAAATCGAAAATCTGTAAAACGAAACTGTTGAATCTTTTGTTTTTAAAAATATTGTTGTGAGCTGCCTCGTGAATTAAGTTTAAATAAATTAAAACCAGAGAAATCCCCATCAATACAAAACTTGAAATGTAAACCCATGATTGATCTGCATTGAAAAGCGCAAATACATACAAGCCAAAATAGACCAAAGGCAAAATAATCGCTTTGATCTGAATGTAAACATCTCTGTTTTTGGGAAGTGCTTCTACTCGCTGGTTCACTCTTTTTCTTAATTCATTAAACAGTTTGGCGTCGTCCGGATTTTTTTGATAAATTGGCTTTTCCATAGGATTATTGTTTTGGATTTAAAAAAAGTATTTTCATACTTGCTCTAAATTTCCAAATCAAAAATCATACAAAATCCTTCACTTTTCTGGGCTCATATTTATCAACTAAATCAGCTATTGCTTTTATGTGTTCCGGCGTGGTACCACAGCATCCGCCGATAATATTGATCAATCCTTTTTCTACATATTCTCTGATTTGCTCAGCCATAAACTCTGGAGATTCATCATATTGCCCGAAAGCATTTGGTAAACCTGCATTTGGATAAGCCGACACATGGAATTCTGAATTGTGAGCCAAAGTTTCTAAATAAGGTGTTAACTGATTTGCTCCCAAAGCGCAATTGAAGCCTACGCTCAATAAATTCAGATGTGAAACAGAAATTAAAAAAGCTTCCGCGGTTTGCCCGCTCAATGTTCTTCCTGAAGCATCGGTAATCGTTCCTGAAACCATGATTGGGATTTCAATTCCTCTTTCTTCCTGAATTTCGTCGATCGCAAATAACGCTGCTTTGGCATTCAATGTATCAAAAATCGTTTCTACCAAAAGAATATCTGAACCGCCGTCTAATAAAGCTTCAGATTGCTGTTTGTAAGCTAGTCTTAACTCTTCAAAAGTAATTGCACGATAACCAGGATCATTGACATCCGGACTTAAGCTTGCAGTTCTATTGGTTGGTCCGATCGAACCGGCAACAAATCTTGGTTTGTCAGGATTTTTAGCAGTGAATTCATCACAAACTTTTCTGGCAATTTTTGCAGATTCGTAATTCAGTTCGTAAACCAACTCTTCCATGTGGTAATCTGCCATCGCAATCGTAGTTCCGGAAAATGTATTGGTTTCCAGAATATCAGCTCCGGCTTCAAGGTATTTTCTATGAACTTCTTCAATTGCTTCGGGTTGCGTAAGAGAAAGAAGATCATTATTTCCTTTTACAGGATGTTCCCAGTCTTTGAAACGTTCGCCACGATAATCTTCTTCTTCGAATTTATATCGTTGAAGCATGGTTCCCATCGCTCCGTCGAGGATAAGAATACGTTTCTGCAATGCTTTATATAGTTGTTCTGAATTTTTCATTTTATTTATTATGACATATTTTTTAATAGGATTGCATCCTATTCTCTATTAAATCGTCCCTTTGGGACTCTTTATTTATTTCAAACTTTTATTTTAAGCCTTGTCAAGGTTTTGAACCTTGACAAGGCTTATTTGCCGAATCTCTACGCTGAATCTCTGCAGCCCGACTTGAACGGAGTCCTTCGACAAGCTCAGGATAAATTCAGGCGGATAAAGCTGCCCAAATTAATTTAATCTAATGCCTGTTTTAAATCTGCAATAATATCTTCCACATTCTCCAAACCTACCGAACAGCGAACCAAACCTGCGGTAATTCCCACTTCATTTCTTTCTTCATCAGACAACTTGGAATGCGTTGTTGATGCGGGATGCGTAACAATCGTTCTGGTATCGCCAAGATTGGCAGAAAGTGAACACATTTTTATTTTATCTAAAAAATTTCTTCCACCTTCAATACCCCCTTTGATTTCGAAAGCAATGATATTCCCGCCTAATTTCATCTGTTTTTTTGCCACTTCGTAACTTGGATGGGATTTCAAGAACGGATATTTCGTTAATTCTACATTCGGATGGCTTTCTAAAAACTCGGCTACTTTTAAGGCGTTTTCACAATGTCTCTCCACACGGATTGCCAAAGTCTCTAAGCTTTTTGATAAAACCCAAGCGTTGAAAGGTGACATTGCAGGTCCGGTGTTTCTTGCAAAAAGATAAATCTCACGGATCAAATCTTCTCTACCCACTGCTACTCCACCTAAAACACGGCCTTGACCGTCAATTAATTTTGTGGCAGAATGTACAACCACATCGGCTCCGTATTTTATAGGTTGTTGCAAATAAGGAGTTGCAAAACAGTTGTCTACAATGAAAATCAGATTATGTTTTTTAGCAATCTGACCAAAAAATTCTAAATCTAAAATTTCTATCGCAGGATTTGTTGGCGTTTCCAAATACAAAATTTTTGTATTTGGCTTGATGTATTTTTCTACATTTTCAGAATCTTCAGCTTTGAAATACGTCGTTTCAATATTCCATTTTGGAAAATACTTGGTAAACAATGTATGTGTAGATCCGAAAACTGACTGACAGCTTACAATGTGATCACCCGCATTCAATAAAGTGGCAAAAGTTGAATAAATTGCCGCCATTCCGGTAGCGAAAGCGTAACCCGCTTCTGCACCTTCCATCTTGACAATTTTATCGGTAAATTCTGTAACATTAGGATTTGAAAATCGGCTGTACAGGTTTTTAGATTTTTCTTCGGCAAAGCTCGCTCTCATATCTTCCGCATCTTCAAAAACAAAGCTTGAAGTAAGATATAAAGGCGTTGAATGCTCGTCAAACTGAGATCTTTCAGTTTGGGTTCTTATGGCAAGAGTCTCGAAATTTGTTGACAGTTGCTGGTTGTTAGTTTTTGGTTGATTATTATCGCTCATAAACTTGTTTATCTTTTTAGCAATGCATCAATTTAATTATGATTTTTTCAAATTTTTAAATTGACATGTTACTATATTTTTATATTTGATTTGTTATTTTTGATAGGATTTCATCCTACCCTGAGTTAAATCGTCCCTTCGGGACTTTTCGGCGATGAAAGATTTAACTTCCATCTTCCAGCATCCTATGTGTTTATTTCGATTCACTTAATCTTAAAATATCTCCGAAAACTCCTCTTGCCGTTACTTTTGCTCCGGCTCCAGCTCCCATGATGACAATTGGGTTTTCGCCATAACTCTCCGTGTAGATTTCAAAAATTGAATCTGAGCCTTTCAGTTGTCCCAAAGCGGAAGTTGCAGGAACAGAAATTAGCTTAACATCAAGATTGCCTTTCTCTTTCTGTAAATCGCCGTGCAAATCACCAACATATCTTAAAACGTGACCAGGCTCATGATTTTTCTTAATTTTATCGTATTCTTCATCCAAATCTTCAAGTCGCGAAAGAAATTCCTGCTTTGAGATAGAAAGCAAAGCTTCCGGAACTAAGTTTTGGATGTTGATATCATTAAATTCATTAATTAAATCTAATTCTCTCGCCAAGATCAATAATTTTCTAGCCACATCATTCCCTGATAAATCTTCTCTTGGGTCTGGCTCTGTGAAACCTTTTTCTAAAGCTTCATTGACGATGGTTGAAAATTTATCATTTCTTAAAGAAAAATTGTTGAATACATAACTCAGCGTTCCTGAAAAAACACCTTTTATTCTTGTAATATTTTCACCGGAAAGGTGTAAAAGTTTTATGGTATCAATTAACGGCAAACCTGCACCAACATTGGTTTCATACAAATAACGCTTGTTATTTTTGTTCAACGTATATCTTAGTTTACGGTATTCTTCAATCGGAAGAGTGTTGAAAATTTTATTTGAAGAAACTAAATCGAACCCGTTTTCTGCCAAAGCGTGGTAGTTTTTAACAAAATCTGTACTTGCTGTGTTATCAACAACAATAAGATTTTCAAGCTGGTTTTCTTTAGAGAAATTAATTAATTCTTCTACATTAGAGGTTTTTTCAGAGGCAAAAACCTCATTGCTCCATTGGTTGTCAAATCCTTTTTTGTTGAAAGCAATTTTTCTAGAATTGGCAACAGCAACGACTTTAAGATGTATATTTTTTCTTCTTTTAATTTCTTCCGAAGAATGTAAAACCTGTTCTATTAAAGTTTTCCCCACATTTCCGTGACCGATAATTGCCAAGTGAACTGTTTTTGGTTTCTTGAAAATTTCAGACTCAATGATATTTTTAGTTTTCTCATCCTGAGAAGATGTCACCACAATATTAATTCGTTTTTCACTTGAATTTTGGTTTAAAAGCAATGGAAAAACGTTGTTTCTTGCCAATTCTGAAAGTATTTTATTTAGATCATCTGCTACAAAACCGATAACAGAAACATTATTGATGCTGTAAATCTGAGAAACTTTACCTGATTTTCTTTCTGCAGCAAACTCTTCAATCAGACAGTTTACCGCTTTTTCAGAATCATCTTCGTGTACCAGAATTGACAATCCGTTTTCGACTGCCTGCTGAGAAATTATTCCCACACTGATACGGGCGAACGTAAGAGCTTTAAATACTCTTCCATCGATCCCTATTTCACCTAAAAAATCTTCTCCTTCAAATTTGATGATTGATCTGTTCTTTAAAAATTTTATTTCGTTTGCATTACTTTTCATCTGTAACCTTTTTTATTTTTTCATAAGACGGAATTACCTTAAATTCCTTTTTTCCTACAAAATGTTATTTATGATATTATTTAATTGACTGTATTCCATTAAGAAGGCATCGTGCCCATGAATTGATTTGATCTCATGATAGAAAACATCTTTCTTATTTTCCTTTAGCTTTTCAAAGCCATTCCTAATTTCAGAGGCAGGAAAAAATAAATCTGTATCTACAGAGATCATGTGCATTCGTGCCTGGATCTTCTCCATCCTATTTTCATCAGCATTAATATTCATCAATAAATGATTCATCAATTGATAAGATTTTAAACTAAATCTTTCGGCAAGAGATTTCCCGTGATAATTAAGCCAGTTTTCAGATTCTAGCTCCTGTTTTTCCTGAGTGTATTTGTTTTGAAATCTGTCGTTTAAAGACTGAGGTGTTCTGTAGCATAACATCGCATGAATTCTGGCTTTTTGTAACGGTTCATCATTTCCATTTAATAAAAATTTCTGAACAAGACATTGTGCATGCAGCCAATCATGAGTTTTAGAATCACAGGCAATCGGAATAAAAATTTCGGCTAAATCCGGCTTTTTTGAAAGCATTTCCCAACCAATTCCGCCTCCTAAAGACCCTCCAATCAGAGCGTATATGTTTTTAATATGTAAAGATTCAAGACCTTTCAAAAATATATTTGCAATATCTGAAGGGGTAAAATCTGAATATTCGTCAATAAAAAAATCGTCATATCCATTTCCGGGAATATTGAAGCAGAGTACAGTATATTTATTTGTATCAATCACCTGATTTTCACCGATCAACTGTTTCCACCAACCCTTTTCTCCGGCAACATTCGAGTTTCCGGTTAAGGCATGATTGACCAAAATGATGGGTGCTGAAAATAGCTCTTTCCCAAAAAGCTGATAGCTTAACGGGATATGATATTCTCTCTGAGAATCGGTTTTGTACAAAAAATTAATATGTTGCAGTTCTGTTTTCAAATTTTATATTATTATAAATAAATTTGAAAATGCCACGAGAAATGGCTGAAAAGAACTTCAGTAAGTTATCTGTCCAAAATAAATTATTTGGTAGAACGTAGCACCTTCTCTGCTTGCGCAAAGGGTTGCTAAGGTTTCACAGGGTCTATCCCTCAACCTTTCTTGATAACATTTTCAATATGTAAATGAACGAATGGTGCAAATATAAAACTTTTTATTTTAAAAATTAAAAAAAATTAACAAATATCATAAAACGTAATATCAGCGAGGTTTGTGGAAGATTGTTAATAATTATTCAGATTAAAAAAATTGGAATTATTTATCAAAAAAATTAACTTAGCCATGAAAATGGCTGAAAATGACTATCGAAAAGCAAAGATTACAAGATAAAGACTGGAAAAACTGGGGACCATACGTAAGCAACAGGCAATGGGGAAATGTGCGTGAAGACTACAGTCCGAATGGAAATGCATGGCATTTTGCCAACCATGATATTGCAGAAAGCCACACTTATAGATGGGGTGAAGAAGGTATCGCAGGGATTTCAGATCCTAAACAAATTTTCTGTTTTGCTCTTTCATTCTGGAATAAAAAAGATAAAAGAGTAAAAGAACGTCTCTTCGGATTGAGCAATCCGCAGGGAAATCACGGAGAAGATATTAAAGAAATTTTCTATTACCTGGATAATACACCTACTCACAGCTACATGAAAATGGTGTACAAATATCCGATCAACGAATTTCCTTATGATGATATTGTAGCCGAAAATGCCAGGCGCACCAAAAAGGAACCTGAATATGAGCTTTTTGATACAGGAGTTTTTGATAAAGATGAATATTTTGATATCTTCATAGAATACTGTAAATCTGACGCGCATGATATTCTGGTACGTGTTACAGTCTCCAACAGAAGCGACAAAGCTGCGCCCATTGTAATATTACCCACAGCTTGGTTTAGAAATAACTGGAAATGGGGTTACAATGAATACAAAGGTCAGACAGTAGGGGGAAAAGAAGGTTGCATCGACATTGTTCACGACAGTATTCCTATCAAAAAGTTTTATTCAAAGAATAAAAATGCAGAACAGGTTTTTTGTGATAATGAAACAAATAATCCAAAACTTAACGGCACTCCGTTTGTAGAAAATACTTACTATAAAGACGGAATCAACGATTATATTATTCATCAGAAAAACACTGTAAATCCTGAAAAAAAAGGTACAAAAGCCGCTTTCATCATTGATGAAACTATCGAAGCTGGTCAGTCTGAAGTTTTTGAATTCAGGTTATCACCTTATGATATGGATGATGCATTTTATCAGTTTGATGACATATTCAATGCAAGAATTACTGAAGCTAATGAATTTTATGATGAAATTCAGCAGGATATATTTAATGACGATGAAAAAAATGTGCAGAGACAGGCTTTTGCCGGGCTTCTTTGGAACAAACAATTCTATCATTACAATGTCGGAAAATGGCTGAATGGCGACCCCAATTATGAAGCGCCGAGAGATTTTAAAAATTATGTAAGAAACACAGAATGGGAGCATCTTCACAATAAAGATATCATCTCAATGCCCGATAAATGGGAGTATCCTTGGTATGCAACTTGGGATTTAGCATTTCATTGTGTTCCTTTTGCGATTATTGATGCCGAGTTTGCGAAAAACCAATTGCTTCTGCTTACGAAAGAATGGTACATGCATCCGAACGGGCAAATGCCGGCTTACGAATGGAATTTGAGTGACGTTAATCCGCCTGTGCATGCATGGTCGTGCTTCAGGGTTTTTAAAATTGATGAAAAAACAAACGGAAAACCAGATCTCTTATTTCTGGAAAAAGTTTTTCAAAAGCTTCTTCTCAACTTTACCTGGTGGGTCAACAGAAAAGATAAAAACGGTAAAAATATTTTTGGCGGCGGATTTTTAGGATTAGATAACATTGGTGCTTTTGACCGAAATATGGAACTTAAAGATGGCGAACACCTTGAGCAGGCCGACGGTACAAGCTGGATGGCAATGTATGCGCTAAACATGATGCGGATTGCTATGGAATTGGCTCAATACTATCAGGTGTACGAAGATATGGCCATCAAATTTTTTGAGCATTACCTTTATATCGCCGAAGCCATGGAAAATATGGGTGAAGACAAAGAAGGACTCTGGAACGAAGAAGATGGCTTCTTTTATGATGTTTTGCAGTTGGCCAACGGGGAAAGTGTTTCTTTGAGATTGAGAAGTATTGTCGGGCTTATTCCTTTGTTTGCCGTTGAAATTATCGATCATCATCTGCTGAGCAAAATGCCTAATTTCCGTGAAAGAATGGATTGGGTTTTAAAAAACAAACCTGAACTCACCTCTTTAGTTTCTCATTGGGACGAAGAAGGAAGCGGCAGAAAACATCTGATGAGTATTCTTCGTAAAAATAGACTCACCAAGGTTTTGAGAAGAATGCTGGATGAAAAAGAATTTTTGAGCTCTTATGGAATCCGGGCAATGTCTAAGGTGTATGAAGAAAATCCGTTTGTGTTTACAGTTCACGGCAACAAAAATGTCGTTTATTATACGCCTGCAGAAAGTGATAGCAGAATGTTTGGCGGAAACAGTAACTGGCGAGGTCCCATTTGGTTTCCGATTAATTTCCTGATTGTTGAAAGTTTACAACGTTTCCATTTTTATTACGGAAACAGCTTAAAAGTAGAATTCCCAACCGGAAGTGGTGAAAAGAAAAATTTGGATGAAGTTGCCCAAAATATCAGCGGCAGACTTTGCTCTATTTTCCTGAAAGATGAAAGCGGACAACGCGCTTTTAACGGGGGTAATTATAAATTTAATTATGACCCGAACTTCAAAGATTACATCACATTTTATGAGTATTTCCACGGAGATAATGGTCGTGGAGTCGGAGCTTCACACCAAACAGGCTGGACTGCAACAGTAGCGAAACTGATGAAGCCAAGATTGGCGTAATTGGGTTGGAGGGTTTTAGTGTTTGAGCGTATTAGAGTTTGAGAATTGTAGAAATTCTTTATTTCCTGAAACTCTCAAACCCTAAAACTCTCCCACTCTATTTCTCAACTTTCTCTCCGTTTACAAAAACTTCGTACCCGATTTCCACATTGGGTTCAAGTGTTTTTGAAACTGAACAATATTTTTCAAAAGATAATTCTGATGCTTTTAAAGCTTTTTTGGGATCGATATTTCCTTCCAATAAAAACTTCACCATAATAGATTTGAATGGTTTTGCATCTTCCACAGGAATTCTTTCTCCTTCCACTTCAGCTTTGAAACCTCTGATTTCCTGTCTCTGCTTTTTCAGAATAGAAACAACATCAATTCCGCTGCAACCTGCAACTGCCATCAAAACACTTTCCATTGGTGAAACACCTTTTGCGCCTGGCTGAGATGTATTGTCTAACAAAATTGAATTTCCCTGTGCATTGGTGCATTCAAATAAAAAATCGTCGTTGAGTCTGTTTAATGTAATTTTCATTATTGCTTATTGCTTATTGCTTATTGCTTATTGCTTATTGCTTATTGCTTATTGCTTATTGCTTATTGCTTATTGCTTATTGCTTATTGCTTATTGCTTATTGCAAAATTATAAAATCTTGCTTTAATTAAATTGTTACTAATTATTCGTAAATCAATCCTTGGGAATCCATTTGTTTCTTTTCTTCGTCGCTCATTGTTTTACGTAAAACTTTTACGGTATACGCACCTTTTACTTTGTTGATGTCGTAATACATCCAGTCCGAAATATTTTCAACATTTACAACGACCTCATCACCAAGCTTTACACCAATGGGTTCCATCGGTTCATTTTGTATAATCCCATGATATTTTCCGTTATCAAAAATGATATCGCCAATCCAGATGTGTTCACCGCCGCCACTTGGCGTATCAAACTTTTGTTTAATTGTAAAATTTGAGAAGTTTGGGTTTTTGCTCAAAAGCGCCTGATGAAAATCTGATTTAAAAGTTTTCTTTGCACTTTCAATAGCAGTATTCATTTCGTCATCTTCAGTTTCAACAAGTACCACATCGGGTTCTCCGTCTCTCTGCACTTTCTCTCTTTTATTTTCGCAGCTTACAGCTATCAACAAAAACAAAACTGTAATAAATATTTTTTTCATTTGTTTATTTTTATAAAATTCCTCTTGCTTTAATCTCAAGATATTTATTAATGACATCAACATTCAGATTCTCAGGAAGCGTGTAGACTGAGTAAATTCCGTATTTTCTTAATTCTTGAATGATGAGTTTTTTTTCAAATTCAAATTTCTCAGCGATGATTTCGTCATAAATTCCCTGCATGCTTTCGGGATGAGTATTTATGAGCTTCTGTATCTCCGTATTTTTAAAGAACACAACGACCAATAAATGGTTTTTGGCAATTCCTCTCAAATATTTCATTTGTCTGTTTAGGCCATCCAATGTTTCGAAATTGGTAAATAGCAAAACCAAACTTCTTTGATTAATTGAGTATTTTACATCCTGATACAGTCTATTGAAATCACTTTCAAAAAAATCGGTTTTAATATTATATAACGCTTCAGAAATTTTTCTTAATTGACCAGATTTATTTTCGGCAGCTATTTTATTTTCGGTTTTCTTTGAAAAGGTCATCATTCCTGCGCGGTCACCTTTTTTCAGAATAATATGAGAAAGCGCCATTGTCGCATTGATCGAATAATCAAGAAGACTTAAGCCGTTAAAAGGCATTTTCATCGTTCTTCCTTTATCAATCAACATAAAAATACGTTGCGATTTTTCATCCTGAAACTGGTTGACCATCAAACGATTGGTTTTAGAAGTCGCTTTCCAGTTGATCGTTCTTACATCATCTCCGGGAACATATTCTTTGATCTGCTCAAATTCCATCGTATGTCCCAGTTTTCTGATCTTTTTGATACCTCCTAACAAAAACTCATTCTGAAGCGCCATCAACTCGAATTTTCTTAAATGAATAAATGACGGATAAGAAGCCAAAGAAGTATCTTTCTGAAATATAAATCTTTTTGAAACGAAACCGATGGGCGATGAAGCATAAACATTTAAAGCTCCAAAATTATATTCTCCACGTTCTTTTGGTTCCAGAAAATATTGAAACAACGTATTTTTACCGGACTGAATTTCTTTTTTAATTAAAAAATCCCGCTTCTGAAACTGAAAAGGAATTTCATCAATCACCTTTACATTGATTTTAAAACTATAATTATTTTTAATATCAACTTTCACAGCATTTTCATCACCGTTCGACAATTTTTCAGGTAAAATTCTTTGTGCTAAAACAGCATCTTTTTGTCTGAAAACAAGCAAATAATCAACAAAAGCTGTAAGGAAAACCAATAATAAAATGCCATGCCCCAAAATCATAAAAAATGGAAAGAAAAATGCAAAAACATAAAGTATTCCTACACCGATCAGTGCGAAAAAAAAACGGGTATTGATGTATAGGTTTTTCAAGGTTGCAGATTTTAGGTTTTTACGACTGTTGAAGGTTCTTAGTTTTATAATTTATTTAGCCGTTTAGCATTTAAAATTAAGCTGAATCTTTGTCATTCCTGAGGAATCTCAATAAATTTTGTAGAGATGCTTTCAGCATGACAAACATAATGTTGATCAATATTTTGAAATTATTATTCCTTATAAACTACCTCGGAATCTCAATTCCTTCTAGAATCTGTCTGATAATTTCATCGGCAGTCAAACCTTCCATTTCTCTTTCAGGAGAAACGATCACTCTATGTCTTAAAACTGCGTAACTCGCTTCTTTGATATCTTCAGGCGTTACGAAGTCTCTGCCTCTTAAAGCTGCAAAAGCTTTTGAAGCCGTTAATAAAGCCAGACTCGCTCGTGGTGAAGCTCCTAAATATAAAAATTGATTTTCTCTGGTATTGATGATAATTTTAGCGATGTATTCAATCAGTTGAGACTCAACAATTATTTCTTTTACTAATTTCTGATAATTATTTAACTGTTGTGCTGTAATCACTTTGTTTACCGCTTCAGTCTTGTCTTCAAGTCTGTTGTCATGCTGATTTTTGATAATCGCAATTTCCTGCTCAAGGTTGGGATAACCTACATTGATTTTGAATAAAAAACGGTCAAGCTGAGCTTCAGGAAGTCTATATGTTCCTTCATGTTCTATTGGATTTTGGGTAGCAACAACAAGAAAAGGTTCATCCATTTCGTAACGGGTTCCGTCAATTGTAATCTGCTTCTCCTCCATTACTTCAAACAAAGCCGCCTGCGTTTTTGCCGGAGAACGGTTGATTTCGTCAATCAGAATGAAACTTGAGAAAATTGGTCCCTTTTTAAATTCAAATTCAGAATTTTTCATGCTGAAAATTGATGTTCCTAAAATATCTGAAGGCATCAAATCCGGCGTAAACTGTATTCTGCTGAAATCAACATCAATGGTTTTTGCCAGTAATTTTGCCGTAATTGTTTTTGCAACTCCCGGAACGCCTTCAATCAAAACATGACCATTTGAAAGCAAAGCAGCCAAAAGATGTTCGACCATATCTTCCTGACCAACGATTACTTTTGATATCTCCGTTTTTACTTTATTTAAGTTTTCACGAAGCTCGATCATATCAATTCTCGACTCAAATTGGCTCTGATCTTTTTGCTCTTTATTTAAATTGATAGAATTTTGATTTGTTAAATTCTGATCATCATAATTTTCCATACTTTTTTGTTTTTTATTGTTTTTGAAGATTTGGAATCCTCCTCTTCAAATTATTTTAAAATCTCATCCAAAAGACTATTTATTCTTGCTAAATCTTCTTTCATTACACTTGCATAAGGATCCTGCGCTTTTTTAATTAAAACAATAGCTTCGTTGACCATTTCTGCAGATTTTCCTGTTTTCAGTTGAAGTCTTTTGGCAAATTCTTCATCTAGATTTTGGGTATCAATGAGAAGATCGAGCCTTACTTTATTTAAAAAGTATTGGGCTTTTTTAGCCATCATATCGTGAAAGTCTCCTTCCTGTAAATAAAGATTTCCTATACTTTTTACAAAATCTGCCGACGTATTTTTTAGCGGTTCAATGATTGGAACTATACGCTGTTTACGTTTTACATTAAAGAAAATAAATAAAACCAATCCTCCTAAAAATACCCACCAAGCATATTTCAAAGCAGGATTAGAAAGAATAAATCGCAATAAAGAACTCGATTCTTTGGTATTGCTTTCTACAAACCACAACGTTTCTCTGTCACTCAAATATGAAAAAACACTTTGTGCATATTTTACATTCCCTGATTGTAAAAGATAATAATTCGTTAAAAAAAGTGGTTCGCAATGCATATAAATTGTCCCTTTTCCAAATGGTGCTTTGATGAAATTTGCCTGATCATCATTATTTTCTTCAACTGTTTTTCCTAAAATTTGAACATTCGGTTTAATGTAAGAAAAACCTCTTCCCGACGGGAATTTATCTAATTTAATAAAATCATTCTGATATTTTTTGTCGGTCAATTTCAGAACATTCTGATCTTCATAAGAGATTTTAGAACCATAAAACCCAATCGTATCTGAAATATTTTTCGGAAGTCGGTTGGCAATAATCATCGCATCCGAACCTTTGGAAACCTCATCTAAAATTTTATTCCAAGATTCAGGATCGATTTCGCTTTCTAAGATGAGAATATTATGTGGCTTCTTGTTTTTTTCGGTGTAATAATCGTAAGGTGCAACGTCAATTTTTGTCAGATTATTTTTAAATAAATCTTTTGCTTCTTTATTAAAAACAAAGAGCCCAAAAGGAGATTTCTGATTGACATCAAAGTTTTTTCGCCAGTCTGTAACTTCCTTTTTATTCACTTCAAACAATGCCAAAATCACCATGATAATGATGAAAATAACAGCATATATTTTGAAAGTTTTATTCATTTTAAAGAAGTTTAATTAAGGTTTAAATCCGTGAAACTGATTTTTAAATTTGCCATAACTCTGCTCATCAATACTGAATTCACCATACCAGACATAATCGAAAATATAGGAAAGGTTGTAAAATTCATTTTTAAGATGTGCAGCTTTTAGTTCGGCTACATAATCTTTATTTGTTTTTTCGGGATTCCAAAGGATGAGTTTTTTATCACTTAATTTTTTAAGAATAAACAAAAACTGATATCGAACTGCAGAACGGTAATCTCCATTATTCTCAAATTTTGCAATACTTTGTGGAAAGTTGATCTCATGAATGTTTTCATGAAGCTCTTCTTCGTTGATTTCTAATTTTTTATTCTTTTTACCAAAAAATAAGCTTCCTTTTGTATTGATTAAAAACTTAATGATGAAATAAAGTAGAAAACCAACCACGAGAATTGCAAAAAGACGGATAACAACACTGGTAATCTGCGAAGAGGTCTCTAAACTGGTGTCACCAAAAATACTTCGAAGAAGTTGAGCTATCTTACGCTGAAGCTTTTCAAAAAAAGATTCTCTGGGTTTTGAGGTGGTATAATCAAAGTCATTTCCCTTGTATCTTGAAGGTAGATTTTCTTTAAATTTCTTCGGAAAAACCGTGTTCTCGGTTTGAGGATTGGCTTTTAAAACAGAATCTGCAACATACATATTTCTGTAATGTGAAGTCACCACAGAATCTTCAATATACATTTCAGAATAATCATCATCTTCATATTCCTGAGACTTGAAAGTCGCAAGATTGAGAAAAATCAGTAAAAAAAACAGAAATTTATTCATTGATACCAATCGTTTCAATTTCTTCCAACTCTATTTTCTGATGAAAATCTCTTCGGTTGTCGTAATACATCAATCCCGAATTTACATACAGCATATTCGATAAGAAGAATGATACCAAGAGCGAAATTCCATACATTACAAACATCATTACTCCGAGACTTCCGGCGAAAGGATTTTGTTCGAAATTAGCATCAGGCGCAGTCGTTGTAATTTTAAGCATGAAAAAAATCATTGGTATTACCGTAAAAATGGTCGTAATTACATAAAGAATAATTGAGATAACAACGGTAGAACCCCAATATTTCCAGAAAGGAGATTTTTCTCTTCCATTCGTGTAAGAAAACTGTGATCGTATAGAATAGCTTAAACTTTCGAAGAAGCCTCTTTTACTATTAAAATAATCATACATTAAAAATGTAATCACATTAAATAATGCCGGATAAACCAATACTATAAGAAAAATCCCGATGACAATTACTATCATCACATAAGAGATACCCATTACAATAAGTGAGGGCGGTGTTACAACGAAAACCATTCCCAAACAAAGCTTTCCTATTTTGCCTGCATTTCTCTTAAAATCACCAAGAATATCATCAGTTCTTATTTTTTTTTCACCTTCTGCAAGTCTTTTAAGATAAAACACAGGAAAAAGGTAATTGACAATCATCATGAGTAAAAAGAGCAGGAAAGTTATCAGTCCTATCACGACAAACATTCCGATATTATCCTCAAAATATGATTCAAAATAATAGCTTTCTCCACTCATATTTGAGCCGAATATCTGCATAATAAGTTCTCGATATCCGAAAATAAATATCGCGACCATCAGAATAAGCAAAAGCCCATTCAACAGAATATAATTTTTGAAATAGTTTTTTCCGTATAATTTGAAAAAGGTAAAACTGTCGGTGATAAATGCTCCGAAATCTCTTTTTTTATAAAACTGCATCATTGATAGTGTTTTTTATTCGGCGGTTAACAATATGTGGATAGATAAAATAATAAAAACCAATAATACCCAGACAGCCAAAAATTATCAAAAGATTGAGAAATAAAGGCATATTTAGAGCATGTCTTGTAACATAACCTTCAATAATACCGGCACATATCGTGAAGGGAACTGTACTTAAAAATATTTTGAATGAATTTTTGAATCCATTTTTAAAAGAATTAAATCTTGAAAGCGTTTTAGGAAAAAGAATAGATGTTCCGAGAATTAAACCGCACATTCCTTCAACCACCATGCTGAAAATCTCAAACGCTCCGTGAAGCCAGATTCCTCTTGCGCTATCGCCTAAAGCTCCGTGTTCGTAGAAAAAATACTGAAAAGTACCAACCATGACAGAGTTTCGCATCAAAAGATATAAAGTACCAAGTCCACCAAAAATTCCGTAGATGTAAAGTTTTGCACCAACGATAATATTATTGAAAGTAATTCCTATTGTACTTCCCCAAGTTGAACCATCCTGATAAACACCCACTGCATTTCCGTTTTTGATGTTTTCGATAGTCATATTTACATATCCTTCGGTAAGGATAAGATTTGCAAAATCTTTATCATAAACTGCCGAAAGAACGCCAATCAGCATAAAAAAAATGAAGAACAAAAATGAGTAGATTAAATATCTCCTGTTTTCATACACAATTAAAGGGACTTCTGTTTTAAAGAAATAAATCAGTCTATTTTCTTCAACTCTTTTAGTTTTATAAATTTTCTGAAAGATTTGAGAAGAAAGATGGTTTAGATAAACTGTTGTATTACTTTTGGGGTAATAAGTCTGTGCAAAAGAAAGATCGTTGACAAGATTGATGTACAACGAAGACAGGTCATCAGGATTTTTTTTAATTTTCCCTTGAACAACCTGCTCAATTCCCAACCATTTTTCTTTATTTTGTTTAATGAAATAAACCTCTCTCATAATTGTAAGGCTAAAATAATAAAAATTATGTCTCAAATTGCGATTAATACCTCCCAAAATGTAAATATTAATTTTATCACGGCAAGTATCGGAGAACGAATGGTAGCTTACATTATCGATCTTCTCATTAAGGTGGCTTATCTTGTGGCTACGTTCTATTTATTTTTTAGTGTTTTCAATTTAGGATATATTTTAGATGGTTTAGATTCCTGGTCTCAAAACGCAATCTATATTGTTCTTACATTACCTGTTGCTATTTATCCGCTTGTTTTGGAAAGCTTGATGGAAGGACAAACTCCCGGAAAAAAAGTAATGAAAATACGAGTGGTAAAAATCGATGGTTATCAGGCAAGTTTCGGAGATTATCTTATTCGTTGGGTCTTTAGGCTGATCGACACAACCTTTGCAGGAATTGTAGGTCTAATATCTATGATCGTTTCTAAAAACAACCAGCGTTTGGGAGATATTGCTTCTGGAACAGCGGTAATTTCACTCAAAAACAATATCAATATTTCTCATACTATTCTTGAAAATATCAATCACGACTATATCCCCACTTTTTCACAAGTGATCGGATTGAGCGATAACGATATGAGAATTATAAAAGATAATTACTTAAAAGCCCTTAGAATTGACGACAGGCAGGTCATCACAAAGCTTTCAGACAAAATAAAAAGTATTCTCAAGCTAGAAGTCGATCCCACAAAAATGACCGAAAGACAGTTTATCGCAATTATTATTAAAGATTATAATTATTACACAGGGAAAGACAATTAATCAATTGTGAATTTTGCTTCTCAAGTGAATAGTGAATTTTAAATATGCTTAATCAAAAATCAATTTATTGATTTCTAAAATTCATTTGCAGCAGATTTCTTAACTGCTTAATAGTAAGAAAGAATATTTGTAAATTAAAAACTACTGCAAAAGAGACCAAATCCCGAAACCAATACCCGCATAAGCTACAACAGTGATGATATCTGCAATAGGTTGAGAAAAGCGTTTTTCAGCAATTTTTTCGGCATTAATCTGATTCTTATGAAATTTCAGAACTTTTTCACGGTCACGAACCGGATGAGCAACCAGACTGTCATTTTCCCAACGGTCAACGATTACTTTATAAGTTCTACCATCAACATCAATTTTAACATTTTTATTGGGTGCAAGTTTCTCCTGAATATTAACTGGTGCAGGTGTTTGCTGTAGATTCAGGTTTTGACTTTGAGATTTAGTATTTATACTTTCCGCTTGTACTGAATTTGTATTTGTAAGAGCTATATTGTTTTTAGATTCCTGCTTATTGTCGGTTGCCGTATCCACAGTTTTTTTAACCTGATAAGTGTAGCAACTCACAAGAGAAAGTGATAAAATGATAAGATAAAGATATTTTCGCATTAGCCAAATTTAAGAATTAAACGGAAGATTTAATATTTTCTTTTAAAAGATTATATTTTTAAATGAAAATTCCGGCTTTTTGAGGAATATAAAAGTGACAAGCAAAACGAATTGACCATTCACAGTTTGCATTCAAAATTCTGCGGTGTAATTTTTGCAGTTTTATTTTAATTAAATTTAAACTATGAAATTAGAAAACAATAAATCCGGAAATGGCGGAGTGATTACACTTAGCAACGAAATTAAAGAAGTAGGAAGATTAACGTACACTATTTTTCCTGAAGATAATAAATTGATTATTTCTTTCGTATTGGTTCATCCCGAATTCGAAGGTCGTGGAATGGGAAAATTTCTTGTTGAAGAAGCTATTAAATTTTCAAGAGAAAACAAGTGGAAAGTGTATCCTCATTGTTCGTACGCAAGAGCCGTAATGAGAAGAATGAATGATGTGGAAGATATCTTTTTACAGAACTAAAACTTCATTGAGCAGAATATCTTCAATATCATCAGGGTAATTGACCTGAAAATGAAGATCCGAAGCAACCCAGCTTTTAATTTCTTCTACATCTAAAATTTTAGAATTCGGAATTCCCATTTTGTCTAAAGCGCAGGCATTGCATTCCTGTTCATATTGATTATGAATGGGAATTACAAACAGTTTTTTATCCATAAAAAGTGCTTCGGCGGGAGTTTCAAAGCCTGCATTGCATAAAATTCCGTCACAGTTTTCGAAGTATTTCAAATACTGAATTTCATCAATTGGAAAAATCTCAATATTTTTTTCTTTTCTCTGAAGTTTACTGTTTTTGGAAAAAACTTTCCATTCTACAGGAATCTCACTTAAAATTTTGATGATATTTTCGTCAGAAAAACTAGGCAGATAAACTACGTAAAATCCTTTTTTATCAGGACTTAGATTTCTTATTTTTCTTCTGATGACTGGTTTTTTAATTTGTGAATGATAATTTTCGAAATGAAAACCTATTTTCTTTTCACTCGGAACGTAATATTTCAAAATCAACTCTCCGAAAAAGTCTTTTTTCACTGGTTTTGGGGTTTCTTTAAAACTCATTGAAGCCTGATGACTCAGCTCAATAATATTTAAATTTTTAGTTTTACATGCCCAACCTGTTAATGGCTCGTAATCATTGATAATTAAATCGTATTTACTTAAATCGATTTGATTAATGGTTTTAAAAGCTTCGAGAAAGTTATTTTCAAAAAGGATTTTTTTATAGGAAATTCCGCCCGTTTTATTATAAAGCAGCGAAACACCTTTATGTTGAAAGTTAATGGGGAAATCGGCTTTTAATTGAGATTGATGACCACTGATCAAAGTATCAACAGAAGCATACTTTTTAAGAATAGGAATGATTTCCTGTGCGCGTGCAACATGACCGTTTCCTGTTCCCTGAAATGCGTATAAAATCTCCATTCTACGTAAATTGAGTTACAATTTTCAAAAGATCCGAATTATTGATGTCCTGAATCTCTTCCGATTCATCGTCTTTCAGCAAATGTTTATGATCTTCGTAATGAAAGATTTTCCATTCGTTCTGATTAAATTCGAGAGCAGATAAATTTTCAATCCAGTCGCCGGAATTAAGATAGGTACAAGATCCTTTTTTGGTAACAACTTCACGCATTTGAGGCTGATGAATGTGCCCGCAAACTACATAATCATAGCCATTGTCAATGGCCAATTCAGAAGCAGTTAATTCAAAATCGCCGATATACTTTACTGCTTTTTTTACATTGTTTTTGATTTTTTTCGAAAACGAATATTTTTCTCTACCCATTTTTTCTAAAAACCAATTGACAACATTATTGATGACGATTAAAAGATCATAACCTTTTCCGCCAAGCTTGGCAATCCATTTGGAATGTTGAACTGATGCATCAAATACATCTCCATGAAAGATCCATGTTTTTTTATCATTGACTTCAAGACAAAGTTTGTTGCAGACTTTGAGCTTACCCAATTCAAAATCGGTAAACTTTCTGAACATTTCATCATGATTACCCGTAATATAATAGACATCTGTGTTTTTCGTAGCAAATGAAATGATCTTTTTGATCACTTTCAGATGAGGCTTAGGGAAGTAAGACTTTTTAAACTGCCAGATATCAATGATATCACCATTTAAAACTAGCGTTTTCGGTTGAATAGAATTTAGATACCGTAGAAGTTCTTTGGCCTTACATCCGTAAGTTCCCAAATGTACATCCGAAATGATAACAAGTTCAACGTTTCTTTTCAAATTGCAGAATTTATCTTACTAATGATCAAAAGTGATCGCCATATCAATTAGTATTTACATTTACCAAGGATGGCGATTTCACAATTGATTCTTATGCAAAGAAACTAATTGAAAATGAATTGTATATGAATGCTATATTATTTTTATTGTAAAGCTACATTAAAAAAACGCCACGAAAACACAAATCTTGAATTCATGTTTTCGCGGCAAGAAATAAAACTCTGCTACAAACAGCAATTTTATTTTTATAAAGACTCTAAAAGTTCGTCAGTAATTTCCATGTTATGATAAACGTTTTGTACGTCATCATCTTCTTCGAAACGATCAAGCATTTTCATATTTGCTTTAAACTGATCTAGAGTAACTTCTTTTATATTATTCGGAATTCTTTGTAATTCTGCACTTTTAGCTTCTATTTTTAGCTCATCTAATTTGTGAGATAATGAACCAAAATCTTCAAAAGCAGTTGTAATCATTACTTCTTCTTCATCTTTTTCTACATCTTCAGCTCCACCGTCGATCATTTCCATTTCAAAATCATCCCAATCCATTGTAACTTTAGCTAGATCGATAGTGAAAATCCCTTTTCTGTCGAAGATAAAAGCTAATTCCCCATTCTTCCCAAGATTACCGTCAAACTTATTGAAAATGGCTCTTACGTTAGCAACAGTTCTGGTAGGATTATTTGTAGTACATTCTACAAAAAATGCAACGCCACCTTGTCCGTAACCTTCATAAGTGATCTCTTCATAGTTTTCTGCATCCGCCCCACCAGCTTTTTTAATAGCTCTTTCAACATTATCTTTAGGCATGTTGGCACCCTTTGCATTCTGGATACATCTTCTCAATGCCGGGTTAGCTTCAGGATCTGTACCACCTGCTTTTACCGCTAATGCAATGTCTTTACCTATTTTAGAAAAAGTCTTGGCCATTTTGTCCCAACGAGCCATTTTTGAGGCTTTTCTATATTCAAATGCTCTTCCCATTTTATAAATTAAATTTTGACAAAATTACTTAAAATCAACAACAAAAAAAATACCCCCAGAAATCTGGAGGTATTTATTATTTAGAAAATTAAATTATTTTCTTCTTTTCTTAGCCGGAGCTTTCTTCTTAGGAGTAGCTGGTAAGTCAGATTTTTTGTAAGTATCCCACTCTGCACCAGAGATTCCTCTTACAACAACTCTTCTATCAGCTTGTCTTTCAGCATCAGAAGCAGTTTCATCAACAGTAGCTTCTTGCTCACCGATACCGATTGATTTCAATACTGATGGGTTAACACCTCTAGCCTCTAAAGCAGCAACTACAGCAGCAGCTCTTTGTCTAGATAAATTCAAGTTATAAGTATCACTACCTTTTTTATCAGTCATACCAACGATCACAAAGTTTTCAGCTGGTGCTTCTTTAATAATTCTAGCCGCTTGATCTAATTTACCATTAGATTGAGCTCTGATAGTAGCTTTGTTAAAGTCAAATAATAGATCTCTAAACTCTTCTGTTACTTTTTCAGCAACTGGCTTAGCTGGTGGAGGAGGACATCCGTTGAATTCTGGAACACCAGGAACTGTAGGACATGCATCATCTTTATCTAAGATACCATCACCGTCTGTATCTGGCCAAGGACAACCGTTGTTTTCTGCAGGACCTGCAACAGTAGGACAAGCATCATCTTTGTCGATAATACCATCACCATCTGTATCTGGCCAAGGGCAACCATTGTTTTCAACCGGACCAGCAACATCTGGACACTGATCGTCTTTATCTGGAACTCCATCACCGTCTGTATCAGGACATCCTTGGAATTCTGGTAAACCTGGTGTATCTGGACATAAATCGTCTTTATCTAAGATACCATCCTTATCTCTGTCTCTGTTCCCGAATCTAAAGTTCAAAGAAGCAGAAGCTTGCCAGAAATTAGCATAGTTAGCTTTATCACCTGGAGTAGAAACATAATCACCTTGTACACCTAAACCGAAGTTCTTTGTTAACCAGAAGTTAACACCTGCACCTGTTGACACAGTAAAGTGGTTTGCTTTACCCATTTCCATCCCATTATCTCCGTTAGAAGTCATTTCTGCAGGATTTCCGTTGATGAAAGTTTGTCTTGGGAAAGAAAGAGCTGTGTAATCATGTCTTAAATAGTTTGCACCTACTCTCAAGTAAGGATCAAACCAAGACTCTTCGTCCCAAATTAAACCAGCAGCTTTAGCTTGGAAACCAAGACCAGTCATTAACATAAACTCTTTACCCATGTTAAGTCTTTTGTTCTCAACATTTCCAACAGAAGTTTGCCAGTCAATAACTAAACCTTTGCCAATGTTTCTAGCAACTGTTAATTTAGAAAGTGGTGGTGTAATAGAAAAATTGTTCATATTGAACATATTCTTCGTCAAATTAGTAGCAGAAAACGTATTACTGAAGTTATTACGCTGTGCTGTATGGTTTTCCGCATGAGCACCAACCCCGATCATCCACGGATTGTTGGTAGTCTGAGCGAAAACAGTAGAGGCAACCGTAAGCGCCAATGCTGAAATTCCTAATTTTAGATTTTTCATAGAATTAAATGATTAAATAATTGATATTGCAAAATAAATATAATTTTTCTTTATAAACAAAGTTTTCAGGATGATTTTTAACTTTTCTTTAATATTCTGTCCAGGTTTCTTTTATTTTCTCTATCTTTTATCGCCTCTCGTTTATCAAAGAGTTTTTTACCTCTTCCCAGTGCGATTAGAATTTTAGCCTTTCCTCCATCATTTATATAAAGTTTTAACGGGATTATTGTATTCCCTGCATCCTTAAGTTTTTTTTCAAATTTTAACAATTCTCTTTTGTGCAAGAGCAACTTTCGTTCCCTTTTTGTCTTATGATTATAAAAAGTACCCAATTTATATTCGTCGATCATCATATTAATGATATACAATTCACCATCAATGAACTGACAAAAAGACTCTGTAATAGAGGCTTTAGACGAACGTAAAGATTTAATTTCGGTACCTGTTAATACCATTCCCGCCTCTATTTCTTCTAGAATCTCATATTCAAATCTTGCTCTTTTATTGAGTATCCTGACTGTTTTTTCAATCTTCATATTCTTAAATTTTGTTATGAAATATACAAAATTTGCTTTCATATAAAAACTTGAGTATTACATTATTATAATTTACCCAAATTCTTTTCGTAATTTTGCGCCAAATTTACAAAACTATATGTTAACAGTATCTAATTTATCTTTACAATTCGGGAAAAGAGTTCTTTTTGACGAGGTAAACATTATGTTTACGAAGGGAAACTGCTACGGAATCATCGGAGCTAATGGTGCAGGAAAGTCTACATTCCTTAAAATATTAACTGGAAAACAAGACCCAACAACAGGACACGTATCTTTGGAACCTGGAAAAAGAATGTCTGTTCTTGAGCAGGATCACTTTGCGTACGATCAATTTACTGTACTGGAAGCGGTTTTAAGAGGTAACAAAAAATTATTTGAAATAAAAGAAGAGATGGATGCCCTTTATGCAAAGGAAGACTTCTCTGACGAAGACGGAATTAAAGCGGGTGAACTAGGCGTTGTTTACGATGAAATGGGCGGCTGGAACTCAGAATCTGACGCACAAACCATGCTTTCAAATGTCGGTATCAAAGATGACATGCATTGGCAAATGATGAGTGAGCTGGAAAATAAGGACAAAGTAAAAGTTCTTTTGGCTCAGGCGCTTTTCGGAAATCCTGATGTATTGATTCTGGATGAACCTACGAATGACCTTGATATTGATACAATTTCTTGGTTGGAAGATTTCCTTGCTGATTATGAGAATACGGTAATCGTAGTTTCTCACGACCGTCACTTCTTAGATACGGTTTGTACGCACATCGGAGATTTAGATTACGCTAAATTAAACCTTTACACAGGTAACTACTCTTTCTGGTACCAAGCTTCTCAATTAGCGACAAGACAAAGAGCTCAGGCGAACAAAAAAGCGGAAGAAAAGAAGAAAGAACTTCAGGATTTCATCGCAAGATTTAGTTCAAACGTTGCAAAAGCTAAACAGGCTACTGCAAGAAAGAAAATGATCGATAAACTAAACATCGATGATATCAAACCTTCTTCAAGAAGATATCCTGCAATCATTTTTGAAATGGAGAGAGAAGTGGGTGATCAGATTTTAGATGTAAAAGGTCTTGAAAAAACAAAAGATGGAGAATTATTGTTCTCTAATATCGATCTTAACCTTAAAAAAGGAGATAAAGTTGCTGTTTTGTCTAAAAACTCTTTGGCAATTACAGAATTTTTCGAAATTTTAGCAGGAAACGTTCAACCGGACAAAGGAGCTGTTGCTTGGGGAGTTACAACTAACCAATCTCACATGCCTTTAGATAATACAGAATTCTTTAAAGAAGACATCAACTTAGTGGACTGGTTAAGACAATTCACCAAAAATGATGAAGAACGTCACGAAGAATTCATGAGAGGATTCTTGGGAAGAATGCTTTTTTCAGGTGATGAAGCTTTGAAATCTTGTAAAGTACTTTCAGGAGGTGAAAAAATGAGATGTATGTTCAGTAGAATGATGCTTCAGAAAGCAAACGTTCTTTTATTAGACGAGCCTACGAACCACTTAGACCTTGAAAGTATCACGACTTTGAACAACTCATTGTCTAACTTCAAAGGAAATCTTTTGTTGGCTTCTCATGACCACGAAATGCTTTCAACTGTCTGTAACAGAATCATCGAATTGACTCCAAACGGAATCATAGACAGAGAAATGACTTACGACGAATATCTTGCTGATAAAAAGATAAAAGAATTAAGAGAAAAAATGTATTCTTAATTTTAGAACAACATTAAAATTCATAAAAAACTCCTCAAAGTTAACTTTGAGGAGTTTTATTTTTAAATATTTAGTTAAGATTATTTAGTCAGTTTTGTTTTAGGCAAAGTCACGGTTCCCGGATCTTTCCATAAACCGTCTTTTTCAGCACGTTTTTTCACAGCTTCTGCTCTTTTATTGCTGTCCGGATGTGAATTAAACATTTTCTGGAACCCAGACTGGGCTGTTCCACCTTCAGACAATAACGCCAACTTTTTAAATGCAGTGTAAGCACCAACAACGTTATAATTATTTGCTTTCATAAAATCGTAAGAATAAGTATCTGCCTGAGATTCTTGTTTTTTACTGTGAGAAGCATCCAAAAATTCATTTGCCATTTTCCCGACCTGGCTTTCATTTAATGTGGCTACTGTAGAAGAAGCCGATGAAGCAGCGTCTAAAGCAGCAGCTTTAAGATAAGCAGACTTAATCGCATCTTTTGTATCTTCATTTTTAACGTGACCAATTTCATGACCAATTACCGCCAATAATTCATCATCAGTCATAATATCCATTAACGAAGAAAAAACACGAACACTGCCATCTGCGCAAGCAAATGCATTGATATCTTTTACTTTATAAACCTTATAATTCAGGTTTAAACCGTCCTGAGATTTGTGTTTTCCAAAAAGTTTATTCAGTCTTACCGTGTAAGGATCTTTCGGGCCAGCAACCGGATTATTCTTATCCATATAATCGACCGATTCTTTAGATAATTTTACAGCATCTGCATTAGAGAAAGACAAAGCTGAAGCTCCTTTAGAAACAACGCCTGCAGCCTTTCCAAGATTAATTTTCTGAGCTTGTACGCCCACAGCAGCACTTAGCAAAAGTGCAGAAACTAAGATTTTTTTCATGTTTAATAATTTGTGCTGTGAAGATAATACTTTTCCTCAAAATAAAATCCTTTTCCGGCAATACCGAAAAAGGATTTTTAATATTAAAAAAAGAAATTAATTTAAACAATAAAGAGACCTGCAATTGCTGCGGCATCCGTTCCGCTAAGAACCTCATCGTAAGCTGCAGATCCTGCCGCTGCTCCAAAGGCAGTAGCGGTATTAAATCCGGCCTGTAATGTCACATCTTCGCCTGCATATACTGCATTGGTTGCAGCAGGCATATTACCACCATTTGCCAATTCTATCCACCCTTTATTAGCACGCATTCTTCTTACCTGAGATGCATGTCTCGCTTCCACAGAGTGAATTTGTAAAGCTGCCTGAAGAACTGTTTTATTAGACATCACATTTCCAGCCTGTCCTTTATAAGCTCTTACCCCGGTATCTTCAAAAGCTTGCGCCAAAATCAAGAACTGCTGATAATTTGTAAATGGTGTGAAATTTCCTCCAGCTGTAAAATCGAAAGTTGGTTTTGCCGCTGGCGCTGTCCCTAATGAAGTCAGTGTACTTTTTAGAAAAGCAACATGGGCTGCTTCATGTTTAGAAATCTGCATAAAAACAGTACGGTCTGCTGTAGGAATCAAAGTCCCTGCATTAAGACCCAATCTGTAATATTCATCTTCTAAATATTCCAGAGTAAGTGCTAGCTGTAGTGCATCGGTTAGTGCACTTTTCATTGTAGTTCCGGGAACTGTATCTGTAAGAGTTTCCGCTTTCGCTGTTGTGGTCATTAAACCTGCCAAGCCTAATGGAAGAGCTGCAACTGCCGCCTTTTTTCCAAATGCTGAAATATCTGAAAGCGAACCTGATCTAGACGTTTGTCTTGTAAAAAAAGAGTCGTCTGAAAGTTTATCTAGTAATTTAAGAATATTCATAATAAAAGATTTAATTTGATTAGTTTATACCTTGCTCTTTCCAAGTGAACGGAGTTTTTATAAATCCACCTGCTGCCATTACAATCTCTTTAGGCTCTTTAGCCACATCGAGTCCGTTGGCATTGATTACATCATCTCCTGAAAACGCTGCTGTACCAGGATTAATTAAATCTCTAATTGCTGCGGCATGTCTGGCTTCTACGGAAACAATTTTTCCGGCAAGTACCAAATATGCAGGATTGGAAATATATTTGCCCGCTGCGTTATAAGCTGCAACACCAGTATCTTCCAGAGCTTTTGCTGTAGCTAATACTGAGTTTCTGTCATTAAAATTTACACTTGGATATTGAAATTCTAAAGTAGGTAAAACATTATTCGTTGCGCCGGAAATAGCTGCCTTGAAAAAGTCGCGGTGTATAACTTCATGGTGATAAAGATCTGTAAGAATTTCTTTTTCGGCACTTGAGATGCCGGTGTAGAAATTATTAACGACTTTAGTGTAAAAATCTGCCTCGAGCTGCTCAAGAGCGTATGCATAGTTTAAAACACCAACATCACCAGTTCCCAAATCAAATATTCCGTTATTTTGTGTGTAGTCAAAATCATCGTCATCGCAGCCTATCAACGTGAGGCCGGCAACGGCAATACCAATGCCGCTCAGTTTTAGAAAGTTTCTTCTGCCTGTATCCAGAGTTGCTCCCTGGTTAGAAACTTGAATTGTTTTTTTCATAATATAATTTTTAAATGGGTTTATATTTAAAATCATGTACGAGAGTCACAACAGTTTGGTTTTAATAAATTGTAAAAAAAATTAAAATTCATTAATGATTAAATCAAAAACCACCACAAACATTAACAATAATTTAAAATATACAATCAGGAAGAATTTGAATTTGGATGGACTTTTCAATAGATTTTAAAATAAATTTTACCTATTTTTGTGAAATGAGTCAAAAATGGATTTATAAACCTGAACCTGATGAAGAAATTGTTGATGGATTGAGTTCGTCGCTTGGTTTTGGAACTTTTGAATCTAAACTATTAGTTCTCAGAGGAATTGACAATTATCAAAAGGCAAGAGAGTTTTTCAAACCTAATGTAACCGATATTCACAGTCCTTTTTTGATGGCAGATATGCAAAAAGCCGTCGAGCGTATTGCAACAGCTATCGAAAACGGTGAAAAAATCATGGTTTACGGAGATTATGATGTAGACGGAACGACTGCGGTTGCTCTGATGTATCTTTATCTGAGTAAAATTGTTCAAAAAAAATATTTAGACTATTATATCCCGGATCGTAATTCTGAAGGGTACGGAATTTCTACCGAAGGAATTGACTTTGCAAAGGACAATGGTTTTTCGTTGATTATTGCATTAGATTGCGGAATCAAAGCTTCCGACATGATCAATTATGCCAAAAGCAAAGACATCGATTTTATTATCTGTGACCATCACTTGCCAGGAGATGAAATTCCTGACGCAGTTGCTGTTTTGGATCCAAAAAGAAACGACTGCAGATATCCTTTTAAGGAACTTTCAGGCTGTGGTGTAGGTTTTAAACTATGCCAAGGCCTGAATACTATTTACAAAATCCCGGAATCTGAATTGTTTGAGCTTACTGATCTTTTGGCAATTTCTATTGCTGCAGATATTGTTTCGATGACCGGAGAAAACAGGGTTTTAGCGAAAATGGGTCTTAAAATGCTCAGAAAAACCCGAAATATGGGACTCAGACTTTTGATTCCTGAAGATAAACTTTCTCATTTTGAAATTTCAAATATTGTTTTTGAAATTGCACCAAAAATCAACGCTGCCGGAAGAATTTCACAAGGAAAAGCTGCTGTTGAACTGATGGTTTCTGACAATCTGAAACACGCTCACCAAATTGTAAGCGACATTATGAATCTTAATGATGAAAGACGTGAACTCGACATGAATTCTACTCTTTCAGCGCTGAATCAAATTATAGAATCTCAACAGGAAACCAAATTCTCCACCATTGTTTACCATCCCGAATGGAACAAAGGTGTTATAGGAATTGTTGCGTCAAGGCTTACCGAAACGTACTACAAACCTACATTGGTTTTTACGGACGGAAACAATGGCGAAATGGTAGCTTCTGCCCGATCGGTTTCAGATTTTGATGTACATGAAGCATTAGATTTATGCTCGGAATATTTCCTGAAGTTTGGAGGTCACCATGCTGCTGCAGGACTTTCTATGGAAAAATCGAAGTTTGAGGATTTCAAAATTAAATTTGAAAGAATCGTAGGTGAAAAGATAAAAGACCATCAAAAAGAACCGTCAATCACCATAGATTCTGACGTACACATCGATGAGATCAATAGAGATTTCATTAATTTCCACAGAAAGCTGGCTCCTTTCGGGCCTCAAAATATGAAGCCTAATTTGGTTTTAAGGAATCAAAAAATTTCCGGTTATTTAAAAACGATGGGTAAAGATAACAATCACCTGAAGTTTTACATCAAACAAGAATCAACCGGAAGAAATATAGAATGTATAGGTTTTAAACTGGGTCAATTTGCTGATGATTTCAGAACTAAAAATTTCGATATCGCTTTTACATTAGAAGAAAATCACTGGAAAGGAAATGTAACACATTGCCTGAATATTAAAGATGTGAAGTTTTTGGAGAATTGAGGCTAAGTCTAAAGTTTAGGTATATTGTAACGCTAAAAACCACACAAATGATAAATGATTTTACTGAAATGCCAGTTTGGCGAAAGGCAATGGACATTGCTGAAAAATGTTTTAACATTAGTGAAACCTTACCTCGGAAAGAAGATTATGCTCTTACCTCTCAGTTAAGAAGATCTGCAGAAAGCATTTCAGCTAATATAGCTGAAGGTTTTGGAAGGCGTACCAGTAAAGACAAAAGTCGATTTTATGATATTTCAAGAGGTTCGGCATTTGAAGCCAAAAGTCATTTGATTTATGGAGTTAGGGTTAAATATTTTAAGGAAACAGATTACTTAGAAATTAAAAATATAATCGATGAAGTAATTCATGAAATTAATAAAATAGCTTCTTATCTTAATAGGCAACAACCTTAGTATTAACCTTAACCTAATATATAAGTTTTGAAAAAAATAGGTCTATTTTTCGGATCATTCAACCCAATTCATATCGGGCATTTGATATTGGCGAATTATATTCTTGAAAATTCGGATATGAATGAATTGTGGTTTGTAGTAAGTCCGCAAAATCCTTTCAAAGAAAAAAAATCGCTTCTGAATGATCACAACAGGCTTGATATGGTAGAACTCGCCATCAAAAATTATCCGGATTTGCGGGCTTCGAATGTTGAGTTTTCACTTCCTACGCCTAGTTATACCATTGACACCTTGACATATCTGAAAGAAAAACATCCAGACTATTCTTTTAGTTTAATAATGGGTGAAGATAATCTTGGAAGTTTACACAAATGGAAAAATGTCGATTTATTGATAAAGAATCATCATATTATTGTTTACCCCAGAGTTTTTGAAGGTGACAAAAAAGATTCTAAATACATAAACCACGAAAATATTTCGCTTGTGAAAGCACCTGTTATTGAGTTATCTGCAACTGAAATTCGCAATATGATTAAACAGGGCAAAAACATTAGACCGATGCTTCCACCGGAAGTTTTTGAATATTTGGATGGGAGTAGTTTTTATAAGTAGAAGTTAGAAGTTAGAAGTTAGAAGTTAGAAGTTAGAAGTTAGAAGTTAGGCAAAATTATTTTTTAAGTATCATGGAATTCATCGAAAATTTTTTCTCAAAATATCCTCAGGAAAAGGTCATCAAATGGTTTAAACAAATTTGTTTAGCTGAAGCAATTTCATGGTTTTTTCTATTCACAGCCATGATCTGGATCCGAGTCGATCCTGAAGGTATCTTACCGATTGTTTACATCAGCACAATCGGCAGCATCCACGGATTGTTTTTTACACTTTACCTGCTGTTTATTCCTTCCACAAGAAAAATATACGCGTGGGATGATGAAGATTCTGTCTTCGCTTTAATAGCCGCTTTTTTTCCTTTTGCCACCATTTGGATAGACAAAAAGCTGGCACGTTTCGATAGAGAATAATTATTTTTAAAAAAAATATCACTTCAACTGTAACATATCTTCTGTTACAGTTGTCTTATTATGTAGAAACTCAAAATTCTATAAAATTCCATTAATAAATTTTAGTCACTAACAATCAACTACTTAACAAAAGTACAAAAACATTTACACTACTTTGTATTGCATGATACTAAATTTATTATATATCTTTGCAATGTAAAATAATAACATATACAAGCTTCTAAACTAAAAAATATAATTATGAAAACTCAAATATTCATCGCAGCACTTTTCTTAAGCGGATTTGCTTTTGCTCAGGAGAAAAAATCAGATTCAGTAAAAACCCAGAAAATTGAAGAAGTGGTTTTGACAAAACAGGTTTTCAAAAAACAAAGCGACCGTTTCGTTTATGACGTAGCTGCATCGCCGGTAACAAAGGGAAATACTACCTTCGATCTATTAAGACAAACGCCTCTACTTTCTACAACAGATGATAAAACATTAAAAATCGTAGGAAAAAACAATGCTCTAATCTATATCAATGGTAGAAAGACCAATATGGATGCGGAATCTGTTACTCAGTTTTTAAAAAATACTCCCGCAGAAAATATTCAGAAAATTGAAGTAATTACCGTACCCGGAAGTGAATTTCAGGTAGAATCTTCAGACGGAATCATCAATATCATTCTTAAAAAGAAAATGAGTGACGGCCTGAACGGAAACATGAGAATGTCTAATACTCAAAATAAATATAATGGAAGTTCTGCAAGTTTTTCTGCCAATTACAGAAAAGATAAGTTGGGAATCAGCGCCAATTTGTATGGCGGAGAAAACATTCAGGCTCAGCATTATGTTTTACGAAACGGAAATAATCTATCATCTAATGAATCTACAGGGAACATTGATGATCCTAACCAATACCTTGGCGGTTATCTGAATTTTGATTATCAATTGACAGAAAAAAGTAACTTAGCTTTATCGTGGAACTCAAGTGCTAATAAAAGCTATAATTCTACAGTAAATTTATTCAATAAAATTCGTTCTTTTAATGAAAAAACTAATGCTCTTGATACCAATTACACCAATTCTAGAAATAAAGAAGATGCCCGTTCTTACAATAATTCGGTTAACTTAAATTATGAGTTAAAAACAGATTCGCTAGGAAGCAAATTAAATGTAAATGCTGCTTATCTTAATTATAAAAGATTTCAGTTTACTGACAACAAAACATTTTCAGCAGATCCCATAGGAAATGACACCGGAGTAATCCCAACCCAGACTATTACTCAAAATCTGCCACAAATCATCAATAACTTTTCTAGTACTGTAGATTATATTCAGAAATTTAAAAATGATTTTACAATAGCTGTTGGGGGAAATTTTAATAAAACAAAAACTGATAACGATACAAAAAACAATACATTTAAAGCGGGTGAACCAACCGAATTTACACCCAATCATTTCATTTATGATGAAAATATCTATGGGGCTTATTTAACTTTGGAAAAGAAATTCTCTGATAAATTTTCCGGAAAAATCGGTACCCGTTACGAAATCACCAACAGTATAGGAACTTCAGACAATGCAGCTCCGGAATACAGAAAGATTGAAAGAGATTATAATAATTTACTTCCCTATTTAAGCATCAATTATGCTATTAACGATAAGAATAATATCTCTTATGCGTTTTCAAGCAGAATGAGAAGACCAAGTTTCTGGGAGCTGAATCCTGTAAGAAATATTCTTACCGAAAACAATTACACTCAAAACAACCCTTTTGTAAAAGCTTCGTCAACGTATAATCAGGAACTGACGTACATGTACAAAAGTTCTTATTTCCTGATTTTAAATCATTCTTATTTTAAAGATCAAATCACTCAGGTTCCACTGCAAGGGTATGCTAAATCTATGGATGGTAAAATCACTGAGCAAAACGTGCTTCGCTACATCAGAACAAATTTTGGTGACAAACAGGAAATGTCTGCAATGTTGGGAATGAACAAAACATTTTTCAATCAATATCTAACGATGAATTTCAATATTGGAGTACAGCACAACGTTAACAATGGTTCTTTGTCTGTAGACCCTACGAATGGTGATATTTTTCTTGATAAAAAGGGAAACCAAATTGTATATAGTAATAATATAAGATCTACAAGTATTTTGATTCAAACCAATAACACTATTCGTTTAGATAAAAAGAAAACCTGGTTTTTGGGCGTAAATTATTTCTTCGTAGACAAACAGCAAATCGAACTGGGAATGCTTAAGAATCTTTCAAGCCTTGATGTAAGTTTAAAGAAAAACTGGAACGACTGGACTTTTGCATTAAATCTTACCGACGTGCTTAGAACCAACATCGTAGAAATTGAAGATTACCAAGACAACGGAAACTATAATTACGTAAGAAATGACCAATTCAGAAGAGGCGGAACATTCAGCATCACTTACAATTTCGGAAACCAGAAAGTGAAAAAAGTAAGAGACATCGAAGGCGCATCAGACGCTATTAAAAGCAGAACACGTTAACATTCAATCTTCATATATTTTATTTTGTACAGAAACCTGCCAAGAAATTGGTGGGTTTCGTTTATATTTAAGTATGAATAAATTTTTAGCACTTTTATTTTTCGTTCTACTGTTAAACTGCAAAGAAAAAACAATCAATATCAGTAAAGACATTACTTTCGATAAACAGATGGATATCTCTTATGGAAATGATTCTGAACAAAAATTAGATTTATATATCCCCAAAAACACTCAACAAAATAAAGACTTATTCATCATTATTCATGGCGGAGGATGGAAAGGAGGAAACAAATCTCAGCTTACTTATTTCACATTGTCGATGATGAAGAAATTTCCCAAAAGTGTTTTTGCAAACATTAATTACAGATTGGCTTCGGAAAATCGTTTCGGAATCCCAAACCAGACCGATGATATTGATAATGTAATTTTATTTTTAGAGAAAACATTAAAATATAAACCCAATATTATTCTTCTGGGAAACAGTGCAGGTGGTCATTTATCAATGCTTTATTCATACAAGTTTGATGCTAATAAAAGAGTAAAAGCCGTGGTGAATATTGTCGGACCAGCAGATTTATCAGATCCAAGTTTTAAAAGTTATTATGATTATTCATTTGTTGAAAATCATTTGCTTGATCCCGCTATACTTTCTAAGGGAATTTCTATAGAAGATTATGCAAGTCCGGTTTATTGGATAACTAAAAACGCTTCACCAACAATTTCTTTTTACGGAAATAATGACACTGTAATTCCGTTATCACAAAAAAAGATTTTAGATTCTGCTTTAAATAAAAACGGCATTCTTAATCAATCTTTCGAATTTCCCGGTGGGCATCTCGATTGGGCGAATGAGAAAAATGCACCTTTTGTTATTCATTCTATCAGTGAATTCCTAATGCATACTGACAAAAAGTAAAAAGCTGGCGTCCGTTTTAAAAAAGCAAGCCTGCATTTTAAAAAAGCTGGCGTGCTTTTAGATAAATGCACGCCAGCTTTTTGTAAAGTCCTCGAAAGGAATTTCTACAGTAATCTTTTTAATTTAACCTTATTCAGACTTTACCACTTCCGTTCTCTCAGAAACTCCATTAGCATTAAAGGCTTCTATCTGGAAATAATAAGAATCTACTCTATCGGCTCCGGTGAAGAAATATTCATTTTTACCGTACACCATAATGCTCCCGTATAATTTATCAGGAGATTTTCCCCAATAAATAACATAACCATCGGCATTCGAGTTTTGTTGCCATTTCATCCAGATGCTTCTTCTTTCACCATATTTTTTGGGATCGGCTCTTAACGGAACAAAGTTCTGAACTTTTGCAGGTTTTGCTCCCGCTCCTTTTCCAAAAACTCTGAAACCGCTTAATGCAAATTTCCCAGTTGGCATTTTAAGATTTTCCATCTTTAAAAATCTTGCTTCAGCAGGTTTTTCTAGTTCAACATAATCATGAGGAACGTCTTTTGTGTTTTTACTTTTATCGACAATTACTTTCCATTTTTTACCATCATTGGAACCAAGAATTTTATATTGGTGCATTTTGCCTTCCGTTTTTCCCATAAACTCGACATCCTGGTCTGCATAGTTTATCTGAATCGCATTAATGGTAGAAACTTCACCTAAATCGGTTTGAAACCATTCTCCTGCATTACCTGTTTTAGCACTCCAATAGGTTTTAATATCTTCATCTACCGCATTATTCGAATGATAACCTCCTAAAGTTGACGAAACCTGAACGGGCTTGTTATAATTCAACAGCATCCAGCCGGTGAAAAGTCCTTTCGAAAAATCTTTTCCCTGCGCAAACTCCGGAAGCAAAGTAGGATAATCACCATAAGCGGTATTGGTGTACATGACATCATCTTTATCAAAACCAGCAGGCCAGATTCCTAAACGTCTTTCAAAATTATTTTTTGTAGAAATAAAAATCGTGGAAACATGCCACCAGTTTTTATAATTATCTTCGAAAGTAGCACCATGTCCCGCTCCTCTCGCAAAACCTCCCGGCTTATAAGAAAAAGGATTGTGTTGTTGGTATTCATAACCTTCTAAAGGATTTTTAGAGACGTAAACTCCGTCAGAATATCCGCTAAACTCTGTAGCCGGAGCGCCATACTGCATATAATATTTGTCTTTATATTTGGTTACCCAAGCTCCTTCTACAAAAGGCTGCAGGAAAACATTATCATTATATTCTCCAAATCTTTCCCAACCGTGATCTTCGGGTTTTAATCTTAAAATAGGCTTTACAAAACCTTCAGACTGTAGATTTTTTACTTTAACTTCTGTTCCTAAAAGAGGCCATTCGTTGCTAGATCCCCAATATAAATAGAGCTTATTTTTATCCTCATCATAATGAAAAGCAGGATCCCAAGCTCCGACTTTCAAAGTATCTACTGCAATTTTCCAGTCGTCTTTTGTAGGATTGGTGCTTTTCCAGATCGGGAAATCCTGTTCCCAGGTAGAGCCGTAAACGTATAACGTATCTTTCATCGCCCAAACTGCAGGAGCGTTCAGATCGTGCGTATATTTATTGTCTCTAAGGAATTTTCTTTTCACAAATTTCCAGTCGAGCATATTGTCGCTGTACCAATATCCTTCCTGATTGGTCGAAAAAAGAAAAAGCTTTTTCTGAAAATTTACAATCACAGGATCTGCAGTTGCACGATGCTTTCCTTGTTTTGAAAAAACTTCAAAAGGCGTATAGCCATAGTCGATATTAATAGGATTGCAATACGTTTTTTGCTGCGCATTCGAAAAGAAGCACAGAAGTATTACCATGCTGAAATATAATCTCTTACTCATAATCAAACTTTATATTTCTACAAATTTAAAGTTTTTTTAACGGTTTGCTTCGTATCTAAGCATAAAAAACTTCTGACCTTTGCGAAAGCCAGAAGTTGTAATTTATTTAATTTAAAATACTTTATTTTTTAGGCAAGAAAACTTCTGCCAACATGCAACGTGCACTTCCGCCTCCGTTTACTTCAATCGTATTAAGATCTGAATAGATGATTTCACAGTATTTTTTGATGTTTGCAATTTGGTCAGAATGTAAAGATTGATAAGCAGTCTGGCTCATTACTAAATATTTCTGACCCTCTTTATTCTGAACCTGAAGCATATTTCCTGCAAATTGCTGCATTTGCTCTTCAGAAATTTCTATGATTTCTTTTCCTGAATTTTTAATGGTTTCAATTACTTTGCTTCTTTCCAGTTCACTATCAATACAATCTAAGCAAATCACAACAAATTGATCGGCCACACACATCATTACATTGGTATGATAAATTGGAAGCCTCTCGTCACCAACCGTTTGAAACGAGTGGAAAACAACGGGTGTAAATCTATATTTGGTACAGAATTCTCTGAATAAATTTTCATCAAGTCTCAAAGAAACCGAGCCATAAGCAATTTTGTTATCATGATCAAAGATCATACTTCCCGTTCCTTCCAAAAAGTGTCCTTGCATTTCAGGCAAAGACCAGTCATCAATTTCTGATACTTCAAAACCTTGATTTTTAATCGTCTCGATAATATCTTCTCTTCGCTCTACTCTTCTGTTTGAAGCGAACATTGGATATAAAACAACCTTCCCATCTTTGTGGAAACTTACCCAATTGTTTGGGAAAATAGAATCCGGAGTATGTGGATCGATCGTGTCTTTAACGGTAATCACGTTAATACCTTTACTTCTCAGTTTTTCAACAAAAATCTTGAATTCCGCCAAAGCTTTTGACTGAATATCCGCCCCTTTCTGCTCTACCTGAAAATAATTATTCTCTGCCGTTTCTGCATTGTAACCGAATGCGATCGGCTCTATCATTAATACTGTATCTGTTGTCTGCATAGTTTTAAAGTTTGAGAGTTGGTGAGTTTGAGGGTGTGTGAATTGGAGCGTTTGAGGGCTTTCGTGTTTTAAGTAAATATGAAAATTTAGAGTTTTAGAATTCTCTTTTTTTCTATTCCTACTCAATAACTCTTCCACTCTAAAACTCTCCGACTTATTTCCCTACGAATGAGCACCACTTTTCTGATTGATTCATCATAATCACCAACATTCCGATGATGTGATTATATTGTTTGTTTAAATTATTATATTGTTCTTCATTAATATATTTACAAGCTAAAGCAAATTCAAGCCACGATTGGGTTTCTCTTGCTTCACCTTCAGAATCTGTCAATTTGGCCACAAAAGATTTTTCGTATTTTCTTTTGCCCCAAGCTTCGCTAATATTTAGTGAAACTGACCTTGAGGATTTTCTAATCTGATCTGTAAGACAGTAAAGCTCTTCTTTAGGTAAAATCTTGGTTAGCTCAAAGATTTCCATTGCTGTTTTAAAGGATTCCTGATATACTTTAAGATCCTGATGAAATTTAATTATTGACATCTTTGTATTTTTAACTAAAATAGCAAAAATACCAAAACAAAAGCTTTCTTTTAAACTCTAAAACCCTCCAACTCTAAGACCCTCCGACATAATTAATCTCTCACCAAAGGCATCGTAGAACATCTCAACAAGCCTCCCATTTTAGAGATCTCTCTATAAGGAATTTCTTCGACAGTCATTCCCCATTCGTTTCTAAGGTGGTTGTTCATTCTTGTAAATGTTTGGTCTGAAACCACAACTTCCGGTGAAATTGAAAAAATATTCGGAAACATTTCAAACATTTCTTCATCGTTTACATGGAAGCAATTTTCTTCACCGAAGATATCAATGATCAAATTGTAATCACTTTCATCTACGAAACCGTTCTTATAAATAATACATTTATCGTCGCCAATTGGATTGAATGTGCAGTCTAAATGCAAAATACCTTTATAAGGTTCTTTATCATTTTTCTTTAATTCAAGATCGATAATTCTCTTTTTAGGAAAATATTCTTTAAGAATTTCAATCGCATATTCGTTCGTTCTTGCTGTTTTATAACTTCTGTAATCTTCACTGAAACACGTTCCTATGAAAAGAAAGTCATTCCAAACGATTACATCTCCGCCTTCAATATGAGCTGTTTCCGGTAGATTGATAATTTTTCTCCAAGCTACTTCTTCAAAAACTTTTTTGTACGCTTCCTGTTCGTCGGCTCTGTCTGCGATCACATTAGAAATAATCATTTTATCATCGATCACAAAAGCTACATCTCTTGCAAAAACCTGATTATAATCTTTAATAATATCGGGACGGAAAACCTGAACGTCATATTTTTTGAGAACTGCTTCAAAAGCATTCATTTCGCTGATGATGTCTGCTTCCTTCGGATACATATTGTGTTCTATCGTATAATATGATTTGGCATCATAGCTTTCTTCCAAAGTCGGAACGCCGCCCATAGAGTTGGGTTGCCCTAAAACTACGGACCTCAGTCTACCAGTTTCGTTTTTTATATTTAATTTCATAAATAATGAGAATTAAGCAAATATAATCAAACCGATGTGATGCTGAAAGTTTTTACAATCGAGAATAAATAAGGCTTTTCCCGGAACTTTTGTTCATTTGTAAATCTCCAATCATTTCATCTGATGAAGTGAAAACTTACAGATAGAATTAATGATTATCAACTTAATTTTAAGCACAATATCTTTGTTAAATTTTTAAATAAATCTTTTATTATGTAAAACAAAAAATCCCAAAGCAAAAACTTTGGGATCTATATTTATTTGAGAAAACAATATTATCTGTTTGTGATATCGATATAATCTCTTTTTTGAGCTCCTTGGTAAACCTGTCTTGGTCTTCCGATCGGGTCTCCTTTTAGTCTCATTTCTTTCCATTGAGCGATCCATCCAGGAAGTCTTCCCAATGCGAACATTACGGTAAACATTTCTGTAGGAATTCCTAATGCTCTGTAGATGATTCCAGAATAGAAGTCTACGTTTGGATATAATTTTCTCTCGATGAAGTACTCGTCTTCAAGAGCTACTTTTTCTAATTGCATTGCAATATCAAGCGCTTTGTCTTCAATTCCTAAAGCAGCTAATAAATCGTCAGCAGCTTTTTTGATGATTTTTGCTCTTGGATCGAAGTTTTTGTAAACTCTGTGTCCGAATCCCATCAAACGGAAGCTATCGTTTTTATCTTTCGCTTTAGCAACCCATTTGTTAACATCACCACCGTCTTTTTCGATCAATTCAAGCATTTCGATAACTGCCTGATTTGCACCACCGTGAAGTGGTCCCCAAAGTGCAGAAATACCTGCAGAAACTGAAGCGAAAAGACCTGTGTGAGCAGAACCTACCATTCTTACAGTAGATGTAGAACAGTTTTGCTCGTGATCTGCATGAAGAATTAATAATTTATCTAGAGCCTGAACTACCACCGGATTGATTTCGAAATCAGCATTTGGCTGTCTGAAAGACATTTTGTAGAAATTTTCTACATAGTTTAGGTTATTATCACCGTGGTTTAACGGAAGTCCTAAAGTTTTTCTGTACGTCCAAGCAGCAAGGTGAGCAAATTTAGCGATCAACAATTCTGCAGCAAGATCCATCTCTTCTTTAGAATTTACATCAACTGCTTTAGGATTAAAAGCTGTTAATGCAGAAGTAAGAGTAGATAAAACTCCCATTGGGTGAGCAGAACGAGGGAAAGCATCGATGATTTTTTTCATCTCCTCTGCTACGAAGTTATATTTTTTGATATTACCGTTGAAGGTATTAAATTGTTCTGTTGTAGGCAATTCACCGTGCAGCAAAAGATACATTACCTCAGTAAAGTTTGATTTCTCAGCAATTTGCTCGATAGGATAACCTCTGTAGAACAATTCTCCCTGATCACCATCAAGATAAGTGATATCGCTTAATGTAGCACCTGTGTTTTTGTACCCTAAATCTAAGGTAATAAGACCCGTTTGGTCTCTTAATTTTGAAATATCTATTCCTCTGTCTCCGATTGTACTATCTACGATAGGATATTCATACGAATTACCGTCATAATTCAATATAACTTTGTTGTCTGACATTATATAATATTTTATTTAAATTTCTTAAAAATACACAAAAAACAGCAATACTAAAAAAGTTTGCTGTTTTTTTTATTTAATTTATCTTTTAATTTTGAAAGCATCCAAACCAGGGAAATAAGCAGTATCTCCTAAAGCTTCTTCAATTCTTAGTAACTGGTTGTATTTCGCCATTCTGTCTGATCTTGAAGCAGATCCTGTTTTAATCTGACCGCAATTCATAGCAACTGCCAGATCAGCAATTGTAGAATCTTCAGTTTCACCAGATCTGTGAGACATTACAGAAGTAAACTTATTGTGCTGAGCCATTTGTACTGCTGCCATCGTTTCAGAAAGAGAGCCGATTTGGTTTACTTTTACCAAGATTGAATTAGCAATTCCTTCTTTTACTCCTCTTGATAATCTTTCAACATTTGTTACGAATAAATCGTCACCAACCAACTGTACTCTGTCACCGATTTTGTCAGTTAACATTTTCCAACCTTCCCAGTCGTTTTCCTGCATTCCGTCTTCAATAGAGATAATTGGATATTTGTTTGCCAATTCTGCTAGGTAAGAAACCTGCTCGCTGCTTGTAAACTGAGCTGCATCCGGAGTCTGGAATTTTCTGTAATCATAAACTCCGTCTTTGTAGAATTCTGAAGCTGCGCAATCTAATGCAATCATCACATCGTCACCCGGCTTGTAACCCGCTTTTTCGATAGCCTGAAGCAAAGTATCTAAAGCATCTTCAGTTCCTTTGAAAGTTGGTGCAAAACCACCTTCGTCACCTACCGCAGTAGAAAGACCTCTTGAATGAAGAATAGATTTCAGATTGTGGAAAATCTCAGTTCCTTTTCTCAATGCGTGAGAGAAAGAATCTGCTTTTACCGGCATTACCATAAATTCCTGGAAAGCAATCGGTGCATCAGAGTGCGAACCACCATTGATTACATTCATCATCGGAACAGGAAGTGTATTTGCATTGACACCACCAATATATTTGTATAAAGGTAATTTTAATTCGTTTGCAGCAGCTTTTGCAGCCGCCAGAGAAACACCAAGAATTGCGTTTGCTCCCAAGTTTCCTTTATTGTTTGTACCATCCAGCTCGATCATAATCTGATCAATAAGGTTCTGATCAAAAACAGGAAGACCCACCAATTCAGGTGATATTACTTCTCTTACATTTTCTACAGCCTTGGAAACCCCTTTCCCCATCCATTCAGAACCACCATCACGCAATTCTACTGCTTCATGCTCTCCCGTAGATGCACCAGAAGGAACCGCAGCACGACCCATCGCACCACTTTCTGTAAATACATCAACTTCAACTGTAGGATTTCCTCTTGAATCCAAAATTTGTCTCGCTTCTATGTAAGAAATGTAACTCATTTTTTATCTATTTTATAGTTTAGACAAATTTAATCAAAATTTAACTTTTTTCGCTTAATTGGGTGATTCATTTATTTAAATATGAGTTAAATTTTAGTTAATTTTACATGGATAAGAACTTGATTAAAACAAATAAATTTAAAATAATATGATTAAAAAAATTATTGCAGTCTGTATCATTTCATCTTTTATTATAGCATGCAAAAAAGAAGGGAATAAGGGAATTTTAAAATCTGATTCTACAAATACAACAAATACAGAAGTGCTTGCAGATAATGGAGCTATTGACTCTACAATCGCCTATAATACTGATATTAATGGTAACAAGACGATAAAAACAGATTACGTATATAAAGCCACCGATAAATCTTTGGTAAAAGTCGTTTTTAATTATGATCCTAAAAACAGAACCGTTTCTATTACCAACAATAAGAAAACATTTGTGCTGGAAAAATCTGAAGCTAAAGTGAATGAAACGATTTATAAAAAAGATGATATGACTGCTACCGTAAAAGGAGACAGCCTAATCATCAATCAGGGTAATAATGTTATTGAACTGGTAAAAACTAAAATTTAAAAACATAAAAAAACCGTTCAGAAGTCTGAACGGTTTTTTATTTATATCCGGATGAATATTATTCTCCAGCTTTTTCTTCAGTAGAATCAGTTGATTCAGCCTTAGGCTCTTCAACTTTTTCTTCTACTACAGGAGCTTCAGCAGCTACCTTTGCAGTAGAAGTAGATCTTCTACTTCTTCTTGTCGTCTTTTTCTCCTCAGCATTAGGATTGTAAAGTTCGTTGAAATCAACAAGCTCGATAAGAGCCATGTCAGCAGCATCACCTTTTCTGAAACCAGTCTTGATGATTCTTGTATACCCGCCATTTCTTTCTGCGATTTTAGGAGCTACTGATCTGAAAAGTTCAGTAACAGCCTCTTTACTTTGAAGATATGAAAAAACAATTCTTCTATTGTGTGTAGTATCTTCTTTTGCCTTTGTTAATAGAGGCTCAACATATACTCTTAAAGCTTTAGCTTTAGCTACAGTAGTGTTGATTCTCTTATGCTCAATTAGAGAACAAGCCATATTAGAAAGTAACGCGCTTCTGTGAGAAGAAGTTCTTCCTAAGTGATTGAATTTTTTACCGTGTCTCATTATTATTTAATTATCAGCGTCTAATTTATATTTTGCAACGTCGAAACCGAAGTTAAGACCTTTTGAATGCACCAATTCTTCTAGTTCTGTCAAAGATTTTTTACCAAAATTTCTGAATTTCATCAAATCAGACTTACTATAAGAAACAAGCTCACCCAGAGTTTCTACTTCAGCTGCTTTCAGACAGTTTAGGGCTCTTACAGAAAGATCCATATCTGCTAATTTAGACTTAAGTAGTTGTCTTGTGTGAAGTGTCTCTTCATCGTATTGGATAGATGCTTTCACAGCTTCAGTCTCCAAAGTGATTCTCTCATCAGAGAACAACATGAAGTGATAAATTAATATCTTAGAAGCTTCAGTTAAAGCATTCTGAGGGCTTATTGAGCCATCAGTTTCTATATCCAAAACCAATTTTTCGTAGTCTGTTTTTTGCTCTACACGGTAATTTTCAATACTATACTGTACTTTTTTGATCGGCGTAAAGATAGAGTCAATAGCAATAGTACCTACAGGTGCATTGTTTGACTTGTTTTGTTCAGAAGGAACATATCCTCTTCCCTTTTCTATGTTGAACGTAATTTCAAAAGTAACATCCGAGTTTAGGTTACAGATCATCAAGTCTGGATTCAAGATTTCAAATCCGTTGATAGACTGTCCCAAATCTCCAGCAGTAATAACAGTTTGACCAGAAACTTTAGCAACTACCTGCTCTGACGCTTGGTTTTCTGCTGTAGCTTTAAGTCTTACCTGCTTAAGGTTAAGAATAATTTCGGTAACGTCTTCAATTACTCCTGGGATAGTTGAAAATTCGTGCTCTACACCTTCTATTTTGATAGATGAAATAGCGTATCCTTCCAGAGAAGAAAGCAACACTCTTCTCAAAGCATTACCGATTGTAAGCCCGAAACCTGGTTCTAGAGGTCGAAATTCGAATTGACCTTTAAATTCATCAGAGTTAAGTAGAATTACTTTATCGGGTTTTATGAATTGTAAAATTGCCATATTGTTGGGTTGAGCAAAAATTTGATTAAAAAATTATTTAGAGTAAAGTTCGACGATAAGCTGTTCCTTGATGTCTTCCGGGATTTGGATTCTTTCAGGAGCAGAAATGAAGGTGCCTTCTTTTTTCTCGTCGTTGAATTGCAACCACTCATAGTTTGCTTTTGATGCCAAAGCATCAGCCACAACCTCTAGAGATTTAGATTTTTCTCTTACAGCGATTACATCACCAGCTTTTACTAAATAAGATGGAATGTTAAGGATTTCCCCATTCACAGTGATGTGTCTGTGAGAAGTTAACTGTCTTGCTCCAGATCTTGTTTTAGCAAAACCTAATCTGTAAACAACGTTATCCAATCTTGATTCGCAAAGCTGTAATAGAACTTCACCTGTTACACCTTTACTTCTGTGCGCTTTTTCAAAAAGGTTAGCAAATTGTCTTTCTAAAATACCGTAAGTATATTTAGCTTTTTGCTTTTCCATTAACTGAACAGCATATTCAGATTTCTTTGCTCCTCTTCTTTTGTTAGGACCGTGTTGTCCTGGCGGTTGGTTTTTTCTTTTCTCGAAGTTTTTATCATCTCCGTAGATTGCAGCACCAAACTTTCTAGCAATCTTAGTTTTAGGTCCAATATATCTTGCCATAATGGGTAAATTCTAAAAATTAAACTCTTCTTCTTTTCGGTGGTCTACATCCATTGTGTGGCATAGGAGTAACGTCAATAATTTCGCTAACTTCGATACCTGAATTGTGAATTGTTCTGATAGCAGATTCTCTACCTGCACCAGGACCTTTCACATACACCTTTACTCTTCTAAGACCCGCTTCGTGAGCTACAGTAGAGCAATTTTCTGCTGCCATTTGAGCAGCAAAAGGAGTGTTCTTTTTAGAACCTCTGAACCCCATTTTACCGGCAGATGCCCAAGAGATAACCTCTCCGCTTTTATTTGTTAAAGAAATGATGATGTTATTGAAAGAAGCTTGAATATGCGCTTCTCCTATAGCCTCAACTTTTACTTTTCTTTTTTTAACTACTTTAGTTTGTTTTGCCATAATTCCTAACGATTATTTACTTGCTTTTTTCTTGTTAGCAACAGTTTTTCTCTTTCCTTTACGGGTTCTCGAGTTGTTTTTCGTTCTCTGGCCTCTTAAAGGTAGTCCTAGTCTGTGACGTATTCCTCGTTGGCATCCTATGTCCATTAATCGCTTAATGTTCAATTGCACTTCAGATCTAAGCTCTCCCTCCACTTTAATGTTTTCTGAGATATAGTTTCTGATTGCAGCCAATTCATCGTCATTCCATTCGTTGACTTTCTTGTCTTCGCTGATACCGGCAGCCTTAAGGATTTCAGAAGAAGTACTTCTCCCAACTCCATAAATATAAGTTAAACCGATAACACCTCTTTTGTTTTTTGGTAAATCAATACCTGAAATTCTCGCCATAATTTAGCCTTGTCTTTGTTTAAATTTTGGGTTTTTCTTGTTGATTACGAAGAGTACACCTTTTCTGCGTACAATCTTGCAATCAGCACTTCTTTTTTTAATTGATGCTCTAACTTTCATTTGAAATATTTATATTTTTTCAATACTAAACAAAATCCTTGATTTCGTTTGAAAATATTTATTTTTAACAAGAGCCAAATGGAGATCATAAGATTCCACTTGGCGTTTGTTTAATATCTAAATGTAATTCTCCCCTTCGAAAGATCGTAAGGAGACATTTCTAATTTTACCTTATCACCAGGTAATAGTTTAATATAATGCATACGCATTTTACCAGAGATATGAGCAATAAGCACATGCCCATTTTCTAGCTCTACACGGAACTGAGCGTTCGAAAGTGCTTCCGTTATAACGCCATCTTGTTCGATATGTTTTTGTTTTGCCATAAATTAATATCCAGTCGATCTTGATAATTTAGACTGCATTAAGCCATCATAATGATGATTCAGCAGATAAGTGTTAATCTGTTGAACAGTATCTAATACTACCCCAACCATAATTAGCAACGAAGTTCCCCCGAAAAATAGGGCGAACGCATCTGTCTGAACAAGACTTCCATGCACTATTGCTGGAAGGACTGCAAAGATAGATAAAAATATTGCACCTGGCAAGGTAATTTTTGATAAAATATCATCTAGATAGTCAGCAGTCTCTTTACCGGGTCTTACTTTTGGTACCAAACCGCCATTTCTCTTAAGATCATCGGCCATCTGGTTTACCGGAATTGTAATTGCGGTATAGAAAAATGAAAAGATAATAATCAATAGTGCAAACAATACATTGTACTGCCAGCTAAAAACATTTTTGAAACCTGCAAGAAAAGTATTAGACTCATCTACTTTGGTTAACAAACCAGGTACGAACATCAATGCCTGAGCAAAGATAATCGGCATTACACCTGCTGCGTTTACTTTTAGCGGAATCCACTGTCTTGCTCCTTGCATTAGATTTCTATTTACACCTCCCCTTGCTTGAGCTCTGCTTACATACTGAATAGGGATTTTTCTTACTGCAACAGATAATACTACTGCCAAAAGAACCACCAACATCCAGAATATTACTTCAATCATAATCATGATAGAACCTAATCCTCCTTTTCCGTTTTGTACTGCAATTTCCTGTACAAATGCTTCTGGTAATCTAGATAAAATACCTACCATAATAAGGATAGAAATACCATTTCCTATACCTTTATCGGTAATTTTTTCACCTAACCACATTGCAAATACAGAACCTGCAACCAAGATTACAATACTTGGTAACCAGAACATAATAGAGTTTGGATCTATGAAATATGCAGACTGGAACTGAGCATAAGGTAAGAACAACTGAGTAATAGAAGTTAAATAAGAAGGTGCCTGTACAAGACAAACCCCAATCGTTAACCATCTAGTAATTTGATTCAATGTGTTTCTACCAGACTCTCCGTCTTTTTGAAGTTTCTGAAGATAAGGAATTGCCATCCCCATCAACTGAACAATAATAGAAGCAGAAATATAAGGCATGATACCCAACGCCATTACGGAAGCGTGGCTGAAAGCTCCTCCCGTAAACGACGAAAGCAAGCCAAGGAGACCTGCTCCTTGCTTGTTACCGCCTTGATTTTTATAATGCTCTAAGAGATCTCCTACTTCTGCAAGGTTAATTGCAGGTAAAGAGATGAAAGATGCGAATCTATACACAAGGATAATCCCTAAAGTAAATAGAATTTTATCTCTAAGTTCCTTAAGACTCCAAATATTTTTGAGGGTTTGTATAAATTCTTTCATTAGTAATTATTATAAGGTAATTGCTTTTCCACCTGCTTTAGCAATAAGCTCTTCAGCAGATTTAGTGAATTTGTCAGCAGTAATTGAAACCGCAGATTTCAATTCTCCTCTCCCCATAATTTTCACTATTTCGTTTTTAGTTGCCAGACCGTGCTGTACCAAAACTTCTTTTGTAATATCTCCTGTTACAGATTTATTTTCAATTAAAATTTGGATATCATCAAGGTTAATAGCTCTATATTCTTTTCTGTTTACGTTTTTGAAACCGAATTTAGGTAATCTTCTTTGCAAAGGCATTTGTCCTCCTTCAAAACCGATTTTCTGAGAATAACCAGCTCTTGCTTTCTGACCTTTGTGCCCTTTTGTAGAAGTACCTCCTTTTCCACTACCTTGTCCTCTACCAATTCTTTTTGAACTAAATGTAGAACCTGCAGCAGGCTTTATGTTGTTTAAATTCATTTTAAAATTATTTTAAAAATTATTTTTGAACTTCAAGTAAGTGACTAACTGCAGCTATCATCCCTAAAATAGAAGGTGTAGCTTCGTGCTCTACAACTTGGTGAAGTTTCTTAAATCCTAATGCTTCAAGCGTTCTCTTTTGGGTTTTTGTTCTACCAATAGCGCTTCTTACTTGCTTTACTTTAATTGTTGCCATTGTTTTATTATTAACCGTTAAACACTTTAGTTAAAGAAACTCCTCTCATTCTTGCAATTTCTTCTGGTCTTCTGATGTCTAACAATGCTTTGAAAGTTGCCTTTACTACATTGTGAGGGTTTGAAGATCCTTTAGATTTTGAAAGGATATCGTGAATACCAGCAGACTCAAGTACCGCTCTTACCGCACCACCGGCGATAAGCCCTGTACCGTGAGAAGCAGGTCTCAAGAAGATATCTGCACCACCGTATCTAGCAGTAGTCTGGTGAGGGATAGTATGGTTCATTACAGGAACTTTTACCAAGTTTTTCTTAGCATCTTCTACTGCCTTAGCAATAGCCGAAGCAACTTCCTTAGATTTTCCTAAACCAAAACCGATAGTTCCAGCTTCGTCTCCTACAACAACAATTGCAGAAAATCCGAAAGCTCTACCTCCTTTAGTTACTTTTGTTACTCTATTAACAGCTACGAGACGATCTTTAAGTTCTAATCCTCCCGGTTTTACTCTTTCTATATTATCTAGTCCTAACATATTTCCGAAATTTAATGATTAGAATTTAAGTCCTCCTTCTCTCGCACCATCAGCTAGAGCTTTTACTCTTCCGTGGTATACGAATCCGTTTCTATCAAATACAATATTTTCAATTCCTGCAGCAAGTGCTTTAGCAGCGATTGCTTTACCTACAGCAGCAGAAATTTCACTTTTTGTTCCGTTAGCATCTACACCTTTCTCTCTAGAAGAAGCTGATGCTAAAGTTTTACCGTCTTTATCGTTGATTAACTGAGCGTAAATTTCCTTATTACTCTTGTATACAGATAATCTTGGCAATTCAGAAGATCCAGAGATTTTTCCTCTTACTCTTCTTTTGATTCTTATTCTTTTTTCTAATTTACTTAGTGCCATTTTCTTAAATTTTATTAAGCAGATTTACCAGCTTTACGTCTAACAATTTCTCCTACGAATCTTACACCTTTTCCTTTGTATGGCTCAGGCTTTCTGAATGAACGGATCTTTGCAGAAACCATTCCTAGAAGTTGCTTGTCATGAGACGTTAAAGTAATAATTGGGTTTTTACCTTTTTCAGTCAATGTGTCGATTATCACTTCTTTTGGAAGTTCTAGAACGATACCGTGAGAGAATCCTAAAGCTAACTCAAGTTTTTGACCTGCGTGTGAAGCTCTGTATCCTACCCCTACTAGTTCCAACTTTTTTGTGAAACCTTCAGTAGTTCCCACAATCATGTTATTGATTAACGCTCTGTATAAACCATGAAGCGCTCTGTGTTGTTTAGAATCTGATGGTCTGCTAACAGTTAACTGACCTTCGTTTTGTTCTAAAGTAATTCCTTCTGTAAGCTCCTGAGTAAGTTCTCCTTTGGGACCTTTTACAGTTACTACACCTTCTTTCTCAGTGATTGTAACTCCAGCGGGAATTGTTATAATTGCTTTACCAATTCTTGACATTTTCCTTTGATTAAAAATTAATAAACATAGCAGATTACTTCACCGCCTACTTTCTCTTCTCTAGCTTTCTTGTCAGTCATTACTCCTTTAGAAGTAGAGATGATAGAAATACCCAAACCGTTTAGTACTCTTGGAAGTTCACCTGAACCTTTGTACTGTCTCAAACCTGGTCTAGAAGCTCTTTGGATAGACTTGATAGCTGGTTTGCTTGTTTGTTTGTCATACTTCAAAGCGATTTTGATTGTCCCTTGAACAGCGCTTTCTTCAAACTTGTAGTTTAAGATATACCCTTGTTCAAATAAGATTTTCGTAATCTCCTTTTTGATTTTCGATGCAGGAATTTCCACCACTTTGTGGCCTGCGCTTTGTGCGTTCCTTACTCTAGTTAGGAAATCTGAAATTGGATCTGTTACCATTTCTTGTTTTAAATTATTGGTTAAAGAACAATCAGTATTGAAAAGACTTGAAGATTAAAATATCAGACTTCAGAAGATCTTGGGTCTGATATTTATTTTCTTTAGTATCTCGACAACTTAATTGTCCCGATTTTTTAATTAGTAATTATTACCAACTAGCTTTTTTAACTCCCGGGATAAGACCGTTGTTGGCCATTTCTCTGAAAGTTACTCTAGAAATACCGAAGGTTCTCATGTAACCTCTTGGTCTACCTGTAAGTTTACATCTGTTGTGTAATCTTACCGGAGAAGCGTTTTTAGGTAATTTCTGAAGTCCTTCATAGTCACCTGCTTCTTTAAGAGCTTTTCTTTTCTCAGCGTATTTAGCTACAGTAGCTTCTCTTTTGCGCTCACGCGCTTTCATTGATTCTTTAGCCATTTCTTAGTTCTTTTTGAATGGTAAACCGAAGTGAGTTAATAATGCTTTAGCTTCTTTATCTGTTTTCGCAGTAGTAACGAAAGTGATATCCATACCTTGGATTTTCTTTACTTTGTCGATTACGATCTCAGGGAAGATAATCTGCTCAGTAATACCTAAGTTATAGTTACCTCTACCGTCGAAACCGTCAGCTTTGATACCAGAAAAATCTCTGATACGTGGCAAAGCAGAAGAAGTTAATCTATCTAAGAATTCGTACATTTTCTGAGCTCTAAGAGTTACCTTAGCACCTACAGGCATACCTTTTCTTAGTTTGAAAGCAGCTTCATCTTTCTTAGAGATAGTACCAACAGCCTTTTGACCAGTGATATTTGTAAGTTCTTCTACAGCATAATCGATGATCTTTTTATCAGCAGTAGCATCACCTAAACCTTGAGATAAAATAATTTTCTCTAGTCTTGGTACCTGCATTACTGATTTGTATCCGAATTCTTCCATCATTGCAGGAACAATCGTTTCTTTATATGCTTTTTTGGGTCTTGCTATATATTCCATGTGTTATTTAAAATTATAAAGTTTCACCCGTTTTTTTGTTGATTCTTACTTTCTTATCTCCTTCGATTTTATAACCTACTCTGATAGCTTTTCCGTCTTTACCAACTAAAGCTACGTTTGAGATATGAATAGAAGCTTCCTTCTCAGTGATTCCTCCTTGAGGGTTAGAAGCTGAAGGCTTAACGTGTTTTTTAACGATGTTTAGTCCTGCAACAATAACTCTAGGGTCTCTTCCTTCTTTTTTGATCACTTCAATAACTTCACCAGTTTTACCTTTGATATCTTTTTTACCAGTAGTAATGATTACGTTATCTCCTCTTTTTATTTTTAACTTTGACATTTTCTTTTAAAAATTTTAAAAATTAAAGTACTTCAGGAGCTAATGAAATGATTTTCATATATTCTTTGTCTCTCAACTCACGAGCAACCGGTCCGAAAACACGTGTTCCTCTCATTTCTCCTCCAGCGTTTAGTAAAACACAAGCGTTGTCTTCGAATTTGATGTACGAGCCATCTTTTCTTCTTACTGCTTTTTTTGTTCTTACTACAACTGCTTTAGATACCTGACCTTTTTTTGCGTTTCCTGATGGTGTAGAATCTTTAATAGTAACTACGATTTTATCACCAACTGAAGCATATCTTCTTCTGGTTCCTCCCAGAACTCTAATAACTAGTACTTCTTTTGCACCTGTGTTATCAGCAACTTTTAATCTTGATTCTGTTTGTAACATTATTACTTAGCTTTTTCAATGATTCTTACTAATCTCCATCTCTTACTCTTGCTCAAAGGTCTAGTTTCAGAAATTAAAACTGTATCTCCTTCGTTGCATTCGTTGTTCTCGTCGTGTGCAGTATATTTTTTCGTTTTCAAAACGAATTTACCGTACATCGGGTGTTTTACTCTAGTCGTTTCACTAACAACAATAGTTTTTTCCATTTTATTGCTGGAAACCACTCCGATTCTTTCTTTTCTTAAATTTCTATCCATTGTAAAAAGGAATATTATTGTTTGTTAGTTAACTCAGTGTTTAATCTTGCGATTGTTTTTCTCAAATCTCTGATTTGGATCGGATTTTCAAGTGGACTGATTTTGTGAGCCAATTTCATTTTTGAAAATTGAGCTTTAGCTTCAGTCAATTTAGCTTGAACATCTTCAAGGCTTAGATTTTTAATTTCAGCTTGTTTCATTGTATTCAGAGATTAAAGAGGTTTAACAAAATCGTTAGCAACTATAAATCTAGTCGTAACTGGTAATTTCTGTGCAGCAAGTCTTAAAGCTTCTTTAGCGATATCGTAAGATACACCTCCAACTTCGAACATAATTTTACCTGGTTTTACTACAGCTACCCAATATTCTACAGCACCTTTACCTTTACCCATCCTTACTTCGGCTGGTTTCTTGGTAATAGGCTTATCCGGGAATATTTTGATCCATAGTTGACCTTCTCTTTTCATATATCTTGTCGCAGCGATACGAGCAGCTTCGATTTGTCTTGCAGTGATCCAAGCACCTTCGTTAGCTTTAATTCCGAAAGTTCCATAAGCAAGTTGATTACCTCTCTGAGCAATCCCCTTCATTTTCATCTTATGAACTCTACGGAATTTGGTTCTTTTTGGTTGTAACATAATTTCTTAAATTTTAGATTTTAGAATTTAGATTTTAAAAAAGTAACGGTCATTTAAAAACTATCCTCTAAAATTTTATTAATTATTTTTTTTATCTCTTGAAGGTCTTCTGTTATCTCTATCTCCTCTGTTTCCACCTCCTGAAGGACCACCTTTTTTCTGTTGTCCTACTAGCGGCATAAGATCTCTCTTACCATAAACTTCTCCTTTCATGATCCAAACTTTAACTCCTAACTTACCGTACTGAGTTAATGCCTCACCGATATGATAGTCGATATCTGCTCTGAAAGTAGACAATGGGATTCTTCCGTCTTTGAAAGACTCAGATCTTGCCATTTCAGCACCGTTCAATCTACCAGAGATTTGAACTTTGATACCTTCAGCACCCATTCTCATTGTAGAAGCGATAGCCATTTTCACAGCTCTTCTGTAAGAGATTCTGTTTTCGATTTGCTTAGCGATACTGTCTGCAACTAATACTGCATCAAGCTCAGGTCTTTTGATTTCGAAAATGTTGATTTGAATATCCTTTTTAGTAAGTTTCTTCAATTCTTCTTTTAACTTGTCAACTTCCTGACCTCCTTTCCCGATGATTAATCCCGGTCTAGCAGTAGTGATTGTTACGGTTACTAATTTAAGTGTTCTTTCAATATAAATTTTTGAAATACCACCTTTAGATAATCTTGCTTCAAGGTATCTTCTGATTTTGTAGTCTTCCGCGATTCTGTCTCCATAATCGTTTCCGCCAAACCAGTTAGAATCCCATCCTCTGATGATACCTAATCTGTTACCAATTGGATTTGTCTTCTGTCCCATACCTTGAATTAATTTTCTTTTGTTCCTAAGATTAGTGTAATGTGGTTTGATCTTTTTCTGATTCTGTACCCTCTACCTTGTGGCGCTGGTCTCAGTCTCTTCAATTGTCTTGCACTGTCTACAAAAATTTCTTTAACGATAAGGTTAGCTTCTTCGATATCTGCACCTTCGTTCTTAGATTGCCAGTTAGCCATCGCAGAAAGAAGTACTTTCTCTAATTTGTTTGAAGCGTCTTTTTTCGAATATTTTAGGATGCTTAAAGCTTTTTCAACTTCTACCCCTCTGATGATATCAGCTACTAATCTCATCTTTCTTGGAGATGAAGGGCAATCGTTGTGTAATGCTTTTACTACATCTTGATTTGTTAATTTACGTGCTAATGCACTTTCTCTTTTTCTTGATCCCATGATTATCTGCTTCCTTTGTTTTTGTTACCACCATGACCTCTGAAAGATCTTGTTGGAGAAAATTCGCCTAGCTTGTGACCTACCATGTTTTCTGTAACGTAAACCGGGATAAAAGATTTCCCGTTGTGCACAGCAATAGTTTGTCCTACAAAGTCTGGAGAGATCATTGATGCTCTAGACCAAGTTTTGATAACAGTCTTCTTACCAGACTCTACATTTGCCTGAACCTTCTTATCTAAAGTATAGTGAATGAATGGTCCTTTTTTAAGTGATCTTGCCATAATTATTTTCTTTTAGATACGATGTAACGGTTAGACACTTTGTTTTTCTTTCTAGTTTTGTAACCTTTAGCCGGCATACCGTTTCTAGATCTTGGGTGACCTCCAGAAGAACGTCCTTCACCACCTCCCATTGGGTGATCTACAGGGTTCATTACTACTGGTCTTGTTCTAGGTCTTCTACCTAACCATCTGCTTCTACCAGCCTTACCTGATACAGTCAACTGGTGATCAGAGTTAGAAACAGATCCAATCATTGCATAGCACTCAGTAAGGATCATTCTAGATTCTCCTGAAGGCAATTTGATGATTGCATATTTTCCGTCTCTTGAAGTCAACTGAGCTGAAGAACCAGCACTTCTTGCTAAAATAGCACCTTGACCAGGCTTCATTTCAACACAAGAAATTACAGTACCCAATGGAATATTTTTCAATTTCATTGCGTTACCGATGTTCGGTTCTACGCTTTCGCCAGAAATAATTTTTTGGTCAACTTTGATTCCGTTTGGAGCGATGATATATCTCTTCTCTCCGTCTGCGTACTCCACTAAAGCGATGAAAGCAGTTCTGTTTGGATCATATTCTACAGTTTTTACCGTTGCTTCAACATCATGCTTGTTTCTTTTGAAGTCGATAATTCTGTATTTCTTTTTGTGTCCACCTCCGGTGTAACGCATGGTCATTTTACCAGTTTGGTTACGTCCACCTGACTTACTAATACCAACAGTTAGAGATTTCTCTGGTTTGTTGGTAGTAATTTCCTCAAAATTGTTTACAATTCTGAATCTCTGTCCTGGGGTGATAGGTTTTAATTTTCTAACAGACATTACTATTATTTATAATTAATAATTAATTTACAGCAAAAATGTCGATTACTTCTCCTTCAGCAAGAGTGATAACCGCCTTTTTTAATTTGTTTGTCTTCCCTACTTGAAGACCTTTTTTCGTGTATTTCGAAGAAACTTTAGGAGCATAAATCATGGTTCTAACGTCTGCTACTTTCACACCGTAAGCTTGCTCTATCGCATTTTTAATCTGGATTTTATTCGCCTTAGGTTGTACTAAGAAAGAATAAGCACCTCTTAAATCTGTAAGATAGTTTGCTTTTTCTGAAATAACTGGTTTAATAATTAGTGACATGATTTATTTCTTTAAATTTTCCTGGAATTTTTCAACTGCACCTTCTAAGAAAACGATCTCACCTGCGTTGATTAAGTCATAAGAAGAAATTTCGTTGAATTTCATAACTTTAGTCTTAGGCAAGTTTCTTGAAGATAAATATACATTCTTGTTAGTATCAGGAAGAATGAATAAAGACTTCTTATCGTTCAATGCCAATGCATTCAAGATAGTAACGAAATCTTTAGTTTTAGGAGCAGCGATGCTCAAACCTTCCACGATTCTAATGCTGTTGTCTTTCATTTTTTGAGAAAGAACAGATTTTTTTGCTAATCTCTTAAGAGCTTTGTTCAATTTGAACCTGTAGTCTCTTGGCTTAGGACCGAATACTCTACCTCCACCTCTAAAAGTAGGAGATTTAATATCACCGTATCTAGCAGAACCAGATCCTTTTTGCTTCTTAAGTTTTTTAGTAGAAGCAGTAATTTCGCTTCTTTCTTTTGATTTATGAGTACCTTGACGCTGAGCAGCAAGATATTGTTTTACTTCTAAGTAAACCGCGTGCTTATTTGGCTCAATTCCGAATACTGTTTCGTCTAGAGTTACTTTTTTTCCGGTTTCTTTTCCTGATGTATTTAATACTACTAGTTCCATTTTCTGATAATTACATAAGAATTTTTAGCTCCCGGAACAGCACCTTTTACTACTAAAAGATTTTGTTCTTGATCCACTTTTAATACTTGAAGGTTTTGTACAGTTACCTGCTTACCTCCCATTCTACCTGCCATTCTCATTCCTTTGAATACTCTCGAAGGATCCGATCCCGCACCGATAGAACCTGGAGCTCTAAGTCTGTTGTGCTGACCGTGAGTAGCTTGCATTACACCTCCAAAACCGTGTCTTTTAACAACACCCTGGAAGCCTTTACCTTTTGAAGTTCCTGTTACGTCAACAAATTCACCTTCAGCGAATAGATTAACTTTTACTTCCTCTCCTACTTTTACTTCGTCTACGAATTCTCTGTAGAATTCTACCAACTTAGCTTTAGGAGCAGAACCAGCCTTTTTAAAATGGCCAGCTAACGCTTTACCAACGTTCTTTTCACTCTTGTCATCGAAACCTAACTGAACAGATTTGTATCCGTCCTTTTCAATGGTTCTGACCTGTAAAACTGAGCAAGGACCTGCCTGAATAACGGTACACGGCATATTTTTGCCGTTTTCGTCAAACAGAGAAGTCATCCCAATTTTTTTTCCAATAATACCTGACATTATTTATATAATATGTTATAAAATTTTCTTGTATTCACTCTCATTTTTCGGGCGCTCAAATAATTACCAAGTTTGAATTGGGCATATTCCTCCCCTAAAATGAGTGTGCAAATGTATGAATAAAATTTAATTTGACAAATATATATTGCAAAATATTTTGATTTTTAATGATTTAGAGATTTGCACAGATTTTGAAAACAATTTCTTCTGAATAATTTTTTAATTTTGAGAAAAAAGTAATATGAAAAACATTTTCACCACACTCGTTTTATTCTTCGGAATCATTTCTTTTGCACAAACTGCTATTCCGTTTACGGGAAAAAGAGATTTTAATATCGAACAGGGAGCAAGCGGCTCAGGAACTCCCGCTTATTATCTGGATGTAAAGAAAAACGGAAACGTGCATTTTGGCTTTCTGCAAATCAATCAGGCCGACGGAAAAGAAACCAAGGAAGAGATGAATGCCGGAAAATACAATCCCAAAGTAATGAAAGTACATTTCAAAACATACAATGAGACTTTCTATGTGAAATTTGACAAAGAAAAAATCTACCTTACCGATGAAACCGGCAATATTAAAAGGTCTGACGACTGCTGCCCAGTTTCTGAAATGGCAGAACTCAACTGTAACTGCGAAAGTATTCTCTATAAATAATGAAAGTCTTATCACTTCTTTTTGCTATTCTTTTGGTTACCTCGTGCAACAACACAAAAGAACATCCTTATTCATTTTACTACTGGAAAACCCATCTTAAATTAAATGAAACTGAAAAAAAATCGTTGAATGAATCTACAGATCCTTTTTTGTATACCCGTTTTTTTGATGTTGATAAAGTTGGTGGAAAATTTCAGCCTGTTGCAGTGATTACAAAAGATAAAAGTTTCGAAACAGACAAACAGATCATTCCGACAGTTTTTATAACCAATCAGACTTTTTTGCATATTCAAAAAGAAGAAATACATTTTCTGGCTGAAAGCATTCATGAGCTCATTCAAAAGAAAGCTAAAGATTATCAATTAAAAATAAATAACGAAATTCAAATCGATTGCGATTGGACGGCAGGAACCAAAGATGATTATTTTGAATTTTTAAAAGAATTAAAAAAGATCTCCGAAAAAGACATCACTTGTACTCTTCGACTTCATCAGGTGAAAGATAAAATTCTCACCGGAATTCCACCCGTTGAAAAAGTGTATCTCATGTGCTACTCTACTTCTTCACCATTAGAAAACTCAGATAAAAATTCGATTTTAGATTTGAATATTCTGAAAAGTTACTTATCGAAGCTGGAAGATTATCCGATAAAGAAAATTGAAGTCGCGCTTCCGATTTATTCCTGGGGAATTGTGACCAATCATTTAGGAAAGCACAAACTCATTAATGCACTTTCTGCAAAAGATCTGGATAATCCCAATTTCAAAAAGATTTCCGATAATGAAATTGTAATTTTAAAAGACGGTTTTTATTTTGGGAACTTTTTAAATAAAGGCTTCAAAATAAAAGTGGAAGAAATTTCGCAGGAGCAGCTTAATAATGCAACAGAATTTTTAGACAAAAAAATAAGCACTTACAACATTATATATTATCAATTAGATAGTAAATTTGTAGAAGGACGGAATTTTAAATAGATGGAAGCACGAAGTTTGATGATGGAAGTTTTCCAAACAGCAATAAATTCGTGTCAATCCGTGAAATTCGTGGCGGTCAATCCTCCTACAGACTTATACAGATGAAAATTTAAACTATTAAAGAAGGCTTGTCGAGATTTAAAACATTGATAAGGTTCCAAAAAAAAAAATAAAACACCAAAAATAAATATGAAAAAGTATATTCTATCCATAGCCGTAGCATCACTTTTCTACACAAAAACTGAAGCTTGTGCATGGTCTGATCCTGATTATGATTATTTTAATCTTTTCACACAGAGCATCATCAAAGACAAATCGTATCTGCCTTTTTTACATAACTATTCTGACCGATTTTACACTAATTACAAACCGTCTCAGATTCCTAATGAAAATATAGAATCTTGGAAGAAGTTTTTCGGTAATCAACTGAGTTATACGGAGACCGATTATCTGGTGAATAAAATTCCAATGGCAGATTTGAATGATCTGAAAAAAGGCAGTCCCAATAATCAGTTATTAAAAAAATTAGGCTCAGGTTTTTATGCAAAATACCGTGAAGCGATAGATTATTTAATTGAAGCAAAATATCTGGAGCCTTACATGAAGATTAATTATGTAGAAAGCCCGGATTCTTTTTATTACCGGGAAAATGAAAGTGAGAAAAACGCGACTCAATTAGATTACAACAAAACCATTTCGGCACTTACCTCATTATATAGCGCCGCCAGAAATCCAGAAATCAAACAGCGTTACGGATATCAGTTGGTGAGATTTAATCATTACACAAGAAATTTTGATGCCGCTTTAGAGGCATTCAAAAAATATGTACAACCTATTTCGCTAAAAGGCGCAGCTTATTACATGGCGCTCGATCAATTGGCAGGAGCGCAAAGAGGTTTGGAAATGGGAACTGAGGCCAACTGGAATTTCTTTCAGGTTTTTATGAATTCTAAAAGCCGTAAAGAATCTTCTTTTGTTTCGATGAAGCTTTCAGACACTGCTTCTTTCAACAATATTATGAAAAGAGCCGGAACGAATGAGGAAAAAAACATGGCGTATTTTCTTTTAGGCTATGAAGATTTTACCAATCCTATTCCGATGATGGAAAAGATGTACGACATTGATCCTGATACTGAAATTCTGAAAGTAATGGCAGCAAGAAGCATCAACGAATTGGAACGAAATTATCTTCCGACCTATTATTATGCTTCAAAAGATTCCAACTCCACGTCATCTAAAAAAGATACCACCGCAGAAAAACCGGAAGTAAAGAAAAAGGAACTGAGTTTCTGGCAGAAAATAGTTCTCTTCTTTAAAAATCTCTTCGGCGGTAAGAAATCTGATAAGACCAATGATAAATCTGAGCAAAGCAATGATGATCTGTTTGCGAATCCGGACAGGATTCCAACGTATGTAAAAAACAATTCTTATTACTATTCTCAGAATGAAAATCAGAAGGATTTCCTGGACGATTTAGAGAAATTCACTGCAAAAACTAAAGAAAAATCTAAAGACGAATATTGGCAGATTGCCGATGCTTATTTAAAATTCCTTAAAAAAGATTACGAACAAAGCAGCGAAATTTTAGCAGATATAAAAACCAGCAACCCAGAATATCTTGAAGAAATAAAGAGAATGAAAGTGCTGAATGATATTGTTTCGCAACCTAAAATTGATGCGGATTATGAAGATCATTTAATGAAAGATTATGCTGAATATTTTATTGAAAAACCACCCGTTAAAAAAGACAGCACAGACACCAATGAATACGATTATTATGGTGAAGTACCTTCCACAAAAGATTTCCTGAAAGATGTTTTAGCCAACCGATATTTCCTTCAGGGCGAAGACGGAAAATCTTTCCTGATGAATAATAAACTTTCTGATCTTCAGTACAACCCAAATTCAAATTTAGTGAAAAGTGTTGAAGAGTTTTACAGAAAACCTAATAAGACCCAGTTTGAGCAGCAAATTATCGCCAAAAATCTTGATGCTGTAGGAAACATTGATGCTTTCTTTGCCAACATTTATGGTGACAGAGCGATGAGATCGGCAGATTTTGACAAAGCTAAATCTTACTATCAAAAAGCTGTAAGCTTTGCAGGAATCCCACGAGACAATTACGAAAAATACAATCCTGAAACCGGAAAATACGAGAAACTGGTTTATAATGGTGAAAACTACGACGGTTACAACGGTATTTCGAGCTTAGTTTTTGGTCATAATGTTTGGGAAAGCTACCAAAGTCCTGAAGCAGAAAGTATGAAAGCTGAAGATTTCACTGCATTTCCATTCATTAAGCCTAAAATGAATAAACTTGAATTGGCAGATGCATTAATTCAGCTTAAAAAAATAGGAAACGGAAAAGATGCAAAATCGGCTAATGCCAATCAGCTGATCGGAAACTTGCTATACAATACATCAATTCTTGGGTATTACCGAGAGCTTTTTGTGATGGATATTGACAACAGCAACGGCGGAAAATATGATTTCTGGAATACAAAAAGAGAAAACCCATATCAGTATTATTACAAGAATTTCACCTACACTACTTTTATAGAACCTGATAATTTTGATTTAGCAATCAACTATTACAAAAAAGCATATGACCTTTCGAGCGATAGAGAACAAAAAGCGAGAGTTCTTTTCCAGATGGCGAGTGCCGAACAGGGGAAATATTATCAATATGAAGCTAAAAACCAAGCGAACATTGATTATGCTGATCCGAAATGGTCTGAGAAAAATGATGCTCACGAAAAACAAATGGGTGATCTGAAAAACCAAAAATACAGAACCTACTTTGCTCAGCTCAAATCTCAATATTCAAATACAGAAACCGCCCGCGAACTTTTGGGAAGTTGTACCTATTTTGATTATTTTATGAAGCGATAAATTATATAATTAAAGCCTTACAGATTTTGTAAGGCTTTAATTTTTTATTCTAATTCAAAAGGGTCGTAAAGAAGAGGTTTTGATTTAACAACCATCGGTGAACCATCTTCATTTAAAGCTTTACCATGAAAAGCACCCGGATTATCATGATACGTTTTCTCAACTTCTCTAAACTTTGTTCTGCTTATTTTCAGGATTTCTTTATCGTTTCGTAGATAAATATCCATTGGTTTTTTATCAATTCCAACTGCTGTAAAATGATATTTATTTTGTGAATCTTCAAGTTCTAAAATCAAACCCGGTAAACCTTCAAAAATATAAGGACCGTTGTATACGGGAATTTCTGTTGTGTACCAAGCGACAAATTCTCTTCCCCTGTATTTTACGGTTGCCTTTTTACAGCTGTAATCAAGAATTTTCTTCGATTCGTTATGAAGTTGCCACTTAAACTCCGGCTGCGGTTCTTCATATTCGTATTTTGTTTTGTATCTTTTTTGATAAGTAACTTTCTTATCAGCTGCCGATTTTAAACTTTCCATATTCCATAGAGGATTGTAAGTTAAAAGTTGATTCATTTCTCTCGCTCCCACACTTTCAAGATGAGAAAATTTCTCAAATAAAGAATCTTTCTGTAATGTTTTTGTATCGCTGAACTTTGAATAGTTTTCGCCGATTTGTAAAACACACAGCCCTTCTCTCGGGTTTTGAGAAACCTTTGTGTCTTTTAAAAATTTAAACTGATAATAAATATTAAGGTTGCTCTTCTCAAAAACCTTTGCATTGTAAGATGATGCTTTCATCGAAAAATTGTCGAGAATTTTAGTTTGCTGAGCAGAAATTAAAACCGAGCAAAAAATCAAAATTGAAATAAAAAACTTCATCATATAAAAACTTTAAGCACAAAATATACTAAAAATTATTGATTCTAATTTATTGCCAAAAAAAAACACTTGAGTGTCATAAGAAACTAAATATAATATTTTACCACGCAAAGATTTTAATTTTTAAACCAATTATTTTAAGGAGCAAAGAATGGCGACAAAGTCGCTGATGAAGCTTAAATAAAACGAGACCTTCATAGAAATAAATTTATTGACTAAATAACTAATTTACATTTTATTGCTTAATCAGAGTTCACGTCAAATAAGCTTATTTATTTTGCTTAGCTAGCCATTCATCATGCTTTTTTTTGAAAAAGTCATGTTTGTAATCCTGATTTCTTTTTGCTGCATCTATTGAGTGTGAAGCATGAATATCTTCATCTTCTTCAGCAAAATCAGCCAGTTTTTCGTAATAGCAATGCAACTGGTCGAGCTCTTTCTCGGTAAGATCTTCGATGTCGACAATCCTGTTGCTTGCTTTTTCGTTGGCAGCAATCAGCTCATTTAATTTAATTTGAATGGCTTTAGAATCTTTATTTTGAGATTTTTGTATCAGGAAAACCATCAGAAAAGTAATAATCGTTGTTCCGGTATTGATAACCAACTGCCAAGTTTCTGAATAATTAAAAACAGGTCCGGAAACTGCCCAAATTACCACGATCGCAACCGCTCCCAAAAACGCATACGAACTGCCCGTAAATTTGGTTGCCCAATTTGAAAATTTCTCAAAAATACTTCTATCTGATGTCGCCATTATTTTTTTATTAAAAATAATAAAAAATCGCTCATCTGTAAAGACGGGACTCAACAACTTTTTATCATTCAATTAAAAAAAGGAAAGCCTTTGAATAAATTCAGAGACTCTCCCGATATAGATAAAACTATTACTTGAAAATTATCTATTAAAATTTATAATTGATTTGTGCTGAGAAGTTTCTTGGCTGAATCTGGTCAATATAACCACCTCTGAAATACGAATTGTATCCTACAGAATCAAAGATATTATTTAAGAAAACTTTTAGACCTAATCCATTTTTAAACCTGTAACCCACTTGTGCATCAACTGTTGTATATTCCGGCATATTGAAAGGTTTTTCTCCAGGCTGCGTTCCGTTTACATGTCCTCCAACTGCAGTAGTATAAATTTGTTTATAATCATCCACAGGTCTTATTCCTACATAATAAATACCTGCTCCAATATCAAGACCTTCTAAAATTCCTTGATTGAATTTATAGTTTAGCCATCCATTAGCCGAATGTTTCGGGGTATTAATCGGGGCAGAACCATTAACGAATGAAGGACTATCCTGATATTGAGCATCTACATAAGCCCAACCCGTCATAATCTGTAAGTTTGGAAGAATTTTCCCTATTAATTCTACTTCCATTCCTCTTCTTTGAAGTTCTCCTGCTAAAGCGTATGTTCCTGTCCCATTGTTACCGTTTAAAATTTCGTAGGACAAATTATCTGTTTTTATGTCAAAGAAGGTAAGGTTGAAACGTAATTTTTCATTTAACCAATCAGATTTAATTCCGGCTTCCCATTGTTTTGTGGTTGAAGCACCAACAGTTCCTCCTGTTGCCAAAACATTATTTGCACTTCGCAAACCTGTAGTTGTAGTATATGAACCAAAAACATTCATATTTTCGATTGGCGAAATCATCAATCCGAAAGATGGATTCCAAGCATAATTTTTGTCTTTGTCAGATCCATTCAATCTGCTATAACGAACTCCCAGATGCGCCTTTAAATATTTATTAAAAGTAATTACATCCTGAGCCATTAAACCCATTGTAGGAGCTAATGTGTTTACGATAGGATTTTTATTAATTAAAGCAAAGTTTCCGGCGTCAATATTTGAAGGAATAATATTATTAATATCATTTAAAACATTGATTCTGTCAACCGTTTTTGAATCATAAGAAGTTGTAGTTACATCAGATTCTTTCCAGTCAAAACCAACCTGAAAAGTATGTTTCATAAAACCTGTCATTACATCTGCACCAATGAAATCAAATTGAAAAACTTTATTTAAATCTTCACGTTCAGATTTTGCCAAAGTTCTATTTCTAATTTCATTTGGATTATTTCGATCGATTGGAGCCAAAGCTGCCCCTACGATATTGGTGCTATAAGAAGAATTCATAAATGCAGCTCTTACTTTCAACTTATCAGTAAGTCTTCTTGTGGCTGTGGTAGAGAAGTTAAAAGTCTCAGTCGCTGCATTATCGGTAGCAAAACCTAAAAATTTTCTTCCCGGCATCTGGTAAATAGCTTCCGTGTCACCTTTTGCTAAATTTACCGTTCCTCTATCGGGAGTTGTATTGTTTTTCATGTAATCCATTTCGGCAACAATCTCCGTTTTGTCATCCGGACGGAAAGCTACTGATGGATTCACATAAATACGATCTGTATTTACAAATCTTCTGAAACTATTATTGTCTTGATAAGCTGCATTTAAGCGAACTGCAATCTTACCTTTATTATCTAAAACTCTCTGAAAATCTACAGTCGGTCTGTAAAAGTCCCAACTTCCGTATCTGAAACCAACATTCGTTTCATTAATAAATTTTGGAATTTTAGTCACCACATTGATTACTCCTCCTGCAGAACCGAGACCATCACCAATTCCCTGAGTTACCGCCGCAGATCCTTTAATCACCTGAATACTTTCTACACCCTGCATATCGGTAAGCATTCCTCCGGTACGGAAATCAGAATCCATCATGACACCGTTTTTCAAAACAGGAACTCCACGATATCCTCTTATAGACATACTTTCTCTAGTTCCGCCATAGCTTCCAAATTGAGTAACACCAGGAATATTTTTTGCAACATCAGTTACGGTAAGTCCACCCAAATCTTCAATTACTTTGTGAGAAACTACAGAGATACTTTGAATTTGATCTCTCGGTTTAAGAGGTAATCTTGTAATCACTTCCAAACCTTCCGGTTGTTTGTTTTTTTCTCCAAAAAGTTCTACCTCTTCAATTGTGGTTTCTTTTCTTATTGTATCGTTTACTTTTTGTTGTGCTTTAGAAAAAGCTACTCCCAAAATTAGCAATGAGACAGATACCGTTTTTTTCATTTCATAAATTTGAAACAAAAATATTATTTTTATTAATTCTAAATAAATTATAACAAGTGACAATTATCACTTCTGTTAAATTTATCCCAAAAACAAACACTTTTATAAAGAATGATCAAAAATACGCAGCTTTTATTTTAATTCGATGGATACTTTATCGCCTTATCAATCTCGATTGGATTGTTTTCTCTAAGCATTGCTTTTCTTCGTTCATCTGACATTCCTTTTAGCTGGTCTATACTTTTTATCTGAACACTGGAAACGTAAAATGTAGTTTCAGGATTCGTATTAGATTTGAAAGCTTCTGCGATATCCTGCAAAGGATCGTTGTAAAGTTCTAACTGCTTTTTTGCAATGATTTTCTCCGTAACGGGAAGTGGTTTTTTCCCGGCAAAACTTTCAAGGAACTTAGCTTCATACGTTTTAGGTAGTTTCATACTTTTTGAAAGTTTAAACATAAAATTATGTTTGTCGTCTTCAATCTCGAAAATCAATCCGGGAAGCCCCTGAAATTTGTACGGACCTTCGCTCAAATTAACGTCTTTTGAAAACCATGCGATCCAATTTCTTCCGCCAAAAGTTGCGGTTGCTTTCTGTAAAGTATATTGCCCCTCAACTTTGGTATCATTCAAAAGCTTCCAATTCATTTTGTCGATTGATTTTAAAGAGAAAAAATCATTTATTAAAATCAATGAAGTATTTTCAAAAGAGTTCTTTTTTCTGATAAGAGCGGGCAAATGATCATCCCATCTTGATACATTTTGATCCCTAATAATATTTAAAGAATCTGTTTCGGCATAAGAATAAGGATAAAATTTAATATCATCAGGATTAATATCCAAGATCATATTTTCGGCAGCCAATTCTGTTGCTGTTGAATCTAATTTGTAATGAAATTGATAAACGAATCGATGTGTTTGTGCTGAAATGATTAAAGGAAACAATAATAAAATCAGTTTTTTCATATTTTAATTTTAATCAAAAATATCAATACTATTTGAATTAATATTAATTTATCATTAGATATTTAGTTTACATCATTCAAAATTGAAAACAAAAAATCCCTCTTCTTCCGAAAAGGGATTCATATTTAAGGTGTTGCTAAAAAACTTCAGACTTTCATCATCCATCTTCCAGCTTATTTATTACACTTTAATGAGAAAATGTATAACTCGCTTATTTCACCAGTATTTTTCCTGAAATTACATTTTCTTTTTCGTCAACTATACTATAAAAGTAAACTCCTTCGTTGCTAAAGCTTGTTGGGATTTTATTGACTCCTTTTGTAAGAATAGTCGTTTTCACCAATCTTCCTTCAGCGCTTAAAATATGTAAAACGCCTTTACTTCCTAAAAAGTCCACCGTTAGTATATCATCTTTTTTAAGTAAAGTGGGATATACGGTTATTTTGCTTTTTAAAGTATTTTCTGTGTTACTGAGTGTTTGGGTATTAGTTTTTATAAAGAAAGCACCAAAACCAGTAACCGGGAATTTTACCGACCAAATCTGCATTATTGGATCCCAAGTGATGTCGCTATCCGCCGGATTAATAATTGATTCTTGTCCTGAATAACTTTGTGGTAAGCCCGAGCTATCCTGAGATGTACCTAGTATTTTTGATACTCTTATATTGGCAATGCCTTGCGTATCTCCTGCCGCAATTGGAAGTTTTGTTGAATTGATTATATTAAAACTATCAAAATCTTCTTGTGAGAAATAAAGAGTCAAGTCACCTGTTGCATTATTCGTAGCGCCATTTTGCATATTGATTTCCTGATGTCTTTTTACAAAAGCAGGATGCTGTGTCGGATCTATCCATTCTTTTACAGAAAGCGTTCCTGTAATATCGGAAATATTTCCCATCGTAGTAATTTTCCCTATTGTATTGTAACAGATTCCCAAAGGATGTGTTCCCGTATTTTGTACAGTAGAACTTATGGCAATGTTTTCTTGAGGAAGAGTAATATTGTTTGAAACAGTTTCCAGAAGTGTCAATACATTGGGCGAGTTGCTGGTTTTAAGCTGATAAAAATTACAATTTTCATATAATAGTGCGATTACGGTTCCGTCTGTATTAAATGTAGACTCATGATGAATATCAACCATGTAGGCTTTATTGTTATAGAGTGACGTGATAGAATCTGCTACTATCGTATGTCCCATAAAGGTTTTGTAACCGTCTAGATTCAGCAAAATAGTATCCATCTCTTGTTGTGTGATTAGATTTTGTGAAATACCTCTGTACCAATAAAGTCCACCTGAATTTATTGTTGCACAGTTTCCTGTACAAGGAGCATTGGCTATCTTCTGTCTGGCCAAATCATTCATCTGAGTATATGATAATCCTAGGTTAGCAATTGTTGGGCTTACCCCTCCATGAAGAAAAATATAGGGTCCTATTTTTTCAATGACATTTTTACTTCTGAGCCATCTTCCCAGTTCGCTTGTTGCATCGTGAATATTACTGATATTTTCTTGCATCAACTCAGAACTTATAAAATATTTATCATCCACATAACGCAAATCATTTATAAGATTCATCACATCATGATTTCCTAAAATAAAATGAATTTTACCTCCCGCAGCAGCAGCTTCAGCCTCTAGTTTATAAATAAGCCACAGACATTCTATCACTTGTGTTCCACGGTCAAACATATCTCCTGCAAATACTATCCGCCCTTTACCATAGATCCATTCATAGTTATTATTTATCACACCTGCCTTTTTCAAAAGAGAAACCAATGCAGGCATATTGCCTTCAATATCAGAAAAAACCAACATTTTCTGAGGCAATGGATAAGTCGATTTTTCTGTAGGATACTGCGTACGCAGATTTACCTGAAAACTTGTACCATCACCTACAGGGCACGTAATTGTCTGTAATCCTGAAGATGGTAGGGTTTGAGTTACTAATTGTCCGTTGATAATATGATGTACTATTTTTTGTCCGTTTCTGTCGAGAACATATGGACCATCATTTTCTATCACAGTAGTGTTATCAATAAGCAGTTCGGCGTCAAAAGAAACATCTGAACTGCCGGTATTTTGATTATGAACTTCGATGGCAATGGTATTATCTCCCTGATGAAATCTTGCTCCAGTAAGAATATAAGTATTGTATGCATTTTCATCAGAAATTGCGCCGGTCGTGCCAGTTGTATACGTGATGGCTACTGTCGGCATAAGTTCAGAACGTTTTGCTTCAACACCATTAATATATATTACAACGCCATCATCATACCTTATGTTAAGTTTAAACAAAACATTCTGGGGACTAAAAGGCAGATTTATTTTTTTTCTGAAATAATAAGCCAATGAAGGATTTTTCTTGATAAGTATTGTTGCTTCATCACCATCTCCAAAACCTAATTCGCCAAGACCTGAAGGCCAGCTTGTGTCGTTAAAGGTTTCCGCATTCCAGTTTGCAGGGGGAGCGGTTTCAACATTCAAATACTTCCAACTGCTGTTTTTGGGAAATACTACCTGAGGAACAACCAGCTCGGCATCGAAAGAAACATCCGAACTACTTGTGTTTTGATTATGAACTTCGATGGCGATTATATTTTCACCAGTCTGGAAGCTTGATCCTTGAATTGCATAAGAATGATATTTGTTCTCTTCACTATTAGGAAGGAAATCTGTAGTCCCTGTAGTAAACGTCACAGTTCCGGTAGGCATCAATGATGTACGTATTACTTCTACCCCATTTACATACACGATTGCCCCGTCATCATGCTTAAAATTAAGATTAAAAATTATACCGGCAGGATTTGCAGAAATCGTAACTTTTTTTCTGAAATAATAAGTGACTGATGGATTCTTTTTAACGAGCACTGTTGCCTCATCGCCCTCACCATAGCCGAATTCACCTGCTCCCGAAGACCAGCTCGTATCATCAAAACTACTTGCGTTCCAAGTGGAAGGCGGCGCTGAATTTATATTCAGGTATTTCCACACACTTTCTTTCGGAAATATCGCTTGCGCCCTTACTAAAGCGAAGGCAAACATTATCGAAATAAAAAATATTACTTTTTTCATAAATTTGTTTTTAGAAAAATGGTCGGAATCTCTTCTGACCATTTTTCGATTAGTATTCAATAAGGTTTTAACACGCTTATTTCACTATAATTTTACCTGAAATTATATTTTCTTTTTCGTCAGCTATACTATAAAAATAAACTCCTTCGCTGCTAAAGCTTGTTGGGATTTTATTAATTCCTTTTGTAAGTACAGTAGTTTTTACTAACCTTCCTTCAGAGCTTAAAATATGCAAAACACCTTTACTTCCTGAAAAGTTTACATTTAATTGATCATCTTTTTTAAGTACAGTAGGATACACACTTATTTTGTTTTTAAAAGTATTTTCTATGGTACTGAGTGTTGAAGAAAAAACCAGCTCAGCATCGAAAGAAACATCTGAACTAGTTGTTCTTTGATTATGGACTTCGATGGCAATTGTATTTTCGCCAGCTTGGAAACTCGATCCTTGAATTGTATAAGAAAGATATGTATTTTCTTGACTATTAGGAAGGTAATCTGTAGTTTCCGTAGTATACGTCACAGAACCAGCAGGCATAAATGATGTACGTATTACTTCTACCCCATTTACATATACTATTGCCCCGTCATCATGCTTAAAATTAAGATTAAAAGTCATACCGGAAGGGCTTGTAGAAAACGTAACTTTTTTCCTGAAATAATAAGTTATTGATGGATCCATTTTTACTAGAACTGTCGCTTCATCGCCCTCACCAAAACCAAATTCACCCGCACCTGACGGCCAACTAGTATCATCAAAGTTGCTTGCGTTCCAAGTGGAAGGTGGTGCTGAATTTATATTCAGGTATTTCCACATACTTAGTTTTGGAAATATTGCTTGCTGTGCACTTATTACAGCAAATGCCATCACAAAAGAAATAAAAAGTAATAATTTCTTCATAATTTGTGTTATTATTGATTAATATTAGTGTTTAAATTACTATAATTTACACATTTCTAAGCTATTAATTAATTTTGACCTGACCGTTAACTATTTATGTAAATATTTTATGTTAAATAAATTTTGTAGGACTACTAATAATATTTATTTATTTTAAAAAGTATTAAATCATAAATCTTTATGAGAAAATATCCAAACTATAGAAATGTTAAAATCTGTTAAAAAAAACGCTAATCAAACTCGAAATTTCATAATTATTTCTGATCATATTGTAAAAAGTATCTCTTCTTTTTTCTGAAAATGGGTTTGTGAATCCTTTAAAACAAAAAAATCCCTCTTCTTTCGAAAAGGGATTCATATTTAAGGTGTTGCTAAAAAACTTCCGACTTTCATCATCCATCTTCCAGCTTATTTATCACACTTTAATTTCTACGTCAACTCCTGAAGGAAGTTCTAATTTCATTAGAGCATCAACAGTTTTTGAAGAAGAAGAGTAGATATCCATCAATCTCTTGTGAGCTGATAACTGGAACTGCTCTCTTGCTTTTTTGTTAACGTGAGGAGATCTCAACACTGTGAAGATTCTCTTATTCGTTGGCAATGGAATTGGTCCGTTTACAACAGCACCAGTAGCCTTTACCGTTTTTACGATTTTCTCAGCAGACTTGTCTACCAAGTTGTAATCGTAAGATTTTAGTTTTATTCTGATTCTTTGTGACATTTCTTTACTTTAAAAAATTAACCTTTTGCTTTAGCAATAATATCTTCAGCAACGTTTTGAGGAGTAGCCTGGTACTTCTCTAATTCCATAGAAGAAGTAGCTCTTCCTGATGAAAGTGTTCTTAGAGTCGTAACATATCCGAACATTTCAGATAATGGAACTGAACCTTTGATAACAACGGCACCGTTCTTTTCTTCTTGTCCACTGATTGTACCTCTTCTCTTGTTAAGGTCACCAATGATGTTACCCATATATTCTTCCGGAGTTACAACCTCCAATTTCATAATAGGCTCCATAATTACTGGCTTAGCAGCACGTCCCGCTTCTTTAAATCCTAATTTAGCAGCTAATTCGAAAGAAAGTGCATCAGAATCCACCGCGTGGAAAGATCCGTCTTTAAGAGTAACTTTAATACCTTCAACTTCGAAACCAGCCAAAGGACCGTTCTTCATTGCAGCTTTAAAGCCTTTTTCAATTGCAGGAACAAATTCTCTAGGAACGTTACCACCTTTGATCTCATTGATGAATTCTAAACCAACTTTACCTTCCTCAGCAGGTCCAAGTTCAAATACGATATCCGCAAATTTACCTTTACCACCAGATTGTTTTTTGTAAACTTCTCTGTGCTGAGCAACTTTTGTTAAGTTTTCTTTGTATTCTACCTGAGGTTGACCTTGGTTAACTTCAACTTTGAATTCTCTTCTCATACGGTCAACAATGATATCTAAGTGAAGCTCACCCATACCAGAGATAATCGTTTGTCCTGAAGCCTCGTCTGTTCTAACCGTAAATGTAGGATCTTCTTCAGCTAATTTAGCTAGAGCGTTACCCATTTTATCTTGGTCAGCTTTAGTTTTAGGCTCAACAGCGATACCAATTACCGGATCAGGGAAAACCATCGATTCTAGAACGATCGGGTTTTTCTCGTCACACATAGTATCACCAGTTTTGATAGATTTGAAACCTACAGCAGCACCAATATCACCAGCTTCAATATATTCTACCGGGTTTTGCTTGTTAGCGTGCATCTGATAGATTCTAGAGATTCTTTCTTTATCTCCTGAACGAGTGTTCAAGATATAAGAACCTGCATCTAGTCTTCCAGAGTATGCTCTGAAGAATGCCAATCTTCCTACGAAAGGATCGGTAGCAATCTTAAATGCTAAAGCCGCGAAAGGCTCGTTTACATCTGGTTTTCTGAAAATCTCAGCGTCTGTTCTTGGGTCCGTACCTTTGATATCATCTTTATCTAATGGAGAAGGCAAGTATTTACATACTGCATCCAACATAAACTGTACTCCTTTGTTCTTGAATGAAGAACCACAAGTCATTGGGATAATAGATAAATCGATAGTAGCTTTTCTAAGAGCTTCGTTGATTTCGTCTTCAGAGATTGAATCTGGATCTTCGAAGAATTTCTCCATCAAAGTATCATCATAATCTGCTACTGCTTCAACTAATTTCTCTCTATATTCCAGAACTTCATCTTTCATATCTTCCGGAATTGGAACTACCTCGAAAGTAGCACCTTGTCCAGCTTCATCCCAGATGATCGCTCTGTTTTTGATTAAGTCTACAACACCTTTGAAATCTTCTTCAGCACCGATTGGTAAAACGATAGGAACTGCGTTTGATCCTAACATTGTCTTAACCTGGTTTACCACGTTAAGGAAGTCAGCACCTTGTCTGTCCATTTTGTTTACGAATCCCATTCTTGCAACTTTGTAGTTGTCAGCAAGTCTCCAGTTTGTTTCAGACTGAGGCTCTACTCCATCTACTGCAGAGAAAAGGAATACCAATCCATCCAATACTCTCAAAGATCTGTTTACTTCTACAGTGAAGTCAACGTGTCCCGGTGTATCGATGATGTTGAAGTGGTAAGGTTTAGTATCAGCTAAAGGTTTTCCTTGGTCTGTTGGAAAGTTCCAAGAACAAGTAGTTGCAGCAGAAGTAATCGTGATACCTCTTTCTGCTTCCTGCTCCATCCAGTCCATTGTAGAAGCACCATCGTGAACTTCACCAATTTTGTGGTTTACACCTGTATAGAATAAAATTCTTTCTGTAGTGGTAGTCTTACCCGCATCAATGTGCGCAGCAATACCGATATTTCTTGTAAATTTAAGATCTCTTCCCATTTCAGATTAGAATTTAAAGTGTGAAAACGCTTTGTTAGCTTCCGCCATTTTGTGAGTATCACTCTTTTTCTTGTAAGCAGCACCTTCTTCTCTTGAAGCCGCTACAACTTCATTAGCCAATTTCAAAGCCATAGACTTATCATTTCTCTTTTTAGAGTAGCTAATTAACCATTTCATTGCCATAGAAATTTTTCTATCAGCTCTGATTGGCATAGGAATCTGGAAGTTTGCTCCACCTACTCTTCTAGAACGTACTTCTACGTGAGGCATAACGTTAGTTAATGCATCTTTCCAGATTTCAAGGGCAGTCTTTTCAGTTTCTCCTTTTTTAGTTTCTACGATATCCAATGCATCATAGAATATTTTGAATGCGATTGACTTCTTACCGTCAAGCATCAAGTTGTTTACGAATCTAGTTACCAATTGATCATTAAATTTTGGATCTGGTAACAACGGTCTTTTTTTCGCTTTTGTCTTTCTCATTGTTTCTGTACCTTATTTAATGATTATTTTTTCTTACCTTTAGCTGGAGCAGCTGCTGCCTGACCTGGTTTAGGTCTCTTAGCTCCATACTTAGATCTTCTTTGAGTTCTTCCGTTAACTCCAGCAGTATCCAACGCACCTCTTACGATGTGGTATCTTACTCCTGGTAAATCTTTTACTCTCCCCCCGCGTACCAATACTATCGAGTGCTCTTGAAGATTATGTCCTTCACCTGGGATATAGGCGTTAACTTCTTTACCGTTTGAAAGTCTTACCCTTGCAACTTTTCTAAGTGCAGAGTTAGGTTTCTTAGGAGTGGTAGTATATACTCTCGTACATACACCTCGTCTTTGTGGACAAGAATCAAGTGCAGCCGATTTACTCTTCTTGGTAAGTGCGACTCTTCCTTTTCTAACTAATTGTTGAATAGTAGGCATTTAATTGCTTTTATTTTAGGGTGCAAAAATAATAATAATTTTTTAATTGACAACCAGTTATGTAGAAATAATAATCTTTATTTAATTTAAACTAACCTCATGATTATATATAATTTACAACAAGCAGGGAGATACAGCTCACTGTAAAAACTTTTATGTCTTCAAAAATATTATATATTTTTAGCTATGAAACATTTAATTCTTGATTAATTGGAACCGCAAATTTGATTTAAAATGATTTATTCTAGCTTATCACATTTTATATATAGCTAAACCAATCTGACTTTTTTTTCAAAAAGGTAATATAGTTATCATCTATAAGTACTCTGCAATTTCGGCACAATATTTCCTTAACTTAGAGATATCAAAAATAAACTTATGAAATCGCCATCATTTGCTATTATAAACAATACTGGAGATATGAGCGATTCCATATGACCTTAAAAAATAAATTATATACATATGAAAAACGCTAATATTATTGGTTTAAAAGAATCCGACTGCCAAAATATTTCAGAAAAACTGAACATATTACTTGCCAACTATTCCGTATTTTATCAAAACACAAGAGGATCTCACTGGAATATCAAAGGTGAGCAATTTTTCACATTACACCCCAAGTTCGAAGAATTATACAACAGTTTAGTTTTAAAAATCGATGAAATTGCAGAACGTATATTGACTTTAGGAGCAACTCCGGCACATAATTATTCAGATTATCTGCAGGTTTCTACCATTAAAGAAAGCAAAGAAGTAAGCGATGGCAACAAAAGTGTAGAGATCATTCTAAATTCTTTTAAAGTTGTAATCGATTTACAAAGAGAACTTTTAGACATTACAGACAAAGCTGGCGACGAAGGTACCAACTCACAAATGAGCGATTATATTACCGAGCAGGAAAAAGAAGTTTGGATGTACAACTCTTATTTAGGGAAGTAAAAACCAGACAAAATCATTACAATATTAAAAAATCGTCTTACATTTAGGCGATTTTTATTTTAAATAAACTAAATTTGTGTTAAAATTACACAATATGCGAAATATGACTTTTAACTCCATTCTCGACAACGATTTCTATAAAATCACCATGCAAAATGCCGTGGTAAAACTTTTCCCAAGTCAAACTGTAAAGTACCAATTTATCAATCGTGGGAAACATCATTTTCCTGAAGGCTTTGATCATGCTTTAAGAGAAATCGTCAATAAAATGGCCGAACTGAAACTTACTAAAGACGAGAAAAAATTTCTGGCAAAAACCTGTCCTTATCTAGATCTTCCTTATTTAGATTTTCTTGAAGGCTACCATTATGATCCGTCTGAAGTAAAAATTCTGCAAACAGGCAACGATTTGTCGGTAACCGTTGAAGGACTTTGGTATCGCACGATTCTTTGGGAAGTTCCATTATTGGCTTTAATCAGCGAGTTGCATTACGAAATGAATCACATGGAAAGAGATTCAAACGAAATTGTAATGGCCAAAACATTAGAGAAAGCAGATTCATTAAATAAATTAGGCGTAACATTTGCCGAATTTGGTACAAGAAGAAGACATTCCTATAAAGTACAAAACCTGGTGATGGAAGCTTTAACCCAGAAAAAAGAATCTACATTTATAGGAAGCTCCAATGTACATTTTGCAATGAAATACGGTGTAAAACCAATTGGAACGCATGCGCACGAATGGTTCATGTTTCACGGAGCCGAATTTGGTTTTAAAATGGCCAACGAATTAGCGCTTGAACATTGGGTTGATGTTTATCGTGGTGATTTGGGAGTGGCACTTTCAGACACCTACACCACCGATGTTTTCTTTCAACAGTTCGATAAAAAATTCGCAAAACTTTTTGATGGCGTTCGTCATGACAGCGGCGATCCGTTAGAATTTGCAGATAAGACGATTGCTCATTATCAACGTCATTCAATTAATCCATTATTTAAGTACATCATTTTTTCTGATGGCTTAAATCTTGAAAAAGTAGAAGAAATTACCAATTACTGTAAAGGAAAAATTGGAGTTTCTTTTGGAATCGGAACCAATCTTACCAATGATGTCGGTTTAAAACCAATGAATATCGTAATGAAACTTATTGGCGTACAATCTCTTAACAAAGAATGGATCCCTACCGTAAAACTATCTGATGAACATGGAAAATACACCGGTGATCCGAAAATGATCGAGCTGGCGAAGGAGTTTTTAAGAATAAAAGATTAATACTAATAAAAGCTGTATTTGTACTTAAATTAGAATTGAGTATTAAATATTAATTCATTAAATTAGTTTATTATCAAATCATTAAAACTTATTCTATGAAAAACATGAATTTAACAAAGCTTTCAAGAAAAGCACTAAAAGAGATCAAAGGAGGGAACGACCTTCAACCAGCTTTAATCTGTAATTGTAGTGGGGAAGCCCTAATTATGTGCCCTGATGGAACTATTTCCATGACAGATTATACTTGCGCAGAGAATGGAAAGTGTATCGCAAATACAGGTTTTTGTAATAACGAACCCGTTTTAGAACCCGTTTAAAAATTAAAATTTCAGAAAATCTACAAAATAATAAAGCCTCGTAATAATTATGAGGCTTTTTTGCACTTATCAATTCTTAATGTTCTAAAAAATTAAATTAAGTTCCTCAAACCACAAAATAATTTTTTGTTTCGTAATTTTGAGAAATGGAAATCACTTACCTGATCATTGGATGTTTTACCGGAGCTATTATTGGCGCAGTTCTCATTTATTTTATTTTGAAGTCATCTATGGTTTTAAGAAGTTCTTATGATGAACTCAATTATTTAAATATTAAAACGAAAGCAGATTTAGAGAACTTAAATCTGAAAATTCAGGATTTAGATCAAATCATTAAGAATGAAAAAGATTTTAATCTTCAGCAGTCTGATCTTTTAAATGATCTTAAAAATGAATTCTCCAAAATTTCAGCAGAAAACACTTTTCTTCAGACTCAATTTGATGAGCAAAAACTTTTAAATCAAAAGCAAAACACTCAAATTGAATCTATTCTGAATGAAAAACAACATTTATACGCTAAAAACTCAGAATTAACTGCTCAAAATGAAGGTTTACATCAATCACTAGAAACTCAGAAAGAAGAAATTAAAAAAATTCAGGAAGAAGGAAAACTTCAGTTTGAAAATTTGGCCAATAAGATTCTAGAAGAAAAAACAGAAAAGTTCACAACCGTTAATCAAAATAATCTTAAAAATATTCTTGAACCATTTCAGGAGAAAATCAATGATCTAAAAAACAAAGTCAATGAAGCTTATGAAAAGGAAAATAAAGAACGTTTTTCCCTCGCTGAAAAAGTAAAAGAACTTGCTCTGCTCAATCAACAGATTTCTGAAGATGCTAAAAAACTCACCAAAGCCCTGAAAGGAGAAAGCAAAACTCAGGGAAATTGGGGCGAAATGATTCTGGAAAGTATTCTGGAAAAATCGGGATTGGTAAAAGGAAGAGAGTATTTTCTGGAGCACGAGCTCAGAGACGAAGATAACAAAGCTTTATTTTCAGAATTTTCGGGCAAAAAAATGCGTCCGGATGCAGTTGTAAAATATCCTGACGAAAGAAATGTAATTATTGATTCTAAAGTTTCTCTGACCGCTTTTACTGAATTGGTGGACGAAACAGATGCTGATATTTATCAAATAAAAGTCAACCAGCATTTATCATCCATAAAAACCCACATCAGCCAATTAAGCCAAAAAGCTTACGATGATTATGGGAAATCGCTTGACTTTGTCATGATGTTTATCCCAAGTGAACCCGCTTATATTGCTGCAATGCAAGCCGATCAAAACCTTTGGAATTTTGCTTACGAAAAGAGAATTTTACTTTTAAACCCGAGCAACCTGATCACTTCTTTAAAACTGATCGCCGATCTTTGGAAAAGAGAATATCAGAACCGAAATTCTATGGAAATTGCCGATCGCGGTGCTAAATTATATGATAAATTTGCCGGCTTTGTAGAAAATCTTGAAAAGGTTGGAAAAAATTTAGACCAAGCAAAAAATGTTTACACGGATGCTTTCAAGCAGCTTTCTACCGGAAATGACAATCTGATTGCTCAGACCCAGAAACTAAAATCTCTAGGAATTAAAAACAAGAAAGAGCTTCCACAAAGCTTGATCAATGGTATAAATAATGATTTATAATTGATAAATGATTTTTAAAAATTATTTTTGCATCAATTATAAATCATGTCCCACTTATGATCATCGAAAGTTTTCAGAACGAAAAGATAAAACACATTACCAAACTTCTTACAGACAACCGCTTTCGTAAAAAGTCGGGAGTTTTTGTGGTAGAAGGGCAACAGGAAAACGAAAGAGCTCAGCAGTATCATTTTGAAGCCGTAGAATTTTTTATCTGCGAAAATATTTTCAAAGGAAAGACTCCTAAAGAAAAAATTCACTTTGTCAATGATAAGGTTTATGAGAAAATTGCGTATCGTGGGAGTTCAGAAGGGATCATCGGAATCTATAAAACCAAAGAAGCTCCTCTTAATAGCTTTAAACCAAAAGAAAACTCAACCATAATTATTGTTGAAGGCGTTGAAAAACCCGGAAACCTGGGTGCGATTTTAAGAAGCTGTGAAGCTTTCGGAATTGATGCCTTGATTGTTGCTGACGGAAAAACAGATTTTTACAATCCAAATGTTATCCGATCTAGTGTAGGTTGTCTTTTTGGAATGGACGTTTTTCAGGCTGACAACAATGAGGTCTACGAATTTTTACAGAAAAACAGCTTCAACATCTATACAACCATAATGGATGAGACTTCAAAAGATATGTTTGAGCGAGATTTCAAAAAGCGTTCAGCAGTTTTATTCGGCACCGAACATTCGGGATTGAGTAACTTCTGGTTTGATAAAGGTGAGAATACATTAATACCAATGACAGGAAGTATTGACTCCTTAAATTTGAGTAATGCCGTAGCCATTACCTGCTATGAAGCTTTAAGACAAAAGAAATCTTAAACGATAAGACATAAAAAAACCGTCTCGCTAAGCGAAACGGTTCTTTTATTGTAGCAGTAGCTAGAATTATTTCTTAACTTTAGCTGAATCAGACTTAGCTTCAACGCTATCTTTCTTCATATCAGCAACAGCTTTAGTAGAATCAACAGCAACGTTAGCTGTAGAATCGATAGCGTTCTGAGTTGAATCAGCGTTAGCTTCGATAGAATCGTTAGTACCAGTTGTAGCTTCACCTTTCTTACAAGCAACTAAAGAGATAGCAGCGATTGCAGCTACGAATAATGACTTTTTCATAATAAATTAAATTTAATTTTGTTAATATTGTTTTTTAAATCTTTTTCTCTGTTCGGTTATTTGAACAAGACAAAGGTATAGCAGATATAAAATTTGTTTATGAAAAATAATTGTAATAACTTTGTAAAATCGTTTTACAAATAAACAAAACTGATAATCAACAATTTAACTACTTTTTTATAGAGTGACAGATTTAGACCTCTTACATTTTGAGCAGCTCAAAAAGGACGTTCAAGCTCAATATTTGAAAGAATACACCCCTTCTTATGATGAAATATCTAAGTGGAAGGGTATTGATATCATCTATTTTCAGGAAGACCTTAGGAAAAAAGCCAAAGGGAACATCAGTGAAAAATCTTTTTACACTTATTTCAAATCATCTCCTGTATCAAAATTACCTCGTATCGATATGCTCAATTTATTGAGTATCTATGCAGGTTACGACTCTTGGTACGATTTTAAAAAGAAGCATCTTTTTGCCGGAGAATTACTAAGTGATGAAAAGGATCTGAGTGATGAAGAACTGAAAGAATTAGAAAAAACAGTTTCGAGCGCATTAAACTTACCTAAAACCGAATCCGAACCTAAAAAGATGGAGTTTAACAGTGAAGAAAACACTGTTTTACAAAACAACAATATTGAAAATCACCCAATTGAAAAAAAACAACCTATTTCGGAAATTGCTGAAAGATCAGAAATAAAACCTTTAAAAAAGAACCATCAAAGGACTGCATGGATTGCTGCAACATTAGTTTTTGTAACTTTATTGGGTCTTTTGGGTTTTAAAGATGAAATTTTTCAAAAAACTTATGTGTATTGCTTTACAGATGCCGACAGAAATCTAAACGTTCAGCGTGATATTGAGATTAAAGTAATCAAAGAAAATGAATCTCCGATTTTATACAGAATAAAACCAGGTGAATGTTTCAGATATCCTACAAAAGACAAAACACTGAAAATGCTGATCAGCTCTACAGTTTATGAAGATCTTGAGGTCAACAGAAATCTGGAGAATGCTCCTGAAAATGAAACAATAGAGCTCAAACCTGATGATTATAAAATGGCCCTTTATTATTTCTCTATAAAAGATATTAACGGAGAAAACTCTGAACAGCTCATCAAGCAGAAAAGAAAGCAGCTGGAAAATCTGATCAGCAATATGGCTACAATAACGCAGGTTTATGACAGTGACATCTACGGCCTTGAAACTTTAGATAAGCAGGATTATATTACTTTGGTAACGACACCTACCACTTCACTAAAGAACCTAAACGTGATCGAAATGAAAAAAGATAAAGGAAAAATAGTATCTATCAAATTTAAAATCTCAAACCATGAAAACAATAAATAACTTTTTGTTTTTAACGATACTTCTTGGCGTGATCATGACCGCCTGCACAAAAAAAGAAGAACACAACAATATAAGCGATCTTGAAAAATTAAGAAACACAAACAATATCAATGTCCCGATGGACAGCACGCAAGCGATTAATTCTATTACTCTGCAAAAAGTACAGGATGTGCTTGATCTGTCTACGCTTTACCTTTCCGGAAATAAAAAGACAGAAATAGACACTGCTATTTACTCAAAAATTGAAAAATATTTTCAAAAATCTGATTCTACTACTTTTCACGGGCTGTTTAAAGAACTTGAAAGCCTTAAAGTAAAAAAGGTGAAAGTGAGTAACATTAATGTTTTTAAGAAAATTAATGATAAAGATACCTTAGATTTTGCAAAGTTTAATGTGGAATATATTGGTGATAAAAATAAATCGATCGGAAATTTCGAAAGAAGTGCACAATATACGCTTGTATCTAAAGCGACAGAAAAAAATAAAGAATTTAAGTTTTACTTTATTAAATTCTATTCTGATTTAACAGAAAAAGACAGCACATCAGTAGCTGTCACAAGATAGTCTAAGGGAATATCATTTTCCCGGACATCATCAATTATATCATCGGGGTTAAAATAATTAACTCCGATTTTTTTTGAATTTTTTGAAATATTTTCAAAGAATTGATCATAAAAACCTTTTCCATATCCTACTCTATTCCCTTTAAAATCACAATAAAGCAAAGGGGTGATCACAAAATCAAAATCTAGCACTTCCGAATCTTCATTTGAAACAGGCTCTGAAATCCCCCAATTATTGGTTTCAAATTGAGTGTCGGAGAAAATTTCAACAGAAATTAATTTTGTATCGACAATTTTAGGAACAAACACTTTTATATTTCTGCTTAGAAAATAATCAATAAAAATCTGGGTGTTTATTTCTTTAAACTTTTCAATCGGAACGAAAATATGGACTTTTTGTTTGGAAACCGGTTTAAAAAATTTGACGAAATTTTCAAAAATTCTTTCAGACAAAAGGAAAACCTCATCTTGTGACAGATTTTTTCTTTTTTCGAGATATATTTTTCTGATTTCTGATTTTTTCATTCTCAAATTTATAAAAAATAGCTTTATACAAAACCATTTTAGAGATAGCGCTCCTACGCCAAATTTTGTTGCAGTATTTATCTACACAGATAAAAATCCTACAGAGTTTTCAAACAACATTTAATTCAACAAAAAAGTTTGCACTCATACGGAGCGCAAACTTTATACTATTATAAACCTGAGGAATTTCTATCCTAAAATTTTATATATTTTATCAGACAAACGAACTCTGAACGGAAGCTCAAAAGTAATTTGATCTCCTGCTTTTGCTGTTTCACAAGAGTTGCCATCAACCAGCATTTCAGTAATTGAAATTTCCTGTTCACCGGTTGTAGGACCAGAGATTAAAATCTTGTCTCCAACTGAAACTTCATTACTTTCAATTAAAAACTGGGCAATTTTTGATTTTGTGTAGTAATGTTCAGCTTTTCCGAGCAGCGTTTTTTTGACAGTAATCTTCTGACGAATATTTTTTGAATCAACTTTCGCTAAGGGTTTATTGGGTAACTCACCTGATTTTTTAAAGGTCAAAGCATCAGATTTTCCTTTTCTGAAAACTTTATTTCCTACCTGTAGCCCTTTTCTTAGTGCGACTTGCTCTTCTACAGGTAAATGCGATATTTCTAAACATTCTGTTGAACAACAGTTTTCCATTGCCGTCTTACAGTCATCACATTGTATAAAAAGCAAATGGCACGCATCATTGGCACAATTGGTATGATTATCACAAGGTTTTCCACATTGGTGACACTGCGAAATAATATCGTCGGTAATTCTTTCACCTAACCGATGATCAAACACAAAGTTTTTACCTAAAAATTTACTTTCAACACCATCTTCCTTTACCTGACGTGCATACTCAATAATTCCACCTTCCAATTGGAAAACATTTTTAAAACCCTGATGTTTAAAATAAGCGCTGGCTTTTTCACAACGGATTCCGCCGGTACAATACATCAGCAGATTTTTATCTTCTTTAAAATCCTGAAGCTGTTCGTTGATAATCGGTAAACTTTCTCTGAAGTTTTCTACATCCGGAGTAATGGCGCCTTCAAAATGACCGACTTCACTTTCGTAGTGATTTCTAAAATCCACGACAATCGTATTGGGGTCTTCAAGCAAATTATTGAATTCTTGTGCCTTAAGGTGAATTCCTTTATTGGTCACATCAAAAGTATCATCATTAAGGCCATCGGCAACAATCTTATGCCTAACTTTAATCGTTAATTTTAAGAAAGAATGGTTGTCTTGCTCAATAGCCACGTTGAGGCGAATGCCTTTCATAAAATCATAGGCTTCCAGCGTATTTTTAAAATCATCAAATTGATCTGCAGGAATACTCATCTGAGCATTAATTCCTTCATGGGCAACGTAGATACGACCCAATGTATCAAGTGCATTCCAGGCTATAAATAATTCGTCGCGAAATTTTTTGGGATCTTCAATTTTGGCATACGCATAGAAAGACAAAGTAAGGCGTTGCTTACCGGCTTCATCAATAAGCTGAGCTCTTTCTTCTGCGCTTAAGGTGTTATACAGTTGCATGCTATAAACGTTTTAAGTGAGAAAAATATTTTTGCAAAGATAATACTTTTAAACTGAGTTCATCAAAGTGATAATTATCACTAGAACATTTCTGAAGTGGTAAAATTGTCAGTATTTCTTTTAATTAATTCTTAAGCTTCGTTAATAATACCTCGTAAATTATGACTTAAGATATAAAATGACACAATACTCGTTAAATTTTAGTTAAAACGGTAACACAGCATAGTAATTGCATACTTATTTAACAGTAAATTTGTGTTCAACAATACAATAATTAAAACAGAAAACATACAATGAAGAGTACTTTTAAAAAACTTTTACCATTTGCCGTTGTGGGGATCCTATCAGGAGCTACTACTGTTGGCGTACAACAATATTTAGTTCACGATTCTAATAATGGGGATCAATCTTATTTTACCAAATCAAATAACGCCTCTTTTGTAGGGATGAATACTGCAACCGTGGGTGATGATTTTGTGAAAGCGTCTAAAATGACCGTACCAGCTGTTGTTACGATTAAAAATTATCAAAACAGGGCATCAAGCAGAGCTTCTGAGCAGGATTTGTTTGACTTCTTTTTTGGTGATCCTCTTGGAGGCAAAGGTCAACAAAGACAAAAACAACAGCAAGCACCAGAGAATATGCCTTCAGGGTTAGGATCGGGAGTGATTATTTCTCCGGACGGGTATATTATTTCAAACAATCACGTTGTAGCAGGAGCCAATAAGCTTGAAGTTGTTTTAAGCAATAAAAAATCCTATATCGCAACATTGGTAGGCACAGATCCCAACACCGATATTTCATTATTGAAAATCGAAGAAAAAGGTTTGCCTTATTTAAACTTTGCCAATTCTGATAATATTGAAGTTGGACAATGGGTTCTAGCAGTAGGAAATCCGCTTGGGTTGAATTCTACTGTTACAGCGGGAATTATTTCTGCGAAAGGAAGAGGAATAGGAATTCTGAGCGGACAGGGAAAAGCAACAAACCCAATCGAAAGCTTTATACAAACTGATGCCGCTATTAATCCTGGGAACTCAGGAGGAGCATTGGTGAATGTGAATGGTGATTTAATTGGAATTAATTCAGCGATCTCATCAACAAACGGATATTATCAAGGATACGGATTTGCTGTTCCAGCGAATTTAGCAAGAAAAATTATTGAGGATATCAAGAAATTCGGTATTGTTCAAAGAGGTTTCTTAGGTGTAAATTCTTTAGATTTATCAAATGATCAGCAAGTTGCTTTTTACAACCAAGAAAAGAAAACCAATATAAAGACTGGTTCAGGAGTTTATATTATTGGACTTCCTGACAATAGTGGTGCACAGGATGCAGGAATGAAAATCGGTGATATCATTACTAAAATTGATGGAGTCAACATTACAGATTTTGCTGATCTCTCTGTTGCCATCGGAAGTAAAAGACCAGGTGACAAAGTACAGGTGACCTATACAAGAAACGGAAAAGAGACAACGTCAACCGTTACCCTGAGAGATCAAAAAGGTGGAACTTCTGCCAGAACTAAAGCCGATCTAAGCGTTACCGAAAAAATAGGTGCTGAGTTCCAAAGTCTGGATGACAGAACGAAAGCTTACTATGGATTAAGCAGCGGAGTTGTTGCTAAAAATGTAGTGGAAGGAAGCGAAATCGCTAAGGCGGGTATCGTTGACGGTTATATCATTACAGAAATTAACGGGAAGCCAGTAAATTCTCAAAAAGATGTAGAAAACTTATTAAATAAATTCACCGGAACAGGCCAGATAAAATATATGGATGATTACGGAAGAGGTTATCAAAGAGGATTCAAAATGCCTTAGTAGAAACAAATACTAAACAAAAAACGCTGCAGATTTTAAAATCTGCAGCGTTTTTTTTATGTTTTTTAAAATTACTTTCTATTCATTTTTTCAGCAATTATTTTCTTTTTATTTCTTTCATAAATCACCTCAACGATCTTACCTCCCATCCATGCAAATGGAAAAAAGACAAGAAAAATAGAAATTTTATAAAATGTAGGATGATAAGGAAGAATAATTACATCAAGCATTGCAATAAAAAGCATGATGAAACCAATGAGAATCGCATAAGCTACTTTTGCATATTTTACAATCATCGCAGTAACAACGCCACCTACAGTAGTACCAAGCCCAGAAATAAAAAGCAGAAAGCCAAAAAAGGCATCATTATTTTTCATGCTTTCTAAAAATCTCTGCCAATGCTCAAACGGAGCAAATGCATCAAAGGTAACCCACTTAGGAAAAGCCCTTATACCAAGAGTGATTATAAGCCCTGCAATCACAAGACCTACCAAAACCGCAAATGTATTTCTTATAAAACTCATTAATCCTGATGTGCAATCATAGAAATTTCGATATCAACATTCTTTGGCAAACAAGAAACCTGTACAGTCTCACGAGCCGGGAAGCTTTCAGCATCAAGATAAGATGCATAAATATCATTCATTACCGCAAAATCATCCATACTTTTAAGGAAAATACTCGCTTTAACAACATTTTTAAACGTCATGCCTGCTTCTGTAAGAATCGCTTCAAGGTTTTTCATTACCTGATGTGTTTCTTTCTCAATTCCTTCTACCAATTTACCCGTTGCAGGATCTACAGGAATCTGACCAGAGATATACAAAACTCCGTTGGCAAGATTTGCCTGAGAATAAGGACCAATAGCTGCAGGAGCATTAACTGTGTTGATGATTGTTTTCATATATAGATTTATTTACTTTAAAAATCATACCAAATCACTCACGATTTGAATATACTTTATTTTGGGTGCAAAGATAAAATTTATATTGTAAAATCAGTATGACTTTAGAAAGGTGCATTAGGCTGAGTAAAACTTCTGTCTTTATACTTCAATGCATCGCTTAATATATTTGCTTTAATTCCGATAAAGAAATCATACACTTTGTATTGCCCAAAAGGCACCCAGTTAAAGTTAATGGTAAAACTACGTTGATCTCTTGAGAAACCAATTCTTGTGTAAGCCAGCTCCTTCGTCACCATATCGTAATGTGTACTTCCGTTGATATTCCAGTAAGGAGTAAGCTTTAAGCTTCCATCCAGACCGATGGATGCTATTTTATTAGCGGTTCTCGTCAAGTTTCTCGAATATTGATAATTGGCATTCACATTAAGGGTCCAGGCTTGGTCAAAATGGGCATAGTTATCATCATCAAAGAAGTAATTCTCGTTTCTGATCTCACCTTTTTGCGAATAGGTTTTGGCGTAATCTTTTTTCTCTCCAAACAATTCGCTGCTTAAAGGATAAGAAAGCTGCACATTGAAGCCTTGTACACTAAACGAACCGAAATCTTCTGTTCTAATACCTGTATCTGATCCCGGAGCAAATAAAATCTTGTATGGTTCGATCGATAAACTTGTATTTACGTTTAGTTTATTATCGAAGAAAGAAGACTGCCCGCTCACTGAAATAATCGACCAAGGATGGCTTTTTGCCGCAAAGTTGTAATTCCCGCTGATATTTAAAGATTCGAAAATCTTCATTTTTTTCACTCCGGTAGAATCACTTTTAGACTTTACCTTCATTTCGATATTGTTACCGATGTTATAGCTTAAGGCTCCCACCATTCCCGTCGTCGGCGTTCCTACAATTCCTCTGTCAAAAATAGAATATGGCGTCAAAGCTCCATTGGCATTATAGAAATTTTTGAAATATCCAAATTGCTCACCGCCAAAATCAGGAGAATATGTGAAGCCAATACTTGGTGTCACCATATGTCGTATCGCTTCTATTGTAGATCCTTTTTTGAAGTTGAGCATTCCGTACAACTGAGTCTGCACACTTGCAGATGTAGAAAATATACTGTATCCGGCAATTTGCTTATTGATCTGGTCAACCTCTATATTTTGTACAGGATCATAATATTTCGTAAGCGTTTTTGTTGTTAAAGCATTATCAATCGTCGCTGACAAACTGAATGTGAAATACTTGGCAAAAGTAGTATTGGTTCCTAATGCAATATTATTTTTTAATCCTGTTTGTAATTTATCCCACATGGCGTCGGTAAATAACTCCCCTTCTTCTGTACTTACAAAGTTAGAAAGGTTCAAACCTGTATTTACCGTTATGTTTTCTAGTAATCCGGATCTTACACCGGTTTTAGACTTAAATAAATAAAACTGATTGATGGCAACATTCATCTGTGGCAAACGCAAATCTGCCAATCCGGTAGCAAAATTCTGAGAATAAGAAGCTGTACCGGTAATGGTTGCCGGAAGTTTTAGAAATCTTTTGGTAAGCGTCAATGTAGAGTTTTGCTGAGTCCTCAAAACACTTTGATCCAAAATATAGTTGTTGTTCACTGTATTGTTGTAGAATGTCTGACTCGTGACATCTACGGATGCAGAAAATGTAAGGAAAGGATTCGCTTTTGTATCTTGAGTATGCCTCCAAGCAATTCTGTATGTTCCTGTTTTACTGTAATTATCAAGACCTTTAATTCCTCTTACGGTGCTTCCGATATCTGCTGAGAAATTACCTGAATATCGGTATTTTTTAAGATAATTCATTTCAGGTCTTATCGTCCAGCTTCCTTTTGTATAAATATCTGCCAGAACTTTCAGATCGAAATGTTCTCCGATTGGCTGATAATATCCTATCCCGTTCAGGAAAAAACCGACATCTTCTCTTTCCCCAAAACTCGGAATCAAAATTCCTGCAGATCTTTTACTTGAAAACGGCAAAATCGCAAACGGCAAGATCAAAGGTGTCGGAACATCTTCGATATACATTTGTGATGGACCTACAATTAAAGACGAACTGTTTTTTCCTTTCTGCATTTTGATATAAGATGCCAAAAGGTGATAATCGGGTCTCGTGTCTTTTTTTTCTATATAATAAGTATCGGTCGTGAACTCTGCATGTCGCATTACGAAGACAGAATCGTTGTATTTTTTGGTTTTATCGGCTACAATTAATCCTTCACTTTCCTCAGTTCTTGCATTGTAGGCAATTGCTTCTCTGGTTTTCGTATTATAATTAAAGCTTTCTACTTCATACTTTTTCCCTGCCTGATTCACCTGAGCAAGCTCAAATACTTTGCCTAAAGAATCTAGCTTTCCACGGGCAAAAACCAGGCTTCTCTCTTCATCGATCGAGATATAATCTGCATCAATCTGCATATCCTGATATTTTACCTGAGCATTTTTATTCAGGTAAATCATCCTTTTCGGAACATCTCTACGAATATCATCAGCTTTATAATCTACTACAGCGTCTAGAGATTCTTTGGGTGCAGCTATGGTATCCTTTTTGGAAATAGTATCATTAATTATCGTAGCTTTAACTACTTTTTTAGGACCTTCCTGTGCTAAAAAACTGTTAAAAATTAGGATAATTAAAAATTGTAATATATTTTTGAAGACGGTTTTGTCCAATTTTGTTCTGTATAATTTGGCTCAAAATTAATATAATTTTTATAACTGTATGATGTACAAACTAAATTTTAAAACAATTTTAGCATTTCTACTGATATTCTTCACCTATTTTACTTTTGCACAAAAAAAATTCACTGTAGTTTTAGATGCAGGGCATGGGGGAAGCGATAACGGAGCCAACAGAAATTATCCCGATCTGGGTCTTGTTCAGGAGAAACATGTAACGTTGGGAATTGTTCTGAAATTGGGAGCAATGCTTGAGAAAAACAAAGAATTCAAAGTTATTTATACCCGAAAAATAGACGAATACCCTTCTTTGACAGACAGAACCAATACTGCGAACCGAAGCAGAGCAGATTTATTTATCTCTGTACACGTAAACTCTTCGCCTAGCCGTTCTGCAACTGCAAGAGGTACCGAAACTTTTGTACAAGGTCCTGCTCAAAACAGAGAAAACCTTGAAGTGGCAAAACAGGAAAACAGTGTAATTTATCTTGATGAAAAAGATAAAGAAACGTTTGCCTCTTACGACCCGTCTTCACCAGAATCTTTAATTGCCTTAAAACTACAGCAAAGTAAATATCTTGAAAATAGCTTAATCGTAGGAAGTTTCGTAGAGGGAAACTTTGAAAAAAGCGGTCGTTTTTCTCGTGGTGTAAAACAAGAAAACTTACACATTTTAAGAAGAAGTGCCATGCCTTCTATTCTTATCGAAACAGGATTCGTTAATAATTATGACGATGCTGCATTCTTAAATTCCGAAAGAGGACAAGTAGAAACAGCAGAAAATATCTATAAAGCGATTATTGATTACAAAAAAGCGGTTGACAGAAAAACAGGTGCACAAGTCATTACCAGAAAACCGGAACCTGAAAAACCTGCAGAAGTAGCATTGAAGAACGACTTCAGAATTTTATTGATGACCATGCCTGTAAAATATAATGATGGAGATCCTGAACTGAAAGGGTTGAATTATATTCTTCCTATCAAAGAAAACGGTTTGTACAAATACTATTACGGTGTTACCAATATGGCTTCTGTAAAAGATATCAACCTTAAAACGGCAAAAGATGCAGGTTTCCGAAACTCTTATGCGGTAGGATTTATGCCAAATCAGAAACTGAGCATTGGTTATTATAACATCGAAGTATATGTAGGAAAAGACAAACTAAGCGCAAATTCTTATATCCTTCAAACCCTAAAGGACGTAGATCGAAACAAATCTAACGGAATGTTCTACTACACGTACGGAAAAGTTTATACCCTGGAAGATGCTGTAAAACTTCAAAAAGAATTGGAAAGCAAGGGAATAAAAAACACCGTAATTCAGAAGAATTTTAAATAACCCGTATAATTTTGAAGTTTAAAAATTTATTAATATTTTTGCAACCTCAAAATTTGGTCTATTCGTCTAGTGGTCAGGACTCAAGGTTTTCATCCTTGCAACAGGAGTTCGATTCTCCTATAGACTACCAAAAAGCTCTCTATTTCAGAGAGCTTTTTTTTATGCGTTTTTATCAAATTATACCTATCCAAAGCCAAAAAACGCAACAAATATTCTTGATTTTTTGTACATTTAGGCTACAACTTACTTCTATGAAAAAATCAATACTCTTAATTTCATTCTTATCACTACTTTTTAGCTGCGACAACAAAGACAAAGCAAACGATTTAGCGTTGAGAGAACAGGAATTATTGAATAAAGAAAAATCATTTGCACAAAAAGAAGCCGAATACAAATCTTTACTAAAAATGAGAGACAGTATTTTTAATCATAAAAAATCAGATTCAATAAAAATTATGAAGTGGTCTGATGAAATTTCCGGATCGTGGACGGGCAAAGTAATCTGTACAGAATCGAACTGCAGCGATTATGTAGTCGGAGATCAGCGCACCGACACCTGGGAATTCGACAGCGATTCTATACAGCTATTTACAAAAATCATCAGTAACAACAATCTGGTAAGATTATATTCAGGTAAATTTGAGAATAATGAAATCAAACTTAATTTCAAAACCGATTCCACAGCAAAAAAACAGGTAGACATGAATGTCCTGCTTAATGAAATATCGCCAAGCAAAATCAGAGGAACAAGAACCGTTTCAGTTGACAATTGCAGAGCAAGATTTTCTGTAGAATTAATACGTTCCACCAAATAAGCAGAGATGATTCTATTAAGCATACACAACCTCAGTCTCCCCATTGAAGATCCTGTATTGAAGTTTCTTTTGGTACTTATCATCATTCTTGCCGCACCACTTTTACTCAACAAAATAAAAGTTCCTCATCTTTTAGGATTAATCATTGCGGGTGCAGTAATTGGTCCAAACGGATTTAATGTACTGGCGAGAGACAGCAGCATTGTAGTTACCGGTACCACCGGGCTGCTTTATATTATGTTTCTCGCCGGTCTGGAAATCGACATGGGAGATTTCAAGAAAAATAAATGGAAAAGCCTTACTTTCGGGTTATTTACCTTCATCGTTCCCTTTGTTTTGGGATATTTGGGAGGATATTATATTCTGAATTTTTCGGTATTAACTTCCGTACTTTTTGCCAGTTTATTTTCATCTCATACTTTAATTGCCTATCCGCTGATCAGCAAATTGGGCATCGCAAAAAACCCGGCAGTCAATATAACCGTTGGAGGAACGATGATTACAGATGTTTTGGCATTATTGGCTCTTGCCATCATTGTAGGTATGTCTCAAGGTGATGTAGGAACAGAATTCTGGGTAAAACTGTCGGTTTCCTTTATTGTTTTCGGGCTCATCGTTTTGGTGATTTTCCCGATGATAGGAAGGTGGTTTTTCAAGAAAGTAGATGATAAAATCTCACAATATATTTTTGTATTGGTTATGATTTATCTGGCTGCTTTATTAGCCGAATTAGCCGGAGTTGAAGCTATAATCGGGGCATTCTTTGCCGGACTTGCCTTAAACAGATTAATTCCGCATACATCTTCGTTGATGAACCGTGTAGAATTTGTCGGAAACGCCATATTTATACCTTTTTTCCTGATAAGCGTCGGAATGCTGATCGATTTTAAAGTTTTTTTTGAAAGCTGGGAAACTTTGGAAGTTGCAGCCATTATGCTTGTTGCGTCCATTGGAGGAAAATATCTTTCGGCTATTGCCACACAAAAAACATTCAGACTTTCTAAAGAAGAAGGAAAACTTATTTTCGGTCTCAGTTCCGCTTCCGCAGCAGCAACATTAGCTTCAGTAATGGTCGGTTACAATATCATCATTTCAGAAACAGAAACCGGTGAACCGGTGAGGTTATTAAACGAACATATTCTTAACGGAAGTATTTTACTCATTCTTGTTTCATGTACCGTTTCATCATTTATTTCCATGTCGAGTGCTCAGAAGATCGCAGAACAGGATAATGAAGAAACAGTTTCCGGGAACAGTCATGAACAGGAAAATATTCTTTTAGCTTTAAATCATGAATCTACTGTAGAAAGAATGGTAAATCTTGGGATTTTAATTAAAGCTCATTCGAACACCGAAAATTTATTTGCTCTAAATGTTATTAATGAAGAAAAAAATGAATCTTCAGAAAAAAATGCAGACAAACTACTCCACCAAGCTACCGATACAGCCGCCGCCGCAGATGTGAAAATACAGCCTTTAAAAAGATATGACAACGATGTCATCATTGGTGTAAACAATGTAATTAAAGAACAAAACATCACCGATCTTATTATCGCACTAGAAGACAGCAAGGGTTTTTCGCCGTCTTTTACAGACAATCTTTACAATGGCTATCTGCAGCGTGATGATGTAAACGTTCTGGTTTATCATGCCATTCAGCCTTTAGCAACTATAAAGAACCATGCAGTAATGATTCCTGAAAACGCACATAAAGAAGCCGGATTTTTTCATGCTTTGCTGAGAGTTTGGAATATTGCAAGAAATTCGGGAGCAACGATTACCTTTTATGCTTCAGAAGAGATCCTGAACATTTTACAGAGGATCATTAAAAAAGCCAATATAGAAGCCGAATTTATCATTATGAGCAGATGGAAAGATGGCGAAGACACCGCGGCTCAGCTCAAAGATAATGAAGCCCTTATTATTTTTATGGCAAAAAGAGGAATGAAATCATATATTCCACAAATGAGATTGATTCCTGAGCTTCTAAATAAAAATTTGAGTGATAAAAATTATTTACTGATTTTCCCTTTTTCAGAATTCGACAGTACAAATTCTGAGAAAAGATCGGTAGGAAATCATAATGATTTTATGGAAATAGGAAATATTGTAAATAATGTCTTCAGATAAATATGCTGAAAAACAAGCACGTAAAACTAAACATCAGTAAATTTTCATTCAAAATTAAATTTGATTTTGTTTAAAATATGAAAAACATTACTTTTGCAGAAGTTTAAAGACTGAGCAATCAGTCGACAGGATAAAAACCGGTAAACTTTACTCTAAAAAAGTAAATAAACACAGGCCTCACAAGACTACCAAATTTTACATCATGCCGAATTTAAAAATTCAAGAAGCACAACTTCTTTTTAATAAAATTCGCTCGAACCCGAAAGGGTATGATTTAAAAACTAGTACGGAAGGGATTACAGGCAAGGATGATAAAATTAGTTTCAAACTCTACAAGAGCGGAGAAAAAAGTATTTTTGAAGTAACCATCGACGGACTTACTTTTTCCAACTCTACCGGAGAATGGAATAATGCAATGATTATGTTGGAAAACATCATCACAAAATTAGGGAAAGAAACTGAAAATATTAAAGTACAACAGGCCTTAGACAAGCTTAAAAAGTACCTTTCAGAAGAAAACTAAAAAAAGTTAAAAATAATCAAAAATAAATTTGGTGGGTAACGAAAAAGTCTATAAATTTGCACTCACATTTAAACGATATGGCTAATCATAAATCAGCACTTAAAAGAATAAGACAAAACGAAGTTAGAAAAGTTCGTAACAGATATTACCACAAGACTGCTAGAACGGCAATCAAAGTGTTAAGAAATGAAGAAAATAAAACTTCAGCAACAGAACAGTTGCCTAAAGTTATCGCATTATTGGATAAATTAGCTAAGAAAAATATTATCCACAAAAATAAAGCGGCTAACTTAAAAAGTAAATTGACTAAGCACGTTAATAAATTAGCGTAACTATATAGTTGGCCCGTTCGTCTATCGGTTAGGACCTCAGATTTTCATTCTGGTAAGAGGGGTTCGACTCCCCTACGGGCTACTAAACTTAATTACTACTAACCGGGTAATTAAAATAAGAGTTGAAACTTATAAAAACAAAAAAGCTAACCCTGTGAATTCATTTACAGATTGGTAGATGGCCCGTTCGTCTATCGGTTAGGACCTCAGATTTTCATTCTGGTAAGAGGGGTTCGACTCCCCTACGGGCTACAAAAGAGATTTCATATTTTGAGATCTCTTTTTTTTTTATAATATGGTCAAAAGTCATCAATAAAAATCTTTTGATATAAAATTAAAAGTTATACTTTTGCAATTCATCAGATGATATGATGTTTTAACTATGCAGATTCAAAGAAAAACTTTAGCGCAAGAAGTTGCAGACAGATTAATCGAAGGGATATCCAGCGATGAATATGCTATTGGCGAAAAACTGCCGATTGAATCTGAACTTATGAAAATATATGGCGTCGGTCGTTCAAGTATTCGAGAGGCGATAAAGATTTTGTCTATTCAGGGAATTCTTAATGTACAGCAAGGTGTAGGAACTTTTGTAGTTTCTAAAAATGCTCACGAAACATTAGATTCTCAAATGAATAAAGCACAGATTGAAGAAGTACAGGAAGTACGCTCACTGCTTGATTCAAAAATTGCAGCAAAGGCAGCGATCAACCGAACTGAGGAAGATTTAAAAACAATTAAAAAATATCTCGATCTCAGATATCAATTTGCAGAAGAAAATCTCGCAACAGAATGTTATCAGGCAGATATTAATTTTCATTTGGCTATAGCAGAATCTTGTGGTAACAATCTTTTAAAAGAAATCTATAAAGTAGCAACCAAACATATCATGAGTTCTTTCGAAACAAGACATCATAATAATACAGAATCATTTAAAATTTCTCAAAAAATACATACAGATCTTTTCAACGCTATAGAAAATGGAGATGCAGAGAAAGCTTCTGTCATTGCACAAAAAATTGTAGATCAGATTTATTAAAAAAAATTTAATAAAATTCATCAGATGATATGATGAATAAAAATAATACTATGGAAAATATAACGACGAAAACAATTGACACTACAAAAATTGTTTATCCAATCCTTTTTATGATCAGTTTTTCTCATTTTTTAAATGATCTGATTCAATCTACCATTCCTTCACTTTATCCGATATTGAAAGGAGAATTTAGTTTATCATTTGCTCAAATCGGAATTATCACATTGGTATTTCAACTGACTGCTTCTATTTTGCAACCTTTTGTTGGAATTTATACCGATAAAAAACCAAATCCAAGATCTTTAGCAATTGGGATGGGATTATCAATGGCAGGATTACTTTTGTTAGCAGCTGCTCATCAATATTATGTTATTCTAATTTCTGTTGCATTAATCGGAATGGGATCTTCTATTTTTCATCCTGAAGCTTCAAGAGTTGCACAATTAGCATCGGGCGGACAAAAAGGATTGGCACAATCGATATTTCAAGTAGGCGGAAATTCAGGAAGTGCAATTGGTCCGTTGTTAGTTGCCTTAATAATTCTTCCTTTAGGACAGGGATATGTAGGACTGTTTGCTATTGCAGCTTTCATCGGAATTATTGTACTATGGAGAATCGGAAATTGGTATGCAGAAAGATTATCTCTGAAGAAATCAGCGAAACATCCAAGCGATATCATTGAGATACAATTATCCCGTAAAAAAGTTTTATTTTCTATTAGTATTTTATTGGCTTTGGTGTTTTCAAAATACATTTATCTGGCTTCAATGACCAACTATTTTACCTTCTTTTTGATTGATAAATTCCATGTTTCGGTACAAGATTCTCAACTTTATTTGTTCATATTTTTAGCCGCAGTTGCCGTAGGTACAATTTTAGGGGGAAAATTAGGAGATAAATACGGCAGAAAAAAGATTATCTGGATTTCCATTTTAGGAGCTGCACCGTTTACACTTTGCCTTCCTTATCTTTCATTATTCTGGACGATTATCTTTGCCGTTTTTATAGGATTGATCATTGCTTCAGCATTTTCTGCAATATTAGTTTACGCCACAGATCTTATGCCTAATAAAATCGGATTGGTTGCAGGTTTATTTTTCGGATTTATGTTTGGAATGGGCGGAATAGGTTCTGCGATATTAGGAGCTGTTGCTGACGACACCAGTATAGAATATGTCTTCAAAATCTGTGCATTCTTGCCGTTAATGGGAATTATCACCGCTTTTTTACCCAATATAAAAGGAAATAAAAAATAGTCCTCATCAAAACTAATGAGGACTTAATAGAATTTTAGGCTTGAAAACTTACTTTAAAAAGTAGCGTTCTGCCTAAAATTCTATTTTTAATTAAATACCAAAATTGATAAAAACACTGAATCTGGATTTTGCTTCAATATCTCCTCCAGCCAAATTGGTATACGTTGGAAGCATTAATTCTGTTCCCAAACTCACCTTTTTGTAAGAAGCTTCAAAACCTAATTTTCCATACAAAGCACTTCCTGCAGTTTTCGGAAGGTCTTCTTTATATTGACGGTTTGGGTCATAAACCTCTCCTTGCAAGCCAGCTTTTGCAGACAAAATCATTTTCTCAGTTCCTACAATTTGGTAAAATCCGGTAGCCGAATAATTCCATTGGTTCCCAAACTGATAATGTTTTTTGTTCTCTGTTTTAATCGTATAATCGGTATTGAGAAGTACAGCCAATTTATTTATTTGAAATCTGTAATTCAAAACTGCCAGATAATCCCAACTTCCGGTTCCCAATTGAAAACTCGGGTTCACTCCTGAAATACCTTTTTCATCAAATTTACCCAACGGAACTTTCACACCTACTCCACCATTCAATTCATGCCTATTATCTTTCGAATTGATCAGTTTATAAATTCCCATCAGATTAAAATCTCCGATTCCGTTGATATTAATGTCGCCCTGCAAAGTTTTCTTTTCATGAAAATGAAACGGCAGACTTGCATAAACACTTAATTTTTGACCTAAAGGTATTTTCGACCAAAGCTGAATTGTATTGAAATACTGATCCTGTGTTAAGTCGTTAACAAATAAATTTTCTTTCGCTTTATAATGCTGAGCAAAATATTTAACACCAATAAACTGTGGATTCAATAAAGATTCAAAACCTGAAGATCCATTTCCCGCAGCACATCCGCAAGCATCACATTCATTGAATAAAATTTCACTCAGATCATTTGGAATATATAAACTGTCATTGATTGTTTTAGCCTGATTTAAAGTAAATAAAATCAGACTTAAGATTAAAAATATCTTCTTCATGTTAAAATAATTATTCCGCAAACTTTGGATTAGTAATAAAATTCTTATCAGATAAAGTCTTTAGAAAAGTAATAATAAATTGTTTTTCCTGAGTATTCATCGCGATTCCGATATGATTATTTTGTTTCAGTTGTGAATCTAGATTTGGATTGTCTTCTACACTATCTGAATAAAAATTGAGCACTGCTTCCAATGTATAAAATCTTCCGTCATGCATATAAGGTGCGGTATATTCTACATTTCTTAAACTTGGAACTCGAAATTTCATCCAGTCATTTTGATCAAGCGTCACACGATGTCGTCCCGCATCTTTGAATTGAGTATTGTAATACATTCCGGTATTTCTGAAACTTTCATCGGTAAATAATTCTCCGCTGTGACACGATGTACATTTTTGCTGAAACAAAGCCATTCCTTGAGATTCTTCAGAACTAAAACTCTCTTTTCCTTGTTTAAAACGATCATATTTTGAATCACCTGAAATCAAAGTAGCCATAAACTGTGACAAAGCTTTCAAAACTCTTTCTCCGGTAATATTCTCGTCTCCATAAGCCTGTTTAAACAATTTTTTGTAAACCTCATCTTTACTGAGTTTTGAAATAGCTTCAGGCATCGAACTATCCATTTCGTTCACATCTGTAATCGGAATAATCGGTTGTTCATTTAAATTGTGAATAACGCCATCCCACATATACCGTTTCAAAAAAACCATATTCTGAATCGCCGGCGCATTTCTGATTCCTATTCTATCGTCAATTCCGTGACTTACCGTATGACCGTGATGGGTAAAAGCATTTTCCTGAATATGACAGAACCCGCACGGAATCGTATTATTCCGGGATAATCTGCCTTCATAAAATAATTTCCTACCCAACTCTAATCCGTTTTTGGTAATTGGATTTTCATCTTTATTAAAAGTCATTTCCGGAAAATAAGAAGGGAACTGAAGACTTATCACTTCATCTTTTTCTAAAGGCTGAATCACTTCATCTGAACAAGAAATAAAATTTAGAATAGATATTAAAAGCAGCCCCGTTTTGAAAATCTTCTTAATCATTGTGAACGTGATCTACTTTAAACATTTTGGTTAAATTATTCGTCACATTTATCAAATGTTGGTTAGAACCCATCGCCATATTATTAGTTGATGAAAGGCTTAGAGCAGTTTCTCCACTTAAATACTGATTAAAATCTGCCAAAATGTGAATCGATGGTTTTACAGTTCCTGAAACTCTTGCAGTTGTCGGAAGATCCAAAGTCACTTCACGATACAAATCCGGAGTGTTGTTTGCGGTAACATTCCCCATGTTTCCGGTGTGATTCATAAATTCGTTGTTGGCAGAAGCTGTTCCATATTTCCCTTCTAGTTTTACGAAAATATATCCTGCAGCCCAAGACCAGGTGAGACTTTCTTTTTTAGCTTTTTCCCAAAATTCTGCCTGTCCGTTTTGTCCTAATAAATAAGCATTCTGACTGATTCCCAATCCGAATTTTATTTTTTTATAATTGTTTTTCGGAATTTCATCTAAATCTAAATACACAATTCCGGCAACTGCTTTTTCCTGATTGATAATGAAAGCACCTTTGTCTGGATTATTTTCGTTGTATTTAAATTCATTTCCATTTTCGTCAATCAAACTGATATTGCTGATGACGTATTTTAAAGCTGAAAACTGATGTTTTTGTCCGCCTGAAGAAGTTTGAGTGGTCTGATTGAGTACAATACCCCCAAGATTATTAAATCCGTTTTCGAATTTGAGCTGAAGTTTTCCTTTTGTTTCAGGTGATGAATCGTCTTCATAGCTGTTTCTACATGATATAATTGTGAAAAAAGTAAAGGCAATAGATAATAATGATAAAAATTTATAAATTTTCATTGTTGATTTTTTAAGTTGAAATTTTAAATAGAAATAGTGATTGAATAGTAAAATATTCAATTTTTTAAACTGTAAAAGTTTGCACAGCATCAAGCACTCACTTGTATTCCGTAGGAATCTAAGCGGAGTTTTAAAAATTATTACGTGAAATGTTTGTCGAGATTCCTATGGAATGACAACTACACGTTAATTTTAAAACAAATGCAAAACATTTACAATTAAAACAAGATTAAAAAAATAACTTAAAAAACCGGTGGTCTGAAAATGTGTTTTAAAAACAGAAAAGAATAGCCTGTTTTGTAAAGAAAATTTGAATAAGAAAAGACTAGCTTTTCTGTGGTATTGACTGCGATAATTTCAGGAAGAATATAAATATCAAGTAATTTCTGCCCAGAATTTTTTGTTTTGTGTAAAGGTGAAGAATCTGTATCGTTTGTTTTTGCCAACTCTTTGGCAAGATAACATCTACCGTTACAGTTAAGTGCAACATTTTTTCTGTTGACACAAAGCTCTTCGCTGATGTATTGATAATTTACAGCATACTCCACCAACGGTATCAGAGGTCTGAGTACCGTAAAAAAGGTGAGAAATATGCTGCAAATTAAATTCAATGATTATTTTTTGCTTAGAGCTTCATCATATCTTCTGCTGATTTCTTTCCAGTTGGTTACATTCCAAATGGCAGTTAAATAATCAGCTCTTTTGTTCTGATATTTCAGGTAATAAGCGTGCTCCCAAACGTCAATTCCGAAAATTGGAGTTCCTTTTTCTTCCACAACATCCATCAAAGGATTATCCTGATTTGGCGTTGAAGAAACGAATAATTTTCCGCTTTTATCCACAGAAAGCCATGCCCAACCAGAACCGAAACGCTCTGCTCCTGCTTTAGCCATTTTTTCTTTAAAAGCATCCATACTTCCGAAAGCATCGGTAATCGCTTTTGTTAATTTTGCAGAAGGCTTTGTATCTTTTTGTGGAGTAAGAACCGTCCAGAATAACTCGTGATTGTAATGTCCACCGGCATTATTTCTTACCGCCATTGGTAAAGTTCCTGCTTTTGAAAGAATTTCAAATAAAGTCTGCTTCTCCTGCGGAGTTCCTGCAATTGCTTTATTTAAATTGGCAACATAAGCAGCTGCATGTTTTGAATAATGAATTTCCATTGTTTGTGCATCAATATTACCTTCCAGTGCATTGTATGCATACGGTAATGGACTCTGCTTGAATTGTGCAAACGCAAATTGCGCCGCAAAAACTGCCGTAAATGCAGCTACTTTAAAAATCTTCATAACGTTTTGTTTATATGGTTGAACATTTAATTTCTTTTGAGTTGGAAGCGGGGTGTTGGAAGATAGATGATTAATCAGTTTGTTATTCAACTTCCAGCATCAAACTTCAAACATCCTGCCTTATTTCAATAATCTCTTAATATCTTCAATTAAAATTTCTCTATCCGGATGATATTTCCCGTTAAGTTTAGGGATTTTTCCTTCTGCGTCTTCATAATTCAATCCTGAATAATAGAGAATCGGCATATTTTCTTTATTATATCGACATCTGATATTTCCTTCTCGATCAACTAAGGCAATCATTCCGCTGTGGTTAAGGTTTTCACTTTCATCTTCTTTATCTCCGACGTAGATATCAAATTGATCCGCAAGATTTCCAATATAAGTTCGATCACCCGTCAGAAAATGCCAATTTGGAGATTTTGCACCTATCTTTTTCGCATGGTTTTTCAATAATTCGGGTGTGTCGTTTTCAGGATCAATACTGATTGAGATAATTCCAAAATCGGGATTGTTGATTTCATCTTCAATCGCTCTCATATTGGTATTCATCACCGGACAAATTGTAGGACATTTACTAAAGAAAAATTCAACTAAATATACTTTTCCCAGCATATCTTTGTTGGTGATCTTTTTATGATTCTGATCAGTCAGTTCAAAAGCCGGAACTTTCATCACGGTATAAAGGCTGCTTTTAAAATAACTCATCCCGACACCAATTCCTAAAAACAGTAATGCAATAATCGCAATCGGAATAATAATCTTTTTTTTTGCGGAGCTTTCAGTCTTTTTATTTTTGGACATACTTCTCAGGATTTTTCTTAAACTCATCCTTACAGTAGCTACTGCAAAAACCGTACGTTTTATTTTTATAGACTGCCGTATCTTTCATATCGTCTTCCGTTTTCATATCACAAATAGGATCGATAGCGTTGGCAAATTTTACTTTTTGAGCAGTTGTTTTTGTAGGAATATTTTTCTTTTTATGCATTACTTTAGGTGTTTCCTGCGCACAGGCGAGTAATGAAACAGACAAAAATGCTGTTAAGATAACTTTAGATTTCATTAAATAGAATTTAAAATTAAGTTTAATTAATATGAATATAAGCCTTGATAAAAGTCAAAACTAAAAGTTCAGGTATAAAAAAATTAAACTAAAGGGGGATGGAATATTCGGGAAAAATATTCTGAAGAATGTAATTGAATATAATTCGAATTGGGCTTTTCTGATTTTAAATCAGCTGTACTGATATTCGAAAAAGATAGAATGTCATGAGATAAAAAAACATCTAAACCTGCAATCTTTATATTTTGTGCATTATTAGATTCCTTTTCTGTTTTGGCTAACTCCTTTTTTACGAAACACTTTCCTTTACAGTCTGATTCTACAATTTTTCTATTTTCACAAAGGTTTTTCACAATGTAATCGTAATTAATCACATAATTTAACATTGGCAAAACAGGACGAATTGCAATAGTAAAAACAATGAAAAAGGATAAGAAAAACTTCAAGCATCAAATCTTTACCGCAAATATAGTGTAGAAAATTGAGTTGATGGATGATTTATGATGAAAGTCAGTTTTAAGGTTGGAAGCGGGATGTTGGAAGATTGAAGTTTTTGATGAGGATAATTATCTAAATTAAAGTTCCCGCAGATTGCACGGATTGCGCAGATGTTTGAAAATGTATTTATACAACAGGTTTTGGCTGAAGCCAATGGAGAGTTAACATTTTTAAGGGCGGACTAAAGTCCACCCCCTATTGATAATTATTAGAACCTTTTGTAGTTTATTTGTAAAACTTCCAACATCCAGCTTCCGCCTTCCAGCATTATTAAAATTTCATTCTTTGAATTCTCACCGCATTCAAAATAGCGATTAACGCAACTCCAACGTCTGCAAAAACAGCTTCCCACATTGTTGCCAAACCTCCTGCTCCGAGAACCAGAACAATTGCTTTTACTGTAAATGCAAGGATAATATTTTGCCAAACTATCTTTTTAGTTTGCTTCCCGATATTGATTGCCATCGGAATTTTGCTCGGTTTATCATCCTGAATCACTACATCGGCAGTTTCAATCGTAGCATCGCTTCCTAATCCGCCCATTGCGATTCCGACATCGCTTAACGCTACAACTGGTGCGTCATTTACTCCGTCTCCGACAAAGGCAACAGTTTCATTTTTTGCTTTCAGTTCTTTTACTTTATTCACTTTATCTTCAGGAAGTAAGTCTCCGAAAGCATTTTGAATTCCCAGTTCATTTGCAACAAATTGTACAACAGACGTTTTGTCACCACTCAACATTGTGGTTTTTACATTTAATGCTTTCAATTTATTAATCGTTAATTGCGCATCTTCTTTGATGGAATCTGCAATGGTAAGATATCCTACAAACTTTTTATCATATGCAACCGCAATTAAAGTATAGACAATATTGTCGGTTTTGATGTCGTAACTGATGTTGAATTTATCTATTAATTTAAAATTCCCTACCAGTAATTCTTTTCCGTTAATAGTTGCTTTCAGCCCGTGACCTGCGATCTCTTCTACATTTTCCAGTTGAATCGAATGGTCTATTTCTCCTGCATAATTGTGAATTGCCGTTGCAACAGGATGTGTACTTTGACTTTCGAGCGCATTGACGAGTTTTAAAATTTCATCTTTATTAAATTCGCTCCCGAAGTTTACTTCCTGAACTTTGAAAACACCTTCCGTCATGGTTCCGGTTTTATCCATCACCACATTCTGAACATTCGCCAAAACATCTAAAAAATTACTTCCTTTAAATAAAATTCCATTTCTGCTTCCCGCTCCAATTCCACCAAAATAACCCAACGGAATAGAAATCACTAATGCACACGGACAAGAAATCACCAGAAAAACTAAAGCTTTATATAACCACGCTTTAAACTGATAATCATCAACAAAAAAGTAGGGTAAGAAAGTGATTCCAATCGCTAAGAAAACCACAATCGGTGTGTAAATTTTAGCAAATTTTCTGATGAATAATTCTGTTGGAGCTTTTTGCGAGGTTGCATTCTGAACCAATTCTAAGATTTTACTCAACTTACTATCTTTATAAGCAGTCGTCACTTTCACCTGACTTACGGTGTTCAGATTAATCATTCCGGCCAAAACTGTTTCGCCTTTCGTTTTTGTATCGGGTTTACTTTCTCCCGTGAGTGCAGCCGTGTTGAAAGAAGCTTTTTCTGAAAGCAATTCTCCGTCTAATCCTAATTTTTCTCCGGATTTTAGCTGAATGATTTCTCCAATATTTACTTTTTCGGCTTTTACGGTTTGTGGCTGTCCATCTTTTAAAATAGTTACCTCATCGGGACGCTGATCGAGAAGAGATTTAATATTGGTTTTAGCTCTATTAACCGCCATTGCCTGAAAAACTTCACCTACCGAATAAAACAGCATTACGGCAACACCTTCAGGATATTCCCCAATCGCAAACGCACCGATGGTAGCAATTCCCATTAAGAAAAACTCTGAAAAAACATCGCCCTTAATAATACTTTCATACGCTTCTTTTAAAACAGGAAGTCCTACAGGAATGTAGGCAACCAGATACCAAACGAGGCGAAGCCAACCATTAAACCAATTGTTTTCAATGAAATTATCAAACGCAATTCCGATCAATAGCAAAGCAAATGACACAATTGCGGGCAAAAAAAGTTGAAGCGTTGATTTATCTTGAACCTCATGAGAATGATCATGGTCGTGACCTTCGTGGTTGTGCTCTTTTTTAGGTTTTGTACTGCAACATTCTTCCATAACAAATAATTTTTAACAAATGTAGTGCTCATACGAATGCAATACTATTGCAAACTTTCGAGACAGTGTTCGCAAATCCCTTTCGCAAAAAGTCTTATTTCATCAATCCTGAAATCGGTCTTCACACTTTCAGGGAAAGAAATATCTTCTTTGCAGGTCGTCTGCTTGCAAATTTTACAATAGAAATGGAGATGCCAGTCTTTGTGCGTTTTTTCGTCGCAGTCATCGTGACAGAGTTTGTATTTTGTTGTTGTATTTTCCTGAATGCTGTGAACGATTCCTTTTTCTTCAAATGTTTTTAAAGTTCGGTAAATCGTTGTGCGATCTGCATTTTCAAAATAATTTTCGATTTCAGACAAAGATAAAGCGGTCTCTTGTGAGCTTAAAAAATCGTATACCAAAATCCTCATGCTTGTAGGTTTGGTATTCTTGTCGATGAGTTTATTTTCGATTTCTTGCTTCATAAAATTAAGCTTTCTTTGGTGAAAGCCTTTCAAAGTTAGCTTTTTTTAGAATGTGTTTTTTATTTTTTAACCCGTTGTGCATTTTGCAAATGCTTTTAATGATTGATATTTAAACAATTATATTTCTTTGCTAAATGAAATGCCCTTGTTTATCCTAAAGAAAAGCATTTATTGTAAAAAATTTGTCTGTCTTGGCGGTTAAAAAAACGCAGGGATATACAAAGAGTTTAATAAAAAAACTGAAATAAAGGTAAAAAAAGCCGTTTCACTTATTTTCGAAAGGCAAAGATTCAAAATGCACAAAGGGTTACTTTAAATAAAAAAAAGAGCCTTTGCATTGCTACAAAGACTCAAAATAAAATCAAAACTATAAATTTGGATTATTCTCAATTTCCTTCTGCGGAATTGAAAACAAATAATATCTGCTGTTGGGTACAAAAGCGGATTGATCTGGAAAAGCGAATATAGAATGTCCTCTTCCATTAACGGTCTTCACGGTACCATCCGGAGTTGTGATCTGTACCTGAATCGGCTGTCCGCTTGAGTTTACAAAAGCTTTTCTTTCTACTTTACCTTGTGTTCTGATGATGTCTAAAAGAGAAAAACCTTCTCCGAAAAGCTCTTTTCTTCTTTCAATCAACACTTCTTTGATGACATCATTCTGTGCAAGAGAACCAGTATAAACATTAGCTTTTCTTGCTGTTTTTAATTGATTTAAAACTGTAACAGCATTGGCTACATTTCCGTTTCTTGCTTCCGCTTCCGCCTCAATTAAATACATTTCTGCAGCTCTCATGAAAACGATATCGGCAATTAAATTAGCTTTAAACTTAAATTTAGCATATCTCAAAAGCCCTTCTCTTCCTGGTAATCCGTCCCATGAAAATAATGAAGAACGAATATCATTCGTATCAAACAAATCTTTAAAATAAGGATCCGCCATAAAACTGTAATAATAACTTCCCGAGGATGAAACATCTAAAAAGTGGAATGCATAGCTTTCACCAGACTGTTCCTGAGTTTGAGCATGTCCCCAAATCCATTCTCCGTTGGAGATGTCATTGAAACCTTCTTTATATTTTTCGGTATTCATTAAAGGAAATCCCGTTCTTGCAATTTTGGCAGAAGCGATTGCGTTTGTCCATTCGCCAGTGTTTAAATAAACTCTTGCTAAAAGCCCATTAACTACAGAACGGTCGATTTTATCTTTATTATTTCTTGTATAATTTTGAAGCAGTTGATCAGCATCTGTCAAATCACTTTTAATTAAAGTATAAATTTCTTCAAGAGTCGCTTTTTTCTTCCCTACAGAATTGGTGGTTGCAGGTTCTGTATAAATTGGAGCCGTTGGTGCATTTTTATCTTTCAAATAACTGAACTGATAGAAACTGGCAAGATTCCAATAACAGAAAGCGCGTAAAGCCTTTGCCTGTCCTTTCACCTGATTTTTCTTTTCCGGCGTACCTTCTGCTGCATCAATTCTAGCAATCACATTATTCATATTATTGATAACAGAATACAAAGAAGTCCAGATATAAAGTGATCTACCTCCCGTATTATTCACCAAATCAGTGAAAGCATAAGCCGATGGAAAACCATATTTGTTAGTCAAAACAGCTACATCACTTCCCATTGCATCGCTCGTTCTTAAAACCGTTGAATATCCGATGTTGGCATAAGTTGTTCCGTCATCATTAAATTTTGCCCAGGTTCCGCTGATTACTGTTTCGGCACTTTCGGCAGTCTTGAAAATTTCTGCTTCATCTGCCTGGTTCGTCGGAGCTGTTTCCAAGTCATTTTCACAACTGATCAGGGAAATGGCAGCAATTAAAGCAAAAGATATATATTTTAATTTTTTCATATGTAGAATTTATTGTTTTTTAAAGTCATCCCGAATGGTCGGGACAGGTTATTGAATCGTTATCTTCATCAATGTTGTTCCCAAATCATGGCGATTTAATTGTTTAAATTTTAAATATTTTAGAGAGTAGCCTGCACACCAAAAGTTACCGTTCTCATTGCAGGATATCTGTAGTAAGTTGTTCCATCTAAGGTCTGCTCAGGATCCATTCCTTTATGTTTGTAGAATGTGAAAAGGTTTTCTGCCTGAACGTAAACTCTCAGTTTTTTCAATCCTATTCTTTCAAAATAATCTGAAGGAAGTGTGTATCCCAAGCTTACGTTTTTAATTCTTGCATACGTTCCGGAATACAAAAATCTTGACGAAGCTGAAGTCCAGTTATTGGTTGTTGTACTTAAAGCGGGAACATCTGTATTGGTATTTTCAGGAGTCCATCGGTTTAACATTTCAGAGCTCCATGCTCTTCCTGCTGCACTTCCGTTATGCATCAACATCGTATAATCGTTATCCAGAATTTTCCCACCCAAACTGAAAGTCAATAATCCTGAAAAATCAAAATCTTTATATCTGATGCTGGTTGTAAGACCACCCATTACTTTAGGCAAAGAAGAACCCTGCAAAGTTTTTGTAGCTTTTGCATACTCTGAAGTTGTTCCTTCTACTGTATTTCCGTTTGCATCAGTGGTAATTGTTTTCCAAAGCGGATTTCCGTTGCTCGGGTCAACTCCCATCCATTCAGGAATGAAGAAATCATAAATAGAACCTCCAACCTGTAATAGTTTTGTTCCGCTCACGATAGAACCTTTCGGAAGTTTGGTGATTTTATTGTTTAAAGTACTTAGATTCACATCAACATTCCATTCGAAATCGTCAGTTTTAACAGGCGTTGTAAATAGGGAAAATTCAAAACCTGTGTTTTTCAACTCTCCGATATTCGCCTGAAAACCGCTAAAACCAACGGAAGGAGCCAAAGGCATATCAAACAAAAGATCTTTACTCTGACGTTGGAAATATTCTACATTTCCTTTAATTCTGTTTTTCAAAATGGCAAATTCTAATCCTACATTCAGGTTAAGATTCGTTTCCCATTTCAGATCCGGAGTCGGAAGTCTGCTTGCAACCGTACCGCCTTCACCAAGATTGTTATAAAATGTGTACAAACTTTGATATGCGTAATATGTACTCAATTTATCATTTCCCTGGCCACCATAACTTGCACGAAGCGTCAACTGATCGAAAATATTTAAATCTTTAATGAAATTTTCACTCGAAGCTTTCCATGAGCCACCCACTGACCAGAAAGTTCCCCATCTGTTTTCAGGTGAAAATCTCGAAGAACCATCTGCTCTTACCGATCCGGAAACGAAATATTTATTTTTAAAATCATATTCAACTTTTCCTAAGTAACTTAAAAGTCCCAATTTATCACTGTTTCCGCTAAATCCACCTAACAAAGCTGCCGCATCTGGTTCGTAATAATAAGGGAGTGAAAATTGGCTTCTGCTTCCTGAGATGGTTTGAAATTCGTAATGATAAAATTCCTGTCCTGCTAAAATATTAAAGTGATGCTGGTTGAATTTTCTATCAAATGTCAGAATATTACTGGTCGTATAAGACAGCGTTCTGGAATTTGTTTTTGTTACCGAACCACCAATTTCGCTTCCTTCTCCCAATAAAGGATTTGTATAAAAGTGACCGTTATAATTAACCAAATCAACAGAAAAACTTGATTTAAACTTCAATTCAGGTAAGAAAGTAAAATCTAAAAATCCTTTTCCTGAAAAGTTATCTTCACGGTTTTCATTTTTATCTAAAGGCAACGTTGCGGCAGCATTTTGATTCTGTAAAGCACTTGTAGGACGGTATTTTCCAAAGTCGTAGATATAATTTCCATTCGCATCTAACCTGTGACTTCCGTCTGCATTTCTTTCATAATAAGGATAAAAAGAAGGAATTACTCTTGCTGCATTAATGATATTATCCGTTCTGGAATCTGAAGAAGGCGGCGCTTCCTGAAGACTGTTGGTATAACTTAAGTTAGCCCCAACATTTAACCATTTTTTGACTTCAGAATTTATTTTAAGTCTTGTACTGTATTTCGTAAAGCCTGATCCAATCGCAATTCCTTTATCATCAAGATATCCTAATGAGAAGTAATAATTGCTTTTCTCGCTCCCGCCACTAAAATCTAAATCTACCTGACTTCTTGCAGCCACCCTCTGAAGAATATCTCTCCAGTCGTCATTCCATAAAGCAGTAGCTCCAGGTAAAAGATTACCGTCAGTTCCTACAGGTTTTGCATAATTTGATCCGTATGGATTTATTCCTAAACCATTGCTTCCGGAAACCAAAGCATCACTCGCCATTTGTGCCGCCTGTTGAGAAGTAACCTGGCTCGATTTGTAGCCATTTCTCAAAGCTTCCCAATACAACTGGAAATACTGGTCTGTATTTACCTGCTCGTAATCTTTAACCGCTCTTGTAGAAAAACCCTGACTGATATTGAAATTCACTTTTGCTTCCCCCTTTTTTCCGGATTTTGTCGTAATAATTATTACTCCGTTGGCTGCTCTTGAACCATAAAGTGAGCTTGCTGTAGCATCTTTCAAAACACTGATCGATTCAATATCATTGGGACTTATCGAGTTGATATTCCCGTCAAAAGGAATTCCGTCTACGACAAACAAAGGATTACTTGAAGCACTCACCGAGCCAATTCCACGGATACGGATAGATGCCGTTGCACCCGGTTGTCCAGAAGCACTCACCGCCTGAAGACCCGGAACCTGTCCTTCCAAAGCTTTGGTAATATTGGTAACCGGTCTGTTATTTATTTTCTCACTAGAAATTGTTGCTACAGAACCTGTGTAACTTGTTCTTTTCGCTTTTCCGTAAGCGACAACTACTACTTCATCTATATCTTGTTCCCGAAGTGTATCTTTTTTTACTTCCTGGCCATTAATGTTGATAATTCCTAAGAAAAACACAGAAACAGGTGGAATCCAAGCTTTAGAATTAATTAAATTTTTGTTAATCATAACTCATTTCATTTATCAAATTTTAAAAATTAACCCTTTGCAGAAAAGACAGCAAAGGGCATCGATAAATACGATTAACCAATTGCTTATTTTTCCTTTAAAGGCTGAATGTAACACCTTGCAAAGAGCAGGTTGTTAAGACTTCACAGGGTCAGTTCCCTCCATCTTTCTTTATAAGCCGATCGAAATATGTTTGCAAATCTAAAAACAATTAGTCTACAAAACAAGTAGACTTTATGATTTGGGATTAATCATTAGCAAAAATTAACTTAATTAATTCTTAAAAAACACTAAAATAGAGAGTTATACAAATTATCAAATTCATAAATATGATAAATATCATTAAAAATAATGTAATTCGGAAAATCATTTAAAGTAGAAATATTCAGACTTATTGAAAAAACTTTCTAAATTTATACTATGAAAGTTTTAATTATAAATGGCCCTAATTTGAATCTGTTAGGCACGAGAGAACCCGAAATTTACGGGAGTGTTTCAATGGAAGATTATTTAGAAAAATTAAAGTCTGAATTTACTTCTTACGAACTGAAATCTTATCAGTCGAATATTGAAGGGGAGTTGATTAACAAACTTCAGGAAGATGATTTTGACGCAGTTGTAATTAATCCCGGAGCATTCACGCATTATTCTTATGCAATTGCGGATTGTTTAAAGAATATTCAAAAACCTAAAATAGAAGTTCACATCAGCAATATTTATAAAAGAGAAGAATTTAGGCAAAAATCTGTAACAGCAGCTTGCACAGATGCGGTTTTGTCCGGTTTTGGAATGGAGGGATATCGATTGGCGATATTGAGTTTGAAGTAAACTCCGCAGATTTTTACAGATGATTGTGTAAAATAGTTCTGTCACTTTTGCTCTCGCAGATAAAACTGATTACGCAGATTTTTAAAAGAATATTAAAATAAAAAAGCCTCATCAATTGATGAGGCTCTTCACTATTTCTAAATGGTCTGTTCCTGCAATTGAGGACCAGAGGCAATCAGCTTTTTGGCTTCGTCATTACCGCAGTACTGCTCGAAGTTTTTGATATATTTTGCAGCAAGATCTTTTGCTTTTTCTTCCCATTCTGCAACATCGCTGTATGTATCTCTAGGATCTAAAATTCCTTCAGAAACATTCGGCAATGAAGTCGGAATTTCTAAATTCATTACAGGGATTGTTGTTTTTTCAGCTTTTTCAATTGATCCGTCAATGATAGAATCAATGATCGCTCTTGTATCTTTTAATGAAATTCTTTTTCCGGTACCGTTCCATCCCGTGTTTACCAAATAAGCTTTTGCACCGTGCTCTTTCATTTTACCGATCAATGTTTTAGAATACATTGTTGGATGTAATGTTAAGAAAGCTTCTCCAAATGCAGGTGAAAAAGATGGTTCCGGCTCTGTAATTCCTCTTTCAGTTCCAGCTAATTTTGAAGTATATCCACAAAGGAAGTGATATTGAGCCTGGTTTTCATCTAAAATAGAAACCGGAGGCAATACTCCGAAAGCATCAGCAGAAAGATAAACGATCTTACTTGCGTGACCCGCTTTAGAAGGTAAAACGATTTTGTTAATATGATAAATCGGGTAAGAAACTCTTGTGTTTTCAGTGATAGATCCATCCGTATAATCAGCAACACCGTCATGTACTACAACGTTTTCAAGAAGTGCATCTCTTTTAATTGCTCTGAAAATGTCTGGTTCCTTTTCTGCTGACAAATCGATTACTTTGGCATAACAGCCACCTTCGTAATTGAAAACTCCGTTGTTATCCCAACCGTGCTCATCATCACCAATTAAATATCTTTTAGGATCTGCAGACAAAGTCGTTTTTCCTGTTCCTGAAAGTCCGAAGAATAACGCTACATCTCCTTCTTCTCCTACGTTTGCAGAACAGTGCATTGATGCCATTCCTTTTAACGGAAGGTAATAATTCATCATTGCAAACATTCCCTTTTTCATTTCACCACCATACCAGGTTCCTCCAATAATCTGAAGTTTTTCAGTAAGGTTAAACATTACAAAGTTTTCAGAATTCAGTTCCTGAGCTTCCCAGTTAGGATTTGTAGTTTTTGATCCGTTGATTACTGTGAAATCAGGCTCTCCAAAGTTTTCTAACTCAAAATGAGAAGGACGGATGAACATATTCGTAACGAAATGCGCCTGCCAAGCAACTTCAACGATAAATCTTACTTTTAATCTTGTGTCAGCATTTGTTCCACAAAAAGTATCTACTACGTAAATCTTTTTTGCGTCAGAAAGCTGAGTCAATACCAAATCTTTACATGATTCGAAAATTTCAGGTGTTGTAGGTAAATTTACTTTACCATCCCAGAAAATAGTATCTTTCGTAACATCATCCTGAACAATATACCTGTCTTTAGGCGAACGGCCAGTGAAAACTCCTGTTTTTACAGAAACTGCGCCAGATTCTGTAAGTTCAGCTTTTTCAAAACCCTGATTTTCAGTTGAAACTTCCGCTTGATATAACTCTTCGTATGAAGGATTATAAATTAATTCGTAATCTCCTTTAATCCCTAATTTTTGTAAATCCTGGACGATTTTAGCGTTTTTCATTTTACTTATATTTTCTTTTTCTTTTTGTCTGTTTAACATCATGAATATTAACAAATTGTTAAACGTGGATAAATATAAACATATAAGCGAAAATGACAAATAAAAAATGGAATATATAAAAACCTGATTAACAATCAATTAAGTCATTCCACTCAAAAACAGTAGTAAAACCTTTTCCCCAAAAATAGTCCTTAAACCCTGCAAATTTTGAGCTCATTACAAAATCTCCACCCCAAGCTCCTAAACTTTTGACAAAACTCGGACAATCTGAGAAAAACCTTGACTTAACTGTCGGAATTTCAATAAAATCTGAAATTTTTTGCTCATGTATCATCATTAGTTCAGAAAAATTTTCCAATTCATTACATAACAAAATATTTCTTGTGAGATTAGAAAATTCATCTACCACAATTTGAGACTTTACTTTTGACCTGTAAAGTTGAATTGCTTCGCGGCTGTCTTGCTTCTGATTGAGGTGAATAAAAATCAGTTCATTTTTAAATTTCGGATTAAACTTTATCTTCTCAAAATGTATTTCAGGCTTGTTCTGAAACAACACCGCAGATTTTGCATTGGCAACCGCAATATCGTATCCGCTTCCACCCAGACTGATTGAATTTAAATGGAAAGGATCAATATCTGACCATTCTGCAAGATTGTTCATTAAGGTAGAACTGCTTCCCAAGCCATAATCTGAAGGAAACTGGAGATTTGTTTTTAAATGGTAAGTATCGGTGCTTTTAAACTTAGTTCCAGAAAGACTCTGAACATTTTTAAGAGTTTTAAGAATAAACTCTGCGCTTTGATCGATATTGGTTTCTAAGATCTGCCATGTTTTATAATCAATGACAGCCTTTAGCCATATTTTTTTCTGATGATAGGCTTCCCAGACAATAATAGACTTTCCGTCTTGCTTTTCTTCAAAAAAAAACTCTTGTCCTAGCTTTGTGGGTACCGCTAAGACAAGAGCTCCGTCTACAGCGAAATATTCTGAAGTAAGCATCAGCTTTCCCGGTGAATAGATTTCGCCCATTTTTATGTTTTAGATGGCAGAAGTAGATGCTACTGCGCTATCAATTTTCTTGATTAATCCCTGAAGTGTTTTTCCAGGACCCACTTCTACAAAATTTGTAGCTCCGTCTTTAATCATATTCTGAACAGACTGCGTCCATTTTACAGGTCCTGTTAGTTGAGAAATAAGATTAGCTTTAATCTGATCCGGATCTGTAACGGCAGTTGTCGTAATATTCTGATAAACAGGAATAGTCGCCTTTCTGAATTTGGTATTCTCAATTGCAGCAGCCAATCTTTCTTGTGCAGGTTGCATTAATGGTGAATGGAAAGCTCCGTTTACAGGAAGCAATAGCGCTCTTTTTGCACCAGCTTCTTTTAATTTGACACAAGCTTCTTCAACAGCAACCGTTTCACCAGAAATTACCAATTGTCCGGGACAATTGTAATTTGCAGGAACAACAACTCCGCTGATTGATGCGCAGATTTCTTCTACTTTGGCATCATCCAACCCTAAAATTGCAGCCATAGAACTTGGGTTTGCATCGCAAGCAGCCTGCATTGCCTTTGCTCTTTCAGATACCAGTTTCAAACCGTCATCAAAAGATAAAACGCCATTGGCAACCAATGCCGAAAATTCTCCTAAAGAGTGCCCTGCAACCATTTCGGCACCAAGACCGTTCACTGCTTTTAAAGCAGCAACTGAATGTATGAATATTGAAGGTTGGGTAACCTCCGTTTTCTTAAGATCTTCATCTGTCCCGTTAAACATCAGGGAAAGAATATCAAAACCTAAAATTTCGTTAGCAGATTCCATCAGATCTTTAATGTCTTTACGGGAATCGTATAATTCTTTTCCCATACCTACAAACTGTGATCCCTGACCAGGAAATACAAGTGCTTTCATTTATTTATTTAAAATATATAGTTTAATAGTAAAGTCCTCAAAGAATTTAAGGAACCAATCTGATCACCCTGAAGCCTGTATTTACATAAGCTCCGTTTGATTTAGATTTTACAAATTCAAATTTAGTAGCCAACTGAGTCTGTACTTTATTGATTTGTTTAAAGATTTCTCCTTTTTTGTTTTCTCTTGTTAACATATCATTTACCACATCAAAACCAATCACAGCATATTTGCCAGGAGTTTTGCAGTATTTTGATTTGTAAGCAGCCAAGATTTCTTTTTCAAAATTCCCGTCAGCATTAATTTTTCTATCCATCAGATAAACCAAATTTGCCTGGCTCAATTCGTCAACTTTTTTGTCGAAACTAGGAACGGCATACATACTGAACGCTTTTATACCCTGAACTTCTTTAGATAAAGCAATCACTTTATTTGAAAAAGCTTCACCTACTGTATCATTATCACTCGCCAAAATTGCAATAACCGGAGCAGATTGCCCTGTCATCATATTTTGATCTAACTGAATTTCTGAGGCTGCATTTACAACAGTGATCTGAGCATTTTTAAGATTTTTCTCAAGACTTGACTTCAGATAATTAGCATTCTCTTTTTTAGTATCTGCTACAATATAAATTTTCTGATTAGAATATACAGATTTCACTTCCTCTGAAATTTTATCTGCATACGTTTGATCGTTGGTTTCAACAATAATCAGGTTGCTGTAATTATATAATTCCGGTGAGTTTGCAAATGGCGCCACTACAGGAATTTTTTGAGTCTTCGTAAAATCTAAAAGATCAATTACGTTTGACTTAAAGAAAGGTCCGATAATCAAATCGGTATTATTTGGATTGATTTGCGATAAAGAGCTTTTGAATGACGCTTCGTTACCCGAATCAACAATTTTTATATCTAATTTTTGTCCGCTTGAAGCATTTCTTTCGATCGCCAATTTTGCACCGGTAAGAAAATCAGTTGCCATTGCTCGATATTGCGTTTCGCCAGTATTGTAACCGAAAGGAAGCATCAAAACAACACTTAATGCATCACCATTCTTTTTGATATAAGCCGCATCAAGCTTTCTGATTTTGATTACCATTCCGGCTTTTAGACCTTTTGATAATTCAGGATTTAATGCAACTAACTCATCAATTGAAATCCCAAACTTGTTTACAATAGAAAAAACGGTATCTCCTTGTTCAACGGTATACGTGGCGTATTCATCCTGATTAGAGTGAGAATTTCCGGCTGAAGATCTTTCGTTTCCGGAATCTATTTTTGTCTTGCTATTATTTACCGGAGCAGTTTCAGTAACAGTCTCCATAGGTTTTGTCACTGTAGTAACTACTGCCTGATTTCCACCATATTTTTTAATACTATCAAGAGGCAAAGTGATTTCGTCTCCGATTTTCAAATGAGAATCAAGCTCTGGATTGAGTTTTCTCAACTCTGTTTCAGAAATTCTGTACTGTTTTGTAATTCCGTAAACAGTCTGTTTAGGCTGAAGAATTATTTTTCCTGTCTGCGAAGAAGTGTTTGCAGCAGGAGCTTTTGTAGCAACCGCATTTGCAGTTCCCGTTTTTACGGTAATCACATCTCCAATCGCCAGTTTTCCGTCTTTAACTTTAGGATTCCACTTCAACAGCTCGTCTACAGTAATTCCGTATTTTTTGGAAATATTGTAGGGAGTATCCCCTTTTATAACCGTGTGTGTTTTCTGAGCAGTTAAACCAAGAAACATACATAAACCAGATAGTACAAAAAACCTCTTAATCATTTTCGATATTATAATTTACAAAAATACTTCTTTAAAATTAAATGGCAACAATTATTAATTTTGAATCTTCTACCACCATTTCTTCCAGACAAAATTCTATCCAGGAATATCCGAAATCCGCAAAAAGAACAGAAAAATTATATATTCTTTCCTGCCATGTCTTCGACGGATGAACATCTAAAAACAGATTTTCTAAACGTTCCAACAGTTCATTTTGTTTTATCTTTTCAGCACGAAGAAGTCTTTTTTTCATCCTTTCGAATGATTTCAGCTGCCTTGTTTCTTCAGCTTCTACCAAATTACCAAAAGATTTTTCGGTTGTTTCTGCTGAATTTTTCAATTCTAAAAACTGTTTTGTAAGAAGATTTTCTTTTTCATTAAGCAAATTAAGAATTTCATTATTATCTAAAATCTTATCATTGGTAATTTTTGTGAAATTTTGGAAGAAATCATCTATTTTCAAATTAAGCTTTTCAATTTTACCTAATGTCTTTTCTTTTAAAAACAACATTGAGTTTCTTGGAATTAAAACAGGGAAAGGCAAATTGAGTTCAGTAAAATAATCTTTCAGTTCCAACCAATACATGATTTCAGCATTCCCGCCGATGTAAGCAAGATTTGGCAAAACCGTTTCCTGAAAAACAGGTCTCATCAATGCATTTGGACTAAATTTTTCTGGAAAACTATCAAGTTCATTTAGAATTTCTTCTTTTGTGAACTGAATATTTTTATCTACAACAATATAGTTTTTACCGTCAAAATCTATTCTGTCGCGAGCTTCAGAAAGATAAAATAAATTAATTTCACGCGGATTTACCTGAACTTTTCCGTATTTAGCTGTTAGAAAATCAACTTTATCTTTTGAGTTTTTATGTAAGCTAAAATTCTCGAGCTCATCTTTAAAAACATCTTTAATTTGATTCTTCAACGCTTTTGAATCACCATCTACAATCAACAAACCTAAATCTGAAAACAATCTGTTGACTAAAGTCTGAATCGCCTTCGTTAAAGTATTTCCGTTTTTATATGCTTCTTTCAGCATTAAAATCAACTCAGTTCCGAAAACAGAATCTTTAAATTCTTTATCAAATTCAGAAATGAAAAAAGTGTCATTTACAGAAATCTTTCCAACTGCACCGCCCGACTTTTCGTTGATTTCGTAATAATTATTCTCTGTTTTAAAATGATTGATTTCTGCAAAATCATGATCTTCAGAAGCCATCCAATACACCGGAACAAAATTAAAATCAGGAAAATTCTGCTGTAAATGCGTACAGGTTTTTATCGTCTGAAGAATTTTGTATATAAAAAAAACAGGCCCGGAAAACAAATTTAACTGATGCCCGGTTGTAATAGTGAATGTATTTTTATGTTTAAGATTTTCTAAGTTTTCTGTCTGTTTATAAGACAACTTAAAATCTGAAAGTTGTGATTTTATCGTTTCAAATAGAATTTCTCTTTTTTCTAATGTGAACGAATTTTGTTTTAAATGAATTTGCTGAGCAAAATTTTCAAGTGAAAAAGTATGTGCTTCAAATCCTTCTATATCATGATTCAGGAAATCTTTTATAAGTTTTGGAATACTTTCAATTTCGCTGAATGCTATTTTATTTATTGTTTTCAACCTGATATAATTTTAGTTGAACAGATACCATAAAATTCCGATATTCAGTCTAAAATCATAGACGGGATAATGTGGGAATGCATATGATTTGTTTGGTGAAACGACCGTTCCTATTTGCTGACCTTCGATAAAGAAAAACATTCTTTTTACCTTCATATTGACGTACAAATCGGCAATTGGCTGTCCTCCGATTGAGAAAGAATCTGCGCTTGGCAAAATATATTCGTTAAGAATCGGGAAGTATTCTCGTGTCGCAAATTTTGAGAAATAATACACTTTTAAACCAGCCTGAATTTCTGCTGCATTTTTGAATGCTTTAGACTGAAAGAAAAAGTTGGCTCTTCCGATAAAAGATGGCATTGGCAACAACTCTTTATTGGTTAAAGCATTTTGAAACTGTACTCTTGTATTTAAATGAAACTTGCCATAACTGAATGTAGCATCACCTCCGATTTGAGAAATATTTACAGAATTTGCGCTTTGTCTTGGCATCGCAGCTGCATCAAAATACGTATAATTATCTATTCTGAAATAGTTGGCAAAAAGTTGAGTTTGAAACCATTTTAAATTGACATTACCTCCAATTTCTGTTACGGACTGATTTTTTGCGTCACTAAGGAAATAATTAAAATTATTGTATACCGAAGCGTTCGCAAGATAATTAAATGACGGATATGAGCTTTGGAAATTTACTTTTGCATTAACAAAGTAATCTTTAATCGGCTCAAACTTGATATTGTTTGTCGTCTTTAAATAATTTCCGAACTGATTCCCTTTCGAAATTTCCAAAAATGAATTGACCTGAAATTTATCGAAAAGTTTGATCTGTAGATTTCCGACAGCGCCCAATCTGTTTTCTTTCATTTCAGAAGGAATTTCAAGCGTCGGCAATGTAATTTGATCTACTCCGAATTTCAGCATTTGATACCTTAATCCGGCATCTAATTTGAAACGCTCATTATCAAAAACCAAACTCAATGTATTGCTAAAATTATTTGAGTATTTTTTAGTTGCAAGAGGAAAACCATTTACAATTTCTGATTCAGAAGTGTACCAATATGGTTCTAAACTACTTTGGTTGTAATAATATTTATTCCCTTGATTAAAAATAGTATGTCGAATTCTAAAAGGAAATTTTTCAGCATTAAAAGGAGTAAACTGATGACTCAGATAATATCTTCGGTAAGAATACTGCGAACTGGATGAGGCCAAATTCACCAAAGCTCTATCACGATTTCTAAACTCGCTATCTCCAGACTGAAACAGATCATCATTGACAATCCCACCATTCTCCTGGTTGTTTACATTCTGATGAAGGTAATGAGCAAATAATTCATAATCCCCGCTTTTGGAAGTATAATGTCCTGAAAACAAAGTATTATTATTTGCTGCCAATGAATTTCTATAAAATCCTTGAGAACGAAGTCCCATATAATCTAAAGCAAAATTGAATCGTTTCCCTATATTTTGGGTATAAGTTGACTGCAAAGCCGCACCGTTCTTCATCGCGGTATGATAAATAAAGGTTGCCGTAGGAGTTTTGACATCGTAATATTTGATATCATTAATTCCTAAAATTCCGTACGATTTATTTGTTGGCAATAGAGAAAGGTTTTGCTCAGCATTCACTTCATAAGATAAAGGATTGAATCCTGATCCTATATTGGCAAACTGTACTCTTCCAAAGTTATCTCTGTTATTATACTGAGAAAAAATATACGTTTTATTAAAGCTCATCGTCGTATCAAAGATTTTCTTTTCAGAAAACTGAGTCTGATACTGATAATCATTAATCGTCGGCTTAAAAATTTTAAGAGAATCTTTTGTCCCTGAATCTATAACTAAGGTGTCTTTTAGTTTTTTATCAAGCATGTTAGAGTCTGTTTTATTGACAATAACCTGAGCTTTAGTAAATGAAGCAAGGAAAAATATGATTAGAAAAAGGTATTTCATGAATATTTTTTGTACAGCAAAAATAGGAAATAAAAGGAAATAAAAAACCCTGCTTGAAGCAGGGCTGTATAATTATTTGATTATTAATAACCTGGGTTTTGCTGAAGAGCTGGATTTATATTTACGGCTCCTATTGGGATTGGCCATTGCCATCTATGATCATTAGGGGCAATACTTTGAACAACCGACGATGTTCCTGTTCCATCAACATTTGGACCTTCTCCTGTTCTCTGCATGTTAAGTCCCTGTCTTTTAAATGTATAATATCTATCGTTTTCAAATGCTAACTCTAACCTTCTTTGTAACATTATTTCATTCCAAAGTGCAGTACCCGTTAAAACTACTGGTACATATCCATCATATCTCTGGCTTTTTAGAGTGTTAAGTAATGTATTCGCTAATGTTTCATTATTTGTTTTAAAAGCCGCTTCAATTACATTTAGATAAACTTCTGCTGTTCTTAAATATTTTGCTTCGACCACATTTAATGGCGTACCGCCACCGCTATTGAATGCCCATTTAATTATATGATTTCTTTCCAATCCTTGATAAGGGCTTCGTCTAATATAAGTACTTTTCCTAACGTCAGTCGCAGTATATAAACTATATAAAGACATTGGCACAACATATTCTGATCTTATGTTTCCTCCCGCTACAGTAGCTCCTTGCTGATAAGCTACTCCAACTGTAACATTTTCTTGAGTAGAATTAAGTATTTTTAAAAGTACTCCATCTGCATTATTTGAATGCCAAATGTTTTTAAAATTTGCCATTGATCCTACACTTGGAGATAGAGCGATACTACTATTACCTGCGGTTATTACATTTGTGTAATCTCCTTTGTAAAGATACACCCTCGACAAAAGGCCATAAATAGCAGCTTTTGAAAATTTTGACTTATCAGCAGGAGCATCAGTAATATTATTTACTGCAAAATTCAAATCTGCAACGATATTATCATATACTTGAGCTACAGTAAGATTTCTAGTTCCTGTGTTATTGGTAGGGTCAAATTCGGCAACATACGCTAACCCCATTGAACTATTAGCATCATTTGATTGTGTTGGAATTTTACAGTAAGCTCTTACCAAATCAAAGTGAGCAGCAGCTCTTATTGCTCTTGCATGAGCTTCTATATTGTTTTTAAAAGAACCAGCTGGAAGATTGTCTAGATATTTCAAAGGCAGATTAGCTCTTGAAATCACGAAATATGCTTGTCCAAACAATCCTGTAACAGAACCATTACTAGGAGAAAAACTCCAGTTATAAGCAGAGAAATTACTAGATCTACCTTGAGGATTATAAATAAGATTATCAGTTGTCAAATCTGGAACAATTATTTGATTGCCAGTATCTGTAGAGAAGTAACCCGACCCTTTTATTGCAGTATATGCTCCATTAATACTTTGAGTAAAATTACTTTCAGTTTTCATTGCCTCGTCTAGAGGAATCTGAGTATAGGAAACTTCATTTAATTCACGCTCACATGAAGTCAACATTCCAATTGTAAAAGCACTTAATAACGCTAATTTTAGTATTTTATTGTTCATTTCTTTTTTTTTAAAATTGTAATTCTATGCCTATTGAGACAGTCTTTTGCGTAGGATATGTATATAACGAATATGAGTTCGGAACTTCAGTATTTGATTCCGCAGAACCAATAGAAACTTCGGGATCACCTTCGTAGTTCGTCCATAAATATAAATTCTGGGCTTGTGCATACACTCTGATAGAGCTCAATGGAATTTTTTCTCCTAAGAAGTTTTTATCAAAAGTATAACCAACATTTAAGCTTCTAAATCTGATATAATCTGTCTTTTGCAAAAAGTAATCTGTCAGCCATATTCCGTCTGGATTCGGAGCAGGCAGCACATTTTCATCTCCCGGATTTTGCCAATAATTTATGGCATCTACTCTCTTATTAGTATTAAATTGTGATGGATCAAGCATATTAAGAGCCATAGCGTTCACAGCATATCCACCAAATTTATAAGAAAAGTCAGCTGTAACATCAATATTTTTGTATGTAAATGTTGCACCAAATCCACCGAAAACTTTTGGATAAGGAGATTTATCTGTAATATCCTGAATATCGTTTGAGGAGTATACATTGGTGGCTTTACCACCAGGCAAATCATAGAATGTTTCTCCAGCATTAGGAGTTTGTCTATTCGTATAGTATAAGGCCTCTCCTGTATTTGAATTTAGCCCAGCATTTTTAACCATTCTGAAAAAATATGGTATCTCACCAACTTTAAACTTATTGTAAGCCCCTACGTTTCTTTCTGTTTCACCTTCTCTTAATGCTAAAATTTTATTCTTAACGCTTGATATGTTCCCTCTTAGCTGTATACCCCAGTCCTGAGTTTTAATTATATCAGCAGATAATTCAGCCTCGATTCCTTTATTTTCAAGATCCCCAGCGTTGTCCCAAATCGTATATCCTCCTTGCTGCAAATCATTTGGAATTTGTTGCAAAAAGTCACTCCTTTTATTAATAAAATACTCAAATGATCCTTTAAATCTATGATTATAGTTAAAGTCTAAACCTAAATTGGTAATATTAACTTTCTCCCATTCCAATTGTTTATTTCCTACAGGTGAAGGCACAACAGTTGTAGCTGAAGGTCCATATAAACCAAACCCTACATACGGTTGATTTACATAATCTGGTATTGGAGCATCATTACCCGCTATACCATAAGATCCTCTTAGCTTTAATGTTTTAAGCTTAGGAATATCAATAAATGATTCTTTAGCAATATTCCACGCTGCACTTGCACTCCAAAAAATTCCATATTGATTATCTAAACCAAATCTAGAGCTACCATCTCTTCTTAAAGATCCGCTAAGCAAATATCTTGAATCATAACTATAATCTGCCAATAAAACCATTGCTGTTCTAGAAGTCTGAAATTTTGCTCCACTCGTTGTAATAGGTGTAACTGTATTACTCAAAACATTTAGTCCAGGAGTTCTATAGTTTCTGCCTGTAGCAGTCATAGTATTGGTATTTTCAGAGCTAAACTCATACATAGCAGTAGCACTTATCTTATGATCTCCGAAACTTTTATCAAAATCCAACCTTTGGTTAGTAGTGAAATAGTATAAATCATTATTCGCAATACTAATTTGTCCATTATATCCCAAGATATTATCAAGGTAAGAACCCGGTAATAGAACTGTATTTCCTTTTAATTGTGCGAAAGTATTATAAAACGAAGATCTAAATTTCAGCCAATTAGCAAGCTTATACTCTCCAAAAACATTTCCATTCAATCTAAGGTTTTTGTTATTTGACAAATTTGTTTGTAATGCCTCTAAAACAGGAAACCCTACAGCTGTTGGATTATAAGACCCATCATCTAAAAATACAGGCTCATAAGGGTTAGCAGAATACATGACATAAATAGGATTCTGCGCATTATTTCTATCCCTTTGATTTTGAGTTATTTGATACTGAACAGAAGCATTAAGTCCTATCCTTAACTTATCGGTAAGTTGATTTTCAAAATTAAATCTTCCTGAATATCTCGTTAACCCTTTAAGGTGTTGTATAATTCCTGAATTAGTATCATAACCCATTGAGTAATAATACAAACTCTTATCTGTTCCTCCACTAGCAGAAAACAAATATGACTCTTCATTGGAATTCTTTAATATATCTTTTTGCCAATCATGATTTAACGCTGTTAAATCAGCAACTTCAGCATTGGTATAAGGAGTATTGCCCACAAATGGAGCAATATTGTTTTCAAATGCTAACTTCTGACCAGCGTTCATCATTTGAAAGTTCATTTCTTTGTCGGAAACTTTCCGTGAAGTTCCAAATCTAGACTCTAAGCTATAGCTTGTTCTGCCTTTTGTACCTCTTTTAGTTGTCACAACAATAACGCCAGCAGAGGCTCTAGAGCCATATTGAGCAGTAGCAGCAGCATCTTTAAGAATAACCTGAGATTCCACATCACTTGGGTTTAATGCATTTAACTGAGCAAATGACGCATACTGTCCATCAATTACAACTAATGCTCCTGTACCCGAAATATTAGAAAAACCTCTGATTGTAATTGTTCCATCACTACCAGGCTGACCACTTTGAGTTTGTACAAGAACACCTGGAGCTTTTCCCTGCAACATATTTGTCAAAGATAAAGTGTTCGACTGTTGTTTGAGTTCTTCGCTCCCGATAACAGATTGCGCCTGAGTAATTTCATCCACTTTTTTTGTGCGGTAACCAGTCACTACTACCTCTTCAATTTTCTCTTCCTTAGTTAGTGTGTCTTTTTTTGTTTGGGCATAAGCTGTCGATCCTAAAAAGAACAAAGCTCCTGCACTTAATACACGTAGTTTTACATTCATTTTAACAAATTTTAATGTTTTATTGAACAAATATGTTAATAAATATTAACATAAGCAAATTTCGAAAATGACACAAATTGCCACCTGTAAGCAAAAAAACTGTTCATAAAACCAAAAAACAACAATTAAAATAATGATAATATCTTACGAAATAATAATTTTTAAATAATTGACAATTACAACAATTAATAAATAATTTAAAATATTTTAACAATTATTAAGTAAGTAATTTTAATGTTAGTCAATCGACACCAAAAACTAACTTCACCAACTATCTCTTGAGTTTCTTATTAGTTATTAACGTTAACCCTAATTTACAACTAGAACAAAAGTACAATAGCCTTATATATTAACAAAAAACCCCGTCTTTCGACGGGGTTTTTAATATACAATAATCTTTTAAAATTATTGACCTACGAATAATTCGTCATAATCTCCGAAAGTACCAATTGTAGTACCAGCAGTTGACTTAACATAATATTCAACACGTAGTTTTAATATTCTTGTACAAGCATTGAATGTTGATTTGCTACCATCAGAAGCGTTTTTCACCCATTCTTGTCCACCATTTGAATTAACCTCCATATATTGATCAGGAACTGTAATTACAAATGTTTCAGGATTGTAATTCAAAGTTAAATCACCTCCTAGTCCTTTAAATCCAACAACTTTCATTGTTCCGACACCAGCTGTTACACCCAAATCTTGAATAGTATAATCTGTATTAGGCGCATTGTAATTAGCTACAGTATTCTTAAAAATTCCGTTACCAAAAAATGCTGCAGCTGGACAAGCTTTATTATATGTTAATGTATATGTTTGAGCAAATGTAGTATTTGCAACTGAAGCAGACTGTAATTTAAACACTATTAATTTAGGTTCAACAGTTGCTGTAGCTTCAAGCAATTTAACTTGAAATTGTGCAGTATTTTGACCAGCAGCAACGGTTAGATCTTGATTCACAATTTGAAAATCTGTACCTTCTATAGCTGTCGAGAGTGTTTTATCAACGACTAATTTAACCTGCGCAGCACCAGATAGTGGGTTCACAGTACCAAACTCAATATTAACTGTAGTAGAGCCTGTACCAGACTTCACAATAGCTTCACTTTTGACCTCTTTATTAAAGTGTAAATAGGAATCCCCCTCATATACTGTTGGCTCGTCTTTACAACTATTTAACAATATAGTTATAAAAGCCAATATTAAAAATGCAAACTTTTTCATAAAATTTTTAATTTATTATTAATTATAACCTGGGTTTTGTTGGATATTAGGATTAGCATTAATCTCATCCAATGGAATAGGAAGTGTAAATCTGTAGTCACTAGCCGGTAATGTAAGAGGCATAGTTTGATTATCATCATCATATTTATCTCTATCTATTCCAACACCACCTGCTACACCCATTCTTTTTAAATCAACATAACGATGCCCTTCTAAGCATAATTCTCTTCTTCTTTCTAAAAGAATATCTGCAAAAGCTTGCTGAGGCGATGTATAAGTTATTGTTGCTGCTAAACCACCAACAGATCTATTACCTCTAATATTTCTAACACGAGTTGCAGCAGCTGCTAAATCACCTTCATGAACGGCAACTTCAGCTAATATAAGTTGCATTTCAGATATTCTGAACATTTTAATATCATTTCTCAATTGCATTGTCGCACTAGCCAAAGAACCAGTTTTACCAGGGTATTTATTGATCACGATCACGTCATCCTCTCTTGGATTTGCTCCACTTGGATAAAATGCATCAAATTGACTTGTAATATCCACAAATACTTGACCTCTTACATCATTTCCTGGAAGCTGATTTAGTAATGTATATAGCTTTCTACTCATATCAAAATTAACAGATCCGTTAATATCGGTAGAGTTTGTTGTCCATAGATTAGCTATGTTTGACCAAGCACCTGTAGAACTGTTTGGTCTATATAATGACCATAAAATTTCGCCTCTCGCTGTATCATTCCAAACTGTAGGATATACTGTAGGATTTGATAAACCTAAAGCACTTGTACTGATAGCTGTTGAAGCATTAAGTTTTGCATTTACATCATCTCCCTTATAATTATAATATCTTGCTGCAATAGCATTAATGGCAGGTTTTTGCAAATAATGCCAATCACGAAACTGTGTTCCAAATGCACCAGCTGCAACACTTGACGTATTAAAATTAGTAAGAGCATATTGCAAATCTGATTCAATTAAAGCAAAAATCTCAGAATTTTTAACTCTTGGCAATTTTGTTTCTAATATATTCGCTGGCTCTGTGCTTAACATTACTCCCATAGCATTAGGATCCTTCATATTTGGTGAAAAATATGATTCTAAAGTTACGTAAGCATATGCTCTCAAAGCTCTTGCATGCACTAAAATATTTGTGTACAAAGCTTTGTCTGACGCGCTAAGATTATTATAATCAATCAACTTGCTACCATTAATAAGAATGTTAACTTTATTGATGATATTATAATTACTTACCCAAATACCTGATGCGTCAGGCGATGTAGAATTTAAAACCCATCTGTGAGTCAAAATATCTGTTGTGCTGACTCCAGCCGGTCCAAAACCAACTTCATCTGTAAAAATTGATGTAAAACCAATTTCGTTCAAAGGATCAACTGCTGGATAAACACTACCGTTAAGAAATAACTTCATGTCTTCTGTAGTTTTGAAAGCGACCTGCGGGTCATTGATTTCACCGTCTTGAACTATATCTAGCGCATCCTTACAAGATGTCATCACTAGAAAAACCGATAATATATAAAATATTTTTTTCATTGTAATAATTAAATTTAAAAATCAACTTTTACCCCGATTGTATACATTCTTGGATTTGGATAAATACTTAAACTAGATCCGGTTATAGGTTCAGGGTCAAAACCTCTCCATTTTGTCCATGTAAATATATTTTCAGCCTGAGCGTAGATTCTAAGACCAGTAATTGGCATATTACTCAACATATCTTTACTCAATTGATAACCAATTGTTGCAGATCTTATCTTAAGGAATGAAGCGTCTTTAAGGAAATAATCTGAATCTGCTGTATATCCCCAATTAGTAGCTCTTAAACTAGGAATATCACTATTTGAATTATTCGGAGACCATGCACCTAATAAATCAGTTGACATATTTCCTGAACCTACTGCAGTAGATCCCAATCCTTCAGGATTTGCTAACCAGTAAAGAGCATTGTCAAACATTTTGATACCTTGTTGGAATGTAAATAAAGCGTCAAAGAAAAATCCTTTATAACCACTTTCAAAACCAAAACTTCCTGCATACTTAGGAATGCTGCTAACCTCCATATACTGTGCATCACTTACATCTGGAGCCTCAGTAACGCCTCCATCTTTTGTATAAAATAGCAAGTTACCATTACTTTTGTTAACACCAGCATATTTATAAGCGTACCATTCATTTAACTGATGTCCTGCAATCGTAGTCTGAGTTCCTGGTTCAGGATCACCATTGATATTATATTCATTTATCCTGTTTTGGTTATAAGCACCATTAGCAAATAAAGTAAATTTCAGATCGTCTGTTCTAATTATATTATAACGCAATCCTAATTCAATACCTTTATTAGTCATAGTACCATTGTTACCATTTATACCATAACTTCCTGAAACACCTGAGACTGGAATTGTACTAAATAAGTTAGTTGTTTTCTTTTGATATACATCAAATGTACCTTCTAATTTATTATTAAGCAAAGTAAAGTCTAAACCAATGTTAGCCTGTGCTATATCTTCCCACTGTGCTGTTGGATTCCCGTATGCAAAGCTTGTTCCAAGTACATTTCCGTAACCTGTAGGCACAGTATATTGATCTCTTACAACTCTACTAGCTGTTAAAAGTGGGTTCGAACCAGCTCCGGCTGCAATGATATTTTGATTACCGTTAGTACCATATGATGCTCTAAGTTTCAGATTACTAAATGTGGATCCTTCCATAAAGCTTTCTTTATCAATATTCCATCTACCAGCAACAGCCCAATAAGTTGCCCATTGCTGATCTCCAACAAAACGGTAACTAGCGTCTCTTCTTATTGTACCCGTAAAACCATATTTACCTGCATAATCGTAGTTTGCATTGGCAAAATAAGCAAGTGTACCACCAGTAATTCTTGAACCACTAACCGAAGGAATATATGGAGAAGTAGCACTATTATCAAAAGGCACATAACCAGTACCAGAACCTGGAACATAAGTTCTAGGATCAAGACCATTTTGTCTTCTTGTGGTAGTTCTATAATATACTTTATTGTATTCCATGCTCACCGTAGCATCTACCGTGTGCTCACCACTTTGTCCATTATATGAAGCCGATACCACATTATTTAGAGTTAAATCTCTTGTCGTTGATTGATCTTCATAACCTGAATATTTATTATTTCCTTTTGTTGCATAAGATAAATATGCCCAAGGTGCTCTACCTGAAATCCTATCACTTTGTCTATAATCAGCACCTAGCTTATTGTTCAAACTAAAGTTCTTAGTGAATTTATAAGATGCACCTAAGTTACCTGTCATAGAAATCTGATCAACGAAATTTGGCAAATTCCCTCTTGTCAAAAGATTTTCTAAGACATAGATATTATTTCCATTATTAAAGTTAGTTCCAATTCCATTAAATAGCCCTTGCCCATCGCCATATGCATTAGGAGCCAAATAAGGTAATCCCTGAAGCACACCTAAAAGTGGGTTCTGTACAGAATTGTTTCTAATTGCATCACTAGTTTCTTCGAACAACTCATTTCTTCTTGAAAAAGCAAGACCAACTTGAGAATTAATCAACAACTTTTCATCTTTAGATCTTGCTTGAATGTTTGATCTCGCAGTAAATCTTTTGAAATCAGTTGTAGGAACTGCTCCACCTTGCTGCATGTAGCCAAAAGAATTATAAGAACTTATATTACTTCCACCAGTTGCAATAGATACGTCGTGCGACTGAAACATTTCTGGCTTAAAAAAAACTTTTTTCCAGTCAGTATCAATACCAGCCTGCTGTCCTGCTATTGCTTTATCATAAGCAGCACCTTCAGTTAAACCATACAATCTCATTATATCTAGATACTCATTTGTATTAGCAAGATTATATTTATCAAGAGGTCTTAATGACATTCCAGTCATTCCTGTATAAGAAACCTTAAAACCGCTACCATACTTCCCTCTCTTAGTTCTAATAACCACAACTCCATTACCACCTCTATTACCATAAATAGCAGTTGCTGCAGCATCTTTTAAAACCGTCATAGACTCTATGTCATTTGGGTTTAAGTTTCTATATTCAGAAGCATTCGATGGAACATCATCAATAACTATTAAGGCATCTGTATTACCATTAATAGAACTCGTACCACGAATCAACAAACTAAATTTAGCAGACCCGGGGCTTCCAGACCCTCCATTCATAATAACACCTGGAGCAGAGCCCTGCAAAGATGTCAAGACATTAGTGTTAGGTCTGTTTTCTAGAAACACATCACCAACAGTATTTGACGCAACCGCTGAATTCTTTTTTGTAATAGTTTTTGAGTAACCTAAAACAACAACTTCTTCAATTTTCTCTTCCTGACCTTTTTTAGTCGGTATAGAGTCTTGAGCAAAAGCCAGTTGTCCTGTGAAGAACAACACACCTGCCGTTAGCACACGTAATTTAACATTCATATTAACAAAATTTTAATATTTTTAATGAGCAAATATGTTAATAATTATTAACATATACAAGTTTTTAGTTTAAATTATATGTATTTTTTTATTAAATATCCTGTTATTCATGAAAAATTGGTAATTATATAAGAATTATTAGAATAAAAAAAAAGAAATTCACTATAAGTAGCTTTTTGAGAAACCCTAACAAATGTTAAATATATCTACAATATCTATTTTTCATTTAAAGTAAACTAAATTCGTGATGATAAGAATCAAAAAACTCAAAAAAATGTAAATAAAAGTCGTATTTGTACTAATTTTTTGACATTTAGGTTCAAGCGAACTAGCACTGTGACTTTTGAAAAATTCATTAAATCTCATTCGAATAAAGATCTCCATTGTGATCAGCTTTCCTTGGTTGCTTATAAAAAACTTTAAGCGTTATAATGACATTGTTTTGATCACTGGAAAGACTTATTTCCTATAAGATTTCTCCTATAAAATGATTTATTGAACTTCAGCAATGATTTTGAAGATGTACAGGACTAAGCATTATGGACAGCACAACTTTAAAAGTGTGCAGAAACCAAAGGATACAATCACAAAGTTTTCAAAGGTTTGGTGGCACGTGGAAAGTCTTCAATGGGCTTGTTTTATCGATTAAATTGCATTTGATCTGTAATGAAAAAGGAGAACTTTTCTCTTTTTATTTAACGAAAGGGAATGTTGATGACCGAAGTCCAAAACATATTAAAAAAATGACGGAGCAGCTTTTAGGAAAACTTTTTGCCAACACAGGCTACCTTTCAAAAGCTTTGTGGGAATTTTAAATCGTGAATTCCTAAAATTTAATAAATGAAAAATGCTTTTTGCTGATGGAATCCACTTTTCACCAAAATTAAGAAGAATATGAAAAATCATATAATGAAAATGGAAGACAAGATTTTGCTCCATAAAAGAGCCATTATTGAGACTATAAATGATGAATTGAAAAATCATTGCCAAGCAGAAGATACCTGACACCGAAGTGTAAAATTTTATGATGAACGTTCTGGAAGCCTTACAGCATATTGCTTCTTTCTAAAAAAAACGTGACTCAACTTGAAAAAAGTAAATGACGGGCAACTATTTTTAAACTTTGCTTAAACCGAACTCAGGTTAAATAAAAACTAACGCATGCTCGTTTTAAGCATTTCAAAAGCAATACATGAAATTTAAAAAACCGCCCACATATAAATGTGGGCGGTTTTTACTATGTAAATTCAAATTACTTCAATTTCTTCTTCACAGCAACCTCTTCATACACTTCAAGAATATCATTTTGCTCGATATCATTGTAGCCTTTAAGGTTTAGTCCGCATTCGTAGCCTTTCGTAACTTCTCTTACGTCGTCTTTGAAACGCTTTAAACTTTCAAGTTCGCCGTCGAATTTCACGATACCATCTCTAAGTAATCTTACTTTTGATTGTCTTGTTACTTTTCCGGTAAGAACCATACAACCTGCGATAGTTCCTACTTTAGAAATTTTAAATACCTCACGGATTTCAACATTACCAATAACTTGTTCCTGAATCTCCGGAGAAAGCATTCCCTCCATCGCTTCTTTCACTTCATCGATAGCTTTATAGATTACAGAATATGTTCTGATTTCAATTTCTTCACGGTCTGCAAGATCTTTAGCATTTGCTCCGGCTCTTACATTAAATCCGATAATAATCGCATCTGATGCTGCCGCTAAGTTGATATCAGATTCAGTAATCTGTCCTACACCTGAGTGAAGAATGTTGATACTGATTTCTTCTGTTGATAATCTTTGTAACTGATCAGAAAGTGCTTCCACAGAACCATCCACGTCACCTTTAAGGATAATGTTTAATTCTTTGAAATCACCTAAAGCAATACGTCTACCCAATTCTTCAAGGGTTGTATGTTTTTTAGTTCTGATAGAAAGTTCTCTTTGTAACTGCTCTCTCTTGTTAGCGATTGTTTTACCTTCACTTTCGTCAGCATAAACTCTGAATTTATCACCTGCTGTTGGTGCTCCGTCAAGACCTAGAATCGTTGCCGGAATTGAAGGACCTGCTTCTTCAAGGTTTTTCCCTCTTTCATCAAGCAAAGCTTTTACTTTACCGTGATTCTTACCTGCTACTACATAGTCTCCTACTTTTAAAGTTCCGGTCTGTACCAACATCGTTGCAACGTAACCTCTACCTTTATCTAAGGAAGCTTCAATAACAACACCTTGTGCAGAACGTGCCGGATTAGCTTTCAGCTCAAGCATTTCTGCCTGAAGCAATACTTTCTCTAACAGGACATCCATATTGTTACCCATCTTAGCTGAAATTTCTTGCGCCTGAACATTTCCACCCCATTCTTCAACCAAAATATTCATTGCTGAAAGCTGTTGACGGATGTTGTCTGGGTTTGCATTTGGCTTATCTACCTTGTTGATTGCAATAATCATTGGTACACCTGCAGCTTGTGCGTGAGAAATCGCTTCTTTCGTCTGAGGCATTACATCATCATCCGCAGCAATAACAATAATTGCAATATCGGTAACCTGTGCACCTCTTGCTCTCATCGCCGTAAAGGCTTCGTGACCTGGTGTATCTAAGAATGTAATTCTCTGACCATTTTCCAGTTTCACATTGTAAGCTCCGATGTGCTGCGTAATTCCACCAGATTCACCTGCAATAACGTTAGTTTTTCTGATGTAATCCAATAATGAAGTTTTACCGTGGTCAACGTGTCCCATTACAGTTACGATCGGTGCTCTTGAAACAAGGCTTTCTTCTGTATCGATATCATCTTCAGAATCTGTATCTTCAAGATCAGCATCTGAGAATTCAATTTTAAATCCAAATTCATCAGCGACCAATAACAATGTATCAGCTTCTAATCTTTGGTTCATGGTAACCATTACTCCTAAAGAGAAACACGCAGAGATTACTTCTGTAGGAGAAACATTCATTAAGCTTGCCAATTCACCAACTGTGATGAATTCGGTCACTTTTAATGTTCTGTCTGCAGCATCAATTTCTTGCTGACGCTCGTCTTGCTCTCTACGGTAACTTCTTTTGTCTTTTCTGTGTTTAGAAGATTTAGACTTACCTCCTTTATTTGTAAGTTTTTCAAGGGTTTCCTTGATTTGGTTTTTAACCTGCTCATCGGTTAACTCAACAGGCATGGTTCTCTGACCCGGTCTGTTGTTTCCGAAACGGTTTCCACCACCTTGTCCACCCGGACGGTTCTGTCCGCCTTGTCCCGGAGGTCTGTTTCCACCTGGGCCACCCGGACGGTTTTGACCACCTTGTCCCGGAGGTCTGTTTCCTTGAGGGCCACCTTGTCCTGGAGGACGGTTTCCACCTGGGCCATTCTGACCCTGAGGACGGTTTTGTCCACCTTGATTATTTCCGCCTTGTTGGTTATTCCCAGTATTCTGGTTTGGACCACCCGGTTTTTCAATTCTTTTTCTCTTCTTTTTAGCTCCTGAGTTTGGTTTTGGCGCAAATTGAGTTAAGTCAATTTTTTCACCAACGATCTTAGGACCATCAAGCTTTTGATAAACAGTTTCTATTTTCTGAGGTTCCTGAGATTCCTCATTAGTAGATTCAGGCTTTTTTTCTTCCACTTTAGCGACAGGCTTTTCAGCCGGTTTTGGTGTTTCTTTAACAGGCTCGGCAGGTTTTGCTTCTGCTTTTGCCACTTCTGTTTTAGGTTTATCTTTTTTTGCAGATCTGTTTCTGTTTCCTTCTATTTGAGAAAGATCAATTTTATCCAAAACCTTGAATTCTTGTTTTTCAGGAGTTGCTTTTACTTCAGAAACCGGTGCAACTTCTTCTTTAGCAGCTTTTACCTCTTCTTTTACCTCCTTCACTTCTACTTTCTCTTCTTTCTTTTCCTCTACAGGCGCAGCTGGTGCAGGAGTTGGTTCTTCTGCAACAGGTTCAGTTTTTTTAGGTTCAAGATCAATTTTACCTAAAATTCTGGTTTCTGGTTTTGTATTAGCTTTAGCTCTTATTACTTCAGGTGCTTTCTTTTCTTCCATTTCCAGTTTTTCTTCCGGAACTTTAGAAATAACCACCTCATGGGAAGCTTTACGTTGCTCGCCGTCTTTGGCAAACTCAGCTTCCAATGCAGAATATGCCGCTTCTTCTAATTGAGCGTTAGGATTGTTTTCAACCACAATATCCTTAGACTGTAAAAACTCTACCAGCCTAGACATCGATATGTTAAATTCCTTAACCGCTTTATTTAATCTTATTTTTGGCATCTATATTATTTACTGTTTTTTTTTAATTCTTAAAATTAAAGTATTCTTTTTTACTGTTTATTAAAATTTATTTCTAAATATTAATCTTCAAATTCTTCTTTCAAAATACGTTTCACATCGTCAATGGTTTCCTCTTCTAAGTCTACCATATTCAAAAGACTTGCCGTATCTTTATCCAAGACAGATTTTGCAGTTGTAAGACCTACTTTCTTAAACTCATCCAAAATCCACTGTTCAATATCGTCATTGAATTCTCTCAAGTCTACATCATCATCTTCGCTAGCCTCTCTGAACACGTCGATCTCGTACCCGGAAAGCCAAGAAGCCAATCTGATGTTTTGCCCTTGCTTACCTATTACTTTAGAAATCTCTTCAACCGGAGTATAAACCAATGCATAGTTTGTCTCTTCGTTGATGTCAATTTTATTGATGGTAACATTTCCTAAAGCTCTCTTCACCATAATCTCAGGGTTTTTTGACCACTGGATTACATCTATATTTTCGTTTCTTAATTCTCTTACAACACCGTGAATTCTAGAACCTTTCACCCCGACACAAGCTCCTACAGGATCTATTCTGTCGTCGTAAGCGTCAACTGCTATTTTCGCTTTTTCACCAGGAATTCTCACCGCTTTTTTAAGGATGATTGTTCCGTCCTGAATTTCCGGAATTTCTAATTCTAATAACTTCTCTAAAAATTTCGGAGCCGTTCTTGAAATGATAATTTGAGGTTTTGAACCTTTAAAATCAACCGTTTCAACGATTGCTCTGATATTTTCTCCTTTTTTGAAGAAGTCTGATGGAATTTGGTTTTCTTTAGGCAAAATAAACTCGTTTCCTTCATCATCCAACAAAATCACGTGTTTGTGACGGATGTGGTGAATTTCTCCAATTACAATTTCCCCGATTCTGTCTCTGAACTGATCATACAACATCGCATTGTTATGCTCCTGCAATTTTGTTGCTAAAATCTGCTTCAGCGTCAAAATATTTCTTCTTCCTAACTGTGCTACCGGAATTTCCATGGTAAAATCTTCACCAACTTCAAAAGTTGGATCTATTTTTTTAGCTTCAGTGATTTCGATTTCCAGATCATCATCTTCAGACATTTCGTCTTCAACGATGGTTTTATTTAAGAAAATCTGAAAGTCACCTTTATCAGGGTTTACAATTACATCAAAATGATCATCAGAATCAAATCTTTTTCTCAACAAAGTTTTTAGAGAATCTTCAATGATCGCCATAAGATCGATTTTACTGATCCCCTTTTCGTCTTTAAAATCACCAAAGGATTCAATCAACGCTATATTATCCATTTATCTTTTTTTTCTTTTAAAATTTAAGTACTACCAAAGCTTTTTTTATGTCAGAGTAAGGAATTTCTTTTTCCTCCTCTACGTCTACTTTACCTTTACCTACTTCTTTCGGTTTGCGGTAACGCAGTACAAGAGTGATTTTCTCTTCGTCTACTTTTGCAAGCTCACCCTCGATTTCTGAAGAATCATTTAATAAAACTTCGATCTCTCTTCCGATATTTTTATGAAACTGTCTTGGGATTGAAAGCGGCTCGCTTAATCCTGCAGACATTACCTGCAGACTGAAATCGTGCTCTTCACGATCCATATTAAATTCTATTGCGCGGCTTGCATCTAAACAATCCTGCACAGAAACACCATTATCACCGTCTAAGATCACTGTAATATCGTCTCCTGCGGAAAACTTCAAATCAATAAGAAACAGATCTTCTCTCGTCTGAAGGAAATCATTTAATAATGTTTCAATATTTTTTCTAAACTCCATATAATATATAATCCTGATTTAACAGTACGAAAAAAGGCTTTCTCTTAGAAGCCTTTCCATTTTTTCCGTTAATCTCCTGCAAAGATATGACAATTTTATAAAATACACAAATACACTTCATAATCAATAGAATAAGAATTCATACTAAATATAACATTATTATACATCCATAAATCGTTATTACAAACCTATGATCCGTATCCTTTAATAAGTTATCGTTATTAAAAAAAAGACCGTGAAACAATTTTTAGTATTTTTGTCAGGAATTTATATAAAACATACATTTTGAATATAACGATAGTAGGAACAGGCTATGTAGGTTTGGTTACAGGAACTACCCTTGCAGAACTTGGCAATTCGGTTTATTGTGTTGACATTGATGAAAAAAAAGTAGAAGGGATGAAAAATGGCATCGTGCCTATTTACGAGCCCAATCTTGAAGAAATGTTTCTTAGAAATATTCAATCTGAAAGATTATTTTTCACGACGAACCTTAAAGAAGCTTTAGACAAAAGTGAAGTTGTTTATCTTGCTCTTCCCACTCCACCCGGAGAAGACGGTTCGGCAGATTTATCTTACGTTTTGAAAGTTGCCAACGATATTGGCGAACTCATGACTGAATATAAAGTTGTCGTTAATAAAAGCACCGTTCCTGTAGGAACAGCCGATAAAGTAAGAGAAACCATTTCTGCGAAAACAACCATTGACTTTGACGTGGTTTCAAATCCTGAGTTTTTACGTGAGGGTTTTGCAGTGGAAGACTCTATGAACCCAGCGAGAGTAGTTGTAGGATCGAGCTCTGAGAAAGCTAAAGATATCATGGCAAAAATTTATCAGCCATTTACCAATACCGGAATTCCTATTATTTTTATGGATGAGAAGTCTTCCGAGCTTACAAAATATGCATCCAACTCATTCTTAGCCGTAAAAATTACGTTTATGAATGAAATTGCCAATTACTGTGAAAAAGTAGGCGCAGATGTAGATAAAGTAAGATTGGGAATGGGAAGCGACGACAGAATTGGTCACCGTTTCTTATTTCCAGGAATAGGCTACGGCGGAAGTTGTTTCCCTAAAGACGTTAAAGCTTTAATAAAATCTGGTAAAGATGATGATTTTAACTTCCAGATTTTGGAAGCGACAGAAAATGTCAATATTTCACAAAAAGTAATTTTGGTTTCGGAAATTGAAAAATATTTCGAAGGAAATCTTGAAGGCAAAACGATCGCAATGTGGGGATTGGCTTTTAAAGCAAATACAGACGACATTAGAGAAGCCTCTTCATTAGATAACATCAATCTGCTTCTTCAAAAAGGAGCTAAAATTGTTGCTTACGATCTTATTGCTGAAGAAAATGTAAGAAAATTATTAGGCGACAAAATATCTTATGCAAAAACAATGTATGACGCTTTAGAAAAAGCAGATGCATTATTTATTGCTACTGAATGGCCGGAATTCAAAAATCCTAACTTTGAAATGATGGCTAAAAAAATGAATAATAAAGCTATTTTCGACGGAAGAAATATGTATCCGCTGGAAGTTCCGGAGCAGAATGGCTTCTATTATAAGAGTATCGGAAGAAAAACTATTCAATAATAGCCAGGGAAAGTAAAAAATTTAAGTAAAAAGAAAAAAAAACAATACCAAAAGCCAAAAGCATCGGTTAAACGCATATATTAATATGAAAAACATCATCATCACCGGCGGAGCAGGATTTATTGGTTCACACGTCGTAAGAGAATTTGTAAAAAATAATCCGGATTCTACGATCATCAATTTGGATGCTTTAACGTATGCCGGAAATCTTGAGAACTTAAAAGATATCGAAAATGAGCCTAATTATGTTTTCGAGAAAACAGATATCACAAAACCGGAAGAACTAAGAAAGGTTTTTGAAAAATATAATCCGGATGCAGTGATACATTTAGCTGCAGAAAGTCATGTAGACAGGAGCATCAAAGATCCGATGGCATTTATTAATACCAACGTAAACGGAACTGCCAATCTTTTGAATCTTTGCAAAGAATTCTGGACTTTAAACCCAGATCACACTCACGGAAGATTCCCCAATGAAAAAAGAAAAAATCTTTTCTATCATGTTTCTACTGATGAAGTTTACGGGAGTTTAGGTGAAACAGGATTCTTTTTAGAAACCACTTCTTATGATCCCCAATCTCCTTATTCGGCTTCAAAAGCAGCTTCAGACCACTTAGTAAGAGCGTATGGAAACACCTATGGAATGCCATTTATTGTTTCCAACTGTTCAAACAATTACGGTCCGAATCATTTTCCCGAGAAATTAATTCCGCTTTGTATTTCAAATATTATTAATGAAAAACCGTTACCGATCTACGGTGACGGAAAATATACAAGAGACTGGTTATTCGTCATCGATCACGCAAAAGCGATTCATCAGATTTTTAATGAGGCTAAAACAGGAGAAACTTACAATATCGGAGGCTTCAACGAATGGCAGAATATCGATTTGGTAAAAGAATTAATCAAACAAATGGATGAAAAGCTTGGAAATCCGGCTGGTCATTCTGAAAAACTGATCACTTATGTAAAAGACAGACCAGGTCACGACAAACGCTATGCAATTGATGCTACAAAACTGAGCAATGAGCTGGGCTGGAAACCTTCTGTAACTTTCGAACAAGGATTAGGAAAAACAATCGACTGGTTTTTGGAAAACAAAGAATGGCTTGAAAATGTAACCAGCGGAGATTACCAGAAATATTACGAAAAGCAGTATAATTAAAACACACAAGATGAAAGGTATTATTTTAGCCGGAGGTTCCGGAACAAGACTTTACCCTCTTACCATTGCTGTAAGCAAGCAACTGATGCCTGTTTATGATAAACCAATGATTTATTATCCTCTTTCTACATTGCTTTTAGCTGGGATTAAGGATATTCTGATTATCACAACTCCTCATGATCAAGCAGGATTTATCAAGCTTTTGGGTGATGGTTCACAAATTGGCTGTAATATCGAATATGTGGTACAACCAAGTCCGGATGGTCTTGCGCAGGCTTTTATTCTTGGAGATCAATTTGTTGGTGAAGATTCTGTGGCTTTGGTTTTAGGAGACAATATTTTTTACGGTTCAGAAATGGGAACTTTGCTGAAAAATAAAACAAATCCGGATGGAGGCGTCGTTTTCGCGTATCATGTTTCAGATCCCGAAAGATATGGTGTAGTAGAATTTGACAATGACTTTAAAGCCGTTTCTATCGAAGAGAAGCCCTTAAAACCAAAATCAAATTATGCAGTTCCTGGATTATATTTTTATGATAACGAAGTTGTAGAAATTGCCAAAAACATTCAGCCTTCCCCAAGAGGCGAGTTAGAAATTACCGATGTAAACAATGTTTATCTAAGTAAAGGAAAACTGGAAGTGGGTGTTTTAGACAGAGGAACAGCATGGCTTGATACCGGTACTTTTGATTCTCTAAATGATGCTTCAGAATTTGTAAGTGTTATTGAAAAAAGACAAGGTTTCAAAATTGGATGTATTGAAGAAATTGCTTTCAGAAACGGATTCATCAACGAAGAAAAACTTCTGGAAACAGCCACCAAATATGGTAAAAGCGGATATGGTGAATACCTGAAAAAGCTTGTGACTAAATAAAAAACAACATAGAATATACAAAGCTATTGGTCTGAGATCAGTAGCTTTTTTGTTTAAAGAAATAATTATTAATATATTAGCTCTGCTTTTGCCTGAACAAGACGAACAATTCAACATTCAGCAAACTGAAAATCAATTAATTATTTTAAATTTGTAAAAATTTCCACAAATGAGTGAACCACAACAAAAGTGGACAGAAACTATCGAAGACAATCATTCTTTATTTGATCTGAAGCTAAAGGAAGTCTGGCGGTATAAGGATCTTATTTATATGTTTGTGAAACGAGATTTTGTATCTAGTTTCAAGCAAACCGTTTTAGGACCTCTCTGGTTTTTTATAAATCCCATTTTTACAACCTTGGCTTACCTGATTATCTTTGGTAATATCGCCAATCTTTCTACCGATGGTGCTCCAAAAATACTTTTCTATCTTGCCGGGGTAATGCTTTGGAATTATTTTTCAACATGCCTTACGGGTACCTCCTCTACTTTTGCAGGAAATGCCGGGATTTTCGGAAAAGTTTATTTCCCAAGATTAGTAACACCTATTTCTGTTGTTATTTCTAACCTAATGAGATTCGGGGTACAGTTTTTACTTTTCTTAGTAATCTGGATCTATTTTCTTATCGAAAGACAAGTACAACCTAATCTATGGATGCTTGCCACCCCATTTTTAATCATTCTTATGGCTTTATTTGCCTTAGGTACCGGTATGATTTTTTCTGCATTAACAACAAAATACAGAGATCTCAATATGCTATTGGGATTTGGAGTAAGTTTATATATGTACGCAACTCCCGTTATTTATCCGGTGTCTGCTTTAAAAGGAATTTGGAAAGAACTTGCCTATTACAACCCTCTTACAGGAATTTTTGAATGCTTTAAATATGGCTGGCTTGGTAAAGGTGATTTTTCAGTACCCATGTTGGGCGCTAGTACAGTAATTATTTTCTTTCTTCTTGCTTTAGGAACAGTCATTTTTAATAAAGTTGAAAAAACTTTTATGGATACTGTTTAAACAATCGAATAAGTAATTTAAAATTAAAAAACATGCTTGCATTAAAGGCAGAAAATATATCAAAGCAATATCGTCTGGGACAAGTAGGAACGGGAACTCTCTCTCATGACCTCAACAGGTTTTGGCACAAAGTAAGAGGCAAAGAAGACCCTTATCTAAAAATTGGTGAAGCCAATGATAGATCTACAAAAGCCCTATCTGATTACGTTTGGTCTCTACAAGACATTAATTTTGAAATAGAGCAAGGTGATGCTGTAGGAATTATTGGACGAAATGGTGCCGGAAAATCTACTTTACTCAAACTTTTAAGCAAAGTAACAAAACCTACCACTGGAAAAATATATACCAATGGCAGAATAGCATCTTTGCTTGAAGTGGGCACAGGTTTTCATCCCGAGATGACAGGCAGGGAAAATGTATTTCTAAATGGAGCAATTTTAGGAATGACACGCAAAGAAATCACAAGAAAATTTGATGAGATTGTAGATTTCTCAGGAGTTGAAAGATACATTGATACTCCTGTAAAAAGATATTCTTCAGGAATGTATGTACGTTTGGCATTTGCTGTTGCAGCACACTTAGAGTCTGAAATCCTTATTGTAGATGAGGTTTTAGCCGTTGGAGATGCTGAATTTCAGAAAAAATGCCTTGGTAAAATGGGTGATGTAACAAAAGGAGAAGGTAGAACGGTACTTTTTGTAAGTCATAATATTACAGCGATTAAAGAACTTTGCAATACCGGAATTTTGCTGGATAAAGGAAAACTAATAAACTATGGAGATGTCAATAAATGTATTATTGAGTATCAGAAAAATAGTGATGTGAAATTTTCTTACGACTCAAAAGTAGACAAAGAAAGTTTCGAAAATGAAAAGATTAAAGTTAATAGTTATAAAACAGAGCCTATTAACGGAGATATTATAGATATCCGGTCTGGCATACTGGTTACCGTTTCGTTTACTTCCAAACTTGAGAGCATTAATTTAGATTTATCGTTTATGCTTAAAAACAGTCAAGATCTTACTGTAATGAGCACAGGATTGGTATTAACGGAAAATAAAGATTCTCAAAAAGGAGAATTTACAGTTAGTTTTGAAATACCTCCTTACACCCTAAATGAAGACTCATATTATTTTGATCTTTTCTGGGGAATTAATAGATCTGAAATTGCATATAAAACAGAATCTTTTGGTTTTGAGGTGCACGGAATGAAAAATCAGTTCGGGGAAATAGTGAAGTCCCCAGGAGTTTTATTCCCTAAAATTATTCACAAATTTTCGTACGAAAATAATTTTTAATTCTAGTTGTAGGCAGATAAGAATTATTATAAAAATTAATTAACTATGATTCTAAATATCATTTTTTCTTTTAATCGCGCAATTCAGTTAGATTACTTACTACAATCTTCACTGAAGCATTTTAAGACACCTTCCCAAATAGTTATTTTGTATCATACAACAGGATTACATAAAAAGGGGTATGATTTGCTTAAAGAAAAATATGCCGATAAAAATATTTTTTTTTATGAACGCAAGAATGTTCTTTTCGATCTTTCATTTCTAAAAACGATAAGAACAAGAACAAGTCTCAGATTTTTTTTGAATAAAAATTTGCTCAATAAGCAAGGTGACAATTTTAAAGGTTTACTTCAAAAAATCATAAGAAAAAGTGATTGTGAATTTGTAATGTTTAATACAGATGACGGCGTCTACTTTAATGACGTTATTGTCCCTGATGAAGTATTTGATATTATACGAAAAAACCCTGAAGATGGATCGTATAGATTATACGTAGGAGATAATTTAGAAGGATGTCCTGAATATCTTGAAAATAAAGGGGACTATTATAAGTGGGACTATTATACCGATAAAGAGATACACCATTGGTCATTTCCTTTTTCTGTTGATGCTACTATTTATCACAGCAAAGGTCTTCTGAAACATTTAGAAAGAATACTTTATCACAATCCTGTTACATTAGAAGATAGAGGTTTTCGATATATGTGTAAAAACAAGCTAATGCGTATAGGTCTCAGTCCTATAAAATCATCGCTTGTTGCAACAAAATTAAATAGAGTCTCTCAAGATTCGCTTAATCCTACAATTCATATAAAACCAGATTTTTTAAATGAAAAGTTTCTTAATGGATATACTTTGGAGCTTGTAATTCCTAATATAATAGATAATGCCAATATAGTACCTTCTGAAATTTATCTGGTTAAGGAAAATCAAAGAGAACTCATTTATTCTTTAGATGATCACGGAAAAAAAATACAAGGTCTTTTAGGGATTGAAGGCGCAAAAGAACAATTAGAATAATACGATGATGAATATTCCCCATATCATAGAATTTTCGAAAATAGGTTCGCCAGATTTAGGATATATTACTGTAGCCGAAGCTCAGAAAAATGTTCCATTCGATATAAAAAGAGTATACTGGACGTATTACACTCCTCAAGATATTATTAGAGGAGGTCATGCTCATAAAAAACTTCAGCAGATTATTTTTGCCGTATCCGGAACTATAGAATTTAATACTCTGGATCTTCAAGGTAATACAGATACTTTCATCTTAGATTCTCCAGCAAAAGGATTATATCTTCCCCACCTCATCTGGAGAGATATAAAATTCAGTCATAGTGCAGTATTACTTTGTCTTGCTTCTGAACTTTATGATGAAAAAGACTATTTCAGAAACTTTGAAGATTTTAAAAATTACGAACCATGATACATTCATTAGCAGATGTACAATCTATCAACATTGGTGAGGGTACCTCTATTTGGCAATTCAGTATTGTACTGAAAGGTGCTAAAATTGGCGAAAACTGCAACATAAACTGTCAGGTTTTTATTGAAAATGACGTAGTTATAGGAAATAATGTTACTATAAAACCGGGAGTACAGATATGGGACGGAGTATCTTTGGAAGACGATGTATTTATCGGTCCGAATGTAACTTTCACCAACGACCTGTTTCCAAAATCTAAAAACAAAGATTTTGAACTAAAAAAAACGATAGTGAAAAAAGGTGCTTCGATTGGTGCGAATGCTACTATTTTAGCCGGAATTACCATAGGAGAAAACTCTCTTATTGGTGCAGGTAGTGTAGTTACTAAAGATGTTCCTGAAAACACTGTTTGGTTTGGAAATCCTGCAAAACAAAGAGGATTCTTTAACGATAATAAAGAACTAATATATAAAAACACTAATGATAAAATTTCTTGATTTACAAAAAATAAATCTACAGCATCAAACAGAAATAGAAGCTCAGCTCTTAGAAGTTTTCCGTTCTGGTTGGTATTTGCTTGGAGAAAAATTGAAAAATTTTGAGAATAATTTTTCCTCATACATCGGAAGTTCTCACGCTATTGGTGTTGCCAACGGATTAGATGCATTACGCCTCATCCTAAAAGCCTATATCGAAATGGGAATAATGGCTGTAGGAGATGAAATTATTGTTCCTTCCAATACTTATATTGCATCTATTCTGGCAATTTCAGACAACGGTCTTGTCCCTGTTTTAGTCGAACCCGATATTAATTCTTATAATATTGATGTTTCTAAAATTGAAGAAAAAATAAATTCAAAAACAAAGGCGATATTAATTGTTCATTTATACGGGCGTATTATTTTTTCTGATCAGCTGCAACAAATAGCTAAAGAAAACAATCTTAAAATAATCGAAGATAACGCACAAGCAATTGGTGCAGAATGGAATGGCAAAAAATCCGGAAATCTAGGTGACGCAGCAGGTTTTAGTTTTTATCCGGGGAAAAACCTTGGTGCATTGGGTGATGCAGGTGCCATCACCACAAACGACGATCAGCTTGCAACAACAATCAGAGCGTTGGCGAATTATGGCTCTAATCAAAAATATGTTAATATTTACAAAGGTCTTAATTCAAGATTAGATGAAATTCAGGCTGCTATTCTGGATGTAAAATTAAAATATATCGATTCTGAAAACCAAAAAAGAATAAACATTGCAAAGCACTATATTTCTGAGATCAAAAACCCGAAAATAATTCTTCCCGAGTTGCCCGAAAATGAGAATGAACACGTATGGCATCTTTTTGTGATAAGAACAGAAAACAGAGACGAATTACAAAATTATCTTACCGAAAAAAATATCCAGACGTTAATTCACTACCCTATTCCACCTCATCAGCAAAACGCTTACAACGAGTGGAACAATATGTTTTTTCCTATTAGTGAGAAGATTCACAATGAAGTACTGAGCCTTCCTATTTCGCCCGTCTTAGAAGATGAAGAAATTCAGACGATCATTAAAGTATTAAACAATTTCTAAAAACTTCAAATGACCGATAATCCTTTAGTTAGCATTTTGTGTTTATGTTATAATCAGGAAAAATTCATCAGAGAATCTCTTGAAAGCATAAAAGCACAAACTTATAAAAATTTCGAAATTATTATTTGTGATGACTTCTCACAGGATCAGTCTGTTGAAGTGATAGAATCTTGGATATCTGAAAATACAGATTTAAAAATACAATTTGTAGAGCACAATCACAACCAAGGCATTACAAAAACACTTAATGAATTATTGAAACTTTCACAAGGGAAATACATTCAAGTTTTGGCACTTGATGATACTTTATTGAAAGATAAATTAGAGAGACATGTCACCATGTTGGAAAACTCATCTGATGAGTATGCCTTAGTTTTCTCAGACGCTCATTTAATGAATCATGAGTCCAAAGTTTATCAGAACAAATTTATTGCCCGCCATTATTCTTATTTGAGTTTAGAATCTCAAAATTTTTATGAGATGCTGCTGAGCAAAAACTTTATTCCTGCGATGTCTGTATTAATGAAACGAAAAAATATAATTGCAGAAAACGGCTGGGATGAATCTTTACCGTTTGAAGATTATGATATGTGGTTGCGTTTAAGTAAAAATTACAGCTTTTTATTTGATGAGGTTATAACTTGTAGCTATCGTTTACATGACAATAATTCTCACCGAAAAAAAAATGTAATTAATTACAGTGCTTTCTTCAATATTTTTATTAAACATACTCAAAACGAAAGAGTAAGAGATATATTATTTGTACATTTAGAAAGTATTTATCGAGAAAAATTATTAACAAATGAACACAAAATTTTTTATAGTTATTATCCTATAAAGTCATTTTCTGAAAGATTTATAAAAAACAATTATAATCCGACAATATATAGAATTATATTAGAAATACAGCGTTTTACAAAGTATTTCCGAATGTTTATTAATGGTATTTTTAACAAGTAATAGATTGACAGCAAGATTGTTGTTTATTAAAGTTCTATATGAATAAAGTTTCAGTTATTGTTCTTACTTATAATCAAGAAAAATTTATTGAAAAAAATTTGCAGGGAATTTTTGCGCAGAAAGTAAATTTTCCTGTAGAGCTTATTATTTCTGATGATTGCTCAACCGATCAAACGTTAAAGATTATCAATAATTTCATCAAAAATAAACCTTCTCACATTGAAATTAAATTGATAGCCCATAAAAAGAACTTAGGTTCAACACCTAATTTTTTTAATGCTTTACAAAAATCCACAGGAAAATATCTGGCTTTTTGTGAAGGTGATGATTATTGGACAGACGACAATAAACTGCAGATGCAGTATGACTTTTTAGAAAGCAACAAAGACTATTCAATGTGTTTTCATCAGGTAAAGAATATCTCTTCTGATCCCTTAATTAATGACAGCATATTTGCCAAAGTAGAAGGCAGAGACTACTCACCTTTTGAGATTTTTCGACATTGGATTGTGCATACGACTTCTGTATTTATGGATGCAAAAGTTTTACAAAACACAGCAGTACAGACACTTTTCAGACATCCGGAGTTATTATATTTTGACACTTTTCTATATATGGCTTGCTCTTTTAACGGAAAAATTCGGGGTTCACATTTGACGATGTCTTCTTATCTGCGACACGAAGAAGGCCTTTCAAACGGCATTAACTATAAAAGAGATTTACGACATAATCATCTTGATGAAATTATTGCAGAGACTTATGATGGAAAAGTAAAAGAATATGCTAACTGGCAGATCTTTTCAAGAAGCAGAATAGCATTTTTTGATCTTTTAAAACAAGGAAAATTCACCTTGGCATTTCAGCATTTAAAATGGATTATAAAGAAGAAAAACAACTTAAAAATCTACTTAAAAAAGAAGTACTTATGAAGATAGGATTCTACAGCGTAGTGCCATTGGATGACAAAAAAAACTGGTCTGGGACTATGTTTAAGATGTATGAGCAACTCCTCATTCAAGGATATGAAGTGGTTTGGATTCCAAAAGTTTATTTTACTGAAAAAGAAGAGAAAAGATTTAAGCTCATTGAAAAATGGTTCAATAAAATTTTCAACAGAGGCTATAATCGTCATTTATTCATTTACAAGGCAAAAATTGCAGCCAAACGGCTCAAGAAAAATTTGAAAGAGTTCAAAGTAGATGTTATTTTTAATCCGACCCATGTCAATGACTGTGCATACTTAAAAACCGACCTTCCAATTGTTTATCTGAATGATGCAAATGTTGCACAGCTCCTAAATTATTATCATTATTATTCCGGGTTTGGAATTTTATCTAAAATAGAAACGAAATATTTAGAAAAGAAAACACTAAAAAACTCGTCTTATACAGTATTTTCATCAGATTGGGCTAGCAATTTTGCGGTAGATTTTTATGGAATCGATAAGGAAAAAGTAAAAACCATAAAGTTTGGAGCCAACATCATTGTACCCGAAAAAATTGATCTTAATAAAAGTACAGAGGAATTCACCTTTCTTTTTCTGGCTGTAGACTGGATCAGAAAAAGAGGAACACTTGCCTACGAAAGTTTAAAAATTTTGAGAGAAAAAGGTTACCCTGTAAAGATGCTGATCGTAGGCTGCAATCCTGAAATAAAAGATGATTGGGTAAATGTAATTCCTTTTCTTAATAAAAATAATCCGGATGAATTTAGAGAGATCCAAAATCATTTGCTCAGTTCCCACTTCTTATTTGTACCCACAAAAGCAGACTGTACGCCTATTGCATTCTGTGAAGCCGCTGGATATGGTCTGCCTGTAATTTCTACAGATACGGGCGGAGTTTCCGCTCACGTTATTGAAGGCTATAATGGATGTCTTCTTTCTGAAGATGCAAATGCAGAGGATTATGCCGATACAATAGAAAAACTTTTAAAATCTCCCCAAACTATAATAGAATATTCTCAAAATGCGCGTAAACTCTATGAGAAGGAGCTTAATTGGGAAAATTGGGGATATCAGTTTTCAAAAATTTTAAAACAGCTATGACAGAGTTGACAATTTTTACCCCAACGTATAATCGGGCGTATATTCTTCCACAACTTTTTGAGTCGCTATTGGCACAATCAAACAGGAATTTTGAGTGGTTGATTGTTGATGACGGATCTTCTGATAAGACTCACGAAATAATACAAAACTTTAAGAGCAAAGCAGATTTTAAAATAACATACATTTATCAGGAAAATCAAGGCAAACATGTTGCGATTAATACGGCATTAAAAAACATACAAACACCTTATTTTCTCACCGTCGATAGCGATGATTTTTTACAAGATAATGGCTTACAATTAATAGAAAACAAACTGTCATTAATCAGTCAAAACCCAAGCATTATCGGAATAGCATCTCCAATAAATATTTTGAAGAGTAATCACGCTAAAAAGCAAATACCTACAGATATTGTGGTGACTACCAACGAGCTTAAATTTAAACATCATTTTAGTGGAGAACTCACCCTTATTTTTAAAACAGATTTAGCAAAAAAATTTGAATATCCAGTTTTTGAAGGTGAAAAATTCATGCTTGAATCTGTTGTATTTGATAAAATGGATGATGAATATAAATTTTTATATATTGCCGATTCTATTGTAAATGCTGAATACAGACCAGACGGACTTACCTTTCAAGGCAAAAAAATACTCCTGAATAGCCCACTAGGGGCTGCATTAGCTTACAAAGAGAAAATGAATAATAAGCAACTTTCTTTACCATACCGAAAAAATTTTGCTAAAAACTATTGGGATTATGAAAGTTTAAATAATAAAAATTTTATTTCAAAATTGAGAAAAATTCAAGGTTTAGAAGTGAAAATTTACATGATTATTTATTTTATAAAACGAATTTTAGGAAAAAAAGAAACATGATCCCAAAAAAAATACATTACTGCTGGTTTGGCGGAAAACCAAAACCGGATTCTTTTTTTATATGTTTAGATTCTTGGAAGAAAAACCTTCCAGATTACGAAATCATTGAATGGAATGAAACCAATTTTGACATCAATTGCTGCGAGTATGTTCGTTTAGCTGCTGAACAAAAAAAATGGGCTTTTGTATCAGATTATTCAAGAGCTTTAGCCTTGTTTGAGCAAGGCGGAATCTACATGGATATTGATGTAGAAGTAAAATTTTCTTTGGATGAATTTCTCATTCACCGCGCGTTTTCAGGATTTGAAATCAAAGGATCTCCATTCACCGCACTTTGGGGTACAGAAGCAGGACATCCATGGCCAAAGAAAGTTTTAGATTTTTACAATAAAAAAACAGATTTTGATCTTACTACCAATACTGTTTTCGTATCAGATCTTTTGGTGAAAGAGTACAAAATTGATGCAGCTAGAGATGAATATCAGGAGTTGGAAGATGGAATTGTGATCTATCCTTCCACTCATTTTTGTCTGGATCTTCCAAAAAATTATGCGAGTCACCACTTTGTCGGAACCTGGCATGAAAGAGACACCCCAAACCCCTTTAAAGATTTTGTACACGCTTATTTTCATGTAAAGAATGTAGCTGAAATCAAAGAAGGAAAAAAGGAAATTCATAACGTCATCAACAACATGAAAATGATTTCTTCAGATGAGATTCTTGATCAGTTTCCATTAAGAATGTTGGTGAAATATATTATTAAACGTATAAAACGCTAAGTTTTTACTATTTTTAAAACATATATGATGAACGAGAAAATTGCAATTATATACGGAACGAGACCAGAATTCCTGAAGACATTCCCCATCATCAATGAATTCAGAAAACGCAATGAAGACATCTGCATTGTAAATACAGGTCAACACGATACGCTGCTTACAGAAATGGAAAACAGCTTCGGCATTATTCCACATCATAGACTTTCTGTACAGTCGTTGTCATTTACCAGCTCTAATCTGATTGCTAAACTGATCGACGAAATTTCTAACCTCATCCATAAAGAGAATATTCAGAAAATAATTGCACAGGGTGATACATTCACGGTTTTAGCCTCATCAATGGTTGCTTTTCTTGAGCAGAGAAAATTTTATCACATAGAAGCCGGATTGAGAACATCAGATATCAAACTTCCTTTTCCTGAAGAATTCAACAGACGCGTTGTTTCATTAACAGCGAATGTAAATTTCGCTCCAACAGAATTAGCTAAGCATAATCTTTTGAAAGAAAATATTTCAGAGACAAACATCTCTTTGGTTGGCAATACCATTGTTGATATGATCGAGTATGTGATCGAAAAAGAAAATATTTTGGTCGAATATCAGGATTTTGTTTTTATTACGGCTCACAGGCGAGAAAACATTGGTCAACCTTTGAAAAATATTGCTCAGGCAATCAAAGAGCTCGCTGAAGAAAATCCGGAGACCCAGTTTGACTGGGCATTGCACCCAAACCCGAATACCCGAAGAATTATTTTGGATATATTTGATAAGCAAATACCCAAAAACATCAACTTTACTGAGCCTCTTTCTTATCTTGATGCACTTAGAAAAATGGCTAAAGCCAAAATTATAATTTCAGATTCCGGCGGAATACAAGAAGAAGCGCCAAGTTTACAGAAAAGAATATTAATTTTAAGAGAAGAAACTGAAAGGCCGGAAGTAGTTACCTGTAATTGCGGTATTTTGGTAGGGTCTGATATTGAAAAAATTAAAACTCATTTTAATTTAATATATCATAATCAGCAGGAATATATATTTGAAAGTGATAATAATCCTTTTGGAGACGGCAAAGCTTCAGAAAAAATCGTAAAAGAAATATTGGTATGATTGTAGGCAATGGTCTGATCGCTTCACTATTTGTGGATAATGACGATGAAAATGTAATCTTCTTTGCGTCGGGAGTCTCCAATTCTTTAGAAACAAGAGTTGAAGAATTTTTACGTGAGGAAAACCTGATCAAGAATACCATTTCAGAAAATACCGACAAGGTATTTGTATATTTTTCTACATGCAGTATTTATGATTCTTCAAAGACTGGCAGCGATTACGTTCTTCACAAGCTAAAAATGGAACAGCTGATCAAAAAATCGTGCCCGCAATTTCTTATTTTGAGAGTAAGCAATGCTGTCGGCAAAGGTGGAAACCCCAATCTTCTGATGAATTATATTGTGAAAGCTGTGAAAAATGATGAAACTATTAATGTTCACACTCAAGCGACGCGCAACCTCATCGACGTTGATGATATAAGAAATGTTACCTTTGATCTTCTTAAGCAACAATCTTTAAATAAAATTATCAATGTCGCTTATAGTAAAAACTATTCAATTCTTGAGATTCTAGAGATTGTAGAAAAGTTTTATAATAAAAAAGTAAACATCAATCTTTTAAAAAGCGGATCCGGATATGACATTAATATTCCCGAAATAGAGCAATACTTTATTGAGACTAATCAAGCCGGCAAAGAGATTTATCTTTATAATATTCTTCAAAAATATTTTTATTAAGTTTTTATATACAACTGTATTTAGAATTAAGATCAAACACAAAATCATACAAAAAAATGAACAAACTGGCCTTCGTAATTCCGTATTATAAAATAGATTTTTTTGAAGAAACTTTACAATCGCTAGAGAATCAGACCAATAAAAAATTTAATATTTATATAGGTAATGACAAAAGTCCGAATGATCCTGCTGATATTATTTCCCGATATGCACATCTGAATATTACCTATCAAGCTTTTGATTCTAATCTGGGCACTAAAGATCTGGAAGGACAATGGATCAGGTGCATTGATTTATCAAAAAATGAAGAATGGATATGTATTTTGGGAGACGATGACTGTCCTAAGGAAAATTTTGTTGAAGAATTTTATAATATTCTGCCTACAATCGATGAAAAAGGCATTAATGTTATAAAAGCAGCAATAACTTCAATAGATTCTCACTCGAATCTGAGAGGTGCAGATCTCCTCCATCCGGAATATGATACCTCTATCAATACATTTTGGAGAGACCGAAACAACCAGACGCATACAAGTATAAGTGAGAATATATTTAGAAGAAGCTGTTATGAAAAAATTGGTTTCAGAGGCTTCCCTTTGGCTTGGGGAACCCCTTTGTTAGCCTGGATGGATTATACAGAGGGAGGTCTTATTTATGGTATGAATAATACACAAATGTGTGTAAGATCTTCGGAAATCAACCTCACCAGAGTTAATTCTTTTAGAGACCAGAAAGATGTTGGTGAAGCCATGGTATATGAAATTGTTTTTTCAGATTATTATGATAAATTCAATGATGCACAACGTTTATTTTTGTTAAAAAAATACCATGCAGTTCTTCATTATTACAAACTAAAAAACAAACTTCCATCGTCAATCTTTTATCTATACGGTAAATACGGAGGTGTAAAGGCAAAACTCTTTTATATTCTTCGAGAAATTAAATGGAAATTCGAGAAATAATTTAGTGATGCTCCTCCATCCAAATTCCCAATACCAAAAGAGACCAATGCTTATAATTATAATTTAGATTTTTCTGAACCTGCTGGAAATCTAGTTTGAGAAAAATTTTTGAGGACTGATTTCTTAAGATTTTTGCTGAAAGCTCTTCCATTGCCGGAATTTTCAACCATTTTTCTACAGGCGCACCAAATCCTTGCTTTCGCTTATTTAGAATATTATCTGTTAATAATTCACCAAAAGCTTTCCTTAGGATAATTTTGGTCTGTTCAGTATTTACTTTATATTTTGCAGGTAGAGCAGCACAGAATTCGACCAAATCTTTATCTAAAAAAGGAGTTCGCAATTCGATCGAATGCATCATCGCAATCCGGTCATCTTTCACCATATAATCTCCCGGAATAATATTGGTAAGATCCATTTTCATGGGCGTATTCAGATTGGTTTTATCTAAAGGAAAATCATACAGATGCACATATTCTGAATGTGATTTTAAAAGCAAAGCAGTTTCTTTTTCCGTAAAATTACTATGTACTTTTTCTTTTTGATAAGACACAATATCCGGAAATTTTGCTCTGAAAATTTTATCCAGAAAATAATCCTGTCCTTTTCTAAAACCAATTTTTTCACTAACAGTAGACCCTATTTTATAAAAAGTCAGAAAACTTGGATTCGCACTTCCTTTATCAAGAATTTCTTTTTCTTTCTGGTACCATTTGTATCCGCCAAAAAGCTCGTCACCTGCATTTCCGGTAATTACAACAGTCATGTTTTTTGCAGCTTCCTCACAAATGGTATATGTTGCCAAAATTGCAGTATCTGCAAGTGGTTCATCTAGTTTTTTTAAAAGCTCTACCAATAACTTGGGAATTTCTTCATCTTTAAGGGAAACCTCTTTGTGATTGGTATTGTATTTTTGGGAAATACTTCTCGCTTCCGGCATTTCATTCCATTCACCCTGATACTCAAATCCCAATGTGGTAAGATTTGAATTATACCTGGATGACAATGCAACCAAAGTTCCGGAATCTAATCCACCACTTAAAAAAGCGCCTACTTTAACATCCGCAATCAATTGCTTTTCAACCGATTTTTGTACCAGACTTTTAAATTTTTGTATAGCATCATTTTCTGTAATATTTAATTCTACTTCGGGCAAATTCCAATATTGAGAAATTTTTATTTCCCCATTTTTATAGACTAATTGTGAAGCCGGTGGTAAGACTTTAATGTTTTTATAAATACTTTGATGACTGTTTATGTATGAATGACGTAAAAAATGAGAAACGGCTTCATCATTCAGCTCTTTATCTACTAAACCTGTTGCGATAATAGCCTTAATTTCAGAGGCGAAAATAAATTCACCATTTTTTCCTGTTGCATAATAAAATGGTTTTTCTCCAAAGCGATCTCTTACACAAAAAAGCTGTTGTTTTTCTTCATCCCAAATTGCAACAGAAAACATTCCGTTTAAATGTTTTGGAAGTTCAGAACCATATTTTTGATACAATGCAAGAATAACTTCGGTGTCTGTATTGCTTTTAAAAGTATATTCAGAAATCTCTTTTTTTAAGTCACGATAACCGTAAATTTCTCCATTGAAAACGATGCATTCATTCTTCGTGTCTGAATACATCGGCTGGTGTCCGTCTTTCGAAAGATCAACAATCGCTAAACGTCTGAAACCTAAAAAACAGTTTTGAAAATACTCATGACCTTCATCATCCGGACCACGATGAATAATAGAATCGGTCATGTTTTTCAGACCTCTTTTATAAAAATCATCGTTTAAAATATTTTTTTTTACAATACCTGCAATTCCGCACATAGATCATTAATATATGACAAATTTAAAACTTATTTATTGAACATTTGTGAGTGTCAAAGTTTTACACAAGTTAGATCATAAAATTTCAATCATTTTAATAAAAATTAAATTCAGATATTTGCAACGATATGCAAACACAACCTCTGATTTCTATTATTACAACGTATTATAACTCTGTACAGTTAGGAGATTTTGTAAAGTCATCTATGAAATGTCTGCAAAACCAGACGTATCAAAATCTAGAATTAATATGTGTGAATGATGGTTCTACCGATTCTACATTAAGTGAATTAGAAAGTTACGCAAAACAAGATTCGAGAATTAAAGTTTACACAAAAGAAAATCAGAAGTATGCGCAATATTCTAAGGCTTACGGACAAGAAAAGGCTTCGGGAGAATTTATTTTTCTTTTTGATCATGATGATCTTATTGATTTCGATACCATAGAAAAATGTTACCAGACATTTTTAAGCCATCCTGAGCTTGATATTGTAACTCCGATTGTCATCACAAAATTCACTGACGGAAATATTAAAAATATACACAATATTTATTTTTCTGATTCAGCAACTTTTGAATTTAAAAAATTTACGGGATCACAAATTATTAAAGATACTGTAGGTAAATATGATAACCACATCCGAGGATTGTACAGAAAAGAAGTCTTCAAATCTCATTCTTTCCGTTTTACAGAACCACTTTTGAATGCTGATGAAATTGTGGAGAGACTTATATATGAAGAAGCGAGATTTGTAGGAAACTGTGACGCAGTGTACACTCATTATATTCATCCGGATTCATCGGCAAAATTGCTTTCTCCCAAAAGAATAGATTTTGCAAGAACAGATTACGTACTGAGAAACATATTTAAAGAAAAAGGAATTTACGAGAACCGTCGGGCAATCTTCGAATTTATAGCCTACAAAAATTTGGTCAATGCCATTAAAATTTTTCATCATTTTTCTAAAGATATGACTGCAGAAGAATATTCTAAACAAAGCAAAAGACTTCGGGAATCGTATAATGATTTAGATAAAAAAGTTGTCATTTCTCAGTTTGCAGGATTTGCAAAATTTTATAATGCTTTTTTATTGTCTGATTTTTCTTTAATGTCAATTTTTTATAAATACAAGAAATAATTATCTCTCAAAACGCCATATAAAAAGTTTCACAGCCAAATCGGCAGGAATATTGTGAAAGAAATTTTTCTTTTTGACATCTAAAGAATATTTTGAACTGAAATAGTCTGAAAGATTTAATCGGACTAATTTCTGCATTCTTGAAATATTAGTTTTTAGATATTCTTTATCTTTCAATGCTTTCCATTGCATCACCAAAACCATCTCCTTGAAGAGAATAATTTTATTTTTGATAAGCATTTTCAATTCAGATTTTTTTTCCTCTTTATAAGATTTGGTCAAATACTCAAGAATGGTCAGATAGTTCTCAAAATTTTTCTTTTTCCTGTTAAAAATAACCGATTCACCATGAAGATAATACAGATATGTAATGTCATCAATAATTGCTAAAGTGTCTGTTTTTAACAACAAATGGAAAAACCACAACTCATCCTGAGCAAATAATCCCGGTACAAAATAAATTTGATTATCAACAATGAAGTCTCTCTTAAATAATTTATTCCATGATGATGAAGGAAATCCGCCTTTGCTGTACACGGAAAATATTTCAAGATTATTATCGTAATATTTTTTTTCTGTGATGGTGGGAAATCCGAAATCTTTCGTCGTATTATCAAAAGTATTGATCCATCGATTTTGCGCTATAATGATTTGAGCATCTGTTTTTTCTGCTTTTTTAACCAGTAATTCTATGCAATCTGTTGTAATTTCATCGTCACTATCCAAAAAAAACAGATATTTTCCGGTAGATGCTTTTATGCCGTTGTTTCTTACAACAGAAAGTCCCGAATTTTCCTGATGCTCTATAATTTTGATAGTAAGATCCGGATTGGCATCTATAAAATTTTTGACAAGCAACATACTATCGTCGGGAGTACAATCATTAACAAGAACAATTTCTAAATTTTTATATGTTTGATTTTTGACAGACTCCAGACATCTGATGATAAACTTCTCACATTTAAAAATGGGAATAGAAATAGTTACTAATGGATTCATCGAGCGGAAATTAAATAAATTATTTTATACAAAAATATAGAAATAAATATTGTAAGATTGATATAAAAATTAAAACTTCTGAATTCCAAGATTGATCTGCAGATATTTGTAGTGCATTCACTGTGACTTGTTAATTTAATAAATTATTGTAGTTTTATAGTCAGGGATTAAAATTCATTTGTTATAGAATAATACAATTTTTTCAAAGTTTAATAATTATAATGGATTAAATATTCTGAAACAATAGTCTTTTATTGTAATGTGATTATGATAAAAAAATCATAATTGCATAAATTTATTCAACATTTGCGCTCTTAATAGCTATGCTTAAATTTTCCATTCTTATCGCCCACTACAACAATTACCATTACTTTACAGAATGTTACGAAAGTATTCTGAAGCAGACTTACCAAAACTACGAAATTGTGCTTGTAGATGACTGCTCTTCGGATGATTCTTATCAAAAGATCATAGAACTTACGAAAGATAATCCAAAAGTTAAAGTTTATAGAAATGAAGAAAACAGCGGTGTAGGTCTTACAAAAAAGAGATGTGTTGACTTAGCTTTGGGAGAAATCTGCGGCTTTGTTGATCCCGATGATACTTTAGCAGAGAATGCATTACAGATTATTATCGAAAATTACACTAAAAATATTATTGTAGTGTATTCTCAATTCTACGAGTGTGATGCCAATCTCAAACCTATTAAAATATTTCCACATTCTCGCGCCATTAAAAACGGCGATAAAATGTTTTTTAATGTTTTTTTTGAAGCCACTCACTTTTTTACATTTAAAAAAGAGGCTTATAACAAAACTTCCGGAATCAATGATAAACTTACTTCAGCAGTCGATCAGGATTTGTATTTAAAGCTTTATGAAAAAGGTGATTTTAAATTTGTAAAAGTTCCGCTTTATTACTACCGCATCCATAAAAAAGGAGTGTCGCAGGAATCTTCCAAGAAAGAAAAACTGCACAAAAACTGGCATCAGACTATTTTAGATAGTGCCAAAAGAAGAAATATTGATTATCTCTACGGTAAAAAAATAAGTGACATTGAAAATCTCCCGGGATTTTTGAAAGTAAAACAAAATAGTATTTTCAAAAAAATTCATCGAAAATTTTTATAAACTAAAAAACCACAGAAAGATCTGTGGTTTTATTTATTCTTTTATAATAACTCCGGCATACTTGCCATCAAACTCAATAATATATGGTTTGTGATTATTCTGTTCACAATAATCTTTAAATGCGGCATTGTCTCCTACATCATCACTCATAAAAACACCGCCCTTTCTCAGGCTCTCCCACAGAATTTTATAAGCCCACATTCTTCCGTCATATGTTTTGTCGCTGTCGTAATGTACTACGTCAAAAGTTTTTGTTTTTTCAAAAATTTTCGGAAGAGATTCTTTATCAGCAAATCTATAAAGATCCCAATTACTTTTGTATTTTTCAGGAATTACACATCCTACAAAATCTTCACTTTGATTTTGAAGAATATAAGGCATATCTGAACTGTAAAGAGTGCCATTTCTGGAAACCAAAGATGCTAAAGCCGCAAATGAAGACCAGCCATAAGCAACTCCGGTCTCAATAGAATTTTGAGCCTTTGCAAATTCATTAATGTAATAAATAACACTTAAAGAGCCTGCGCCACCCATTTTCACAGGTGCTTTTTCCTGAACCTGCAATGCATTTTTGTATTCTTGAGGAAAAATTTCTTCGAAAGAAACAAAATTCATTTTCAAAATATTCTCTATGAAATCTTTTTCAGAGACTGCGATGCTTTTACACCATTTTTCCGCTTCTTCTTTACCTCGTAGACCAGATGAACGGTTAAATATGTTTTTCCATATCTTACGTCGTAGTTCAGGATAGAGATCCGGACGCTTTAGATAAGCGACAAATGTAGTTGCGATTTCTGAAACTTTACTCATACAGTTATGTTTTGAGGGGTAAAAATACAAAAGAATTGCCCAAACAGTCTTATATTTGTTTCACTAAGGATTAATTTTTTTAAAAAATACAAATGTCTCAAAAAATAAAAGTTTTGTTTCGTCATCGTTCCATGGAAATGGGAGGAGTTGAAAGGGTTCTTCTTGATTTGTTGGAAAATCTGCCAAGGGAACTGTTTGACATTACTTTTTTTCTGACAATGAATCAGGGAGAACTTAGAAAAAGTATTCCTACAGATATTGAGCTGATTACTCTGCAAAAAGGAAGAGAAGATATGAGCAGCAATAAGTTTCTCAGAACTTTACAGCTTATTAAAAGAAACATAATTCTTACTTTTTACAGAAATAATCCGAAAATATTATACCGTAAAATCATTAAAAAAGATTTTGACCTTGAAATTGCTCCAACGTATTCAGAGTTTGACAACATCCTATCAAGCCCTTTAAATTCAAGAAAAATAGCATGGTTTCATACCGATGTAAGTTATGATCCAAATGAAAAAAGAGTTTTAAGCAGAGTAAATGCCCTCAAAAAATTTGATTGGGTAATTTTTGGTTCTAAGCAAACAAGAGACATTATTGAAGATTTATATCAAATTGAATATCCTAAAAGTTCTGTCATTTATAATTCTATAAAAATAGATGAAGTCAAGGTAAAAGCATTAGAATTTCCTGTTCATTACGATACAACTCCTGTATTTTCTTCTATGGGAAGATTGCATAGCCGTAAAAACTATCACACTTTGATGAAAGTTCACAAAAGACTTTTAGATGAAGGATTTCTCCACTCAATTGCCGTGATCGGTGGCGGTTCCGAAATGGAAAACTTACAAAGGCAAGCTAAAGAATTAAATATAGAAAACACTTTTCTACTTCTCGACAGCCAGATAAACCCATATCCTTATATAAAAAACTCAGATTATTTTGTACTACCTTCAGAATCTGAATCTTATCCTTTAACAATTGGAGAAGTAATGGGATTAAATATACCAATTATAAGTACAAACGTGGGCGGAATTCCGGAAATGATTGAGCATAATTTTGATGGTTATCTCGTAGAACCAAATGAAGATGCCATTTATAAAGGGATGAAATTATTCCTCATAAACACTGAAATTACAGAGAAATTTAAGAAAAACATGATAAAATCTGTAGAGACATTTGATAATGAAAAGATTTACAGTCAGGTAACCTCTGTTTTTCAAAAACAATATCAATTGAAAGAATGAAAAACCCATTAGTTACCATTCTTACGCCCACTTACAATCGAGCACATACTTTGCCTCGGGTTTTTGAGTCGCTACAAAATCAGACATTTAAAGATTTTGAATGGCTGGTTATAGACGATGGCTCTACCGACAAAACTAAAGAACTCGTTGAAGCTTTTCAGAAAATATCTGATTTTAAAATTAGATACTATCATCAGGAAAACCAACATAAGTTTTTAACTTTTTTTCGTGGAATTGACCTTGCAGAAGGTAAATATTTTTCGCCTTTAGATTCTGATGATGCATTGCCAAAAGACTCCATGGAAATCCTTGTCAATACATGGGAACAGATTAATGATAATCAAAATATTGTATTTGTATCAACACTTTGTGAAGATCAGTTTGGAAACACAGTCGGAGACCGATTTCCTAAAGATCCATTCATTTGTAGTATTTTTGATATGCGTTATAAATACAAAATTAAAGGTGACAAATGGGGAATGGGCAAAACTGAAATTTATAAAAAAATGAAGCTGAATTTCGGTGATCTTGCCGGAAAAGGTTTTATTCCGGAAGGTGTTTTTCAGTTTCAGTTTGATAAACTGGGTTTTCATTACTGCATTAATGAAGTAACGAGAATTTATTTCCGGGACAAAGATGATGAACAGTCCCTCGCTAATCAGTTTTACGATAAGAAAAATGCATTCGGACTTGCAGAAAACTACAAAGCATTTCTGAATACGTACAGTTCAAAAATTTGGAGCAATCCGATGCCGGTTCTTAGAAATTTGGGCGGTTATCTGAAATTTTCAAAAATTGACGGCAGATCTTTAGGGAAAATCACTTCAGAATTAAAATCAACTGAAATGAAAGTATTGGCAAATCTACTTTATCCATTTTCAAAATTAATTTAGAAATGCCAAAAAAAATCCTTTTTATCTATTATCAAAATCTTAAACCTGGTGGTGTTGCAAGGGTGATGGTCAATCTTGCAAATGAACTTTGTGAATACGGATATGATATAAGTATCTTATTTTTGATGGAAGGAGAGCATACTTTTTATAAAATCAACCCAAAGATAAAAATCCATACTGTTAATTCTTTTGGACATTGGGGTTTTAACAAAGTCAATCCCGTACTCGATAAATATTTAAAAAAATTCCGGTACAGATACAGCCTTAAAAAATATATTTATGATTTTGGGCAATGGGATGTGATGAATGAATGGCTAAAAAAAAATCACTCTCAATTTGATACCATCATTTCTTGCTGGTACAAATTATCTGCACAAATCTCTGTAAATAAAACAATCGCATCAAAAACACTCGCCTGGGAACACTCTAATTTTGAAGTGGGTGGTAAAATTTGGGGTAATCTTTTACGTCCAAAATATAAAAACTTAAAAGGCATCATCTGCATCAACAAAGCTTCTGTTGATTATTATAAAACATTAAATCATAATACTTTTCTTATACCAAATCTTATTGGTGAACCTTTTGAAAATCTTGAAAACATAGATTTTAGCTCTAAAAAAAATCATCTTATCTATGTAGGAAGACTGGATGAAGATAAAAACGTAAGCAGTATTATTGATGTCATCTCAAACATAGATTTAAAAGATTTTATTTTCAAAATTATTGGCGAAGGACCGGATTTGGAAAATTTAAAAAGATTGGCGGAAGACAAAAATCTTCAATCAAAAATAATCTTCACCGGTCAGTTGTCTATAGATCAAATTAAAAACGAACTTTTAGACAGTAAAATTTTCCTGTTTATGAGTAAAACAGAAGCTTTCGGGATGGTACTTTTAGAGGCAATGTTTTGTGGCAATGCTCTTGTATCGTATGACTGTAATTATGGTCCCTCGGATATTATTAATCAAAACAATGGTTTTTTAGTACCGATGAATGATAAAAAGAAATTTCAAGAAAATCTACAAAACCTAATCAATGAACCGGAAGTATTAAATAATCTTATCCAATCTTCTTTTCAGGAATCTTTTCAATGGCGCAAAAACAAAACATTTGTTCAATGGGATAAAATTTTCAATTCTACCTCACGATAAACTCGATTTACATGATTTCAATTATCACAGCATATTACAACCGAAAAGAGCTTTTCCGCAAGACTTTATTAAGCATTGCCCGGCTGAAATATTCAGAAGACATAGAGTTTATTGTTGTAGATGATGGCAGTGATGAAGAAGAACGAATTGAAGATCTTGTTACTGAATTTCCATTTTTGAAAGTGATTCGGTTAGAAAAGAAAGATAAATGGTATCAAAACTCCTGCATTCCCTTCAACGAAGGTTTTCGTTTTGCAAAAGGTGATAAAATCATTATTCAAAATCCAGAATGTTACCATTTTGATAACGTCATTGAATTTACATCAAAGCATCTTCTTGAGGGCGATTACCTGAGTTTTGGCTGTTTCGCTTTAGACAAACAAACTACAGACAGGTATAAGACAAATTATCCTGAAGACACTATTCGCAACTGCATTGCTAATCCGAATTCAAACAATTCTACAACAGCTGGAAATATTTGGTACAATCATTCTGTGCACAAATCTAATGCTTATCATTTCTGCGTTGCTTTAACCAAGACAGATTTGGATAAATTACAGGGTTTTGACGAATTACTGGCATTGGGAATCGCTTATGATGATAATGAATTTGTAAGAAGAGTGAAAAATACGCTCAAGATAAAGTTTGTTGATGATGTAATTGTTTTGCATCAAAATCACTACAACCCATCATCCACATCATACGATAACAGAAAGTGGAGTTCTTTTTTATACGGAATAAATAACATTCTTTTTCAGCAAAAACATAGAAAGAAACTCATTAACCGATATACAAAAAACCAAAGCATACAGCAGAAAAAAAAGATTATTTTTCCTTTTGTTGCATATAGGCTACTAACTGATTTTGCTTTTTATAAATTAGTAAAAGATAAATTGATCAAAAGAATATAAATTAAATAAATGCGTCAAAAAAAGAAAATCCTCATCCGTATTGGTTCACTTCGTCATGGTGGCGCAGAAAAAGTATTGGTTACTTTTCTGAAAAATCTTCCTCAGGATCAATATGAGATCGATTTGCTTTTAAATTTGTATTCCGGGAAATATCTGAGCGAAGTTCCAAATTGGATCAATATCATTTATCTGAACAAAGGTGAGATGATTACCACCAACAGAATTCAGGATATTCCGAAGAAAGCGACGAGAGTTATTTATCAGAACCTATTGAAGAAACGCCCTACTCTTCTTTATAAAGGGAAACTGAAAGGAAAAAAATACGATATTGAGTTTGCAGCAATTCATGGAATGCGTGATGAAATCCTTAATTCTCCGCTCCAGTCTTCAAAAAAAATAGTCTGGATTCATAATGACCTTTCCCAATTGAAAGAGTATACAGAAATTGAAATTAAAAAATTCTTCAGTTTTGATAAAATTATGGTGATTTCAGAGAAAATAGAAAAGCTTTTTCTTGATCTAGCTGAAAACGAAACCCAGAAACAAAAAATTGTTAAAATCTACAATCCTTTAGATACCGAAGAAATTTTGTCTAAAGCAGACAAGCCATTCAATAATTATGAATTTGACGAAAAAGTTCCGACTTTTATTTCTGTAGGAACCGTTTTTCCTCAAAAAGGTTTTGACAGACTTTTGAAAGTCCATAAAAAACTTTTGAATGAAGGTTTTAAACACAAAATCTTGATCGTTGGTGACGGATATGATTTTGAAAACATCAGAAAGCTAAAAACTGAACTTAATCTTGATCAAACTGCAACAATGCTGGGCTTTTCAGATAATCCTTATCCCTATTTCAAAAATGCAGATTTTTATATTTTAAGTTCAAGATATGAAGGATTCCCAACCGTTTTGTTTGAGGCTATTACTTTAAAAAAGAAAATTATTACGACAGAAGTTTCTGGCGTGAGAGAAATGTTGAACGATGGTGAATTAGGTTTAATTGTTGAAAATTCTGAAGAAGGAATCTATTCCGGAATGAAAAAAGCTTTGGTGAATTCTCAGGATTTTGAAAAGTATACGGATAACCTTAAAGACTACGAAATGCCTTTTAACCTTAAAAATTCTGTACAGAAAATCATTTCAATTCTTGACAGCATGTAGATTAATTTTTATTCTTTATTGTTGAAGACCATTTAGATTTTTTAAATTTGTTACATGGCAGGCTACTCTACTATACAGAAAGATTTTTATCGGGAAAGCGGAAAATGGCTTTCAACCTTCAAAATTTTGGCAAAGTGTGTCAATCCGAATTTACATTTTGTTTATATTTTAAGAAAAAGTCAGAAGTTTAGCAAGACGCCTGTTTTAGGACTTTTTTGGAAAGTTGTTTTACGGCATTTCCAAATAAAATATGGTTTTCAGATTTATCCTGAAACTCAGATTGGAGAAGGTTTTTACCTCGGACATTGGGGAAGCTTGGTGATCAATCCGAAGAGTAAAATAGGTAAAAACTGCAATATTGCTCAAGGTGTGACGATCGGACAGCAAAACAGAGGTAAAAATGAGGGATATCCAGTGATTGGCGATGAGGTTTGGATTGGCCCGAACGCCGTGATTGTAGGAAATATAAATATCGGTAACAATGTTCTGATCGCTCCGAATGCGTATGTGAATTTAGATGTTCCGGACAATTCGGTCGTTACAGGCAATCCTGCAAAGATTTATTCTAATGATAATGCAACGGATGGATACATCAATAATAAGGTATAAAACCTGAATTTTATCATATTTTTATCTATATTAAACTTTGTTAAAAATGATTGATAATACTATAAAATTAATATTTTTGCATAATTGATTCAGTCTATTGAATTCGGAAATAATTTAAACGAAATAAATAATTATAATCTTTAAAATTTAATTAATGAAGAATTCGTACGAAGTTATTTTTGAGAACAACAGAAAATGGGTAGAATCTAAAGTAGCAGACAACCCCCACTTCTTTGAGGATCTTGCAAAAACTCAGAATCCTGAATACCTTTACATAGGATGTTCAGACAGCAGAGCAACAGCGGAAGAACTCATGGGAGCAAAACCGGGAGAAGTTTTTGTCCACAGAAATATTGCAAATGTTGTGAATACCCTAGACATGAGCTCCACAGCTGTTATTCAGTATGCAGTAGAGCACTTGAAGGTAAAACACATTATAGTTTGCGGACATTACAATTGTGGCGGTGTAAAAGCAGCGATGACGCCTGAGGATTTAGGACTTTTGAATCCTTGGCTGAGAAATATTCGTGATGTTTACAGATTGCACCAGGCAGAACTAGATTCTATCGAAGATGAGAGTAAACGTTATGACAGGCTTGTAGAACTCAATGTTCAGGAGCAATGTATCAACGTAATCAAAATGGCCTGTGTACAGGAAAGGTATATTTTAGAAGAATATCCTATTGTTCACGGCTGGGTTTTTGACCTTAGAACTGGTAAAATTATTGATCTTGAAATTGATTTTGAGGAAATCTTGAAAGACATTCAGAAGATCTACAATCTTACAAGCTCAGATTGGGTTATGAACAGAAAGAAATAATCTTTCTTAAAAATTGAGTAAATGAAATTCTGGAGTATCATTACATTACTGTTTATCCTAAACTTCACAGCCTTGCCGAGCATTGCTGCGGTTTTTGGTTGGGAGATACAGAGAACGAATGTAATTTTAAACGAAGAAGAAACACACTCTCATTATTCATCATTTACGGTTTACGAAAAGACTTTACCTAAGACTTTAAACGTACATGATTTTCTGAAGTTTTTCGAGCCTGATCTCGAGCGCAGATCTTTTGTGCTGATTGATGATTCTTATCATCTATCACCACTTCTCACCATATTCTCCCCTCCTCCGGAAGCATAATTGAAATCGTTTTTTACATATATTCATATCAGATTTGATGTTGAATAGATGTCTTTTTAAATTAATTTCAATTTTTCATTACTGATGTTCTTAATTATATTTTTATAGTTAAAGATCAATCGGTTACATTTATCATTTTTCAATATCATGAAAAAATCTAAGTCATTATTTGGAGGAATAAAAGAGAATTTTCCTTCCGGCCTTGTTGTATTTTTAGTAGCGCTTCCGCTATGTTTAGGAATTGCTTTGGCATCTGGCGCACCACCATTATCCGGTATTATTGCCGGTATTGTGGGAGGCCTTGTAGTTGGAGCACTCAGTAATTCTAATATTTCGGTTTCAGGACCTGCTGCTGGTCTTACCGCAATTGTTTTAACTGCAATTACTGATCTTGGAGCTTTCGAGCTATTTCTTTGCGCCGGTATCATTGCCGGTCTTATACAGCTGGTTTTAGGTTTCGCAAGAGCAGGGAGCATTTCCAATTATTTTCCTAATAATGTTATTGAGGGAATGCTTGCTGCGATAGGAATTATTATCATTATCAAACAGATTCCGCATGCATTAGGTTTTGATAACGACTATGAAGGAAATGAAACATTATTTACCAACGGAATCAATTTCAATTATTTCAGCGAATTAGCGGGTGCTGTACATCCGGGAGCCATTATCGTAACTTTGGTTTCGGTAGGCGTTCTTTTAGCTTGGGATCAAATTCCTGCTCTTAAAAGAATGAAAATACTACCCGGCGCATTAGTTGCGGTTGTTGTTGGAATCTTATTGAACGAAGCATTTAAAATGTCAGGAAGTTCGTTGGCAATTGGTACAGAGCATTTGGTTTCTTTACCCGTTCCTCAAAGTCTTGATGATTTTAAAAATTTGATAATACTTCCCGATTTTAATGGTTTTCTTAACCCTAAAGTGTGGATTGTAGGGGCAACCATTGCCATTGTAGCGTCTATTGAAACCTTACTATGTATTGAAGCTTCAGACCGATTAGATGTTCAGAGAAGAATTACCGACACCAATCTTGAGCTTAAAGCACAGGGAATCGGGAATCTTATCAGCTCATTTATTGGTGGATTACCAATGACATCAGTTGTGGTAAGAAGTTCGGCAAACGCCAATGCAGGAGCTACTTCAAAGGTTTCAGCGATGATTCACGGAGTTTTGTTGTTGGTTTGTGTACTGAGCATTCCTTTTATCTTAAACTTAATTCCATTATCAACGCTTGCAGCGGTTTTACTTTTAGTAGGATATAAATTGGCAAAACCAGCTACATTCAAACATTTCTGGCATTTAGGGAAATTCCAGTTTATACCGTTTGTGGCGACTGTAGTTGCGATTGTAGCGACAGATTTGCTAAAAGGTGTAGGAATTGGTCTGGCCATTTCAGTTTTCTATATTCTACAAGGAAATATGAAACGTGCTTATTATCTAAGCCGCGAAAAACTGATCGATGCAGATGGCATTACGATGAAACTTGCAGAAGAGGTTTCTTTCCTTAATAAAGCTGCCATTAAAAAGACATTGAAAAACATTAAATCAAATTCTACGGTAACGATTGATGCGAGAGGAACATCATATATCGCAACAGATGTACTGGAAATGATTCAGGATTTTGCCAACATCAGAGCGAAAGAAGAAGATATTAATGTGGAACTATTAGGCTTCAAAACTTCGTACAGAGATTACGAAACCGATGAAGACTCTCACATCGTCATTACCCATAAAAGAGCAATGTAAGCTCATCAAAAATATTTTTTTAACTTTAATTTTTAATAATAATTCAACAAATAATAAATCATATGAAAGCACATACATCTGAAACTCAATCTACAATTACTCCTGAAAAAGCATTAAACTTTTTAAAAGAAGGAAACCAAAGATTTGTAGGTAACCTAAAGGCAAACAGAGATCTTTTGGAGCAGGTAAATGCTACCAGAGAAGGGCAATGGCCTTTTGCAGTTGTTTTGAGCTGTATAGACAGCCGTACTTCTGCAGAATTAATCTTTGATCAGGGATTGGGTGATGTTTTCAGTATCAGAATAGCAGGAAATTTTGTTAATCAGGATATTTTAGGATCTATGGAATTTGGCTGTAACGTAGCAGGTTCTAAACTTGTGGTTGTTTTAGGTCACACAAAATGTGGCGCTTTAAAAGGAGGACTAGACGCAGCTAAAATTGAAGGAATGGGAATGGATAACCTGAACCATCTGATCGACCATTTTGACCCAATTATCAAAACAATCATCAAAGATGGCGAAGAACGCTCTTCAGCAAACGCAGATCTTCTTGAAAGACTGAATCAGCATAACGTAAAAAATGCGATTGATGATATCCGCAAGCAAAGTTCTACTTTAAAAAGACTTGAGGAAGAAGGTAAAATTAAAATAGTCGGAGCTAATTATGACGTTGAAACCGGCGTTGTAACCTGGTTATAATAAACATTCATCTTTCATTAATAATTCGGTCGGAAGCTTTGCTTCCGACCGAATTTGTTTTTTTATTTTCCGTTAAAAGCAGACATTGTATTGTTAATTCCTGCAAAAACAAACGACAGACATGCCTTTGAAAACTTCTCTATTCTTTCCTGAAGTTTTTCGTTTTCCTCCTGATTCCAGGTTCCTAATACATAATCTACCTGTCTACCTTCAGAAAACTCGGCCGAAATTCCAAAACGAAGTCTTGCATAATTCTGAGTCTGTAACACCTCCTGAATATTTTTAAGTCCGTTGTGACCAGCATCAGAACCTTTCACTTTCATTCTTAATGTTCCGAAAGGCAAAGCCAGATCATCAGTGATAATCATCACGTTTTCTAAAGGAATATTTTCTTTCTGCATCCAGTATTTTACGGCATTTCCTGAAAGATTCATATAAGTATCGGGTTTTAAGACAAATACTTTTCTTCCTTTATACTTCCCTTCTGCCATCCATCCAAAATTGGTACTGTTGAATGGTGATTCTAACGTTTCAGCAATTTTTTCTGCAACCTTAAAACCTATATTGTGACGTGTATTTTCGTATTCCGGGCCTTTATTTCCAAGACCGACAATTAAATATTTCATGAGAAATTTTTTGCAAAATTAAGGGTTCTAAAATAAAAAACTCAACCCTAAAAAGGATTGAGTTTAAATATTTTTTTAAATTACTTATTACAATGGTTTGTAGAAATAATTAATTCCAAATCCCTGAGTCATATAAGTCTGTGGATCATACTTATAATTGGTAGAAACTACAATTGGTGTAGGAACAGGCTCCATCATATCTGTAACAGAAACTCTTCTAGGACTGTTTGGTGACAGCATTAAACTTCTGTCATCGTTAATATCTGTAGAAATAAGTACCGAAACTGTATATCCAAATGGCAGCAAAGTATATCCGCTAATCTGAGAATCATAACTGCTAAAATCGAATGCATACTTCTGATCAGCCGGTTCAAAAACAGATCCCGTCAATTTACCAACCTCTTTAGTTACCGAAGAAACATTATCTCCCAAATAAGTGTAAGTAGCTTTGGTATAATCTGTATAATCAAAAGGAGTAATATCGTTACCTCTCTGCATTACAATAGATGTAAGTTTAGCAGTTGTTGAGCTGTAGGTTAACTTATAAAGTGCTTTTGTTTTGGCAAAAACAGCATAAGGACCAGGCACTGTAGAAGGAGGTACAGGAGCCGCTTTTCTATATACCGTTCTGTTCTCAGAAATCATTGTTAATTTACCCAAATTACCATAAGTATATTGTTGAGTATAAGAAACACTGTCTGTATCTATTGTACCGTCACTATCCAAATCCAGAAAGCCTTTGAAGGTTATTTTGCTGATATTGTTACCACTCCATTCTATATTTTTTATAGAAGCTTTTTCTGTAATAACTTTTGAAAGAAGCAAACCATTATACTCATACTGCGCAATCAGACCAAAATCTGTCACCTCTCTTGATAAAGCTCTCGGCCCAATTAAACCTGTATTGTCATTCAAATCCAAAAGTGGATTTCCTTCTTCATCAGTCAAATCTTTACAAGAATGTATTGAAGAAAAACCTGCTATTAGCAAAATAAAATAGAAAAGTCTTTTCATTATGTAATGGGATTATTTATTTTTTCACAAATATAATTTTTTTTTGTATAAAAATCACATTTTTGTTTATATTATCACAAAACTAATAACGAAATCAGGATTATAAAGCCTTATAAATATACTTCTGAGCCTGAGTCTGATCTGATGTTGGATAATTCATAGAATCATAAAGATACGTATAATCACCAGGTATTACAGGACCAGCCGTACCGGGAACAGGAGAAGGAAATACAATATTGAAGTTCTTCAGGTTATTAGCAGATAGCGTAGGGAAATTAATAGGATGCACCAAACTCCACATTACAAAAAATGTTCTTGGCAATGTGTTGTAAGGATTAATTTTATTATCGTAGGCACTATAAGTATATGTCGTCGTTAAAACTGTTGCAGACAAATCAGGAACACCCGCTGCATTGGTAATCCCAGCTTCTGTTACCATTTTTGTTATATTATCTCCGGTATTGGTAAAATTATAGTTGGTAAATTGAGTGTACGTTGAGCCAGACTTCTTCTTTTCGACGATCTTTGTCATCTTCCCCGCGCTATCATAAGTGTAGGTGTATTCACTGTTGAAGCTTGGTATACTGCCCATCATCGTAGCACCTGTTGTATAATTGATCTTTCCACCCGAATCGTACGTGATATTGAAGTCGTAGCTTAAAGTATTGGCCGGAGCTCCGTTTACTTCCTGAGCAAATTTCACTCTTGTAATTTTCCCTGAAGTATATGTTGCTGTTCCAACGAAGAAAGAAGTGGGGCCGCTTGCTTCTTTAAAAATAGCTTTTTCCAAAACATTTCCGGTCGTTACAAATTCCTGATTTGTTACATTATTTATTACAATCTTGTGCAAAATTCGAGGTCCGGTTATTGTAGGCGCGCTTCCACCACTACTTCCGGGATTATTGGGACCATTGAGTGTATTATTAATAGGATCAGCCGTTGTATTGTCGCAAGAAAGCAGAAACCCAAGAAGCAGAGTCGCTACTCCTGTAAGAAAGTTGTTTTTGGTCATAAAGTTTTTAGTTTTTTAGTCTCGCAAATATAATTTATTTTCATTAATACAGGATTTATTTTAAAACTTTAATAAAAAAAAGTCTAAAATTTCTTTTAGACTTTCACAATTGATATTTTATGGTATTAAATTCCTAAAATAGATTTCAGCAAAACATTCACCTCATCTACATTCTTTACTTTATCTTTTCGCATCATCAGATTATTTCCTTCTTTCCCTGCTTTTTCTTTTAGCTGAGCTTGCGCAGGGTTTTGCGTGAGGTAAGAAATAATATGCCTAAATTTATCGGTCTGATAAAACTTATCTTGTGGATTTCCTGGGAAGTAGCCTAAGAAAATTCCGTTTTTCATTACAATTTTTTCGAAACCAATTTCGGCGGCCAACCATTTTAGTGCAACACTTTTCAGTAAGTTAACAGCTTCACTTGGCAAATTCCCAAAACGGTCTTTCAGTTCAGATTCAAATTTCTGAAGATCTTTTTCATTATCTATATCAGCTAATTTCTGATACAGCAAAAGCCTTTCTTCGGTACTCGAAACATAAGAATCCGGAAGCATCAGCTCCAGATCTGTATCGATATTGACCTCTTTTACCGATTTGAAAAGTTTATTTCGGTCTTCTTCATTTTCAAAAAGATTTTCAAAATCTTCATCATCTTTCAGTTCTTCAAGTGCTTCCTGCATCATCTTCTGATAGGTCTCGAATCCCATTTCATTGATAAATCCGCTTTGTTCACCGCCCAATAAATCTCCGGCACCACGAATTTCCAAATCTTTCATTGCAATCTGGAAACCACTTCCCAGATCTGAAAACTGTTCAATTGCTTCCAGTCTTTTTCTGGCATCGGAAGTCATCATATCAAAAGGCGGCGTAATCAGGTAGCAAAATGCTTTTCTGTTGCTTCGCCCCACTCTTCCTCTCATTTGATGAAGGTCTGCCATTCCGAAACGTTGCGCATCATTAATGAAAATTGTATTCGCATTGGGAACATCTACTCCACTTTCAATAATCGTGGTTGCAACCAGAACATCATATTTTCCATCCATAAAATCCAGGACATTCTGTTCCATTTGCTTCCCTTCCATTTGTCCGTGTGCGGTAATGACTCTTGCATCGGGAACCAGTTTTTGAATCAAACCTGCAATATCTTTCAGGTTTTCAATTCTGTTATTAATGAAATAAACCTGTCCGTCACGCTGCAATTCATAAGAAACCGCATCACGAATAATTTCTTCGCTAAACCCAATAATATTTGTATCAACCGGCTGTCTGTTTGGCGGTGGGGTTTTTATCACCGAAAGATCTCGTGCAGCCATCAGAGAAAATTGCAACGTTCTCGGAATTGGCGTTGCAGTCAATGTCAAGGTATCAACATTGGTTTTCATTGTTTTGAGCTTATCTTTTACCGAAACTCCAAATTTATGTTCTTCATCAATAATCAGTAAACCTAAATTTTTAAATTTCACTTTATCTGCAGCCAATTGATGCGTCCCGATAACGATATCAATTTTCCCATCGTCTAATCCCTGTAAAGTTTCATTTTTTTGTTTCGCTGTTCTGAAACGGTTTAAGTATGAAATATTCACCGGGAAATCTTTCAATCTTTCTTTGAAACTTCTGTAATGTTGAAAAGCCAGGATGGTCGTTGGAACCAAAATCGCAACCTGCTTACCATCTGTAGCCGCTTTAAAAGCAGCACGAATGGCAACTTCTGTTTTTCCGAAACCAACATCACCACAAATCAAGCGATCCATCACCCCTTCATCTTCCATATCTTTTTTGACATCCAACGTTGCTTTTTCCTGATCTGGCGTGTCTTCATAAGCAAAACTTGCTTCCAACTCATTTTGAAGATAAGAATCTGGTGAATATTGGAATCCTTTTGCGGTTTTTCTTTCCGCATATAATTTAATCAAATCGAAAGCAATCTGTTTTACTCTCGCTTTTGTTTTTTGTTTTAATGATTTCCAGGCAGGAGAACCGAGCTTGCTTAGAACAATCTCTTTTCCATCGGGGCCATTGTATTTCGAAATTTTATGAAGCGAATGAATACTTACATAAAGCAAATCTCCATTTTTATAAGTCAGTTTAAAACATTCCTGAATCTTTCCATCATTGTTTACTTTTACCAATCCCATAAATTTTCCGATACCATGATCGATGTGAGCAATATAATCTCCGACTTTCAGCGACATCAGATCTTTCAGCGTGAGCTGCTCAGATTTAGCGAATGTATTTTTAGATTTATATCTTTGATAACGGTCAAAAATCTGATGATCGGTATACACCAAAATTTTATGATCAGGATCTACGAAACCTTCATGAAGTTCAGATTTAAAACTTTTAAAAGCCAGCTGATGTCCTAATTCATCAAAAATAGACACCAATCTGTCTTTTTGTTTTTCTGTGGAAAAAGATATCCAGATATCAAAACCTTCTTCTTTTTTCTCCTGCAAATCTTCAATCAACAACTGAAAATTCTTGTGAAACGAAGGTTGAGCAGTTTGGCTAAGCTTTATTTCAAGAGATTTTATTTCTTCGATTCCGACACTGCTAAAATCTATGGTTTTAAATTTTTTATAATCAAATAAAAACTCCTGATCCGAAATAAATAATTCCTGTGGACTTCTGTGCGCAATATCCTTATTTAGATTGTCAAATTTCTCTATAGATTTTTCGTAAAATGTTCTCAGCTTCTGAAGACCAACAATTCCATTTCTTGAAATAACCAAACTGTCTTTAGGCAAAATTTCAAGGAAAGAAACTCTCGTTCCCGAAACTGAAAAATTCATATTAGACACCAATTGAAAACCTTCTACTTTATCAACCGAAAGCTGAGTTTCTATATCAAAAGTTTTAATATTCTCCACTTCGTTTCCGAAGAAAGTGATCCGGTAAGGATTTTCGTTGGAGTAAGAAAAGACGTCGACAATTCCACCACGTACAGAAAATTCGCCTGGCTCAGAAACGAAATCGGTTTGATTAAATTGATAATGATTCAGCAATTCATCTACAAAATCAAAATCAAGTTGATCGCCGGTTTTAATGTGATGAGAAATGGCTTTAAAATCTTCCTTCTTCAATACTTTTTCAGACAAAGCGCCAATATAAGCCACGATAACTTTTGGAGATTTTTCTGAGTTTATTTTATTTAAAACCTCTGTTCGCAATACCAAATTGGCATTCTGAGTTTTTTCAACCTGATAAGGCTCCATGTGAGTGGCCGGAAAATAAAGTACACTTTCTTTTCCCAGCAAATCTTCCATTTCGCTGTTGATGTACAACGCTTCTTCTTTGTCATCAACAAGAAAAAGAACCGTTTTTTTGTGAGTAAGAAATAGCTCGGCAGCAAAAACCGAAGCTGAAGAACCGGCACTTCCTCTTACAGAAAGATGCGGCTGCGTATCAATTTGTGTGAAAATTTCCTTTCCGAATTCATTCTTTAGTAAATCGGGAAGAAATTTTTCGCTGATATTTTTTAACTGCATAAATAATGTAGGTATAAAACGACAAAATCGATTTCGGGAGAGCTCCGAAACCGTTTTATTTCCTCAAAGGTACGTTATTTTTTATTTTTAAGATTTACAGAACTTAGTCAAATTTCAATCCAAAAGAATCGATTTCTTAATATCAACACAAAATATTCTAAAAAAAGTTAAAATTTTTCATCACTTCATTTTGGGCACAATCTTTGAAAATTGTTATTCAAGTAAACCAAAAAATAAAATATTATGAAAAATGTATTCAAGATTTTAGGAGTTTTCGTACTTCTATTTACCGCCTTTTCACTATCGTCGTGCCGAGATGACGACGACCCGGCTGACAACGATTTCTTCGCAGGAACTTACAAAGGAAGTATAGGGTATACTGATGGCAGTAATAACATTTCTACCGACAATGGTGAAGTATTCGTTACAAAGATTGCAAGCGGAACTAAATATAACTTTAGATTTTCTAGTGGAATTCCTGATCTAAACGGGTTGGAATTTGAGAAACAAGGTGACAACACTTTGGTAATGGTGAATTCTAATGCACTTGTTTATGTAAGAATTGATAACAACGAGCTTAAGATGCTTTATACCGTAGACGGTAAAACTTGGAGAGCCAATTGTACAAGATAAATCTAACAACTATTCATTCATATGTTTGCCCGTTTCCAAATTTGGAAGCGGGCTTTATTTTTATAAATATCAAATTAATTATTAAAAACTGCTTATCATTTTAATATTTTACTTAACTTTATGTAAACAAAAAGCAATCAAATAGATATGAAAAAATTTCTTACCGCAATGTCTGTTATTTTAGGACTAGGATTTGCGACTGCTCAGCAAACTGTTCCCGCAACAAAAACTGCAGTAAAATCTACAACGACAAAAACTGTAAAACCCATAAAAGCCGCTGAAACCAACACTGCAAAGTCAGCGACAAAACTCAAAAAAAACGGAACTCCGGATAAGCGGTATAAAGAAAATCAGAAGTTGAAAAAAGACGGAACTCCAGACAAGAGATACAAAGTAAACAAGTAAAAAACAACGTATAGTTGTAATTTCATAATCAAATTTTCAATTAACCGATGCCTAGATCATCGGTTTTTTTTGTTTTAAATCTTAAAAAAATTCATCGAATTATATACTTATTTATAAATTTGAGCCATGTTAAACTTTCTAAAGAAAAATGCAGCACTGATTTGGGCACAAAAACATGTTCAAAAAACTGAAGAATTTAAAAAAAATGCTGAAGAAAATCAGGCGAAACTGTTATTATCGCTTATTGACACGGCCAAGAAAACTCTTTTTGGAAGAACATACGATTTTGAAAACATCAGGTCTGTAGAAGAGTTTCAGGCAAAAGTTCCTGTTGCGGATTATGAAGATCTGAAACCTTATATAGAAAAAGTAAAACGTGGGCAACGTGATATTTTGTGGACCGAAACTCCCGAATATTTTGCTAAAACTTCTGGTACGACCTCGGGTTCCAAATACATCCCAATTTCTAAAGAAGGCATGCCGTTTCAGGTAAAAGGTGCTCAAAGTGCACTTTTCCATTATATTGCTAAAAAAAATAATGCCGATTTCGTTGGCGGAAAAATGATTTTTCTACAGGGAAGCCCTGAGCTTGAAGAAGTTTTCGGGATAAAAACCGGAAGGTTATCAGGAATTGTAGCGCATCATATCCCCAATTATCTGCAAAAAAACCGATTACCAAGCTGGGAAACCAATCTGATAGATGATTGGGAAACAAAGGTTGATAAAATTGTAGAAGAAACCGAGAAAGAGAACATGACTTTGATTTCGGGGATACCGCCATGGCTGATCATGTATTTTGAAAAACTCATTGAGAAAAACGGTAAAAAAATAAAGCAGATATTTCCCAATCTACAACTAATTGTCACAGGCGGCGTCAATTATGAGCCTTACCGCGAAAAAATGGAGGAACTTTTAGGCGACAAAGTAGATATTGTACAAACTTTTCCGGCTTCGGAAGGATTTTTTGCTTTTCAGGATGATTACACCAAAGAAGGCTTATTGCTTTTAACCAATCATGGAATTTTCTATGAATTTATTCCGTTGGAGCAGTATGGAAAACCTGACGCCCAAAGATTAACGTTAAAAGATATTGAACTCAACAAGGATTACGCCTTGATTTTGACGACAAACTCCGGTTTGTGGGCATATTCTATTGGCGATGTTGTACGTTTTATTGATAAAAATCCGCACAGAATTTTGGTAAGCGGAAGAACCAAACATTTTACTTCAGCCTTTGGCGAACACGTGATTGCTTTTGAAGTGGAAGAAGCTGTAAAAGCTACTGTAGAAAAATTGCCAGCACAGATTACCGAATTCCATTTGGCTCCGCAAGTAAATCCGGAAGAGGGTTTACCGTATCATGAATGGTTTATTGAGTTTGAAAAAGAACCTGAAAATTTAGACCTATTTAAGAATGAACTTGATGATCAATTGAGAAAACGCAATACATATTATGATGATTTGATCTCAGGAAATATTCTGCAAAAACTTCACATTTCTACGCTTAAAAAAAATGCCTTTCAGGAATATGCAAAATCTGAAGGAAAATTGGGAGGTCAAAATAAAATACCAAGATTGGCCAACGACAGAAAAATAGCAGCAATACTTGAAGTTTATAAAAAATATTAACTCAAAAATCCTATTCTATGAAAATATTTTTTTCTCTTGTAGTACTTATCTCAATAGTTTCCTGTTCTTCAGAAAAAAAGAAAGAATTTCTATTGCAAAGACAGATATTAAAGAAATAAGAAAAGATAAAACAGCAATTGCCATCATCGCAACGAGTGGAGGAATAGCCGCTGCGACAGTACTAATTGTGGAAATCTCAAAATCAACAGATGATTTAGCAGATACCGCAGCAGCGTTTGGAAGTGGTTTAAATTAATCGACGCTAAATAATTTTTAAACGCAAATTTTCTCCATTATTCAGTTTAATATTACAAAAAAAGTGAGATTTTATTTTTTAATGAAAACGTATATTCAAAAAAAATTATAAATTTGGAAAACTAAAAAATTATAATGAAAGCATCTGTACTTTTAAAATCATCATTATTAACGTCTTTATTTGTAATCTCATCTTGTGCAACAACAAAGTACAGCGAAGATATTGCACAAAACAATTACTCGAACCTTGAGGCTGGTAAAATATACATCGTTACTCACAAAGACGGTACCAAGAAGCAGAAATTTTTATTCCGTAACGTTGATGGAGACAACATCATCGGTACAGCCGGAAAAAAAGACAGTACTGAAGTAATCATTCCTAAATCTAATGTTGCTGCTGTAAAAGACAGATCAAGAGCGAGAGTTGCCGGAGGTGCTGTTGTCATTGGTGCCGCTGCCGCCGCAGCTATTGTTGTAAGTTCTCTAAGAGCCGACTAAAATAGACACTATCTTTCAAAAGGTATTTTATTTATCATTTGAAAATCTAAAATACAGATAGCCCTAAATAAATATTTAGGGCTATTTTTGTAGCATGATTTCACTATTACCGCTCAAAACATTGCAAAATGTAGAATTCAGAAATCTTCTTACCGGGAGATTTTTTGTTGTTTTAGCCTTCAGAATGCTCGCAACTTTACTTGGATGGTGGGTGTATCAGTTAACAAAAGATCCTTTTTCGATCGGGCTTATCGGGCTATCGGAGGTAATTCCCGCAGTAAGTTGCGCATTGTATGCCGGACATGTCATCGATATGAATGAAAAGAAAAGACTGCTATTGATTTGTAATTATGTATACGTTTTTCTGATCAGCTTACTGATGATTCCTGCATTTTTTGACGTGGAACTTCATTTTACAGGGCACGAAATCACCTATTTCATTTATGGTGTCATATTCTTCACCGGAATTGCACGAGCTTTTATCGGACCCATTGTGCCGTCTATGATTCCTAAAATCGTGAAGAAAGTGAATCTTCCGAGTGCTATTACTTTAAACCAGGCGACATTCTTGATTTCTTCTGTCTGCGGTCACGCCGCCGGAGGATTTCTGATAGGTTTTTTTGGTGTAAAATGGACTTTACTGGTTATTGTCTCACTGCTTTTGATCGCTTCACTTTTTTTCTGGCAGCTGAACAAACAATTTTCTGAGCATAAAAAAGAGGAAATAAAAGTTATGGAAAGCATGCGTGAGGGTATTTCGTATATTTTTAAAACTAAAGAAATTTTAGGAGCCCTTTGTCTAGATATGTTTGCTGTACTGTTTGGGGGTGCCGTTGCCATGATTCCTGTATTTGCAACAGATATTTTAAAAACAGGAGCAGAAGGTTTTGGATTGCTTAATGCAGCGTCAGACATCGGTTCAATGATCATAATTACTACATTATCACTGGTTCCTTTAAGAAAAAACCAGGGGAAAATTCTGTTGGTGGTCGTTGCAGGGTTTGGGTTATGTATTATCGGTTTCGGATTGTCGCATTACTATTGGCTTTCATTTATGTTTTTGGTACTGAGCGGGATGCTTGATGGCATTTCTGTTGTTATACGAGGAACCATTGTACAGCTCAAAACACCGGATCATATTCGTGGACGAGTACTAAGCGTGAACTCAATTTTCATCATGTCAAGCAATGAAATGGGGCAGTTTGAAAGTGGCTTAATGGCGAAGCTTTTAGGTGTTGTAAGATCAGTAATTTTTGGAGGAAGCATGACCGTATTGATAGCAATAATTGTTGGTTTAACGAACTCTAAATTGAGAAAAATGCAATATTAAATGAATTATGTCGTTTTACTTAGATACATAATAAAACTTAAATGTAAGATTAATAATTTCTCTATATTTGTATTTACAAATTTTTCAAAAAATGAAAAAAACTCTACTTTTTTTTTTACTGATTACATCCCAGATAATTTTTGCACAATCCAGCTCTGACTGTGGCGGAACTGTGCAAGTCTGCGGAAATACGCCTATTTCTTTTACTCCTACTGGACCCGGGGATATTAAAGAAGATTTGGGTGGATGCATGACTTCTGATGAGCACTTTTCTATCTGGTATACGTTTACCATTGCTACATCAGGAACGTTAACCTTTACTATTGCACCCAACACCTTGTCTAATGACTATGATTGGGCATTATATGGCCCCAATGTATCATGCAGTAGCTTAGGAACCCCGATACGATGCAACTATTCCGGAACCTCAGGTAATACAGGATTAAATTTCACGAATACTAATACTACATCTGATGCTACACAATCACCATTTTGTTCATTTTTGAATGTTGTGGCAGGAGAAACTTACTACATTGTTGTTGATAATTTCTCACAATCTGCTAGTGGATTTGTATTAAACTGGGGTGGAACAGCAACTTTAGTATCACCATTCAATTCAGCATTCCAGCCAAATCCATTTATTCCACCAGGAGATCCGGGAGCGGCACCGACAGATCCTAACGAAGTGATTGTTTGTACTGAGCCTCCTGTGTTTGATTTCAGCACATTATCGACAGGAATTATAAACGGTAACCCAAACTTTATAGTTTCATATTATAAGAATTCTAATGATGCAATTAGTGGAAACAATCCTATTTTGGGTCCTATCCCGGTAAATACGACAGATGTTTACTATTATGTCATTACATATTCTGATCCAAGCGCACCTGGAGGAGCCATCAGCAGATGTAGGCTACCCGGCACATTTAAATTTGTACAACGCGCCATTAATGTTATTGATGCTACTTTAACGAGCTGTAACAACAACAACGCAGGAACTGCAATGTATGATCTAACTACAGCAAATGTGATAAATGACCCTACGGTTACAAAGAAGTTTTACCCTTCACTTTCTGACCTAAATAACGGAACCGGACAAATCAGCAATCCTTATCAATATGTATCTGCAGTAGGATCTGTTTTTGTTTTGGTTACTTCACAATACGGATGTACAGACATAGCAGAAATCAAGTTGAATTTCTATCCGGAGATCATCGTTACTGAAGCTACGCTGAGATCATGTTTTATAGAAACTACTCCAACATTAGGACAATTTGATCTAACAGACGCAACGGTTAACGGGCAGACGGGGATGACTAAGAAGTACTATCCTTCAATGGCTGATGCCGTAAACGAAACTAATGAAATAGTGACTGCAAATACTTACATTGCTCCGACGGGATATGCTTATGTGAGAGTTTCTAATGGTGAAGGATGTTACAATGTAGCCAAAGTAAATCTGGTTGTTATTCCGCCTGTTTATTCTACAGTTCTGGTAGATAAAATTATTTGTGCAGAAGACAAAACCACTTTAGATGCAGGTGCAGGATTTGACGGTTATCTATGGAGCACCGGTGAAACTACTCAAACTATTTCAGATGTAGGAGTAGGTACGTATTGGGTAAAATTGAAAACGGGTGACTGTATCGCTAAACAAGATGTAAAAGTATACGCTTCAGAGCAACCTGTTATATCAAATATTGAAATCTCAAACAGCACCATTACTGTACACGTAATTGGTGGAACGCCTCCTTACCAATACTCCATTGATAATATAAACTGGCAGGATTCTAATGTTTTCACTAATATTTCTAGAGGTGATCACACTGTTTTTGTTAAAGACAACTACGATTGTGTGCCTATTCAGGTAAATGTCGTGGTTCCAAATATTACAAACGTGATCACTCCAAATGGAGATGGTGTAAATGATGTAATAGACTACTCTGCATTATCCGGAAAACAAAACTTAGTTCTAAGTATTTTTGATAGATATGGATCTAAAATCTATCAGGCTGATAAAACTAATGCTTATAAATGGGATGGCACAGCAAATGGAAGCAAGAAAGCCCCTACAGGAAACTACTGGTATTCAGTAACCTGGAACGAAAACAATAAACAAAGTACACCAATCAAATTCTCTGGATGGGTATTATTGAAAAACAGGGAATAATAATAAAAAAACAACAAAAAAGCCGTCATATAAACGGCTTTTTTTATTTAAGGTAACATAACGCTTAATTAATTAAATTTTTGTTAAATTTGTAATTAAAATCATTTGGAAATGAGAAAACTACTACTTTTTTTTATTTTAATCACTTCACAGCTATATTATTCCCAATCAGATTGCATATCGGCAATACCTGTATGCGGTAACTCCGACATTTCATATACCCCAAGTGGTATCGGAAACGTTCCAGAAGGCTTGAGTACTAATGGATGTTTGGCATCAAACGAACGTTATTCAGTTTGGTATACATTTACTGTTGCTTCCTCAGGAACACTTGCATTCACAATTGTACCCAATGTTGCTGCTACCGACTATGATTTTGCAGTATACGGCCCTACAACAAATGGTTGTACCTCTTTGCATACCAACAATGTTTTCGTGAGACCTTTGAGATGTAACTACTCAGGGACTAACGGTAACACAGGTCTGGATCTTACACTACCTCCGCCTGCCAATCCGTTAACAGATTATGGTAACAACAACCAATGGAGCCCGTATATGGATGTAATTGCAGGAGAAACTTATTATCTGATTATAACAAACCATAGTTTTACTCTTAATGGATTCTCTTTGAACTGGAGCGGAACTGCAAGCTTAACATCTGCTTTCACAGATCCTGCTTTAACACCGAACCCTTTTATCACTCCTGGAGTTCCTAATGCAACAAACCCGGCTCTTCCGAATGAGATTTTGAAGTGTGCACTTCCAATGCAGTTTGATTTTACGACATTATCATCAGGAATTATCAATGGAAATCCTAACTTCACAGTTACTTATCATAATACTAATAATGATGCAATCACCGGAGACAATCCTTTGACAACTACTTTGGTCGACGGAACTACCGTTTATTATTATCGACTTAAATATACCGATCCTGCCAACCCAACCAATCCTATTAACGGATGTTTCCAAATTGGAAAGTTTAAATTCAAGCAAGGAAACATTGTTGCGAAGAATGCAACACTACAGGCATGTAATAATAATGGCGCAGGAACAGGAACATTCAACCTTACAACAGCAAATGTTTTTGACGACCCAACTGCGACAAAAAAATACTATCCTACATTAGCAGATGTTAATGCAGGAACCAACGAAATTACAAATCCTACAGCCTATGTATCTGCTCCTAAAACAATTTATGTAAAAGTAACTTCAGTAGAAGGCTGTACTGCTAATTCTACGATTACTCTAAGCTTTTTCCCTGTTGTGGTGGTAACACCTGCAACTGTGGAGTCATGTTTTATTGAAGCTGCAATTACAACTGCTTCTTTCGATCTTACACAAGCAAACGTAACGTCTCAAACAGGTATTACAAAAAGATTTTTCACTTCTCAAGCAAATGCCTTAGCAGGAACTAACGAAATTATTCCGGCTACAAATTATATCACGACAAGTACTGATGTTTATGTGAGAGTAACAAATACTGATGGATGTTATGCTATCACAAAAATCACATTAAAAGTTTTACCTCCTGTAAAATCATCAGTTCTTAAAGACAAAACTATCTGTTTAGAAGATAAAACGACTCTTGATGCGGGATCTGGATTTGACGGATATGAATGGAGCACTGGTGCTACAACCCAGTCAATCTCAAACGTTGGAGTGGGTGCTTATTGGGTAAAATTAAAAACAGGTAAATGTTTTACTCTTCAGCAAGTACATGTTTATCCTTCGCAGCAACCTGTGATTGCAAGTATCGACATTACGAACAATACAATTACAGTAAACGCATCGGGAGGATCTGCACCTTACCAATATTCATTAGACGGTATCAATTGGCAAGATTCTAACGTGTTTACTGGTTTGCCGAGAGGAGAAAACAAAGTTTTCGTAAAAGACTCATTCGATTGTAACCCTATCCAAATACAAGTTACTGTTCCGAATCTTGTGAACGCAATTACTCCAAACGGAGACAACGTTAACGACGAAATAGACTACTCTGCTTTAGCTTACAAAAAGAATTTGGTATTCGTTGTTTACAACAGATACGGAAATAAAATCTATGAAGCTGACAAAGTAAGAAACTACAAGTGGAATGGTACCTCTGGAAACAAAAAAATTCCTACAGGAACATATTGGTACACAATCACCTGGAACGAAAACGACAAAAACAGTACACCAACCAAATATGACGGATGGGTATTGGTAAAAAACAGAGAATAATAATTTTTCTTTAATCATAATAAAATCACCTCAGCAATGGGGTGATTTTTTTATTAACACTAAAGCTCACCTGTTTACCATAGTTGGGTTATGTTTTCATCAGAATTGTTAGTTACTATTTTAAAAATATTTTCTAAAAAAACTATCTTTGCACCATGGCGCAGAAAGAAACACTCTCTTCTCTTACACAGGGGAACTTTGCTAGGGAACTGTCGATTGCAGATGGAAAAATGCCTCCCAATGCAATAGATTTTGAAAGATTGGTAATAGGTACTTTTTTAATTGACAAAAAGGGGCTAGATCATTCTATTGACCTACTTACTCCGGAAGTTTTTTATGATCCGAGACATCAGGTTATATTTTCTGTTATTCTGAAACTGTACGAAGGAAATCACCCCGTAGACATCATGACTGTTATTCAGGAAATGAAAAAGACAGACAAACTCAGTTCTGCAGGCGGCGACCATTATATTATAGAGCTTACCATGGGAGTAAGTTCATCAGCCCATATCGAATATCACGTACGTGTCATTCTTGAAAAATATATTTTAAGAAGTTTAATCAATGTTTCAGCTAATGTTATAGACACTTCGTATAAAGAGTCTACCGATGTATTCGAACTTCTGGATAAAGCTGAACAATCATTTTTTGAAATCACAAACGGTACCATCAAAAAAGGGTTTGACACCGCCAACACTTTGGTAAAGCAGGCCATTGACACTATTAAATCTTTAAAAGATAAAGAAGGAATTTCTGGTGTACCTTCGGGATTCAGAGATGTCGATAAAGAAACCGGGGGCTGGCAAAATTCTGACCTTATTATTATCGCTGCTCGTCCGGCGATGGGGAAAACAGCATTTATCCTATCAATGGCGAGAAATATTGCCGTGGAATACAAAATCCCGATGGCATTGTTCTCATTAGAGATGGCATCGGTACAGCTCATCACAAGGATGATTGCTTCCGAAACAAAAATTTCATCTGAAAAATTAAGAAAAGGAACGTTGGATGATGAAGAATGGCAAAGGCTATTTTCAAATGTCTCAGAATTAGAAAACGCACCTTTATATATTGACGAAACACCTTCCCTATCCATATTTGACTTCAGAGCAAAATGCCGAAGACTGGTAATGCAGCACGGAGTAAGACTAATAATGGTCGACTACCTTCAGCTGATGACTGCAGGAGGTGGCGGAAAAGGTGGTGGAAACCGTGAGCAGGAAATTTCGATGATTTCGCGTTCATTAAAAGCGATTGCAAAAGAATTAAACGTACCTGTAATTGCACTTTCTCAGCTTTCGAGAAGTGTGGAAACCCGTCCCGGAAAACGACCTCAGCTGTCTGACCTTAGAGAATCCGGAGCAATTGAGCAGGATGCCGATATTGTATCTTTTATTTTCAGACCTGAATATTACAAAATTACCGTTTGGGATAATGACGAGGATGGAGCAGAAACACCTACCGAAAACCAGGCAGAATTGATTATTGCAAAACACAGAAACGGTGCCACTGCCGATGTAAGATTATCTTTCCTGAAACATTTTGCAAAATTCGGGAATATCGAAGAGGCTACCAACGGAATGGGCTACTCCAATAATCATGGCGAGCCAAGTGGTTTTGAAAAAATTAAGACCACAATTCAACCAGGAGCAGCATTTGACCTTCCGGATAGTTCTAAACTTTCGGGGTCATCGATGAACGATCTTGATGATGAAGAAGATTTTCCATTTTAAAAACTAATTCAATAAATTAATGCCGCGAACGCACGAATGTTAAAAAGAAATTCGTGTATTCGTGGCAACTTATCTTAAATGAGAATTGAAATATATACTGACGGAGCCTGCAGCGGAAACCCCGGAAAAGGAGGTTACGGCATTTTGATGCGTGTTCCCGAAAAAAATTATCAAAAAACATTTTCTAAAGGCTTCAGAAAAACGACCAATAACAGAATGGAACTTTTGGCTGTAATCACTGCGCTGGAAAAACTGAAATCTACAGAAAACGATATTCATGTTTTTACCGATAGCAAATATGTTTCTGATGCCATTAACCAAAACTGGATTTCCGGCTGGATCAAAAGAGGTTGGAAAAACGTAAAAAACCCCGATCTGTGGAAGAGATTTGTTGTACTTTATAATCAGTACACTCCAAAAATGCATTGGGTAAAAGGCCACGCAGGACATTTTGAGAATGAACTTTGCGATAAACTTGCCGTAGCTGCAGCAAACTCACCAAAACTTGAAGTAGACACTTATTTTGAAGGTTTAGAAAGTAATTCTCTATTTTGAATTAAACTAAGATAACGCTTATCATATTCAACTTTTCATTATCATTAATATTTTTTATTACAAAATAATCAATTTTTTTTACAAATTTAACAGCATATATACATTTATTAGCAAAGATTCAATATCTTTACACGTCTAATAAAAGTATCCCAATAAATGAATAAAAAATTACTGTTTTATTTTACCCTTCTTTTACTTTGTATCTCCGGAAATTTTTCTTCCCAAACTTATCAGCTTACAGGAGTTCCTATTAACACAACAGGGTGGACGATGGTTTCGCCAACAGCTTTAGGAACAGGTGGTGATTTTATTCAACTGACACCGGACACAAATAATCAATCGGGGTCGATCAGGCTAAATGATCCTATAAACCTTAAATATTGTGATAAATGGCGGGTAGAATTCGATTTCAGAATGGATTCTAACCAAACCGCAAATGGTGACGGTCTTGCCTTTTGGTATCTGGCAAATCCGCCGGTAGCAAGCGTGCTGGGATCGGGCCTTGGGGTTTCACAAAATGCCGTAGGTCTTATTGTAGGGTTTGATACTTATAACAATACTACTACTGCTGTAATGAGTAAAGTGCATGTTGCCTACGGACAAGTTGCAAACACTACAGACAACAACAATGTAGAATTTTTTAACACCGCAGGAAGCTCTTTTCACTCGCCCGACATGAATACGACTCTTCCTTTTCAGGGAACAACTTACAAACATGTTGAGGTAACTGCTGAAGTAAATACATCTATTCCTAATACCTGGAATATAAAAATAATGATTGACGGAACTCAGATCTGCAATCAACCATTTACCGCATCTGGAGCAGCCGCTACAATGACTCAGGGATATTTCGGGTTTTCTGCCTCTACAGGAGGAAACAGATCGAGACATTCTATTAAAAATGTAAAAATATATACCGACAAAGTAAGTTTACTGCAACCGACTGCAACACAAACTTTTTGCCCAAACCCTTCAACAGGTTTCGGAACAGTGAATTTAACATCATTTAATTCTCAGTTTGTTGCCAACCCTGCCAACTACACTTTTACTTATTCTGTTGGCGGTACACCAATTACGACGCCTACGAATTATCAATTTAATGCCAATACTACAGTAAATGTTATCGTAAGAGACAATGCAGCTGTTCTTTGTGATAACCCGGATGGGAAAATTATCCTTACCCTTTCACCATTTACGGCAAACAACAGAACTCTTTCTGCATGTAACAATAATGGTGCAACTACGGCAACCTTTGATCTCTCTTCAGCAAATGTTACTGCCGTTCCCGGGGTGACTAAAAAATATTATAAAACATTAGCAGATCTGAATGCGGGAACAAACGAAATTACAAACCCGAATACTTACGTTTCAGCTCCGGGAAAAGTATATGTAAAAGTGACAACGCCACAAGGTTGTACAGGAAACGCAGAGATTACACTTGTTTTCTATCCTTTGCCTGTATCCACAGATGCTACGATAGAATCTTGCTTTATTGAAACGGCTCCGACAACAGCATTATTTAATCTTACCACAGCGAACGTTTCTACCGAAGCAGGTATTACAAAAAAGTTCTATACAACTTTGGCAAACGCTTTAGCCGGAACCAATGAAATCGTAAATCCAACAGCATATATTTCTTCATCTACAGATATCTATGTAAAAATAACAGGCACAAACAGCTGTTATATCATTAAAAAAATAACGCTTAAAGTAATTCCTCCTGTAAGATCATCTGTTTTAAAAGACAAAACGATATGTATTGACGACAGAACGACATTAGATGCAGGACCGGGATTTGATGGCTACGAATGGAGCACAGGAGCTACAACTTCATCTATTACCGATGTAGCTGTGGGAGCCTATTGGGTAAGATTAAAAACAGGAAACTGTTATACACTGCAAGCTGTAAATGTTAAATTTGCAACCAGCCCTGTTATTTCTAGCATAGACATTACCAACAATACCATTACCGTGAATGTTTCTGGTGGAGTTGCTCCCTACAAATATTCTTTAGACGGCATCAACTGGCAAGATTCTAACATATTCACCGGACTTCCGAGAGGTGAAAATAAAATTTTTGTAAAAGATTTTTATAATTGTGAGCCAACACACATTCAGGTAACGGTTCCCAATCTTATTAATGCAATAACGCCTAATGGTGATAATGTAAACGACTTTATCGATTATACAGCTCTTGCTTACAAGAAAAATCTAGTTTTCACCGTGTACGACAGATATGGAAACATGAAGTATCAGGCAGACAAAATAAGAAATTACACCTGGGACGGAACTTCCGGAGGTAAAAAATTGTCAACAGGTACTTATTGGTACTCCATAAGCTGGACTGAAAATGACAAAAACAATACACAGACAAAATACAACGGATGGGTATTGGTAAAAAATAGGGAATAACCCACAAAAAGCACCACTACCATTAAGTGGTGCTTTTTTAAATCTAAAATCTAAAAAATTTGCCGACTAAAGCATGACTTATATTACAACTATACTAAGTACTTCATTGCTATTACCAACCCGGAAAATATATATTAAAATAAAAAAACGATAATCTTACCAAACAACATCTTAAAGTTAAACAATGAAAAAAATTTTACTCCTCAGTTTTTTGTTCGTTTTATCAACCATTAACTCAAATTTAAGAGCTCAGACTTATCAGCTTACAGGCTCACCTGTAATTAATACGACAGGATGGGACATCGTTCCCTCGGCATCTGCTACCGGCGATTTCGTACAGCTTACTTCAGATCAAACCAGTCAGTTTGGCGCCATTAAGCTTTCTAATCCTATCAACCTGAAATATTGTGATAAATGGAAAGTAGAATTTGACTTTCGAATAGACGGAAACGGAACCACCTCGTATGGTAGAGGCGATGGTCTTACATTCTGGTATCTGTCTAATCCCCCAACAGCATTCACAACCGGAGGCGGACTGGGAATTCCTGCAAACGCAAACGGATTGATGGTTGCATTTGATATATTCAACAATTCTACGGAAGGACAGATGAGCAAAGTACACCTTCTTTACGGCACCAATAATGTACCTGCCGGAAACCCGAATATCGAATATAATACGACGGCAAATAGTACTTTTCACTCTCCGGATCTTAACCCAACTCAGCCTTTCGTTGGCTCTACTTACAAACATGTCGAAGTAAATGGTGAAGTAGATCCTGCAAATATTAATAACTGGAGAATCCAAATAAGAATAGATGGTGTACTGATTACAGACGATTCTTATGCTCCAGCCGGCGGTGCAATCGGTATGACTCAGGGATATTTCGGGTTTTCTGCAGGAACAGGAGCTGCAAGTGCAAGACATTCTATAAAAAATGCTAAAATTTTCATTGATAAAGTTCCAATTTTACAAAACAGCATCACACCATTTGTGTGTACCAACCCTGCAACAGGAAATGGGTTTGTAGATTTAACGTCTTATGCAAATCAGTTTGTAAACAATCCTGGAAATTACATTATTACTTATTATGTCTTGGGAAGCTCTACGCCAATTGCTGTGCCTACAAACTTTCAATACTCAGGAAGCACAACGATCTCGGTAGTCATAAAAGACCCTTCCTCTACATTATGTGATAATGGTGATGCAAGAATTATTTTAAATCCAAGTCCTTTTGCAGCAGATGATGTAACAATAACAGCCTGTAACAACAACAATGCAGGAGTTGCCTACTTCGATTTGAGCACTGCTGCAGTAACTACTTTACCCGGCGTTACAAAAAGATATTATCCTACCCTTGCCAATCTTACAGCAGGAACTAATGAGATCTTAAACTGGTCAAATTACCCTTCAGCAAACGGAGGAACAGTTCATGTAAAAGTTACCACTCCACAAGGATGTACCGATAATGCGGTTATTACCCTTAATCATTTCCCGGTAGTTGTGGTAAATGATACTTCCTTACGATCATGTTTTTTAGAAACCGATATTTCTATGGGATCATTTAATCTAACCAATGCTACCGTAACCACACAGACAGGAATAACAAAAAAATATTACCCATCATTGCAGGATGCCATTAATGGAAGTAACGAGATTGTAACGACCAATCCTTATATTGCTCCCAATGGATTTGTGTACATTAAAGTAACCAATGCAAACGGTTGCTATGCAATTGCAAAAGTGACCCTAACTGTAATTCCGCCTGTATATTCTGAGGTTTTAAAAGACAAGACCATCTGTATCGAAGATAAGACAACTTTAGATGCAGGTGCAGGTTTCGATTCGTACTTATGGAGCACAGGAGCAACAACTCAAACTATTTCTGATGTTGGCGTAGGAACTTATTGGGTAAAACTAAAAACAGGAGATTGCACGGCGACTCAAAACGTAAAGGTATTTGCATCAGAGCAGCCTGTGATTACGTCAATTGATGTATCGGCAACGACAGTTACCGTGTATGCCAATGGGGGAACTCCTGCTTACCAATATTCTTTAGATAATATAAACTGGCAGGCTTCCAATATATTCAAAGGACTTTCTAGAGGAATCCATAAAGTTTTCTTGAAAGACTCTTATGATTGCGAACCGATTGAAGTAGAAATTACCGTTCCTAATATCATTAACGTCATCACACCAAACGGAGACGGCCGCAATGATGTGATAGATTACTCTTCATTGGGAAGCAAAATAGATTTAACATTTAATATCTATAACCGATACGGAGCTAAACTTCACCAAGGTGACAAAACCAATAATTACACATGGGATGGAACTGCAGGCGGAAGAAAAGTTCCTACTGGAAGCTATTGGTATTCTGTAACATGGACTGAAAACAACAAAACCAAAACTCCGGTAAAATTATCCGGTTGGATTATGGTAAAAAACAGAGAATAATTTTTTTCAAACTATACTTAATTTTAAGAATCTGTCTCACTCGTGAGATGGATTCTTTTTTTTATAGGTGAACTAAATCCTGAGAATTTTGTTCATCAAATTAGAAATTAATAACCTCAGTTTGGGATAAGATATCTGATAATAGTTTTTAAATCATTAACGCAAAGATTTATAATTAAACTTTCTATTTAGAAAGCAAAGACAAATAAATTTGCTTCGCAAAGTTTGAGCAAAAGCTTTATAAATCAACTTCTTGATTCTTCTTTGCTAACTTTATTATAAAAAAATAAAATTAATCTTTGCATTAAATATATAATAGTCTAAAAGTTAATATTTTACGATTATCCCTTATTTTATGAAATGATTCTATTAAAACAAAAAACCACTGCTCTTGCAATGGTTTAATAATTCAATTTAAGATTTCTTTTAAAAAGAAACTTCATTTACCTCTTTTCCGCGCTGAAAATTCATCGTTTTCTGATTTCCTTTGTACGCAATATTCACAAGGTTTATTTGCTTAGGAAATGCACTTAAAAGTATCGTGTTTTTTATCTTTAGACTATTGATGTCAGAAACACCTCCTGTTTCAAAATATACCCAAACCGTTTCTCCGCTTACTTGACTTCCTGTGAAAGTTAAAGTTTTGGGAGAACCATTTACAAATACATCAAAGTTATTGTTTACATATTTTTTTACTTCAGCTTCGAACCCTGCGGTATTTCTGTTGATTTTAATAGCGTCAGAAATGTGGCTTGTATTCATTTTCGTAGTAAACTTCAGAGTTTTACTTCCGTCGATATAATCTGCTTTAGTCATCGAAGAGAAGAAGTCTGCCACCGAAAAACTCATCAGCATCATCAATGTAAAAACACTCGATATATATAAAAATTTTTTCATCTCAATTTATAGATTTACAGCATATTGCCAAATAAGTTTGCTCAAATTTAATGCCAATTAAAAGTTAACGTTTACAGAGTACTTATCATAAAAAGCCTTTATATGAGCCACAGCTTCGTCTGCGCTGTCTACCACACGGTAAAGATCAAGATCGCCTTCAGAAATCATTCCTTCCTTTAGAAGAGTTTCTTTAAACCAATCTAGTAAGCCACTCCAAAATTCAGATCCCACCAATACGATCGGAAAACGACCTATTTTATTGGTCTGAATTAAAGTAATTGCTTCTGTAAGCTCATCTAATGTCCCAAATCCTCCGGGCATTACGATAAATCCTTGCGAATATTTTACAAACATAACCTTTCTTACGAAGAAATAGTCAAAATTCAGAGAATATAATTTATTGATGTAAGGATTAAAGTGTTGCTCAAATGGTAAATCGATATTCAAACCGATCGATTTTCCTTCTGCAATAAAAGCACCTTTGTTCCCAGCTTCCATGATTCCCGGGCCTCCCCCAGTGATTACTCCGAAACCTATTTTGGTGATTTTTTCGGCAATTTCAACAGCCATCTCATAGTATTTGCTTTCGGGTTTTAGTCTTGCAGACCCAAAAATAGATACACAAGGTCCTATTTTAGCCATCTTTTCGTAGCCATCTACAAATTCTGCCATTACTTTAAAAACCATCCAGCTGTCTTTGGTAATGGTTTCGTCCCAGGTTTTTTCGCGTAAACTATTATGTAATATAGATTCGTTAATATCTAATTCTGTATTCTGTAAACTCTCGTCTCTCGTTCCTTCAGTTCCCATTCAAATTATTTAAAATATTTCTCTGCTTCAATCACAGATTCTGGTCTTCCGACGTCAATTAAAATGCTGTCGTGTACAAAACCGTGTATTTTTTCGGTCTGCATCAGATCCAGATATTCTTCCATCACAGAAAACTTTCCTTTTCTTTTTATTTTATCAAAAATTACCGGATTAATGCAATGTACCCCGCTAAAAGCCAAAGGTCTGAATCCCTTGTTAAATTCTGCAAGACGCTGCTCACCGGTCTGTACATTGAGCCAGCCTCGTAAAACCAGATCATCATTGAATAACAGTTTTCTCGAACTTTCTCTGTCTGAAACCGCTAATGTAGCAAAATCTTTAATTTCTTTGTGATAGCCTACAAAATCATCAATATTGATCTTTGTCAGAATATCGGCATTCATAATCAGGAAATCTTCACCGTGATTGAGGAATTCTTTAGCAAAAATCAAACCACCGCCGGTTTCTAAAAGTTCATTAGATTCGTCGGAGATCTCAATTTTACAGCCGAAATTATCGTTTTCTTTTAAAAATGCAACAATTTGATCCCCAAAATGATGAATATTGATCACAAAATCAGTAATTCCAAAATCTTTGAGATATTTTATATTTCTTTCTAAAAGCGGAACGCCGTTTACTTTGGCCAAAGCTTTAGGATGATGATCTGTAAAAGGTTTCAGCCGTGTTCCTTTTCCTGCTGCAAAAATTAATGCCTTCATTTTTTTGATAATTGATAATTGATGAATAATAATTGATAGAAATAAATAGTTTTTTAAATAATCATTTATAAATTATCAATCATCATTTATTATTTAGCTGATGTTGCTCGTCGTGATGAAGGCTGATTTCTACTTTTTCGCCGTATTTTTCTTCAATAAAATGAGCAATTTTAATGGCCGAATATACCGATCTGTGTTGTCCACCAGTACATCCGAAGTTGATTTGCAGATTCTCAAAACCTCTTCCCAAATAGTTATCTATATTGATTGAAACTAAGCTTTTAATCAGTTCTAAAAACTGCGGCATATCGGTTTTTGTTTCTAAATATTCCTGAACTCCAATGTCATTTCCGGTTTGTATTTTATATTCTTCAACTCTTCCCGGATTTAAAATCCCTCGACAATCGAACGTAAAACCGCCTCCGTTTCCTGAGTCATCTTTAGGAATTCCTCCTTTTTTATACGAAAAACTGTGAATGTCTATGTGTAGCATATTTTATTTTCTAATCGTTTTATTTTAATATTTTTTTGAACCATTAAGATCCTTAAGGCTGTAAGATATTTTAAGATTGAGATAAATCTAAATTAAGTGGTGTAATTATCAGTCTGGCAATATTTTAAAATACTCATTGATGAAAGGTTTCAAAGATTTTGTGATATTATCTGTAAAGAAGTTTATTAAAAGACCCTGCGGTTTCTTTAAAATTTTCATATAGGTTAATAATTGCGCTTCATGTATCGGAAGTATTTGTTCTACTGCTTTTAACTCTACAATAATACAATCATTTATCAAAAGATCTATTTTCAGATCTGCATCAATGATGATGTCGTCATATTTAATAGGCACTTTTACCTGTTGTTTTACATTGTATCCATTTTTAATTAATTCATGCTTCAAGCACTTTTCATAAATGCTTTCTAAAAGTCCGGCACCTAATGCCTTGTGCACTTTTATAGCAAAACCTGTGATTTCAAAAGATAACTGAGTAACTTGTTTTTTCGTCATTTGTAAATTTGTTTTAAAAACAAATTTATATGTTCTTTCTTAAAATCTTTAGATTCACCTTAATAATTCTTAAAACTTTAATATTCTTAATGGTTCAAAATCTCATTTATTTTAAGTTTAGTTTTCTCAGAACTCAGTTGTTCTATTATTTTTCTCAGCTCAGGATAATTTTTCATCTCATCCCAGTTTTGAGAAAATTCAGTGATATTGTTTATGCCTTTTTCAATACTTGCAATGAAATGTGGCTTTCTTTGAATAAGTCCCCGGAAACCATAAGCTCCCAAAACCTGCAAAAACCTCATCATCTGAATTGGCTTTACCGAGTTTCTTAGTTGAGACTGAATTTCTTTATCCTCAAATTGTTGAATGTAAAACTCAAGCATTTCATTTTTGAAATCTTCAGGAAAATTGGCTTTAGCCTGAAACAAAAAAGAAATAACGTCATACATTAAAGGGCCTTTCATTGCCGACTGATAATCGATAAAAGAAACTTTATTTTTATCATTCACCATAATATTTCTTGCCTGAAAATCTCTGATCATGATGCCTTTCGGCTCGAGATTTTCGATGAGATTGATAATCTCTTTAAACTCTTTCAGTATAGAAGATTTATGATATTCAACCTCTAAAACATCCGCAACAAAATTTTTGAAGTAATACAAATCATGCATTACGGGAAACTCGTTATAACTTTCATATTCAAAAGCATTTTGAAAGTTTATTTTCCCGTTGGTTTGCTGCTGAAGTTGATATAGCTCCTTCAGCGTTTGCTTTACCAGAGTCTCTACATTTTCTGATAAACCTTCTTCAGTAATAATTTCTGAAAATGTTTTTTCTCCCAAAAATTCCTGAATATACATTTTCCGGTCGTTTGAAACAGAAAATATTTTTGGTGTATTGAGATTCAATTCAGAAAAAATTTCGGAAAAGTATAAGAAACTTTCATTTTCGGAGATATTCTCATTGTAGGTAATGATGTATTTCCCGATTTTATTTTGAGCCAAAAAATTGACTCTTGCAGAACCGCTTTGAGCTAACGTAACAAAGTGAGTTGATTTTTCACCAAAATGGTTTTCAAAAAATCTTTTTGCGTTGTGAGAAGTCATAATATGGTAACAAATATACTAATTTACGTGCTAATTGCTATCTTTGCAGCATGTTAAAAGACTTTAAGCCTGTTTTGGGTATTCTGCTGCGCTTTATCATCATTTATTTGGTGCTGCTTTTTGCGTACCAGTTTTATCTCACCACTTTTAAGGAGCAGGGTTTAGATCCTTTTTCTCGTATGATAACGAAACAGGTTGTGTTTTTACAGACTTTAATGGGATTTCCTTCTGCTCTTTATGATGACGTACCAAAACAGCAGGTTTGGTTTCATGTGAGAACGAGGTTTGTGACCCGAATGGTCGAAGGATGCAATGCTATTTCTGTGATGATTCTGTTTGTGTCTTTTATTTTTGCTTTTTACAAAGGTGCCAAAACTTTCGTTTTTGTAGCGATAAGCCTGATTCTACTTCATATAATGAATGTCTTAAGAATCACAGGTCTTAATATTGTTTGTAGTGATTATCCTCAATACAGCAAAATGTCGCACGATTACGTTTTTCCTGCAATTATTTACGGGAGTGTTGTTGTGCTTTGGCTTGTCTGGATTAAATTTTTTGCTTTAAAAAATGAAAATTCTTAGTTGGTTTTTAGTCATTATAGGAGTTTGCGGACTCATAAGTGTTAGAATGCTGGAAGACCAGATTTTCTATGATCCTTTTCTTAAATATTTTCATGAAGCAGATGTGCAAATTGCCATTCCTCAGTTTGAATGGGGAAAATTGATTCTCAGCCATATATTCAGATTTCTTTTAAACCTGTTTTTCTCGTGTGTAATCATTCATTTTTTATTTAGAAACAAAATCTGGACGATACAGGGGGCTATTTTAATTTCTATCTTTTTTGTCATTACTTTTCCGATATATCTTTACTGTATTTCAGACCGGTTTGAGATTGGCCATCTTTTCTCTTTCTATATGAGAAGGTTTGTTATTCAGCCTTTGATTATTCTTTTGATTGTTCCTTTATTTTACTACAGAAAGCAGATGATGTTGAGGAATTCAAATTATTAATTTGTAAGAATCTAAAATATTAAGATAGCGCTCATACGGAGCGCGTCGTTGTTTTTTGTTTTAATTACTACACAGATGTCACTCTTACGGAGTGTTTTGTAGAATTAATACGGATGATTATGTATAAATTTAATAATTAAATGAATTATTTTCGTGAAAAACAGCAACTATTTTTGACCACATTAGCGTAAACGTAATTTTTTATACATAGTTAAACTTCACAGGTTTTAAAAACCTGTGAGGTTTTGGTTTTTTATAGCCCCGATCGCAGCGGTTACCCCGCAACAAGAACGGGAAAGCGAAGGAATAAGCCAGGCAAAAGTGGCTGTGTGAGGAGTATGAGCGAAGAGCGGGAATCAGCTCTTAAAATAATTACTCAATAGTATGTTTTTCAACTCTTGTTACATTTTCTGCCGTCCACTCTACTCTTTTTACGAATGGCTGTTTTCGCACAGGGCAATCCATAATCTGGCAAACCGGGCAAGAAATAGTTTTGCAATCATCCATATGGAAGTTGAATTCAACTGTACGTTTGGTATTGTTTGCTAAAAGAAGTATGGCCTGCTCCATTTCTTTGTGAGCTTCACGAAGGCTGTAATAATAAGGCAAAGTGATGTGCGCATCGATATGAAGCGACGAGCCAAACTGCTGGATTTTCATATTGTGAATGTCGATCCATTCCGTATGTCTGTTTTTCTCGAGAAGATCAATAATGTTGTTTAAAAGTTCGGGATCTTGCTCATCCATAATCCCACGAAGCGACTTTCGTACAATCTTATACCCAATATAGATGATGTAAAAGCCGAATAATAACGCTACAACAGAGTCTATCCAATAAATTTTGGTGAAGTAAACGATGATTAAACTGATCACCACACCCAATGTGGTAACGGTATCTGACTGCAAATGTTTTCCTGACGATATAAGAACCAAAGAGTTTTCTCTCTCCCCTTTTTTAATTGAAATATACCCTAAAATATAATTGATAATGGCTGTTGCAGCAATGATCGCAATCCCCCAATCTAGTTCACTAAGCGTCTTCCCTGTAACCAAACTGTTGATACCTTCGTAGATAATCATAATTCCGGCGATGGCAATCAATGCACCTTCAATTCCGGAAGTGACAAATTCTACTTTACCGTGACCATAAGGATGGTCTTCATCTTTTGGTTTTGAAGCTAAATGTAAAGAATACAATCCCATGAAAGCACTGATAACATTGACAATACTTTCCATAGCATCAGAAAAAACGGCATCGGAATCGGTGAGTTTCCAGGCGATTATTTTTCCGATGAACAGAATAACTCCAAAAGCGGCGATCCATTTTTGAAATCCTATTTTGTCTTTGTTGATATTCTTTGTTATCATTTTTTTGTCTTGAATTTTAAATGTTCAGTTGTTATTTGAACCATTAAGATTTTAAGTTAATAATGATTAAAGCAAAATTTAATCATTATCTTTTTGATAGGATTTCATCCTATCCTCTGTTAAATCGTCCCTTTGGGACTTTTAAAGCTAATAGCTTTATTATTTGATAAAAAAAAGAATCTCTTTTGGAGACTCTTTTATTTTTTGTTAGTTTATACTAAGTTGTTTGCTACCAAGTATTCTGCAATCTGTACTGCGTTGGTTGCAGCTCCTTTTCGGAGATTGTCTGCTACAATCCAGAGATTGAGCGTTTTGGGCTGCGAGAGATCTCTTCGGATTCTTCCTACAAAAACTTCATCTTTTCCTTCGGAATAAAGCGGCATAGGATATTCGTTGTTTTTCACGTTATCCATTACTACTACTCCCGGAGTTTCTGATAATATCTTTCTTACTTCGTCCAATTCAAATTCGTTTTCAAATTCGATGTTTACACTTTCAGAATGTCCTCCCTGTACCGGAACTCTTACTGCAGTTGCTGTTAAATTGAATGTATCGTCACCTAAAATTTTCTTAGGCTCTTTCATTAATTTAATTTCTTCTTTGGTGTAATCATCATCAGAAAATACGTCGCAGTGTGGCAATGCATTTTTGAAAATCTGATAAGGATATACTTTAGCAACAGAATCATCACCGTTGATCTCTCCGTTTAACTGGTCTACAGCAGCTTTTCCCGTACCAGTTACAGATTGATAAGTGGAAACAATTACTCTTTTTAAATCGTATTTTTTATTCAACGGACCTAAAACCATTACCAACTGAATGGTAGAACAGTTCGGATTCGCAATAATCTTGTCTTCTTTTGTCAGAACACCAGCATTTATTTCAGGAACTACTAATTTTTTAGTAGGATCCATTCTCCATGCTGAAGAATTATCGATAACGGTAATTCCTGCTTCTGCAAATTTTGGAGCATATTCTAAAGATGTATCACCTCCTGCTGAGAAAATTGCGATATCAGGTTTGGCAGCTATAGCGTCATCAATGCTTACGATAGTATAATCTACCTGTTTATACTTCACCTGTTTACCAATAGATCTTTCCGAAGCTACCGGAATTAACTCTGTTACAGGGAAATTTCTCTCTTCGAGAACTTTAAGCATCACTTGGCCAACCATTCCCGTTGAACCTACTACAGCTACTTTCATTGATTTAATTAAAATTTAAAGATTAAAATATTTAAAAATTATAAACTCATCGTTTATAATTCATAACTTAAAATTAATTTACGCTCCAAAGACTCTCGTCCATGGAAATGCAAATGCAAATAAACCTACTGCGATCAATCCCATGATTACAATTCCTAAAGAAATGGTGTCATTAGATTTTACTTTTTTATTGATGATGGTCATCAAAACCGCAGCAATTAACATAGAAAACGGATGCTCTACATATTGGAATCTTAAATCAGCATTTTTCATTACCGCTCCCATATCTAATCCTTTTGTAAAATTCATAATCAGCATTACAATACCAATTAAGAATTGTACGTGGAAGAAGATCATTGTAAACAGGGTGATTTTTTTCAAAAACTTGTTTACTTTTCCGCTATATCCGAACATTACTGTTAAGAGAGCGATGATAAATAAAGCGGTTAATGCAAGCTCCAGATAAGCAAATCCTTTGTGTGCATTGAGTAAAATTTTGTAAAGATCCATACTTCTATTTTTTTCTATTTTTAAAGTATACAAATATAAAAAATCCCAGCGATAAAGCTGGGATTTGATATGTAATAAACTTGAATTTATTAGAAGTTGAAAGATAAATTCGCCGCCCAAGTTCTTCCGAATCCGAAGAATACACGATTGCCAGTAGCAATACCATCGTACATTCTACCTGCCTGCTCATAAGTTTTACCTTTGTCAGGATCATTATTTGCTGTAATTACATCATTTCCGAAGATATTTGTTGCTCCGTCAGAAATATACGTAGTGTCTAACAAGTTATAGATATTAAATCCAACTGTAAAATACTGCTCATTATTTTTCAATCTGATTTTGTAAGAAGCACCTACATCAAGAAGATTAAAATCTGGTAATTTAAGTGTTCCTCTAGCCTGATTTGCTTCATTAGTAAATGTTTGAGCGTCAATAGTAGAATAGATTTTCCCAACATATCTCCAAGTTCCATAAACATTCAGATCTTTTACTGGTTTAATTGTTGCACCTAAAGAAGATGTAAGCTGTGGAATACTGTTGTTGCTACTTCCTCCTACTTTTACACCGTCTAGGTATAAAGTTGTATTAGCAGCACCATCTACAGGGTTGTTATTATCATCAAAGTTTGTACCTGATGCATTTCCTTTGTAAGTATAATCACCTAAAGAGAACATTGCATTAATGTCTAGGAATGGGAATGGCTTATAAACTGCATCGAATTCTACACCCATATGCAGCTGAGTAATTCCGTTAATTTCTGTATATCCGTTTACAATAGTAGTTCCTGTTGGGCTTGATGCATCCGGAACTTGAAACTGTACGTTTGATCTTCTCAACCATCTGTCTTTCCATTCAGTTCTGTATAAGTTTACATTAGCACTTAATTTTGGAGATCTGAAACCGTAACCAATTTCTGCAGAGAAGATTTTCTCATTAGTAAGGTTCGGATTAAGTAACTGCTGGTTGTTTGGATAAACGGTATTAAGGAATGGCTGCTTACTGTAGTAACCAATATTAGCAAATACATTGTGGTAATCGTTAATATTATAGTTAGCCCCCCCTTTTACATTATATCCTATAAGATCTTTGAATCCTGTTTTTGTATTTACAGTCTGTCCTTTTAAAGTGCTACCGTCTTTAACGAAATTATCAATTCTCTGATAACTTTGATTTGAAACGGAACCTTGTAAAAATGCAGATAATTCATCTTTAGAATATTCTACCTGTGCGAAACCACTATACCAAAGAACTTCTCCGTCATTGCTATATCCTACTTGCTCACCTATTGGTGCTAAAGATCCTCCGAAAGGATTCCAAGATAGTTTTTTGTAATCGAAAACTTTATTTACAACATAAGGAGCAACATTTGCGTTACCACCCTCTTTATAACCTGTAGCTCCATAAAGATCTGATACTACCTGATAGTGATATCCATAGTAATATCTATCATCAGTTCCTACTGAGAAATTCCAGTTATCATTTATCTTATGCTGGAAGTTAGCTAAAATACCATACCAGTTATGAGAATTGATACTTGCTCTTCTAATAAGCGTTCCTCCATTTGCAGCACCGGGAGCATATGGATTTACAGCCCCATTGGCAGCAAATACACCATCATAATTAAAGTGTCCTGTATTATCTGTAAAGTTATTTACTAATGACTGATTGTTTACTCTTCCTAGATCTCCGGTACCACCACCACGACCGTTAGACATATATAGAACAGTACTCAATTTTGATTTCTCGCTCATTGTCCAGTCCCAGTTTAACATCATAACTGGTTTTGCGTAATAGTTTGATCTGTTTGCAATTGCGTATCGATCACCATTAGCCCCAGTTTTATATCCAAAATCAGAATTATACTGTCTGTATGGAGAACCGTCATTGTCCGGATTAAATTTAATATAATTTGCAATAGTCGGAGCAAAAGTTCTTTGATCGTGCCATTGTGGCGCAGAAGTTAATGTAAATTGGAAATTATGTTTTTTATTAGGCTCCCAACCTAAAGCGAAATAATAAGCATATGCTTCGAAATCTGTATTTTCAATATATGTACCTCCAGCGATTCTACTCATTAAGAATGATGAAGACCACCCTTTATCAGTTTTACCAGTGTTGTATGCAAAAGATGTCTTCAAATAATCATCATTACCTACTCCAAGTCTTACAGCACCTCCTCTTTTCATGTCCGCAGAACGAGTTAGGTAGTTAATTGTTCCACCAACAGAAGCGATTGCTAATTTTGATGATCCTAGACCTCTTTGCGTCTGAACCGTACTCGTTACATCAGCAAGACCAGTCCAGTTAGAAAAATAAACTGATCCACCTTCCATGTCATTTACCGGCATACCGTTTACCATTACTGCGATGTTTCTTGATTCGAAACCTCTCATGGTAATACTACCGTCTCCAAAACCTCCTCCAGATTTTGTAGCGTACACTGATGGTGTTGTGTTTAAAATCTCAGTAAGTTCCTGATTTCCTAATCTTTCGATGATTTGTGCCGCTTTGATAGTAGAAGCAGCAACTGGTGTTTTTCTATCTTTAGCGATATCAGTTACACCTTGTAAAATAACTTCCTCAATGTCTTTAGACTTGGTTTTTACCGTGTCTTGAGTTTCTTGTGCGTAATATACACTTGCCGTAGAAAGCGTAATTAACACAGTTAGCATCGATTTGTTGATTAATTTCATAATCGTAAGTAATAGTTAGAATTAAATTTTATGCAAAATTCGACAAATTAAATTTAACTATTATTAACTTAATGTTAATTTTTAACTATTCTTAACAAATGATAAAGCATTGATTATCAGAATAAAATATAAATATTGAATTATGAGGTGAAAAAAATCATATTATTTAATTTTTAACAAAATACCATTGTTTTTATTAAAAATACAATGTTTTACATAACAGCTTTTAAACTTAAATCGATATTTTCTGCCGAATGAGTAAGGGCTCCGACAGAGATATAAGTAACTCCTGTGGTAGCAATTTCTTTTAGCTGATTTCTCGTAATTCCTCCGGACGCTTCACTTTCACATGACCCATTAATCAGCTTCACTGCTTTTTTCATTGTAGCCACATCCATATTATCTAGCATGATTCTGTCGACTTTCGCATTAATAGCTTCCTGTACTTCTTCAAGATTTCTGGTTTCGACTTCGATCTTCAGTTTTTTCTTCGATTTTTTAACGTAATCTTTAGCCATTTTCACAGCATTGGTAATACTTCCGTTATAATCAATGTGGTTGTCTTTCAACATAATCATATCGTATAAGCCGTATCTGTGATTGGTTCCGCCACCGATAGCAACTGCCCATTTTTCACAAACTCTAAAGTTCGGGGTCGTTTTTCTGGTGTCTAAAAGTTTTGTTTTTGTACCGATTAATCTAGAATCCCAATCGTGGGTCAAAGTAGCAATACCGCTCATTCTCTGCATACAATTAAGAACCAGTCTTTCAGTGGAAAGAATCGACCTTGCGCTTCCGGTGACAATAAATGCGATGTCACCCTTTTTTGCTACTTCGCCGTCTTTGATGTATGTTTCAACTTTTAAATCTTTATCGAACGTTTTAAATATAATTTCGGCCAGTTCAACGCCTGCCAAAATACAATTTTCTTTTACCAGAAGTTTTGCACTTTGCTCAAGATCTTTAGGAATTGTTGATAAAGTAGAGTGATCTCCATCCTGAATATCTTCTTCTAAAGCATTTTTTATGAACTGCTTTAAAACTTTATCGGTAGCGTAGCTTGGTCTTTTCATGATTCTTATGTACTAATCAATTATGCTTGAACTAAATCTTTATTGTAAAATGCTCCTTTATTTTGCGTCATTTCCATCGATTCGCTGATAATCAGATGTGCAACTGTCGTCAAGTTTCTTAATTCTGAAAGTTGAGGCGAAAGGATAGAGTAATGATAAATTTCGTCAACGGCAGCAGCAATTTCGGCATGTTTCTGCAATGCCATTTTTAGCCTACTGTTGCTTCTTACAATCCCAACCAGATTGCTCATCATTTCCTGAAGCTGTTTTCTGAGATAAGAAACGATAACCATTTCATCAATAATTTTCATTCCCTCTTCATTCCATTCGGGAACAGCTTTTAGATCATCAAAATTAAAATTGTTTTCTTTTAATAATTCTACCGTTTTCATAGCCGCATTATGACCGAAAACCAAGCCTTCCAATAATGAGTTGGAAGCCAATCTGTTTGCCCCATGAAGTCCGGAATTGGTACATTCTCCGACTGCGAATAAATTATTTATTGAAGATTGCCCGTCTTTATCAACGTCGATTCCGCCCATCAGATAATGGCAAGCCGGGACTACAGGAATAAGCTGTACGAAAGGATCTATTCCTTCACTTTTACATTTTTTATAGATATTCGGGAAATGTTCCAGAAATTTTTCCTGACTCATCTCACGACAATCGAGACCGACAAATTCGTCACCTGTAATTTTCATTTCGGCGTCGATAGCTCTTGCAACGATGTCTCTGGAGGCCAATTCTTCCCTTGCATCATATTTATGCATAAATTTTTCACCTCTTTTGGTTCTCAGTTTTGCGCCGTCCCCACGAACTGCCTCAGAGATTAAAAATAGCATACCATCAATCTTGCTGTACAAAGCAGTCGGATGGAACTGATAATATTGCATATTGGTTACTTTTCCTTTTGCTCGGGCTACGAAAGCGATCCCGTCTCCGGTCGCAATCGTTGGGTTTGTCGTATTTTTATAAACGTGACCTGCGCCGCCTGTCGCAACTAAAGTGATTTTGGAAGTGATTTTTTTAATTGTTTTTGATTTCTCATCCAAAATATAAGCACCATAACAATTGATTTCACCCTCATTTAATTCTTTTCCGGGAACATGATGCTGTGTAATGATATCGATTACGTAATGATGATCGAGAATTTCTATAGTCGGACTGTTTTTAACTGTTTGAAGCAATGCTCTTTCAATTTCAAAACCTGTAATGTCTTTGTGATGTACAATTCTGTTTTCGGTATGCCCTCCTTCTCGTCCTAAAGCAAATTCACCATTTTTCTTATCAAAATTGGCGCCCCACTCTACAATTTCATTAAATCTTGCAGGAGCTTCTCTCACCACCATTTCTACAACATTACGCTTATTTTCACCGTCTCCGGCTCTCATTGTATCTTCGATATGCTTTTCGAAATTATCATTTTTAGAATCGGTAACTACCGCCAAACCACCCTGAGCGTATTTGGTATTGCTCTCGTCTTCGTCTGATTTTGTTACAATGATTATTTTGGCATCGGGAAGCTGTTCTGAAACTTTTATGGCATAAGAAAGTCCGGAAATTCCGGAACCAATTACTAATACATCCGCTTTTATCATATTCTTGCTTTAAGACAATCGTCTAAATATTAAATAAATTTAAACAATTTTTCGTTTGGTTTCCTTACTTTTTTCATGTTTTGAAACTGATCTTCTTCCGATCTGTAGCCCAAAGCCAAAGTAACCGTTACTTTTTCTTTTTCAGAATCTATATCTAAAATTTGTTCAATTTCTTCTTGTCTGAACCCTTCCATCGGGCATGTATCTATATTTTCTATTGCTGCAGCATACATTAAATTGGCCAAGACAATATAGGATTGTTTTTCTGCCCAGTTCAAAATATCGTCATGTTCCTGCCTGCTAAAATGACCTGTAATGCTTTTTCTGAATAAATCTAAATGTTCCACAGGTTGATCACGCACTTCAGAAATATGTTTAAAATAGCCATCAAGATACGTATCCTCTATATTTTTTTTTGAAACTAAAACAATGAGATGCGAACATGTAGAAATTTGAGAAGGATTGTAGAAAGCTGGTATCAACTTTTCTTTTATTTCCCGGCTCTGTACTACGAATATCTTATAAGGCTGAAGCCCCAAAGAGCTCGCCGCCAGTTTACCAGACTCAAGAATATTGAGAAGGGTGTCTTGCGGAATGATCATTTCGGGATTAAATTTTTTCACAGAATATCTTCTGCTTAAAGCTTCCAAATAATTCATAACAACAAATTTAAGAATTGATGCTGAATAAAGCCTCTTTTAAATAAGATTCTATTTGGAAATTTTCTAAATAAAAAAGATCTGCCTCAATGGTGAGACAGATCTTTTATAAATCTAAATGAATCAGCTAATTACTGACCTTTAATTTTGAAGTCATCAATTTCCCACGTTGCCGCTGCGGAAGTTGTTGAAGTATATTTGAATGCAATTCTTACATTTTTCCCTAAGAATGCTGAAAGATCTACATTTCCTGAGCTTACCCAGTCACCAAACGCTGCATTATTTGTATCTAATGCTGCAGGTAAAGCTACCCAAGTTGTTGTACTTGGATTTCCTGTGTAGTTTTCGGTAGCGTAAACCTGTAAAGCATTGCCTGCATATCTTACATCTGATGTAAAGCTTACAGCAGCTTTCGTTTTTCCTACTAAACTAAATGTTTTGGAGATCAACCAGTCTTCGTTTGCATTGTTTCCAGATACAAAACCATTCATCATCGCATAGTAATTAGTTCCATTACCCTAATTAGAAGTTGACCAAACCTGAGCTCCGTTAGCATTTGCAGTAGTCCAATCTGAGCTGAAACCTCCTGCTGCAAAGTCTTCTTTATATAATACAGGAAGTGGTGTATAAACAGAACCGTCACATCTAGGGTTATCAAGATCAACATCGCTCAATTTTGTAATCCAAAGCTGGTAAGTTCCATTGAAAATACTTACAATAGCATACACGTCACCTTTACCGCCTTCAATTTCTGTAGCACTTGCTTTTTTAGGATTATCTGAACTTCCAAAATCTGCCTGGCCACTTGTTCTAAGGACGATTTTGTTTCCATTACAATCTTCCAAAGTCCTGTTGGTTTGGGAAGTACCGCTGGCATATGTTTTTCCCAAATCAGAATCAATAAATTGTAAATCTTTGAATTTTACCCATCTACCAACATCTGCTGTTGTAAGTGACGATATTGTTCTGTCTGTAGGAATAACAGTACGAGCGGCTGTATTGGTATCAAAGAAATATTTGTACATATTTACTTCTTCTACCTGCCCGAACTGCACTGCACCGCTTGTATTTGTAAATAAACCACCTATTTGAATTTCTCCATTTACATCTTTAAGGTACAATCCTTTTAGTTTAATATAAACATCTTTACCAATTCTGAAACGATTGTCTAAAAACAAATCTAGCTTATTCATATTAATTCTGATCCCTCCCGTTGCATCTTCTACATACACATATTTGTATAAATTACTTGTGGCATCATTAGCAACAACCTGAGCTTTTACATAGAAATCTCCTGTAATCTCAGTCCAGTTGGCAGTAGTGTTTAATTGTTTAATGTCTGCAATCGTTTTTACAGCTAATCCATTCGTACTAAACTGACAAGGATTAGAAGTAACGCCATCTAATCGAGGATAAGAATCAACTACTCCGCTAGAGTTTTTATGATTTTCCATATCAACATCAGTAACTCTATTAAGATACATTTGATAAGTAGAATTAAACTTACTGAAAATAGCAACCATAGATCCTTTACCGCCAGGGATTATCTGGCTTGCAAAAGATGCATAACCACTGTTTCTAACAACAGCTGTTTTCAAATATTTATTCGTAGAGCTATTCCAACCTTCACCAATTGTTTTATCTACCGTTACAGAATTTGGTGCATAAGGCGTACATAAGGCCCTTCCATCAAACTCCACATTGTTAATCTTAATTAAACATCCGATAAGGTTGTCATTTGCAGATACCATCTCCGTTAATGTCATTACTTTAGGTATAATATTAGCTCTAACATCACAGTCTCTGAAGATGTGCATATTCACTTCTTTTTCAGGCACTCTCGTTCCTAGAGGAGTTATTTTACCTAATTGTTTAACACCACCGTACGTAGTAATTGCAAGACCTTGTAAATCAATATACACTTTAGAACCTTGTGGAAACTTTGTATATAAACTTACTGCATCTAAACTTATCGTTAATCCTTCAGTAGGATTTTCCGGGCTATCCTGTACATAAAGTGTTTTATAAATATTACCTGTTTCATCTGAGGAAGATACATAAGCTTCAACATAGGCTTTTTTTGTAATCGCAACACTTTGCGTCTGCAGTTTTAACTGCGTCAACGTCCATTTTTCATAGCCATTCTGAGAATTGGTATAATAACTCGCTGTTCTACATTGATAATCATCAAGATTGGGCTCGTTATATTTATCATCGTGTACACAACCGGTAATTACCAATGCTGCAATCATCACGAAAATATATTTTATAATAGAATTATATTTTTTCATAGTTGTTTTGTTTTAGAATCTTAAATAAACATTTGTAAAGAATGTTGTTCCTCTATCATACCAAAGTTTGGGTCCGAAATAAGGTGTTTGTCTCTGAGACTCTTCAATAACTTGCGGAAAATTCGCAGCTCTACCTTGCTCAAAACCTCCAGTCACATAATTTCTGTTATTCAAAATATTATTTACCGATACACTGATTCCCATTCTGTACTTACCAATAAGGAAAGATTTCCCTGCATTGGCATTCAGCATAAACTGGTCATCAAATTTGGTCTGTTTTGTTAACTGCTGAATGATCTCCGGAGTAACTCCCTCGTAAGGATCATTCGTCAACGGATTGGTGTACATAGCAGCCGTTTTATTTAAGGCTGAGAAATCAAGATACTGATCCATCAAGTAATTTGCTGATGCACCCACCCACCAATATTTAGGTGAATTGTACTTTAATCCTAAAGAAAATGCTTTCTGAGGAGTACCGGCAACTTTGTAATCTTTCACATTTGCCTTACCATAACTTCTAAAATTATTTAAGTCATCAAAAGAATACACATCAGGACGGTTTGTGTATTTATATTCCCCAACACTCGCAACACCTGTCGCATTCAATGTAGGCGTAATTTTAACATCAAAACCTAGTTCTGCACCCATATATCTTTTATCAACTCCGCTCATTGCCTCGTTAATCAAAGTATTTACAGATCCTGTTTCACTACTTACCGCAGCATAATATCTTGAAATTTCTGTAGAATTGCTTATTGTTGTATAATAAGCTGACAATCTTAGTTTCAGAACTTGCCCTCTCATAATGTAGCTCAAGTCATTCGAATTTATAACCTGATTTTTAACTCCGGGAGTCAAATAGTCTACCGCTCTCGGGTTGATGTACAATTCATTAAGTGTCGGAGCTAAGCTAAAGAACGCACCATTATAAACAATGAAGTTTTTACCATTGATTTTATAGGTAATTTTACCTTTAATCCCTGCATCTAAAGCATCATAAACCTTACTTTTTCCTTTAGAATTATCTTTAAAAGCTATAATCCCGCTTCTGTAATCACCTTCTCTCTGAGATTGTGAGTAAGAACTGAAGATAGACGCTACAACATTAAATTTATTGAAATCTACTTCTGACGAAACATTTAATGAATAATGATCTTTCAAAAGCTCATAAGAATACTGTGTTCTGTCGCCTACTCTTACTTCTGTATTTGCATCATCCGTATTGTACTGCACATCGTTGTTGAATGCATTAAGATTATAGGCAAAATTTGCTCCCAATAAATCTTTAACTCTTCTGAAATTGTCCGATCTTAAATTCTGATAATTAAAATTGATATTTAATTTCCAGTTTTCCTTCAATCTTGTATCGAAGTGAGAGGCAAAATTGAATGTTTTATCTCTATTTACATCTTCCACAATGGTATAAACAGCACCTCTTTGAGAGCCATCCATATTTTGATTGTTAAGGTAGTTTGCATTATAAAGGCTGTTCCAGTCGATTTGTGACTGCGCTCTGAATTCATCTGCAGTATAATTACCAAAACTCGGTAATTTTCTGTAATAAGTAGGGTTAGGATCTGCTGCGTGAAACCAGTCTAGTCTGCTTCTTGCATCGCTTCCGATTTGGTAAGAAACGGTATTGATCCAGTTTGAGTTTTTACCTATTTTTAAATAATCAGTAAGCATAAACATTGGTTCGAATACTTTTCTGATTCTCGAGTTTCTTTTCTCACCATCTTGCCATCCCCAATATGAGTTGTAATCTTTACCCATAATATCATAAACCTCCTGAGTATTTGGAGAGTTTGATGCTCTGTAAGTAGGAGAACCAAAGCCTGTAAAGTTAATAGAGTGTCTTTCGCTGAATTTTTTCTCAACTGATGCAAAATAAGCATAAGCATCCTGATAAACTCCATCTATAATTGCATTGTCTCCCCATCTTCTGCTTCCAGAGAATGTAAATGCCCAGCCGCTTTTGCTCATTCCTGAAGAATAAGTGGCCATCGCTCTGTGCAAATAACTTCTGTTGGTAAATGAATATGCTAATGAAGTTTGTTTTCTGTAAGAAGAAGCTCTGGTATTGTAATAAGCAACACCTCCCAAGTTACCAAAAGCATATTCTGAAGGTGTAATATTATCTACATTTTCGTAAGGATATCTTGTTACATCATTCAAGCCGCCCCAGTTATTGAAGTCGATTCTTCCGTCATCATTTTTTGACATCGAAACACCATTAAACATCACATCTTCAAAACGATTATCTACCCCTCTTGGCCTAAACCAATAAGCACCCAGCTCGAAAGCAGAAACATTCTGAAATGCATCTCTACCTGAACTTAAAAGTCCTACTGTAGGCTGCATAGCAGACCCTCCGTCTTCAGTATCAGTTGCAGAATCATCAATCACAACAACTCCGGCATCTGTTCCCAAACTATTGTCTAGTACAATAACACCTAAGTCTTTTCTCTTCTCATCAGCCATTACATCAAATTCTAAAACTTTAGATTCAAAATTTGGTTTTGTAACGGTAATAAGATAATGTCCTGGTTTTAAATCTACAAACTGAAAGTAACCGATTTTGTCTGCAGTTACATCATCAACAGATTGTTCAAGATCAACCTCTGCTCTCTCTACCGGTTTACCATCCTGACCTTTAATATACGCAAAAACAGTGGTTTGCGCATAGTAATATGATGCAGGCAATAATGTAAACAAAGAGATTAGGGATAGTTTTTTAATCATAATAAACTTATTTTTTCACCTTCTTTATTTAAGGGGCAACAAATTTAGCATTATTTTCATCAATTAAAACATTTACAGTACTTTATTCTATTAATTATTCTTAACAAACAGCAATGATCCTAAAAAAACTGATATTTAGGTCAGAAATCCTAAAAATAGTGTTACGATAATTTAATCTCTGTATAATCTAAAAAATTGTAATTTTAGCGCCTCTATTTTTTGAATATTTTAATAACATAAACATGAAAAAATATATTATTCTTCTGGCTGTATTATTTTTTAATTTTGGGTTTTCTCAGCAGAAACAAGTTAAAAGAGCAGCCGTAGCTTTCCTGAATGTAGAAAATCTTTGGGACACCATACCATCTGCAGACTATATTGACGGAACCCTCCCTTTTTCTAATCCCAAATTTCACAGAAGCGTACCCATCGATTCTTTAAAATTTTTAGAAACTACAGAAGATTACAAAGGAGAATGGAGTAATGAGCTTTTGGTAGGAAAAAAGGTGATTCGTCATCAAATCTTAGCGACCGACTTTACAGCAAACAGCCCTAAAAGATGGGGAACAAAGTATTATAATCAAAAATTAGCCAATGAAGCAAAAGTTATTTCTGAACTTGGCAGACAATATACTAATGACAACCCTGCTATCTGTGGCCTGATTGAGGTAGAAAACAGACAGGTAATCGAAGATCTTATTAAACAGCCGGTTTTAGCGAAAAGCAATTATGGTATTGTACACTACAATTCGTACGATGCCAGAGGAATTGACATTGCAATCATTTACCAGAAAAACAGATTTTTAGTTCAAAATTCTTACACCAAAGAAATAAAAGTTTACAACGAAGATGGAAGAAGACAATACACAAGAGATGTTTTGGTAGCAGTCGGACTTCTAGATGGTGAAAAAATTGCAGTTTTCATGAATCACTGGCCATCAAGAAGTGGTGGCGAAGCAGCTTCTCAACCAAGAAGAAATGCAGCCGCAGTTGTTTTGAAGGCAGAAATGGATAAATTATCTGCAGAATATCCCGGAATAAAGTTAATCTCAATGGGAGATTACAATGACGATCCGGTAAGCCCGAGTTTGAAAAAACATTTAGGTGCTGTAGAAAATCCTGACGAATTATCTGATAAAACACCTTACTATAATTTAATGTACAAATTATATAAAGCAGGCGTTGCATCTTTAGCATACAGAGATGCTCCCAACTTATTTGATCAGATTATTATTTCTCAGAATTTATATTCAAAGGAAAAACTTACACCTACTTACAGCATTTTTAAAGCAGAAATCTATGCACCTTCTTATTTAGTGAATAAAGAAGGACAATGGAAAGGATACCCTCTCCGTTCATGGGATGGTGACCGATTCACCGGTGGCTATAGTGACCACTTTCCAGCTGTTTCGATCCTTCAGAAAGAATACATCAAAAAATAAAATTAAGGCACTCTATTTGGAGTGCTTTTTTGTGTAAATTACTCATTATGAAAAATTTAATCATTATAATATTTGCTGTTCTTATTCCCTTACATTCATTGGCACAGAACAGCCCGAAAAATGAAAAAGAAGAATCTGCAATGAAGCCTTCAAAAAATGATGACGGAGAATGGGATTTGATTGTAATAGACACGCAATTTGATTATTTTATGAATGCCATCGCAAAACCAATTAATCAATACTCTGAAGCTAATTTAAAAAGTAGAAATACAATTCTGGTAAACGAATGGAATTCTTATTACAGGTCTGGAAGATATCGAAACATCATCGAATCTTCCATAGATTATGATCCAAGAGAAAAATACGGAATCAAATTTGAGTATAAACTGTATCAGGTTTTCGCTTATGTAAATTGGAAGTACAAACTGAGAATGAGTGGATTGATGCAAGTGATCTCATAAATTAAAATTAACAAACTAAAAACACATTGTTATATAAATTTTGTTATATTTGTTACTCACGCAAAATTGATTTACTAATTTCGCCAAACACAAGCACATATAATGAAGAAAAAATTTACTCCTGTCAAGTCTTTTAATCTAAAGATTCATCAACTTATTTCTAAAGCAGAAGCATCTCTTACCTTTCAACTGGAAGATTATAATTTTATGAGCTTTTGTAATTTTTAAAATACTTTATAAACATTATTTTATAATTATTTTATATCAACGTAGATTTCTGCGATGCTAAAACATATATTCTAGATAACAAATATTTAAACTTTATAAAAAACTAAAATTTTTAAACTATGAAAAAAATCTTTCTGACATCAGCACTTGTTTTATCAGTAATTTTTGTAAAAGCGCAAACCAGTACTTCCTATGATGATATTTACTTTACAAACTTAATAGGAAAACAATTTAAAGATGTCCCTTCAGAACATCCAAATTACAAAATTTCAAATACACTAACACCTTCTGGTTGGGTTTTGGATACAAATTGGTGGGGTGGTATTAATTGCAAAACTCAAGGTTCTATAAAGTTAAAATCACAACTTGGAACAGTATTTATCTCTGAATCAGGAAATGTGGGAGTCAATACAGAAAATCCATTATCAACGCTTGATGTTGCAGGCTCTATTAGCGCTTCAGGAAATATTATAAGTGCAGGTTCTAATGGCTGGATATTTCATAGCCCTGATGACGGTAGAAAATCGCTTCATATAACATCAATAGGAACAAATGGTATTCCTGACTGGTCGAAACAAACAGTATTTAATGAAGGAAATGTTGCTGTTTTAGGGAAATTAGAAGCCAAAGAAATAAAAGTAACCCTTACTCCGACTGCTGATTTTGTATTTGCAGAAGATTATGATCTTCCAAAATTAGAAGACTTAGAAAAACACATTAAAGATAAAAAACATTTACCTGAAATTGCATCTGCCGAACAAATGGAAAAAGAAGGTGTAAATGTGGGTGAATTTCAAATTAAGCTTTTGCAAAAAATAGAAGAATTGACTCTTTATACAATAGAACAAAACAAAAGAATTAAAGAACTAGAATCTAAAATCAATAAAAAATAAATTTAAAACTATGAAAAAAATATTACTAACATCAATTTTTGTATTATCAGTAATCACTGTAAAAGCACAAAGCAATATTTCTTATGATGATATTTACTTTACAAATTTATATGGAAAAGAATTTTTCGGAAATGATGCAGAAAAGCCTAATTATAGAATATCTAATAAATTAATTCCGAATAAAGGATGGGTATTAGATGCATATTGGTGGGGAGGAATACAATTTGAAACACGAAATAGTGTAAAATTAAAATCTCGATACGGAACAGTATATGTATCAGAAACGGGAAATACGGGAGTTAATACAGAGGATCCACAGCATACTTTAGACGTGCACGGAGATTTTAGAGTAACAAGTAATAATAACTACTTTCTTTATAATTTAGCCGGTAATTTAGTACTAAAAAATAACACTAATGGCCAAGGTGGAAGAGTTATTGTTCACGATACTGGTAACACATTATCTTTGAATTATAACAATGATTTCACAGGAGGAACCAAAATAGGAAGTACTTTTCTGGTAAAAGGAGACAACGCTTCTTTGCAAGGAAAATTAGAAGCCAAAGAAATAAAAGTAACCCTTACCCCAACTGCTGATTTTGTATTCGCAGCAGATTATGATTTACCAAAATTAGAAGACGTAGAAAAACACATTAAAGATAAAAAACATTTACCTGAAATTGCATCTGCCAAACAAATGGAAAAAGAAGGAGTAAATGTTGGCGAATTTCAAATTAAGCTTTTGCAAAAAATAGAAGAGCTTACTCTTTATACAATAGAACAAAACAAAAGAATCAAAGAACTAGAATCTAAAATTAATAAAAAATAAAAATTTAAAATCATGAAAAAAATTTATTTAACATTAATTTTATTGTCATCTATTACTTTGCAAGCACAAGTTCTTGATGATAATTCTTTCTTTAAAAATTTATATGCAAAAACAACTTATGGTTATCCTTCGGAGCAACAGCATTATCATATAGAAAGCATAACCGAGACCATTGGAGGGCCTCCAGTTTTAGATATTAAATGGTGGGGAGGTCTTAAAATGAGGACAGATCTCGGTTTGCTGAAAATTCAGCAAGCAGGAAATGTGGGAATAAATACGGAAAACCCAATATCTAAATTAGATGTTAGAGGAGACTTCAGAGTTGAATCAAACGGTAATATTTTTGCCTATACTGGTGGTGCTGACTTGGTATTAAAGGCACCATCTAGAGGAAACAATGGTTATGGAAGAGCATTGGTTCATGATACTAGTAATATACTTGCTCTCAATTATGATAATGATTTTACTGGAGGTACAAGGATAGGGACTTCATTTTTCGTTAAAGGAGACAACGCTTCTTTGCAAGGAAAATTAGAAGCAAAAGAAATAAAAGTAACCCTTACCCCAACTGCAGATTTTGTATTTGCAGAAGAGTATGACCTTCCAAACCTTGAAGATGTTGAAAAACATATTAAAGAGAAAAAGCACTTACCTGAAGTGGCATCAGCTAAACAAATGGAAAAAGAAGGAGTAAATGTTGGTGAATTTCAGATCAAACTTTTGCAGAAAATTGAAGAATTGACTCTTTATACAATTGAGCAAAATAAGCTCATAAAAGAGCAACAGAAAAGGATTGAAAAGCTTGAAAACAAAAATAAATAACACCATGAAAACAAAAATATATCTAATACTTCTTATTTTCTTTGGTTTAGTAAAAACTTTTGCACAATCATATGAGGAGCAATATCTATTGGAGGAACAATCTCGTTTAGACCAAGTAAAAATTATTGAGAATGAAATTCAAACTTTTACTAATCAGAACATAAATACTTACAATTTCACAGAAGTAATAAACAATGTGAATAATATGAAATATGAAGATGGAAATTCTTTATCAGGAAACTTTTATCAAGAAGCATTACTTCAGGCAAAAGAACAAAAATTAAGAGATGTTTTCTTTCAGCAAAACCCAGAAAAATTAAAATATTTTTACGCTGCCCCACTTAAACAACAATGCGTAAATGGGGGATTTGAAAGTAATGGTGGTTCAACATCTGGATATTCATTTGCCTACTATAATTATCCTGATTGGGCTTGGAGTTCATTTGCAAATGCACCCTTTCTAAATGCACCACCAATTAACATTCCACACCAATATGCAAATTTGGTAAATTCAAGTACTAATGATCCAAATATAACAAGTATTCCAAGAGTTTTTTCAGGAACTAGCGCAATCAGGCTAAATCAATCACAGCTTAATGTTTATTCAAGATCAGTTACTTCAATGCGGAGAACTTTTACTGTGAATGAAGACTTCATTAGTTTCGCTTATGCGCTATTTTTTCAAAACCCTAGCGATGGTGGTCATCCAGAAGATACTAGGTATCCATACTATCAGGTAAGATTACTCACACAAAATCCAAATACTTCAGTCTTATTTGAAAGACATATGGATACGAGTTCTTCAGGATTTATTTACAGTCCATCCAATAATATTCTTTACACTGGATGGAAATGTGAAAAAATAAATACATCAGCATTTATAGGCCAAGTGGTAACTTTAGAAATTACGATGTCAAATTGTGGAAGCAGCGGACATATTGGATACGGATATTTTGATGATTTTTGTGGCATCTCCAATTGTGAATCTCCAACAATTAATCCCAGTATAACTTTAAACCCTATTAGAAGAGGCTGTCCGACTTTTCCTTTACCTATTACTGGAAATATAACGTTACCCCCTAATTCTTCTTTTACAAATGTTACATTACAAGTCGTCGATAATTCCAATAATGTTATAAACAGTAAAATTATTACATCAGCACCTGGTGGTTTTTTTTCAACTGATCTCCAATATAATGACTTCTATCCAAATGGATATAGTCCTACTACAGATTTTAATATTTGGGCTTTTTTAAATTATTCTATCAACGGAACGCCACAACAGTCAGTTTTCACAAGTAACACAAACCCACCAGGTCCAGATATTTCATTTAAGAATTGTTCTCTTCCTTGTCAAGAAGAGTGGCTGTTTACAACCAATCAACCCATTCAAACATCTACAAATTTTCAAGCAAGTTGCTGTATAACAGCAGAATCTGCAATTTACCCTAATGTTGACGTAGAATTTAAGGCCGGCTATGAAATAATATTGAAGCCCGCACAAAATGGCACAGCAGGATTTTATGCTACAAGTCATCACTCTGGTAATTTTCACGCTTATATTGGCCGTTGCGATGAAAGTTCTATTTTTTCAAAGGTTCAAAGTAAACAGGCAAAAATAATTACAGAAAAGAACATTAGTGATTTAAATCTTAAAATCTCCCCTAACCCGGCCTCCACATTCATCAACATAGATTCAGGAAATGAGAAAATTACTTCTTGGGAATTATTTGATATTTCAGGGAAAAATGTTCTAAAGGGAAATTCCACACAAGTAAATGTACAAGGTTTACCTAAAGCTGCTTACTTATTGAAAATTAATATTAACAATAAAATAACAACTAAAAAAGTCATTGTAAAATAAAAAAATCGAAAGGCTAAACAATATTGAGCCTTTCGATTCTAAAAATATCTTTTATAAAATTAAAATTTAAAACCATGAAAAAAATTCATTTAATATTACTTATATTGTCATCTATTACTTTTCAAGCACAAGTTCTTGATGATAATTCTTTCTTTAAAAATTTATATGCAAAATCAACATATGGTTATCCTTCGGAGCAACAGCATTATCATATAGAAAGCATAACCGAGGCTATTGGAGGGCCTCCAGTTTTAGATATTAAATGGTGGGGAGGTCTTAAAATGAGGACAGATCTCGGTTTGCTGAAAATTCAGCAAGCAGGGAATGTGGGAATAAATACGGAAAACCCAATATCTAAATTAGATGTTAGAGGAGACTTTAGAGTTGAATCAAACGGTAATATTTTTGCCTATACCGGTGGTGCTGATTTGGTATTAAAGGCACCATCTAGAGGAAACAATGGTTCTGGAAGAGCATTAGTTCATGATACTAATAATATACTTGCTCTCAATTATGATAATGATTTTACTGGAGGTACAAGGATAGGGACTTCATTTTTCGTTAAAGGTGAGAACGCTTCTCTACAAGGAAAACTTGAAGCTAAAGAAATAAAAGTAACTCTTACCCCAACTGCCGATTTCGTATTTGCAGAAGATTATAATCTTCCAAAATTAGAAGATGTGGAAAAACATATTAAAGAGAAAAAGCATTTACCTGAAATTGCATCAGCAAAACAAATGGAAAAAGAAGGTGTAAATGTAGGAGAATTTCAAATTAAGCTTTTGCAGAAAATAGAGGAACTAACTTTATATACAATAGAGCAAAATAAAGAATTAAAAAAACTTCAGAAAAATAATAATAGACTTATTATGGAAGTTGCTGAATTAAAAAGAGTAAAATAAAATGAGAAAATATATAATTTTATTCAGTTTATTGATAAGTTCATTTCTTTTTTCTCAGGAAAGTGAAGGGGGTACGCCGCATTTTATTGATTATTTTAATTTAGGCACATATGGCTCAGATATATATTTAGATGAAACTTATGTAAGTTCTTCTCAGTTATTAAGCACATTAGCCACAATTAATAAAAGCTTAGATAATGAGGCAGAATTGCGAAATGTTGAAGAATATCAAAAGAATTATCCAAAACCTAATTACCTTAATTTTTACGGAAAAAAGATTGAAATTAAAAAGAATTTTAAAACAGAAGCGACAAAGTTCAGGATTAAGGACAAGCTGATTCTTTTATTAAAGATTAGATCTGAAAATGCTTACTCTATCCAAACTTTTTTTTCAAAATTTAATCTTCCCGAAAAATCAAAATTCTATATATATAATCTAGATGGGATGATTTTGGGTTCTTTTAGTAATAAAAACAGTATAGACTCTAAAGAATCTGAAAATGTATTTGTTACACAACCAATTAAAGGTAATGAAGTATATTTAGAATTAGATTTAGAAAATGAGGCAGATTTAGAAAGTTTAGATTTAGAAATAAGTACTATTATGCATGGTTTTTCCAACCTGTATGCCAGTGATGGTCCCTTTTCAGGATCAGACGCCAGTACGTATACATCTTGTAATAAAAATGTCTCATGTATTGACGGAGGCTCGATATTAAACCAAAATTATAATAATACTACAAATAAAGGAAACATAAAATCTGTTGGTTTAATTGTAAATACAAATGCAATTTATGGTTTTACATGTTCAGGTACGCTTATTAATAATGCTAAACAAGACGGAACACCCTATTTTTTAACAGCTGAACATTGTGTAAGAGGTACAGCTCAGCAACCTATTTTTTTGAATGAATCTGTTGTAATTTTTAATCATGAAACAAAGACTTGTACGGCAAGTGGGAGTACTGTAGATGGTAACCTTTCATCACCATCCACAAACTCAGTTGCTGGAATGCAAATCTTGGTTGCAGCAGGCATATTAAAAGTGTCGAGTTTTCCGGATGTATACAGCACAACATCACAAGATTTTGCTCTGGTAAAGCTAAATACAACAGCAGCGACTTTACAAAAATATAAAGTTTGTTATTCCGGATGGTCTACGCTACAATCTCCTAGTAACATTGCCTATTCTTTTACTGCGCACCATCCGTCAGGAACTGTTAAAAAGATTTCTGTAACGAATGCACAATTTATAACCCCTACTAATTTTGGAGTAGTGTATCCAGGCTTTAGTTCAGAATTAGCAAATGTTTATTATTCAAAAACGTATAGTAATAATTTAACATCAGGCTATTTTTTAGCGGCAGAATTTGGTGATGGATTTCCTTATCATGGGTCATCAGGAGCGCCCTTATTTACAAAAGAAGGATTTATTTTGGGTACATTATCTTCCGGACCGGAAAAGCAGATCAATAATTATATATTAGATTATCTTCTCCAAAATATACCTTTTAAATCTTGTGCTACAGACAGATCAGATAAAGCAAAATATAATGTTTTGTTCTCAAGATTTTGGAGAGATTATATTTATATGCAACCTTGGCTTAATCCCGAGAGTCAAAACATTCAATCAATTGGGAATTATTGCCCTGCAGGTATTGCTCCGTGGGGAAGTGTTACTGTACCACCAGATAATGGCGGAGGTACAGGTCCTCAAAATTGTCTTCAATCTGAAATGTTGAGCCCGGATTATTTTAGTAAAACATATAAAGACGTAAACGGTTACAGAGTGAGACCAATTTCTACCTATGGAAAGAAGATTTATATTAATAAAAATTATCTTGCATATGGTAATAATTATAATATCAAAACAAGCGAGAAATTAATTTCGTTTAGTATTGGTAAATGTAATACCTCTTCCTTCACTATGGGAAATGTTTATAAAGTGACGGATGACAATAAGATTGTGAAATTTAAATCAGAAGAAATTGTCATGAATAGTGCTGTTTATTTCAACGGAAATATTCCCCCATATTCAGGTAACATTATTGGCTTGACGAATGATAAAGTCTTTGTGTTCTTTCAACAATTGTTTGGAGAGTACGGTTCATCACCAATAAAATATGGTAAATTGGAGCTGAAGACTTATAAAACGGTTGGCAATACTTTAGTTGAAGAATCATCTTATGATATTCTCCCGGATTGGTTAACTTTAAGCTCAATGTACCCAAATATTAGTGATGTGCGACCAATATTTGTGAATGAAAATTGTATTTATGTTTTAATAGAAAGAAATCAGGGAACTACAAAGGTCTTTCACCGATTAAGAAGAAATTCTCCTAGCTCTCCATGGATACAGGAAAGTTTTCCGACGACTTCTTTTAATTTTAGTAACTTAGAAGTTAAAGGTAACTTATTGTTTAGTTGGAGTGGAGGTTCTTTGTTTATTTTTAATTTGGATCCTAATCAGACTCCCTCTTTGGTTAAATCTTATAATGTACCTTTTTATAAAGGGGTAAATTTATTAAATTCAAATACATTTGAAATTTTTAGCCTAAATTTCATTTCAAATACTAATACCACGTCTTTCAAAGTCAGGAAGGCAAATTTGAATAATATATTAGAAGAATATGATTTAGCGCAAAATTTTCATGAAGCTTATATGAATGCTCCAAAATTTAGCATCAATAATAATGATTTGATTATTAGAAATGGAGGAGCAGGAGAAATTGTACATTACTATAGAAACCCAAATACAGGAAGATGGGTAAAGTCATTAAATGGATTATTATCTAATACTGTGCTTTCTATGTCTGCAAGTTCATCCCTAATTAACTATGGCTTAGAAGCATACCTTGATGATAATTTTTTTATAAATGACATTACTTGGAATGTTAGATTTACAGGAACCCCCGCTTACCAAAATAAGTTATTCACCGCTTTTAATGTGATGAATAAATCAGATTTGAAAACTTTAACAAATAGTGATAACTATCAACTTAGTGCTGCTTATACTTTAGTTGACAATCTAGAGAGGTCTGAATGGCATCAAAATATAGGAGGACAAGTAGTTTATGATAATAAGTTTTGGGCAAATAATAATTTGAATTGGATCACAATGCCCGGCCCGGCAATTTATCAGCAAGGGCAAATTCATCCTTTAGTTGAAAATTGGCCAACATACCAGTCGCAATCTTTGATTTTGGGTGGCTTTACTGCTCCTGTTACCAATGGCAGTAAAACGATAAAGCTTCAGGCTCCTCATTCAATAATTATGAAGCCAGGATTCGAAATATCATCAAATTCAGGAGCTGTATTTCATGCAATGGCAAATTCTAATACCACCTATCCTGAAAATTTGACATTTGATGATATGCTTCATCCAGAAATTGCAGATTATCATGACCAAGCAAATCAACAAAAACTTGCATCTTCAAATACTAACGGCTCTAATGATGATCCCCCTTTATATGGCGATATCGTTCTTTTGAATGAAAGTTTTAATGATTTAGAATCTTCAACTATTAAAATTTATCCTATTCCAACTGATGCAGTTTTATTCGTGGACTCTAAAAATAATGGGACGAAAATGACATTCGAAATATTTAATGTTGTAGGCCAAAAAGTAGATAGTGGTGAGTTGGTTAAAAATAAAATTAATGTTAAAAACCTGCAAAAAGGAATTTATATATTAACTTTAAAATCCAATAATAAAATTGATACATTCAAATTTATTAAAAAGTAAAAAAGTACATTAATACCAACAAAAAAAGGTTCAGAAAATTCTGAACCTTTTGTATTTATAAGTATTGAAGATTATTTGTTGAATAATTCTTCTACTTTGTCCCAGTTTACAACATCGAAGAACGCAGATACATAATCAGGTCTTCTGTTTTGATAGTTTAAATAATAAGCGTGCTCCCAAACATCCAATCCTAAAACCGGAGTTCCTTTTACATCAGCAATCGGCATCAAAGGATTATCTTGATTTGGAGTAGAAGTAACAGAAACAGATCCGTCTTCATTTTTTACCAACCAAGCCCATCCTGAACCAAATCTTGTTTTAGCAGCTTCAGAAAAATCATTTTTGAATTTTTCAAGACCACCATAATTTTCGATAGCAGATTTTACGCTACCTACAGGCTCTTTGCTTCCTCCTGGAGTTAAGATTTCCCAGAAAAGAGAGTGATTGAAATGACCACCACCGTTATTTCTTACAGCTGGTTTTTCAACACCTGTTCTGCAGATTTCTTCAATAGTTAATCCGTCAAGATCAGTTCCTTCAATCGCTTTATTTAAGTTGTCAACATACGCTTGGTGATGCTTCGAATGGTGGATTTCCATTGTTTTTGCATCTATTGTTGGCTCTAAAGCTTCGTACGCATATCCTAATTTTGGTAATTCAAATGACATAAATTTATTTTTAATGTTATGACTCAAAGTTAGCCAATATTTAAGCCAATATCAAAAATTGAAGATTATTTTAATAAATCTTTAACATTGATAATAACAAAAAGAGAGGAAAATATTGCGAAAATATTATTTTAAATTACTATTATTAAGTTAAGCTTGCCAGTTTTCGAGAAATTCAATATTATCTTAAAGAAGTTTACACAAAAAAATCAGTCAAAATTTGACTGATTTTATATTTTCAAAGTAAAACACTTTATTATCTGTTCATCGACATCAAGAACTCTTCATTATTTAAAGTTCCTCTGATGTTTTTGTTGACAAATTCCATTGCTTCGATAGGATTCATTTCTGAAAGATACTTTCTGAAAATCCACATTCTCTGTGAAGTTACTTCGTCAAGCAATAAATCGTCTCTTCTTGTACTTGAAGAAACCAAATCGATGGCAGGATAAATTCTTCTGTTGGCAATTTTTCTGTCTAATTGAAGTTCCATGTTTCCGGTACCTTTGAATTCCTCAAAAATAACTTCATCCATTTTAGAACCTGTATCAATTAAAGCGGTTGCGATAATCGTCAACGATCCTCCGTTTTCAATTTTTCTTGCAGCTCCGAAGAATCTTTTAGGTTTGTGAAGAGCATTTGCATCAACACCACCGGAAAGTACTTTCCCAGATGCCGGAGTCACCGTATTATAAGCTCTTGCCAATCTTGTAATTGAATCCAAAAGAATCACCACATCATGGCCACATTCTACCATTCTTTGCGCTTTTGCTAAAACTAAATTAGCAACTTTCACGTGCTTATCTGCAGCTTCATCAAATGTAGAAGCAATTACCTCTGCATTCACACTTCTTTCCATATCGGTAACTTCTTCAGGACGTTCGTCGATCAAAAGAACCATCATATAAACTTCAGGGTGATTGGCTGCGATAGAATTGGCAATATCTTTAAGCAACATTGTTTTACCGGTTTTGGGCTGAGCAACGATCATTGCTCTCTGTCCTTTCCCGATAGGTGCAAAAAGATCTACAATTCTTGTTGACATCGTAGAATTATCTCCCGAAAGATTAAATTTCTCTTCAGGGAATAATGGCGTAAGGTATTCAAAAGCTACACGATCTTTAATATATGCTAAATCACGTCCGTTAACTTCAATAGGCTTTAATAATGAAAAATATTTTTCGCCCTCTTTCGGAAGTCTTACAATTCCTCTTACCGTATCTCCGGTTTTCAAACCAAAATTTCTGATCTGTGCTGTCGAAACATACACGTCATCCGGTGACGAAATATAAGAGAAGTCTGATGAGCGTAAAAATCCGTAATTATCCGGTAAAATTTCCAAAACCCCTTCAATACTAACCATTCCGTCGAAGCTGAACTCTTTCTTCTGTTCGTGTTGCTCCTCTTGTCTTTCAGGTCTTTCAGCATGTTGCTGTCTGTTCTGATTTTGATTAGGATTCTGGTTGTTATTTTGATTCCGGTTCTGGTTTTGATTCTGATTTTGAGAATTTCCACTGTTTTGTTGTGGATTATTTTGACCTTTTTGATTTTGAGGCTGACCTTGCTGTGCTTGTTGCGGTCTTTTAGGTCTTTCTTCTTTAGCTTGTGCAGGTGCACTTGGCTGAGAATCTATATTTAAAGGAAGTTCTAATGTTCCTTTTACTTCAATTTCACTATTTTGTGCAGGAGGCGAAACTCTTTTTCTTTTTTGCCTGTTATTAGAAGAAGCTGGTTTCTCTTCAGGAGCACTTTCTTTAGTTTCAGTTTCAGCTTTTACTTCTTCAGCAGGGGCATCTTCTGTTTTTATCTCTTCCGGTGCAGTTGCAGGCGGTGTTTCTTTTGGCTCCGTTACCGCTTTAGGTTTTGCCGTTCTTTTTGGAGCAGCTTTTTTGGGAGCAGGTTTTACTACCTTCTCTGCCGGTTGTTCTTCTGTAACAGCAGCAGGGGTTTCTGTGGTATTGAAATAATCTTTTGTAACTTTAGGGTTGGAAGCCTGAAAATCTAGAATAGCAAAAATTTTATCATTTTCATTGCTGGTTCTTGCAACCTTAACGCCCAAATCTTTTAAGATTTTAGTCAATTCCGTTACAGATTTTGACCTTAACGTTTCTATGTTAAACATATTTATGTAAAAATGTAATTAGTTGTGAGTAAGAAAAGTAAGTCGGGTGACTTTTGTTTTCAAGTACATTGTATGTTGCAAATCTACACTTATTTTTGAATTGTGCAAAATTTATGTTATTTTTGCTTCTGAATTTGAAATTCTATGTTACAGAGAATACAGACCATTTGGATTTTGCTGTCGGTTTTAGCAGCAGCTTTCTTATATATAACAGGACAAGATGTGGATGTTTTCGGGAATCTTCCGATCATCAGTATCGCATGCATTACCCTGGTTTTGGTTGGTGCATTGAGTTTGTTTAGTTTTAAAAACAGAAAAAGACAAATCTTGCTGAATAATATCAGCATCATTATAAACGCTTTGTTGATTGGTGTATTGGTGTACTGGATGCAAAACTTATCCGGAGGAATAGATTTTCCTGAGAAGGGTATTGAGCCGGTTTTCCCATCGATTGCGATAATTTGTTTGTTTTTGGCAAATATTTTTATCAAAAGAGATGAGAGGCTCGTAAAATCTGTAGACAGACTACGATAACCTTACAACGATTTTTTGAGTGAGAACAGCTTCCTTTTTGGGAGCTGTTTTTTTTATTTCCCATTGATTTCACAGATTTATGCAGATGGTTGGAATAAAATAATATCATTAAAAATCAGGAATATAGTATATTTAAATTTTTGTTGTTCAAACCTTATAGGTTTTAAAAACCTATAAGGTTTGGGTAGTATCTATAAAATTTAATCATAATAAAACCTGTGAGAGTCTGTGAAATCTGTGGGATGTAAATAAATTAAGATTACTTGCAACATTTCATCTAAAACTGCGACATATTTGATCATAATTAAACCTGTAAAATCTACCTATGAAAAAACTAACCTATATTTTCCTATCACTTTTTTCTGCTTCGGCTTTCGCACAAGATGTTTCTGAAGAGAGCGTAAGAACCGTCATTTCAACTCTGGCTTCTGACGAAATGAAAGGTCGTGAAATCGGAACTCCTGAAAACGATAAAGCTGCAGAATACATTGCACAGCTTTTCAAAGAAAACAATTTAGAATATTGCACAGGAAATTCTTATCTCGTTCCTTTTAATTATAAAGGAAAAACGGCTTACAATGTGTGCGGAATCAAGAAAGGAAAATCAGAAAAGTTTTTAGGATTCTCGGGTCACTTTGATCATATCGGGGTAAGCAATAAATCGGGAGACAATATCTACAACGGCGCAGATGACGATGCCAGCGGAATTACCACTTTGGTAGGAATTGCCGATTATTTTAAAAATAAAAAGCCTGAATTCTCAATGGTTTTCATGGCATTTAATGGCGAAGAAAAAGGAATGCTAGGTTCAACCGCAATTTCTGAGGATAAAAATTTAGACCCAATCTATAATAATCTTTCAGCATTATTTAATTTTGAAATGGTTGCAACCGAAGCAGAATTCGGAAAAAACACCGTTTTCATTACTGGTGACGAGTTTTCTGATCTTGACGAATTGTTTAATCAAAATGCCGTTAATGGTTTAAAAATTCATCCTGATCCTTATGCGAAGCAACAGCTATTTTACAGATCAGATAATGTAAGTTTTGTAAAAAAGAAGATTATTGCCCATTCTATTTCTACCGCAGACATGAGCAAAATAAAACATTATCATGAGGCAAATGACGACATGAGTATTGTAAACTCTGAAAATATGACACAGATTATCAATAATTTTGCTAAAACTTTAGAAAAATTAAGTCCTGAAAATTTTAATCCTAAGTATAATGATAAAGTAAAATTCAATTAAAAACGTCTTATCATTATATTTTAATTAATTTTGCTATCCAATTTTATTGAATGAACGAATATAAAAAAATACTCAGATTCGCACGACCGCATCAGAAATACATCTACGGAAGTTTATTCTTCAATCTTTTATATTCCGTATTTCAGATTGCATCTTTAGGGACAATATTGCCTGTTTTGGGAATGCTTTTTGGCACCATCAAACGTGAAAACTTCAAAGCTGCACCTGTATATTCCGGAGATCTTGTAGATTTATTTTCTTACTTAAAGAAGTATTCTAATTATTACATCCAGACTTTGGTTGATGATTATGGCACTTTGAATGTTTTAGCCTGGCTTTGCGTAATCACTGCATTTATGTTTTTACTAAGAAACATTTTCAGATATTTGGGATCTTTCCTTCTTATTAATTATCGTGTTGGTGTTACCAAAGATCTTCGAGGTGAGATGTATCGTAAGGTTTTATCTTTACCTGTTTCATTTTTTACAGATAGTAGAAAAGGAGATATGATGTCTCGTATGTCAAACGACGTTGGCGAAGTAGAAGGAAACATTTTGGGAAGCTTGGTAGATTTGATCAATGCTCCGTTTATGTTAATCAGTACTTTGATAAGTCTTTTCTGGTTAAGTTCTGAGCTTACACTTTTTTCTCTTTTGGTTTTACCCGTAATGGGAACAATGATTGCTTTAATAGGAAAAAGCCTGAAAAAAGATTCTCACGAAGCACAAAACGAAATGGGAACCATCTTCTCTATCGTTGATGAAACGTTGAAATCTTCTAAGGTGATCAAAATCTTCAGCGCAGAGAAAATAATGGACAACCGTTTTATGGGCTCTATGCAGAAATGGATCAACAGTTCGATCAGATTAGGCAGAAAAAAGGAACTGGCATCACCAATAAGCGAATTTCTAGGATCCGTAACCTTTTTAATTATTGCTTGGTACGGTGGGAAGCAAATTATTGTAGACCAGAGTATTGCTCCGGAAGACTTTTTAGTATTTTTAGGAATGTTCTTCCAGATTTTACCGCCGGTGAAAAGTTTATCTGCTTCTATTTCTAATGTTCAGAAAGGTGAGGCTTCTTTACACAGAGTTTTGGAAATTCTTGACGCTGATGTAAAAATTGAGGAAATTGCAGAACCTGTTTCTATTTCAAACCTGAATACACACATCCATTTTAAAGATATTGGTTTTTATTACGATAAATCTAATTTGATTTTAAAGAATTTTAACCTGATTATTCCAAAGGGAAAAACTGTTGCATTGGTAGGCCAAAGCGGAAGCGGAAAAACAACGATTGCCAATCTTTTGGCGCGTTTCTATGATGTTTCGGAAGGACAGATTTTAATTGACGAAACCGATATTAAGCATTTAAAACTAACCGAATACAGAAAACTTTTAGGAATGGTTACCCAAGAATCTGTATTGTTTAATGATACGGTTTACAACAATATTTTGATGGGTAAACCTGAAGCAACAAGGGATGAAGTAATTGCTGCAGCAAAAATCGCCAACGCAGATCACTTTATTTCTCAGCTTCCAAACGGCTACGACACCAACATCGGTGATGACGGAGGAAAACTTTCTGGCGGACAAAAACAGAGAGTTTCTATCGCAAGAGCTGTTTTGAAAAACCCGCCGATTATGATTTTGGATGAAGCAACTTCTGCTTTGGATACAGAATCAGAAAAATTTGTGCAGGACGCCCTTGAAAAAATGATGGAAAACAGAACTTCACTAGTTATCGCTCACCGACTTTCAACGATACAGAAAGCAGACTGGATTGTGGTCATGGAAAAAGGCGATATCGTAGAACAGGGAAGCCACCAAGAATTAATGGCAAGAAGAGGAACTTATCACAAGTTGGTAGAACTTCAGAATTTTGACTAAACAATTTTAAATTCAATTTAAAATGAATCCTATACAAGAGTACTTCTACAGAATCGATGAGCCTGAAAGAAGTACTCTTCTGTTTTTAAGAAAAAAGATCTTAGAATCTGATCCTGAAAACATTACAGAAACTCTGAGTTTTGGGTTGCCGTTTTTTAAGTTTAAAAAGAAAATGCTCTGCTATCTTTATTACAGCAAAAAACATAAAAAACATTACATCAGCTTTTATCATGGCGACCGCTTAGATTACTCAGAACTCATCAGCGAAGGCAGAAAGAAGTTTAAAATCCTTTTAATAGATGAAAACGAGGATTTGCCTGTGGAATTTATTTTAAGCCTGATTATGGAAGTAAAAAAGCATATAAAATAGTTGAAATAAAAACCGCTATTTAAGAGTTTTTTAATAAAAGCATTTTACAGAATTAATAAGCCAAAAAAAGACCGCTTCCTTCGAAACGGTCTTTATATATATTCATTTAATATTAATCTCTCATTTTAGCAATCACATCGACTCCGCCTTTGGTTTTGTCTCCGATTTTACAGATAATTTCCGTGTCAAGTGGTAAAAAAATATCCATTCTTGATCCGAATTTAATGAAACCGAATTCATGGCCTGCTTTTGCTTTATCACCTTCTTTGCAATAGAAAACAATTCTTCTTGCAACATATCCTGCAATTTGTCTGAAAACCACTTTATGTTTCGTTAAACTCTCTACCGCAATGGTTGTTCTTTCGTTTTCTGTAGACGATTTTTCGTGCCATGCAACGAGATATTTTCCCGGATGATATTTCTTATAAATTACATCCCCGGAAACCGGATATCTACAAATATGAACATTCAGCGGAGACATAAAAATAGAAACCTGAATTGCTTTTCCTTTGATAAACTCATCTTCTTCTACTTCTTTAATCATTACTACTTTGCCGTCAACAGGAGCAATTACATTTTCCACATGATCTAAAATATCACGGTTCGGAACTCTAAAGAACCAAAACACCAAACTGTAAATAACCAATAATGGTACGATGATCAAAAGCGACCACATTTCAAGAAAATAAATAGATGCCGCCGCAATAATTGCGAAAAGTATAGACGCTACCGCGATGGTGCCTTTCGACTCTTTATGTAATTTCATAATGATACTAATTGTTGTTTGTTATAAGCAACGCAGTGTGTGAAGTATAACAGTAATATAAGTTTAAATAAATTTTTCTAAAATAAAGTACAAATATACGACAGGAACGCAGATTAAAAAACTGTCTAACCGATCTAATACGCCACCATGCCCGGGAATGATGTTTCCGCTGTCTTTTACCCCGAAATTTCTTTTTAGCTGGCTTTCTACCAGATCTCCCAAAGGCGCAAAGGCGGCAATCAGAAAGCCAACAACCATCCAGTTCCCACGAAGCTGTGGCTGATATTGTTCTACAAAATAAGACAGAACCAACGTTAAAACAACTCCTCCAATATAACCTTCCCAAGTTTTTTTAGGTGAAATCTTTGGTGCCATTTTATGTTTTCCGAAGAATTTCCCTACCAGATATGCAAAGGTATCACTGCTCCAAATCAAAATAAATAAGAAAATCACTTCTAATGAAAAGGTATTTTCCATTGAAGAATATTTGGGCAAGCCTAAGGCAAAAGAAAACGGAAGAGCAACGTAGATTACTGTAAAAATAAGCTTTCCGCTGTCTATATAAAGTTCACTTGAAAATTTAAATAAGGTAATTACCGCAATTACGGTTAATGAAATGGCTAAAATCTCCGACAATCTAAAATCAAAATAAAAACCGTGCTGGAAATATCTTTTAGAGAAAACATAGAAAATAAAAAGGACGAGAGGAAAAACAATCCACTTTTCGTAGCCGTCACCGAATTTCATAATCTTTATGCATTCCCAAGTTCCTACCAGCAAAAGAAGGCTTATCAGGCCATAGTACAAATACTGCTGTTGAACGAGACCTGGAGAAAACGAGTCTAGAAGCTGCGCACCAAAAGGTGTGGCACAAAGAAATATTACGGCTACATAAACCAGCCCAGAAATTGTTCTTTGAATAAGATTTTTGTCCAAAATTTAAAATTTAGAAAGCTATTGCTAATCTTCCAACAAGAGTAAGAATAGCTTCGTATTATTGTTTGCAGCAGCATCCAACTTAGAATGATTTCCGCTGATTGAAGTAAGATTTTTGATGTTTCCGGTGCGTTTTATCTTGCCCATTGCGTCATTAAGATTATTGACGATCTGAGAGACATTTGCCATAATAATAATTTTACTAGGCAGTCTTGAAGAATGATAATGCAGAATATTATTGTGCGAAAGCATGATTCTGCCATCGTACGCAATAAGATATTCGCATGAAATAAAAGCGGCATCGTTACGCGATTCCAGTTCGGGAGTGTTATTGATTTTAATTACATTCAAAAAACCCTGAAGATCCTTATCACAGCAAAAAACAGAGTTGATTCCCTCGATTTTCAAAATCTGATTTAAGGTCTGCAATGCTTCCGCCTCATCTGCGCAATAGTTGAAAAAGCCACCAGAATGCGTAAATAATTGCGCAAACTTGTAATCGAGATCTGCATTTTTCAGCGAATCTCCAAGCTTTTCCAGGCTCTGCTTCTCATCTTCTTCGGGCTGGTTGGTTAGTTTGCTTACAATTCTTTTAAATAAACTCAACTTAGTATATTTTTAGTCAACTTAATACAAAAATAGAAAATATAATTATAATTCGTCTAAGAATATAGTTTAAATAACAAAAAACCCGACAAATAGATTATTCGCCGGGAGTTTATATTAAATCCTATCAGGATATTTTAGATTTGAGTGGAACTTTCAGGAGCCTGAATTTCACTACCATCTTCTTTTTCTTTAATCACAATTGGCTCTCCGATTTCTTCAACTGCAGGAATTGTATTCGTTACAGGTCTCTCTGTCAATTCAGGATCCCATGCTCTTTTACCGAATATATCCTCAAGATCTTCACGGAATATCACTTCTTTTTCTAAAAGCTTAGTCGCCAAAGCATCCAGTTTATCTTTATTATCTGTAAGAATCTGAACTGCTCTCTGATATTGGTTTTCGATGATTGATTTAATTTCAACATCAATTTTCTTAGCCGTTTCTTCAGAATAAGGTTTCCCAAAACTGTACTCAGACTGTCCTGAACTGTCATAGTAAGAAATATTACCAATATTTGGGCTTAGTCCGTAGATCGTTACCATAGCCTGAGCTCTTTTCGTAACACTTTCCAAATCAGAAAGCGCACCTGTTGAAATATTGTTAAATATAACCTGCTCTGCAGCTCTACCTCCCAATGTTGCACATAGCTCATCCAGCATCTGCTCAGTAGTTGTCAACTGTCTTTCTTCCGGAAGATACCACGCTGCTCCTAAAGAACGCCCTCTTGGCACAATCGTTACTTTTAAAAGCGGTGCAGCATGCTCTACCAACCAAGATATGGTAGCGTGCCCAGCTTCGTGATAAGCAACTCTCTTCTTCTCTGAAGGTTTGATGGCCATATTTTTCTTTTCGAGACCGCCGATGATTCTGTCTACAGCATCAAGGAAATCTTGTTTTGTAACTGAAGTATGGCTATTTCTAGCTGCAATTAATGCTGCTTCGTTACAAACATTTGCAATATCTGCCCCACTGAATCCAGGAGTTTGCTTTGCTAAGAAATCTCTGTCAACATTCTCATCCAACTTGATTTTCAATAAATGGACATCAAAAATATCTCTTCTTTCATGCAATTCCGGAAGATCTACATAGATCGAACGGTCAAAACGACCCGCTCTCATTAAAGCTTTATCTAAAATATCGGCTCTGTTGGTTGCAGCCATCACGATAACGTTCACGTCTGTTCCGAAACCATCCATTTCAGTCAAAAGCTGGTTTAATGTATTTTCTCTTTCGTCGTTTCCACCTGAGAAATTATTTTTACCTCTTGCACGACCGATTGCGTCGATCTCATCGATAAAGATAATCGCAGGAGATTTAGCTTTAGCCTGAGCAAACAAATCTCTTACTCTTGAAGCACCAACCCCAACAAACATTTCAACAAAATCTGAACCAGACAATGAGAAGAAAGGAACTTTAGCTTCACCAGCAACAGCTTTCGCCAACAAGGTTTTACCTGTTCCCGGAGGCCCTACTAAAAGTACACCTTTAGGAATTTTACCTCCCAATTTGGTATATTTTTCTGAGTTTTTTAAGAAATCAACAACTTCCTGTACTTCTTCTTTAGCACCTTCCAATCCTGCAACATCTTTAAATGTTACCTGAATTCTTTCTTTTTCGTCAAAAAGCTTGGCTTTAGATTTTCCGATCGAGAAAATTTGTCCGCCAGGACCGCCACCGCCGCCCATCTTTCTGAAAAGTATGAAATAGAAAAGTCCTAAAATGGTAATCCAGATCAATGCCTGAATAAGAATACTCATTAATGGGCTTTCGCCTTCTGCGTAATCTTTGGTTGTTTTTAAAGCGGGATTTTCAGCTTTCAAAGTTTCAAACTTTGATAAAAACAACTGTAAATCACCATATTTAAGTGTATAATCTGCTTTTGGAGTCATTCCCAGTGATGAGAATGGGTTCGAACTTTTATCCTGAGTTTTTACGGTCTCCGTTTTAGCAGCTTTTGTTAAATAAACTTCAGCATTTTGTTTTTGCTTGTCTATCAACACTTTTTGAATCTTCCCAGCCTGCATCTCTTTGAAGAACGAATCTTCATCAATAGATTTTGCACTGTCGCCGCCCATAGAATTTGCAACAAAAAATAACACAAGTGCTATAATCATGACAGGGAAAAACCAGTTAAATCCTTTATTATTCATTTATTACTTTTAAAATTTATATTTCACTTTCTATCCTTGTGATTTTTGCATCTCCCCAAAGCTCTTCGATATCGTAATATTCACGCGTCTCTTTCTGGAAAATATGCACCACCACTGAAACGTAATCTACCAAAACCCACATTGAGTTTTCTGTACCCTCTACATGCCAAGGTCTGTCTTGAAGATCGTTTCTTACTTTTTTTTCTACACTTCCTGCTAATGCCGAAACTTGTGTATTTGAGTTTCCGCTACATATTATAAACGTTTCTGCAACTGAGTTTTCGATTTTAGTAAGGTCAAAGATCATAATGTCTTCACCTTTTACATCTTGAATTGCCTCTACAATTTTATCTATTAGCGCTTGCTTTTCTGCTGTTTTATTCATTAAAATATACTATAATCTGCAAATTTATTGTTTTTCTTTTACTTTAGCCTTACTTTTAGGGTTTTAAAGTCTTAAAGTTTTCTTAAATGAGTGAGCTATTTTACCGCAATGCATGTTCTTCTACTAATGACGAAATATCTGACGTTTTACTTTATCCACAATCAAATTTTATTGGTCTTTATACATTCAATCAAATAAAAGGTCGGGGACAATACGGAAACTCCTGGACATCAGCAGCCGAACAAAATCTTGCTTATACATTGGCGGTAAAAACCTCATGCATTCATCACTCTGATTTTTTGTTCAATTATTATACCGCAATCGCTGTACAAAGGTATCTTGCCAATCTGACTGAAAAGATAGTTAAAATAAAATGGCCGAATGATATTATCATTAAAAATAAAAAGGTCGCCGGAATACTGATTGAAAAGAAAAAAATCAATCAGGAAAGTTACTTTATTATCGGAGTGGGAGTCAATATTTTACAGGAAAAATTTGATGAAATTTCTAATGCAGGATCGCTTTTGACGCAAACGGGAGAGATATTTAAACTTAAGCCGTTCGCAGAAAAACTACATTTATTTTTGATCGAAAAATTAAATAATATTCCGAACGACGATGAAGTATTAAACCAATTTAACTTAAATCTATTCAAAAAAGACGAAGTATCCGTTTTTGAGATTGAGAATGTAAGACAAAATGGCATCATTAAAAATGCAGACAAAAATGGTGAAATCTGGATTGAATTGGAATCCGGATTGCGATCTTTTTACCACAAAGAAATCAAACTGCTTTATTGATTTGCTCGTTTTAAATATAAGAATAATGTAATCGGGAAGAATATAATATTCGGGAACCACATTGCCAATGCAGGTGACATACTTTTGTTCTCTGAAACCACTTTTAAAGCTTCAAAAGAGAATACAAATACGAATGCCAAAGAAATTCCTATCGCAAGATTAATCCCCAAACCTCCCCTTTTCTTCTGTGACGAAAGAGATAGCGCCAAAAACGTAAGAATAATAATAGAAACCGGCATTGATGTACGCTGATGAAACTCGTTCAGGTGAGAATTCAGGTTGCTGTTTCCTTTATCTTTTTCACGCTGGATGAATTTTATAAGATCAGGAGTCGGTTTATTTTGCCCCAAAAGCTCGTTTGGAAATAATTCTTCAGGATCTTGTCCGTAATTTTTTTTCAACTCAAAACCCTGCCCTAATTTCTCGGAATCATCTTTATTGATTGTTTTTTCCAAATAACTATTTAGCACAAAGCTTTTTTTATCTTGTTGCCAGACAACATCAGTTGCTTTCAGCTCGTAGATGAGCTTCCGGTTTTTATCAAACTTCTGGTACAAAAATCCGTAGCCTCTTTTTTCTCTTTTGTTCCAGGAATTAACGAAAATATATTCTGTTTTGCTTAATTGCGCAGAAACGGGAGCCGTTCCGAGAATTTTCTCTTTAGCAGCTGCGTTGTAAGTATAGGCTTCCAGCTGGTTTTTCTTGACATTTGCCCAAGGCAAAACGAAATGATTCACCGTCAAAGAAATCAAAGCAATAAATAAAGAAGTCAGCAAATATGGCCTTGCAAATCTGTGAAAACTTGCACCACTGCTTATAATAGCAACAATCTCGGTATTATTTGCCATTCTTGAGGTAAAATAAATCACCGATATAAAAACGAGAATCGCCAAGAATGTTATCACCAAATTGATAATCCAATAAGGATAAAAGTGAATAAGAAAGTACGTTAAATCTAGCTTAGGATCAATTTCAGTAGCTTTTTCTATTCTAGGTATTTTCTGCTGAACATCAATAACCAAAACTACAATAGACAGCAATATCAACATGAAACTAAAAGTTCCAAGGTACTTTTTTACGATATATCCGTCTACTATTTTAAGCATTTCTATTTATTTTTAATAGGATTTTGTCCTATCTTATTAAGCCGTCCTTTCGGGACTTCTCATTTTTATTTCTAAAGCCTTTGTCTCAATACAGGAACTACAGAATCTTTCCATTGATAGAAATCTCCCGCTAATATATGCTCTCTTGCAACTTTCACCAAATCTAAGTAAAACGCAAGATTATGGATTGACGCGATTTGTTTTGCCAAATATTCTTTAGACACAAATAAATGACGCACATACGCTTTCGAGTATTCGTGATCTACAAAACTTGTCCCAAACTCGTCTAATGGAGAAAAATCTTTCTTCCACTTTTCATTTTTCATATTCATCACCCCTTGCCAGGTAAAAAGCATTGCGTTTCTTGCATTTCTTGTCGGCATTACGCAATCCATCATATCGATTCCCAAACCAATTGATTCTAAAATATTCCACGGAGTTCCTACTCCCATCAAATATCTCGGTTTGTCTTTTGGTAAAATATCGGTTACCTCATCAGTAATTCTATATAGCTCTTCTTCAGGTTCTCCTACAGAAAGACCGCCAATTGCATTTCCTTCTGCACCTGCTTCCGAGATTACTTCTGCTGATATTTTTCTTAAATCTGAATAAGTGGAGCCTTGAACAATTGGAAAAAATCTTTGTTTATGACCGTATAATTCAGGATTTTCTGCGTTCCAGTCGATGCATCTTTTTAGCCAGCGATGGGTCATTTCCATTGAAAGCTTCACCTGATTATAATCACTTGGATAAGCAACACATTCATCAAAAGCCATGAAAATATCTGCTCCGATCTGTCTTTGGATTTCCATAGATTTTTCCGGAGTGAATAAATGATAACTGCCGTCAATATGAGATTTGAATTTCACACCTTCTTCAGACATTTTTCGGCTTCCTGAAAGAGAAAACACCTGAAAACCTCCTGAATCGGTAAGAATAGGAAGATCCCAATTCATAAATTTATGTAAACCTCCAGCTTCCTGCATTACTTCCATTCCCGGACGAAGATATAAATGATAGGTATTTCCCAAAATAATCTGAGCTTTAATATCATCTTTTATTTCTCTCTGGTGAACGGTTTTTACACTTGCAACAGTTCCTACAGGCATGAAAATCGGTGTCTGGATTGTCCCGTGATCGGTTGATAAAACTCCGGCTCTTGCTTTGCTTTCTGAGGTTTTTTCTATATTAAAAAAATTCATTCTTATACATTTTAGCTGCTTTACAGGAAAGCATTACTTCATTATCGTCTTTCTAATTTTGGCAATTCTATGTCTTTTAATCGAGTATCGCCTTTTATTATCTTTTCAGACTTTGGATCTTTTTCTAAAATAATCTTCTGGGCATCTTCTACAATCCCCGTCATTTTCTGCTTAACAATATAATATCGGTAGCTTGCTACAAAATCTTCGGTTTTCACCTGATGACTTTTTAAAATAAATCTTGTACCGCTTTCCAGATTCGTTCCCGGATACAGATAGATAACCTGATCGTTAATCGCCAAATCAGCTATAATTTCTGACATCTTATCTTTATCAATAAGATTTTTTGGTTTATCTATATATTCACTGCATGAAAACAGACACATTAAAACGAAAATGAAGATCAGTTTTTTCATAACCTGTTGATTATTGATTTCCACTTTAAATTTAAAACCCCAAATACGGCTTCATGGATGATTCCGCCATTCATTTTACTTTCACCCAAAATTCTATTGGTAAAAATAATAGGAACTTCTACAATTTTAAACCCTTTTTTGAAAGCTCTGAATTTCATTTCAATCTGAAAACCATACCCTTTCAACCTTACATTATCTAAACCTATTTCGTCTAAAACTTTTCTTGAAAAACATACGAAACCTGCTGTCGTATCATGAATTGGAAGACCTAAAATAAATCTCACATATTTTGATGCGAAATAAGAAAGTAAAACTCTTCCCATTGGCCAGTTGACAACATTTACGCCTTTAGAATACCGGGAACCCACTGCCATATCTGCATTTTTGCAGGCTTCAAAAAGTTTTGGTAAATCTTTTGGGTCATGAGAAAAATCGGCATCCATCTCAAAAATGTAATCATAATTGTTTTGAAGCGCCCATTTAAAACCATGAATATATGCCTTCCCTAAGCCATCTTTTATATGTCTTATAGAAAGATGAAGAGTGTGAGGAAACTTTTTTTGAAGTTCTTTTACAAGGTCGGCTGTTTTATCTGGCGAAGAATCGTCTACCACCAGGATGTGAAACTCTTCTTCCAATGCAAAAACAGCGGAAATTATATTTTCTATATTCTCCTTTTCGTTATAGGTCGGAATTATGACGAGTTTTTTCATTTCAATTTGCAAAGATAGTTTATTTAAGCTTTTTATTTTAAACAAAATAATCGATAATTTTGCAAAAAATATTGCGTTGCCTATATTACTAAATTTTAAAAACGAAGTAAGAATACCCGAAAATAATGATTGGGTGGTTTTTATCCTTATCGGTTGTCTTTTTTTATACATCTTTATGATGAATATAGTAGAGCGTGAGGCCAATCTTAAAGATTTCCTTTTGCAGAAATACTATGATTCTAGCAACAACCTTCCGAGCTGGATCATTACTTCAATTGTTACAGCGTTAAGTTTGAGCGTTCTGATTTCTCAATATGTCCCGATTATCCCGAAATATGTTGCCGATTTTCAGCCTTTTGGATATCAGCTTAATAAAATAGGATATACTATTGTAATTATTTCGCTTTTTTATTTAATAAGAACTGCATTGGGTTTTTTATTTTACCAAGCGATAGGTGACGGCAAAAAATGGACTATTTTTTATTTTACCTCCACCAAATTTCACTTTATATTATCAGTTTTACTAATTATTTTATGTGTAACCCACTATTATTTCCCGATAGACAGAAATAGCGCATTTATTTATTATATCAGTTTTTTTTCTTTTGTATTCATTTTCAAGGTGTTTTTCTATTTGTTTCACAGAAACAACATCTTACCCCAAAAATGGTATTATAAATTTTTGTATATTTGCACCCTCCAAATTGCACCACTGTTGATGCTTTGGAAGTTATTATTTATTTAATAAAAGTACATGATGAGAATAAAGTCAATATTGGTTTCTCAACCAGCACCTAGTGAGTCTTCTCCATATCTGGAAATTGCGAAGAAGGAAAAAATAAAGATTGACTTCCGCCCTTTTATCCACGTCGAAGGAGTAGACAACAAAGAACTTAGAACACAAAAAATCGATCTTACGCAGCATACCGGTATTATTTTTACCAGTAAAAATGCGATAGACCATTATTTCAGACTTGCTGAAGAATTAAGGTTTACCGTGCCAGACACAATGAGATACATTTGTCAGTCTGAGGCGATTGCCAATTACCTTCAGAAGCACATTGTGTACAGAAAAAGAAAGATCAGTTTTGGTGAAAAAAACTTTGCCGATCTTTTGCCACTTTTCAAAAAATTTCCTTCCGAGAAGTACCTGCTGCCTTCTTCAGATGTTTTAAGCCCGGATATTCCAAAAACTTTGGATGCGGCTAACATCCAATGGACAAGAGCAATCATGTACAGAACGGTATGCAGTGATTTGACGGATATCAACATTCAAGATTACGATATGTTGATTTTCTTTAGCCCGCAAGGGATAAAATCTCTGCAACAAAATTTCCCAGATTTTAAACAGGAAGATACAAAAATAGGCGTTTTCGGACCTACTACTTCAGCTGCGGCAGAAGATGCGGGTTTAAAAATAGATCTTATGGCTCCCACAAAAGAAACACCATCTATGACTATGGCGCTTGAAAAATATATCAAAAGCCTGCACAAATAGTTTTAAAGTATTTGATACAAAACAGCCGTCTTTTCGATATAAGGAAAAGATGGTTTTTTTTTAATTAAATTTGAACAAGAATTAATATTAATGAAAGCTCCCACGGCAAAAAAAATAAAAAAGGTACTCGAAATACACGGCGACAGAAGAATTGACAATTATTTCTGGATGAATGAAAAAGAAAATCCCGAGGTTATACAATATCTTGAAGAAGAAAACGCCTACGCCAATTTTGTAATGGAAGATTCTGAAGAGTTTCAAGAGGAGCTTTATCAGGAAATGAAAGCCAGATATAAAAAAGATGACGAATCTTTGCCTTATTTCTTTAATGAATATTGGTATATGGTACGTTATGAAGCAGGGAAAGAATATCCGATTTTCTGCAGAAAATATAAAACTCTAGACAATGAAGAAGAGATCATTCTCGATGTCAATATTCTTGCAGAAGGAGAAGAGTTTTTTGAAGTAGCCAATGTTGCGGTAAGCCCCAATAATGAGTTGGCCTCATTCTCATCAGACAATGTCGGGAGAAGAATTTATACTTTAAATTTTAAAGATTTAAAAACCGGCGAGATTATTTCTGATACCATTGAAAACACCACAGGAAAGGCGGTTTGGGCAAATGATAACCAACACGTTTTCTATATTATAAAAGATGAAAGCTTACGTGCATATAAAGTGTACAGACATAAGTTGGGAACCGACACTTCTGAAGATGTTTTAATCTTCCATGAAGAAGATGAGACTTTTGACGTAAATGTTTTTAAGACAAAGTCTATGGAATATATTTTCATGGCGAGTTCGAGCACCATTTCAGATGAGCATCATTTTATCCCTGCAGATAATGTTTTTGCAGAATGGAAAGTTATTCAGCCAAGAATCGATGATCTGGAATATTCTGTAGAACATTACGGAGATGAATTCTATATCATTACCAATATTGACGATGCTACCAATTTTAAGATTGTAAAAACAAAAATAGAAAATTGCGGCATGGAATTCTGGGTAGATGTCATTCCGCATCGCGACGAGGTTTTATTGGAAGGTTTTGAAATTTTCAAAGATTATCTTGTTCTCGAAGAAAGAGAAAAAGGCCTTTTGCAGATCAAAATCATTGAAGAAAAAACACAGGAATCTTATTATTTGATATTTTCAGATCCCACATACACGACGTACATCAGCATCAATTTAGAATTTGATACCGAAATATTACGCTTTGGATATACTTCTTTGACGCAGCCAAACTCGACATATGAATATAATATGAAAGAAAAAACCACCAAACTACTGAAACAACAGGAAGTTTTGGGCGGAAAATTCTTTCCGGAAAATTATATTTCTGAAAGAATCTGGGCAGATTCTAGAGATGGAGAAGAAAAAATACCTATTTCTTTAGTTTATCACAAAGACACGAAAAAATCTGCAGACACTCCGCTTCTTTTATATGGGTACGGAAGTTACGGCCACACCGTCGATGCAAGTTTTTCTAATGTAAGATTATCAATTTTAGACCGCGGATTTATTTATGCAATTGCTCACATCCGAGGCGGCGAATATCTGGGAAGAGAATGGTATGAAGACGGAAAAATGTTGTTTAAGAAAAATACGTTCTTTGATTTTATTGATGCCGGAAAATATTTAATTCAGGAAAACTATACCTCGTCAAAGCATTTGTACGCAATGGGCGGAAGCGCAGGCGGATTATTGGTGGGAGCCGTGATGAATTACGAACCTACTCTGTTCAACGGAATTGTAGCGCAGGTTCCTTTTGTAGATGTAGTTTCAACTATGCTGGACGAAACCATTCCTTTAACAACCGGAGAATATGATGAATGGGGAAATCCTAATGATGAAGAGTATTATCATTACATGAAAGAATATTCACCTTACGATAATGTAGAGGCAAAAGATTATCCACATACATTAATTACAACTGGTTTTCACGATTCTCAGGTACAATATTGGGAGCCCGCAAAATGGACCGCAAAACTGAGAGAACTAAAAACGGATAATAATATTCTGATTTTCAAGACCGATATGAGTTCAGGACACGGCGGTGCAAGCGGAAGATTTGAATCATTAAAGGAAGACGCATTAGAATACGCATTTTTGTTGAAAATTGACAAAATGTAACGTATTGAAATTCGATGCGATTAAACTTGACTTAAAAAAAAGAAAAAACAAAACAATCTTTAAAACGAAATGTATCATTCTAAATACTGAATGAGTACAGCAAATATATTATGACAGAAAGTGAAATTTGGCAAAAAATAGAACAATTTTTCATTGAAAATTTTGATACTGAAAAAAACGCTCCTATTGAAACTTATTTATTCTTAATAGGCATTCAGGAATTGGGGAGCGGGCAGCAGAAATATACCAAAGACGACAAGCTGAATATACTTCACATCGCAGTTTGCCGTTTATTGGAACCATTCGGATATTTTAAATTTTCACATTACGACGACGACGGTTATCCTCATTTCGAGGAAACGGAAAAACTTCCGGAGCTCAAACCGAACGAGCAACAAATCCTGATGAAAAAAGCAATCATTCAGTATTTTCAGGATGAAGAATTGATTTAAATTAATCAATTGTCCCGTCCTGAAAATCCGATACAGATTATAGGTCAAAAATAATTAATTAAACCAAAGCAAAAACGTTTTTGCTTTGGTTTTTTGTTTTGTAGGTTTTCATTTTCAATACAGATTGTTCGTGCATTTGGTTTGGAGTTAAATAATGATTGGAAAAATGAGGTCTTATTTCATTATATATTTCAATAGATTCATTCACGATTTTTCTTCTTAATGGAGTTTCAATATCATATTTGTCAATATCAAATTCTTGTTTCAAAATCCCATTTACCCTTTCTGCAACAGCATTTTCATACGGATCTGAGTTCTGTGTCATACTGCAATTGATTTGGTGCTTTTTCAATAATCTTTGGTATTCATTCGAGCAATACTGAAGACCGCGGTCAGAGTGGTG